>MTLE01000017.1_pt1 | contig 504976 bp, 460 predicted proteins | sample 1982461 | NCBI WGS metagenome assembly MTLE01 (sample SAMN05712605, study PRJNA340218) | biofilm metagenome | isolation source: sample SPL anode biofilm adapted to -200 mV | place: USA | collected 2012-02-03 | reverse complement strand
TTAATCATTTGCTCAACTCGTTAATCACCGGTATCCGTATATAAGTGACTTGTCACCTATATAGGTGAACAGTATCGTATATAAGTAACCACGGTGGTTACCTATATAGCTAGCTTATGGGGTTGCTATTTTGCTGTTATTCTTGATTCGAGCTCTGTGCCGCGAATCAAGCGATAAGGTACAAACCATACTTTTAACTGTGGATCCCACTTGGCGCGCAATTTACGAAGCTGCTCACGTAATTCCATTTCTTCAAATGCAACGGAAACTGGCACTACATCGCCATCCTTGAAGCGCGGCATTTGCACCGCCTTTTCATCCACCACGATCTCGACGGTTTTTAACTTTACCCCACGCTTCTCGTCATACCGATAGCCGAACGCAAAGCAACGACTCCCCATACTGCTGCACCAGGCGCCTGGTGCCCTTTTGACCCGGTTTCAAATGACCGTATGACTTCATGTCTTTCAACATAATGATTTCCGCTTGAATGGTTTCGCGACCATGTTCTGCGCTGTGAGTATTTACCGCATCAAAATCAGCCGATCCTCCCGAAAATATACGCATTGTTTGGCAGCCTGTAAAATGATTTCCATAGAATGTATTTAATATGCGCCACCTGCCGAATTACCACTGTTTCCGGATGGAAACTAACTAGTTTCCGTCCGGAAAGGGTGCTTTTTCCCCCTGGCGGCGTCAATCTTCGGCCTTGCTTGTGCGGCGTACCGATGTACGCCTCCGCGCAATCCCTTGATTTCCTTGCCAGAAGAAAAAATCCCCGCTCTCCGAATCGGAAACCTACAGTTTCTCATCCGGAGTTTCCGGATGGAAACTAACTAGGCTCACCTCAACTGTAATCAAGCATATTCCCAGTTTTTCCCACACCGCTGTCCGTGAAATTCCTTACATAAAAAACATAGTTAACCCTATATACATTAATTAAATATTGTTGTATTGATGTGTTGTCGTGATGGATATTTTAATAATTCCCCCTAAAAAACATGGTTGCCACGGGGGAAATACGCATACACGAATTCAAGGAGGATGATCATGACGTTTCGCACAACTATCCGCAAAAAGGCTGCTTCTACCGCTATCGCACTGTTGTTGGCGGTTGGCGCCACAATGGCCGGGCCATCGGGCGCCCGGGCCGGGGCGGATCCTTTCCTCGGAGAGATCATGCTGTTTGCCGGTACGTTCTGCCCTGTCGGGTATTTGGAGTGCAATGGCGCGCTGGTGCCCATCGCACAGAACTCGGCGCTGTATGCTATTCTCGGCACCACCTACGGGGGAGATGGACAAACCAACTTTGCCCTGCCTGACCTGCGCGGCCGGGTGCCTGTCGGCAACGGCACAGGCCCCAATCTTTCTCCTCGCACCCTCGGGCAGCCCGGCGGCACTGAAAACGAAACCCTGACCATATTCCAGATGCCTCAGCACAGCCATTCCATAACCATCAGCCTGCCCGCCTCATCAACGGCCGCCACCAAGGGAACGCCGGAGAACAATATCCCGGCAGTGCCCGAGAGAAGCGTGGCGGCCTACACCGATGCCTCCGCCGACAAGGCCATGCGCTCCCCCACGGCAACAGTGGGGTTTGCCGGCAACAACCTGCCCCACAACAACATGCCGCCTTACCTGACGTTGCGCTACTGCATCGCTACCCAGGGGATTTTCCCCACCAGGGACTAGTACCATGGAACATCTAAATCTAACCCCCCTCAGTCCCCCCTTAGATAAGGGGGGAAGCCTTGAAGTCTCCCCTAGGTTAAGGGGAGATTTAGAGGGGTTAGCAGTGGAAAAATAGAAGTTACACGGTACTAGTACCCTGCAACATTCAATGATTTTACCGTGAGCTGAACGGTTGCGATGAACCGGCGTTGTCGGATAGGAGAGGAACGATTTATGGTGACACGTACTTGTTGGACTGGGGTTAGGGCGGGGCGGTTTTGTTTGCTGCTGGCCGTTCTGGTCATGTTTTCGGCACTGCCGGCGGCAGCTTCGTCCAGCGGAATCTACGTTTCGACCGCCGATAGCCTGGGCGCTGGCGCCAACAGGGTGACCGAGGTCGCCTTCGGCGATTATTCCACCACCGGGATCTATCAGGGAGCAGGCGTCAACAAGCCCTATGCCGTGGCCCTGGATACAACGGCGGCCAAGCTGTTCACGGTGCTCAACGATAGCGCCGGCCAGAGGGTCGTTGCCATGGACCTGAACAATGGCGGCAGCGCGGCCATTGCCGCCACCGAAACCAGCGGCCAGGGCCGCTCCATCTCCGGCTTGGCCCTGGACCTGACTGACAAGGCTGTCTACTTTGCCACGGCTGCCTCCCTGGTTGCCACGGACAACAAGATCCAGCGGGTCAATTATGACGGCACCGGTCTGACCACCGTTTACAGCAGCGGCGGCAACAGCCGCAAACCCATGGACCTGGCCGTTGACCACAACAACGGCAAGCTGTTCATCGTTTTCAGCGACGGCGCGGCAAGCTGGATTGCCGTGGCCGGGCTGGACGGCAGCAACTTGGCCGAGGTGCCGGGCACCCGCACCAGCACCGGCGGCATTGCCATCGGCGGTATTGTCCTCGATACCCTGAACAGTTACCTCTACTATACGGTTGCCGGCAGCCTGGCCTCGGAGAACAACAGGATCCAGCGCAGCAAGTACGACGGCAGCGACCTGAAGCTGCTCTATAGTGGCAACCTCTACGACAAACCGTCGTTCCTGGCCCTTGACCAGAGCAACAACATCTATGCCGCCTTTACCGGCAGCGACTACCAGATGGTGAAATCGGCCAGTCTGGCCAATCCGGCCAGCATGGTCTGGAGCCCGGTGCCCAATACCCTGGTTTCGGCCACCGGCGTCTCCATCACCGGCATTGCTGCTCCCGCGGCCCAGTTGAGTGCGACCACTGGTACGGCAAGCGCCATCTCCGCCACGGCCGCCACCCTCAACGGCACGGTCAACGCCAACGGCACCAGCGCCGCGGTCAGCTTTGAATACGGCGCCGATACCAATTACGGCATCCTGGTCGCAGCCTCTCCGAGCACGGTTACCGGAACCACGGAGACAGCGGTCTCGGCAACCATCTCCGGCCTGGCGTGCAATGCCACCTATCATTTCCGGGTCAAGGCGGCGGCTGACTCAGGCACGGTCTTCGGCGGCGACCAGGCCTTCACCACCAGCGCCTGTCCCACCTATACCGTCACCTACGACGGCAACGGCAGCACCGGCGGCAGCGTGCCGGGCGACAGCAACGCCTATCCGTTCGGTGCGACGGTCACCGTATTGGGCAACACGGGTGCATTGGCCAGGACCGGCTACACCTTTGCCGGCTGGAACACGCAAGCGAACGGCAGCGGCACGTCCTACGCCGCCGCAGCCACCTTCAGCATCGCGGGCAATACCACCCTCTATGCCCAGTGGTCGCTGGATACCTGCGACACGTGGCCATCGGGACTGGTCTCCTGGTGGAAAGGGGAAGGGAATGCCGATGATGCGGTCGGCGGTAACAATGGGACGATCCATAATGTCGCCACTGTCAAGGAAGAGAATACGGCTACCGCATCATGCAGCAATGGGGCGGTGATCTCCTCGTACAGCTCGCTCTACGGGGACGGCACCACCATGATAAGCTGCGGCCAATGCACTATCGGCGCCACCAGTTGCAGCGTTACCTTCAACAATACAAACTGCACGGACCCGGTGGTCGGTGTCCACAAGACAGGCACACTGAACCTGGTGTGTGAGGCCCCCGACAGTACCGGCTTTGCTGCGGGAAAATCAGGCAAGGCCCTCGCATTTGACGGCATTGGCGATTACGTGGCACAGGGCGCAAGCTACAAGGGCTCTGTTGCCGGCACGGCCAGCAGCTCTTTTACCATGGAATTTTGGGCTAAACCGACGGCAACAATTACGAACATGCCACTGTCCCAGACAACATCCGGCTATGCCGGTGCTTCGGGGCAGCGCTACGCCATCTTCCCCGAAAACCTGAATAACGCATCCGAGGCCGGCGTGGGGGTCTCGGTCGGCACCAACGGCATCGTTGTTGTGGAGCACTCCTACGACTATATACCTGCACCCCTTGTGTATCCTCTGGCTGCCGGGGATATTCCGGCGGACGGCTGGCTGCACATTGCCCTGATCTATGAGGACCTGACCCCGAAGCTGTATGTGAACGGCGTGCTGAAACAGACCGGGTTGAGCAGCAGCAAGACAACGGTCTACCCATCGAGCGCCTTTGGCGAGGCTGGCTTGGGATACGGGTATTACCAGGGGTACCTCGATGAGATCCACATCTTCAACCGCGCCCTGACCGCCACGGAGATCCAGGGGATCTACACCGCCGCCAGCGCCGGCCTATGCGTGCCGCCTCTCCCCGCTGTCACTGCTGTTTCACCGGCAGTCGGAACTGCGGATGGCGGCACCCTGGTCACCATCACCGGTACCGGCTTTACCGGAGCCACCGGCGTTATGTTCGGCGGCACCGGTGCCACCACATACACAGTTGACTCCGACACCCAGATCACCGTGATTTCCCCTGCTGTCGTCGCCGGCACGGTCCACATCACCGTCACCACGCCGGGCGGCACCAGTGCCGCCGTAAGCGCGGACCAATTTACCTACATCGTTGTCCCCACGATTGTCGTCCCATTCGCGCCTCTTGGTGCCGACAATAGCGCGGGTACGGGGTTCGCCACCCTGGGCGCCATGTTCAAAGCCAGCAATGGCACATTTTACTATAATGGCCGTGTCACGCCCAACGCCGGAGTTCCGGATACGTTTGTTGCGACCATCAAGGCGGAAGGGGGAGCAGCCTGCAAGACCTTCACATTCAGGGACATCACCTTCGGCTCCTACTTCGACAATCTGTTTTTCGGCATGCTGCAAATTACCCTGTACGACATAAACAACGTTCAGATCGGCAACCCCATATTGTTTCAGATGAGCGGCGATGACACCACCTACCATTATATCAACGGTGCCACCCTCAGCTCCATCTATGCCCGAACCCCGTGGTCGATTGACAATGTTGCCTCCATGGAGATCGTGTTCAACCTGTATGGGATTGACAATGGCGAGCCTTATCCGGCCACGGCCCAGAGCATCTATTTTGATTCCATTACCATTGCCAATGTAGTAACCGCTCCGCTCCCCGCTGTTACCGCTATCTCCCCGTCCAGCGGGCCAGCTGCCGGTGGGACCCAGGTGATCATCACCGGCACCGGCTTTACCGGAGCCACTGCCGTAAAATTTGCCAACAAAGATGCCGCCGGCTTCACCGTTAATTCCGCCACCCAAATAACAGCGGTTTCCCCGGCCAATGTCGTTGGACTGGTGGCCGACATCATGGTCACCACGCCGGGCGGCACCAGCGCAACCAACAACGCCGACCGGTTTACCTATACCCAGGATCAGGCCAGGAACTTCACCACCGGCACCTCTTACGCCACCCTGGAAACCGCCCTTGCAGAGGCTTTGGCAGGTGCGGAGATCCGGGCCTATGAATCACAATTCGACGGCTACTTCATCCTGGACAAGGGCATCACCCTGAAAGGGGGCTTCGACGCCACCTTCCTGGTCAGCGGCACCACCCCTACCGTCCTGAACGGCGGCCTGACGGTGCGGAGCGGCACATCCACCGTCAAGACCGTGGTGGTGAAGGGAAAGCTGGCGGTGCAGGGGGGGAGTTTACGGGCAAATGATGTGACGGTGCATCCCTGATTCAAGGTGCCCGCAGGTTGGGTTAGCGTATTTTTACGGGCCGGTTCAAGGCACCGCTACGGCATAGCCCGGCAATCATCTGATAATCTTCAGGGGTGTCCATGTCAAGGCGCACCCCCTGGTCCGGCACCTCCACCAGCCGCAGGCGGCCGGGATCGCACATAACAAGGTCTCGCAAGGTGCCGGTTGCCGTCAGTTCGTCCAGGATGGGGCGTGGGAAAAGTGTAGGATGTCCTTTTTTCCCTTCATGGACCGGAATGATGATCCTGTCCCGCTCCTTGCCATGCTGCGCGGAAAGCAGCGCCACGGTCTGGGGGGTAATGAGCGGGTGGTCGGCAAGGGCGATCATGACGCCGCTCGTTGTTTGCGGCAGGGCAGCGCGCCCTGTGAGTACGGATGCGGCCATGTCCCCGTCCGGGTCGGTCGTGCGCACGACCGTGACCGGATAATTCCGGATCGTCTCGGCAATCATGTACCCCTGGGTGCCGATTACCACGAAAATATCGCTGATACCCCCGTCAAGCAGGTTGTCCAGGCAATGCCGGATCACCGGCTTGCCCTCAAGGGGCAACAACTGCTTGCACATCCCCATCCGTCGGGAAAGTCCTGCTGCCAACAGGATCGCCGCCACGTTCGCTGTCATTTTTTTTCCTCTCTTGCACGAGTTGTCCGACGATGCTGACAGCGATTTCTTCCGGCGTTTCTGCCCCGATAGCCAATCCCACCGGGGTGACTATGCGATCGCGCTGTTCACTGTTGAAGCCCTCTTTTTCCAGGATGTCCATCAGGGTTGCCCGCTTGCGTCTGCTGCCCAGCAGGCCGATAAACGCGGCCTCTGTGCGGAGTGCGCCGCGCACGGCGGCAAAATCGTGTGTGTGGCCCGGCGTGGCAATGACTGCATAACTCTCCTTGGTAAGCTCAAGGCGGTCAAAGGCCTCCTCTACCGGGCAGCAGAGGATTATATCGGCACTGGGGAGCGACCCGGCATCGGCGCACTCCGGGCGATCATCCACCACGACCACCCGAAAACCGCAGCTCTTGGCAAGGTTTGCCACGGCCCTCCCCACATGGCCGGCCCCGAACATCACCAGTTGCGGAATTCTGCCATGGGGTTCGATATAGACCGTCATGCTGCCGCCGCAGGCAAAACCATGTTCTTCGGTGAGGAGGAAATCAAGGGTGCGGGCGGTGCCCTCATCAAGGGCTGATCGTGCTGCCAGGATGGTATCCATCTCGACACGGCCCCCTCCTATGCTGCCCATGGTGCTGCCGTTGCTTCGCGCCAGCATCTTGGTCCCGGCCTTGCGCGGAGAGGAACCGCTGTTCCCGATAACTGTTGCCAGGGCAAACGGTTCATTGGCACGGATGAGCCGGGCCATCTCTTCATAAATTTGCAGGTCGTTCATCGTTAGTTCCTGTCCAGTGAGGATCTTGCAACACTCAACAACAGTCCAAATGTCCCCTCCCGTCAAGGGAGGGGGAAAAAGACATTGCAAGGTCTCAGTGATTTATCATTTCCGCGCCAGCGCTGCCTTGACTTTTTCCGGCGTCATCGGCAACGAACGTACCCGTGCGCCGCTGGCGGCGAAAAGGGCATTGGCCACTGCCGGCGCGATGGGTGGCACACCAGGTTCACCTACTCCTCCCGGCGGATCGTCGCTGGGGATGATGTGGACCTCGATCTCGGGTGTGGCGTACATGCGAACTACCTGATAGTCATTAAAATTGCCCTGCTCCACCCGGCCATCCTTCAGGGTGATCGCCCCGTAAAGGGCGGCAGAGAGGCCGAACACGATGCCCGACTCCATTTGGGCCGCGATGGTGTCCGGGTTGACGATCCGGCCGCAGTCGATGGCGCAGACCACCCTCTTGACCCGCGCCTGGCCGTCGGGCTCCAGGGAAACCTCTGCCACCTGGGCGACAAAGCTGCCAAAGGACTCATGCACGGCGATGCCGCGTCCAGTGCCTTTCGGCAGTGGCGAATCCCACCCGGCCTTTTGGGCCACGGTATCCAGCACCCGCAGATGGCGAGGGTGCCCGGCCAGGAGCGCCCGGCGGTATTGGTACGGGTCTTTGCCGGCGGCATGGGCCAGTTCATCCAGGAAGCTCTCCACTACGAAAGCGTTGTGGGAGTGCCCGACCGACCGCCACCAGAGGACCGGCACTCCGTTTTTGGTGGTGTGCAGATCCACCAGGATGTTGGGTATGCTGTAGGGAATATCGCTGGCCCCTTCCACGGAAGTGCCGTCAACACCGTTTTTGACCATGGCCGATTCAAAGGGGGTTCCGGCGATGATCGATTGGCCGACAATGGTGTGCTGCCAGGCCACAGGGTTGCCTGTTGCGTCCAGGCCGCCGGCAATCCTGTCGTACCACATGGGCCGATAGAAGCCGGCCCGCATGTCGTCTTCGCGGGTGCGGATCACCTTGACCGGCTTTTTCACCATCTTGGCCACCTGGACCGCTTCCAGGACGAAATCGGAGGCCGGACAGGCCCGGCGGCCGAAACCGCCCCCCAGGAAGGTGGTTTCAAGGGTCACCTGCTCGGGCTTGAGGCCTGCCTCGCGGGCGGCGGCGTTGCGATCCACGGTCTGGAACTGGCTGCCGGTGCGGATCAGGCAACGGTCGGGCTTCAGATCCACGAAGCAGTTGAGCGGTTCCATGGTGGCATGGGCCAGGTAAGGCACTTCGTACTCCGCCTCCAGCCGCTTTACTGCTTTGTTGAGCTCGGCAGGGGCTTGGCCATCCTTGCGGGCCACCAGCCCCGGCGTTGCGGCCAGCCGGGCATATTCCTCCCGCATTTTCGGAGTGGAGAGTCCGGCCCATTCACCCTCATCCCAGGTGACCTCCAGCAGGTCCCGTCCCTGTTTGGCCAGCCAGAAATCATCCGCCACCACTGCCACCCCGGCCTTGATGGCCACCACATCCCTGACCCCGGGGAGCTTGCTGGCCTTGTCGGCATCGAAGCCCTTCAGGGTGGCCCCGAATACGGGCGGGCGGGCGATCACGGCGGTCAGCATGCCCGGCACATGTACATCGATGCCAAAGAGCGCCGTGCCGTTGATCTTGGCCGGGCTGTCCAGTCGGTGCAGCGGTTTGCCCAGGATATTGCGGTTCTTGGGATTTTTGAGTGGCGGGTTTTGGGGGACCGGCAGTTTGGCTGCCCTGGCCGCCAGTTTGCCGTAGCTGAGCCGCTTGTTGTCCGGTCCGAGTACGACCCCGTTTTCGGCCCGGCAGGCGGACGGTTCCACCTTCCAGGCTTGGGCCGCCGCGGCCACCAGCATCTCGCGGGCCGCCGCGCCCGCCTTGGAGAGCCGCTCCCATTCCGAACGCACGCTGGTGCTGCCGCCGGTTACCATGATGGGTCCGAATTGGGTGTGATTGTATTCGGGGGCCACCGGGGACGCCACGGCCCGCACCTTGCGCCAATCGCACGCCAGCTCTTCGGCCACCAGCATGGGCAGCGATGTGTAAACACCCTGGCCCATCTCGGACTTGTTGACGATCACGGTTACGCTGTCGTCACTGCCGATCCTCAAAAAGGCATTGGGGGCAAAGATGGTTTTTCCCGCTGCCTCCGCCCTTCTGCCAAAGGGTACGTGGCAGGCCAGGATCAGTCCGCCGCCCAGGATTGCACCGGTTTTTATGAAGTCGCGCCGGCTCATCTTGATGATCTCGTTCATGGCTTCTTCCCTCCCTTGCCTGCCTTCCCGGCGGCAACGTGGATCGCCCGGCGTATTCGGGGATAGGTGCCGCAGCGGCAGATATTGCCGTTCATGGCGCTATCGATATCGCTATCCGTGGGATGGGGCTTTCTGTTCAGCAGATCGACGGCACCCATGACCTGTCCCGGTTGGCAATAACCGCACTGGGAAACCTCCTCCGACAGCCAGGCCTTTTTCACCGGATGTTCGGCCGGGATTCCTTCGATGGTGGTGATCTTCTTCCCGGCAACATCCTTGACCGGGGTGATGCATGAGCGTTGCGCACGGCCGTCGATGTGGACCGTACAGGCGCCGCACAGACCGACACCGCAGCCGAACTTGGTGCCGGTCAGCTTGAGGTGGTCGCGCAACACCCACAAAAGCGGGGTGTCCGGGCTGAGATCCACGGTATGGCGCTTGCCGTTGACATGGAAGGTAATCATGGCAATTCTCCTTTGAAGGGTTTGTCTCCGGATAGTTACGGTTGAAAGGTATGTTAGAATTACATCATGGAAATTTTAGCGGAGAATCGGGTAATGACAACCGGGATCAAAATAATTTTGCTGGGCAGTGGGCATATGGGCAATAGTGTGTTATACGCATAAACATTCATACGAATTAGTCACCAAGGAGATTTGACATGGCAAAAGAGTTGTACGTTGGCCACATGCCGTACCAGGCCACGGAAGAGGACCTGAGGAAGCTGTTTGCCGTGGCCGGCACCGTTACTTCGGTTCACATCATCACCGATCCGGAGTCCGGCCAATCAAAGGGGTGCGCGTATGTGCGGATGGCGACAGAAGCCGAGGCAAAAGATGCGATAGAAACTCTGGACAATGCCCTGCTCATCGACCGTGTCATAACGGTCAGCGAAGCGCGGCCGCAAAAACCGAAGGAAAACAGGCCCGGGGGAAACCGCGGCAAGTCTGGCCCCATGCAGCGCTCCCGAAGGAGGAATAAACCCGCATAGGCGGGGCCAACATTGTATTTGAAGGGCGGATGCGTTGCATTCGCCCTTTTTTTGCTGTGTACGATGAGGGGAGATATTTGTCTCCCCTCATCCGTGGCCGCTGAAGCAACGTTAATTATGCATAGACATCGGCATGTAATCGGTGTGGCAGACGTAGCAGTTCCAGATCCAGTAGTTGTCCCCCTGAAGCTGTTGGGGGATGTAGTTGTCCGCCGGGTTGGTGGAGGTGAATTCCGCATGGGTGCTATTGTGGCATCCCTCGCAATAGATCTGGCCGTTCATCTTCGAATCCGGGGAATTGTTGAGCACTGAATTGCGGTACAAGGTGTTTGGGTTCTCCTGGTGCTTGGCGCCGTGGCAGGAGCCGCACTGTGGTTCCTGAAGCCATGGCTGCCTGCCGGCCGTGAGGGAGGTTGCCATCCCGTTCATGTCTCCATGACAATCCTTGCACTCCTGGCCTGCGTGGAACATCATGCCGCGCAGACAGTTGGTTCTGGGGCCGGGGTGGCAATTGTAGCAGTCGGGCATCAGCGGGTTGGCGGAAACATTGACCTTGTCTTTATGGAAGCCGTGCATGGCCAGGGAGAGATTTTTGACCCCCTGCTTGCCGGGTAGCCCTAGGGCGTTGTCGGCGTGGCACTCGGAACAAAGGTGGAGGATGCCATTGGCCTTGTCGGCGACCAGGGTGGTCCCGCTGTTCTTGTCATGGGACTGGAGGATGTTCTGGAAGGTGTTGCTGGTGCCGTGGCAGTTGCTGCAGTTGAGTTCGGTTGAGATGGGGGCCACTACGCTGGTGGTAACGAGGGTTGCTCCCGACGTGGTGTCGGTTACCGTTATGGTGGCGGCGCCGTAGGGGTCCCAGGTCCCGTTGTCGTCATATGGGGTGAGCGGAATGCCGGTAGCCACGTAGCTCAAGCCGTTGGTGTCGAGGGTCATGGTGCCTGCCAGAGGAGTGCCGGTGATGCCCACATTGGGGGTGACGTTCCAGCCGTATTTCGCGCGGTACTGATATTGGGACGAATAATTCCAGAAATTGGTATGGAGCGCGGAATTGGTCTTGTTCGGGAAGGCGTATGATACGGTGATGCCGCTTGTCACGAGCCCCTCACCACGCTTGAATACCTGGACATGGAGCGTGTTGAACGGAGGCAGTATCAGGAATGAGGAATAATCGTCCTGGGAGCAGTGCATCCCCAGGTCGTTCCAGGCAAGTGCTATATAGTTCATACTTGCGGCCGGAATCTGTTGGGCGGGCGGGATGGTGCCGTAGTCCACATAGGCGGCATGGGCAGCGGTCAAGGACAGATTGAGGGTCGTGGTCGCGCCGGACACAACCGAACAGATCCGCGACGAGTTCTCGTAACCGGTTGCAGAAGCAGTAAGCGTATAGGAACCGGCCGGCCGTGTGAGGGCATATTGACCGCTTGCATCAGTCTGGGTAGACGAGGTGCCGTCGCTGACGGTGACCCCGGCCAATGGTGTGCCGGTCGCAACATCCTTGACCACTCCGGAGACAGTACCACTTCCTGTTGCCGTCCCTCCTCCTCCGCCGCTACAGGCAACCAATGTAATGGTTAACAGGAGAAAGAGAAATACACACCTGGAATACTCCATCAACTTTTTCATGATCAGCCTCCTTGTCGCCTAGCGATACATGCACAATTTACGCGTGAATTTACCTGTAGCAGTAAATATGCCAGCCTCCCCAGATTTAAATTCCCATAATTTAAGGTTGTTATGCGTGATCGAATGGCGCTGGACGTGATCTGGTTGTCAAATATATTTACACTATCATGTAAAAATTTTAACTTAATTAAAAAAGGCGGCCAAAAGGCCGCCTCTAGTTTAGCGTTGTTTTCGTTGCCGGGTTTTATTCGTAGCGTGCGACTATGGCTTTGCGCCGCCTCAGAATAATGGCACCCCCGGCCAGTGAAACCAGCATAATTGTCCCCCCGGTAACCGGATAGGCCACCGAATAGACAAGCGGCGTCAGCAGCAGACGCACTATCAGCCTGAGCATGTCGTGTTGGACGATGAAATCGGCCAGGGGCGGGCTGAAGCGGTAATAGAGAGACACAAAGGCCCGTCCCGGGGCGTTGGTGAGCAGATAATGATCGCGGAAGTCTCGCAGAACCCGTACCTGCGGATGAAGATAACTGCCGTAGGCGGCCGTGGCTATGAAACATCCGCCGCCCCCACCGCCACCGCTAGTGCTGCTGGTTGTAGTCAAGCTGCTTGCAGGGGTGTTGGGAGGCTCGGTGACGCCGGAAACGGAACCGTTGGTAGTGAAGGAGGCTTGGTGGCCATCGACATTGACGACATTGGCTACGAGCAACACCGCCTCGGTCGAGGAACTGAAATTTGGGATGCTCACCGTTGTGCCGTTTACGCTGGCAAAGGGGTACTCCAGAATCGTTCCGGAGTTGTTTGTGAGGAAGGCCGTGGCTTTGATGCCGCTGGTGCCGTTGACGGTGATATTCAGGTCTGAAGGCGCACTGCTGGAGGGTACGAACTTATAATATGCGTAGGAATAGTGCGGCAGCGTTATGGACGGAAGGGTGTTGGTTGTGCTTAAAGAATTTGCTGTTATCGGAAAAGAGTTGAATATTGCTTTTGGCACATAGGTATGGATTCGACTGATGTCGCTTGTATGACTGGTCCAGTCGCGGGTGTAGAAGCGCTTGGTCAAGCCGAAGAAATCATCCCCCAAGGTGGTGTTGTAGGGAGTGGAAGAAAGGAGTATTTCCAGTACCGGCACCATGGGAATGTCAGGATTGATTCCGCCGGGAGAATTGAGGGTGGCCAGCTTTTCCCAGGCGCTGCGCACGACAGCGACACCGTGCTGCTCGGCCAGGAACCGGTTGAAGATCCAGCGGCCATAGCCTGCGCCGATGGTAGTGGCGTCGCTCTCCACGGCGATGTCCAGGCTGAGGGTGCTGTTGTTGAACCAGGCCGGAAGGTAATTGTAGAGCTGGTTGACATTGTCGTAGAGTTCATCCTCGTACCAGGTGGAGGTCGCCTCGGCATACCAGACGTCAAAGTACAAATTGTAACCGTACTGGATGGCGTGCTGGTACTCATGGGCTGTGGTGATCTGCAGGCTCTGCAACGGTGTGTAGGAACCGTAAATGGAGTCAAGGAAATTGTTGTCGATCTCCATATAACTGGCATAGGCATTGGCGTAGCCGGTCGATGGAACAGCCTGGGTGGAGGTGGTCTGGCCGTAAATACCCAACGGTGCCAGATTGAGCAGGTAGACGTTGTACGGGGCGCTGTTGACTGTAGGCGCAGGCCGGTAACCTAGTGAGATATAGCTTGCACGGTTGTTTTCCATGGTGGTGGCCACTGTCTCCACCCAGTCGGGGATGCCGTTGGCATTGGCGTCGGTCAATGGTGGAGCGTCACTGCCGGAAGTCGTGTAATGGATCTTGAAATACCCTCCGGTTGATGTATAGGTCAACTCGGTCCCGGAAAGGGTAGGCAATGCCAGTTGCTTGGCCAGTACTTTCTGCGTGGCCGGCTCCAGTTGGTTCCAGTCCCGCTGGAGCGCATGCTTGAGCGGAGTGCCGCAATGGGCCGGTTCGGTAGTCTCGGTGCTCTGCAACAGGACCGCCTTTTCCAGGGCGCTGCCCGGCTGGGCGCCGAATGCCGACAGGTAATAGTCGTCAAGTTGACCGGCAAAGGCGGGCAGGGAAAATGCCAGCAGGGAAAGTATTGTTACTGCTAGCTGCTTCATAAAGATATTCATCAATCCACCATCCTTTTGCCTGCCCGCAGGGGGACCAGCACGGTATTGTCTTTTTCCACGGTTACTTCAGTTCTTGCGGGGCCAGCGGTAATAGTGTATCTGCCAGCGTCAAGCACTGCGGTGAAATACCCCTGATCATCGCTCTCGGTAGTTGCGACAATCGTGTCTCCGGAGGAAATCCGCACCGGCACGCGGGGGTAGGGAATGTAAGCAGGTCCCGGAGCCAGTTTGCCGCCGGAACTCTGCAGGTAACAAATGCCGGCAACAGCGCCTGTTCCCTTTGGCAGGGCAACCACCTCGTTCTTGACGGTTCCTGTCAGCACCACCGGTCGTATGCCGTTACGCAGGGCCAGGAAGGCACTCCCGGCCACAGCCGGACCGGCTGCGAAACTTTTCCCGTCAAAGTGGTAATAAACCCAGTGGTCCGCTTGCCTTTTTGAAGCAGCCATTGTAATCGAACATGCCATGAGGACCACCGCAGCTGCCAGAAGATAATTGAATGCCGTAGTCATTTAAACCGCCTTTATGGACAAAACATAACTTGAATAAATTCATAGTGTAAATTTATCGGCCATGAAGTCAAACAGAATATGGTAACAGCCATATTTTCTTGACAAAACAGCCACCTGCCTATAAATTCTAAAGTTCTATATTGTCGGCATATTCCATGTGGTTTATCCGGTTCAGCGCCTTAATTACATAGAAAGAAACGAGAGGAGTTATACAGTCATGGCAGAAAAATTCATTTTCACTTCCGAGTCGGTATCCGAAGGGCATCCCGACAAAGTCGCCGATCAGGTTTCCGACGCGATCCTAGATGCGATCCTTGCCCAGGACAAGACCTCCAGGGTGGCCTGTGAAACCCTGGTGACCACCGGCATGGCGGTCATTGCCGGCGAGATCACCACCAACGCGGTGATCAACTATTCGGAAATCGCCCGCCAGACCATCAAGGAGATCGGCTACACCGATTCCGAAATGGGTTTTGATGCCGATACCTGCGCCGTGCTGGTTTCCATCGACAAGCAGTCCCCTGATATTTCCCAGGGTGTCTCCGAGGGTGAAGGGTTGCACAAGGAACAGGGGGCCGGCGACCAGGGCCTGATGTTTGGCTATGCCTGCAATGAGACCAAAGAATTGATGCCCATGCCGATCCAGCTCTCCCACCAGCTGGTCAAGAAACTGGCTGATGTGCGTAAGAGCGGCCAGCTGAATTTCCTTCGCCCCGACTCCAAGTCCCAGGTCTCGGTCGAGTATGCCGGCGGCCATCCGGTTCGCATCGATACCGTGGTCATTTCTTCCCAGCATACCCCGGATGTGACCCACAAGCAGATCGAGGAAGGCATCATCGAAGAGGTGGTCAAGAAGGTCATTCCAGCCAATCTGCTGGATGCCAACACCCGTTACTTCATCAATCCCACCGGCCGTTTCGTTGTTGGTGGTCCCATGGGTGACTGCGGCCTGACCGGCCGCAAGATCATCGTGGACACCTACGGCGGCATGGGTCGCCATGGCGGTGGCGCTTTCTCCGGCAAGGACCCTTCCAAGGTTGACCGTTCCGCTGCCTACATGGGGCGTTACGTTGCCAAGAACCTGGTGGCGGCCGGTCTGTGCGAGCGCTGCGAGGTGCAGGTTGCCTATGCCATCGGGGTGGCCCAGCCGGTTTCCGTCATGGTGCATGCCTTTGGTACCGGCAAGGTGTCCGAAGAGCGTCTGGCCGAACTGGTGCGTGATGTGTTTGACATGCGCCCCCGAGCAATCATCGAGCAGCTTGATCTCCTGCGCCCGATCTACAAGAAAACCGCCGCTTACGGTCACTTCGGCCGCGAGCTGCCAGAGTTTTCCTGGGAGCAGACCGATAAGGCGGCACTTCTGAAATCAAAGGCCGGCATCTAAGGCCTCAATCGGACAGGTTGCGAATACATCCGGTAATTCCGGGTGATGCAAAGCCGGGGCGGTTGAAACAACTGCTTCGGTTTTGTCGTTTAGGGGATTTGTTTTTATTGACAAAACACGGTTTCAAAAAATAGAATAGATACTTTATTTTAATCGGAGAGGGGCATTGCATGACACAGACATACAAATTGGCGGTTCTGCCGGGCGACGGCATCGGTCCGGAGGTTATGGCCGAGGCACTCAGGGTGCTGGATGCAGTAGAACAGAAGTATTCGGTAAAATTTGAACGGACCCATGCCAATGTGGGCGGGGCCGGCATTGATAACGAAGGCAAGGCGCTCCCTGATACAACCGTGAATATCTGCAAGGCAGCCGATGCGATCCTGTTCGGCTCCGTCGGCGGCCCCAAGTGGGAGTCGCTGCCGCCGGACGAGCAGCCCGAGCGCGGTGCGCTGCTGCCGTTGCGCAAGATCTTCGGCCTGTACGCCAACCTGCGGCCGGCCATCATCTTTCCGTCGCTGACCGGTGCCTCTTCGTTGAAGGAGGAGGTCATCAGCGGTGGCTTCAATGTCCTGGTAATCCGTGAACTGACCGGCGGCATCTACTTCTCCCAGCCCAAGGGTATCGATGGGACCGGGCGCGATCGGGTTGGCGTGGACACCATGCGCTACAGCGTGCCGGAGATCGAGCGCATTACCCATGTGGCCTTCCAGGCGGCCCGCAAGCGTGGCAGCAAGGTCTGCTCCATCGACAAGGCCAACGTTCTCTCCACCTCTGTTCTGTGGCGCGAGGTGGTGACCGGCATTGCCAAGGAATATCCGGATGTGGAATTGTCCCACATGTACGTGGACAATGCCGCCATGCAGCTGGTCAAGTGGCCCAAGCAGTTCGACGTGATCCTGTGCGAGAACATGTTCGGCGATATCCTCTCAGATGAGGCGGCCATGCTGACCGGATCGCTGGGGATGCTTCCCAGTGCCTCGCTGGCGGAGGGGACCTTCGGCATGTACGAGCCGTCCGGCGGCTCGGCCCCGGATATTGCCGGACAGGGCATTGCCAATCCGATTGCCCAGATTCTGTCCGCCGGCATGATGCTGCGCTACTCCTTTGGCATGATCGAGGCAGCCGATGCCATCGACCAGGCAGTGGCCAAGGTACTTGATCAGGGGTTCCGCACCCGGGATATCTTCCAGAATCTGGCGGGCGAAAAACTGGTGAACACGAAGGAAATAGGCGACGCAATTATCGCCAGTCTGTAATGCCGGTTGTCCTGCGCTACAATAGCTATCGTTTTTTCTTTTTCTCTAACGAAGGAGAACCACGGGAACCAGCACATATCCATGTACGGCTCGGGGAATCGATTGCCAAATTCTGGCTCCTGCCGGAGATACGACTTGCCGATAATTATGGTTTCACAACGGGGCAACTCAGAGAACTCTATGGTGTGATCGTAGAAAACCGGGAACTAATCGCGAGGAAATGGGATGAATACTTTGTCTCTTAAGCCATTGGCTAAAAACATCTGTTTTGACTCCGACACCATGACCGTGGAACTGATCGATGGCAGGGCATTGATCGTACCTTTGGCCTATTTCCCGCGTCTTTTGAATGCCAGCTCCGAGCAACGGAGTCACTTCACGATCAGTGGCGGTGGCATCGGAATCCACTGGGACGATATTGACGAAGACATCAATGTTGAATATCTGATGATGGGTTATGTGGACGGAACCCATCCGGGTAATCTAAGGAAAGCTGCTTGATTTACTGCGGGTTGTGCCTGCAGTTTTACTTTAAATTCTCTGAAAAGGAACTGGGACTATGAAAGTCGGAATCGTCGGTTGGCGCGGTATGGTTGGTTCGGTTCTCCTCCAGCGCATGGTGGAGGAGGGCGATTTTAACTTGGGCTTCGAGCCGGTATTTTTCTCCACTTCACAGGCGGGCGCACCGGCACCAATGAATGCCGGGACCCTGAAGAAGGCTGAGGATCTCGAAGAATTGAAAAAGCTCGATATCATCATCACCTGCCAGGGGGGCGACTACACCAAGGCGATCCATCCCGAACTGCGCAAGCAGGGCTGGAAAGGATATTGGATCGATGCCGCCAGTACCCTGCGCATGGAGCCGGAAGCGGTCATCATCCTTGACCCGGTCAACCGCAACGTCATCGATGGAGCTTTGGCCAAGGGTCAGAAGGACTTCATCGGCGGCAACTGCACGGTCAGCCTGATGCTCATGGCTCTGGGCGGGTTGTTCCGGGCCAACCTGGTGGAGTGGCTCACTTCCATGACCTACCAAGCCGCTTCGGGAGCAGGCGCCCCCAACATGCGGGAACTGCTCTCCCAAATGGGTGTGTTGCAGGGCGTTGTGGCGGAAGAGCTGAAGAACCCCGGTTCCGCTATTCTGGAGATCGACCGGAAGGTGACTGAAACCCTGCGTGATGGCTCCATGCCCACCAAGGAGTTCGGCTTTCCCCTGGCCGGGAACGTACTCCCCTGGATCGACCGGGAGGTCGAGGATGGCCAGAGCCGTGAGGAGTGGAAGGGGTTTGCCGAAACCAACAAGATCCTTGGCACTGTGGCACCGATCCCGGTGGACGGCATCTGCGTCCGCGTCGGCGCCATGCGCTGCCACAGCCAGGGCCTGACCATCAAGCTCAACAAGGACGTGCCTCTGGCAGACCTTGAGGAATTGATCAGGAACGACAACCAGTGGGTCAAGCTGGTGCCGAACAACAAGGCTGACAGCCTGGCCCAACTTACCCCGGCGGCTGTCTCGGGGACACTTACGGTACCCATCGGCCGGCTGCGCAAGATGAAGATGGGGCCCCAGTATCTCCAGGCATTCACTTGCGGCGATCAATTGCTGTGGGGGGCTGCCGAGCCGCTGCGGAGAATGCTCCGTATCCTGCTTGAGAAATAATATCCGTAGGGCGATCCATGTGATCGCCTGCTTGTGATCTACAGCAAAGCGGGCAAACACAAGGTTTGCCCTTACAACGACGAAACGCCCTGCCATGTGTGGGGCGTTTTCACTTTAAGGCATTTATGAACAACACCCTCAACAAACCCGAACTTCTGGCTCCGGCCGGTTCTCTTGAATCCTTTTTCGCTGCCATGGAAAAAGGGGCCGACGCAGTTTATGCCGGGCTGCGGGACTTCTCGGCCCGAGCCCGGGCAAAAAACTTTACCCTGTCACAATTGGAGCGGATGCTGGCCTATGCCCACGCCCATGACCGGCGAATCTACGTCACCCTCAACACCTTGGTCAAGGAGAAGGAACTGCCCCAACTGGTGGAGACCCTGGCTGCCCTGGCCGGTATGCGGGTTGACGGTGTGATCCTCCAGGACCTGGCAGTGGCGCGGTTGATCCGCAACCATTTCCCTTCCATCCCCCTGCATGCCTCGACCCAGATGACGATCCATAATACGCCAGGGGTTAGGGTACTGGCCGGCCTGGGTTTCCAGCGGGTGGTGCTGGCCAGGGAGCTGGCTTTGGATGAAATCGCCGCCATTTCTGCGGCCACGCCGGTGGAGGTCGAGTGCTTTGTCCATGGCGCGCTCTGCTTTTCCATCTCGGGACAATGTTTCTTTTCCTCCTACCTGGGGGGACACAGCGGCAACCGGGGGCGTTGCGCCCAGCCGTGCCGGCGGCTGTACAGCCATCGCGGCAAACAGGGGCACTACTTTTCCACCAGTGACCTGTCAACCATCGACCTGTTGCCGGAGTTGAGCCGCGCCGGGGTGAAGTCCATCAAGATCGAGGGCCGCATGAAGTCGGCCGAGTACGTGGCCAGCGTGGTGGAGGCCTACCGAATGGTCCTGGATGCACCGGAGCGCTCCCGCAAGGAGGCGCTGACCACTGCCAAGGAAATACTGAAATATTCATTTGGCCGGACCCCCACCAAGGGGTTTCTCTCTTCGCAGCAGCCCGACGATATCGTCAATCCCTGGCAAAAAGGTGGCACAGGGCGTTTTGTCGGGCAGATCAAGACGATTAAGGGCAATCGCCTGAGTTTCGAGGCCCGGGACGCCATTCTGGTGGGCGATCGCTTGCGCGCCCAGCCCAAGAGCGACATGGCAGGTCAGGCCTGGACCGTGCGCGAGCTTTTTGTCGGCCGCAAAAAGGTGATGGAGGCCAAAGCCGGCAGCGTGGTGGAAGTGGAAACCCCCTTCCGTTTCACGGTTGGCGATGCAGTCTACAAGGTCTCCTCCCGCGAGGCCTTCACTCTCAGCGAGAATGCCTGCCAGCGCAGATTGGATTCGATCCAGGGCGACAAGCTTCCTTGCCGTTTACTGGTCGGCATGACTGGCACTACATTAAGCATTCATGCCGAGGTGGCTGGAACTCACCATGAATACAATTTCCCCCTTGGCCCCTTGGAACCGGCTCGCAGCAGCGATATGGAGGCGGTTCTGAAAGGTCAGTTTGCCAAGGTTGGCGAAGCGCCCTTCCGCCTGGAAAAGCTGGAAGCCCCCGATTTCCCGTCAGTGCTGATTCCGGCAGCCACGTTCAAGGAGTTGCGCCGCCAGTTCTATCTGCAACTGAACGAAGCGGTCTTGGCAGGTTTCCGCAATGGGATTGCGCAGGGGCGTGCTGCCGCATTGCGTGACATCGGGGCCATTCAAGCATCGACTTCGCGGCCATCGGGCAGGGAAACCCTGACCATAGTAATGGATCAGCCAAAGGAGTGGCGTTTCCCGCTCCAGAATGGCGCGGACTTCACCCTGTTGCCGCTCTCCAAGGTGGCTATTCATCAGCTCCCGTCGGCTGTCCCCCGCATGCGCGGCTCAGAAGAGCGCATCATCTGGCAGCTGCCCTTTATCATCTTTGACCGGGACGTGCCGCTTTACCGCGACACCCTCCGACAGCTGTACGGGGCCGGGTTCCGCCGCTTCGAGGCCGGCAACCTTTCCCACTTTGCGTTGCTGGGTAAATTGGACGATATCCGTATCTCGACCTGGCACCGTTGTTTTTCCCTCAACAGCCAGGCCCTGGCTGCCTGGCAGGAACTTGGGGCGGACACCGCCACCCTCTATATCGAAGACGATGCCGAAAACCTGGCGCAACTGCTTGCCGTTGACATGGCAATAGAATGCCGGGTGATCGCCTATGCGCCCCTGCCGGTCATGACCACCAAGATCCGCTTCAAGGATGTGCATAACAATATTCCGCTGCAGTCGGACCGTGGGGAGGCGTATAGTGTCACCAGCCGCGACGGGCTGCAAACCATATCCGCTGCCACCCCCTTTTCCCTGACCGCACGTCATGGGGAGTTGCGTCACAAAGGGTGCAGTTCGTTTTTGATCGACCTGAGACAGGCGCCGCGTGAAACCTGGCTCGATATTATCTCGGCATTAAAGAGCGGAAGAGCGATTTCAGGGACCACCGAGTTCAATTTTGCTGCGGAACTGGTTTGACCGGATGGGGTAAACGGAAAGGCAGGGTAAGAAATGAGAACAGTATTCGCTTTAATTGTTCTGCTCGTCTTGGGTGTTACCGATTGTTACGCTGCCAGTACCGTCGAAGGGGTTGTGAGGGCAGTCTACGACGGAGATACGATCCTGTTGGCCACCCGCAATGAGAACCGCCTCAAGGTACGACTCTACGGTATCGATGCCCCGGAGACCGCCAAACCGGACATGCCTGGACAACGCTTCGGCGAGATAGCCAAGCGGACCCTGATGTACAAGATCATGGGGCGGCGCATCTCGGCCGAGATCGTCGACATGGATCAGTACAAGCGTTCCGTGGCGGTTATCCGCTATGAAGGTCGGGACATTAACCGCGAGATGGTGGCCGAGGGTCTGGCCTGGGCTTATCGACAATATCTTCAGGGGCCATACGTATCCGAGTATATTGGAGCCGAAAACCGAGCCCGTTCCATGCGTGCTGGCCTGTGGCGCGATGCAAATCCATTGCCGCCATGGGAATTCCGGCATGTCCTCAAGGGGGGCATGCGGCGCGGGCGCAATTGGTAGCATGATCGAACTACAAACGGAAAAGAGGCCTAAATGGCCTCTTTTCCGTTTGTAGCGGATACGAAGTTTACCAGCTATAATTTGTAGCGTTTGACAATGCCCAGGACATGCTTGACCCGGGAAATGACTCTCATCGGCTGCACCGGCTTGGGGATGAAATCGATGAAGCCGAACTCAAGTGCCTTCTGCTCGTCCTCGCTGGAGGCCTTGGAGGTCAACATGATGACAGGGATATCGCTGGTCATGGGATTGGCCTTGATGGCACGCAACAGTCCATAGCCGTCCATGCGCGGCATTACCGAATCAGTGATGATCAGGCGCGGCCGATCGGATATGGCAAGCTTCAGGCCTTCCACGCCATCGTGGGCAACAAGAACATTAAATCCTTCCTTGGATAGTGCCACCTGGATAACCGTTGCAACGGTTACAGAATCCTCCACCACCAGGATGGAATCGCATTCATCGGCACCAATAGGGCTCTTGAGGTAATTTTTGGAAATAGCGTCGAGAATTTCCCTGCGGGTGGAGATGACCGGAATGATCTGGTAGCCGGTGATGCGGCTAAGCATTTCTATCGTCTCTACGTCAAAAGGATCGGTTATTGCCACTGCCAGCATGTTGTCTTTCATTTTAAGGGGAAAGGCGAGCTTTTTCATGGCAAAATCGGAGGGGACAAGGTCGAGCAGTTCCTGGGGGAAACTATGATGGATGAAATTTTTGATGGTCTTGAAATTGAATTGCTTAGCGAGCGCCTCTGCCAGTTCTTCCTCGGTGATGACCCCCATCTCTTCTAAAACGGTCCCCAGACGCTTCTTATCCATCTTCTGACGTTCCAGGGCCCGCTCGAGAGTTTTTCTACTGATTATTTCAGCCTCGACCAGAATGTCTCCGAGATGCTTCATCTTGATTTTTCTCCGTATTTATTACCCGTATCACTGCTTGGTTTTATTACGGCCCCATTTCATCACAACGTCCATATGCCACAGTGTCGCATCACAGAACGTGTGTGAAATCTCTTTCAAGCACAGCATGGTACCAACTGTCGAATGCCCGTACCGGTCAATAAGAATGAAACTATCAGATAACCGGATACATTTATACAACGAATTCCTTGATATTACAAAACTTTGTTTCTAATGATTTGATTTGGCATGAATTACCGTAGAACGACTAATTAATCGGTGTCAATTTGTGCACAAAATAAAAAAACCCGGAAGGGATCTTCCGGGTTTTTTTATTGGATATATGTGGTGATAAATTTAGTTGGGATATACGGAAACCTTTTTGCGATCTTTACCCATGCGCTCAAACTTGACAATGCCTTCGATCAGCGCAAACAGGGTGTAATCCTTGCCGCAGCCAACATTGTTACCCGGATGAATCTGGGTACCACGCTGACGATAAATGATGTTACCGGCCTTGACGTTCTCGCCGCCGAACTTTTTGCAGCCGAGCCGCTGGCCCCCGGAATCCCTGCCGTTTCGTGAACTACCGCCTGCTTTCTTATGTGCCATTTCCTTGTCTCCTAGGAAAAAAATTTATTTATGCGCTTATTTTCTCGATCTTGAGAACTGTTCTGTGCTGACGATGTCCGCGCAGTTTACGCGAGTCTTTGCGGCGTTTGGACTTGAACACCAGGATTTTTTTGTCCTTGCCCTGAACTGCAATTTTGGCGGTTACCATGGCGCCGGCCACCAGCGGTGCGCCTACCACGGTTTTTTCACCACCGACCATCAACACCTCGGCGAATTCAATGCTATCACCCACTTCACCCTCAAGTTTTTCCACCTTGAGGAATTCGCCCTCGGATACCTTGTATTGTTTGCCACCTGTCTTAATAACTGCGTACATATGCCGTCTCCATCCCCACCTTATTTAAAAGAGTTTTGAAATATAGTCAAATGGCACTTACAAGTCAAGAAGAAATTTGCTTCCCTTTGTCAGACCTCCGCTGCCGCAACGGCTGCCTCCCGCTCGCGATCCTTGCCGTGGTCCTTGGCTACCAGCATGTAAATGGATGGTACGACAAAGAGGGTGAAGATAGTTCCCACGAACATGCCGCCCACCAGCACCAGACCGATGGAGTTACGGGCGGCTGCTCCGGCGCCGGTTACCAGGGTCAGCGGGAAGTGGCCGGCAATGGTGGCGGCCGTGGTCATCAGGATCGGGCGGAGACGGGTCATGGCGGCCTGACGTACGGCATCAAGCTTGGGAAGCCCCTGCAACTGGAGTTTATTGGCGAATTCGACGATCAGGATGCCGTTCTTGGAAACCAGCCCCACCAGGGTAACCAGGCCTACCTGGGAGTAGATGTTGAGGGTGGTTGTCCAGCCATGGGTCCAGAAAGGGGTGTTGGGGTCCGGCATCTTCAGGAAGGTGAAGATCAGTGCGCCGAAGATGGCCAGTGGCACCGAGCCGGCCAGGATGACAAAGGGGTCGCGGAAGCTGTTGAACTGGGCCGCCAGCACCAGGAAGATCAGGATGATGGCCAGACCGAAGGCGGGAAGGAACTTGTTTCCCTCGGTACGGAGTTGGCGAGACTCGCCGGTATAGTCCAGCACATACCCTTTGGGCAGGATTTTGCCTGCTTCGCCTTCCAGGAAGCTCAAGGCTTCGTCCAGGGGCCGCATGGCCACGCCGCTGATCTTGACCGCGTTCAACTGCTGGAAGCGGTTGAGGGAGCGGGGCACCACCGATTCCTTCAGGCTGGCCACGGTGGAGAGCGGTATCAGTTTGCCTCCGGGCCCGGTAACATAGATATCCTTCAACTGGGCCGGATTTAGGCGGCCGACACGCTCGATCTGGGGGATGACCTTGTAGCTGCGGCCGGAGATGTCGAAGCGGTTGACGTAGTTGCCCCCAACCATGCCCCCCAGGTCGGCGCCGACCTGCCCCAGGTTCATACCCAGATCGGCCACCTTGTTGCGATCGATGACGAATTCCGTCTGGGGCTGATCCACCTTGACATCGATGAGGGGAGGGAAGGCGAACATCTTGCTCTGTATGGCCTTGAGCTGCAGCTGGTGGGCGAACTCCAGAATCTGGCTCGTATCGGCAGTGGAGGCCAGGATGAACTCCACCGGGAACTGGCCGCCGCCAGGCAGCGCCGGCGGTGTGACCGGGAACATCCGGATGCCGGGGATAGTCTGCAGCTTCTGCTGGACCTCCGGCATGATCTGGAAGACAGTGCGCTTGCGCTGGCTCCAGGGTTTGGTGACCATGCCGCCGAAACCGGAGTTGGCAAAGGTGATCTGAAAGGTGAAATCGGTTTCAGGGATGCCCATGAAGATCCGGTTGGCGTCTGCAGCGTAGAGGCTGTTCTGATCCAGGGTCGAGTCGGCCGCGGCGTCCAGGATGCCGAAGATGACACCCTGGTCCTCGCTGGGGGCCAGTTCCCTTGCCGACATGGTGAACATGGGAATGGTCAGCAGGCTGATCACGATCCAGACCGCGTAGACCGCGGGCCGGGCGGCCAGGGTGGCGTCAAGCCAGCGGCCGTAGGCGTTTTTCAGGCGGTTAAAGTCCCGGGCGATGCGGCCAGCCAAGCCATGCTCCTCGATGCCCGGTTTGAGCAGTTTGGCCGACATGACCGGCGACAGGGTCAGGGCAACGATGCCGGAGATGGTCACCGCCCCGGCCAGGGTCAGGGCGAATTCACGAAAGAGGGAGCCGGTCAGCCCGCCTTGCAGGCCAATGGGGAGATAGACCGCCGCCAGGGTGATGGTCATGGCGATAATCGGGCCGACCAGTTCGCGGGCGCCCAGCAGGGCGGCTTCCAGAGGGGATTTCCCCTCGCCCAGGTGGCGTTCCACGTTCTCCACCACCACGATGGCGTCGTCCACCACCAGACCGACCGAGAGCACCACTGCCAGGAGGGTCAGCAGATTGACCGTGAAGCCGAAGGCCTGCATCAGGAACACGGCGCCGATCAGTGATACCGGGATCGCAACCACCGGTATCAGGACCGACCGGAAGGAACCCAGGAAGAGAAAGATCACCACCATCACGATCAGCAAAGTGTCGCCCAGGGTCTTGAGCACCTCGCGGATGGCGTTGTTGATGTAATCGGTGGCGTCGTAGGCGATACGGGCCTTCATGCCGCTGGGCAGATCATGCTGGATGGAGGCCATTTCGGCCCGCACCTTTTTTATGACGTCGATGGAGTTGGCGTTGGGCAGGGGCCAGATACCCATGAACACGGCGGTCTGTCCCGAAAAATGCACCTCGGAGCTGTAGTCCTCGGCCCCCAGTGCCACGTCGGCAATGTCCGAGAGTCGCACGATGGTGCCGTTCTGCTCACGCACCGCCAGGCGTTTGAACTCGTCCACCGTGTTGAGATTGGTGTCGGCGGTCAGGTTGACCTCGATCAGTGCCCCTTTGCTGCGTCCCAGGGCCGCCAGGAAATTGTTGGCCGCCAGGGCTTGGCGCACCTGGGCCGGGCTGATGTTGAGGGCAGCCATACGTTCCGGTTTGAGCCAGATGCGCATGGCAAAGGTCCGGGCGCCAAGGATGTCGGCCCGTTGCACCCCGGTAATTGCCGACAGGCGTGGCTGGACCACGCGTACCAGGTAGTCGGTGATCTCGTTCTGCTTGAGGATGTCGGAGGTGAAGCTGAGGTAGGCAGAGGCAAACTGGCTGTCGGCCGACTCGATGTTGATGGTCGGAACCTCCGCCTCCGGCGGCAGGTCGCGCCGCACCTGGTCAACCTTGGAACTGATCTCGGCCAGGGCCTTGGTGGAATCATAATTGATCTTGAGGCGCACCGTGATGGTGGAGAGGCCCAGTGTGCTCTGCGATTCCATGTACTCGATGCCGTCGGCTGCTGCGATGGCCCGCTCCAGGGGCGAGGTGATGAATCCCCGCACCAGCTCGGCGCTGGCACCGGTGTAGACGGTGGTGACGGTTACCGAAGCGTTCTCGCTGCGCGGATACTGGCGCACGTTGAGGGAGCGGATGGCCTGGAGGCCGGCGATGATGATCACCAGATTGACCACCAGGGCCAGCACCGGGCGGCGTATGAAGAGGTCGGTGATTTTCATCGTCAGTTATTCTCCGGCTTGGGCGCCAGTTGGAAATTGGGCGCGAGTTTGTTGTCCACCACCGCAGCTTGACCGTTGCGCAGTTTGAACACCCCCGTGGTTACTATCGACTCCCCTTCTTTAAGTCCGCTGGTGACGGCAATAAAGTCGCCCCGCTTTTCACCCAGTCGCACGAATTGCTGCCGCAGTACCAGCCCCTTTTTGCCTTGCTTCTGCGCCTCGATGACGAAGACCGAGTCACCGTAGGGGGCGTAGAGCACCGCCGTGGTCGGAATGGCCAGGATATTCCGTTGCGCGGGCAGGCCGACCGCCACGTTGACGAACATGCCAGGCCGCAGTCTGGCGGATTTATTGGCCAATGTGGCCTCCACCTTGATGTTGCGGGTATCGCTGTCAATTAAGGGATTTATGGTGGTGATGCGTCCCGAGATGGTCTCGCCCGGCACGGCGTCGCAGGTCACTCGCACCGGCTGACCGTGCTGCAGCCGGGCCAGCTGCTGTTGGGGGAGGGAAAAATCAACGAAGATGGGGCTGAGGGTTTGCAGGGTGACTATGGGGTCACCTTCCCGCAGCATCTGGCCCAGATTCACCTGGCGGATGCCGAGCCGTCCGCCGAAGGGGGCGCGAATGGTCTTCTTGTCGATAACGGCCCGGGTGGAATTGACTGCGGACAAGGCCTGGTCATGGGCGGCCACGGCCTTGTCGTAGTCCGCCTGGGAGATGATCCGTTCTGCCACCATCTTGCGGGCTCGCTCCAGCTCATTGCTGGCCAGTTTTACTTGGGCCTGCAACCCTGGGAGTTGCGCCTCTTCCGAGGAGGTGTCCTGGCGGACCAGCAGATCGCCTTTCTTCACTTGGGCGCCAGGCTCGAATTCGATCTTCACGACCTTGGCGGCCAAATCGGCTGCTATCGTGACCCCCTGCACCGCAGTCAGCGTGCCGACAGCGGTCAGGTCGGCCGGCCATGAAGTACTCTTGACCAGAGTCGAGTTTACGGTTTCCGGCGGCGGCACGAAGCTCTTGCCCTGCTTGATCATGGCACCGATTTGCAAGGCTTTGACTCCTGCAAGGATGCCGATCACGACAACCAGGCCGATTATGGCCAGAATGATGCGCTTTTTCATTGTTGGATATCTCCGTTCAAGTGCCGGGAGTTTTATTTTGCAGCCGCGGTTACCTGACTGTGGCATCTGTTTCCCGGTTCCACCAGCCGCCGCCCATGGCCTGGAACAGGGCCGCGGTGTCGGCAAAACGGGCGGCCCGGGCCTGCACCAGGCCGATGAGGCTCTGCTGGTGCTGACGCTGGGCATTGAGCAGCGTCAGGTAGCTTACCGCGCCGAAGCGGAATTGCTGCTGCGCCACTTCAAGGGTGTCGCGGGCCGCAGTCTCAGCCTCCGCTTGGGCCTTGAGCGTATGCGCGTCGGCATCCAGCGCCTGCAGTACATCGGCCACGTTCTGAAACGCCAGCAACAGGGTCTCCCGGTACTGGGCGGCTGCCTGATCGTATGCGGCAATGGCGGCGCGGCGTTTTGCAGTCAGTTCGCCACCGTGGAAAACCGGTTGCAGGAGACCGGCACCCAGGCTCCAAATGGATGTCCCGGAGGAAAACAGATCCTGCAGCCTGCCGGACTGGGAACCAAGGCTGGCGTTGAGTGTGATCTGCGGATAGAGGTTGGCCGTGGCCACGCCCACCTGGGCTCCGGCCGCGTGCAGCAGCTCTTCTGTGGCCAGTATGTCCGGACGTTGGCGCACCAGCTTTGAGGGAACGCTGAGCGGCAGTTCCTGCGGCAGTTGCAACCCTTCCAGGTCGAATTCGGGGAGAGTGGCCTCGCTCGGCAGGCTGCCGCTATATACCGCCAGTTGGTTGCGGGTCTGGGCCAGTGCCTTTTCCAGCGGTGGCAGGCTGGTCCGGGTCTGGGCCACTTGCGCCTGCTGTGCCAGGACGTCGGAGCGCGCTGCGCCGCCAAGCTGGAACTGGCGTTCCACCAATGCCAACTGTTTTTCCTGCAGAGTGATGATTTCCTGCGTCGATTTCATCTGAGCCCGCAAAGACGCCTCTTGCACCGCCGTGGTGACGATGTTGGCGGTGAGGGTCAGGTAGGCGCCTTCCAATTGGTACCTTTGATAATCGACTTGGGATTTGAGAGCCTCAAGTTCCCGCCGTCCACCCCCGAACAGGTCCAGGCTGTAGGATAGGTCCACAGAGGCATTGTAGAGTCCGTAATAAAATCCGCCGGGCTGGCCAAAGGCGGCCCCGGATGCCTTCTGGCGCGAGCCTGAAAGTTTGGCGTCAATACCCGGATAGTACTCGGTTCCGCTTCGGGCACGGAGATTCTCGCTGGCTTGGCGCAGGGTTGCCTGGGCCGCAGCCAGGCTGGGGTTCTGTTTCAAGGCCCTGCGGATCAGTTGATCCAGCGCCTGGCTGTGAAATAGCTCCCACCAGCGGGCAGGGATGTCTTTGTCCGTGAAGCGTTGCGCTGTGCCCCCAGTGACCGGAGCGGCAGCGGTTTCCGTGGGCATTGCCGTTTCAGTGTATGTTTTTGTGGCAGGTGGCTCGGGGGAGCGGAAATCGGGGCCGACCATGCAACCGCTCAAGGTCGCGACGGCGGCGGCAATCGCAGCGATGATACGCGCAGGCGGAAGATAATGCGCTATTTTGTTCATCGTCGAAAGGTCCTTTGGGCATTCTGGAGAGGCATCCGATGGATGGTCATTAAATTTGTATGGTAAGAATATCCTGCTGTCAAGGCCATGGCTAATTGTTTATTCGTTTTGCTACTCCTTGACCAGCAGGCCCAGCTCCTTGAGGCGGTATTGCAACGTCCTCAGGGAAATGCCGAGTGCTTCGGCGGTCTGTCGCCTGTTCCCCCTGAACTGTTGCAGTGTTTTCCAGATGGTTTCTTTTTCCCGATGTTTGAGGATGCCGTCACAAGCATCGGCGGCAGGTGGTTTTGCAACAAGCTCCGGCGGCAGTTCTCCGGTTGTGATCTCTTCGCGCGCCAGGATGACGCCCCGTTCTATGATGTTCTGCAATTCCCTGACATTGCCCGGCCAATCGTGCTGTTGCAGCAGTTCCAGGGCCTGGGGCGTGATGCCAATGGGGCGGCGGGCGCCGCCGGCAGCTGAATATCTTGCGCAAAAATGCCGCACCAGGTGCGGAATGGCATCAACCCGCTCACGGAGTGGCGGCAGCCTGATGGGAAAGACATTCAGGCGGTAAAAAAGATCTTCCCGAAAACGTTTCTCGGCAACCTCCTTGGCAAGGTCACGGTTGGAAGCGGCAATAACCCGCACATCGGCCTTGATCTGCAATGACCCACCAAGACGCTCGAAAACCCGCTCTTGAAGGACACGCAACAACTTTGCCTGCAATAGCTGCGGCATTTCTCCGATTTCGTCCAGAAAAATGGTCCCGCCTTGGGCCAGCTCGAATTTTCCCCGCCTGGCCTGGACTGCTCCGGTGAAAGCGCCTTTTTCATGGCCGAACAGTTCGCTTTCCAACAGGTTTTCCGGAATAGCGGCACAATTTAGCGGGATGAAGGGGCCATGTTTACGGGGGCTGGCAAGGTGAATCATCCTGGCAATCAGTTCCTTGCCGGTCCCGCTTTCGCCATGGAGCAGGACGGTTGCAGGTGCACGGGCCACATCCAGCACAAGTTTTCTGATTTTCTCCATTGCCTGGCCGGAAAAAATCAACTCCTCGGGTGGCAGGCCGGCTTGCTCCAATTCGTGATGGGACAGCATCATGCGCTGAAGATCCACCTGTTCCAAGGCGCGCTTGACAGTTGCCAGCAGGCTGACTGGATCCTTGAGCGGTTTGGAGAGAAAATCAAAAGCCCCCTCCTTGATCGCCGCTACCGCTTCTTCCACCTTGCCGAACGCCGTGATAAAGATAAACAGCGGCGGTTGGGGTTCTCCCCGTGTGAGCCGGAATAGCTCCAGGCCGCTTCTGACCGGCATTTTCAGGTCGCACAATACCAAGTCGAAACGCTCCCTCTGGATGCGCCGCAGCCCTTCGCCGCCATCCGCCGCAACTGCAACGGTATATCCGGCGCCATCGAGTACCGTACTCAGCAGATGCCGAAAAACCTCATCGTCCTCTACAACCAGTATTGTCGCAGACATAATGTCCTCTTTCTTACATCTAAAAAGCTGTTGGCAGCACGATAGTTGCGGTGGTGCCGGTTCCGATAGCGCTTTCAATCTTCAGGCTGCCGCCGTGCTCTTCCGCCACTTTGCGGCAAAGCGCCAGGCCCAGACCGGTGCCTTGGGCCTTGCTGGTCCAGAATGCTTCGAAGATGTGTGGCAGATTTTCCGGCGGAATTCCAATTCCGTTGTCGGCAATCGTGATCCGGGCGGTTTTGCCGACATGTTCCAGCCCGATTCGCAGCAGGCCGCCGTCCGGCATCGCCTGGATGCCGTTTTTCATCAGATTCAAAAGCATCTGTGTGATCCGATCGGCAACAACCCGGCACATCAAGGGGGTGTGAAATTCATGCTCTACCTGTATGTTCGCCGGTCTGGCCTCCACCAGGATCATTGCAACGCTTTGATGAACCAGTTCAGCCAGGTCGGTGGTCTGGCGCTCTTCACGGTCTTCACGGGCAAAAGATAACAGGTCGTTGACAAGTTCTTCCATGCGCAGTGATTGGCTGACGATAATATCGGCATAGCTCCGGGTCTGCTCCAGGCTGTCGGAAGCTTGGGCAAGTTGGGCGAAGCCTTTGATGCCAGCCAACGGGTTGCGGATTTCATGGGCCATGATGGCGCCCATCTCTCCAAGGCGGGCCATCTCCTCGCGCCGGAGCATTTCCCGGCGCCGGTGTTCTTCACGTCGCAGCATGAAGAATAGTACCACGGTCAGCACCCACAGTGAAGCCGTCAGAACCGATACGATCGTCACCCCTGTCTGCGCTCTGCGAATGACCTGGTCTGCCCGATAGGTATGCATAGCCAGTACAAGCAGGTACTGGTTGTGGTTTGGATGGATTTTTGTGCGGAGGAGATAGGCGACTTCGCCGGTGCCCAGCAGTTCCCGTTGTTCGGATATGCCGTCTGGGAAGGTTTTCTGGATCGAATGGGCATAATGCGTGCCGATGAGGCCGGGATTGGTATGGAAACGCACAATCCCTTGCTGGTCGATCAGGGCAAAGTAGGCTATGTCCGGAGTTGTATAGCGTACGAGCGAATGAAACGAGGAATCGGCAGCGGCCAACTGCTCTATTGCCGCTGAGATGGACAGCCCGGCACCGCGCAGGTTCTCGGCGGCCATCTTCGGAGCCGAGCTTAAAGCGGACCAGGCAAACCAGGCCACCAGCAGGGTGAAGCAGAGAGGAATACCGATTATCAGACGGGTGGTCTTAACCATATTAAGAACAAGGTGTGGTGCTGAAACACTGCTGTGATGGCATATGCCTGCGACAATATGAAAGGAATACTGGCCAGGCGACATGTTTCGGCATACTCCGGGTCACCTCCTGCCACCTCGCATGCCGCCACGATTGCCCGCACCGGATCGCGAACCACTGCCGTTATTTTGATAGCCTCCGCCCTGGCTGCCTGAGCCGTAACCCGACCAGAGTGGCGCGCCCGATTCGGTACGCAGCGTGATGGATTCTCCGGAACTTCGGTTCTCAATGCGTTGGGTAAACAGATAAAGCGCCCCATTTTTCCCCTGTGCAAGGGAGCCGGTAATGGTCAGTTCCTGGTTGATCTGTATGGTGATGGCATGCTTTTCCCAGTACCACCATGGTCCGAGTATGACGGATACGGTACCCCGGTTGGTAGCGACCGGCATCTCGGTATGCTGCCCTTCTCCTCGGCGCGGTGGTGCCAGGGCAGTGCCGGATAGGGTGGTTATCGTGTTGACATCAAAGCCTGCCGCTACGTTCAATCCGCTGGGGGAGCCTTTCGAGTCGCTTCCCCAGAAGGCCGATGCTTCATGGCACCAGAGCCACAAGAAAACAACCAGAAATAAAATGGTATGTCGCCTCATTGTACCCTTTCTTGATTGGTGGCCCGGCTGGGTTGCCGCACCCTGCCGGGCCTTGGAGCAAGATTGCTACGGTGCGGTTGTTGGGACCGTAGTTGTGGTCAGGCCGGAGCCGTCCTGAAGTCCTTTGCCGTTGGTGGGCCTTGTGGTTGAGCCGTTGGCGGTTGTGCCGGTGGTCAGAAAGGTGCCGTCACGGCGCTGTGAGTCGGCGGGGCGCGTCGCGGACGTTGTTACAGCGGATTTCCCACGACTTCTCGTCATGTTGCCTTGCCCTGCTGCCAGCAAATCTCCGGCGCTGAGGGCAACCAGAAATCCGATTAATGCTGCCGAAGTGATGTTGCGTGTTTTCATGTTTCTGATCCTCCATTGATGTGATGAACAATATTCGGGGTCAATCAGAAAACGTGCCAACATCGTAACCACTTGCTATTGCAGTAATTTTATGGTGATTCCAGTTGGTTGCCAAGGTGGCTTCGTGCAAATTATGCACTTGCCGTGACTGCTGTGCACCTGTTTGCCGGAACAAAAACATGCATTAATTGTATAATTCCAAACACTCACAATATCAACATGATATATTTGTGTGCCAAAACTTGCACATAATTCAATAGTAATATACTATGGGAAATCAACTTTATTAAGGAACCCATCAATGGAGCCAATCGTAACCTACCAGGAGCGCTGCCGGCGCTGCTATTCCTGTGTTCGCACCTGCCCGGTCAAGGCCATCAAGGTTGATCAGGGGTTCGCCGAAATCATTTATGACCGCTGCATAGGTTGTGGCAACTGTTTGCATTGCCCGCAAAATGCCAAAGTCGTGGTTGACCGCATGGTCAGGACACAGGAGCTTTTGACCTCCGGCGCCACTGTGGTGGCGGTATTGGGCTGCTCATTTCCGGCTTTCTTCCATGCCATTACTCCTGGGCAGTTGGCGGCGGGCTTGAAAAGCCTGGGATTCAGCGAAGTCCATGAAGGTGCATACGGTGCCCGTATGATCGCGGGCAGTTACCATGAGGCGCTTCATAAGGCGGATCGACCGTTGATTTCATCGCACTGTCCGGCGGTGGTGGACTTGATTGAGCGCCATTATCCCAAGCTGATACCCAATTTGATCGGAATCGTATCGCCGATGATCGCCATGGGACGCTTCATCAAGGGAGTGTTGGGCGAGGACACCAAGGTGGTTTATGTGAGCACCTGCATTGCGGCCAAGTTCGAGGTCCAATCGGCTGAATCCGCCGGTGCCATCGATGTGGTTCTGACATACCAGGAGATCGACAAGCTCTTCAAAAGTCGGGGCATCAGCCCTTCCTCGCTCAACGAGGCGGTCTTTGACGGCATTGATCCCGGGTTCGGCAGGCTTTTTACCCTGACGGGCGGACCGCTCAAGGTTTTCGGGATAGAACCAGATTTTCTGGACACCGAGATTGTAACCGCCCAGGGTGAATCTCATACCACCGGCATTATCAAGGATCTGGCTGCCGGCAGGATTGCCCCCACTTTTGCCGACTTGCGTTTTTGTAACGGCGGTTGCGTGGATGGACCTGCCCGTGATGTTGATCTCAATCACTTCTACAAACGCAAGTTACTGGTTTCCTATAACAATAACTCAAAACCATACAGCCCGGCCCCCCATTATGACTCCACGGCAATATTGCCGGATCTGCGCCGGTCATACTCGGAAAAATCACTTAAGCTGCCTGTGCCTGGCAAAGACGACATCAAGCGCATACTGCAATCGATCAATAAATATTCCCAGGTCGATGAACTAAACTGTAGGGCCTGCGGTTATAACAGCTGCCGCGAGCTGGCGGTAGCCGTATTCCAGGGATTGGCCGACATAGAGATGTGCCTGCCGCACAACATGCAGCAGATCAAGGAGGACCGGGGACGTTTGATGCAGAAGTATGAGTTGGTGCGCCGCGAGCTTGATCGACAAATGGGGGATGATCCCATTGTTGGCGAGGATCAGGGAATTAAAGAAGTTCTGGAGCTGATACGCCAGGTTGGGCCCACGCCTACTACGGTGCTGATACGCGGAGAGACCGGTACCGGCAAGGAATTGACTGCAAGAGCAATCCACCGTTTGAGTCTGAGGAACGACAAGCCGCTGGTGACAGTCAACTGCACGACCATAACCGATTCGCTGCTGGAAAGTGAGCTGTTCGGCCATAAGAAAGGCGCTTTTACCGGTGCTATTGCCGAGAAAAAGGGGTTGTTCGAGGAAGCCGACGGCGGGACGATTTTTTTGGATGAAATCGGGGACATTACACCCAAATTGCAGGCGGAACTGCTGCGTTTGCTGGATTTGGGCGAGGTGCGCCCGGTGGGTGGTACAGTAGCCAAAAAAGTTCAGGTGCGTTTGATTGCCGCCACCAATAAGGACCTGGAGCAAGGGGTGCGTGAAGGGTGGTTTCGCGAAGATCTTTACTATCGCCTGAATGTTTTCAATATCCATCTTCCACCATTGCGCAGCCGAGTTGACTCCATACCGGCCCTGGCCCAGCATTTCTTGGACAAGTCGCGAAAAAAGCTGAACAAGAACATAATCGGCATAGAGGAGCGCGCCGTATTGGCGATGCAGCATTATCCCTGGCCTGGCAATATCCGCGAGATGCAGAATATCATCGAACGCTCTGCGGTGTTGGCCAAGGATGGTGTCATCAGACTGGACAGCCTTCCAACCATTTTCAGCGACACCTACGAACGGTGTGCCGGTGATGAGGTAAGCCGCCGTAGGGTGTCTTTCAAGGCTGAGCGTGAACTACATGTGGGGAAGACCGAAAAAAACCTGATTGCACGTTACCTGGAAGAGGCTGGCGGCAATGTGGCCAAGGCAGCTCGCCTTGCCAATATTCCCCGCCGTACTTTTTATCGGCTGCTCGGCAAGCACGATATAAAAGTTGTTCGTGGCGACTAGCTGACATGAGCGAGCAATGGGGTTGGGAGGCCATGGGCCTGCCCAGCTTGAATCCGGAAACACCACCCATTAATTAATATAAATTTATTAATGTGGTTATTTTAAGCAGTGTATACTTTTGACCACATGTGTGCCATATTGTGCACACAATCGGCATTAGCTAAATAAGATTATTTTAATCTTATTATATAACATACTGATACCACACATATAATATTTTTATTTCCCGTTTGGCACGAAAATGGCTAGTGTATACGGTATAACTAGTTCAACTGGACTGTAAAACTACATACACAAAAAAACGGGAGGAATAACCATGGGCAGAATGAGAGAAAATCCGCGATACAACGTAATTTCAATGAGGGTGAGCGACGAAGAGCGTGAGCACCTTGAAACTATTATGGAAAAAACCCAAAAGAGCATTTCCGACATTATGCGGGAAGCCATAGAGTATTTTTCAGCCAATTACGATCAATTCGATCCGCAAAGCAAAGCCGCTTAGCTGATAAGCCAGGTTTTATCTACCTACGGAAAAGGCGGGGGAGCTGCCCTCGCCTTTTCCGTAACCATATGGTACTTGCGGGAATAATCGTTTGTGTGATTAATTTATCAGAATTTCGAATTGTTCCTGATGAAAGCCTGGTTTTGCCCGCACGGTAATGCGCTTCTTAAATTTCTTCTCCAACTCTTCCAGTCCCCTGCGCTCCTCGTCATAGAGCAGGTCCGCCACCAGCGGGTGCACCGATACCATTGCCTTGGTGCCACGGATATCCAGCATCTCCCGGCGCAATTCACGAAAAATCTCATGGCAGACAGTGGTCTTGGACTTGATGTAACCTCGTCCCTCGCAATAGGGGCAAGGTTCGCACATCATGCGCCCGATGCTCTCCCGTACGCGTTTGCGGGTCATTTCCACCAACCCCAACTCTGAAATCTTCAGGATATTGGTCTTGGATTTATCCCCTTTTAAGGCGTCTTCCAGCGCAGCAAAGACTTTATCACGGTTGACCTCTTTCTCCATGTCGATGAAATCTATGATGATAATGCCGCCGATGTTCCGTAGGCGCAGCTGATAAGCAAGTTCCTTGACAGCCTCCAGGTTGGTCTTGAGAATCGTGTCTTCGAGATTGTGTTTGCCAACAAAGCGCCCGGTATTGACGTCAATGGCGGTCAGCGCTTCGGTTTGCTCGATGATGATGTAGCCGCCTGACTTAAGCCACACCTTGCGTCCCAGGGCGCGGCTGATCTCCACTTCAAGTCCGAAATGATCAAAGATAGGCTCTTCTTCGTCATAGAGTTCTATGGAGTATTTCATTTTTGGCATAAAAGTGGATATGAACTGGATGATACGATCAAAATCCGGTTTTGAGTCGACAATGATTTTATCAACCTGTTCGGTGACGATATCGCGTACCACTTTTTGGATCACATCCAGGTCGGAGTGGATCAGAGAAGGTGCCGAAGCCTTTTCCTTGCGTTTCATAATCTCGCTCCAGAGTGTGGAGAGGTATTGCATGTCCGACAGGAGATCCTCTTCACTCTTCCCCTCTGAAACTGTTCTTACAATGTAGCCTGTGCCGCTTTGCTTGAGGCGCTCAACCGTCTCCCGCAGGCGTTCGCGTTCGTTCTCGTCTTCGATGCGACGGGATATGCCGACGTGATCGACCGTGGGCATGTAGACCAAGTGGCGCCCCGGCAGGGAGATGTGCGATGTGATGCGGGCTCCCTTGGTGCCGATGGGCTCCTTGGAAACCTGTACCAGCAGCTCCTGCCCTTCCTGAAGCAGTTCCTCGATCGGGTGGAGCGGCCTGAAATCCGGATGGCTGTCGGTAGACTGGCCCCCGTTTACTTCATGATCCTTTTTGCCGTCATCGAGAAGTGATTCGTACTCTTCAATGGCGTCGAAAACATCCGCAACATAAAGGAAAGCGGCCTTTTCCAAGCCGATGTCCACGAAAGCGGCTTGCATGCCGGGAAGTACCCGGATAACCCTCCCCTTGTAGATGTTGCCGACAATTCCCTTTTCCCGGGTACGTTCAATGTACAGCTCCGCAATGGTGCCGTTCTCAATCAGCGCGATGCGCGTCTCGTGAGAAGCTGCATTGATTACTAGTTCAGCGCTCATGATAAATCCCCTGTATCTGAAATGGAGTATATTGAAAAAATTAAGTAATTAGTGGTCGAAAAAAAGGACTTCCAGCTTCTCGACGGCAATATCATTGCCCTGCAGGGCTGGATTATTGGTTATTGCCCGGGCAAATTCCAGGGGCTTGCCTCTGCCGGCCACCAATTCGAGAGCAGCGCCGCTTGATGAAAGTGATACGACTTCACCTCGCAAATCGATGGCTTGGGTGTCGCCCTTTCTTTTACGTTGAATGACATATTCGTGGTGTGCCATAAATTGCACACATAGTTCCGGAAGCCTTTCTGATATGGCTTCATCAAAGGTGATGCGGTAACGGGTCTTGTTGATCAAGGTGGAGAGAGATGGCGATTTGACGTCAATCAGCTCTGCCTCCAGAATCTGTAGCCCCACGGGCAGCGCGCTGTTCAGTCGTTGCTGTACCTCATCGGCAGAAATGCCGGCTGCCACGAACATATCCATATATTCTGCCACGGATTCGGTCCCAAGCGAGGTCGCAGTGGCAAAGGAGAACCGCGGGTGAGGGTGGAAGCCTTGTGAAAACAGTATGGGCACCCCTCCCCGCGCAACGGCACGGGTAAAAACGTTGAGGAGTTCCAAATGGCTCAGGAATTTCATGGACCCGGTTTTAGAGAAACGGAGACGGAGGCGGGCAGGCGTTAACTCCTGCGGCGGTTTGTCATGTGTTGGCATTTCCGTCGCGTTTTCGCTCAGGCGCGGGGCAATGATGCTGAAGTCGCATACACCGCAGGCCGTGCATTGCCCGTGGCGGCAATCAGCGGTCGCTGTTTCGTTTCGGGCCGCGTCCAGCTCCTTGCGCAGAAATTCCACGGTTACCCCGCTATCAAGGTGATCCCATGGCAACACTTCATCGGGATTTCGTCGGCGCAGGTACCACTCCGGCTGGACCCCGCACTCTTCGAATGCCCGCAGCCAGCGCTCCAGCGAGAAGTGATCCCCCCAGCCGTCAAAGCGGCAGCCCAATTCAACTGCTCTTATCAGTACCGGGGCCAGGCGGCGGTCGCCGCGGGCGAAAACGCCTTCCATGAAAGAAAGAGGTGCGTCCTGCCACTTGAAGTTCAGTTTGCGTTTCTTTAGTTCGTTGCGCAGTAGATACTGATATTCCCTGGTATCTTCGATGCTTATCTGTGGCTCCCACTGGAAGGGCGTATGTGCTTTGGGGACAAAGGTGCTTACCGACACGTTGACCTCGCCGGAGACCCCCGATCCTTTGGCCTGATCCTTTACCCGGCGGGAAAGTTCCGCGATCTGGAGTACATCGTCGGCAGTCTCTCCAGGCAGTCCGATCATGAAATAGAGCTTTATCGTGCGCCAGCCGGCACGATAAATACTGCCGGCAGTCTCCAGCAGGTCGGCTTCGGTGATACCTTTATTGATAGAATTTCGCATCCGCTCGCTGCCGGCTTCCGGCGCAAGGGTAAAGCCGGTCTTGCGGACTTTCCTGATCTCTGCGATCAGGTCATCCGTCAGGGTGCCTACCCTCAGGGAGGGCAGCGATACTGCTATGCGGTCGTCGGCATGGCGGGACATCAGTTCCATGAGTAACGGCGAAATGCAAGAATAGTCCCCACTGGAGAGCGAGAGCAGCGAAATTTCGTCGTAGCCGGTTGCGCACAGGCTTTTGTCTGTCAGGCCAAGAACAGTGGCGGGCGAGCGTTCACGCACAGGCCGGTAGATATAACCTGCCTGGCAAAAACGGCACCCACGGGTGCACCCCCTGGCGATTTCCACGGCAACTCTGTCATGGACTGTCTTCATGAATGGCACTACCGGGTCGGTAGGGAAGGGAGCTGTGTCGAGATTGCCGAGAAACCTGCGTCGCACCTTTTCATGCCCATCTCTGAGCGGAGCAATCGCGGCAATCGTGCCGTCCGGATTATAGTGCGGTTCGAAAAAAGATGGAACGTAGACACCTTTGATGGCTGCCAGGCGTTCAAGTGTGGCCGCTCTTGTTTCGCCCAGGCGCTTGGCCTGCAGAACTGCCACGGCTATTTCCAATACCGCTTCCTCTCCGTCTCCCAGCAAAACGGCATCAATGAAAGGTGCCAGTGGCTCTGGGTTGAAGGCGCAAGGGCCGCCCGCGATCACAAGGGGACTGGTATCGTTACGATCAGCAGCCAGGAGTGGTATGCCGGATAGGCGCAGCATGTTGAGAATGTTGGTATATGAGAGCTCGTATTGGAGGGTAAAGCCGATCAAATCGCATTTTGACAGCGGCGTTGAGGTCTCCAGGGTCACCAATGGCGAGCCGGAATGTTCCATGACCTGTTCCATGTCTGGCCAGGGGGCAAAGACCCGCTCGGCAGCGACGCCTTCAACGGCATTGAGAATGTTGTAGAGAATGCGCAAACCAAGGTGGCTCATCCCGACTTCGTAAACGTCCGGAAAGGCCAGCGCAATGCGAAGATCAGCCGCAATCTTGCTGATGGAGCCTATTTCTCCACCCATGTAACGGGATGGTTTTTCAACAGAAAGGAGATTCATGAAAGGTGGGTGTTCCTTCTAATAAGATGGGAGGTTAAAGACTGTATCAAATCAATGGTGAAATTGGCAAGGGAAATAGCTTTTTTTTTCTTGCCAACACCATGTCACTGGTGATATAAAATTCCTTCCCTTGCCCAGGTGGCGGAATTGGTAGACGCGCTAGATTCAGGTTCTAGTACTCGCAAGGGTGTGCTGGTTCGATTCCAGTCCTGGGCACCATTTAAATGAAAGACGCTCTAACTGTTAAAAGTTAGGGCGTTTTTTCGTTTAGTCCCCCTCTGCCCCTATTCACGTCTTTGGTTGTCCGGTTTTCTTGTCGATGTGTCCGGCTTCCGGGAACCTCATGTTTTCCAATCCTCACTTCAGCCCGTGAAAATTCAGCGGCGTCGAACATTATCGGAATTTGGGGAATAGAATTCGCGGGAAATCTTAGCTTCAGTCAGGCAAAAACGCTGACTCTCAGAGGCGGGTATGATTGGTAATTAGTCTGTCAGGGTAATTGCCCCTCGGTTGCCGAGGTGTTATTTAAAACAAATGCGGATTTAGCATGTTAGCTAAATCCGCATTTGTTATTGGTGGAGCTGAAGAGGATCGAACTCTCGACCTATGCGTTGCGAACGCATCGCTCTCCCAGCTGAGCTACAGCCCCAATGTGTTATTCCTGAAATTTTGCCAAAGGCAGGGTTACCTTGAAAACAGCGCCTGCCCCTTCGTTTCCTGCTTCTATTCTGCCATTATGGTTCAACAAAATGCGATTTGCGATTGCCAGTCCGAGACCGGTCCCATGGCGCTTGGTAGTAAAAAAGGGAGTGAAGATCTTTGAAAGCATTTCCTGGGGGATGCCGCCGCCAGTGTCTGATATGCTAACCATTACAGTATGTTTGTCAAGAGATACTTTGCGTATGGCAACTTTAATCATGCCGCCATCCGGCATGACCTCGCAAGCATTCAGTATAAGATTAATGAAAACCTGTTTGAGCTGGTAGGCATCGCCCAAAACCTGCCAGGGTCCGTCATCGAATTTTTTTGTCAGCCGAATGTAGTGATCTTCCATGGTTGCTGCACAACAGCTAAGGCAGTCTTCCAGGATTTCCTCCAGGTTACACATGTTGTAGCAGATGGTGGGCTTGCGGGAAAAGGCCAGAATATCAGACAGCATTTTCTCCAGACGGCTCACTTCTTTGGCGATGGTTTCGGCATAGTTGTGTTCGCGCGAATCGTTTGGCAAGACCTTCAGCAGGCGCCCGGCAAAGCCGCCGATGGTGATCAGGGGGTTTTTCAGTTCATGGGCCAGGTTGGCAGCCATCTCGCCTATGGCCGCCAGGCGCTCGCCGTGAACAAGTCGTTCCCGTGCCTCGCTCAGATTGGAGTGGGCATCCTCAATGCGGTTGTAGAGCATGGAGTTTTCGATGGCCATGCCGGCTTGGCTGGCAAAGAGCCTTAGAAAGTGGAGGTCATCGCGCCGGATTTTATAGGATGAAACAGGGTTGTCCACCACGATGATTCCCAGGGTCTTGTCACGCGCCACCAGTGGCGCGGCAGCAAACTCGTTCACGCCGAGGTGTTTGATAAAGCTGCATTTCGGGCATTGCTGGCAGGTCTCATCGGTTGCATAATAAAGCCTGTTTTCCCCGATGACCCGCCTGACCACGACGCAGCCTTCGTCTATTTCCACGCGGGTTGAACGAACCAGGGAGCAGAACTCCGCCTCCCGCTGACGGGTGATTACATCGTCACCAATGTCCCAACGGCTGCCAAGATCGTCCTCTTCGCCGCCGATCATCATCAGCCCTTCAGCGGTATCCGTTGTCACGCCGAGCATACCTTGCAAGGTTCTGGTTCTTTCGTTGCTAAGAAACAGCATGGCGCGTTCAAACAAGGGCGAAACACCAGATGTCAGAGCGGTCAGGACCAGGTGAGTCAGCTTGTTGAGGCGTATGGTGGACAACATGGTGTTGCTGAACTGATAGAGCAAAGCCAGTTCGTTCAGCTGCAGATTCGTTGCTACCTGGATGCGCGAAGTGCGGGCTTTCATGGCTTGCACCTGGTGTTGGGGTGTGGGATGAGAGACAACTAGAGCCGTCTTTCCTTCTCTTCCTCTTCCATCTTGCAGTTGATGCAAAGCGTTGTGACAGGTCTTACCTTGAGACGTGCCTCGCTGATCTCTTCGCCACACTCCTCGCAGACGCCGAATTCGCCATTGTCGATACGATCGAGGGCATCCTTGATCTTGTTGATCAGCCTGCGTTCGCGGTCACGGATACGCAACTCGAAGTTGCGGTCTGATTCCTGGGTGGCCCGGTCCGTAGGATCCGGAAAGTTGGATGAATCGGATGTCATCTCCGTGACTGTCTTGTCAGCTTCATTCAGTAGGGTCTTCATCTCATCGCTGAGGACATTCCTGAAATATTCGAGTTTTTCTGCTTCCATTGCCTGCTCCTGAATTTGTGTGAAATGTATAAATATTAGAGATTACGCCTTAACAAGTCCAGAAAAAAATTCTCTTATTGCATCAGCAACTCCATTGCTTCCTGGACCGAGGCAACACCTTCGAGCTTGATTTTGCCTTTCTTGAGTCTGCGCAGATTCCCGGCTGGAAGGATGCAGGTCTTGAATCCCAGTTTTTCCGCCTCGGCAATGCGCTGTTCCGGCTGGGTAATGGCGCGGACTTCGCCAGCCAGGCCAACTTCGCCCAGCACCACCGTCTGCGGGGCTATTGCCTTGTCAAGATGGCTGGACGCCACTGCAACGATCATGGCCAGGTCAACGGCCGGCTCGTTGAGCCGGACTCCGCCAGCTGCATTGAGAAAGATGTCCTGCCCGGCCAGATGCAAGCCCACCTTCTTCTCCAACACCGCCACCAGCAATGCCAGGCGGTTGTGATCAACGCCGATCGTGGTACGCCGGGGAACCCCGAAAGAGGTCTGTGTAACCAGGGCTTGAAGCTCCACTAACAGCGGCCGGCTCCCTTCCAGCGATGCGGTCACCACCGACCCCGAGACTCCTAGGGGACGTTCGGACAGGAACAGTTCCGAAGGGTTATCCACGCAACGCAGCCCCTCCTGCTTCATTTCAAACACGCCGATTTCATTGGTGGATCCGAAGCGGTTCTTGACCGCTCGCAGGATGCGGAAGGGATGGCTACCGTCACCTTCAAAATACAGCACGGTATCAACCATATGTTCCAGCACCCTTGGTCCGGCTATGGCGCCATCTTTGGTGACGTGCCCCACAAGGAAGACCGGGATGCCGCTTCCTTTGGCCAGCACCATCAGTTTCCCGGCGGATTCCCTTACCTGACTGACGCTTCCGGGGGCTGATTCCAGATTCGAAGTCCACACGGTCTGAATGGAGTCCACCACCATGGCCTTGGGTTTGAGGGCTGTTGCGTGGGCCAGGATCGCTTCCAGGGAATTTTCAGCAAGTATCAGTAATCGCTTGTGGGTGGCATCCAGGCGCTCACCCCGCAATCTGGTCTGTGATGCCGACTCTTCACCGGAGACGTAAAGCACCTCCCCGGTCTGTTCCGCCAGGTTGTGCATCGCCTGCAGCAACAGCGTGGATTTGCCGATGCCGGGATCGCCGCCGATAAGGACCAACGAACCGGGAACAATCCCGCCTCCCAGCACCCGGTCCAGTTCGCCGATGCGGGTGGCGATCCGGGTTTCCGACTGGGCGGGGACGTCGCAGATCGGCACGGGCCGGGAGCGCTCGCCAACGGCACCAGTCAGGGCGGTTTTGCCGATAACTTCCTCTGCCATGCTGTTCCAGGCGTTGCAATCAGGGCATTTCCCCAGCCATTTGGGAGATTGGCAGCCACATTTCTGGCAGGTAAAGATCGATTTTTGTTTCATGGTAATTCCTCTTTTCGTCGAACGATTTGATCGAGTGGGCAGTACTTGCCACATGCCGCCAACAGCCGGTAACGCTGGCTTAAGGTTTGACAAAGCCGTATTTAGGTATATTATATTTTGTCTTTATTTTACACAAGGAACGGTCAATGGATTATTACCGTCCCCCATCATTACAGGGGGTTGTCGACGGCCTCGGTAGCGTCTACCGAGCCTTACGGGCATGGAAGTTTTACCCGAAGGGGCACCCCAACCGCAAGAATTCCATCAAACAAGCCCATGGGGCCTTGTTGACTTTGCTCGACGGCAACAACCTGTCGCTGAACTGCGGTCGTTCCGGTTTCAGCTTTCCTGATGGCGAGGTGATCAAGGACACAACCCGCATGTCTGCCTCCCTGTCCCACGAGCTTTTTATCCGGCGCGTTCAGAAGATCACCTTTCTCCAAGACCTGCATCAGGAAGACCTGCTCGATTTTCTCAGAATTCTCACGATTCTTCCTGAAACCATTCAAAAGTCGGGCGGCATGGATAAGCTCATGGCCGAGCATGGTATCCGAACCATCTGGGCCAATGAGTTCGATTTTTCCATTATCCGCGGCAAGCGTCGGGCCGTTGAGGACAAAGGGATTATTCCACTGGATGTTGATCAGCTTGAAAATGAGGGGCTGGCCGAAATCCCTGGTACCCCGGATCTACCTGATACCCAGATCGACGATGTGGCACCAGAAGAGGAATTGCAGTCTTTGGTGGGGCAACTGGCCGTCACCACGGATGAACACATCTACATGATGCTTATCCGCAAGTCCATATCATGTTCGGATATCCTTAAAGCGAGCCGCAACTTGCTGCCGTTGCTTCCTCTGGTGAAGCTGCTGGCTGCCCATGCCAATGATGCCGGACGGAGCGCGAATCTGCGTGACAGCGCCGGCTTCGGGCTGGAACAGCTCGCCATGGGAGATGATTTCCTCGTATTCCTGCTGGACAGGATGGAGGGCGCGGACGAAGACAAGGACAACGCACTTGCCATTTTGGCCGCAGCAGGTCCGTCGGCGGTTGCGCTGGCTGTGGAAAAAATGGGTGCCACCGAAAATCTGGCTGTGCGCAAGGAACTGACGAATCTCATCGTCCGGCTGGGGGAACCTGCCGTCCCTCCATTGGTGGTAATGCTGGGGGACAGCCGCTGGTACATCGTGAGAAACCTGGCAGCCATCCTGGGAGACATAGGCAGTCCCAAGGCCGTGCCCGAACTGCAGAAATGCCTTCAGCACGATGATATCCGGGTCTGCAAGGAAACTATCCGCAGCCTGGCCAAGATCGGTGGAAGAGAGGCCGAAGCCGCCGTCGTCACCGTGCTGCGCGGCAATGTCCCGGCGCTCCTGCCCCAGGCGATCACTTCCCTGGGAGGAATGAAGAGCAGAAGATCGCTGGTGGACCTGATGCGCATCGTCTGCGCCGAGGACATGTTCCTGAAGTCTTTGTCCCTCAAGACCGAGGCCCTCAATGCCATTGCATTGATAGGCGATCAGCAGGTTACTCCAACCCTGATGGAGCTTTTCGACAGCCGCCATCTGATTGCCTCAGGCCGTTGGGCGCAATTCAAAATCGCCATTGCCAATTGCCTGGGGAAGCTTGCTGATCCGCGCGCATTAACCGTGCTGAAAAAAAAGTCGGCATCATCGGGGGGATTGGGTCAAGCCTGCGCCGAAGCCATCGAACTGATTGAACGGACTGGAGGCGACACCCATGGAGACGCTTGACAAGCAAAGTGCGCTCAGGCTACTCACCCTTTTTTCCGGGGCGGTCAAAGGGACAGCCTTTTATCCCGACTCCCATCCCGCTATACGTCAGCCTTTGTTGGAGTTGGACAAGATTCTTGCATCCGCGCTGGCCCGAAACCCCAGCCTATCATGGGGGATCATCGACGGGGCACTTTTTTTCGAGGACCACCTCTTCATTGCACCATCCACAGCCATTGTTGACCTGATCAACCGCATGATGGAAAAGGATATCGGCCGCATCATTTACTCCGCAGGCCTGACTTTTGATGAACTGCAGCATTTGGTGCGTCTTTTTTCGGTCAAGACAGCAAGCTTCGACAAGCTTCTTTCCCTGCTGCAAGAAGAGGGGGTAACTCACATCCGGTTGCTCCGCAACGGCGAGGAGAGTTTCGAGGAACATTCAACCGACGACATAGAGGCCGAAGTGGAGGGGGATTATCTGGCCACATACGGTCGCGCCCTGGATGCCGTCCGTGGTGTCTGCCGTGATATCGAGCGTGGCCGCATCCCTAACAGTGCGCCGGTAATCAAGGTGGTTGACCGGATGGTCAGCATCACCATGCAGGAACATTCAGCCCTGCTGGGTCTGTCAATGATCAAGGACTATGACAACTACACCTATAACCACTGCATCAATGTAGGTGTTTTGGCCATGGCCCTGGGCGCCGCCCTCGGTTTAGACGCTCTGGAGGTAAAGGATCTTGGAATAGCGGGGCAGTTGCATGATATCGGCAAAACCATGATATCCAAGGAAATACTCAACAAGCCGGGCAAGCTTTCCAGCACCGAATTCGATGAGATGAAGCGTCACGCAGAGTTGGGCTCCAAGATCATTCGCGACATGGATGGACTCAACCCGCAGATTGCCCAGTTTGTGCTGGGCCATCACCTGCACTTCAACCGTAGCGGCTACCCTGACTGGGCACGGAAACTCCCCTTCAATCAGATGATCGATATCATCGCCATTGCCGACACCTATGATGCCATAACTTCACTGCGGGTCTACCAGTACCCCTTCAATCCGCGGGCCGCGCTGAACGAGATGCAGAAGCTGGCGGGCACCTATCTGGATGGCTCGCTGCTGGTCAATTTTATCGATATGATGGGCAAATATCCGGTCGGCACACTGGTGCGGCTGGACACCAACGAAGTAGCGGTTGTATATCGCCCCAACCCGCTGGATGCGGAAACTCCGATGGTCAAGGTCCTGATCGAAGCCGATGGCACCCGTTTGAGTATCCCCCGCAAACAACCACTGGTGGGCCAGGATGGCTCCCGTTACGCGGATATCGTGGCCATAGTTGATCCGGCTCTGAAGAATATTGATGTCGGCAAGTTTGTCGCTATCGGGAACTACTGAAGCGGAAGAAGGCTAAGGGCCGTGGCGGCCGCTTGCCTGGTGGATGCATGCGGCGATGCAAGCAGGGCTGTTATCTTTTCGACGGATTCCGAATCTCCCAGATGTGCCAGGGTGACAGCCGCTTCCGCCTCCAAGCTTCCATCCTGTTTTTCGAGAAATGGTCGCAGGCGTTCCCATAGTTCGGGAGATGGCGGAAAATTTGCCAGGGCCGCTATGGCCCGGACCTGGATGGCGCTGTTGGCATCGTCCAGCCGCTCCAGCAGCACCGGCAGTACGGCGGGGGTGGTGATTTTACCGAGCACTTCAACCGCAGCGGCCCTGATGCCGTCCTCCGGACGGCCTGCGCAGTAGACCAGCGGGGCAAAAACCTTGTCGCCACCAATCTCGCCCAAGGCATAGATGGCCCTGATCTTGGCGCCGGTATCCCCTTTTTTGAGCATCTGCAAGATTTCTCCAAGGGCGCTGCTCCCCTCCAGCCGCTCAATCGCCCGGGCGGCCGCTTCGCGCACATCAGGATCAGAATCCTTCAGAAGTGGTTGCAATGCAGTGATTCTTTGGCGTGCCAAATCATTCATGGGATAATAAGTAGCAGATAGCAAGCCGCTAGACAACCCCCTTTATTTGTTACTTGTCTATAATGAATCTGGCTGCTATAGTAAAAGACAAAATTTGTCATGAATTGGTTAGACAACGGCGTTACCAATACAAATTCCAAAACTATAGGATAAAGGAGAGCAAATCAATGCTGGGAACTGTAGAAATCAAACCCGGAATTTCCTGGATCGGATCAGAAGATCCGGATCTGCGCGTCTTCGACGACCTGTTTCCGACCGAGCACGGTACCACCTATAATGCCTACCTGCTCCAGGGTTCGGACAAAATCGCCATCATCGACACGGTCAAGGGGAAACGGGTCGATGAGTTCATGGACAAGGTCAAATCATTGGTCGATCCGGCGAAGGTCGACTATATCATCGCCAACCACACCGAGCCGGATCATTCCGGTTCCCTCGGCTATCTTTTGGAACAATGCCCCGGGGCCACGGTGGTCTGCACCACTGCCGCCAAAAACTTTCTCACCAACCTGCTGCGCAAGCCCTTCAACGCCATGGTGGTCAAAGACGGCGACACCCTTGACCTGGGCGGCCGCAAATTGCGTTTCATAATCGCCCCTTTCCTGCACTGGCCCGATACCATGTTCACCCGGCTGGAAGAAGAGAACATCCTGTTCACCTGCGATTGCTTCGGAGGCCATTACTGCGGCAACGGCCATATTTTCAACGACGAACTCGAGGACTTCACCTCGGCCCGCCATTTCTATTTCGACTGCATCTTCCGCCCCTTCAAGGACAAGGTGCTCTCTGCCGTGGAGAAGATCCGCCATGACGTGATCGACATGATCTGCCCCAGCCACGGTCCTATCATCAGGAAAGACCCCTGGCGCGTGATCCAGCAGTTCGAGGAATGGAGCAAGCCAACCTGCTCGGAGTGCAAGAAGGTCTTCATCCTCTATATCTCGCCCCACGGCAACACCGAGAAAATGGCGGAAGCAGTGGCCGATGGCGCCAAGATAGACGGCGTGGAGGTCATCAGCTACCACATCAGCCACCTGAGTGCCGGGGAGGTGAGAAACATCATGGAGGAGGCCGATGCGCTCGTCTTCGGCATTCCCACCATTGTCAGGGACATCCCCAAGCCTATGTGGGACGTGCTGGCCTATCTGAGCACAGTCAAGCTGAAGACCGGTCTGGCCGGCCTGTTCGGCAGCTACGGTTGGAGCGGCGAGGCCTGCAAGATGGCTGAAGAACGCCTGAAGGGGATGGGATTCAAATTGGTTACCGAACCGGTTCGCGCCATATTTACACCCACTCCCGAGGTAATGGAGCAGTGCCGGACTCTGGGGAGAAGCGTGGCCGAAGCAGTATTGGCGAAATAGATCCAGGACTCGGCCGCAGCGGTTTGACGCTGGCATGGAGCCCCGCTTCCCTTCTGGGAGGCGGGGCTTTTGCGTTTGCCGGCAAGCCCTTGATGTGTCGGTTGTACTTGTAACGATGCTAGTGCAGTAGATAATCGGTTGTTGTTTGCAGCGACCTGATCCCCACCGAAATGCCGCTGCCGTCCTGCTTCCTGCCGTGGGCCACGAACTCGCTGAGCCCCAGGTGGCTGGCACTGCCCCAGTCATAGGTATAGCCGAGCCTGGTCCATGGGTAGGGGGACGAGACCGGGTAGTTGCGGGCATTGTCGTAGATATACTGTTTGCGGTTGTTGAACCAGCCGGTGTAGTTCATGAACACGTTCCATTGCGGCCCCTCGGTGGCCCTTACCAGCTCCGTGGCGGTAAAGGCCCGGAACGGATCGGACGGGAATGCGGTTTGGCATTCCCGGTCGGTGATTTCCGGGTCCGGGCAGGGCCGGAACATGTCCCTTGGAGCCACCCAGAGCTCCACCATGCTGCGCGTTTCCGAGGCGTATTCCGGCGGCACGCCCAGCAACTGGGCGATGCGGAGCGGCTGGGGCACGGCCCCCTTGAAAAAGGTCTTCATTTCCGGTGCCACGGTCAGCCAGAGGTCCGCCTTCAGGGTGCAGTTTGCCGACCCGACCGTACAGGCGGGGTCCACCGTGCCGTCGTAGTATTTGGCATCGCTGCTCTTGATCCATGACAGCATGAGGACCCGGGAGCCGGGCACGCCGTTCTCCCAGATCAGGTCGCCATTGTCGTTGGTGATGGGGGTCAGGCTTGTGGAGATTTCCGCCGGGGTAGCGATGCGGGCATCGGAGACGGCGCTGGAGTACATAGCCTGCAACGCCACCGGAGTGGGGGGCGGCTGGCTGGCGGCGTCGCTGCCGCAGCCGGCAAGGAGGGACGAGCTGCAGAGGGTAATGGTCAACAGCAGGCTGATCATGGTTCGGGAGACAACGGTGGCGAAGCGCTGCGCGAAGATCATGGCATGGTCCTTTCTTCCCGGCGTTATGCTTCCTACTGTTTCAGCGCCGCGAGCATGGGTGGAAGCAGCAAGCCTGTCAGCAGCAGCGCCACGGCGGGTCGGGTCAGGTTGGCCGGCTTCATGTTGTTTGCCATTACGGCTGAAGCCAGATGGTTCAGAGCGGAGAGGGCAAAGAAGATCAGCATTGCCGTAACGATGGTGGCTTCGGCAAAAGACCCCCATTCCAGCGCATACACAAGCAAAGCCGTGACGGCTGTGGCCAGGTTGGCAAGGCCGGACTGGATCTGGTAGGCGCGATTTGGGGGATAGCCGATCTTCTCCGAAGCCGCTTCTCCCAGGACCAGGGATTCGAAGGCCACCGTGCCGGACATGATCATGACGATGATGGGGCCCATGATGTGAAACTGCGCCCGGGAATCCCGGCCCAGGTAGTATGCAAAATAGAGCGTCAGGCTAATGCCCAAGGGTCTCAACCACTCCAGGGCACGCGTCACCGTTTTCCTTGTCATGGTATTTTCCTCAACGTTCATAAAGTACCAGAGCTCTGTCTGGCGTTTGCATACATCATGCTTGCAAGAAACTGCCTGATTTCGTTTAAGCAGTTGCTCCCGCATTCCCCACGACCTCGGCAGCGCCCACGGTGTCGAGGAACTCCTCAATGAAAAGGTCGATGTATTCCCGGCTGATGGCGCTGGCATGGGGGGTGATCAATACGCGGGGGTGGTGCCACAACGGCGAGTCAAGGGGCAACGGCTCCTCGGCAAAGACATCAAGGCCGGCCCCGGCCAAGGAACCATTATTGAGGGCATGCAGCAGGTCTTCCTGGCGGTAGCAATTCCCACGGCCCAGGTTGTACAGGAAGGCCCCTGGCTTCATGGCGGTAAAGTGCCGTGCCGTGATGAGCCCGTCGGTTTCCGCGCCGCCCGGCAGGAGCAGGACCACATGATCGGCATGGGGCAGCTCTTCCTCCACCATGTCGAACGTGACTAGCCGGTCAACGCATGGGGTGATCTCACCCCCGGTCAGCGTGCGTTTGACCCCGGTTACCTTTGCCCCGAAGGCCTTGAGAAGCTCGGCCATGGACCGCCCGAGGGACCCGAAACCGACGATGAGCACGTGCTGACGGAACAGTGCGACGCAACTGCTATAGCCCAGCCGCCCCCAGGACCTGTTCTTCTGGTCATCCAGTGATGCGCCGATGCGCCGATTGAAGTACAGCATCATCGACAGGAGGCTCTCCCGCATGATGCGTCCGTGGAAGCTGCCGTAAAAGGTCTTCACCCTTTGTGCTGGATCTGACTCGACCCAGTCCCGGCCGGCAGCGGGGGTGAAAAGCATCTTCAATTTGGGTGCGCAGCCGTACCACTCTGCCTTGAAACCCCAGACAAGGGCACAGTCGGCTTCGGGGAGGCGTGCCATGAAATCATGTTGATCGCCGGCTATGGTAATTCGGGTATCGGGGAGCGCCCGGCGCAATTGCTCAAGGTGGCGCGGCTTGAAGGCAAAGGCGTCTACTTTGTGTTGCAGATGGATAAGCAGGTTGTTGATGGTCATGGTGTCGTTCCGATGCCAGGGGGAAAATTGAGCCTCAATGCCGCGCTTGGCCTGCCTTCTCCAGGGACTGCGGGCCTACGGAATTGTGCTTGACCTGCGCGGCTACCGCTTTTTCGTCTATGTAGGGCTTCAAACGCGTATTTCAGCCGATTTGGTATGGCCATTCTCTTTTTCTCGCCAACCATAACCCACGTATATACTTAGACGTCATGCCCCATTCTGGCAAAAATACCTTCAATACGTAAAAATGCCATAACCACTTCAGGGTCAAAGTGCTTGCCATTACCTTCAAGAATAATATTCCTGACTTGATCATGGGTTAAGCCTTTGCGGTAACACCTGTCTGATCGTAACGCGTCATAAACATCCGCCAAGGCCATGATTCTGGCGGACAACGGGATATTCTTGCCTACCAAGCCATCTGGATAGCCCGAGCCATCCCATCGCTCATGATGATAGAGAGCTATTTCAATACCCATTCCGATAAACATATTGCCAGGGTAGGTGTTGAAGACCAACTGCAAGTTATCGGCTCCTAAGACAGTATGAGACTTCATCTTTTCAAATTCTTCAGAGGTAAGTTTTCCGGGTTTCTGCAGAATACTGTCTGGAATGGCTACCTTCCCAATATCGTGGAGAGGGGCCGCATGCTGGATACAATCAATGAATTCCGCCGTTATATGATCAGAATATGGTGAGTGGCTACGTAGATCCTCTGCAAGCTGTCTGCAATACTCCCGGACTCGTTCCAAGTGCCCGCCGGTATCGTCATCCCGAGATTCGGCCAACTTTGCCATTGCAAAAATGGTGGCGTTCCGCGCTTCGGATGTTTCCCTGATTTTTCTTTCGATCAGCTTTTGATCCGATAATATGCTCTGCATTTGGCGCATCTGTTCAATAGTACGCTCTGCTGTCATTTGTGCTTCAAACAGCAATCGCTTGTTGCGAGCAATCCGTATCGCAGCGCTCAGACGAGCCAAAAATTCAGCTTTTTTAAAAGGCTTGACGATGTAGTCATCTGCCCCACGCTCCAAACCATCAACAATGGCATCAAGGCTTGACAGCGTAGTAAACAGAATAACGGAGAAGAGCCTGTTGGTAACGTCCAATTCGGCGAGTACTTCAAGCCCTGTTTTATTCGGCATTTCAATATCCAGCAACACAACATCGGGTTTTCTGGTCGCAATTGCTTCTAGTCCGGCAATGCCATCATTCGCCTCGATAACGGCATATCCCGCTTGTTCCAATAGCTCTCGGACAAATGTTCTTACTGCCCGACTATCATCAACAATCAGGACAAGGGGCGTATTACTCCGTGTAGTTTCTGTTGTAATAGGCATATTGTCCCATCTTCAGGGAATTCTTGAAGAGATCCGTGTCAATATCGTTCACTTTTATGTAGATGCAGACTTGATCCCTCACGAACTGCCTTTATCATTTTGACTATTTAACGACGGGGTGGCGGATGACCTGAGAGCAAAGTGAAACAGACCATCCTCATGTTGGGAAGTCGTTGCATGTAACGTAAGTATAACTGTACCATAAGAAATGAATTCAGGCGCAATCACATCTTGGCGAGCCACCTGATGTTGCGCGGCACAGCCGTTGACGATCCGCCGGATGCGCCCACACATCATCGCGGCATCAGCGCGAACACCCCCCAGCCCAGGTATTCACGCGTGTAAGCGGCGTAGCGCTCGGGTTCCGAGGTCAGTTGGGCTCGAACCTCTTTGGCTAGCTCGTCGTCGGGATTGGCTTCAAGCCATCGGCGCATGGTGAGCCATTTGGCCGCCTCGTATCTGTCCCAGCCGTCCTGGTCAGCCAGAACCATTTCTACGACGTCGTAGCCAAGGCGGCCGAAAGACGCGAGAAGTTCCGGAAGCATGAGAAAGTCGGAGATCGCGTTGGCAAGACACACCTTGGCAACCTCTTCCGTCGGCGGTAACTGCCTCCAGAAGGGCTCGCCGATGAGGATGATCCCTCCGGTGCGCAGGCTCCGCGCCAGAAGCTCGATAGTGCCGGCGACTCCCCCGCCGATCCAGGTGGCACCGACACAGGCTGCCACGCCGGCCTTGTCGTCCGAGACGTAGCCGCTAGCATCGCCATGGATGAACTTGACTCGATGGGCGACGCCCAGTTCTTCGGCACGGAGTTTCGCTTGCTCGGTGAACAACTGGCTCATGTCGATGCCGGTGCCGATGACTCCGTAATCGCGTGCCCATGTGCACAACATCTCCCCCGAACCGCTGCCGAGGTCGAGCACTTGGGTCCCCGTTTCCAGACGCAGGGCAGCGCCGAGAGTGGCGAGCTTTTCGGATGTGAACGGGTTATGGATGCGGTGAGCACTTTCGGTAATATTGAAGATCCGAGGAATGTCCATTTCGGAAAATCTCCTTATGGGTGTGAATAGATTCGGTTACGGCGATAACGTCGTGGGGGCGCACCAGCGCGTCAGTGTCTGTGTGCCGCCGCCTTGTTGGACGCCTATTCGATGTAAAGGTCGATTACTGCTCGCAGGGCAATAAGGTGCTAGAAGCAGCTTAAATCATCGTAAACTAGCACTGGCGGAGGATCTTCTGCATACTCAACGTCATCAATTTCATAGCTGGCGAACCATTCTAGAACTTGCTTCCTGATTTCGTTATTGGGAACAATAATTAGTTTTACATCTCTTCTTTTGAATTTATAATAAATATGTTCTTCAGGACTTATAACAGCTCGCCCTGACATAATTGATCCTACATATGGAACAATTCTCCATTCTCTTTCCTTATAATATTGATCAATTTGGTCCGATCCATCACGCGCCGGGCCTAAATCACCCATTGGCTTCATAAAAGTTAGAAATTGCTGAAGATGGTTGGCAAAAGACTCATAATCATCCTTTGAATAAGCTATTTTACCTTCATGATCAAAGATACCCTCGAAGTTATCTTTTTTTATGTGTTCATTCATTGTCATGAGGTTCTTGAATAGGTTAGTTGCGGTCATATACAACAAACCACGATTCTCTACGATATCATCGCTGTTTGTCATTGATGGTGCATAATCAACAAAGTAATTAGCAGGATTGCCGCCCGCATTTTTAACAAAGGCTTTTGTAAATGCGATCCCAAATTTCCCATAGAAGGCTGTATGCTCATCGCAAAAATTCAAGGGAATGTCCGTAAAACATACTGCATTCCCATATATGCATCCTTCAAAGCCAAATTTTACGTCAATTCTGGAGCATCTTAGACCATCGTTAATAATCGACTGAAAAATCTCTAACTGCTTACTGGGCTCATTCTTAAAATCTTTACCAAGAAAATGAATCAATAATTCAGATATTGCTCTCATCGTGACTTCCTCCAGAAATGTGACAATATGGCAGAAATTCAGGCTGAAAATATTTTTACAACTAACAATTAATAGAGGAGTTAATCCTTCTCCCTGCTTGGCCAACGGGCATGGCTTTGACCCGCTGGCTTTTTAGGGCGGGTCGTAAGCCTTGTTGAGTTTCGATGATCTTCTAATAACGTCCAATGTCTAGGGCAGACACTTTATAACTTTTATCAACTTAGTTTTTATGTGACTTGATAAATTCTTCAAGTGTAATATTAAACTCACTAAGAACATCAAGTAATTCTTTCCTTACATACTGGTAATCAGTCTCATCCTGTTCCAATTTTCTTTTACTAATCCAATCAACAGATATTGAAACTTCATTCTTTTTATCTTCTACAGTAATTTTTTTACCTAGAAATTGGAGGCAATCCATAAAGGTAGGATTTTTTAGAATTGCTAAAGGTGTAACACAGATATTGAAGTAACTTATATCCCGCACGGATTCATGTGTCATCATTTTGTCATAGAGGGCTGCGGTCATTTTTGCGTCTACTGTGCCAACTGATTTCAATATCTGCCTTGAGAGCATTTCAATACGTTCATTCATTGAACTCACAACGGTCAAAGTATCTGCAATCCTCTCTTTTTCATTTTGGTACATCAGAAACGAAAACATCATCCCTGCCCACTGCTGACGAAGATATGATTCAATATCACTGAAGTCCTTGAATGGAACAATCGCATTGTCAATTGTATTAAGTCTGACCTGATCTATAAAATCGAATATTTTGATATTATCAACAGATGGGTAAATTATCTTGGTAATGTCGACTTCTTTATTGTGTCTGTTATTGGTATAGACATAGTGATCGCTATATACGGCTTGTTCAACAAGTGTGAAAATCGGAATTTTTAACTTTACGGCCTCCATATATTCAGCATTGGTGATAGATGTACTTCCTTTTTTGATAAGGCTCCCATATCTCCCACCAATCACCAAAATGAATATTTGGCAGTTAGGAACCTCTGCAAGACATGCTTGATGAGTGTGCATCTTGGGGTTGAAAAATACACTTCCATCTTCGCTAAGTATAGGGTCATACCCTATGGTCTTTATGAAAAACCTCAGGTTTTCCCTGATATATTTCAGGTCATAACACGTTGAACTTACAAATACCCTAGGAATAGCCACGGTAATCTCCTTACTAGTTCTTTTTGAAGTTTTGCCATTTTCTACTCAACTCATTATTGACCAGTTAGAAAAGCATCTTATATGAGAAATAGCATCCCATATAATATGCTTTTGGCATCTCATATAAGATGATTGAAAGCATCCCAGGATTAAATTAGGGACACTCCCCATTGGATTAAATTAGGGACACTCCCCATTTATTTTGTAAGGCCGTCCTCTTTTCTTGGCTTTTAAGGGCTGCTGGAGCTGAAACTCCAGCAAATCTACAAAACTTTCTGAACCAAATGGCCGACCGGTGCGGGTTGCTCTGCGGATTGCATTATCAGTCTCTTCATCCTCTGCAACGAAAAAATTGACATACGCATTCTGTTCCTGCGGGGAAAGCCAAGAGGTTGTACCAAGAAGATTGTCGCTTGCCCCAGTTAAATGCGCTTTGGCACTCGACCAGCGATATGCCTCTGCGTTATCCACCAAGCCAACCTTCAGAGGATTGCGCTCAATATATCGTGCTACCGCCCAGAGGTATTGGTTGTTTTCGACCACGCATGAAAAAAAACGGTTTTGCCAGATACGCCCGCACTGATTCAATTTGCGGTTAAGGTATTGGGTGTACACTTGGTTGGTCAAACCGATTCCCCGTGCGAGAGAGGTTTCTGTTTCCGGCACGGCAAGCAAATGGGTATGGTTATTCATCAAGCAATAGGCCCAGATTTGAAAGTGGTATTTTTCAGCATACAGAGCCAGCAGCTTCAAGTAAGTCTGGCGATCTTCGTCATCAAAAAAGACTGTAGCGCGATTGTTACCGCGTTGCGTAATGTGATGCGGATATTCTGTAGCTATGACACGTGCGATTCTAGGCATGGCATGAATAATATGGCAATATGATAAAAAAACAATCTAATAAATGGGGAGTGTCCCTATTTAATTCTATTTAATTCCTTAATAAATGGGGAGTGTCCCTATTTAATTCCTATTTAATTCCCATAGCTGAAAGGTGTCCTGATTCGCTGAAACCATTTGGAGTCACCTATAACGTGTCTGGCAAAAGCCCACAGGATGAAGTCTGCACACTGGATCCCCGGTGTGTTCTTGCCTGATATTTCGTAGGTCACATGCGGGTAGTAGGTCGGGACCCACGGCAAATCGTAGGCGCTCATTGCAAGCTGGTGCTTTAGTTGCTCGTACCATCTTTTGAGGTTTGAGAGGGAGAGCCCATCTCTTTCTTCAAAGACGAGATGACAGGGCAATCGGTCGTTAAAGCCCGAGCGGTACTTAATTGGGAAGACAGGTGATAAGCGTATTCTGGACGCTGATCTTTTTGGGCCAGCTTTCCGGTGTCAAAGAAATCGGCGAAGAATACGCCAGATACGGACTGAGATATCTCTGTACAAATATGGGAATGCCCGTTCTTACTGTCGTCAGCAGCATGAAACCAATGCCGTTCAAGTGTCCTGTAATCTAGCTTTTTACATCTTGGGTCTCGGCGATCTAAGTCGCCTCGAAGCTCTGTAATCGCTCGATCAATCACTGTATCAGAGATGGGTTCCTCGCACGCAAGCGCTCCATACCCTTTCTTCTGCTCGGAGTCAAACTCACTCTCGTCTAAGTACACGTACCTCGACATTCATCCCTCACTTTGTCGGCGAACAGCCGTGAACACACCAGCGGAGTAAAGCGAAGACCGTAGAATGTTGCGGGTCAGCTCTTGAAATATCACTTTTGTTGCCTCACTTGTGGGTTTTGTTCCTTCTCTGCTTCACTATTTCCAGTTTAGCCAGCATTATCCGGTCCTGTTTATCCTGTGCAACCTGGAGCAATTGCTCATAATCTGCGTTTTTGGAAAGCAGGTAGTCAACAACAGTGTAATGACCATTTTCATAAGCTGAAACGATCGCTTTTTTTTGTTCATCATGTGCCCCTTCCTCCGAGTCTACATCAGCGCCGTGTGAACAGAGGAGCTTCACCATTTCGAGGTTCCCGTTTGAAGCGGCTATTGAGAGGGCACTGCAGTTGTATCCTTCCTCGCCATATTCACCCGCATCGACATCTGCGCCTAAGCTGATCAGCAGCTTGACAGATTCAATATCATTGGCGGTAACCGCGCCAAAAATCGCATTGCCCAAAGGGGTCTTATTCTTCAGGAGAAATTGAGCAACGTCTTTGTAACCCTCGGCAAAAGCCACGGTCAACGCACCATCCGCTTTACCACCCAGGGAGAGCAGGTATTCGACAAGTTCGAGATTACCAGATTTTGCCGCACTGGCCACGATGGTACTGTCGCAGACGTTGTTGATATCAGCACCATTTTTTAGGAGAAATCTGACCATATCAAAATTTCCCGCTTCGGCTGCAAGCTGAAGCGGGGTGGGTGTATACCACCATCCAGTTTGTTGTCCAACGTTGACATCAGCCTTTCTGGACAGCAGGAAAGAAACCATTTCCCTATTGCCTTCAATTACCGCAATAGCAATTGCATCGCGCAATTCGGCACCGCTATTCAGCAAAAACTCGACCAGATTTTTCTCGTCTTTTATTATGGCGATATTCAATGCGGAGGTTCCCTTCTTATTTGCAAAGGCAAACGCATTTATGTCCGCACCGCTCTTCAGGAGAAATTTGATCATGTCCCTGTTGTTGAGAACAACAGCCCGCATGAGCGGGGTCTCTTCACCGCCAGAAGTGACCATATCTATGGGGATCCCTTTTTTAAGCGCGTTTTCAACTTTTGCAAGGTTTCCGCTTTCCACTGCCGAAAGTAATTCTTTCTGCATGCGTAAATTAGTTTCATAGTCATTATCCGCTTCCGTCGTCTTGGCGGCTTCAGCCGTTGAAGAAGTCTCAATCTTGGGAAGTTCATTTTTATAATAGGAAAAGCACAACATAGCCAGTGATAGCAGGATAACAGGGATAATGATGATGAGTTTTTTCAATCCATTTCTCCATACTTAAAATTTGCGAAATTCCTGGGGTATGAGGCATTTTTTCATGAGTTTAGGCGGTGCATAGCGAAGCAGAGCCACCGCATAAAATGCGGTTGAACTGACCTCTTCGGCCCCGCTTGCGCTATGGATATTTATCCAGGATTTTGACTTTTGTTTATGGATTTTGTTTATGGATAATACGAGTTTTATGAGGGCATTACAATAATGATCGTTTGCAGATTTGTTCTTTTTATCAGGGCAAAACCTCCTGAATAGACTGGATTAATCACCGATATTTTCGCCGCGCCCGGCTCTTTTGCCAGCCGATGACGCACGTAGAGCGCAACGCTTGTCCCGAACGCCGGCTTTTACAGCTTATGGAGTAACTATTCAGCCAACATTATAGCGGCCCACATAAAACTCATTTATATTTAAAAGGGATGAAGGGGATATATGGGATAACTGTATGGGATAACGTCAAAATCAAAACATTCTTCGGGTCAAACAAAAAACTGAATTTATATGTTTTTAAAGATGTTATCCCCTTCATCCCTGTTATCCCTGTAAATATGCTTTTGGGTTTAAATTCTATTTTAGTAAGTGCTGGATAGATACCTTCTTGATTCCATGTTTTATGCTTAGATCGTTGGGTTGCGCACAAAAAAAGGACGGGGTTTCCCGTCCTCGATTACACCTGATCGCCAATGTGCGGTTGACCCTAAACCCCAACTGGCGTGAGGGGCAACGTCCGCAACTGCCGGCGGATCAGCCCGTGATCCGGCACATACCGCGCCACCAGCCGCCAGAAGGACGGGCCGTGGTGCCTGACCTCAATGTGGCAGAGTTCGTGGACGATCACGTAGTCGAGACAGGGCTGGGGGAGCTTGATTAGGTTAAGGTTCAGGCAGATGCGCCGGGTACGGTAGGAATAGCTGCCCCAGCGGCTCTTCATTGGGCGGATCACAACCTGCGGCAGAGGCGTCCCTGCGGGGAACATCCGGTGGCACGCGATCATTCGCTCCCGGAACATCTCCAATGCCTGCTCCCGATACCAGCGGGCCACCAGCCCGGCCTGGCGCCCAGGATCGGCATGGTCCGACATGGTCACGACCAGGGAGCCTCCCCGGATCTGCACCCCTTCCACCGGCCCCTGTTCAAGGGCCAGTCGGTATTCCGTCCCCTGGAACAGGAAGGTGGCACCATTTGTGTAGCTTTGTTCGGACACGGGTCTTTGGGCGTCGAGTTTTTGCCGAACCTTCTCGATCCAGGCCGCCTGCCGGGCAACAAAATCTCGTATTGCATGGAGCGGGGTACGCAGCGGCACCCGCACGCTCACCGATTTGTCCGGCCTGATGGTCATGCCCAGGGTCCGGCGCCGGGAATGGCAGTAGCGGTAGGGGATTGCCACGCCTTCGCACACGACCGTATCCTCGTGCATGGTGCTCAAACGATTCCCGGCAATCACCCCCGCACCCCCTGAAGCGCCCTCAGTTGTTCCAGCATCCCGCCCACGCCGGCCTGGGTGCTGCAGTCGGCCTGTTCCAGAAGGGGGGGCACGGCCTGTTCCGGCGGGATGCGGGGGAAGGCGGCATCGGTCAGGTGGTGCATGAGCCGCATGGTGCGGAAGGCGTCGAACCAGCCGTGGAAGGCGGCCAGCAGCTTTCCCTGGTCGGGATTGTGTTGCCGCAAGTTATTCCAGGCAGCAGCGAAACCCGCCTGTGCCAGGTATGTCCGCAGGTGGGGGGAGATCAGCGCCGCCCGGTCCAGCAATTCCTCGCCCTCCGCGCCGTCGTGGCCTGCCACCGTTGCCAGCCACTGGGCCACGATCCCGAACAGCATTGGCTGGTAAAACAACAGCTGCCCGCCCCCCGGCGCCAGCATGTCGCCCACGGAGCGGCCGGTGCCGAAGGGGACGCGGTGGGAGGAGCGGGGCGATGGGTGGACGCAGGTGCCGGCCAGGGACGCGACGCCGCTGGTCTTGTGCAGTTGCTGGAGGAAGTAGAAGTCCTCGCCGGCCAGACGACGGTTCATGCCGCCAGCGGCGACATAGGCCGAGGCCCGGCAGGCCATGGCGCTCCCCACTGTGTGGAAGGCATAGGGGGAGCCGGCCAGTTCCAGCCCCAGCACATAGGTGCGCAGGAACAGCTCGTAGCGGTCGATGGCCGCCTGCCCCTCCGGGTCGGCAGCAGGGCAATGGCGATAGGGGAGGCTGGCGCCACCGGCGCGGGACGCGGCAAAGTGGCTGGTGAGGGCGGGCAGGTAGTCGGGCTGCACCAGGGTGTCGGCATCCAGGCAGACCAGGAGCGGGTCGTCCTGATTAAAGTCCAGGTGCTGCAGTGCCAGGTCCAGGCCGATCTTGCGGGCCAGGCCGACCCCCTGTTTCGAGGGGAGTTCCATCCCCTCCGAGGCGGCATCCACCCAGTGCAGGTGCGCCAGACCATACTCCTGCCGCCAGCCTGGGATGGCGGCCAGTGTGGCCAGGTTGTCGGACCTGTCTGCAACGGGCCCGTCGCCGCGATGATTGACCACCACCAGGATCAGGAAGCGGGCCAGCAACTCAGGCGGGTTGGCGGCAAGGGAACGGAGCGTTTGGGGAAGGTTGGCGCTCTCGGCCAGGGAGGGGATGACCACGGCGCCGCTGAACAGCCCGGCAGGGGGCGCGTTTATCCGCCAGGGGGTGGCAACGGCGCGTTTATGCAGGTAGGATCTGATGGCTGATGGATAATTTGGCATGAAATTAAGTAAAAGGCATTAACGCAAAGCCGCAAAGGTGCAGGGACGCGGAAGGTTGGAAATATGGTTTTGACAACAAAACGGTTCTGTTTATTCCTTCCTGATTGGAATCAATCTTCCGACACAACCCAAAGCTGTCATTCCCGAAACGATTCTGATCGGGAATCCAGCTCCTGAGTTACTAAAATCATGGTTCCCCGATAAAGGCGTTCGGGGATGACAGCCTGCACAGCGGAAAATCAATACTAATCAGATTTTCCTTTGCGCCATTGCGTCTTCGCGTTAAGAAATTTCACCGGCCATCCCAGCGCTTGTACAGGTCGTTGGCTATGCCCAACTGGTCCAGGACCTTGCCGACCATAAAATTCACCAGATCGTCGATGGATTGGGGCTGGTGGTAGAAACCGGGCATGGCAGGGATGATGCGCACGCCCATGCGGGAAAGCCGGAGCATGTTTTCCAGGTGGATGTCGGAAAGAGGGGTTTCACGCGGCACCAGCAGCAGGGGGCGGCGCTCCTTGATCATCACGTCCGCTGCCCGCTCGATCAGGTTGCCGGAGACGCCGGCGGCGATGCGGGCCAGGGTTCCCATGCTGCATGGGCAGACCACCATGGCGTCGGGCCCGGCCGAGCCGCTGGCGGCAGCGACAAAGAGGTTGTCCGGGGCAACTACCTCCACCCCCAGCTTTACGCCGAGATGCTTGCAGAGCCGGGCGGTTGCCTCTGCCGGTTCGCCGGACAGGTCCAGGCCGGTTTCATCCCGGCAAACCAGTTGGCCGCTCTCGCTGGCGCAGACCGTGAGCGGCATGCCCCGCCGCACCAACTCTTCCATCAAGCGCAGTCCGTAGATCGAACCTGAGGCCCCGGTCAGGGCCATGAATATCCTGTGTGCGGTCATAGTGTCTCCTCGCCTGTACCTACTTTACCAGAACGTCGGCCGCAGTGAATACCAGGATGGCGATGCTGATGTAGCCGTTCATATTGAAGAAGGCCGCATCCAGCTTTGCCAGGTCCCCGTTTCTCAGCAGCCAGTGTTCGTAGAGCAGCATGCCGGCCGAAACCACGATGCCTGCCATGAAGAACCCTCCCAGTTGCATGGTGATGAACAGACCCAACAGCAGCGCCACCATCACCAGGTGAAAGAGGCGCGCCATCCAGAGTGAGCCCTCCACCCCCAGGGCCACCGGGATGGAGTGCAACCCGGCCTTGCGGTCAAACTCCAGGTCCTGGAGGGCGTAAAGGATGTCGAAGCCCGCCACCCAGAACAGTACGGCAGCGCCCAGGATCAGGGCCGGGGCATCGACACTGCCGCGGATGGCGATCCAGGCCCCGATGGGGGCGGCGGCCAGGCAGATGCCCAGCACCACGTGGGCCAGGGAGGTGAAGCGCTTGCAAAAGGAATAGAGCACCAGGAAACCGACCGCCAGGGGCGAAAGCTTGAGACAGAGCGGGTTGAGGCGGCCGGCAGCGACCAGCATCAACGCCAGGGAGGCCAGGATAAATCCCAGGGTGGTGCCCTTGCGGATCAGGCCGGCCGGTATTGCCCGCCCGGCGGTGCGGGGATTGCGGGCATCGATCTCGGCGTCGATCAGCCGGTTGAGCCCCATGGCCGTTGTCCTGGCACCGGCCATGGCCAGCACGATCCAGAAAAGCTGCCCGGCCGAAGGCAGTCCCTTGGCTGCCAGCAATGCCCCGGACAGGGCAAAGGGGAGCGCGAAGATCGTGTGGGAAAACTTTATCATCTCCATAAAAACAACTATTTTATGCAGCGCGCCTGTTCCTTCTTTCATGTCACTCCTTCATGGCTTGTTCGATGAGGGCCGCCACCATCATTACCTCGCGGTTCATCTCCTTGATGTTGAACATGCCCGGATATTCCTCGTATGGATACACCTTGGTCAACGTGTGCAGCGAGCCATCCTCGCTGTAGGCATAGGACGTGCGCAGCTCGAAACTGTAGGCCGAAACCGTTATCACGGATTGACTCGCCCGTGGCACGACCTCGATCCGCAGCCGGACATAGTATTTTCTCCCGCCAGCGGGCTGGCCAAAGCCGGTATCGGTAAAAAAGGTGTTGGGGGCGGTTATCAGGACCGTGCCATCCTGCTGCTCGTCAAGTATTCGGAGCTGCAGTTTCTTGTCCAAAATTTCCCTGACCCTGGCCAGCGCCTCTTGCGGCGGCAAGCCGGAATCGAAACTGCGCGGCTGAATCGGCTCCGGCAAAACCCGCAAATGATAGCAGGCCGGCAGGAGAAGCACAACAGCCAGGAGCAGCAGGCGGAGCATGCTAGTCAATGCCGTACTCGGGCCAGCGCCGCTCAACCAGTTGCCCAATACCGCTGTCCCGGTTGACCCGGTGCTGCGGAACACTGCTGCCGGTGGCATCGAGCGCCAGGCGCTTGCCGCTGTGGTCCTGAAATGCGTCATGGGTGAACTCGGTCAGATTGATGCAGCGCCAGGCCACCTCGTTCGGATCAACAGCCGTGTCGCCATCGATGAAGATCAGCAGGCGGGCATTGCTGAACCATGGTGTGGACCAGAGCCGTTCAGTTGTTTCCCTTACCATGGCGGGAGCAGGGTGATCAAGGGAAATGATGGCGCTTTGGTGGAAGATCCATTCCAGGGGAAAGTGCAACTCCTTGACCGTTGGCAGGAAGCGTTGCAGGAGGGCCAACAAAAGGCGCTCCCAGGCCTTGGCCATCCAGCAGTCTTCCATGGGGGGCGGACCGACCACGGTGGCGGGAATAATGGCATCGGGCCGGTAGCTGATGGCAGTGACCCTCATGAGCGCGGCCGGCCCGGCAGGGGAGTAGGAGCCAGTGTGGTTGCCGAATGGTCCTTCCAGGGCCGTTTCATTGGGGCTGACATGGCCTTCTATGACCATCTCGCAGGAAAGGGGAACCTGCAGGGGCACGGTCCGGCAGGAGGCCATGACAATGGTCTCCTGCCGGAGAAAGCCGGCAAAGGCCATTTCATCCAGGTCGCCGGGCAAGGGGAACATGGCGCTGAAGAGCGCGGCAGGCGGGCCGCCCAGGGCAATGGCCACCGGCATCGGCTCGTTCCGGCGCCGGAATTCATCCAGATGCCGCGCCGCGCCGCTGCCCGGATACCAGCGCACGGCCAGTTCCCGGGGCCCGCGCATCTGGCAGCGGTACATGCCGCAGTTGGGGCTGCCTCCATCCGGCAGTGCGGTGAACACCTGCGGCAGGGTGATGTAGCGGGGGTGGCCGCAGGCCGCTCCGTCCCCGGCCCAGTTCTGGAGAAAGGGGAAGAGGGTCAGGTCAGGGGTCGCCATTGTCGCCAGGCTCGGGTCATTGCCGGCAATCGTGCGGGGGGCGAAGCGGGCAAACCCGGGCAGCGCCGCAATCTGGCGGTCGAGCCGGGCCAGGTCCGGATTGGGGATCAGGCCGAGGAGCGTGGCCAGCCGGTCCGTCAGGCAGCCGAGGTGCTCGACACCCAGGGCCTGGCAAACGCGGCGTGGGGAACCGAACAGGTTGGTGGCAACGGGGAAGCCCGCCCCGCGTGGCCGCTCGAAGAGCAGTGCCTTGCCCCCTCCGGGCTGCTTGCAGACCCGGTCGGTTACGGCGGCGATCTCCAGAATGGGATCGGCCACGGCGGAGATACGGGCAAGTTCGCCAGCGGACTCCAGGTGGGAGATGAATTGGTGCAGGTCGGTGATCGGCATGGTATTTCTCTAGTGGCCCGGTACAGCCAACCGCAAAGATTGTCCGGAAACAGTGGCAAGCCTGCGCGAGTGTAACTTGGTGCGGTTCATGGCGGGAGTGTAACATGACCAGGCAGCGACACAATGCAAAATTTGACTTTGCATCATGGGCACAAGCCCTAACCGGCTCCGGTGACTTGGTGCCAGTTGTCTTCGTTAAATCAGGTCCTAATCAATCTCTTCATTTCATTTGTGAGGCGCTTGATCACCATGGGCTTCGATACATAGCCGTCAAATCCGGAATCCAGGAGCTGTTCGCAGTCCCCGTTCATGGCATAGGCTGTAAGGGCGATAATCGGTATCTTGCATCCTTCCTTTTCGCTGCCGCGGATTTTCCTGGTCGCTTCGATCCCATCCATGCCGGGCATCTGGACATCCATGAGGATAATGTCGAAGGTCTCCTGCTCCCACTTTGCCACTGCTTCCCGGCCATCCCTGGCCGTAATGACCTTGTGTCCCATTTTTTGCAATATGGTGTCAACGAATTGCAGGTTGATCTCCTGGTCCTCGGCCAACAGGATACGAAGCGCCGGACCATCCCACATGTGTGACGACGCCGGCATGGCGCGTGATTCTTTTGCCAGGTTGCCGGATGCCGCGACTACGGTAAAGGGCATTAAGACATGGAAGACACTGCCGCTGCCTTCGGTGCTTTCCACCTGAATGCTGCCGCCCATCAGGCTCGACAGCCTTCGGCAAATGGCAAGCCCCAGTCCCGTGCCGCCGTATTTGCGGGTAGTGGACGCATCGGCCTGGCTGAACGGGGCAAAGATCTTGTCTATATTCTCATGCTTGATGCCGATGCCGGTATCGGCGACGCTGATTTGAATAAGGGCCTCTTCTCCCCGCTTTTCCTTGAGTTCCGCCGTTATGGTAATGCACCCCTTTTCAGTGAATTTGACGGCATTATTGATCAAGTTGAGAAGTATCTGTTTGAGGCGCAGGGAATCGCCTCTCAAGGTATCGGGGACCGCAGGGGAGATATGTATTTCATTCAAGGTCAGGCCCTTGGCCTGAATCCTCTGCAACTGGTTCTGCACCACATCGTCCAGGCAGCGGCAGAGACTGAAATCAACCTGTTCCAACTCCAGTTTTTCCGCCTCGATCCTTGAAAGATCAAGGATGTCGTTGATGACCGTCATCAGGTTCTCGGCGGATACATCGATGTTGGACAGGTATTCCTGCTGTTCGTCGTTTAATTCGGTCAGGCGCAGGAGTTGAATCATGCCGATGATGCCATTCATGGGGGTGCGGATTTCGTGGCTCATATTCGCGAGGAACTCGCTCTTGGCCCGGTTGGCTGCCTCGGCGGCCTCCTTGGCTGCCAGCAACTCCTGGGCGGCCTGCTTTATCCCCGTAATGTCAGTCCAGATGACGGCAAGATTGCTGCCGGCTTTGAAGGCCCGTACGCTGAACTGCCGGTCTCCTGATTTGCTGCTGCGGGTGCAGGCATCGATGAAAAGCGGTTCTCCTGACCTGAGTACCTCGATGTATTTCTCGTAATGCCCCGATTCTTTTATATCGGCAACAACAGTCTCGATCTTCATGTTGTCCGGCAGGTTCGGAGGCACGCCAGAGATTTCCTCGGCCGATTTGTTGCAATAAATCAAATTCAGATCGGCATCGAACAGATAGCAGGCACTGGGGGAGAAGCCCATGAAATCCTTCAGGCGGGACTCTCTTTCAAGTAGTGCTTCCTCCACACGCCTCTGCTCGAGCAGCGCCTCCGATAAAAGTATGTTCTTGTAGCTGAGCCTGGCAATCATGCGGGCCAGGTTTGTGTAGAATTTCATCGCATTCCGCACGGTCTCGCGGCTCCATCGGGGGATTTCCTGCAATGCCGCCAGATATTGCTCTCTTTGAAAGCCGTACTTGTCGGCATGTTGCAAGATCTGCTCGTAATCCGGTGTTTCGCCATCGAAAAAAAACTGGCTCAGGAAAAGGTCGGCAATATGTTTGCCACCCACAAGGATCGGGGTTCTTGTGCCCAGTACATTGGTCTTGCAATTGTGGATCGTACAGCATTCCGGCCCATTTTCTCGGGAAGAGTTGAAGCTGCTCTCGATACAGTTCGCCAGGGTATGGGTATGTATATGGTTGAATTTGGAACAGGTATCCTGCCACCCTGTGGCAACGAGGATGTTGCCGTTGAGATCGGTGATTGATACGCCGATCTTGGTTACCATGTAAAAGCTGTTCATCAGTTCTTGAACCGCTTGGAAGTCGATGATCTGTCGAACCTCCTCGCTTGTGGCCTCAGAATCCGATGACAGGGAAATGTCGAGAGTTGCATGCAACTCTTCTATCTGGTCCCAGGCGGCTCTTTCGGCCATTTTGCGAGCGGTTATGTCCCTTGCGGTGGCCACGTAGCAGGACTGTCCTTCTATTTCAAGGCTGCGTATCGCCATTAAGACGCAGATGACGCTTCCTTCCTTCCTTTGGAGCCGCATCTTGAGATCGTGCAGTTCGCGTTCTGTTGCCAGCCTTGAAACCACATGCTGCCAATAGTCCGGCGCCAGCCAGAACCCGAGTTCCGACGTAGTGCAGCCAATAATTTCATCCGAAGAGTATCCCGAGAGTTTTTCAAACGCCTGGTTGACGTTCAGGATAACGTCATCCTCAATGCGGGCCAAAACCATTGCATCAGGAGAAAACTGGAACAGATGATAATAGATACTGCCATGATCTCTTTGCGGACTATCGTTGTTCAATGTCGTGTTATCGGGATTGTTTTCCATTTTTGCTGCAAACATGACTGCCCCTGTTCTGACCGGAGTACGGATTGCTGTGAAACTTTGATGTTGTCCCCAACTTTTCCGGCAATTTCAGCTGTATAACCCAGTTGGTTTTGAGCTGTTATTTGGAGTTTGGAATGACCGGCACTAAACCGGGATAGAGAAAAAATAAAATAATACCAATTCATTGTAATTAATAATAACTGTTTTTTCTATGATAAAATCTATTCGGTAATTTCAATTCAGGCAATGCGGCACAAAAAAGACATGCGCATGGATATGAAAAGAATCCTGAAAACTATTGCTAACTTACTTGAATAAGGGGGCTTGCCATGGATACCCTGGAAACCATTTACACCCGTCGCAGCATCCGCAAATACCTGGCAAAACCGGTTGAGCCGGAAAAGATCGACACGTTGCTCAAGGCCGCCATGTATGCCCCTTCGGCAATGAACGAGCAACCTTGGAGGTTCATTGTTATTGCCGATCGGAACTTGTTCGGAAAGATCATGCAGGTGCACCCTTATGCTGCCATGCTGAATACCGCTCCCCTGGCAATCCTTGTCTGTGGTGACCTCAACCTGGAACAGATTCCCGGCAATTGGGTGCTCGACTGCTCCAATGCCACCCAGAACTTGCTGCTGGCTGCGCATGCCACCGGCCTGGGCGCGGTCTGGTGCGGCGTTTATCCCGAGCAGGGCAGGATGGGCGCACTGGCCGACATGTTTCACCTCCCCAGGAAGGTGGTCCCATTTGCCCTGGTTGCCGTAGGTTATGCGGACGTAAACCCTCCGGCGCCGCCGGAGCGTTTCAACCTTGAGCGGGTGTGCCTGAATGACTGGAATTCACCTTATCGTATCTAAGGAGCTGCTTTTATCCGGGGGGATATCAGGTCGCGGGCCCTGACGGCCCTGTTTCGCACCATCACCATGCACCTGTTCCTGCTGGCGCGTGGGCGCAAGATTTTCCTCCGGCATAGATAATGGTTTTTTGCCGTAAACAAAAAGGCTGCACGGTTCATGACCGCACAGCCTTTTTTGTCTTTAAATTCCGGTCCCATCGGATAGGTGGACCGTCCATCAGCTATTCATGGATGCATGCCCTGTTGCCGACAGTCGCTGTTACCTCGTTGGCGCACTTTCTGATGTCTTCACAGCTGAAGTTGGCGCTGGCCCTGTCGAGTTCACTCCTGATATTGGCTGGTATGACCCCTTCTTTCATATAGACATTGACATCCTGACCCTTCGTGATGTGGAGGGAGCCGGAATAATCAACCTTCATGCCGTCTTTGTATTCGCATCTCATGCTGAACACCTCCCTTATGTATAAATATTTTAGCATAGGAGGAAAATAAAAACACCATGCCAGCGGGGTCGTCCAGACGGTCGAATGCGCTATTTCTGGCTCAGGCGCAGGGCCTGATCGATATCCGCCATGATATCGCCGGCATCTTCGATCCCAACCGACAGTCGAATCAGGTCGGGGGCGACGCCGCTTGATTTCTGCTGCTCTTCGGAAAGCTGGCGGTGGGTGGTGCTGGCCGGGTGCAGCACGCAACTGCGGGCATCCCCGACGTGAACCACCAGTGCCACCAGCCTGGTGGACTCCATGAACTTCCTTCCTGCCTCGGCGCCACCCTTGATGCCGAAGGTCAGTACGCCGCTGCATCCCTTGGGCAGGTACTTGAGCGCCCGGTCATGGGTCGGGTGGCTGGCAAGGCCGGGATAACAGACCCAGGAGACCAGCGGATGGGTCTCCAGGAATTTTGCCACTGCCAGGGCGTTGTCGCTGTGGCGCTGCATGCGCAGGTGCAGGGTCTCCAACCCAAGGTTGAACAGGAACGAGTTGAGCGGGGCAGGAGTGGTGCCCAGGTCGCGCATCAACTGGACGCGGGCCTTGACGATGTAGGCCAGGGGGCCGAAGGTCTTGACGTATTCCAGGCCGTGGTAGCTGATGTCCGGTTCGACCAGTTCCGGAAAACGGCCGCAGTTCCAGTCGAATGTCCCGCCATCCACGATCACGCCGCCCACGCTGGTGGCGTGGCCGTCGATGTACTTGGTGGCCGAATGGATGACGATATGAGCCCCATGCTCGAAGGGCCGGCACAGGTAGGGGGTGCCGAAGGTGTTGTCGATGATCAGCGGGGCCTGCATCTCGTTGGCGATGGCGGCGAATTTGTCGAAATCGAGGATATTAAGGCCGGGATTGCCGATGGTCTCGGCAAACAGGCAACGGGTCGTGGGGCGAAAGGCCTTCCTGATCTCCTCGGCCGGGGCTTCGGGATCGACAAAGGTCACTTCGATCCCCATCTTGGGCAGGGTTACGGCGAACAGGTTGTAGGTGCCGCCATAGAGGGTGCTGGCTGTGACGATATGCTGGCCGGCCTGGCAGATGTTCATAATCGCCAGGGTGGTAGCCGCCTGACCGGATGATGTCGCCATGGCACCCACGCCGCCCTCCATCTGGGCGATCTTCGTCTCAAAGCCGTCAGTGGTCGGGTTGGCCAGGCGGGTGTAAAAGAAGCCAGGCACCTCCAGGTCGAACAGTTTGGTGACATGCTCGGCACTGTCGTACTTGAAGGTGGTGCTCTGAATTATCGGCAGGATGCGCGGATCGCCCGACTTCGGCTCATATCCTCCCTGTACCGCTATTGTCTCGATCTTCCAGTTTTTATCCATCGATGCTGCCTCCTGTAATTGGTCCTCAAGATGATCAATAAGCCAGAATCCGTGATGCCTCCATGTCTGCGCTTGCCCGAAAGGCCTCTGCCTTGGGTCTTCCCGCGCATTGCACCTTTTATGCGGAGGACCGCTTGATCAAACCATCGCAGCACTACGGGCGGCGTTGTGGCCCCGGCTCTTCCGGCACTCCGGCATTACGGCATCACGAATTCTGACTAAAACAATGTCCCGACTACGCTGCCCAACACTGAAATCGGTCCGGTGTCCTGCAGGCCCTCCATGGCCTTTTCGGTCTTTTTCAGGGTCGAAAGGGCATCGCGATAGAGTTTATCGTCATTTACCAGCTTGCCGATGGTCCCCTGGCCTTCGTTGATCTTGCGGGTAATCTCCTTCAGGTTGGCCATGGTCTCATGCAGATCGTTGTACAGGGAAGGGTCGTTGATCAGCTTGCCGGCCGTGCCTTCCCCCTTGTTTATGCGCTGGGCGATTTCATTGAAATTTTTCATGCCGTCGTTCATCCCCTTGACAGCGGCGAGTCCTTGGTCATAAAGGGCATCCTGCGTCAGGAGCTTGCCCATGGTCCCTTCGCCCCGCTCCAGCTTTGCGCTTACCTCGCGCAGACTGCCGGTCAGGGCGGTTGCGTTGTTGTAGAGGGTTTTATCGTTCAGCAGCAGCGCCAGGGAGCCGTCGCCATGGTCGATCTTGGCGGTGATATTGGCCAACCCTGCCAGTGTCTCTTTCAGGGTGGCGCGGTTTTCGTCCAGCATGGTTGCGATCTTGCCCATGACCTCGTTCTGGTTGCGGTTCAGATCCAGAACGAGCTGCTTGGCATCGCTGGTCAGGGTGCCCACATTCTCCATGATGGCGTCCACGCCTGAAGATTCGTTGCTTTTTATCGTGCTGCCGGCGGGGAGGTCGGGGCTGTTGGGGGAGCCGAACGAAAGACCCAGGAACTGGCCGCCCAGCATGCTCGACATGCGGATGCTGGCCTCACTGTCCTTCTTGATCCGTGTGCCCGGTTTGACCTCGAAATCCACACGTACGTGATTGTCTGCAATGGAGATCCGTGAAATGGTGCCGACCTCCACTCCGGCAAGTTTGACGGCATCACCCTGTTTAAGGCCGGTGGAAGATGTGAGGAATGTTGTGTAAGGAATACCGTGCTCGAAGAGCTTCCAGCGGTTGCCGATCTCAAGCATCAGGCCGAACAGCACGACGCTGAGGACAAAAAACAACCCGACTTTGGCTTCATTGGTGAGGGTCATGGCACATCTCTCCACTGTTCATTTGGCGTTTACAACAGCGTGATGGCTGCTATAATGCTGCTCGGACCAGCGCGATCAAAAATATCTATTATACGGATACATTTCCCAGAGGCAACAAGTATTGCGCGGTCGGACCAAACTGATTACAGGAGCGGATATGCTTTCATTCGAACAGGCCCGAAAGATCATCCTTGAAAACATCTCGCCGGCAGGCATCGAACTGGTCAACCTGGTGGATGCCGTTGGCCGGGTGTTGGCGGAAGATGTCGTGGCACCATGGGATATGCCGCTTTGGGACAATTCGGCCATGGATGGTTATGCCGTCCGATTGGCTGATTGCGGCAATGTCCCCTGCAAGCTGCGAGTAACCGGATATCTCCCTGCCGGCGCCCAGGCCGATGGTGTCTCGGTCAAGCCCGGCTGTGCCGTGAAGATCATGACCGGCGCCCCGATCCCGGCCGGTGCGGATGCTGTCGTGCCGGTGGAGGAAACCGAGGAGACATCGGGCGAGCAGGTCGTGCTTAAAGAAACGATCAAGCCCCGCCAGCACATCCGTTTCTGCGGCGAGGACGTATCGGCCGGCGAACAGGTCATGGCCGCCGGTACAATAATCCGGCCGCCGGAAGTGAGCATGCTGGCCTCGTTCGGTCATGCACTGGCGCCGGTTTACCGTAGGCCGGTCGTTGCCGTGGTTTCGACCGGCGACGAACTGATAGAGTTGGGCCGCACTCCAGCTACCGGGGAAATAGTCAACAGCAATACCCTCTCCCTGGCGGCCGCTGTCCGCGAGGCCGGCGCAATCCCCCGCATCATCGGTATTGCCCGCGACAATCGCGAGAGCCACCGCGTAAAGCTGGGGTATGGGCTCCAAGCCGATGCGTTGGTGACCTCGGCCGGGGTTTCGGCCGGCGACCGTGACCTGGTGCGGATTGTCCTTGAGGAGATGGGAGTCAAGCAGCTCTTTTGGAAGGTCGGCATCAAACCGGGCAAACCGGCGGCTTTCGGCCTGAAGGATGGCAAGCCGGTTTTTTCGCTCCCCGGCAATCCGGTCTCCAGCATGATTACCTTCGAGGAGTTTGTCAGGCCGGCCCTGTTGCGGATGATGGGGCACAGCCAGGTTATCCGGCCGACCTTCAAGGCCTTGCTGCTGGATGACATCAAGAACAAGGAAAGCGACCGGACCTCATTGCTGCGCATCAGGCTTGAGCGCCGGGGGGAACGCTTTTACGCTTCCATTTCCGGCAAACAGCAGACCGGCCTGCTCAAGACCATGTTGAATGCCGCTGCCATTGCGGTGATCCCTCCCGGGCGAGGTTTCATGGCTGCCGGCGAAGAGGTGGATGTGCATTTTTTCGGGAGTCATATTGATCTGGTGGAGGAGGCACGATGACAGACTACCTTGGTGCCCACATGTCCATTGCCGGCGGCCTGCACTTAGCCATAGACCGTGCGGTCGCGGCCGGTTGCGGCGTGTTGCAGATATTCACCCGCAACTCCAACCAGTGGCGCGGCAAGCAGATCAGTGATGCCGATTGCGACCTGTTCCGCCGGAAGTTCGCAGCATCAGGGCTCCACGAGATTGTCTCCCACGACATCTACCTGATCAACCTGGCTGCCGCCCCCGGCGACGTGCGCGACAAGAGCCTCCTTGCCTTCCGTGACGAACTGGAAACATGCGCCAGGCTCGGCATCCATAAGGTGGTCATGCATCCCGGTTCGCACCTGGCGGATACGCCGGAAGCCGGGCTTGCCCGTGTGACCGAGGCCTTTGACCGTTTGTTCGGAGAGGTGCCGCAGTTTGAGGGGAGGGTTCTCCTGGAAACTACCGCCGGGCAGGGAACCAACCTGGGGCGCACCTTTGAGGAACTGCAGGCAATCATCTCCGCTTCAAAGAATCCGGACCGGTTCGGCGTTTGCTTTGATACCTGCCATACCTTTGCCGCTGGCTACGACATTGCCACCGAGGCCGGCTATCGCGACACCATGGAGCAGTTTGACCGGATCATCGGCATTGGCAGGCTGCAATGTTTTCATTTCAATGATTCCAGAAAAGGGCTCGGTTCGCGCGTTGACCGCCACGAGCATATCGGGCAGGGCACGCTCGGTATCCAGCCGTTCGGTTTCATTCTCAATGACCCTCGTTTTGCCATTATCCCCAAAATCCTGGAGACGCCAAAGGGTGACAACGATGAGATGGATGCGGTCAATCTGGCTCTATTGCGCGGTTTGACCGGGTAGACAATACGCCTTTCCATGCCCAACAGCACGTTTAAGGGCAAATAATCACTTTGTATTCCAATGAGTTTCTGTTATGGTTCGTTAATTCCTCATATCCGTATTCTTGGCTTGATCTGGGTTTTTCATCCCGTGACCAGTCAATTCACTTCATGACGAGGAAAGGCGATGAGCAAACTTCTCAATTATGTCATACCGTTCCTTCTGCTGTTGGTGTTTTACCCATTGCCTTCGGACGCGTCTCAAAATATTGCATCGGCGGCAACCCATGACAAGGATGGTGCTGCCTCAACCCCCTATTCGTTTGCCGTTATACCGTTTTACAGCCCTGAAAAGATTTGGCTGCTATATTCTCCCTTTGTCGAATACCTGGCCAAAACAACCGGAAAACCATGGGAACTGAAGTTATTCCATGATCACGACGAGTTTATTAACGCTATCTGTAGTGGCAAAACCTCCATTGCCCTTGCGGGCCCGGTGCCCCTTTCCAGGGCATATGAAAAATGCGGGGCTAAGCCTTTTCTGGTGGCGTTGGGCAAAAACGGCATGCCTTTGTATCATTCCGTTTTGCTGACGAATGACCTGACCATGAAACGGGTGCAGGATCTGAGGGGGAAAAGGATCGGTTTTTTTAAGGGGTCAACCGCGGCCCATATCCTTCCAGCCAAGATGCTAAAGGATGCCGGGCTGGGGATGTCTGCCATCAAGCCGATTTTTCTGGACAGCCAGGATCGAATCATGGCGGCGCTTTTCTCCGGAGAAATCGTAGCGGCAGGGGTTAAGGAGACGCTGTATCAGAAATTCGCAATGGAACCCTTGAGGGTTTTGAGGATTTCCGACCCCCTGCCGAATTTTGCCTTCTGTTTAACCAGCGCGTTTCCTGAAACGCTCCGCCAGCGTTTGACCAAGGCGCTCCTCAGTCTCAAGCCACTTGCAAACTCACGCGATGCCGAGACCGTTAAAGGGTGGGATGACGAGATCAAAAACGGCTTTATGGTCCCGGATAAGCTTTACATGCCATCAGTACTGAAGCTGCACCGGATATACGAGGAAGTAGAAGATGCTCGTTGACAGGGGGAGCCTGGGATACAAGCTGATAGCTCCCAGTCTCATCATCATTGCAGTTGTCTTTGTGTTTCTTTTGATTCTGATTTCGAGAATCACCCATTCCGTGCAGGAAGATTATTCCCGCTTCACGGTCAGCGAAAAAAGCAGCGATGCTGCCCAACTGCTCTCCGCTGCCGCCTCAGAAATCACCATGGCCAACCTGGCCGGCAATCCCGTTGTTGTCGAAGCAAAACAGAAAAACGTCCGGGACAGCCTGAGCGCCTTATGGGCGCAAAATGGTTACGACGGCATTATTGCGGTATTCAATGGTCCCGTCATTTACACTTCATTACCCCCTGCTCAAACAAAGGCGATGGTTGCCGATGGTACAAAAGGTTATTTTACGATCAACGTAAATGGGACCAGTTACGCCTGCAATGAGGAAGCATTTCCCTTGTGGAAGTGGAAGGTCATTACCGCTAAACGCCATACCCATTCTCAGTTTATGCGCAGTCAGGTTGTCCTGCTGGCCCCGCTGGTGACGGTTGGTTGCCTCTTTATGGCAGTGGGGATTTTCCTGGTGATCAGGAAGAACCTGCAAGAGCCCATATCAATGATGGTTTCCGCCGTCAGCAGGGAAGAGGCCGTGGCGGAAACCGGGGTGCGGGAGCTGGATTTCATCGGCAATGCGGTTAATTCCACCCTCGTGCGTCTTCGTGAGAGGACAACCAAGCTTGAAAGCGAGCTGATAGAGCGCAGCCGCGCCGAGGATGCATTGCGCGGAAAAGATGCCCATATCCGTCGCTTGCTCAACTTTACCGAAGAAGGCATCTATGGTTTGGATCTGGATGGCTATTGCACCTTCTGCAACCTGTCCTGCCTGAACATGTTGGGCTATGACTCGGAAGAAGCGTTGCTGGGCGGCAATATCCATGATCTGATCCATCACAGCTACCCGGACGGCACTCCTTATCCCTCTGATGAATGCAAGATCTACACGGCTTTTATCAAGCGCGAACCGGTCAATATCCAGAACGAAGTCTATTGGCGGCAGGATGGCACCAGCTTCCCCGTAGAATATTGGGCCCACCCTATTCTGGAGAATGGTGAAATTACCGGGGCTGTCGTGACGTTCATGGATATCAGCCAGCGCAGGCAGCTTGAAGACCAGTTGCTGCAGTCGCAAAAAATGGAGGCCATCGGCCATATGGCTGGCGGTATCGCCCATGATTTCAACAATCTGCTCATGGCGATCACCGGATACGGGGAAATGCTGCGGCGTACGCTTGGACCCGACGAAAATCTGCGCCGGTACGTGGATAACATCCTTGCCTCCGGCGAGCGTGGCGCCGAACTTACCAGGGGGTTGCTGGCCTTCAGCAGGAAACAGGTTTTAAACCCCAGGCCGGCCGACTTGAACGATTTGGTGGGGGGGATGGAGAAGATCCTGCGGCGCCTGATGACCGAGAACATCGAGATGAAAACCATCCTGGCGGGCAGAGACCTGACCATTATGGCGGACAGGGGCCAGATAGACCAAGTCTTGATGAATATTGTCACAAATGCCAGGGACTCGATGCGGGACGGCGGGCAATTGACGATTTCAACCGGCTTGTTCCACGCGGACGAATACTATGCACTGCATCATTCCGCGGTTTCGGCCGGAGATTACGCCTGCCTGTCGGTTTCGGACTCGGGACTAGGCATGAGTGAAACCGTCAAGGAAAAGATGTTCGAACCGTTTTTCACCACAAAGGGAGTCGGGAAAGGTACCGGGCTCGGTCTTTCCATCGTGTACGGAATCGTTAAGCAGCACAATGGTTTCATCAATGTCTATAGCGAACTTGGTCGTGGCACGACCATCAAGATATTTTTCCCCTTGTGCAATGACAAGGAAACGCTGCCCGAAGTTCGGCCGGAGATCCGTGGCGGAACTGAAACGATCTTGATCGCCGAAGATGACGAGACAGTGCGGACCGTGTGCAAAATGCTGGTCGAGAGCCAAGGCTACACCGTCATTGAAGCCGTGAACGGCGAAGAAGCCATAGAGGCCTTCAGCCGGAGCCAAGGTAACATAGACCTTCTGCTGTTTGATGTCATCATGCCCGGCAAGAACGGACGCGAGGCGTGGGAAGAGATCAACACGGTTAAACCGGGCGTGAAAATCCTGTTCATGAGCGGCTATACCGATGAAATCATCAGCCGCCAAGGGATCCTTGAAAGCGGTTTTGAACTCATCGAAAAACCGATTGCTTCGGAGCATCTGCTGAGAAAGCTGCGGGAAGTGCTGGATCGATGATTGGCTGGAATTTCCAGGCACGCGTGGCTAAAACAGATCCAGATTCTCCAGCGCCTGCAACGGTCGGTTGCTGAATCCGGCTTTTTCCTGGCGTTGCGCTGGCCGCGATTCCTGCTGCACCGTGCCAACCTGCTCAGGTGGCACTTCCTCCTCACCCTGCAATTCGGCTTCATCCTCCATGCCATTGCACTTGTAGAAGTAGCGGTCATAGAGGCGGTGATGCGCGGTCCAGCGCGAGGTGCTGGCATTCTCCTTGGCAATGTGGGCGCGGATACCGTTGATCTTGGAATCCATGTCGTCCAGATAGTTCAGGATGGTTGCTTCGACGGTCTTGGGGCGTTTTGGCGAACCATACTCGTATTGGCCGTGGTGGGAGAGCAGCATGTGTTTCAGCAGAATGGAGAGTTCCACCGGAAATCCGGGCAACCGGCGGATTCTGTCTTCGACCAGTTCCACTCCGATGGTGATATGGCCCAGGAGCTTGCCCGCATCGGTATAGTCGAAGGCACGCTCGAAACTCATCTCATGAATTTTGCCCACGTCGTGCAGTAGCGCTCCAACCACCAGCAGGTCTTCATTGATACCCTCGTAGAGCGGTACAATCGACTTTACCAGTTTGACCAGCGAAAGTGAGTGCTCCAGCAGTCCACCCAGGTAGACATGATGCATCCCCTTGGCTGCGGGTGCTTTGCAGTAGAGCGCCAGGAAAGGCTTGTCGGCAAGGAAAGTTTCCATCAGCGCCTTGAGATGGTGGTTGCCGATGGCGCTGACTACGTCGGCCAGTTCCTGCTTCATTGCGTCGATGTTGCGGGGCGATTCGGGCAGGAAATCGGCAAGGTTGACCTGGTCTTCGGAAACCTTTGCAATTTCCGCCAGCACCACCTGCATCTTGTTCATATAGACCGAGGCCTTACCGCGTACCTGAACAAAATCGTCCTTTTCAAAGAGCTTGTCCAGCGCATCCACATTATCCCATATCTTGCCGTCCACATCGCCGCTTTTGTCCATCAGGCGCAGGTTCATGTAAGGTTTGCCGTTTTTGGCCATGGCCATGATCTTGTCTTTTACCAGAAAAACGGCATTGACCGAATCGCGGTCCTTTATCTCGGCTACGAACTGTTTTGCCACGTGACGCTCCTTTTGGTGTGAAGCCCCTTTTCAAAGGGGAGAATGATTCAATCGTTGTGCAATGGTATCGGCGATCTTGATGCCGTCAATGGCTGAACTCATGATTCCGCCTGCATAGCCGGCACCCTCACCGGCAGGATAAAGTCCCTGCAATCCTATGGATTCGAAATGTTCATTGCGCAGCACCCGGACCGGCGCCGAGGTGCGCGACTCGATGCCGACCAGGGTGGCATCGGCGCAGACAAAACCCTTCAATCGCCGGCCGAAGTCGGTGATCCCTTCGCGCAAGGTCTGGGTGATGAACTGCGGCAGGACCAAATCCAGGTCTGTTTCGCTGATGCCGGGACGATAGGTCGCGGAGACTGCTCCCTGGCCGGGCAGACGCATGAATGACAGCAGGTTCTGCGCCGGGGCCAGATAGCCGCCACCTGCTGCCTGAAAGGCCTGGCGCTCCCATTGTTGCTGGAACCTGACGCCGGCCAGCGGACCACTGCCGCCGAAATCGGCTTCAGTCACATTCACAACCAGGGCGCTGTTGGCAAATGGGGAGTTGCGCAGCTGCCCGCTCATGCCATTCGTAACGACTCCTCCGGCCTCTGAAGCTCCGGCGATAACCACGCCGCCAGGACACATGCAGAATGAATATGCGCTCCGGCCGCTTGCGGTGTTGTTCCAGGCAACTGCGTAGTCTGCGGCCGGCAGGTCCGGATGATGTTTTCTGCCGTACTGTATATGGTCGATCAACTCCTGGGGGTGTTCCACCCTCAGCCCCATGGCAAAGGCCTTGCGCTCCAGAGGGACCCCGCGGTGTTCAAGCAGCTCGTAGACATCCCGGCTGCTGTGGCCCGTGGCCAGGACGCACAGGTCACAGGGGAGCTCTTCGCCGCCATTTACCTTTATGGCGGAAATCTTCCCGCCGTGGATTGACATGTCGGTCATGCGGCAGCCGAACCGGATCTGAAAATCCTTTTCCAGCAAATGAAGGCGGATGGCGCTTACCACGCGCTGCAGCCGGTCGGTCCCTATGTGCGGCTTGGCCAGGTAGCGTATCTCGGGAGGTGCGCCGAAGGTGACAAGGCATTCCAGAACGTATGCGGTCAGCGGGTCTTTTGAACGGCTGGTAAGTTTGCCATCGGAGAAGGTACCCGCCCCACCTTCCCCAAACTGGACGTTGCTCTCCGGATTCAGGATGCCGTCCTTCCAGAAGCGTTGCACATCGATGGCGCGTTGCCCCACCGGCTGCCCACGTTCGACAATCGTTGCGCTCAGCCCGTATTCGGCAAGTCGCAATGCCGCGAACAAGCCGGCTGGTCCGCTACCGGCGATCACGATCCGTTTTGGCGAGGAGACCGGCGCGAATACGACAGGTTGCGCTCCGGCTTGCCATTCCAGGCCTGGATAGTTGCCCATCCGGCTGCGGAGGCCGCTCTCGTCCGCCACAGTGAAAGATACGCTGAAAACCGCTTTGATGCGAGGCTTGCGACGTGCATCGATCCCCTTGCGGATAATACGGAAATCCAAGAGGTCACTGGCAGAAATGCCAATGATGGCAGCTACCAGTGTTGACAGGTCATTTTCCACCCCGCCAGGCGAGAGGGTAAGATTGCGGTAGATAAACGGCATCCCGGATCAGGCCTGCTGGTACGTTTTTCGGGTCAGCAGCTGTTCAACGATAATAACGATGTCCACGGGTCTGGTGGACTTTGGTATGTGCACTTGGGCACCCATCTCGGGGACCTCGTGCTCATGGGGGGATTCCTGGAACATGGAAGTTAGCAATACGATGACCGGAGACCTGTCCCCTGCAACCCGGCTGATCTCCATACAGGTGGAGACCCCACCCATGCGGGGCATGACCAGATCGGAGATGACTGCATCAGGAGACTTTTCCAGGTAGGCCTTGACTCCCTCGATACCGTCATTGGCATTGAAAACGGTAAAACCATTTTCATTAAAGGTGTCGGATAGTACCTTCAGGAAAAAAGGATCGTCATCAATAATTAGAATTTTTCCGCGTGATTCGTTCATGGAGGTCTCAAAAACGCAAGTTGCCAAATGCTACACCATTTGCGATACAAAAGGAAAGAGGGAATGTTTCCCGCAGCTCAGGAGCTAACCGGAAATTCGAGGCGAAAGACCGTCCCGTCAGGTGAAGTTTTCTCGACAGAGATATTCCCGTCGTAGATGCGGGCGATACGCTGGACAACGGGCAGTCCCATGCCGGTTCCTCGGGTCTTGGTGGTGAAAAAGGGCTTGAAGATGTTCGGCAATACCTCGGCAGGAATTCCCTTGCCACTGTCGCCCACCTTGACCACAACCTTGCCGTTTTCTGAACTGATAACGATCTCAAGTTGTCCGCCATCCTGCATTTCATCCAGGGCATTCAAAAACAGGTTGGTGAATATCTGTTCCAACTCGTCAGGATCGGCCTTGATGGGGAGTTGCTCACTGGTATAGCGACGTTCCACCTCTATTTTACTTGCTTCTATCTGTGGTAAAAAGATGTCCAGTGCGTTATCGATAACCTGGTCGATGCGGACGTTATTGGAGATGCTGCGGGAGCGGCGCGAAGCGAACAACAATTTGCAGATGAGGGAATCGATCCGGTCAATTTCCTTGAGAATCTTGCTGAGGTAGTCCAGCTGTTCGGCATCGGCGGTGTTTTGGCGCATAAGCTGGATAAACAGTGAGATAGAATTGAGCGGATTTCGGATTTCATGTGCCATGCCGGCGGAGAGATAGCCCAGTGCCGCCAGCTTTTCCGACTGCGCGATCTCTGATTGAGCCTTTTGCAGTGCCTCCGACTTGTCGCGAACCCGTTTCTGGAGTTCCTGGTTCCATTTGTCGATTTCCTGAATCAGCCGCTCCTGCTCTTTCTGGAGCGCCTTGTTGTGGAGTTCTATCTCGCGCACATGCAGGACGCTATCAAGGCGCTCCACCAGATCGCGATTGTTGAAGGGTTTGAGAATGTACTCGGAAGCGCCGCCTTTCATCAACTCAACGGCCAGCTCTTCGTTGCCCCTGCCGGTGAACATCACGACATAGGTTGCCGGAAAGCGGGTCTTGATCTCTTTGAGTGCCATCAGGCCGTCCATCCCCGGCATCATGTAGTCCAGGAGCACCAGTTCCGGGGGGTGGGCAGCGATAATTTCCATTCCTTCACATGCAGATGAGGAGACAAATACCTGGTAGCCCCGCATGGTGAGAATCATGGAGGTAAGGTTGAGAATGTTGTTGTCGTCATCAATGACAACAACGGTTGCCTTATGGTTTTGTGAGGTGTCACTCGTCATTGCAAAACATACCGCTTGAGCAGCAGTTATGAGTCATGGTTTATTGCTCGGCAGGCAGACGGATAGTGAGTACGGGGCAGGTAGCACTACGGACGACGCGTTCGGCGGTACTGCCGAAAATAAGATGGTCAAGGCCGGTACGGCCATGGGTACCAAGCACGATCAGCGAAGCTCCGGAGTCTTTCGCCTCTCTGATGATCTCTTCATAGGGGATGCCGCTGACGATGGCGGTCTTAAAATTGGTAAAATTGCCCAGTTTGGTCGAGCAGAACTTTTCCATCATCTTGTTGGCGCCTTCCTCGATCTCTTTTTCCAGCTGTTCGAAAGAGATATGAGGGACATAGAATCCGCGCAAGTCGACAGGTTCATTGATGACATGCAGTATCGTCAGTTCGGCATTGCATTCCTGCGCCAGCATCAAGGCATATTCAAATGCGTAGTCGGAATTTTCCGAAAAATCGATGGCGGTCAGAATCTTGTCGAATGATTTCATGGTGGATGGCCTCCTGTTAATTGGATTCAAGATTCCTTGAATATTTTACGGATGATCTTCTTCAACTCGTCCACCTTGATCGGTTTGTTAATATACTCGAAGGCACCCAGATTCATGGCTTCGATATACGACTCAACCTCGCCATAGGCGGTTATCATGATCACTTTGCTGGCAGGGTGGCTACGATTCAGCTCGCGCAGGAATGCCAGCCCGTTCATCTCGGGCATATGGATGTCGGTAATGATCAGTTCTACTTCTTTACCACGCAGGTAATTTAGTGCTTCAAAGCCGTTGCTGGCTGATGCAACTTCGTATCCTTCATGGACCAGTATCTTGGAGAGGGCTATACGGGCATTCTCTTCGTCGTCAACCACCAGTATTCGCCGCAATTGCTCTGACAATTCGTGCTCCGTCGTTTTGATTGTTGTAGTGATTCTAGCACCAGATGTATTGCTGTCAAGGTAAGGTCAGGTTATACCGGCGTTTTTGCTGGAAGCCACTTTTTGACGGAGTTTAATGGCCGACAGGATCAGGTTGGCGATGATCGATACGAAATAGATTTCATCTTCGGGAAAACTGCGCATGGAGGTGGTCTGCAGATTGATTACGCCGTAGACATTCTTTTTGTCCGTAATGGGGAAGGACAACATGGAATTGTATTTTTCCTCGTTGAGCTCGGGGAAAACCTTGTAACGAGGATCTTTAGATGCTTTGCTGAGGTTCAGCGGCTGCATTTCCCTGGCAACGGTACCGGTTATCCCTTCACCGATCTTGAGACGGATCTTGCCGATTTTTTCATGCTCAAAGCCATGGGTCGCCTTGAGTACCAGTTCATCGTCCTCCAGCAGGTAGATATTGCACACGTTAGCGCTTAACTGGCCGGCCAGTTTAGCGGCAACAGATTGCAATACTTCGGAAAGTTCAAAATCCGAAGATACCAGCATGCTGATCTCTTCCAGCGAGATGATCTCAAGATGTTCGCGGTCGGCTCGCTGCATGGTCAAGACCATTTTCCCCTTTTCGCTTTCGACATACGGGGCGAAATGGGACTTGTTGTAGAAAGGGTTTACCGTCTTCACCTTCTCGGTTACGGTACGATAGTCGGAAAAACCGCACGGACAGGTCATTTTCACCCGGTAGTTATCGATGCGTTGACTGTTCATGACTCTGCCGCACTTGCGGCATCGGGCGGCTATCTGCATTAATGTTCTCCTTGCTCAGTTTTGCAACTATTGTTTGGCTCCATCTGCGTCGATAGTGACCGATGCAGGCTTACCGACAGGGCCGAATGGTTTTAGTTGTTTACCGTTCATTTCGACTTCGACACCTCCGGCATTGGATAAATCAAGGGAGATGTTCTTTTCAGCCTTCCATTCAAAAAAATCGCCGGAGGTCAGATCGTAATTCTGGGCCGTTGCACCGTCAATGGTCACCACAAGCGAGCCATTTTGAACGACTTTCATTCTCACGATAAAACCTTTGCCCGAATCGGGAGGTTGCGACTGCGCCTCGCTTGTTTTTTCAGGCACTGGTGCAATAGATTTTACTTCCTTTGTCACGGCGTTGTCTACGGCAGTTTTTTGCACCGGTGGCGGTGGACGAACGCTTGATCGGACAGGAAGGATCACAGCTGCTGGTTGTGCCGGTGCAACTGGTTTGGGGGCTGCCACTGGCAATGCCGGTGGAGTGGAGCGATTGATGATTCCGGCGGTGATAAGCAGAAATAACAGCAAGATGGCGGGGAGGGCAAGTCTTTGCCAAGAAAAACGCCGCTTAACAGATTCGCTGTTGTTTCCGGAGCCGGTCTGTCCGGCTTTCGGCGAACTTGCCGGGGCATAAAGCTTTTCATAAAGGCGCATTACATCATCAGGGTTCAGGCCCAGATAGTTGGCATAAATACGCAGAAAACCCTTGAGATAGGCCAGGCTGGCAAAGTCCTTGGTTTGATCTTCTTCCAGCGCCTTAAGATAATTAGTTCCGATTTTTGTTGCCTCGGCAGCCTCTTCAAGTGAAATGCCATGGTACTCCCGGCATCGTTTCAGGATGGCGCCAGGAGAATTTGCCGGAGGATCTACGTTGTGCGCGACAGTCTCTTGCAATCAAGCCTCACTTACTTGAGCAGGTCCAGATATCCCAAAGATGAATGCCCAAGATCTGAATCGGGGATGATGCGGATCACTTCTTTGAAAGCAGATTTGGCGGCATCACGATTATTCATCTTGAGTTGCGCCAAACCGAGGTAATAATAGGCGGCAGCATAATTTTTGTAGATATTCAGGGCTTTACGGTATTCGCTGATGGCTTGCTCGGTGTTGTCCATGGCAAACCAGACTCGGCCGAGGGTGAGGTGGATGATCGGATTGCGCGGATTGTCGGTCTCCGTCGCATTCAATTCCTCCATTGCCTTGGGATAATCCCCTTTGCCAAGATATGCCAATCCCAGATTAATTGAGGCGTTTACGCTGTTTTCGTAGAAAAGGTCGTTTTTGACAATCTTAAACTGCTGAATGGCGTTGTCCCAGCGTTTCAGCTCCATGTAGGCGACACCCAGGTCATTGCGAGCGGTTGAATAGGAGGGTTTGAGCATGATTGCCCGCTGGAGTTTCGGTTCGGCCAGATCAGGTCGCTTTTTTCCCAGGTAGGCCATACCGAGATTATAGAGAACCTCAGGGTTGTCGGGAGATAGCTTCTCGGCAGCGGTCAATTCAATCAGGGCACCGGTAAAATTTTGTTCACCCAGGTAGGAAAGCCCCATTTGATAATGATAGGCCTCAGGGTTGTTTTTACCCAGCTGTTGGCTGTTGGTTGTGACACAACCAGCCAGCGCCGGAAGCACCAGCAGGAAGACGATGTAGATCAGTCTTGCTGTCATGAACATTCTGCCTAAGATAATGTATTTTGCGAACAAATGTACGTGGCGAACGCTAGCAAATCCAACCGGCAATGTCAATAAAACCCGGGGTTGGATATATGTTGCTAGGGCATGGCGATGTCTCGAAAGTTTGTCAGCGACTTGAAACTTTTGTAACGGGCCTCGATCTCTTTGTATTCCAGTCGCTTCATGCGGTTAAGGCTGAAATCCTCTACGTTGAAGGAGGCCATTACCGAGCCGAAGACAATTGCCTGTCGGATACCGTCTTCGCTGAGATCACCGGTGTTGGCCAGATAGCCCATGAATCCTCCTGCAAAGGTATCTCCAGCCCCGGTGGGGTCAAAGACCTCTTCTAGCGGGTATGCCGGTGCTGCGAAGACCGAATCGGCCGTGAACATCAGGACACCGTACTCTCCGCGCTTGATCACCAGTCGCCTGCATCCAAGGGCAATAATGCCGCGTGCCGCCTTGATCAGGTTCACTTCTCCGGTGAACTGCCGTGCCTCGGCTTCATTGATTACGACAATATCTACTTTCTGCAGGACTCTTTTCAGCGCCTCGGGTTTGGAAGATATCCAGAAGTTCATGGTATCGCAGGCTACCAGTCTTGGTTTGCGCACCTGTTCCAGCACTTCCATCTGCAGCTCGGGGTCGATGTTTGCCAGGAAAAGATACTCGGCATCGCGGTAAGATTCGGGAAGGTTGGGGCGGAACTCCATCAGTACGTTCAGTTGCGTATCCAGAGTCTGGGCCTCATTCAGGTCGTAACCGTATTTGCCGGTCCAGTGGAAAGTCTTGCCGGGAATGCGTGACAGGCCCTTGACGTCTATATCACGGGATTGCAGGAATTGGACATGCTCGTCCGGGAAATCCTCTCCAACTACCGCCACCAGTGAGACATCACTGAAAAAACTGGCCGAGGTGGAAAAATAGGTGGCCGATCCGCCCAGTACATTTTCTCCTCTGCCAAAGGGTGTTTCGATCGTATCAAAGGCCACCGTACCCACTACTACTATGCCCATCTGTGCAATCTCCTGTTCCTAGAGGTATTTTCCAACAATCAGATCCAGCTTCTGTCTGGTTTCGGCGGGTATGGCCGATTTGTCCGTGATTACCGCATAGCTCATGGCCGAGCCGCAGGCGCAGGAGCGTTGCGTTGCGATGTTTGCCACTGCCTTGCGGATGATGTTCTTGGCCATGGCCACGTTCTGGTGAATGATGGCTATGATCGCCTCGACGGTCACGTCGTCGTGGTGTTCATGCCAGCAGTCGTAATCGGTCGAAAGGGCGATGATGCCGTAGCAGATTTCGGCCTCGCGGGCCAGCTTGGCCTCGGTCAGGTTGGTCATGCCGATTACCTCGGCACCCAGGCCGAGGTACATGAAAGATTCTGCCCTGGTGGAAAACGCCGGACCCTCCATGCATATATAGGTGCCGCCCTTGTGGACAGTGGCGCCTGCCGAGCGGGCCGCGTCGTAGAGGATCTCCGAGAGGGGGTGGCAGACCGGATCGGCAAAGCCGACATGGGCCACGATACCATCGCCGAAAAAGGTGTCCTTGCGGATTCCCTTGGTACGATCGATGAACTGGTCGGGAATGACGATATGGCCCGGTTCTATGGCTTCTTTCAGGCTGCCTACGGCCGAGACCGAGATGATACGCTCCACACCGAGCTTTTTCATGCCGTATATATTGGCGCGGTAATTGACCTCGGACGGCAGGTAGCGGTGTCCGCGTCCATGGCGGGGCAGAAACACCATGCGTACCCCATTCAACACACCGGTGACATATTCATCCGAGGGATCGCCGAAGGGGGTTTCCAGCCTAATCCGCCGGACATCCTCCAGCCCTTCCATTTCATAGAGCCCGCTGCCGCCGATGACGCCGATAGCCGTATCACTCATTATCCCGACTTCCTTTCGCGGATTATAAAAATCAGTCCTAAAAAATGTGCTGACTTTACGGGTTTTAGGCATAAAGTACAATAGTTATTTTCCCTCAACAGCCCGAGCCATGGGGCTTTCAAGGCTGTTAAGCTCTCTGGAACCAAAATTAAAGCTTGCCATCCCGCACAAATGTCTTTATTCTTCCCCAGAGTCAGTCACTCAAAACGGCGGCAAGGTGTCCGCCGTTTTTCTTTCAATCATCGCATATATGCCTCCCCACTGCACCTTCAATCCCTTAATTGAAATTGAGCAGACCGTTTGGCAGGCGAAGATTACACGGCTTGCCCATACGTTACTGCCGTCCTGTTCAGGGATCATCCGGTTGATCTCGCGGCCCGTGTGCGCTTAACCTTCTACACCGCCCCAAGAAAAGGAATCAATTGATGACGTTTGAAGAACTCGGCCTTAACCCGGCAATCCTCAAGGCCGTAACCGCCTGTGGTTACACCACCCCCACCCCTATCCAGGAACAGTCAATTCCGTTGGTGATGGCCGGCAAAGACCTGATCGCCACCGCCCAGACCGGCACCGGCAAGACAGCCGCCTTTGTGCTGCCAGCCCTGGAACGTTTGACAAAACCTTCGGCAATCCCCGGCAAAGGGCCTCGCGTGCTGGTTTTGACCCCCACCCGCGAACTGGCCGGCCAGGTCATGGATGCCGCCCGCACCTATGGGCGAGGCACAAAGCTGCGTTGCGGCTCAATCCTGGGCGGCATGCCCTACCGCGAACAGTTGCGCCTGCTCTCCGCACCGGTTGACATTATCGTTGCCACCCCCGGCCGGTTGCTGGATCACCTGGAACGCGGCAGCGTCCGTCTCGACCGCCTGGAAATGCTCATTCTGGACGAGGCTGACCGTATGCTCGACATGGGCTTCAGCGAAGACATGGAAAAGATTGTCTCACGTGCTCCTTCGGCCCGCCAGACCCTCATGTTTACCGCTACCATGGAAAATTCGGTTCTCAGGCTGGCAGAAAAGATGCTGCGTGACCCGCAACGGATCGAACTGGCGGTACGCACCTCTTCCCATGCGTTGATCGAACAGCGCCTGCATGTGGCCGATAGCCTGCACCACAAGAAAGAGCTGTTGCAACATCTCGTTAGCGACGGCAGCCTGACCAGGGCCATTATCTTCTCCGCCACCAAACGCGATGCCGACGAACTGGCTCGCGAGCTGAGCCGCAACGGCCATCCTGCTGCAGCGTTGCACGGCGACATGAACCAGGTTGCCCGCAACAAGACCATCGAGCGCATGCGCAGGGGCGCCATCCGCCTGCTGGTGGCAACCGACGTGGCTGCCCGCGGATTGGACGTCAACGGCATCAGCCATGTCATCAACTTCGACCTGCCGCGCTTTGCCGAGGACTATGTCCATCGCATCGGACGTACCGGCCGTGCCGGTGCCAGTGGCATTGCCATTTCGTTTGTGTCGGCTTCGGAGTTGAGTTATCTGGAGAGGATTGAGCGTTTCATAGGCAAGCGACTGCCCGAGCAGAATATCGAGGGATTGGCTCCGCTGTCCGTGCTGCGGCGTGTATCCGGCGGCAATGGTGCGAGACGCCCCGGGGCACCCTCCAACTCACGCTATGGCAAGCCGGGCAGCAAGGGCAAGCCCGCCACGGGATCGGGAAAGTCATGGGGAAATGCGCCGAAGTCGGCAGCCGGACGCCCGCAGCGGGGCGCAGTTCACCAGCCGGTAGTGGAATACCGCTCCAGACGGCCGCAGGCCTGAATCAAGCACAATTTTACGTAGCAAAAAAACGCCTTGCCGGAATCCCCGGGAAGGCGTTTTTTTGTTTTGAATCATCCTGGCAGGTTGTCCTGATTTCAAAAAGAAAGTTGGCGATGTCGCTTCAATGTCTCAACCTTTCAGGCGCCCTTTCAGCTGTCCGCAGGCCGCGGAGATGTCACCTCCGCGACTGTCGCGGGTGATGACCGTCACGTGCCGGTCGATCAGATACTTGTGGAAGGCATCGATCGCAGCACGGGTAGGTGCCCTGAAGTCGCACCCCTCGTGCTCGTTGAATGGGATAAGGTTCACCTTGTTGGGGATGTCGCTGATCAATCGCAGCAGACGCTTGGCATCCTCCAGCGAATCGTTAAGCCCACCCAGCAACACATATTCGAAGGTCACCTTGCGTCGCCCGGGGAGCGGAAAATCTTTACAAGCCCTGAGCAGTTCCCTGATCGGGTATCTGCGGTTGATTGGCATGATCCTGTTGCGCAGCTCATCGGTGGTGGCGTTGAGTGACACCGCCAGGTTGACGTTAGGTATTTCGCGTCCCAAGCGCTCCATCTCCGGTACCAGGCCGCAGGTGGACACAGTCACCCGGCGGTTGGAAAACTGCAGGCCGTTGCCGTCGATCATGATCCGGATGGCTGGGATGACGTTATCCAGATTGTGCAGCGGCTCGCCCATCCCCATCATGACAATGTTCCGTATCTCGGCCGGTGACTCTGGTAAATCCTCTTCGCCCTCCTCGCCATCGTCGAAGGCTTGGGAGCTGTTGCCAGCAACTGTCGGCAGGGTTGGCGGGTTGCTGGCCAGGTCCCTTTTTACGGCCATGATCTGGTTGACGATCTCGGCCGTGGTCAGATTGCGGGTCAGTTTGAAGGTGCCAGTCAGGCAGAATTCGCACCCCATGGCGCAGCCTGCCTGACTTGATATGCACAGGGTATTGCGTCCCTCGATCGGAATCAGCACCGCTTCGACAGCGTTACCGTCTCCCAGGTTGAAGAGATACTTGCGGGTGCCGTCGCTCCCTTCTTCGATCGCCTCCGGTTCTAGGTTGCTGATGAAGGCTGTCTCGGCCAGTTCCGCACGCAACGCCTTGGAGATATTGGTCATCTCCTCGAAGGTGCCGGCATCATGCTGAAAGATCCATTTGAAGATCTGGGTAGCGCGGAAGCGCTCTTTGCCTTGCCCCTGGAGGAATTTTTCCAGGGCCGGAAGGGTCAGGTTTTTCAGGTCGGTTTTTACTGGGGGTGCGGCAGATGCGGAGTTGGTTTCTGCAATAGTCATTTGTTATCCGGAGCCGGCTCGGCTGGTGGAGTTGGCGGAGCAGCGCCGCTATCCTGCGGTTGTTCCGCTGCTGGTTCCTTGTTTCCTTCGTTGTTTGTATTATCCTGTTGAACGTCATCGGGATTTGCAGGTATCTCTCTCGAAGCTGAGGACGGCGAGGCAAACACCGGCGGCGCGCTGATACTCTTATCCACCTTGCGCTGCATGCCGGCGATATTGGGCTGCTCAGCCAGTGCGACCCGGTATTCATCTTCAGACAGGACACCCTTCTGCCGCATGAGTCTCAAAATCATGTCCGAACGTTTCAGCACCCGTCCCAAATTCTTGTAAGGATTGTAGGCCAGTCTCGGTCCGGGAAGCATGGCAGCCAGGAAGGCGCACTCCCTTGGATTCAGGGCAGAGGCTGATTTGCCGAAATAATAGCGCGAGCCATGCCCGATACCGTAGACCATGGGCCCCAATTCAACGGCATTAAGGTACAACTCGACAATGCGTCCCTTGGTCAGCTCCTGTTCCATGCGCCAGGCCAGATAGATTTCCTTGACCTTGCGGGTGAGGGTTTTTTCCCGAGAAAGATACAGGTTTTTGGCGGTTTGCTGGGTAATGGTGGATGCGCCCCTGGCAAAGCTCTTCTTTTCCAGGTCGTACTTGATGGCATTTTTGATCGCTTTGACGTCGAAGCCTTCATGTTTATAGAAATTGCTGTCTTCGGCCAGGATCACGGCCCACTTCATCTCCGGCGGGATGCGGTTGGATGGTACCCAATAACGGTTTTTCGGGCCGATGACATAGGGGTGGTAGTCGCCGTGCCAATCTTTGACCTGGATTGTCATGGTGAATTTACGGTTCGCCAGGTCGGATACCGGAGGCATCATGGCTAGGGATAGGGCGATGTAAATCAGATAACAGGCAACTGCCAGGGCTATGTAGAGAATAATTCGTTTCATCGGAACATTTCCATAATTAGCCATTTGTAGCATGAATGGATATTCCGCAGAAACATTTTTTCGCAATCTTTCCGGCCAACAAAAAAAGGGCCGCCACAGGCAGCCCCAAGTTTGAACCGGCATGCGATGACATCAAGTCGGCAAGACGTACTCCATAATTGTTTGGGCGATCTTGTCGGCTGTATTCTTGTCATTGTTGAAAATCAGGTTGTACACGCTCAGGTCGTGGGCGTCCCGGTCAAGGAAGTCCCGGATGAATTTGTCCCGTTGGCGCTGTTTCTTGACTATCAGTTGTTCAGCCTCCTCTTTTGGTATGTTGAGGCGACGGGCAATGGAACGGACTTTGAATTGCTCAGAAGCAAACATGCGGAAATGGTGGCAATTGGCCAGTGATTGGGTAACAAAGGCACTTCCGCGGCCCACAATGATCACATTTCCGATTAGCGCCAGGGAGACGATCTGTCGGCAGAGCAGGCGGTAGTAATCCTTCTCGCTTTTCCAGCGCGGCGAGAATGTGGCCAGCATCTCGTCAAGAAAACGGGATTTTTCGCCAAGATTTTGGAGATTCTCTTCCAGAAGGTTGTGGGTACGGGCAACATGCTCCAGGAGTGCCTTGTCCATCAGCACCCAGGTTTCACCGCTTTTTTTCTCCAACAATTCTCTCAGCTGTTCAGCCATTGGATAGGCTTCACAGCCAAATTCCCGTGAAATGGTAATGGTTGGCCCGGCCTTTTTTTTGTTTTCTTTCTCAAGTTCTCTTCTGCGGTTGAGTTCCAGCAACGAGCTGAGCCTCATGTCGATGGATGGAATAAGCACTTTTTCAGGCATGTCCTTCCTCCTTTTGAGTTCATTGCCCATATCCGGGGTTTTGCAGATACGAGACGATATTCTATGTTGCTAATATATATCACCGCCCGGGCATTGTGCAAGCGCCCCGGCTGCAGCCCATTGGCAGTTGACACCCCAGGATCGTCAATGTATACAGGGCTTCTGACTCAGGTCTCAATCCCACGGATAAGGAGTAAAATTACCATGGTCACCCACATTGTTTTTTTCAAGTTGTCAAACCCAACCAATGAAGCTGTCGCAACCGTACACAACAAACTGCTCAGCATGGAAGGCAAGATACCTCAACTGCGACACCTGGAGGCCGGAATCGACGTGATCCGCAGCGAACGTTCCTTTGATGTTGCCCTGGTGACACGCTTCGACTCCCTCGATGACCTGCAGGCTTACCAGGTCCATCCTTACCATGCCGGCGAGGTCGTACCGCTGATGAAGTCACTGTGCTCTTCCATTGCAGCAGTTGATTATGAATGCTGACATCTGATCTGCGCATGCTTTGCCAGGATTATGTTGTCACGATTTTAAACCAGGGTTTCACTGTGGCGAAATACGCATCTTGTCATGCACGGTATCTTCCCTGTTGAAGCCAATCATTTTCAATACCTTTCAATCAAATTATTGCAAGGTTAGATTGATTTACTTTTAGCTTGACTAAGTATCGTCTCTTGCGTAAAATCCGGTTCTGCTCGCAGGAGATATTACCTGTAATAGCCGTAATTGATTGCAATTGCTGAGAATTTAGGACGATGCCCAAGTTTTTTTACTAACGGTTATTTCAGGATGTAATATGCCTGTAAACACCAAAACAAAACAGGAGGTAGAAGATGTCTGATTTCGGTACACTGGAAAGCCGCGTTCGTCGCAAGTCCCTGTTGAGCAAGGTCATGAAGCCTGAAGACACCATTAAGTTTTTCACAGCCGGGCAAAACCTGTTATGGTCGGGCTTCACGCCGGCCGGCTACCCCAAGGTTGTGCCCATTGCCCTCGCCAATCATGTCGAGGCCAACAACCTGCAGGGCAAGATGAAGTTCAATCTGTTCATCGGCGCCTCCGTCGGTGCTGAAACCGAAGACCGCTGGGCAACGCTGGACATGATCGACCGCCGCTGGCCCTACCAGACCGGCAAAAACATTGCTGCCGGGATCAACGCCGGCCGCATCCGGATGGGCGACAAGCACCTCGGCCACTTTGCCCAGGACATCAGCTATGGCTTCTACACCGAGAACGGCCGCTATGACATCGGCATCATCGAAGTTTCGGCCATTACCGAGGACTGCGGTCTGGCACTGACAACCTCTTGCGGTATCGTTGCCGAAGCGATTGCCCTGTGCGACAAGATCATCATCGAGGTAAACACCGGCCAACCTTCTTTCGAAGGGATGCACGACATCCACATGCAGCAGAAGCCGCCTCACAGGGCACCGTTCCTGATTACCTCGGCCGACAGCCGCATCGGCACCCCCTATGTGCCTTGCGACCCGGACAAAATCATCGCCGTGGTAGAGTCCAAGCTCCGTGACAAAGGGCGTGCCTTCTCCGAGATGGACGACACCTCCGACGCCATTGCCGGCCACATCATGGAGTTCTTCTCTCACGAGATCAAAATGGGCCGTCTCCCCGAAAACCTGCTGCCGCTGCAGTCGGGTGTCGGTTCCATCGCCAATGCTGTTATCGGCGGTCTGGCCAAGGGCCCGTTCCGCAACCTGTCGGTCTACACCGAGGTTCTCCAGGACACCATGCTCGACTTCTTCGATGGCGGCAACCTGCTCTGCGCTTCCTCCTGCTCGCTGTCGCTCTCCGAGGACCCCGGCTTCCCGCGCTTCTTTGACAACTGGGAAAAATATTTCAGCAAGATCACACTGCGCCCGCTCTCCATCTCCAACGCCCCTGAGCCGATCCGTCGTCTCGGTTGTATCGCCATGAACACCCCGGTCGAGTTCGACATTTATGCCCACGCCAACTCGACCCTGGTCGGCGGCACAAGGATGATCAACGGCCTCGGCGGTTCCGGCGACTTCCTGCGCAACGGCTACATCAAGATCATGCACTCCCCGTCCACCCGTCCTTCAAAAACCGACCCGAACGGGATCACCTGCGTCGTGCCGAAGGCGCCGCATATCGACCACACCGAGCATGACCTCGACGTTCTGGTTACCGAGCGTGGTCTTGCCGACCTCCGCGGCCTTTGCCCGCGTGATCGCGCCAAGAAGATCATCGAGAAGTGCGCACATCCTGAGTATCAGCCGATCCTCACCGACTACTTTGAAATGGCCAAGAAGGAAACCCTGGCCAAAGGTATCGGTCATGAGCCGCAGCTGTTCGATCGCGCCTTCAAAATGCAGCTCAACCTGGCACAGAACGGCACCATGAAGATCAAGAACTGGGATATCAAAGTAGACCTCTGCGAATAGCAGAACCCATTTGTGTAAACGAGCCCCGCCGGAAACCCGGCGGGGCTTTTTATTCCACTGTCCCCACTCCATTTTTCATATTTCCTGCTTGAACTTGTCACATAGTTATGCTTTAAATAAAAACACTTTGACCGACCCAGCCACGCGTAACTCACATCACCTTGGGGACTGCATATGGCAGATAACATGAACGGATTCCATGGAGAAGTAGTTGGACTTTCTCTGACGGATGTCATTCAGCTCAAGGGACACAATAAGTACAGCGGTTGCATCACTGTCGAGTACGGCGATCACAAAGGCGCCATCTACTTTGTCGATGGCGAGATCATCCATGCCGAGCTAGGTGATCAGGTTGGTGAACAGGCTATTTATCAAATTATCAAATGGCCTGGAGGAACCTTCAATATCCATCCCGAGATGACCACCAACGTCTGCACGATCCACTACCGCACCGATTATCTGCTGCTTGAGGCGTTACGCCGCCTGGATGAGGAACGGGCCGGTTCGGCGGGGACGAATGACGAGAAGTCTCAGCCGGTTTTGCCTCGGCGGACCATGAGTAAAGTCGCCGCCAGACTCCAGGAAATCGCCGCCGTAACGTATGCCGTATTGTTGGATAAGCAGGGTAATCCCATGCAGGACACTAGCACCGAGGCCTCGGTATTGGCGGCCAAAGGATTTTCCCTTGCCCAAGCCGGCACCCAGTTCGGTGACCTGATGGGGCTGGGTGAGCTCAAGTCCGCTGCCGTACAGACCCGCAATTTCAATCTCCTGATGTACGACTCCAAGCTTCATTACCTGACTATTGCCGTCAAGCCAGAATATCACCTGGACAATGTCGAGGCGGATATCAAGTCGCTGCTGATCCCCGGAAAATAGGAGGCTGGTAACATGCAGGAAATCCTGCAGCACATAAACAGGGTTGAGGGCATTATCGGCAGCGCTGTCTTCAGCGATTCAGGGGATGTGCTCAGCCAGGCCTTTCCGTTGCTGATCGATGCAGCGTCCTTGAAAACGGCTGCAAAGCTGGCGCTGGAGTGCGCCCACGGCCTACAAATTTCCCAGGCGCAGGATCAGCTTGATCTCCGTTATGCCGAGGGACGCATCATCGTCAGACCTTTTCCCGGTGCCATGCTTTGCCTGCTTTGTTCCAAGGCGGTCAACATGCAGGTTTTGACCATTACACTCAATCTGGCGATCAAAAAGCTGGAGCCCAAACTCCACAAAGCATCCGTACAAGCCGAAGCAGCACCCGCACCAACGGCGGCGACCCAATCTGAGGCTGTTGGCACAAGTGGCAACCTCAAGCTGACCATAAGCCATCTGATCAACAGGGAGGCCAGCAGCAGTTTCGACTCGCTGGGCATGATCGCAGTCAGCCAGTCAACGGCCAAATACATAGGCGAGTATTACAAGTCCGCGTTCAAGAAGCTGAATTTATGCAATGTTAGCGACGGATCAAGCGGAATATTCCCTGTGATGGTCATGAACGATCTGGACCCCATGTTTGACGGTACGATCATAATCGGGCCCAAAATCGAGAAAAAACTTAAATTGAGTGAAGGGGACAAGGTGGAAGTCAAGCTGGGGTAGTACTCGGCGCAGTTTTGAAATAGGTCCCGATACTGTTAAACGGAGGGTGAGGTTACTCGCTCCCCGTTTTTTTGTGCGCCTTGGGGTGCGCCTTGTCATAGACTTCCATCAAACGGTCTATGCCGACATGGGTATATTTCTGCGTGGTGGAAAGGGAGGCGTGTCCCAGAAGTTCCTGGATGGCACGCAGATCGGCGCCCCCCTCCAGCATATGGGTGGCAAAGGTGTGGCGCAGGATATGGGGCGAGATGCGCTTGAAAGCCGCTATCCGCAGCACATAGGCATCAACGATGCGTGTGACGCTGCGCCGGTTGATTCGCCCACCGCGTGTGTTGAGGAACAGTGGTCCGCTGCCGGCCAGTTCACCGCGTTCAACCAGATAATCATGGGTCGCTTCGATGGAGCGGCTTCCCACCGGTACGATGCGTTCCTTGCCGCCCTTGCCCATGACCCGCACCATTCCGCCGGCCAGATCAAGGTCGCCGATGTTCAGACCGGTAAGTTCGGATACCCTCAACCCGCTGGAATAGAGCAATTCCAGGATGGCGCGGTCACGCAGAGCGTGTTTTTCAGAGTCGGACGGTGCTTCCACGAGGGTTGTTACCTGGTCGATATTCAGGTGGAACGGCAGCCGGTTTTCCTTCTTTGGCGTGGCAATCAATTCGGCCGGATTCTTTGTCAGGATGCCATGGCGCAGCAGATATTTGAAAAAGGTGCGAATGGCGGCAAGTTTTCTGCCGATGGTGCTTTTTTGGGCATTTTTGCCCAACATGGCCAGGAACCGCCGCAGCAGCAGATGGTCCACCTCCGCGGCCGTGGCTTCCTCACCCATTTCGCGGGTTACAAAGCGCGACAACTGCTCCAGGTCGTTGCGATAGGCTGCCAGGGTATGGGACGAAAGGTTCCGCTCCGTTTCCAGGTAGTTGCAAAAGGCGCGGATCTGCTCGGCAAGGCGCTCCATCGCAATTACTCGAACGGTGGCAGCCCGCTTTTCAGCAGCCAGCCCTTCTTGCCGTTGTTTTTTTCATAACTCCATTGCTGCTGGTAGGTAAGGGTTTTGATCCGGTTGGAAGGCAGGATATAGTAGTCGAATTCGGCGGTTGCCGAGGCACTGCCTTTATCTGGCAGACATTCGGATGTAAGGATGCGGTAGTCGGTGATGGTGACGCTTTTCTTCCGGATATCCTCGGCGGATTTCATGAAGGCCTCCCGCAGTTCCGGTTCCATATAGGTCATGCCGGCAGCCTCCACCTCCTGCCAGCGCAGCATCTGGTTATAGCCCTTCACGCTCTTTTCGAATTCCTCACGGATTGCCGCGTTTGTGGCGCAGGCGCCCAGCAGCAGGCAGCAGAGCAGGAGTAGGCCCAACTTCGCGAATCTCATCATTGATGCTCCCTTTCCAGCAAATGGATATGGTCAATCAGCTCCAGGGCCAGCTCGTATTTTCCGAATGGCGGTATCAGGTAGTAGCCTCCGGCAGCGGTAAAAGTCGCCTCGATAAGTTCCTTGGCAATGGCCACCCCTTCACGCACGCCGGCCTCTTTCTCCAGTCCTTTCATGCGGGCACGGACAGCGTCCGGCACGGTGATGCCGGGAACTTCGTTGTGCAGGTACTCGGCATTGCGTTCGCTGACCAAGGGCATGATCCCGGGCAAAAGCGGGATATTGCAATCATGGGTCAGCTCAAGCGCTTCGAGGAACAGGGCAGGATCGTAGATCGGCTGGCTCTGGGCAAAGACCGCCCCATTGGCCACCTTTCTGCGCAGCCGGTCGGCCTGCAAAGCCATGTTACCGGTGTTGGGGTTGAAGGCCGCGCCAATGGTAAAGCCGGTGCCATGGCCAATGGGGTTGGCATTGGCGTTGACCCCCCGGTTCAGGTCGGCCAACAGCTTGATCAGGGTGAAGGAATGCAGGTCAAAGACCGACTTGGCGCCTGCGTGGTCCCCCATGCTGGCAGGATCTCCGGTAACCGCCAGAATGGAGCGGATGCCGAGGAGGCTGGCCCCCATCAGGTCTGACTGCATGCCGATAAGATTGCGGTCCCTGCCGGTGACGTGAACGATGACTTCTATGCCGACTTCATGCTGGATGATGCTGCCAAGGGCGATGTTCCCCATCCTGGGACGGGCCAGGGGATTCTCGGCCAGGTTGATGGCGTCGGCCCCCGCTTCCTTCAGTCGGCGGCTTCCCTCGATGATGCGGTTGCACTCCAACCCCTTTGGGGGATCGAGTTCCACGGTGATGATCTTGCGTTGGCCCCACCCATCCAGGAACGACCTGGTTTTGAGCGGTTTCTTTTCCAGGCCGCCCGCAACGGTTATGCCGGTGGACCTTGTCCGCACCACCGGGTGTCTGCCTGACAGCACTGCTGCCATGGCGGCGATGTGCGCCGGCGTGGTGCCGCAGCAGCCGCCGATCAGGTTTGCCCCTGCCTCGGCCATTTCCCTGGCCATGGCGGCAAAGTAGTCTGGTGTGGCACGGTAGATGTAACGGCCGTCACGGTATTCGGGGAAGCCGCTGTTGGCATAGGCGGTGATCGGTTTGTCCGTAAGGCCGGCCAGCCGGCGCACCACCTTGACCAGTTCCAGCGGGCCGGCCCCGCAATTGGCACCGATCAAGTCGGCTCCGGCCTCTTCCATGGCACCGCAAAATTCCTCCACCGTGCTGCCGTCACCGCTGCGTCCACCCTCCATGAAGGCCAGTGACGCACTGACCGGCAGGCCGGTTTCACGGGCCGCCCTGACAGCGGCAGCAAGCTGTTCCAGCGAGGAAAAGGTCTCCAGCATCAGCAGGTCCGCACCGCCGTCTGCCAGGGCATGGCATTGGGAGCGAAAGACCTCGACCATCTCGTCGCCGGTCAACTCCTGATCGGCACCCTTGGGCTTTCCCAGCGGCCCCACCGAGCCGGCTACCAGGATACCGGGGTGGCCCAGCACTGCCTCGCGGGCGATGAGGGCGCCGGCGCGGTTGATCTCGCTCACTTTGTGCCCCAGTCCGATGGCCGCCAGTTTGGTGAAGTTGGCGCCAAAGGTGTTGGTCTCGATTACCTGGGCACCGGCAGCGATGTATTCCAGGGCCAGTTCCCGCACAAGGGAGGGCCGGACCAGATTCAGGTGCTCGAAATTGCTGTCAAGGCTCACACCTTTGGCATAGAGCATGGTGCCGATTGCCCCGTCGCCGGTAAGAACCTCTGATTTCAGTCTGTCCAGGATGTTCATGGTATTTCTGACCTGTCCCCGCATTGATAGGCATTGTTATCTGCTGTTGCCGGAATCCCCAAGATGGGATATAACAACTCGCTACATGTTTTTATTGCGTCACCGGAGTTGCTTAATGCACGAACTAATTCAATGGCTGGTGCTGACCATTCGAGACATGGGCTATCCAGGCATTTTCCTGTTGATGGCCATGGAGAGCTCGATCATTCCCGTGCCCAGCGAAATGGTCATGCCGCCGGCCGGCTACCTGGCCTACCTGGGGCATATGAACCTGGTGGTCGCCATTCTGTGCGGTACCGCCGGAAGCCTGGTTGGTGCCTATATCAACTACTTTGCCTCCCACTACCTGGGAAGGCCGTTGATCCTCAAATACGGCAAATACGTCCTGATTCCGCCGGACAAATTTGAAAGGGTGGAACGTTTCTTCCTGCAACACGGCGAAATATCCACCTTCATAGGGCGTCTGCTGCCGGTTGTCAGGCATCTCATTTCCATTCCCGCCGGATTATCCGGTATGGGACATCTCAAGTTTTCGTTCTATACGCTGGCAGGCGCCGGAATCTGGTGCAGCATCCTAACCGGGATCGGCTATTTTATTGGTGAGAATCAAGACCTGATCATGAAATATTCCCACAAGGCACTCTTCTGGGTCATCCTGTTCAGTCTCGCCCTGGTTGCGGTCTATGTCCGGTGGCACAAGCGCCGTTCTTCCCTGGCCGTTATCCCCGATGATGCAGTGGGGAAGACAAAGCAAATACCATGAACCCATGAATACAGAATGACATTAAAACGTAAAGCGATCCAGAAGGCAAAAGGTATTTTGTTTTGCCGTCCGGTTCAGAGGAGCAATCATGCAGATGAAGCGCACAGGGCGCATCCACTATATCGCAGCGGAATTCACCGGCCCGGCCTGTTCGGTCCAGGGTTTCACAACCCGCCATGAAGGGGTGTCCAGACCTCCCTACAACTCGCTCAATCTGGGCACAAACACCCTTGACCAGCTCCACAGCGTGGAAGGAAACCGCAGTCTGCTGGCCCGCGCCTTTGACATCAGCCAAGAGGCCCTGGTCACTGTTCGGCAGATGCACGGCAGTGATATCCTGATCATTGACGAGCCCAACGAAGACTATAGCCATTTCCTGGGTCTGGAGAGTGACGCCATAATCACCAACCAGCCCGGTGTGATGATCGGGATCTGTGTTGCCGATTGCGCCCCGATCCTGCTCCTGGATGCCGAGCAGAAGATCGTTGCCGCAGTGCATGCCGGCTGGCAGGGCACGGCCGTAAAACTTGTTTCCAAGACGGTTGCGGGCATGAATTCCCTCTTCGGCTGCAATCCCCGGAATCTGCAGGTTGCCATCGGTCCCAGCATCGGGAAGTGCTGCTACGAAGTTGATGCCCCGATCAGGCAGGCCTTTGTCCAAAGCGGGATACCATGGGACTCCTTTGCCGAACAGGCCGGTGCGGGTAAATGGCGGCTTGATCTGGCGGCAGCCAACCGGGATATGCTGATCTCTGCCGGCGTTCCCGCTGCTTCGATCCATATTTCCGAAATGTGCGTAAGCTGTCACCGGGAACTGTTCTTCTCCTACCGCAGGGATGGCGGTGATACCGGGCGACAGATGGGCTTCATCATGCTTACGGAGTAGTTCTTATTCAATTCATACCCTGAAACATGCAATGGTCATGATAGCTGAAGTCGGAAACCTGGAATGGATTGCCTATGCTAGCTAAAGTCCTCAGTAGTGCCCTGACCGGTATCGATGCAATTCTGGTGGATGTGGAGGTCGATTTGACCCCAGGTCTGCCGGCATTCGCAACCGTGGGCTTGCCGGACGGCGCGGTCAAGGAAAGCAAGGACCGGGTCAGGGCCGCTCTCAAAAACTCCGGCTACGATTTCCCGGCCCGCCGCATTACCGCCAACCTGGCCCCGGCCGATATCAGAAAGGAGGGGGCCGCCTATGATCTGCCCATCTCCATCGGCATCCTGGCCGCCACCGGTGTGGTCAAGGAAGGGCGCTTGCAGAATTACATCCTGCTGGGCGAGCTATCGCTGGATGGCACCCTCAAAGAGATCCGCGGCGCGCTTTCAATGGCGGTTACGGCAAAAAGAGCAGGTATGGCCGGCATCATCCTGCCGCTTGAGAATGCCCCGGAAGCAGCTGTGGTGGACGGGCTCGATATCATCGGCGCCAGCACCCTTTCCCAGGTGGTTGAATTCCTCAATGACCGGGAAGGGATCGATCCATACCGCGTTGACTTGCAGGCCCTCTTTAGCAGCGGCTGCGAATATGGCGAGGATTTCAACGAGGTCAAGGGCCAGGAACATGCCAAGCGCGCCCTGGAGGTTGCCGCCAGCGGCGGGCATAATATATTGATGATCGGACCCCCGGGGTCGGGCAAGACCATGCTGGCCCGGCGCATACCGACCATCCTGCCCCGCATGTCCTTTGACGAAGCCATTGAGACCACCAAGGTCTTCAGCGTCAGCGGCCTGCTGGAGAAGGAGCGGGCCCTGCTGGCGGTCAGGCCCTTTCGCAGCCCCCACCACACCATTTCCGATGTGGGCCTCATCGGCGGAGGCACCACACCCAAGCCGGGCGAGGTCTCCCTGGCCCATAACGGCGTCCTGTTCCTGGACGAACTGCCCGAGTTCAAGAAGAACGTCCTGGAGGTCCTGCGCCAACCCATCGAGGACGGCCGGGTCACCATCTCGCGCTCGCTGGTCTCCCTGACCTATCCGGCGCGGGTCATGCTGGTGGCGGCCATGAACCCCTGCCCCTGCGGCTACCTTGCCGATCCGATCCACCCCTGCACCTGCTCCCCCATCGCCATCCACCGCTACCGTTCCCGCATTTCCGGCCCGCTGCTGGACCGGATCGACATCCATATCGAGGTGCCGGCGGTCAAGTATCGCGATCTTGCTGATCGCAGCGAGGCGGAAAGTTCGGCCGATATCTCCCGGCGGGTCGAGCGCTCCCGCCATATTCAACAGCAGCGTTACAGCGGCACCAAAATCCATTGCAATGCCCAGATGACGCCGCGCTTCATCAAGAAATTCTGCGAACTGGACGCCAACGGCAACCGAATGCTGGAGATGGTAACCGACCGCCTCGGTTTCTCGGCCCGCACCTACAACCGCATCCTCAAGGTGGCCCGCACCATCGCCGACCTGGAGGGCAGCGACCATATCCACGAACAGCACATTGCCGAGGCGATCCAGTACCGGAGCCTGGACAGGAAGATTCAGTAGTGCCGTTCTATTTCACCCAAGCATAGAGATTGAACGGCTGGATGCTCCAGTAACAAAAAAAGAATACAGTTCCGGGCAATGCCATGAAAACCGTATCCATAATCCTTGTTCTCGCCTATCTCATGCTTCCTGTCCTCTGCTTCGGCCACCCGTGCGAGGTGTTTGCGGCAAGTTCAGTGCATAGCGACCTTGCTTCCGATGTTCCGCATGGCTGTCCTTTCAATTACGACACTGACAACTGCGAAACAACCTGCTGCTGTGCCGGGCATATCCCCTTATCCTCATTTACGGAAATCCCCCATGCCGCTGTGGGTGCCAAGCTGTTGCCTTACGAACCGCATCTGGCCTTGCCGCGCATTATCGACAGGATCTTTGTCCCTCCGCGGAACCATTCCTGAAATATTCCGGCGATAATCAGTTCACGACATTCTGCAGTAATCCTGAAACCCTTACGAATTCGACATGTATGATTGGTCGCTCAAAAAACTGCGGCGTCTGATCGTGGCAATCATCGGCATTACGATCCTTGTTATCGGCATTGCCATGATAGCTCTGCCCGGTCCGGCCATCATAGTCATCCCGGCGGCACTGGGCATCCTGGCCACCGAGTTTGCCTGGGCCCGCCGATTGCTGCACAGGGTGCGGGAGCGGCTACAGCGCTCCCCAACTAACCGTAATGATAACAAACAGCCATAAGGAGAAAACCATATGAAATGCCCGATATGTACGGGAGTTGACCTCAAAATCGCCGAACGCCAGGGGATAGAAATCGACTACTGCCCCGAATGCCGGGGCGTCTGGCTCGACAGGGGCGAACTGGATAAGATCATCGAACGGTCAGGGCCGCAGACAAATGCCCATGCCCAGCCCGAACCCCATTACCAACAACGCGGCCACAGTCAACAGCAATACGGGAAGCATCATGATGACCATGGCTACGGTCATAACGGCCAGCATAAGAGAAAATCGTGGCTGTCGGAGTTGTTCGATTAGCAGGCTGCAGGTCCGGGAGGGGGCGACTCCTTCCGGATCTGCATTGATTTCAAAAACTCTGAAAGACTTGCCCGTCAAATAGCGGCTGATGCGTGGAATAGTTTGACCCACGGCCACATTAGGTGTATTTCGAACTTTGACCGGATGGTAGGAATTGAGCGCAATCGATTACCCATAAACTTCAAGCAAGATCAGGAAAGAATTACAGAATGAGATATCCAACAATAATCTTGACCGGTTTTGTTGTGGCATTACTTATTACCGCCTGCACGGCCAAAAAAGACAAGCCCAGGGCCAAGCTGCCCGTGCCGGTAAAGGTGGCGTTGGCGCAGCAGAAGGATGTGCCGGTCCAGGTCAAGGCCATCGGCACTATCGAGGCATACACCAGCGTTGCCATAAAGTCGCAGGTCAGCGGCCAGATCGCCAGGATCCATTTCACGGAGGGGAGCGACGTGGAAAAGGGAGCACTGCTGGTCAGCATCGACCCGGAACCGTTCCAGGCTACCGTGAGCCAATGGGAGGCCACCCTGGCCAGGGATCAGGCCCAGGCCAGATATGCCAGGGACCAGGCCGACCGCTACGCAGGATTGTTGAAGGAGGGCATTGTCACCCGGGATCAATATGATTCATTGCAATCCAATGCCGAATCACTGGCCGCTACCCTGGCCGCCGACCGTGCGGCCGTGAAAAACGCCAGAATCCAGCTCGGTTACTGCTCCATCCGGTCGCCGATCTCCGGCCGGACCGGCACTGTTGCCCTGCAACCGGGCAACCTGGTGAAGGCCAATGACCTGGCCATCGTAACGGTCAACCAGTTGAGCCCGATCTATGTCACCTTTTCCCTGCCGGAAAAAAGGCTGGCGGAAATAAAACGGGCCATGGCTGCCGGCCAGCTGAAGATCGAGGCGGTCATCCCCAACGAGCCGGGAAGCAGCGAGGCCGGTACCATCAGTTTCCTGGATAATGCCGTGAATCCGGCCACGGGCACGATCAAGCTCAAGGGGGTCTTTGCCAACAGGTCCCGGAAACTCTGGCCCGGCCAGTATACTGACGTGCTGGTGACGCTGGCCTCCAGGCAGAACGCCGTGGTTGTCCCGACCCAGGCCATCCAGACCAGTCAGCAGGGGGAGTTCGTCTATGTGGTGAAACAGGACAACAGCGTGGAGATGCGCCCGGTGACCGCTGCCGTGGCAACCGGCGCGGAGACGGTCATCGAGAAGGGGCTGGCAGCGGGCGAGGCCGTGGTGACCGACGGCCAGTTGCGCCTGACACCGGGGGCGGTTGTGGAGTCAAAGGAGAAGCAGGTATTGGAACAAGCCGGGAGAGGGCACGAACAAGACAGGAAGTGAGTCGGTGGCAAAATAGCAGGCTGAAACCGGAGGTTGCATATGGGAGTCGTTGGTCTTCTTTTATAAAATGGGAATACAGTAATGACCAGAGAAGAGTTTGATATCGAGTTTGATCAATACAGGAACTACCTGCGAGAGGAAGTTTTTCGCTTTCGTAGTTTTGTTGCTGTTTATCGGAATCTTCACGAAAGAATGAATGACCGTATTGAAGCTATCAATCTTGCTCCCGCATTCTTTCAGATTGTAGATAGCTCCTTATTTTCAGTAATAGTAATTTGGGCTGATAAACTACTTGATGAACATGGGCAACGAGGTTTGTTTAATTTTCTAGTATTTATCGAAAACAACAAAAAATGGCTTTCAGCAAAGGAACTTCAAAGACGTCGTAACTATCAGGATGGGCACTGGGTGCTTAAAGATAGAACCACAATCACTTTCGCATCAATAAGTGCACATAGAGACCAAATTCGTTCTCTTGACGCCGTCCAAAGTTTCAAAATACGTCGAGACAAATTCCACGGCCATTTCGACAAAGCTTATTTCTACGATAGAGCGCGCCTAGATAAAGAGGCTCCCATTCGCTGGAATGATCTAGATGCCACATGTGCTCTGATGGGAGAAATAATAAACATATACTCGGCTGATTTTGACGGGAAAGTTTATACATGGGAACCAATAAACATCAATGACCTGAACGTCCTTCTAGATTACGCACAGATAGCTTTGCTACAAGAGAAGAATGAATAGTGGATGAACTTTATAAGTTCGCATTCAGAAGCAAAGGAGTGTTTCAACTCTTGCGTGGGAACGCGTGCGAAAACCTACGCCGGTCACGCTCAAGCTCGTTCTTGGCGGCCTGCTCAAGTTGATTTGCTCAGGTCTCTCGCCAGAATAACTCAGTGAGCACCCACTATGATCGCAGCAAAGTTGACCTCAGTCTTTTAATGAAGGGTCACCGCTCTGGCAGGGAAATGATAACTACCGGAACCACCAGCGCTAAATTGAAAGGTAGAACAATGGTGTCAAACCGACACTCTTGACAAAGTGAAATGGGTAGGTTTGACACCGGTATGTTTTTCTGGTCTCCTCCACCATCTATGGTTTAGAGGAACTGCTGGATCGGATGCGGAGAGCAAAACCCTCAACGGATGACAAACCGAAACAAGGCAGACAAAATGGCGCCAGAACATAATAAAACCGGAAGGATGGATAATGAATAACTCCGAAATGCTTATCTATCAGGCACCGGACGGGACGATCAGGATCGACGTTCGCCTGGAGGACGAGACAGTCTGGCTGCCGCAGGATCACATGGCGCAGTTGTTCGGCAAAAGCAAAAAAACCATCTCGGAACATATCCGGAACATCTTCGACGAAGGTGAACTTGACGAACAGGTGGTTGTCCGGAAATTCCGGACAACCACCCGGCATGGCGCCATGGAAGGCAAAACCCAGTCGAAGGAGGTCAACTTCTACAACCTGGATGTGATTATCTCCGTCGGTTACCGGGTCAAATCACAGCAGGGCACCCAGTTTCGCATCTGGGCCACCCAGCGGCTGAAGGAATATATAGTCAAAGGCTTTGCCCTGAACGACGAACGCTTCAAGAGCGGCAGTTCCATGAACTATTTCACCGAGATACAGGAGCGAATCCGTGAAATCCGGCTCTCAGAGCGCTTCTTTTACCAGAAGATCAAGGATATCTACACGACCAGCATCGACTATAACCCGGCGGACGAAAAGACCATCGAGTTCTTTAAGGTGGTGCAGAATAAGTTGCTTTGGGCTATCAGCCAGCAGACGGCGGCGGAATTGATATACCGTCGGGCCGATGCAGCGCTGCCGCTCATGGGGATGCGGTCCTTTGACAAGAAGGGCGAACCGGCGGTGCGCAAGAGTGATGTGAGCATCGCGAAAAACTATCTGGACGAAAATGAGATGAAACTGCTCGGGCTGCTGGTGGAGCAATATCTGGCTTTTGCCGAAACCATGGCGCTACAGCAAATGCCCATGTATATGAACGACTGGATTGCCCGTCTGGACGCGATAATCCAGCTCAATGGCCGCGAGTTGCTTTCCCATGCAGGAAAAATCAGCCACCAGATGGCGCTGGAAAAGTCGGCGCTTGAGTTCGACAAATATCGTGAAGCGCAGCGGCAGATTCAGCATGAAATAAGCATGAAGGAGCTGGAGCAAGACATTCAGCAACTGCAAAAAACGGCAAGCAGACAAATCAAGGCTGGTGCCAGGAAATCACGAACATGAAAATAGACCCTCCTTCAGCAGTCGAAACCGATTGCATTTTTTAAGGGTAACAACCAATTCTTGGGTAAGTTAAGCTGATTGTTTGCGGTGGATATATTGATCCGCAGCTTGGGCCAATAGGCCGGAACGAGTCATATGGTACTGCTCGGCATAACGGTCGATCTCATTCAGCAGATTTTCCGGCATGGTGATATTTACTCGCCTGGCTTTGACTTTGAGCTTGGCAAGATCGATATCTACCAAGAGCCAGACCCCTCCCTGATATTCGGGATTAGCAGTTAATTGTTCCAATGATGTTGGCGCCGGCACTGGTATATCTTCGCCTTCAAAATAGACTTCTGCTGCCTCTTGGATCATGTGTGGTAAATCCTCCCACTGATCGGCGGCAGAGAAGCAGCCGGGAAAGTCGGGGATGGTTACACCATGGGCGTGTTGATCGTCTCCAATGTGAACATACGCGGGGTATAGCATTTTACCTCCATTCCCAACCTGCCTGACGGAAAATGTTCCGCAAGGTCCCGGTTGGAATGTCTTTACGTGGATGTGGTACTACTACATGGCCAGCTTTTGACGGGTGTTTGTATTTCTGGTGGTCGCCTTTGCCTCCGGCACAATACCAGCCCTCGTTTTCAAGCCGCCTGATGATCTCTTTGCTGGTCATAAGTAAATTCATACACACTGATACACACCATGTCAATGGTAAAAATTGGCATAACTAAGCGCGAGCAGGAGGCTTTGCCACAATGAAGAAAAAGCCAGCCACAACCGCAACTCACGAACTTGCGCCGCTTATAACCGAACTCCGCGGACTCATCCACTCGGCCCGCCATGCCGCGGCCACTACGGTCAACACCCTTCAGGTGTTGACCAACTTCGAGATTGGCCGGCGGATTGTGGAACATGAGCAGAAGGGTGCGGAGCGGGCCGAGTATGGGAAAGAACTCTTGAAGATACTTTCCGCAAAGTTGTCAGAGGAGTTCGGGAATGGTTTCTCAGAAAGAAATCTTGAATACATGAGGAAGTTTTTCTTTTTGTGGAGGGAACGCCTACCAAAGATTTCGCAGACAGTGTCTGCGGAATTATCACAGCCAGCCAAAACTTCGCAGACACCGTCTGCACAATTGTCAATTCCTCAGATGGCATCTGGAAAATCTGGCAACTCGCCATTTACGCTAAGCTGGTCACATTATGTTCTGCTGCTAACCATCAAAAACCCAGAGGAACGCAATTTCTACGAAATCGAAGCATTTCAGTCAGCCTGGTCTTTTCGTGAGCTGAAACGCCAAGTTGCCTCCGGTCTCTATGAACGCCTGGCCCTCAGCCGGGACAAGCAAGGCATCCGCAAACTTGCCAGCGAGGGGCAGGTCATCGTCAAACCAGAGGATATGCTCAAAGAGCCTTACGTCCTCGAATTCCTCGGTCTTAACGAAAAGGCCGGCTATTCCGAGTCCGACCTCGAAGCCGCCATCATCGACCAGCTCGAACATTTCCTGCTTGAACTCGGCAAGGGTTTTCTCTTCGAAGCCCGCCAGAAGCGCTTTACCTTCGACGAGGATCATTTCTTTGTCGATCTCGTCTTTTACAACCGTCTGCTGCGTTGCTACGTGATCATTGACCTCAAGCTTGACAAGCTCAGCCATCAGGATCTGGGGCAGATGCAGATGTATGTGAACTACTTCGACCGCTACGTGAAAACGGCCGAAGAGAATCCCACCATAGGCATACTTCTCTGCAAAAGGAAGAAAGACGCCATAGTCGAACTCACCCTGCCGGCCGACGCCAACATCCACGCACGGGAATACCAGCTCTACCTGCCATCCAAGGAACTGTTGCAACAGAAACTGCTTGATTGGGGGCTGGAGCAGGAGGCGGGTAAAAATCCATGAACATCGCCGATATCTTTATCCGCCGGCCGATCATGACCTCTCTGATCATGATCGCCATCTTCATCTTCGGGGTGGTGTCCTATGGGCTGTTGCCGGTGAATGACCTGCCCAACGTGGATTTCCCCACCATCCAGGTCAATGCCAACCTGCCGGGCGCCAACCCGGACACCATGGCTTCGGCGGTGGCCACACCCCTGGAGAACCAGCTCTCCACCATTGCCGGCGTCGATTCCATGACCTCCACCAATGGCGTCGGCACGACCAGGATCACCCTCCAGTTCAACCTGGACCGGGATATCGATGCCGCAGCCCAGGATGTGCAGGCGGCCATCTCCCTGGCTGTCCGCACACTGCCGAAAAACATGCCGACCCCGCCGTCGTTCCGCAAGGTCAATCCGGCGGACCAGCCGGTCCTGTACCTGGCCCTCAGTTCCCCCACACAGCCGCTGTCCGCGGTTGACGAATATGCCCAGACCCTGATCGCGCGCCGCATCTCCACCATCAGCGGCGTGGCCCAGGTCAATGTGTACGGCTCCCAGAAATATGCCGTGCGGGCCCAGCTTGATCCCAAGGCCCTGGCTTCCCGCCAGATAGGCATCGACGAGGTGGCGACCGCCATTGACGAAACAAACGTCAACCTGCCGACCGGTACCCTGGACGGCACGAAACAGGCCTATACCATCGAGGCCAATGGCCAGCTCTTCAAGGCAGCCGCTTACCGGCGGATGGTGGTGGCCTACCGGGACGGCTCGCCGGTCCGGCTGGAGGAGTTGGGCCGGGTGCTCGACAGTGTGGAGGACACCAGGACCGCTGGCTGGTACAACAACACCCGCGCCATTGTCCTGACGATCCAGCGCCAGCCCGGCACCAATACCATCGAGGTCGTGGACAGCGTCAGGAAGCTGCTGCCTGCCTTCCGCAGCCAGATGCCCGGCTCGGTCGAGCTGGACGTGCTGTTCGACCGCTCGGTCATGATCCGCGAGTCCATGCACGACGTCAAGTTCACCCTCTGCCTGACCATCGGCCTGGTCATCATGGTGATCTTCCTCTTCCTGCGCAACCTGTCCGCCACCATCATCCCGTCCCTGGCGGTGCCGATGTCCATTGTCGGCACCTTTACGGTCATGCACCTGCTCGGTTTCTCCCTCAATAACATCTCCATGATGGCCTTGACCCTGGCGGTCGGCTTCGTGGTGGATGACGCCATCGTCATGCTGGAGAATATCGTTCGGCACATGGAACAGGGGGAGAGCGCCATGGAGGCCGCTTTCAAGGGCTCCAGGGAGATCGGTTTCACCATCCTCTCCATGACCATATCGTTGGTGGCGGTCTTTATCCCGGTCCTGTTCATGGGGGGGATCCTGGGGCGTCTGCTGCACGAGTTCGCCATTACCATCAGCGTGGCGATTTTGGTTTCCGGCTTTGTGTCCCTGACCCTGACACCCATGCTGTGCAGCCGTTTCCTGAAACCCCCGGCTGGCGCGCATCACGGCCGGCTGTTCCTGGCCATGGAACGCTTCTTCGATGCCTTGCTGCACCTCTATGAACGTTCCCTGCAACAGGTGCTCCGCTACCGGCGCACCACCATGGCCGTGACGATACTGATCCTTTTTCTGACCGGCTGGCTCTTCACCAGGGTTCCCATGGGCTTCCTGCCAGTGGAGGATACGGGCCGGCTCAATGCCGATACCGAGACGGCCCAGGGGACCTCCTTTGCCGATATGAAACTGCACCAGGAGGCAGTGGCGGCCATCATTGCCAAAGACCCCAATGTCGATGGGTTCATGTCATTCATCGGCGGCAGCCACGGCAGCAACACCGGGCGCTTTTTCATGCGGCTCAAGCCGCGCAACGAGCGCAGGCTCACTGCGGACGAGGTGATCCAGGAACTGCGTCCCAAGCTGGCCAAGGTGGCGGGAATCCGCACCTTCCTGAAAAACGTCCCTTCGATCCAGATCGGCGGCACCAGTTCCAAGAGCCAGTACCAGTTCACCCTGCAGGGTCAGGACACGAACGAACTGTACCGCTCTGCCGAGGATTTCGAGTCCAAACTGAGGGAGGTGCCGGAGCTTCAGGACGTGACCAGCGACCTGCAGATCAGCAATCCCCAGGTGCATGTGGAGATCAACCGGGACAAGGTGGCGGCACTGGGCATCTCCGTGCTGCAGGTGGAGGACGCCCTGGCCTATGCCTATGGTTCGCGCCAGGTTTCATCCATTTTTGCCCCCACCAACCAGTACCAGGTGATCCTCGAACTGGACCCGGCCTACCAGGGTGACCCGTCGGCCCTGGCCATGCTCTACATCCATGCCAAGACCGGCGAACTGGTGCCGCTGGAAACCATCGCCACCATAACAAAGACCATCGGTCCCCTGGCGGTCAACCACCTGGGACAGCTGCCGGCAGTGACGATCTCGTTCAATCTCCGCCCCGGCGTGGCCCTGGGGGAGGCCATGAAGCTGGTTGACCGGCTGGCCGACAGGACCCTTCCCCCGACCGTCAGCACCAGCTTCCAGGGCACGGCCCAGGCCTTCCAGTCCTCGTTCAGCGGCTTGTGGCTGCTGCTGGCCATGGCTATCTTCGTGATCTACGTGGTGCTGGGCGTGCTCTACGAGAGCTACATCCACCCGATCACCATCCTCTCCGGGCTGCCGGCCGCCGGTTTCGGGGCCTTGGTCACCCTGATGATCTTCCGGTGCGACCTGAACATCTACGGTTTTGTCGGGATCATCATGCTGATCGGCATTGTCAAGAAGAACGCCATCATGATGATCGACTTTGCCCTGGAGGCGGAGCGGGAGTCCGGCAAGGCGCCTTTGGACGCCATTTACGAGGGTGCCATCGTCCGTTTCCGGCCGATCATGATGACCACCATGGCGGCCCTGATGGGCACCCTGCCGATCGCCGTCGGACTGGGGGCCGGCGGGGAGTCGCGCCAGCCCCTGGGACTGGCGGTGGTGGGCGGTCTGCTGACCTCGCAGTTGCTGACCCTCTACATCACGCCGGTGGTCTACTACTACATGGACCGGCTGCTGCACAGGGTGCGGCCGCGCAAGGCCGTGTTACCTGAAAATGCCGCCACAACGGTTATAGATTCGTGACGTCCAAGGCCCGCCCTGACCGCCTCCTGAAAACAGCGCCGTAAATTGCCCCACTCCTGTAGACTCCGGACAATCTGCTGCTAGAATAGCTAGTGCAATAAATATCAAAATTCGATGGAGAGCATCGCCATTCCGAAGGGTGGGATATCCGGCCCACATGTCCGGTCTGGTGAATCGTTGACGGAAGGAAGAAACGATATGGACAAGGCAACTCAATTTACGGCGCTGGTGGTGGAAAAGACTGCCGACAAGCAGTTCGTACGGGATATTCGGGAACGCCCCCTGGCAGACCTTCCCGAGGGGGACCTTTTGCTGCGGGTCCGCTATTCCTCCCTCAACTACAAGGATGCCCTTTCAGCCACCGGCCACCCGGGGGTGACGCGGCAGTTTCCCCACACGCCGGGTATCGATGCCGCCGGCGAAGTGGTTTCGTGCGGGAGTGGCCTGTTTGCCCCTGGGGAGCAGGTGATCGTAACCGGCTACGACCTGGGCATGGAAACAGACGGCGGCTGGGGGCAATACATCCGCATCCCGTCGGAGTGGGCGGTACGGCTTCCGGCGGGCTTGACCCTGCGCGAAGCCATGGTGATCGGCACAGCCGGTTTCACTGCGGCGCTGTCGGTGTTGAAGCTGGAGCTGGCAGGGGTAAAGCCGGCTGACGGCGACATCCTGGTCACCGGAGCCACCGGCGGGGTGGGCAGTATCGCCGTGGCTATCCTGGCCCGGTCCGGCTTCCGGGTGGTTGCCGCCACCGGCAAGAGTGCCGATGAGGCGTTTCTACGCAGCCTTGGCGCAACTGAGGTCATCCCGCGGTCAGAGGTGGCGGATGGTGCGGGCCGGCCGCTGCTGAGGGAGCGCTGGGCCGGTGCCGTGGATGTGGTGGGGGGCGAGACACTGGCGGCGGTCGTCAAATCGACCCGCTACGGCGGGACCGTCACCTGCTGCGGCCTGGTCGGCTCCACCGAACTCCCCCTGAATGTCTACCCGTTTATCCTGCGCGGAGTGAGCCTCATGGGCATCGATTCGGTCAACTGCCCGGTAGCGACCCGCTTGCAGGTATGGGAAAGGCTTGCGGGAGCGTGGAAACCGGAACATCTGGCAGATGTGGTAACGGAGGTCACGCTGGAAGGGCTGGAGGAGAAAATCCATGCCATGCTGCACGGAGAGGTCCGGGGAAGGGTAGTGGTGAAGTTGCCCTAACCGGCCCCATATCCCGATTAATCAGTATCACCCAGATGGCGGGCTTTTGCCAGGTAGTTACCGACATAGTCGGCTATGGCATCCTCCAGTGAAATGTTGCTGCCGGAGTAGCCGGCTGCCCGCAGCTTGGCAGTGGCAGCGCAGGTGTAATACTGGTAGCGTGGCCGGATCTGCTCCGGCATGTCGATGTAGCTGATGTCCGGCTGTCGCCCCAGGGCGGCGAAGAGCGCCGCTGCCAGATCATTCCAGGACCGGGCCGTGCCGGTGCCGATATTGAAAATGCCATTTGCCGCGCTTTGCTCCAAAAAGAACAGGGTCATGGCTGCCGCGTCCTTCACATAAACGAAATCCCGTAATTGCTCGCCATCGCCATAGGCAGGGTTGTGGGAACGGAACAGGGTCATGGCGCCGGTTGCCATGACCTGCTCGTAAGCCTTGAGGACCACGGAACGCATCTCGCCCTTGTGCTGTTCGTTGGGACCGAATACATTGAAGTATTTGAGACCCGCCACCTTTCCCAGAAGTCCGTTTCGCTGCAGCCAGAGATCGAAAAGTTGCTTGGAATAGCCGTAGGCATTGAGGGGGCGCAAACTGGACAGCATCGCCTCGTCATCGTCGAAACCAAGGGCGCCGTCGCCGTAGGTGGCCGCACTGGAGGCGTAGATGAAACGGGCGCCGCACTTCAGGGCATGCCGGGCCAGCCGCTTTGAGTATTCGAAGTTGTTCCCGGCCAGATAACTGGCGTCCTGCTCGGTGGTGGAAGAGCAGGCCCCCAGGTGGATTATGGCCTCGATTGGAACGGATTTGAAGGTATCCTCCAGGAGGGGGAGAAAGCGCTCTTTCTCGATGTAGTCCAGGAACCGGAGCGGCGCCAGGTTCCGCCATTTGTCGCCATGGCCCAGGTGATCTGCGATAACGATGTCGTCCCGCCCCTGTTGGTTAAGCTGCCATACCACGGCGCTGCCGATCAGGCCCGCTCCTCCGGTTACAATGATCATGTTTGGCTCTCCTGATATTTCTGGTTGCGCTGCCTGTCTCTTGTTGAAACTGACGAAGTGTAGCACGAAATATAAATTGGTGCCACCGGCATGGCGTCGCTCCTGTTTGCGGCAACAATTCCCCTGCCGTGTCTCATTGACCCTCGTGCAGGACAAAACTGATCGTGACAAGTACCCGTGACGGCATGGCCCTGTTGTTTTTGCTTGCCGGCGCAAAGGTGGATTTCCTGATGGCCGAACTTGCCGCCTCGGCAAAGCCGAATCCGTTTGCCTCCACAACGTCGATTCCCTGTAGTTGACCCAGGGCGTCCAGGTCCAGCCTAAGAACAACTTTCCCCTCTTTGCCGAGCTTGCGGGCCATGAATGGATACACCGGCGTTTCCCTGTGGATGAAACTGGGCGCACCGATATTTCCCAACACCATCTCCTGCCCTGGCCCGGAGTTTTGGCCGGCAGTGGTGGCTAATCTTCCGCCAGGGGGCATGGCACTGTTCGAGGCCACAGGCGATGTCGTCGGGGTTGACGTTGGAGCCGTGACCTGGGCCGGCAGCGGCGCGGGCAAGCCAGGGGCATCGAGGTGGCGGGCAATTGCCACGTCTCCCTTTCCAGCCATAGATCGAACTGCGGGGTTCTCCCCTGGGCTGATCGATTGCAGCGGCACCTTTTCCCTAACCCCGGCACGGAGGCCACTGCCCCTGGCGGGATGGAGCGGTCGCTCCGGGCTCGTTGTCAGGGCTGTCGTGGGTTCGATGAGCCAGGCATCAACGGCTGGCATGGCAACCGTTGCGATGGGTGAACAATTCGGGATCAGGTAAAACAGGTACAAGTGGAGTATGGCTGACCCGATCAAGAAATGACGTAGGCTTGTTGCCATCACAATGTCCTCAACAGTTATCGCTGGCCGGCCGGGCAAGGGCGCGGCAGATGCCGCGGTTTGCAGCCAGATAGCCGTTGATCGGCCCATTCAGGTCATAGGCCTCCCGCACGGTTTCATCGGTAAGCACGCTGCCGGGGGCGCCCTGGGCAATCATGCGGCCTTCTTTCAACAACAGGACCCGGTCCAGCAGGGCTCCCATCCCCAGGTCATGCAGGGACATGACAACGGCAACGCCTTTTGCGCGAACGATTTCCTTAAGGATGCGATACAGGTCGAACTGATACCTGATGTCGAGGCTGGCCAGGGGTTCATCCAGGAGCATGACCTTGGCACCCTGCACCAGTGTCATGGCGATGTAGGCCCGCCTGCGCTCGCCGCCGCTCAATTCCGCCAGTTGGGTCCGTGCTTTCCCGTGCAGTCCGACGATATGGAGCGCTTCTTCCGTGGTGAGAGCTTGTGACCCGTTCTGCGGATAGCTGCCCATGCGGACAAGTTCGCTGACGCGAAACGGTGCCTGTAAATCCAGCAACTGCGGCAGATAGGCCACCTGTTTTGCCCGTTCCTTGCCGCTGTAGGAGCGGACCGCCTGTTGTGCGATCATCACCTTTCCAGACTTGGGAGCAAGCAGCCCGGCCGCAAGCTTGAGAACGGTCGATTTGCCGGCCCCATTCGGCCCCATCAGACCGACCATCTCCCCTGCGGCCACGGAAAAGGCGATTTGCTCCAAAAAACTGTCCCGGCTGTAGGAAAAGGCGACATTTTCAAAATCAAGTGTGGTCATGGCTGCAATCTCCTGCCCCGGCGGTTAGTTGCTCTTTTTTTGGCCCAACAGAAAAATGAAATATGGCGAGCCGATCAGCGCGGCAATGACCCCGGCGGGAAGCTCCAGAGGGGCTGCAACGGTCCTGCCGATGGCGTCGGCCAGGCAGAGCAGGGCCCCGCCGCCGACAACCGACAGCGGCAGGACGATGGCAGCGTCGGAACCGGCGTGGCGGCGCACTACATGGGGGATAACCAGGCCGATGAAGCCGACCACGCCCCCCAACGAGACCGCTGCGGCGGTCATGAGCGAAGCCGCAACAAAGAGAAAAAACCTTTCCCGCACCGGATTGAAGCCCAGGCTGTGGGCAATGTCGTCTCCCAGCGTCAAGGCGTTCAGCCCCTTCCTTCTTGTCATTGCGAGGGCAAACCCGGTCATGATGAAGAGGAACCCGACCGGAACCAGTTCCCAATCAACCATGGATAAATCGCCCGACATCCAGAGTATTGCCCTTTTGAGGCCGTCATCCACGGCAACGGTCATGACCAGCATCAGTACGGCGGAGAGCAGGAATCCGAGGCCCACCCCGGCCAGGAGCAGCCGCTCCGGTTTCAGGCCTCTCCAGCCATGCCCCAGGACGACAACTGCCGCACCCGTTGCGATAGCGCCGCTGAACGCTAGTATGGGGACGCTCAATGGAAAAACCGAGATGCCGAGCATTAGCCCGAACGAAGCCGCCAGAGAGGCGCCGCTGGAAATGCCCAGCACATAGGGATCGGCCAGGGGGTTGCGGAAGATGCCCTGGAGGATTGCGCCCGATGCTCCCAGGGCCGCTCCCATGAGCAGGGCGACCACGGTCCGCGGGAGCCTGATGGCAAGGAGCGTCCGGCAGGTCTCCATATCCATGCTGAAGGGGTTCAACAGGCGCGGACCGCTGGCGACCGACATGATAATCAGGCAGCAGGCGGCGGCACACAAGGATGCTGAGACCAGAGCAGTAGAGCTGTGATGCCGCTTCATGGCAGCCTACCGCAGCGGTCGAGCTCCGCCATGCCGGCCGGAATCCTGGGCCCGGGGCGGTAAAGGGCGTCATCCATGTAGCATACCCGCCCCCTTTTCACTGCTTCGAGCGTGCTCAGGCTCTCCAGAAACCTGCCGGAAACTCTTTTCATGTCAGCGTGTCCCTTGCCGATCAGGATCAAGTCGGGCCGGCGCTCCATGACCGCCTCCAGCGAGAAGCGTGGATATGGTACCTTTGCGTCGGCTGCGATATTACACAATCCGTGGAGCCTCATGGCATCGTCCAGAATCGTGCCTGGGCCGGCCACGATGAGCGGGGCCGGCCAGATGACAAAGAGCGCTTTCCGGCAACCGTCGCCGCTTGTTGGTGAGGATTTCCCCGGGGGCACGCCTCCCGATCCTTGCATCGCGGTCTCGATCCCGGCCGCCAGCAGATCGGCAGCAGTTTGCGCCCCAAGTGCCAGGCCCATCTCCCGGATGCCGGCCGGAAGTTCGCCCAGGCGTCTGGCCCTGAAAATAAAGGTCTTGATACCGAGCCCGGTCAGGCGTTCGGCAACGGCTTTGGGATTCCCGTCGGTGTTCATGACCACCAGGTCCGGTTTCAGGGCAACGATTGCCTCGATGGATGGGTTTGCCATGCCGCCGATCTTTGCCTTGCCGCGGGCCTCGGCAGGACGGTCGCAGGCGCTGGTCACACCCACGATCCGCTTTCCAAGCCCCAGCGCAAAAAGCATCTCGGTCATGGCCGGGGCCAGGGAGACGATCCGCTTTGGTGGGGGGGGCTGGCTGCAAAGCGCTGTCCCGTTCCATGCCGGGAACAGGCACAGGCAAAGCAGCAGGAACGTCATGGAGTGCGGTTTCGGCAGCATCTAGAACGCCGCCTTGATGCCGCCAAAGGCGGAGAGTCCGGGGGTGCCATAGCCGGCGGCCTCTTCGTAGGACTTGTCGAGCAGGTTGTCGATCCTTACGAAGAGTGCCAGATTTTTGTGCAGCCCATAGGAACCTCTGAGATTAACGAGAGAATAGGCGCCCATATCGCGTTGCAGGGCCGAATCGAACCGCTTGGAAACATATAAATATTCAGCAATGGCCGTCAGTTTTGCCCAGGCGTATTCTATGGACGATGTAACCTTGTTTCTGGCCCGGAGCGGGAGAAACGCCCCGTTGTCCTTGTTGATCGCGTCAAGGTAGGTATAGGCGGCATTCAGTTTCAGGTTTTCGGCCGGTTTGGCCGTGACCTTGGCCTCCACCCCTTGGGTCCGGGCATTGCCGATATTGTCAGCGGTATAGGTATTGAAATTCGTCTGGATAAGGTTTTTGTAGTTTTGTTGGAACCAGGTGGCGCCTAAAACCAGTTTCCGGTCGAAGAGGTCTTTTTCCACTCCCAAATCATAGCCGATGCTCTTTTCCGGCTTCAGGCCCGGGGTGCCGTAAAACGGGTAGTAAAGCTCGTTCAGGGACGGCGCCCGGAATCCGGTGCCGAGGTTGGCCTTGAATCTCATCTCCAGCGGTTTGAGGGAATAAAGTACTCCGGTCCGGTAGGTAACGGCGTCTCCGAAGGTAGAATGGTCGTCGTAACGCAGCCCGGCGCTGAGAACCAGGGTGTCGTCGAGCAGGCCGAGTTTGGCGTTGAAGTAGCCGGCCTTGTTGTCTGTGGACCGATCGAATGACCCGACATTTTCGGCTGCCTCGTAGCGATAGGCAAAACCGCCCGTGATCGTCAATGGGTGCAGATCGAGGGTGTGTTGCCAGTCCAGGAGTTGGGTTGTCGATTTGATTCGGTAATTGTTGTAGGCCGTGACAGGGTCGGTGGAATCCAGGTCGTCCCTCAACCAGGAAAGAGTCAGGCTCTGCTCGTAATTCTCCCAAGGGAAGATTTTTGCCGTGGCTGCCACGAGATAGTTTTCCCGTTTCTGCACATAGTTCGGGGTGTCCACCGGCCCGACTCCGAAGACGAAGTTGTCGAGTTGCGACCTGTCGGTTCCGTAGCGCAGGTTGAGCTCGACAGACGAATTGTCGGTCGGATTTACCCCGAGCCGAGCCGATAGCGACTTATTGGTATAGCCGTTCGGCTGCGAGCCGTTCTTGGCCGTGGGGATGCCGTCCGTATCGAACCAGGTTGCCGACAGGCGGTAATTCATGCGGTCGGTCCCGCCGGAAACAGAGCCAGTTGTCTTCACGGTGGCAAAGGAGCCTCCCTCGGCGCTGAGGTCGGCCTTTAGCGCGCCGGAACCCTTTCTGGTGATGATGTTGACCACGCCGGCCATGGCCTCGGAGCCGTAAAGGGTGCTTTGCGGCCCCTTGATGATCTCGATCCGTTCAACATCGGAGGTCAGCAAAGCGGATAGGTCCGCCGAACCGGTGGAGGGGCTGTTTAGTTTGATGCCGTCCACCATTACCAACACCTGATTGCTGCCGCTACCGCGCATGCGCAGGGTCGCTTGGGCCCCTGGCCCGCCGTTTTGAATTACCTGCAGATCCGGCTGCAACCTCAGGAGGTCGGCCACAAAGGGCACCCCCTTTTGCTCGATCTCGGCACGGCCGATGATGGTCAACTCTTGCGGAACCCGCTCCGACGGCTCCTCCCAGCGGGAAGCGGTGGCAACGATCTCCGGCAGGACAGTGGCGACTGGTTCGGCAAAGGACGGGGTTGACAGCAACAGCAGGCATACAATAATTCTCTTCATGACATTCCTCCCTCGAAGTTGCGAATGGAGCGGTCTTCCGGCTCAGGGCCGCCTACTAGCCCACCTTCCCAGGATTATCCCAGTGGCTTTTCGCCTTGCGGCGACGGGCGTTCGTTCCCTTTACGGCTGCGGGGCAGCGGGGGATTTGCACCCCTCTTCCTCGTTTCCATTCGATGGTGACCGAGAATAAAAAAAGTCCGCATATGCCGAAGCAGTATGCGGACTTTTCGTATTCAAAGCCTGATAACGCGTTGTTCCACTCTCCCTATCCTCGGGGAGGCATGTGGTAAGGATCAGGGCAGGTCTTCTGGCTCGCGAATCATCCTCCGGGCGCCTTCCCGGTCTTTCGACCAGTGACGTTTCCGGTTCCACATTCGAGCGCTATCGTCGTCAGCTTCGTCGTCGGCTCCTCAACGTACACACTTCGTACGCCTGCGTCGCCTCCTCCTCGCTTCCTTGATATCATCCCGAATCTGAAACCGGATGCCCTTTGTCATCGCTTACAGCGGCGGGTCCGCGGGGGAATCGACCCAATTCCATATCAAGGCGCTATCTTCGTTGGCTCGTCTTCGGCTCCTCAACGTACTGCGTGTACGCGTCGTCGCCTCAATCCTCGCCGTCTTGATATCATCCTTGATCTGAAATCGGGGGTGCACCCCTCTTCCCTATCAAGCCCTTGCGGGCACCTTGATCCGATATTCAGTTTTGTGCAGATGGTTACAATATGTTGGGCAAAACTAGTGCCGCGATACAATATCTTGTATCAAGGTATTTGTCAAAAGTAAATCTTTGCACGAGACCCTGTTCAGGCTAAAAGACTATTTGCGATCTCAAGCCGATCACCAGGACATTATGTGCCTCTTTGTCGCCCAAGGGATTGATCAGGTATTGAAAATGGGGCGACATAGCGATCTGGTCACTGATTTTCGCATTGTAGTAGAACTCCAGCAGTTTTTCCTGGGCGGTTGCGTTATTGGCCAACACCTGTCCATACCCGAAACTGACAAAGTCATCCCTGCGTTGCGGAATGGGGCCAAGGTACTGGAATCCGGCGCTCCAGGCCGATTTCGTGGAGAACGCATTTTCGTCATGCCAGCCATACCTCCCGAACAGGGTCAGCTTTTCCGAGATCTGCTGGTCCATGCTGAGGCCGCAACCAAAGGCGTTTTTCGAGGATAGTTTTCTGGTCCCATCGGGAGCGGCGCCATCCAGGCTGCCGTAGATCCGGTAATTCCCTTCCAGTTCAGCCAGTTTCAACCGGTAATCGAGTTCCGCAACTCCGAAGCCATGATCAAAGATATCGGCACTGTCAGTATCGCCACTGCCATAGCCAAAGCCGAGTGTCAGTGAGTCGGCAAGTTTGCCATGGATCCTCACGCCGGGGCCCATGCCGGGCGCGCCAAGAACAGCGGAGTTAACAAAAGCACCGGCAAGAAATTGGCTGTTTTCGTCGTTTGCAATGCTGTTGGCATCGAAATAGTTGGTCAAATCTATCTTGCCAATGGTCATGATCAGTCTGTCATCAAAGGCGGTATGCTCTACCCAGGCTTCCCGGAAGCGAACCCTGTCGCCGGTGCTGCCGGCTACGCCGTTGAGGAGTGAAAAACTCGGGATTTTTGCGTCGATGCCGTCTCCGCCGGTTGCTTCCACGTCAATTACGGCAATGGTGTTTTCTCCAACCCTGAAGTTGAAGACCAGGTCCCCCCTGCCGACCACCTCGGAGTGGTCTTTTGGTTTGTTGCCGAAGGAGCCCTGGATGATGCCGACCATGCCACCCCCCAGGGTGATATTCTTGGTAAGGGCGTGGAAATTGGTGCCCAATGCGCTGTAACGCCACTGGAATGCCCGGGACTGGGCCAAAAGCATTTCACCCCTTAGCTCCTCCTTGATGTCGCTCAGAATTGCCAGGTCCTTTCGGTCAACCGCGCCAACTCCTTCACTTGCCGCTTTTTCGGCCATCTTTTCCGTAAGCATCTGCACTGCCAAGGCCATGTCGAGACGATTGATCTGACATTGGCCCGCTTCAAATTCCTTGGTGAATAAACCCTCGACTTGATATTTCTTGCCCAGACGCATGAGCTCCTGGCAAGCCTTGTGACCCACTTCCACCTTCTCGGGGATCGCAAGCTCGCCATCCATCGCAAACGTGGGGCTCGTAAAACCAGACAGCGCCATAATCAGCGCAGTCAGCAAAAATGTGGCTGCCATATGCATGTTCCGCCCTCCCTGTGACAAAGTTGTGTCGAGTGACACAAATTATAAAATAGTAACACTGTTGGAATACTAAAACTAACTTAACGTGTCAACCAAATTGTCTGCGGTATGGCCCACAAAGAATGCGAGGTGGTCGCGGGACTTTTAACTGCAATATGCTTGGTAAGTGGAGTGAGATTATTCGAGCAAGTTCACGGCATTGTTGTGTATTATATATTCATAATACGCAGCGGAAACCTGAAACTACGGGTAGGATCCCATGTATGATTGGACGCTCAAAAAACTGCGGCGGGTGATCGTGGCGGTCATAGGCATTACGGTCCTTGCCATGGGTGTTGCCATGATAGTTTTGCCCGGACCGGCCATAATTGTGATTCCGGCTGCATTGGGCCTGCTTGCCACGGAGTTCGTATGGGCCCGGAAACTTCTGCACGCGGTGCGTGAGCGGATACAGCACTCGGTTAACAATCGTAAAAACAATAATAAGCATTAGAAAGCCCCCTCTCCGTCAAGGAAAGAGGGCTCCGATCACTCTACGCGCTTTTTCTCAGTGGATCTGTTCCACCAAGTAATTCTGGGGTCCCATCTGCTTGATCTGGTCCAGTTGGGCCTCAAGCTCATCGATATGATCTTCCTCATCCTTGAGGATCGCTTCCAGCAGTTCGCGCGTGCCGTTGTCCCCGACCTCGACCGCCAGCCTGATGCTCTCGTTGTACCCCTTGATGGCGCCCTCCTCCGCGCTCCAGTCGTTGGCGTGCATCTTGGGCACCTCTTCGCCGATATGGAGCTTGTTGAGATTGCTCACTATGGGTCGGCCATCCAAGAAGAGGATCCGGGCGATCAGTTTCTCGGCATGCTTCATCTCGTCGATGGCCCGTTTCTCGATCATCTTGTGCAGGCGTTCATATCCCCAATTGTCACACATCTCCGAATGCACCATGTACTGGTTGATGGCGGTCAACTCCTCTGCCAAGCGCAGATTGAGGTGCTCGATGACCTTTTCGTTTCCTTTCATCCCAAATCCTCCTTTGTTCAATGGATAATCTCTATCCGTCCCGAATAGAACTACGGGAGAGAAGTCTTTTCTATTGAAACAGACTTTTTGATCCAGTCAAGGGAGCATGGCGGGTGGGGATTCGTAGAAGAAATGGGGTCAACCCTGCGGCGCGACCATCCTCATATATTCCCGCTCGCTGATCAGTTCGCGCGTGCTTTCCACCCTGTCCAGGAAGACCAAGCCGCTGATATGGTCATACTCGTGCTGGAAGACCCGGGCGATAAATCCGGATAGTTCCTCCTCGCGTATCTCGCCAGCGCGGGTGGTGTAGCGCACCCCAATGCGGATACTGCGTCGCACCGGCCCCCGGATGCAGGGAACGCTCAAACAACCTTCCCACCCTTTCTCGGTCTCGTCCGATGACCAGAGCAGTTCCGGATTCAGCATGGCGGTCGGCTCCAGCAGCGGGGCCTGGGGATAACGAGGATTGGGGCGGGAGGTGATGATGAAAAGGCGGAGCGGTTCAAAGACTTGCGGAGCGGCAATTCCGACCCCATTGGCTTCGGCCACGGTTACCAGCATGTCTTCGATGACGGACTGGATAACCGGCGCCAGGGGATCGTCAATACGGTGGGTTTCCTGGCGCAGGACCGGCTGGCCCAGTTGGGCGATTTGGCGAAGAATCGGCATGGCTCTCCTCCAGGCATCCTGTCTTCAGGCCGTCTTTGGCCGAACTTCAATCGCAAAATCCTCAACGTAGCCCTGCTACGTCTGCGGTTTTGCTCAATCAGTTCAACCAAATCCAGCCTAAATCCGGGCGCCTGTTGTGATCTTATTCGAACAACATCGACGTAGTCCGGTTTTAGACCAGTGTCTGCGCCTTGAGCTCCGATTTCAGCCAGGCGTACACCACTGGTGCGGCAACCAGTCCGGCAATTCCGAAGAGCGCTTCCAGGGTCAGCATGGCGCAGAGCAATTCCCAGGCGCTGGCATTTACTTCCTTGCCGACGATGCGGGCGTTGGTGAAGTATTCCAGCTTGTGAATCGCTACCAGAAAGCCGAGCGAAGCAATACCCACTCCCGTTGACAGACCGAGGCTGATCAGAACTATGGCGGCATTGGAGATCAGGTTGCCGACCACTGGCAGCATGCCGGCCACGAACGTCAGCGGGATCAGGACCGCCACCATTGGCAGTTGAACGCCGAACAAAGGTAGGATGACGGCCAGATAAATAAAGGTCAGCACGGTGTTCAGCGCTGAGATCTTCACCTGGGCAAAGACAACCTTGTCGAAGGCATCGGCGAGCAGGCGCGACCGGCCATGCAGTTCGGCAGCCAGGGGCGGCCAGTTTTCGCCCCCCTTGAAATGGTGCAGGGCGGTCATGCCCCCGATCACCATGCCAAGGACCACATGGGCAAAGGTCTTGAACCCGGCCATCCCCACCGCCGAGATCTTCTGGCCGTGTTCGCGCAACATGGCAGCGACCTGTTCGCGCAACTCGTCGGCGGTATCCGGCAAAATGGCGGCAATATCGGCCGGCAGGTTTCGTTTCAGGTTGTCCAGGGTTTCGGCCACGGCCGCAAGCAGTGCCGCCATGCCGTGATGGCCTCGCACAAAGGACCATAGTCCGAGGCCAAGCCCGAAGACTCCCAGCATGACGCAGACCACTATCCCGGCCAGGGCAAGCTTGTGGGCAAGTCCGCCCCACCAACGGGTGGGGAGTTTACGGGCAAATTTGACGGTCAGAACATGTACTGCCAATCCTGCAAAGGCCGCGGGCAGCAGGTGAAACCGCAGCACGAGCAGCACGGCCAGTGCTGAAAGCAGGTAACTGACATGCTTGGGGTTCGGCATTATCGGAAGCTCCTTCGCGAGGCATATTTATTGGCAAAGCGAAGCCAGGCGAATTAAGCCGGAGACCGGCCGACATTACAAGCTTTTTGTTGGTGTTCTTGCATGAAAAGCCATGATCCGGCTCAGAATTTTACCCTGAAGCCGATTGCCGCGTTGTGGCTCTCTAATTTCAGGCTGATGGCCCCGGCCTGGTTTGAATTGAAATTGGCCGTATCGGTGGCGAAGTAGCGGTAGCCCAGGTCCAGGGAGAGCCTGCGATTGACGGCAAATTCCAGACCGGCGCCGGCCTGGTAGGCGAAGACCGTGTCGTCGTCGGCGCCATACAGGAGTTGACGGCCAATTAATGGATCGGTGCCGTAGGTATCGCTCAGGTGAACGGCGGCAAAACCGATGCCTCCGCCTGCATAGGGGGTAATGGGGGAGTCGTTGTGCAGGTCGAAGAAGGCGTTGAACATCATTGCCAATGCCCCGATATTGCCGTCAGGGCTGATAAATTGGAAGTTGTTTATCTGGTCATTGATCGAATTAATAGTCGCATATTTGTACGACAGTTCCCCTTCCATCCTGAGATAACCGAAGTCGTAACCGCCGGTGCCGCCGATGAACAGGCCAGGATCCAGCTCTACCCGGTCCTGGAAGGTTTGATTGGCTACCGTGGTCACGTCCGTGTTCCTGATGGCGCTGATGCCGACAAATCCGGACGCATAGGGGCCTGGGTGGGCAGGGGCCGCCGAGCAGACGGCAGGTGCGGCAAAGGCTGTAAGGGTGGCAATAACTATAAGCATCTTTTTCATGATGATTCCTCCTTGCTTTGCTTGGCGTTATTCCTGGGAACCGACCATGAATATTGACCAAGGCCGGATTAGTCGAATCCATTGGAAAAACTGTCTTTTGAACCGCTATTTATCAGATTTGAAGAATACCATCAATTTTAAAATTTTCTTTGGGCCCAAAGCCGGAAAATGGTGCTTATGGCGGAAGTTGTTGCACAAAATTTAAGCATAGTTGTTGGCTTGCCATAAGCGGTTTTGTAGATATTGCAATAATTTCAATATATTAAACGTTATTTGAAATATTGGCATGCCAAATGCTGATAAGAGGGCACAATCAGTTTTAATAGATACTTTGGCAAAGGCGCCTTGCAGTTAACACATCAGGGCGCCTTTTTGTTTGGGTGCTCACTAAAGCTCACCCAAAGAAAGGTGAGGAATACTATGGCAAAGCCCGATTGGTACGATACAACCGAATGTGAAACCCACGATAAGGGCGCGCCCAAATTCTGCAAGAAATCGGAACCGGGCGAAGGGACCGAGCGCAGTTGCGCCTATGATGGTGCCCGCGTGGTGCTGATGCCGATCACCGATGTGATCCATCTGGTGCATGGCCCCATTGCCTGCGCCGGCAACTCCTGGGACAACCGGGGCGCCCGCTCCAGCGGCTCCCAGCTTTACCGCCGCGGTTTCACCACCGAGATGTTGCAGAACGACGTCATCTTCGGCGGCGAAAAAAAACTCTACAAAGCGATACTCGACCTGGCCGGACGCTATACCGAGGCCAAGGCCATCTTTGTCTACGCCACCTGCGTGACCGCCATGACCGGCGATGACGTGGAGGCGGTCTGCAAGGCGGCCCAGGAAAAGGTTTCGGTGCCGGTCATCCCGGTCAATACCCCCGGCTTCATCGGCGACAAGAACATCGGTAACCGGCTGGCCGGAGAGATCATGTTCAAGTATGTCATCGGCACGGCCGAGCCGCCCGAATTGGGGGAATATCCCATCAACCTGATCGGCGAGTACAATATCGCCGGCGATCTGTGGGGTATGCTGCCCTTGTTCGACCGTCTGGGCATCCAGATCCTCTCCTGTTTCAGTGGTGACGCCCGCTTCGAGGAGTTGCGCTATGCCCATCGCGCCAAACTCAATATCATCATCTGTTCCAAGAGCCTGACCAACCTGGCCAAGAAGATGCAAAAGAACTTTGGCATGCCCTATCTTGAGGAATCGTTCTATGGCATGACCGATACGGCCAAGGCCCTGCGTGACATCGCCCGCGAACTGGACGACGCCGTTGGCGGCCTGGAAAAGCGCATCATGCAGGATCGGGTGGAGAGGCTCCTGGCCGAGGAAGAGGAGAAGTGCCGCTTAAGCATTGCTCCTTACCGCGCGCGACTGGAGGGTAAGCGCGCGGTGCTATTTACCGGCGGGGTCAAGACCTGGTCCATGGTCAATGCCCTGGCTGAACTGGGAGTGGAGATCCTGGCGGCAGGCACGCAGAACTCTACCCTGGAAGACTTTTATCGCATGAAAGCCCTGATGCACAAGGATGCCAGGATCATCGAGGACACCTCCACGGCCGGCCTGCTGGGCGTCATGCGGGAGAAGATGCCCGATTTGATCGTGGCCGGCGGCAAAACAAAGTTTCTGGCGCTCAAGACCAAGACCCCTTTCCTGGACATCAACCACGGCCGCGCCCATCCCTACGCCGGTTACGAGGGGATGGTAACCTTTGCCAGGCAGCTGGATCTGACCGTCAACAATCCGATCTGGCCGGTACTGAATGCGCCCGCTCCCTGGGAAAAGTCGGCGGAGGCGCTGGCCGGCGACGTGGCTGCGGCAGCAGGCCATGCGGAGACGTTCTTGGCCGAGGATATTGCCGCTTCCCGGGTTAAGGTGCCTACAAAACAGGCAACAGTCAACCCGCAGAAGAATTCACCGGCCCTGGGCGCCACCATGGCCTATCTGGGAATCGACAACATGCTGGGGCTGTTGCACGGCGCCCAGGGGTGTTCGACCTTCATCCGCCTGCAGTTGTCGCGACACTACAAGGAATCCATCGCACTCAACTGCACTGCCATGAGCGAGGATACAGCCATTTTCGGCGGTTGGGAAAACCTGAAAAAAGGGATCAGGCGGGTGATTGAGAAGTTCAGTCCCGAAGTGGTGGGCGTGATGACCTCGGGCCTGACCGAAACCATGGGAGATGACGTGCAAAGCGCCATTGTCCATTTCCGCCAGGAAAACCCCGAGTTGGCCGAAATCCCCATCGTGCATGCCGCCACACCGGACTACTGCGGCTCGCTGCAGGAGGGGTACGCCGCAGCGGTGGAGGCGATCGTGGCCACACTGCCGGAAGGGGGGGAGCTCGTCGAGGACCAGGTCAATTTTCTGCCCGGCAGTCACCTGACCCCGGCCGATGTTGAAGAGATCAAGGAACTGATAGAGTCTTTCGGTCTGACTGTATTGACAATCCCCGATATAGCCAATGCCATGGATGGCCACATAGACGATGTTGTCTCGCCGCTCTCCACCGGAGGTATTCGGGTGGAGGCAATCCGCAGGGCTGGACGCAGCAAGGCCACACTTTATGTTGGCGATTCCCTGGCCAAGGCCGGCCTCAAACTCAAGGAGCGGTTCGGCATGCCGGCCTACGGATTCAACTCGCTGGCCGGATTGGCCGAGACCGACCTGTTCATGGAGACGCTCAGCGCCATCACTGGCCGCCCCATACCTGAGAAGCACCGCCGCTGGAGAAGTCGCCTGATGGACGCCATGGTGGACAGCCATTACCAGTTTGGCACCAAAAAAGTGGCCCTGGCCCTGGAGGCCGACAACCTCAAGGCCCTGACCGGTTTCCTGGCCGGCATGGGGTGCGAGATCCAGGCCGCGCTCAGCGCCACCCGCACGCGGGGCCTGGATGGGCTGCCGTGCGAAAACGTATTTGTCGGCGATCTGGAGGATCTGGAAGAGGCCGCCAAGGGGGCTGACCTGCTGGTGGCCAACTCCAACGGCCGCCAGGCCGCGGCCAAACTCAAGATCGGTGCCCATCTCCGGGCAGGTCTGCCGGTTTTTGACCGGCTGGGCGCCCACCAGAAGGTTTGGGTCGGTTACCGGGGCACGCTGAACCTGGTATTCGAGGTGGCCAACCTGTTTCAGGCAAACGCAAAAGAAGCACAGAAGCTGGCGCATAATTAAGCCGGAGACGCCCCAGCTGGAGACGTCCCAGCAAGAGACGTCCCAGCGGGACGTCTCTACCATTAAAATTCGGCATGCAGAGACGCCCGGCTGGGGCGTCTGAAAGAGAGGCCCACTATGAAAATCGCATTCACCAGTTCCACGGGAGAGATGATAGACCTGCACTTCGGCCAAGCCGAGAACTTTCACATCTGGGAGATCGGGCCGGACAGCGCCAATTTCCTGGAAACCGTTGCTGTCAGCGAACATGGCAGTGACGAGGAGGATCGGATCGCTGCCCGGGCAAAACTGCTCTCCGACTGTGCCATCGTCTACACCATGCAGATCGGCGGACCGGCAGCGGCCAAGCTGGTGGCCCTGAAGATCCATCCCATGAAGACCAACACCGCAACGGACCTCAAGGAAACGGTTGCACGGCTTCAGGAGGTATTGAGGAATAATCCGCCCCCCTGGCTGCGCAAGGCGATGAACAAAGGGCAGATGCCGTCATTTCTTGAAGATTAAAATGCCGGGACAAAACTAATGTTTTCCCGCAGACAAGGCGCTCACCAAACGCCCTAATAACACCCATATCTGGAGGTAGAAAAAAATGGCTTACATCACCGGACTGAGAAGAGACAAAACCGAATACACCCCCGAATTTATCAAGTCAATCGACGAGGAAACCTGCATCGGCTGCGGCCGCTGCTACAAGGTTTGCGTGCATGATGTCCTGGCCTATGAAGAGTTGGACGAAGATGATTCGGCCAAGATGTTCATGAAGGTGGCCAATCCCGGCAATTGCATCGGTTGCCAGGCATGCGGCAGGACCTGTTCAAAAAAATGCTTCACCTTTGAACCGGTAGTGCTCTAAGAAAGACGACGGTTTTTCGCTGACTTGCAGTTGATCAACGGTTTCCAGGGTGACGGCGTAACGCTGTTTGTGCACTGTGGGCGCTACGCCGCACCCAAAATCCTTGATTGCCTTGACATAGCGGAAAATCTACCGTTTCCAGCAAACGGGAGGTGACTTATCATGCTCATCGCGGTTGCATCCAAAGACGGCAGGGAGATCAACCAGCATTTTGGCCACGCCGAACGCTTTTTGATCTATGATGTTGTTGAAGGCAATGTCAAACTGGTGGATGAAAAGAAGGTGGAACGCTATTGCAGCTTCGATCCTCAGCACCCCTTGCGCGGACACCTGCTCAAGGATATCGCCCAAGCCTTGCACGGTTGCCGGGCCGTGGTAACGGCCCAGATGGGCGACCACCCCCAGGGTGAGTTGGAAAAGCTGGGAATCGAGCCTTTCGTGGCCAACGGCCCCATAAAATCAACATTGGTGGAACTGGCAAAGGTCCTGTAGGGGCGCGCCCTTGTGCGTCCGCTTTGCTCTGTGAATCCGATGGCCGGGGGGCCATGGCCGCGCCCCGGCGCTAAACGCATTTTATCTTCACAACGAGGTGATGACCTGTGGAAAACGGCTCATTCAATTACTGCAACTTGCCTCCCTGGGTCATTGCCTCGCGCCATTTCAACGACCATCCAAAGTCGCTTGAGATCCAGGGGGTAAAGGAGGCCAACCGGTTTCTGTTTGAGAAATTGGCCGCCATTCCGTCGCAGGAAGAACGGGCCCTGGTATTCAACGACTTCATGTCGGTAAAATTCCAACTCCACAATTGGCAGGACCAGGACACCGCAATCGCCCGCAAGAGCATCAAAAACAGTTACCTGCGATTCTTGCGCGGCTGGATGATGGATTCCAATTCCATTGAAGGCGCGGTACTCAAGCGTTGGGTTGAAAGCCGCATGGGAATCGCGCCCACGTTTCACCGCAACCGTATTTCCGGTATTCACAGCGAGGCCTATTTCGACTACTCGGTGGATGTCATGAAGGGGAGCGCCCGCACCAACGCCATCAACTCCCAGCTGGATCTGCTCTATGAATACTGCCAATTTGAACTGCCTCGCAAATATCCGGAAAGCGTAACCATCCCCCTTTTTCGCGGCACGTACGATGCCACCGAGCACGAAGTGTTGGAACAGGTCGGCAAAAGGGAGCAGATCGTGCGCTTGAACAACCTGGTCTCGCTCACCTCCGATGAAGAGAGGGCCTGGGAATTCGGCTCGACCGTGTGGGAGGTTCGGGTTCCGCTCTGCAAGATCTTTTTTTACAACGACCTGCTTCCCGGCAGCATCATGAAGGGTGAAGGCGAATACCTGGCCATCGGCGGAGATTACCGGGTGCGTCACGTGCTGTGCACCCTTTGATCCTCAAAATACACTTCCGGAACGAACGGACACGAAAACGGCGGGGCAACTCTTGTTGCCCCGCCATCTCCATTTAAACGGTACCTTGCTCAAATTACCAAGATCTTGAGCTGTTACTTGATGTCAATGTGATGTACGGCCCGTTTTTCTTCGACCCTCGGTATCCTGATGTCAAGCACGCCGTCATTGAAGTTGGCCGTGACATGTTCGCTGTCCAATCCTTCTGGCAGTCGCAAGGTCCTGCTGAACTTGCCGTAGGAACGTTCGAATCTCAGATAATCCCTCTGATCGATCTTTTCTTCGTTCTTTTTCTCGCCAGTGATCTCAAGGATGTTGTCTATCAGTTTTACCTCGATATCTTTCTTGCTGAAGCCCGGTAAATCGGCTTTTACGCAGATATTGCCGCCATCCTCGAAGACATCGACCGCAGGCGAAAAACCTCCTCCGACAGCTTCGCCGAGAAGTCCGCGCAACGGCGTCGCGCCAAAGCCTCCAAACGGCCGGCGGAACATATCACTCATCATTCTTTCCATATCATCCAGCAGGTTGGGTAATCTTGTGGTTTCGAGCCAACTCCCTACTTTTCCCGGGTCATGTTCCATTTTTACCGGAACAGCTCCCTTTTCACCGGTGTCACGAACGGATTTCAGATGAGATGCCGCTCTCATGATCACACACCTCCTTTTTTAGAAACGCTTAACTGCATTTATATTTTAGCAAATGGATAATGATTGTCAATATCGTTATCGCGGTGATAACGTATCAAGAAAACAGTGAATTTTAAGATATTGTCTTGAAGGAAAAGCGGTTTTTGCGTAAACTTTGCACTTGCGTTGAAACGACAAGAAACTATCTGAATTTCGGAGACAGTGAAATGAGCATTACCGAAAAAGTCAGGGAAATCGCCGCCAATGCCCGTCAGGCATCTCTGGAGATGGCGCGCATCCCGACGGGTGTGAAAAACGATATGCTGCTGAAAATGGCGGCTGGGCTGGAAAAAGATACACCGCACATCATTGCGGAGAACCGCCTGGACCTGGAGGCAGGAGAGCAGAAAGGGCTGTCCGCGGCCATGCTCGACCGCCTGATGCTGGATGAAAAGCGAATCAAGGGGATCGCCGACGCATTGCGCGAGGTCGCGGCCCTGCCCGACCCGGTGGGTGAAGTAACCAAGATGTGGAAGCGCCCCAACGAGCTGATGGTGGGCAAGATGCGCATTCCGTTGGGGGTGATCGGCATCATCTATGAAGCGCGGCCCAATGTCACCGCCGATGCGGCCGCCCTCTGTCTCAAGGCCGGCAATGCCGTGATCCTGCGTGGTGGCTCCGAGGCGATCCACTCCAACCTGGCCATTGCCGGTGTTCTGCAGGGCGTGATGGGCAACATGGGCCTCCCCACGGCAGCACTTGCGCTGATCCCCTTTACCGAGCGGGAGGGGGTGTTGGAGATGCTCAAACAGGAAGAGTCCATCGACTTGATCATCCCCAGGGGCGGCGAGAGCCTGATCCGCTTCGTGGTGGAAAACTCGCGCATCCCGGTCATCAAACACTACAAAGGGGTCTGTCACTGCTTCGTGGACGCGCAGGCCGATTTTGCCAAGGCCGAGGCGATCATTGTCAATGCAAAGACCCAGCGTCCAGGCGTTTGCAATGCCCTGGAAACGCTCCTGATCCACAAGGATGCGGCAGCAGCATTTATCCCCCGCATCGCGGCCACTCTGGCGGGGCTCAAGGTGGAGTTGCGCGGTGACGATGAGTTCAGGAAATACGCTCAGGGAGCCAAACCTGCCACCGAAGAGGATTGGCAGGCCGAGTACCTGGACCTGATCCTGGCCTGCCGGGTGGTGGACGACATGGACGGGGCCATAGCCCACATCAACCGCTACGGTTCCCTGCACACCGAGGTCATAGTCACCGGCGACTACTCGAATGCCCAGCGTTTTATCCGCGAAGTCAATTCCTCCTGCGTGCTGGTCAATGCATCAACCCGCTTCGCCGATGGGGGGCAGCTTGGCTTGGGAGCCGAAATCGGCATCTCCACCACCAAGTTGCATTCCTTCGGCCCCATGGGGTTGGAAGATCTGACCACCACCAAGTTCATAGTCTACGGAGATGGTCAGATCCGGAGTTAAGGACAATAGCCATAAGCAAAAAAGGCCGCACCCAAACGGGTACGGCCTTTTTTTTGATTCCTCTGGTACTGCCAAGGTTGTCAGCGCATCATCTCGAAGTTCCTGTCGTCACAGGTCTCATCGGTGATATCGATGAACTTGTTGCAGATGGTGGAGAGCATGTTGAGCACACCCTGGTAGCCGACCAGCGGCACGCGGTGCAGGTTGACACGGTCGAAGATCGGGAATCCGAAACGGAACAGCGGTATCTTGACGTCGCGGGCCACGAACTTGCCGTGGGTATCGCCGATGATTGCATCCACCGGGTCTGTTGCAGCCAGGCTGCGCAGATGCCAAAGGTCCTTGTTGATATAGATTTTGCAACCAGCGCCGTACATGGAACCATCCAGGAGAGCCTGAATCTCTTTCTCCAGCTTCTTTGTCCCTTTGCTGCACAGGATGTGATGGGGGACAGCGCCCATCTCCAACAGGAAGGAAACATAACCCAGGAGGTAATCAGGATCGCCGTACACCGCAAACTTCTTGCCGTGTATGTACTGGTGGGCGTCGGTCATGAGGTCGATTGCCCGGCCACGCTCTGCCTTAAGCGATTCCGGAACCGGTTTGCCGAACAGCTCGGAGAGCTTCATCAGGAAGGCATCGGTCTTGGCAATGCCGAAAGGCAGAGGCATGGCGACGTGCTTGCCGGAATAGGAATCTTTGATCCAGGTGAAGGTCTTGGCGGTGGAGTAGGTTCCCATGGCCATGGTGACTTTGCCGTTGATGGAATCTCCAGCTTCGTCCAGCTTGGTGCCGCCGGGGTAGATCCGGTACTGGCCGTCCAGCGGCGAATCAAAGACATCAGAGATATCGCCGAGGATGGTGTAAGGGATGCCGAACTCCTTGCATATCCGGTGATATTCACGGTAGTTTCCGGTGTTGGCGTCGAAGCCAGGGAGCAGGTTCAGTTTTCCGGTGCAGCGCCCCTCCACCTGCTTGCCTGCGGTGAGGGTCTGGAGGATGGAGAGCAGCATGGAGTCGTAGCCGTGGACGTGGGAGCCGTTGAAGCTCGGCGTGTTGGCGTACGGGAGCGGAAAATCATTGGGAACGATGCTCTTGTTCCTGGCGTTTTTGATGAACGCGGTCAGGTCGTCGCCAATGATCTCCGGCATGCAGGAGGTGAAGATCGGCATCATCTTCGGCTTGTAAAGGGCATAGGCGTTCTCCAACGCTTCGTGCAGGTTGTTCTGGCCGCCGAACACCGCGCCGTCCTCGGTCATGGCGTCAGAGACCGCAGGTGCGGGCTCGCGGAAGTGACGGTTCAGGGTAGAGCGGTAATAGGAGGCGCATCCCTGGGAACCATGGACAAATGGGAGGCTCCCTTCGAATCCGTGGGCGGCGAGCTCGGCGCCCAGTGGCTGGCAGGCATGGGCCGGGTTGATTACCAGTGAGGTGCGGGCAAAGTTCTTGTCCTTATATTCTTCGGTGTTGATCCATGCCGAGACCCGCTCGACCTCCTCCACGGTGGTCTCGGTCACGGGCTTGACAGCAAGTCCTAAGTTGTTAGCCATGTTATATCTCCTCTCCGGGGACTCATCCGTCCCACGGCAGATTGTTGTAGTTCCTGTCGGTTTGCTGCTAAGTACTGCTTAGAAGGGTGACTTTACCAGCGACCAGGTCGGGCTGTTGATTGCCATGTCGATATCCCTGGCAAAGATCGGGAACCCCAGATAGCCGTGGTATGGGCCGGAATAATCCCAGCTGTGCATCTGACGGAAGGGAATTCCCATCTTCTGGAACAGGTATTTTTCCTTGATTCCGCTGCCGACCAGATCCGGCTTGAGGGTGTGGGCAAACTCTTCAAATTCATATTCCGAAACATCATCATAGACCACGGTGGCTTCGGGCATCTCAGAGGCGGTCCGGTCGTAGTCATCGCCATGGGCAAATTCGTAGCCGGAGCCCACGCAGGACATTCCCAAATCTTCATAGGCATTGATGGTGTGACGGGGACGGAGGCCGCCCACGTAGAGCATTACGGTCTTTCCTTCCAGCCGCGGTTTGTACTCTTCGATCACCGCCTGCATGAGTGGGTCGTACTTGGCTATAACCGCTTCCACCTTTTCCTTGATGGTGTCGTCGAACAGCTCGGCCAGTTTGCGGAGGCTTTGCTTGATCTTGGTGGGACCGAAGAAGTTGAGTTCGATCCAGGGGATGCCGTATTTCTCTTCCATAACCTTGCACATGTAGTTCATGGAACGGTAGCAGTGGATGACGTTGAGCTTCACCTGGTGGGTAGCGGCGATCTTTTCGATCTCGCCGTCGCCGGTCCAGGTGGCCTTGACATTGAAGCCGCACTCTTCGAGCAGTGGCTTGGTTGACCAAGCGTCGCCGCCAATGTTGTACTCGCCGATCAGGGCGATGTCATAGGGACCGATCGGTTCGCTGAACTCGCGGGTCTCGATGATGTAGTCGCGGATCGTGTCGTTGGAGATGTGGTGGCCCAGGGACTGGGAAACGCCGCGGAAGCCCTCGCAGTTGCAGGGGATGATCGGGATGTCCAGTTCCTTGGCAGAGGCCTTGGCCACGGAGTTGATGTCGTCGCCGATGAGCCCCACCGGGCATTCGGAGAGGACCGAGATCCCTTTTGCCAGGGGGAACAGATCCTTGGCCTCCTCAAGCAGGGTCTTCAGCTTCTTGTCGCCGCCATAAACAATGTCTTTCTCCTGGAAATCGGAGGTGAACTGCATGGCAAAGTTGGTGACACCGGTGATGCCGCTCATCAGGTTGCGTCGGGTGCCCCAGGAGTACCAGCCGCAGCCGACCGGCCCATGGGAGACGTGCACCATGTCGCGGATCGGACCCCAGACCACCCCTTTGGCGCCGGCATAGGCGCAACCGCGGGCGCTCATTACTCCGGGGACGGTCTTACGGTTCGACTTTACGCAGGCCGAGCCGGATGCCTGGTCATTTGGCGCCAGGTGCGGCGTGCGCTTCTTTTTACCTTTCTCCGGATACGCTTCCAAGGCCTTATCGATCATCTCCTGGGTCGACTCCTTGGTGATCCCTTCAATTGTCTTTATCTTGTTTGACATAAATATCTCCTGATTATTAATGGTCTCGTGTAGGGGCAACCGGCGTGGTTGCCCTTGAGTCGGGCGGGCGCGGGCCCACCCCTACATTACCAATCTATTTCGCTGCTTCCGCCACACCTACAACTGCCTCATCCTCCGCTTCCATAATGCCGTATTCCATCAGCAGGTCTTCCAGTTCTTCCATCTCCAGCGGGGTGGGAACCACCAACATCTTGTTGTTCTGAATCTTTTCCGCCAGGGTGCGATATTCCTGGGCCTGAGGATGTTCCGGGGAATATTCGATAACGGTCATGCGGCGCATCTCAGCGCGCTGCACCTGATTGTCGCGGGGCACGAAATGAATCATCTGGGTGCTTAGTTTGGCTGCCAGGGCGCTGACCAGTTCGAACTCCTTGTCGGTTTTTCTTGCATTGCAGATAAGGCCGCCCAAGCGAACCTTGCCGGAAGAGGCATATTTGAGGATACCCTTGGCGATATTGTTGGCGGCGTACATGGCCATCATTTCGCCGGAACAGACGATATAAATCTCCTCGGCCTTGCCTTCGCGGATCGGCATGGCAAATCCGCCGCAGACAACGTCGCCAAGAACATCATAGAAAACGAAATCGAGATCATCGGTATAGGCACCGTTCTCTTCCAGGAAGTTGATGGCCGTGATGACGCCGCGGCCGGCGCAGCCTACACCAGGTTCTGGACCACCGGATTCGACGCACTTGGTATCGCCGTAACCAACCTTGAGTACATCGTCCAGTTCCAGGTCTTCGACGGTGCCTCGTTCGCGCACCAGGTCCATAACCGTTGACTGTGCTTTAGCATGCAGGATCAGGCGGGTGGAGTCAGCCTTGGGGTCGCAGCCGACGATCATGACCTTCTTGCCGAGGTATGCGAGCCCTGCCACTGTATTCTGTGTGGTTGTTGATTTGCCGATGCCGCCTTTGCCGTAGATTGCGATCTGTCTCATGTGAAGCTCCTTTCGCTCACTCATCCGTGAGCTCTTGTTTAATAGTTTGGGGCTACGAAAAAAGGCGCCCCATTGCTGTGAATGGCGGCGCCTTTGCCGAATCCGGTTAAGTGGGTTTATTCGTGTTGGTTACGTCGATGTTATAGCATAGTGCGTGCCAAAACTTAATATGCTAATGATAACAATAAGTTACAGAAATATGCACTCAAAATAGGCGATATTTGGGAGATGGATAGGAGGAAGATGCGCCAGCCGTACAGGCAGATGCCTAAAAAATAATCAACTGGGCAGCATGCGGAATGCGGAAGCCTTGATGGCAGCATAGATAGTGCTGTCTTGGGTAATGTTCAACTCGTTGACCGCATCCTGGACAACTTCCGCGATCAGCGTATTGCCGGCACAATCCAGTTCTATGCCGATCTTCCTTCCCGAGCTGAACAGCGAGCGCACGCGGCATTGCAGGAGGTTGCGGGCGCTGATTGCTTCAGGGTGCTGTTTGAACAGGATGATGTCCTTGGAAGAAAGTTCCGCCATGGACCCCTCACGTTCCGAACCGACCGAGAGCAGCAGTCGCGAAGCACCCCAGGGATAGGCGAAAAGCCCGTCATTTTGTGCCGGGCGTCCCAGTTTCAGCAGGTTGATGTACCCTACCGGACTTTGTCCCATACGGCTTTTGGCCAACTGCTCGCTGGTGGTTTGCTCGACCATGGTCCCTTTTTCAAAAACCAGGGCGGTATCGGTCATGAGCCGCATCTCAACAAGCGAATGGGATATGAACAGATAGGGGATGCCGAAGTGCTCACCGACACTTTTCAGGTAGGGAATTATCTGGAAGCGCAGGGAATCGTCCAGTGCCGAAAGCGGTTCGTCCATCAACAGCAAGCGGGGGTTTGCCAGGATGGCCCGCCCCAGGGCGACGCGCTGTTTCTCTCCCCCGGACAGGTTTGTGACGCCACGACCCAGGAGGCCTTCCAGTTTCAGCACATCAACCAGGGAATTGAAGTCGATGGTGCGATATTGGGCAGGGCAGCGTTTGAATCCATAGAGCAGATTGTTTTTTACGCTCAGATGGGGAAACAGGCAGTGTTGTTGAAAGACCATGGCGATCCGCCGCTGTTCCGGGCGCAGGTTGATTTTGGAAGCTTTGCTGAATAGACAGTCGCCATCAAGGACAATCTCGCCGCTGTCGGGCTCAAGAAGTCCTGCCAGCATACTGACCAGGGTTGATTTGCCGCTGCCCGACACGCCGAAAATGCCGACCCTGTCGCCGCTTATGGTGAAGTCGGTTGCCAGGGTAAAGGAAGTGAAGCTTTTCTTTGCAGTCATGCTGAGTTGCACGTTAGTCTCTCCGCGCCATTTTCTTGGCCATCATCTCATGCAGAAAAAGGACGATCATGGAAATAACCACCGAAACCAGACAGAGCGAGATGGCCGTATTTTCACTGGTGGGGGAACTGGCGTACTCGTATATGGCCAGCGGGATAGTCTGGGTAACACCGGGAATATTGCCGGCCACGATGATTGTGGCCCCAAATTCACCAAGGCTGCGGGCGAACATCAGGGACGAACCGGCAATCAGCCCCGGGACCGAAAGCGGCAGGATAACGGTAAACAGGGTGTCGTGCCAACGGGCGCCAAGGGTCCGGGAAGCGTTGATCAGTTGCTTGTCGATATCCTCCATGCCGATGCGCAGTGAGCGCACCAGCAGGGGAAAGGCAACAACAGCGGAGGCAATCACCGCGGCCTTGAGGGTGAAGATCAGCCTGATGCCGGCCTCGTCGAGCAGGGCTCCGAGCCAGCCCTGCTTGCCGAGCAAAAGCAGAAGGAAATACCCCACCACAACCGGCGGCAGGGTAAGGGGCAGGTTGACGAGCACTTCCAGCACCACTTTGCCGCGAAATTTGACAAAGGTGATCAGATAAGCGACGGCAAATCCGAACGGCAGTGACAACAGGGTGGCTGCGCAGGCAACCTCAACCGAAAGCCTGATGGCCACGTAATCTGTGGGAGAGAGTGGGGTCATGGTGTCTAACTTGATTTCGGTGATTATCTGCTGTTAGAGAGTCGTAAATCCATATTTGGTGAGTACCGTCTTTGCCTCTTTACTGTGCAGATAGGTGTAAAAGGCCACTGCGTCCTTGCTTTTTGCACCGGTAATCGTCAGTGCCATGGGGTAGGTAACTCTCGGATAGAGTCCCTGCGGGACTGTGAACAGTATCTTGGCCTTTTTCGCCTGCAGGGCGTCGGTCCTGTAGACAAAGGCGCCGTCAACTTCCCCTCTTTCGGCATACATCAGGCATGCCCGCACATCTTTGGCCATGACCAGCTTCTTTTCCAGTTGTTTTTCAAGGCCGGCTTTATTTAATGCTTCCGAGGCATACTCTCCGGCTGGAACACTCTTCGGGCTGCCAATGGCAATCCTTTCCAGCTTCAGCAGGTCTTGCATGGATGATGCCTTGCCAGGCTCGCCGGCAAACACCAGGGTGTTGAAACTAAAGGTCCCGATGCTGGTGACATCGACCAGCTTCTTGTTCTTCAGATAATCCATCCACTCCAGGTTGGCGGATATGAAGATGTCGGCCGGAGCCCCGTTTTCGATCTGCTTTGCCAGGGCTCCGGAAGCGCCGTAGTTCTTCAGCAGCTTCACACCGGGGTGCTTTTGGGCAAAGTTGTCGGACAGTTCGTTGATTGCATCTTTCATGCTGGCGGCGGCAGAGAGGTTGATATCTCCGGCCAGAACCGGTGTGGAGAGAAGGAGCATTACTAGCAGGGTTGCTGCCAGCTTTGTTACGTATTTCATGATTGGGACCTCCAAAACAGGATGTGTTGTCTTACATGGTTGTGATCAGGCCGGTTGAATGTCAACGCCGATATCGGACGGCTTGCCGAAATAGACCGACGACAGGACGATGATGTCGATTCCCGTGGCGGCATACTCGGCGGCATTGGCTTCGTTGATGCCCCCTGCCGCGGAAATCAGGATGTTCGGGTTTGCTGCCCGGATGGCGGCAACAGTGCTTTTCAATTCAAGCGGCGAAACCTTGTCCAACTGCACGACGTCGGCAGTGCTGCGCGCGATCAGCATTGCTTCCTCCGTGTTGTCGGCTTCGACAATGATCTTGGTCTCGCGGGACTTCAAACCCAGCCCGGCAACGGTGCCGAGAAAACCCTCCAACCCACCAAGGAAGGCGGTGTGCTGTTTGAACACCAACACCGTTTCCGACAGCCCCAGGCGATGGGGCAGGGCACCTCCGGCCATAACGGCCTTGATGGCGATCTTCTTGGTTCCGGGGAAAGACTTGCGGGTGGTCACCACCGATATTGCCGGATTGACAGCCCTGCTCTTTGCGACAATGCGCTGCGTCCGGGAGGCAATGCCTGAGGCATATTCCAGCAGGTTCAAGGCCACCTTCCAGCCAGCATGCAGGGACTGTGCCGACCCTTCGGCCGCCAGGAACTTGAAGCCGGCCGGAAGCTCGGAGCCGCTGGGCAGGCAGGTGGTAACGGTTGCACCGCATTTGCCGAGCACCCTGGCCGCTTCTTCCGTGCAGCAGAGCGTTGTCTCCTCCCGGGTGGTAAAGACAATTCGTCCCGGATGAGCTCCCATACCGAGCAGATGGGTGGTCAGGTCTCCATAGGGGAGGTCTTCTTCGATGAAGCGTTCGATTTCGTATTCCGGAAGGCAATTGATCATCTCTACCCTTTCTCTGATTACGTTATAGTCACAAATATACAACGAATGCCGAAAAAAAGGACAGCGCCGTTGCTGTCCCGTTATTCCACTCAGCTGACGCCGATGATGACGGTGGAGGCCTTGAACAGGGCGCAGGCATGGCCTCCAACCTTAAGTTCGAGCCGTTTGGCGCTTTCATGGGTAATGACCGCGCTGACGGTATTGCCGCCGCCGATCTCGACGTCCACCTCGGTGTTTACCGGGCCTTCGATGATCTTGGCGATGGTGCCGCAGAAGATGTTGCGGGCGCTGACCTTGGCATCGTGCAGATCAGTGCCGATGATGACCGAACTGGCCTTGATGATGGCATAGGCATCACTGCCGGTAGCCAGCCCCAGGTTGTCGATGGCGCCGTTGGTGACGACGGCAACAAGATTGATGCCGCTGCCGAGGGTCAGGGTTACCTCGGCGTTGACGGCCCCTTTTGTGATCTTGGTAACGGAACCGGCAAAAGTATTACGTGCGCTTACTTTCATGGAGATCCTCCTTAGGAATTTTTGGAGACTGCTAATGTCTCCCAATCTTTCTTCCAAGTTTACCAGATATTTTCGATGTTCTTCCTGAATTATGCGGAATTGACTGATGACCATCTTTCCATCCGGGGTCAGATTGGTCCCTCCCCCGCCTTTGCCACCGGTCAGCCTCTCAACCAGCGGCTTTTCAGCCATGTTGTTAATCAGATTCACTGTGTCCCAGGCAGTTTTGTAACTGATACCTACCGCCTTTGCCGCCTTGGTGATGGAGCCCAATTCATCGATTTTTTCCAGCAGATAAATGTGGTCTCCTCCCAGGTACCTGCGATCGGATTTCTGCAGCCACAGGCTGCCGCCAAGTTCTATTTCATTTTTTCGGGATCTCATGGGATCTATGCCTGCATCTTCTTTGAGGTAACTGACGGCAAAGCAACATTCCTGCTTCATGAGTCTATTCTATAGCACGTATCGTAGCCGGAGTAAAGGAAGCCATATTCAACAACCCATATTATTACGATGAGCTTCAATCCCGCCCGGCACACGAAGGCGTCAAGGATTCAAGACGACATTAAACCGTTCCGTACATTCAGGAACATTTGTTTCAGAAACGTACCTCACGGAACGCCGAAATCCGACATTGTCGGCAACTAAAATCGAAAAGTGCTGTAGGGCAATTTTCCTGTGCCGCCAGTGTTGACAGCCATAACTGGTTGAAATCTGCATGTTATATCTGGTGCCGGCTTGTGGTTTTTGGCCTGCCCAGCCCTTTGCGGCCACATAAAAATCATTGGCCTGGCATGCTCTCTGCTCAATAGGGAAACAGCGCTGACGAACCGGTTCCCAAATCCAAGATTCCAGATAAATCAAAGGAGACGCATCATGACCAGGAAAATAGCAATTTACGGTAAAGGCGGCATCGGAAAATCGACAACAACCCAAAACACCGCGGGTGCAATGGCGCACTTTCATGGCAAAAAGATCTTTATACACGGTTGCGACCCCAAGGCCGATTCAACCCGACTTATTCTCGGTGGTAAGCCGCAGGATACATTGATGGATGTGTTGCGCGAGGAGGGGGCTGAAAAGATCACGATCGAGAAAGTCGTAAAGACCGGCTATCAGGATATCCGTTGCGTTGAATCCGGCGGCCCTGAACCGGGTGTCGGATGTGCGGGACGTGGAGTTATCACCGCCATCGACCTTATGGAAGATCTTGGGGCCTATACGGAAGACCTGGATTATTTGTTTTTTGACGTGTTGGGCGACGTGGTGTGCGGCGGTTTTGCCATGCCTATCCGGGATGGTAAAGCGCAGGAGGTGTATATCGTCGCTTCGGGCGAGATGATGGCCATCTATGCCGCTAACAACATCTGCAAAGGCCTCGTCAAATATGCAAAGCAGAGTGGCGTACGCCTTGGCGGCATCATCTGCAACAGCCGTAAAGTCGACGGGGAAAGGGAGTTTCTTGAAGAGTTTACCTCGGCAATCGGCACGCATATGATCCATTTTGTCCCGCGTGACAACATCGTCCAAAAAGCCGAGTTCAACAAGAAAACCGTCACGGAATTCGAACCGGATTCGGACCAGGCCCATGAGTATAGCGAGCTTGGGCGCAAGATCATCGAAAACACGAACTTTGTCATCCCCAAACCACTCACCATGGATCAGCTTGAAGAAATGGTTGTTAAATACGGCCTTGCCGATTGATTGCGATGAATTAAGAACAAGGAGAAATCTCTATGCCTCTTCATGAGTTTGAATGCAGCACGTGTATTCCTGAAAGGAAAAAGCACGCTGTTGATAAAGGGCCCGGCGAGGATTTGACGTCGGCCCTTCCCGAAGGATACCTCAATACGATTCCCGGATCGATTTCCGAGCGCGGCTGTGCCTATTGCGGAGCCAAGCACGTTATCGGCACCCCAATGAAAGATGTCATCCACCTCAGCCATGGACCGGTCGGATGCACCTACGACACCTGGCAGACCAAACGCTACATCAGCGATAACGATAATTTTCAGCTTAAGTATACCTATGCATCGGATATGAAGGAAAAACATATCGTGTTCGGAGCGGAAAAAATACTGAAGCAGAACATGATCGAGGCATTCAAGGCCTTTCCCAAAATCAAGCGCATGACCCTCTACCAGACCTGCGCTTCCGCGCTGATTGGGGATGACATGAATGCGGTTGCCCAGGATGTGATGGATGAAATGCCCGATGTGGATATATTTGTCTGCAATTCTCCGGGATTCAAGGGGCCGAGCCAGTCGGGCGGGCATCACACGATCAATATCGCGTGGATCAAAGACAAGGTCGGAACGGTTGAGCCCAAGATTACCAGCGATTACGTCATCAACTACGTCGGCGAATACAATATCCAGGGCGATGAGGTAATCATGCAGGATTATTTCAAAAGAATGGGTATCCAGGTTCTGTCCACCTTTACGGGCAACGGTTCCTACGATGATCTTCGGGCCATGCATGGAGCGCACCTCAATGTGCTGGAATGCGCCCGTTCCGCCGAGTACATCTGCAACGAACTCAGGGTACGGTACGGGATTCCGCGGCTCGATATAGACGGGTTCGGTTTTGAACCGTTATCGGATTCACTCAGGAAGGTCGCCCTGTTCTTCGGCATCGAGGAAAGGGCACTGCAAATCATCAAAGAGGAAACCGCCAGGTGGAAACCGGAACTGGACTGGTACAAGGAACGGTTGCAAGGGAAAAAGATCTGCCTCTGGCCGGGCGGTTCCAAGCTCTGGCATTGGGCCCATGTCATCCACAAAGAAATGGGCCTCGATGTTGTGTCGGTCTATACGAAATTCGGTCACCAGCAGGACATGGAAAAGGGGATTGCCCGATGTGAAGAAGGCGCCCTGGCCATCGACGACCCCAACGAGCTGGAGACGATCGAAGCCATGCTGAAGTTGCAGCCCGATATCATCGTTACCGGCAAACGTCCCGGCGAGGTTGCCAAAAAGATCAGGGTTCCATATCTCAACGTCCATGCGTATCACAATGGCCCGTATAAAGGTTACGAGGGGTGGGTCCGGCTGGCACGGGATATCTATAATGCGATTTATTCGCCGATCCACCGGCTGGCCCTGCTGGATATCAGCAAGGATGAAATCCCCACGGACAAGGGGTTTGCCACACGCAGGATGCTTTCCGACGCTAATCTGAACGAGGAGATAGCCTCCTCAAGCGACCTGAGACCGTACACCGGCAAATACGATTGTCTCCCGGATTATATGAACCATACCTATCCTGATGAGCTCAGGAAAAAGCCTGCCGGCGATAACTAGAGGAGGAGAAGTGACCATGAAAGACAGGATTGCCCAACTGGAAACTTACATCATGAAGCATTGTCTCTGGCAGTTTCACTCACGCGTCTGGGACCGGAAACGGCAGAACGAAGGGGTTCTGACAAAAACCACGCAGATATTGTGTGGTGAACCGGCTGCGCACGAAACCCTGGAGGACCGGTGCTATTGGGTGGATGCCGTCTGCTTGGCCGATGCGTTTAAATCGCGCTGTCAGTGGCTGAACGAGATGGACAAAACGGAAATAAAGTCGCTCATGCAGGAGCTGAAAAATCGTATTGACTACTTAACGATTGACGGGTCGCTGAATAAAGAGCTTACCGACGTAAATTATTAGAAAGGGGCCGCATATGTCTTGTGAAGTCAAAAACAAAGAACGCGTCGGCGTTATCAATCCGATATTTACCTGCCAGCCCTGTGGCGCGCAGTTTGCCAGCATAGGAATCAAGGACACCATCGGGATCGTTCATGGAGGGCAGGGATGCGTTATGTTCGTCCGCCTGCTGTTCTCCCAGCACTTCAAGGAAAGTTTCGAGCTGGCCTCTTCGTCGGTGCACGAAGAGGGGGCGGTTTTCGGCGCCTGCCGGCGAGTAGAAGAAGGTGTGGATGTGCTGTTGATGCGTTATCCCCATGTCAAGGTCATTCCGATAATCTCAACCTGTTCGACGGAGATTATCGGAGACGACATCGATGGCGTTGTCATAAAACTCAATGAAGGGCTCTTGAAGGAAAAATATGCCGGTCGGGAGGTCCATCTCATCCCGATCCATACCCCCAGCTTTGTGGGAAGCATGGTGAGCGGTTACGATATTGCGGTGAGGGATTTTGTCAAATATTTTGCAAAAAAGGACGAACCCAACGGAAAAATCAACCTTTTCACCGGATGGGTCAATCCGGGGGACGTGACGGCTCTCAAGCATTTGCTGTCGGAAATGCAGATCGACGCGACCGTGCTTTTTGAAATCGAAAGCTTTGATTCACCTTTGATGCCGGATGGCAATCATGTCTCCCACGGAAGCACCACAATCGAGGATCTGAGGGGAACGGCGAACGCTTCGGGCACCATTGCGCTGAATGTCTACGAAGGTGGTAAGGCCGCCAAATTCCTTGAAAAGGAATTCCAGATCCCGACAGTCATCGGGCCGACCCCCATCGGCATCCGCAACACGGATACCTTCCTGCAGAACCTGAAAACTATGACCGGCAAACCCATTCCCGAGTCGCTTGTGCGGGAGAGGGGCCTTGCCATCGATGCGCTGACCGATCTCACCCACCTGTTTTTTGCCGACAAAAGGGTCGCGATCTACGGCAATCCGGATCTTGTCATCGGTCTTGCGGAATTCTGCCTTGACCTGGAAATGAAGCCCGTGCTGCTGCTGTTGGGCGACGACAATTCAGCCTACAAGGATGATCCCCGGATCAAGGATTTGCAGGAAAAAGTCGATTACGACATGCAGATCGTCACCAATGCCGATTTTTGGGAGTTGGAAAACCGGATCAAAAACGAAGGGCTTGAACTGGATCTGATCCTGGGGCATTCCAAGGGCAGGTTTATTTCCATTGACTATAACATCCCAATGTTTCGGGTCGGTTTTCCGACATACGACCGCGCCGGTATGTATCGCCATCCCATTGTCGGATATGCAGGGGCGATCTGGCTTGCCGAACAGATGGCAAACACCCTTTTCACGGATATGGAGTACAAAAAAAACAAAGAGTGGATTCTAAACGTCTGGTAAGGGAAGCGCAGGGTGGCATGAGATATCCGCAGACGTATGTCCGATGCCTTATCCTCCGTGTAAAAAGGGGGCATGTATGAAAATTGCAGCTTTTGTCGATGATAGCGGCGCAGTGGCCGGTTTTTATGAAAAAGGGCACATATGTCTTTATGATCAGGTTTCCGGGACGTGGGAAATTGCAAGAAGAATCATGATGGACATCGATGTGGAGATGAGCCTTGCTGAAATCAAAGCGATCTTTTACAGCGCCATGTCCCAGTTGGAAGATTGCAAGGTGTTCATCGTCAGAGAATTCAAAGGGCTGTTTCATGCGTTGTTGATGGAAGAATTGGGGTTTCATACCTGGAAGTCAGCAGGGACCATGCTTGAGCAGCTTGACAACGTTGTCCGGCAGGAACGGGAATATGTGGCGGAACTGGAAAAACAGGCGCAGACCAATGCCGGTAAACAGGCGGGCAGAACCTCCGGTCATGGCGGTTGCGGCGGAGGCTGTTCCTCCTCGCGGCCGGCCGCGACAATCGCTCATGGCAGGGAATCCTGCGGGTCCGGTTGCGATGTCCCGCGACCGGTTTTGGTTGGCGACATAAAAGAAGGACGTTATTCGATAAACCTGGCCGAGATTTTACAGGACAACCCGGCGCTCAATTCAAGACAGGTATTGATTCCCGCACTTGAAGAAACCACATTCAAAAAACTTGAAATACTTTGCGACCATACTCCCAGATGGTTTTATAACGAGTTGAATAATCTGAATTTAGCGGCAGAGCCCGAGACGCGTGACGTCACCGGGCGTTGGCTGAAGGTGGTGGTTCTGCCCAAATTTTGTTCCCCCGGTCAATAGCGGTACCGGTGCCTGATTCCCCGTTAATCGAAGGGCATCGATCCCAGCCCGGCATCCATGGCAGGCAAAGAGGATAAAAACATGAACGACATTCATCATGGTACGCATCATTTATATTTTGCCTATGGCTCCAATATGAACCCTGACCAGATTACTTCCCGCTGCTATAAACCTGAAGTTGTCGCCATTGCACGGTTATCCGACCATGTAATATCTTTTTTCGGCTATTCCAAGAGATGGGATGGCGGTGAGGCGACTCTGATCAGTAAACCAGGAGAAGACCTTTGGGGCGTGGTTTACAAGCTGTCATTTTTCGATAGCGAACGTCTTGATTCCTGGCAGGATGTCCGTCTGGACGGTACCGGTTCCTATTTTCTCTTTCCAACGGAAGTCGTGGATAAAGATGGGAACAATTATCCGGTTCTTCTCTATAAAAAGTTCTTTTCCGGCGAACCACTCTTTCCCAGCACGGAATACCTGGATACTATTGTGTCAGGCGCACTGTCTCGCGGTATTCCTGCCGGCTACATAGAAAGGCTGAAGGGAATCGAGACAAAACCCGCAAGTTTCCCAGTTCCGAGGATATTTGAATATGAACGTTCAGCCACATTTGGTAATAATTCCTGCGATTGTGGCAGCCAAAAGAAGTCGAACAATAATGAACCTGAAGCCGCATGAATAACGTGAAAGGAGCATGTATGACAGATTCGACCGGAAAACACCCGCACGGCATGATGCGGCGCACGGATCGCGAGATCATAGACCGTGAGGAGATCGACGCAATCATCCGTTCGACAAATCTTATGCGCATCGCGCTCGTCGATGGCGATATGCCGTTCCTGGTCCCCGTATTCTACGCCTTCGACGGCTCGGCGCTTTATTTCCATTCGGCGCAGACCGGCACCAAAATAGACCTCATGAAGCGCAACAATAACATCTGTTTCGAGATCAGCGTCGACCACGGTGTTATCGAAAGTGACGAGGCATGTGATTTCGAGGCTCGACACCGCACGGTGATTGGTATCGGCAAGGCGATATTTGTAGCGGATGAAGTTGAAAAAATCAAAGCACTTGATGGTATTGTCGCGCATTTTTCCCGGAAAAAGTTTGCTTACCCGAAAGCGAATCTCGACCGTACCTCAGTTATTCGCATCGACATTGAATCTATCAAAGGAAAGAAACACTCTTGATTTTGCAGAGTTTGCCACGTGCAGGAGGACCAACGTCATGAAAGTTGCATTTGCTTCTACTGATGGGATAACCATCAATAAGAGATTCGGCGAAACCAACGAATTCAAAATCTGGGAAATAGGGCCTGACCAGGCGTCCTACCATGGCGACAGAAGCGCCATTACTTCCACTCTTGTCAATGATGAGCGTAACTCCGCACGGGCCGGTGCCATAGCCGACTGCCCCATAGTCTGCAGCATGGATATCGGCACCAGGGCCCTGGCCAGGATCGTAGCGCAAAATGCCTTTCATCTGAAGACCGGTACGGAAATGCCCATTACGGAGATTATCGGAAAGTTGCAGGGCGTTCTGCGGGGCAACCCGCCTCCCTGGATGAAGAAGGCCATGGAGCGCGCCGGAGCGGACGCGACGGCTATATGATCCGCTGAACGTGATATTCGCCGCCGATGATCATGTATTCGTCCTCCCCCTTCAGAACGTTGCCGGGCAGCAGATCATTGTAGAAAAAAATCTTGGCAAGGGGCACGGAGGTCTTCCAGACCGTGCGCCCGAATTCCCAGGCCCGCTCGGCGTCGCTGGTGAAAGAAACCAGATTGTTCATCCTGACGATCTGTTCCCGTTTATTCAGACTCTTCAAAACATCGTACTCCTCCGCGTCATGGGTGCCGCGATAAAGAGTGATGGCCTTCAGCCCGGGATATTTGCGGGGGAGTTCAAACTGGACAAACTCGAATAAAAGATCCAGCTGGGATTGAATGGCGCTGGTCTGGGCGCTCCCTTTCATCACATCTACCGTGTAGTTGAAATAGGCTTCGCTATTGATGTCGTCTATGCGGGCCCTGTGGAAGGTCGGGCTGATGCCGGTACGGCTTTCCACCCAGTGTTTGAGCACTGCTCCGGCTACGGAATTCGAGTCGATTTTCCATCCCTTCAAAAATCTCAGGTAACAGTTGCGAATACTCATGCGGGCCGAGTCGGTGGCCTGTTCCTGCCAATGGTGCAGATGGAACTTGACCGACATGTAGTCGTTGAAAAGCAGGGCCCGCTCTTCGCGGGACGCGGTAGACGCAAGCCTGTCGAACAAAAACCGGTTACTTTCCCTGACTCCCTGGACCTGCAACGGCTGCGGGTTTTCATTGAAGTGATACGAGGCGATGGCCCAGGGAGGCAGGTTGCAAAAGTTGAATGAGCCGTATTTCAGTAGCCGATCCTCCTATTAACTTCCGAAACAATAAGTGTTCCGGGGCACTAGAAGATAACCTGGGCCTGGAGCCGGTAAATCATGTCATCGGCAGCGCCCTTGCTCTGATCGTGGGTGTCGGTAATGTCTCCCTGGAGCTTTAGATTGTGCGCATTGAAGTAGTATGAAATAGCTCCCTGGATGTCGGTCCTCAAGTCATTGGCCGCGCTCCGGTTCGGATCGACATATGAGTAGCGGACAGCAGCCTCAAGGGTTTTCGGGATGAGACAGTAGCCGGCCTGCGCATAGAAGCCCTCGGCGCGCAGCTTCTGGTTGCTGGTATTACCGTCTGCTTCGCCGGCCAGGTATTCTGCTTGGGATGAAAACCCGTGCCATTTGAAGGCGGCATCGATGCCCCATGTGTCAACATCGATCTTCTCACCGTTTGCAAACGTGGCGATTCCTTGCCCAAGCCAGCCGCTGGTGCCGGCAAGGGTAATGCCATTGGTTTCCAGGGTGGTGGTAGTGGTCTTTTTAAGGACATTGCCGTAGTAGTTGGCGCCGACGGACAGGAGCGGTTTTTGACTGTTGCCCAGATCGCTTTCCTCTGTACCCATTTTGCCAAAAGGATTAAAGGTTACGCGTGCTGCAATGGCGTTGGCGGTCGTATCTCCATTCGTCGCTCGGGTAGTACTCTGGCCGGCACCGCCGTAGACACCGAATTCGTAAGTTGCCAGCCCTTTGGCAATATCGCCGTGGAGTTTGACGCCAATGTCATAACCGGGGCGGAAGGCATCCGATGCGGCAGAGCGGTCCACGAACTGCTGCGCACCGGACGAGTTCAGCCATTGCCGGCCGAACGGCACCTTGGTTTGCCCGGTAAGAACCTGCACTTCGTCAAGCAAGCGGTAGTTGAGGTAGGCATGCTCCAAAAGCTTGGAGGAACCGCCATTCACAAAATCCACCTGTAGGAGGTAGGTGAGGTCCTTGGTATAGGCATAGCCATTCATCCAGAATTTCATCCGCTTTACTTCCCATTTGTTTGATGGGGTGGTTTTGGCGGTGTTGTCCGAATCGGTCAAGCTGAAACGGGTCTGGAGCCGTCCGCCCAGTGCGAGCTTGAATTTCTCGTCGGGCGAGGTGAAGTTGAATCCCTTGCCGATCTTGTAGTTGATCGGTTTGCTCTTGACCACTTCCTTGTAGTCGGCCTCGGAGATCACACCCTTCTCCTTCAGAATTTCCTCCAGGGTAACCGCCCCGGCGCTTTGCACCGCCAATGCTGCTGCCAGCAAGGTGCCGGCCATAACTTTCTTTTTCATCTTTCCTCCATGGGTATTTTGTTACAGGGAACAGGCCCCGCCCTACAATCAACACACTGCCCGGTTGCACTACCATTTCAACTGCCACTGGATTTAACGGTACGTTTTGTAATCGATCTTATATTTATCCATTCTCAAGCCGAGAACACGCCTGGTCATCCCCAGCTCACGGGCCGCCACGGTCATGTTGCCGTTGCAGGCCTTGAGCGCCTCGATCAGCAGCTCGTATTCAACGGAAGCCAGTTTCGCCTCCAACCCACCCTTGCAGGCGCTTTCGGCCAGGACGGATGTCTGCAGGGACGGTGGCAGATTGTAACCATGCACCACCTCATCCTCGGAAAGGATGACGGCCCGCTCGATGACGTTTTCCAATTCCCGCACGTTTCCGGGCCAGTGGTAGCTCATCATCATGTTCAGGGCAGGTATGGAAATCCGTTTGACCGCCTTGCCGGACTCCTGGGCGAAGCGGGCGACAAAATGGTCGGCCAGGGTGATTATGTCGCTGCCCCGGTCGCGCAATGGCGGGATGGTAATCGGAAAAACATTCAGCCGGTAATAAAGGTCTTCGCGGAATTGCCCCTTGGCGACCATATCGGCAAGCACCCTGTTGGTTGCGGCAATGATACGGATATCGACCTTGATGGGCCGGTTTCCGCCCACCCGCTCGAAGGTCTTTTCCTGGAGAACCCGCAATAATTTTGCTTGCATGGCCAGGGATAATTCGCCCACTTCATCAAGGAAGATGGTCCCTCCGTCGGCATCTTCGAAACGTCCGGTACGCTGGGTAACGGCACCGGTAAACGCGCCTTTCTCATGGCCGAACAGCTCGCTTTCTATGATGTTTTCCGGCAGCGCGGCACAGTTGAATTTTACAAATGGGCCGTCCGCCAGCGTGCAGTTGTAATGAATCGCCCCGGCCACCAACTCCTTGCCAACCCCGCTTTCCCCCAGGATCAGGACTGTCGTTTTGGTGTTGGTAATCTTGCGAATCAGTTCGTACACATCCAGCATGGCCTTGGAACTGCCGATGATGTTCGCGGGTTTGAACTTCTGCTTCAGCGCATCGGTGAGACGCCGGTTTTCCTTTTCCAGATTGACCTTGTCAAAGTGCTCCATCAGGTACAATTCGACTGCCGGCGCAATCATTGCGGCAAAGGTGGCGAGCAATTCCACGTCCTGTTCCAAGAGCTTCATGCTGTCGTAGATCCGCTCCGCGCTGATGGTGCCCAGCACCTTTCGCCCGCGCATGATCGGTACGCAGACAAAGGAAAGTTCCTGGTCAAGGCCATATTTCAAGCTGCGCGTACGGTGCAGGAACGTTGGTTCCTCACTGATGCGCAGCAACATAATGGCCTTGCCGGTTTCGACTACCTTTCCGGTAATCCCTTCGCCCAAGGCATAAACGCCCCGCGATGCCTCGTCCTCGGTCAGGCCGAAACTCTCATGGAGCAGTATCCTGCCCGATTTCTGGTGATACAGGCTGATCATGCCACAGACGATGTTCATGTCCTTTTCCATGATCTGCTGCAGGATGATGAGGGTATGGGACAGGTCGGAACTTTCGGCAATGACCCGGCTCATCTGATAGAGCAGCGGAAACACCTTGGCGCGGCATTCGCGGTTGCGGCATTTGCCGACCGTTGCCAGATTGAGCCTCATGGCAGCGGATTTGTCGCTGTCACTGCTGAAAACGACCTTCAAATCGGTCTTTTCCGTTATGGAATCCGCTTTATCTGCTGCCGACATGGTGTCCATACCCTTCGTGCTCCCTGGAATCGTTCCCCAACCTGACCGCCGGCACGCATACCCGCACCCCTTCCGCCACGCTATACAGCCGCACATCGACGTTGTACAGTTCCCGCAGGGACGCGGGGGTCACGGTCTCGCAGGCTGCGCCGTCCCGGATGATCCTGCCCTGGCCCATCATCACCACCCGGTCGGCCACGGCCATGGCGTGATCCGGGTGGTGGGTCGAAAAAATGACTGTATAGCCTGTCCTGGCCAGGGACTTGAGCCGCTCCAGCAGGCGCAGCTGGTTGCCGTAGTCGAGCCCGTTGGTCGGCTCGTCCATGATAAAGGTGCCGGCGCCCTGGGCCATGGCCCGGGCGATCAGGGCCAGTTGCCGCTCGCCGCCGCTGACCTCGGTATAGGGGCGCTCGGCCAGGTGCCCGATGCCGAGCTTTTCCAGGGCCTCGTCGGCGATCAGCCGGTCCTTTTCGCTGTAACGGGCAAAGAAGGCGCTGTGGGGCAGGCGCCCCATCAGGACCACGTCGCAGACCCGGTAGGCAAAGGACTCCTTGTGCACCTGGGGCACGTAGGCCACCATTCGCGCCAGTTCCCGACGGGGAATGGTGCGGATGTCGCGTCCGTGCAGGAGGACGCTGCCGCGAGACGGCTTGAGCAATCCCAGGATCAGCTTGAGCAGGGTGGTCTTGCCGCTGCCGTTGGGCCCCAGCAGCGCCAGAACCTCCCCCTGTTCCATGCTCAGATCCACATCCGCCAGCACTTGGCGACGGTGGTAGGCGAACGAAAGCCGTTCCAGGCGGAGCAGCGCCATCACAGCCACCCTTTGCGGGCGTTCTTCAGCACCAGTACGAAAAATGGGATGCCGATCAGAGCCGTGACTATGCCGATGGGGATCTCGAAGGTAAAAGCCAGCCTGGAGATGTCGTCCACCAGCAGCAGGTACGATGCCCCTGCCAGGGCCGTGGCCGGGAGCAGGGTTTCGTTGTCCGGTCCGGTGATCATGCGGGTGATGTGGGGGATGATCAGCCCGACCCAGCCGATGATGCCGGCCAGGACAACGGTCAGGGTGCTGATCAGGGTGGCGCAGACAATCACCGTCAACCGCACCGCCTCCACGTTGACCCCCAGGGCCCGGGCCTCCTCGTCCCCCATGCTGAGCACGTTGAGATGGCGCGCCATGAGCATCAGGCAGGCGATACCGACCAGGATCGGGATGCCGGCCTTGAAGGTCATGCCCCGGTCTGCCATGGACATGTTGCCCATCAGCCAGTAGACAATGGCCGGCAACTGGTTGTAGGGGTCGGAGACGTATTTGACGATGGCGACCAGCGCGCTGAAGAAGGCGCCGCTGATGATGCCGCCCAGCACCAGCATGACCGTGCCGTTGACCCGGCAGAGCCTGGCGATCCCTATTGCCAGCCCCACGGCGGCAAAGCCCCCCAGGAAGGTGGCTGCCTGGACCCCATACCAGGTCTTCAGGAACACCAGCCCCAGGGCCGCGCCCAACGACGCTCCGGCTAGAACCCCCAGGATTCCGGGCGAAACCAGCGGATTGACGAACAGGGCCTGGTAGGCCGCCCCGGACACCGCCAGGGCTGAGCCGATCAGGGCCGCCGCCATGATGCGGGGCAGTCTGATCTCCATGACCAGATTTTCCAGGAGCTGCAGGCGTTCGGCGTCAAAGGTGCCCCAGCCGAAAATCCGGTGGCCCAGGAATCCGGCAACTTCTCCGGGCGCCAGGGGGTATTTGCCGAGGCTCAGGGAGACGAGGGCCGTGGCAGCGAGCAGCAGGCTCAGTAGTGAGATGGGGAGGATTTTCATCGTTGCAGGATCTCCCTCAGGTCCCGGTCGCTCAGTTCCACGCCCAGGAAGAGCCGATAGAACTCCTTGGTTTCCTTGGCCATGTTTATGGGATAGCGCTTGGGGTAGAGCCGGTTGGCGAACCACTTGAGGCCCAGCAGCCGCATGAAGGAGGGGGGGCGGTCGAACCAGTTGAACGGTGTGCGGGGGACCAGCCAGACCTGCCCGTTCCTGACGGCCCCGATGCTTTGCCAGCGCTTGTCGTGGGTCACAGAGTCGCGGAAGATCCGCTCCTGGACCACGATCGCCTGGGGATTGTAGAGCAGCACCTGCTCCAGGTTGACCTTCTCCATCCCCGCGTGATCCAGGGCCGCTCCACGGTGGACGTTCCTGCCGTTGGCCAGGCGGATCACTTCGGCATGCACGGAAGTCTCCCGTTCCGTTGCCAGGCCGTCGGTTCCTTCGGCATAGTAGACCGACACGCGCTCTTGGTCCGGAATCCCGGCGGTTGCAGCCGCCACCGTGCGCAGGGTGTCGCGGGCATAATCCGCCAGTCTGCGGGCCCGTTCCCTGCGCCCCAGCAGGTCTCCCAGGAAGGTGAACGCCTTCGGATAATTCTCCAGGCTGTCCAGATCGAGGAAGACCGTGGCAATGCCGCTTTTGTGCAGCCGTTCGGCCAACTTGTTCCCGGCGCCGCCATCCTTCCAGGCCCACATCAGCACCACGTCCGGCTTGAGAGCCAAGAGCGCCTCCAGGTTTATGTTGCGCCCCTGGCCGAACACCCCGCCCGCAACGGGAAGCCGGGTGAATTCCGGGCGGAGAAAGCGCCGGTCCTCTGCCTTGATAGTGAAATTGACCCCCACCAAAAGGCTGGGATCAAGGGCATAGAGCATGTAAGTGGCTGGCGGCGAACCGGTGAAGACGCGCCGGATGGTGTCGGGCACCGTAACCCGGCGGCCGGTCATGTCGATGATCTCCCGACCCTGGGCGGCGCTCAGGGAGGAGACGGCAAACAGCAGCGTCAGTAGCAGCGTGCGGAGCATGTGGGGTCCTTTCATTCGAGCAGATATTCCACCGGTATGATCAGGCGGGCGCTGACCGGCGGTTTTGGAAACGGCGCGCTGCGCCGGACGGTCTCCATGGCATTGCAGTCGAGCAGGGGCACCCCGGAACTCTTGACTATCCGGATGGCTTCGACCGAACCATCCACCCGGACCACGAACTCGACCTTCAAGGCACCGCTCCATCCCATGCGGCGGGCCCGGCCCGGGTATCGCAGGTTGTTGTTGATCAGGTCGCGGATATAACCGAAATGCTGTCTCAGGTAGCGTTCCCGCAAGGTTTCGGCGCTCTCTCCCCTGGTGCCGCCACCCGTGCCCGTCACGTCCGCTCCGGTGCCGCCGGTTGTTCCCCGGCCTCCCTGGCCAGGCTGTGCCGCTGTCCCTGCCGCGCCTCCGGAGAGGACAGCAACAGGTGCGGTCATTGACATGGCCCGGGTGTCGCTTATTGACATTGGGGCGGCTTCCGCTGCGACCGGCGTTGTTGCGGCCTGCGCCATCGGTGGCGCCTCTGGCGGCGGGGCTGGCACGGCAAGGGGCTGGGCACTGGGAAGCGGGGCTTTTGCAGGAGCGGCCGGTGGTGGCAATGTACCGGGATTACCGCCCATTGCCCGTGTCCCGGGCTGCTGCATCTGTGCGATACTGAGATCGATCATGATCGGCTCCGGCTGCTTGTGGTAAATTCCGGCAATCGAAACCGCACCCCCTGCCACCAGGAGATGCAGAAGAGACGAGGCGAGAAAGGCCGTTGTTTCCGTCTTCATCCTGCCACCCCTTCCCCGGACAACGGTTCAGAAACCCGCCTCCAGGCGCAGGCCGTAGGTGGTCCCCACATCTGGCCAGCCATAGATCGTTTCGTACTTGTCGTTCAGCAGGTTGCCGGCATAGGCCGTGAGCCTGCCGTCAAGTTTCCCGGCCATGAAGGCGTAACTCACGTTGGCATCCAGGCGGGTAAAATCGCCGACCTGGTGCAGCTGTTTATCCACGGAGAATTGGGACTGGGTACTCGTATAGGGCGAGATGTACCTGAGCGATACATTGGTCTTGACCGGCCCATAGGTGTGGCCCAGCAGGAACGTCACCGTGTCGTGGGGCGTATAGTCGTTGTCGCTGTCCAGGGTGGATTCGTAATAGGAGTAGTTGACCGTGTAGTCGAAGCCGCGGGGAAGGCTGCCGGTGGTGGACAGTTCCAGCCCTTTCATGCCTATGGTGCTGGCATCGTAGATGTTGACGGCATTGACGCCGGTGCCGGACGATCCGACCGTGACCTTGTAGTTCCTGACATCGTAGTAAAACAGGGTCAGTTTGGGATTGAAGGCGGGATGGTAATTGGCCGCAATGCCTGCTTCGTACTTGTAGCGTTCCTCCGGGCCCAGGTCCTTGTTGTCCAGGGTGGCCACGAACGAATCCGTCTCGGCATAGGAGTAGCCGAAGCGCGCCGAGAGGGTATGGAATTTGTCGATTTTGTAGGAAGCGCCCAGGGAGGCCCCAATGACCGGGGTCGTCCATTTGTCTTCGATCAGGGCGGTGGTGGTCTGGGTCGGCGAGTATTTGTCGATCCCCTTTTTGATGTACTTGTCGTCCACCCGCACCCCGGCATCCAGGCTCAGCCTGTCGCCAAGGAGGCGCTGCTCGTCCTGGACATAGCCGCCGATCAGGGTCTCTTCGCGGTCCTTGCCGTCCCAGGGAGCGTAACCGCTGGGCTCATGCCACCAGGTAGCCTGGAAACCGGTTTTCAGGGTATTGCTCCCGAAGCTTGCCGTGTGCCAGAGGTGATAATTGTCCGCATAGTCTCCCTGGGCATTGACGGTGGCCACCTGCGGCTTTGCAAAGGTGGCCATGACCTCTTTGTCATGGACCATGCCGTGGGAGTACGACAGCGACGTGACCTGGCTGGAAGTCCATAGCTTGTTGATGCTGACAGCCATCCAGAGGGCCTCCAGGGGGTCGTAGCTCCATTTGGAATTGCTGGTGGTGTTGTATGCCATGGCGCGCTGCATGTCGCGCTTGCCGTATTCGTAGAACAGGGTGGTGTTGACCTTGAGAGATGGCCCGTCGTAGCCGCCGTTGAAGAGGATCGACATGGCCTTCTGGTCGTTGTACCAGTCCTTGCGCCCGTTCGTGCCGTTGGCGGTACCGGTCAGGCGGTAGTTGTAGGGGCCGATCCTGTTGCCGTGCCGGAGTTGGAATTCCCGCGTGTCCAGGCTGCCGTACTCTATCGCTACCCCGCCTTCCGGCCGGGTCCCCTTGCGGGTCGTGATGATCACATAACCCTGGTTGGGTGCGCTGAGCGGAGAGGCAAAGGACATCAGCGGTCCCAGCGTCAGGCTGGTGGAATCCCTGACGACCCGGATCGATTCGATGGTGTCCATGGGAAACTGCGCCATGATGCGCGATACCTGGGCAGAGGGGATGTAAAAGCCGTCCAGGATGATCCCCAGCCCCTGCCCGCCGCGCACGCTGGCGAAATTCATGATCTTGCGCCCCTGGAAGGTGGACTCGACCCCGGCGGCGCGGGTGAGCAGATCGTAGAAGTCCCTGGGATGGATGGCCTCGATCTCCTCCCGCCCGATGATTTCGGTGGAGATCCGGGCGCTCTCGGCAACCGCGGCGGCGCTGTAGGCCGGCAGGCTGTCGCGCTTTCCGGTGACGCCGATCCGCTCCATTTCCACCTGTTCCTCGGTTCCGGACTGCTCCTGGGCCCGGGCGGACCAGGCCATGCCGCCCAGGCAGAGAACCGTTGCTGCCATAACCAGATTTTTCACGTTCATGCCTCCTGAATAAAATTCACAGCAAAGTATTTCATGCCACCATGTGGTAATAATCCGCTTTGTCGAAACAGGGCTTGCACAGGGTCTTGCCCTGGTGCTCGACCTCCCGGCCGTCCATGACGCTCTCACCGCAGCAGGCGCAAGGGACGCGGCGCAAGGGTTTGCCCGGCATATCCTCGGGCCGCAGTGGTACCTCCACGTCGGTGATGGCAAACAGCTCCTCCTCGGGAGCCTTGGCAAAGTCGGGCAGTTGGGCCTTGCCTTCTCCGTTTCCCTTTTTGCCCATCCGGGTCACCACCCGCACCGCCTTGCCTGTCTCCAGGTTGATGAAGGTGGCTGCCATCTTGCCGTAGTCGCGGATCTTCATGGTGCGCTTGCCCGGTTTGCAGCCGGTCAGGGCCATGATGGCGTCGGTGGAGCAGCGGTCGATCTCCACGAACACCATCAATTTTTTCCGGTCGGCACCCTTTGGATCGGTGATGTTGATCCGCTTCAACCCGCTCATGGTCATGCGGGTGCCGATCTCGATGCCTGCGCAGATGTCGCCATGAAATCTCCCTGCCTCGGCAACCAGGGTTGCGTATTCTCCAAAGTATCCGTTGTCCATGTGTCCTCCTGTCGATTTGTCCTGAATCCGTGATGCCTCCACGCCTCCGCTGGCCTGAAATGCCTCTGCCTTGGGCATTGCCACGAATGCAGCTCCTCTACGGAGGACCACCGGAGCAATCAAGCGCAGCAGTGCATGTGGCGTTGTGGCCCCGGCTCTTCCAGGCACTCCGGCATTACGGCATTACGGCATCACTGGATTCAGATTGTTCTAAAGTGCTGGCCAGTCCCAACTGTCGCAGCCGCGGGACATTGACGAGGTTGATCTTGCGCACGCAACTCCCGAACAGCCGATACCCTCCGCCCCCCTCGGCAAGTATCTCCAGGGCCTGATCGCTGTCAGTCACCACCACCGTGCCCACCAGGGCGATGTTGCGCCGGAAGAGCGGGTCAGGCACAAAACCGGCGGTGGGACCGACCACGGCAATGGCGGCATCCTTCGGTACCAGGCTGAGGAGCTCGCCGATGCTGTTGTTGGCAATGGCCGCCCCGGTGAATACGGCTGTCTCGCACCGGGCCAGGGCTGCGGCGGTGGACTCCAGCGGGACAAAGATCCCGTATCCGGCTTCGGCCTCGGCCTGGGTCTCTTTTTTTCGGTCAATGATGGCGACCTCCGCTGCCCCCAACTCTTTCAGGCGCTTCAACAGCGGAATAATGGCGCCTACCATGCAAACCCGCCGGTTTCTGAACAGCGTTGGCACTCCCGACAGGTCTCCGCTGGTATCGATGCAGTAGTGATCTGCATCAAAAAACGGCACGGACAGGGCGTTCAGCGTGGCCAGCCTGATGACTTCGGCAAAGGGGCCGGGAATTTTTCCAGCCATGACCGCCGTGGCCGGCATGCCGCGGATGGCCGGCGTATTTACTTTCAGGATGCGGTTGCCCGCGCTTTTGATTGCCTCGGGCGGGGTATAGGCCACCCCGCCGCAGCCGTTGGACAGCTTTACGCCCACAAAGAAAATCCCCACCACCAGGCGCTCTACAGTCAGTCTTGCCAGGCCGTCTCCGTATAATCCGCCCAGTGTTGCGGCCGCCTCGTCCAGGATCTGTCCGGAGCCGCCGGCAATCCCCCCTGTCTGGCTGCTGTCCGTTAGCGTCAAGACCATGTCACTGCTCCGGCCGGGCAAGTTCGTACACGCCGATGTGCTGCAGATACCGGAGCCGGCGTGGTCCCGGGCGTCCGTCGCCCGCTGAGATGAAGCTGATCTCCCCTTCATTTTCGTCAAGGGGCCTATTGTTCTTTTCAAAGAGCACCACGGCCTGCTCGCCCACCGGGCTGTTGAAGATCTCATGCCAGGAAAAGAGCGCCCAGTGCCCATCGCTGGACGAGAGCGTGACATAGATCCAATTGGGAGAATGGTGCTCCCGCAGGATGATGCCTGCCCGGTCCAGGATCGTGCTCAGCAGGACGCCCCGGCAGCTTTCGATGACCTCTTTCTTTCTGCCCGTACCGCAGATCATGGTCAGGTCCCTGATCTCGGCGCTTTCCATTTCCCTCAGGTTTTCTGTTGTCAACACCAGCGGCTGGCTGACCAGGCCTGCCACTTTTACCTCACGGGTCACGTATTCCGGGCCGTAGACCTTCACTTTCGTATTGGGCATCAGATCTTTCATCTCAATTAGTCCCCCTGCTCCGACCCCTGGCCATGCTCATGTCTATTTCCCGCATATCCCGAAACAGATCCTGCTTGCGGAACGTTATCCAGAAACCGCTCTCATCCCGCCTGATGGCGTAATCCCTGATGCCCGCCTTTCCCAGCGCGTCACCGTAGTCCATTTCATCGCGCTTCCGGTCGAATTTGGGCGTCCATTCGGGAATGCGTTGCCGCATGTTTGCCACGATCTGATCCCGCATTTCCATGGAGCCGAAGCCGCCTCCCAGATAGGCTTGGCCGCCAGGCGCCAAGACGCGCCGGACCTCGCGGAAGGCCCGGGGAAGGTCATGCCAGAAAAACAGCGAACCCCTGCTTACCACAAGGGCCATGGAGGCATCGGGCAGCGGAATCTCGTGGACGTCGCCCTTGATGGCCCTTACTCTCCCCTCCAGATTACGGGCAGCAATGTTTGCCGCCGCAATCTCACGCATGTCTCCGGATTCGTCCAACAGGCAGACCCGCAGGGCGGTTGTGCCGGCCAGGGCCAATCCCAGGTAACCGCCGCCGCTCCCCAGGTCGAGGCAGGTTCCGGTTGTTATGCCGGTCTTGGCGATAATCTGGCTTGCCAGCAGCGGATAGGCCGGGGCAAACACGTTACGGGCAATTTCATCGAATTCATGGGCATTGAAGGTCATGGTCCCCGTCTCCAGTGGGCCGGTCTTCGGCTGTCATCATTATATAGTCAGTTATATAACGCTTGTGCCGAAACATGGCGGATTTGTGCTGCCATACAGTATTTACATAATGCATGCCAACTTTGTGAAGTGTGTAACTCGCCGCAATCTTGAAATAAAATCTTCGTTGGCGAGTTTGGTTATATGTCTTGCTATATAACGATGCCCGATGTTCAAACAGTCTGCACACATTTGCAGCACTGTTCTCAGCCGTAGCCTTAAGCCGTGTTCCCGATCCGCTCGCCGTTGCGCAGGGCGTTGCGTACCGCGCTCAGCTTGGCGTCCATCTCCTCGAACAGGGTCAGGTTGGCCCGTTCGGCATCGCTGGTGACGATAATGGCGCTGATGCCGCCGTTCTTGAAAACCAGGCGCCGGTCTCCCATGAGGGCCAGGATCGGGTCGTGGGTGGCCATGAGCACGATCTTGCGCTTGTCCACCAGGGTATGCACGGCCCGCTTGCGGTCGATGCCGGCGTTCTCGATCTCGTCGATCAGGACGATGGGCGAGCTGCTGAGGCAGGAGGTGTCGGCGATCATCAGGGCGCGGGACTGGCCGCCCGAGAGGGCCGTGACCGGGGTTTGGGGAGTGAATTTCTCGCCGGCCAGGTCGTTGGCCAGGTCGATGATGGTGGCGGTAACCGTGGCCACATCCTCCACCATCCTGCTCTCGGCGTGCATGGTGATAAACTCCTCCACGGTCAGGTCCATGACGAAATTCATGTTCTGGGAGAGCTGGGCCACCAGTTTGTGATCAATGGCAAAGCGTTGGGCCGCTTCGGGCGGGTTGTTGTTGATCAGCACCCGGCGCCCGGTGGGGGTATCTCCCTGGGCGATCCATTCGATGTCGGCCAGGAAGCGGCTCTTGCCGGAGCCGGTGGGGCCGACGATGCAGATCACCTCCCCGGGCCGGACCGTCAGATTGAAATTTTCCGGCCGGCCGCTCTTGTCATGACCGCCCTGGATGGTTATGGATTCGATCCTGGGCTCGCCTGTGCCGGACTTCAGGTTTTCCAGCAGTCCCATGAAGGCGGTGAAGCGCTCGGTCAGGCTGTCCCGCTCCAAGCCCAGATCCTCCAGCAGTTCCCCATCCAGCAGGGTGAAGTATTCCTCCGGGCTTACCTCTCCCAGAGGCAGATCCAGGCCCAGGGTGTCGAAGAACTCGCCTATGAATGGCGCCCGCAGCAGCAGTTCGGCCATGGGAAGGGACATGAACGCGATTTTTTCCTTATTTGTCGTCATAAGCACTCTTATCCGAATACCATCTTTTTGACGTTGCCCATCTGAAAATCACTGCCTATCTTGCGCTGGCCAAGGCAGTAGGAGCAGAGGGCCGCTGGCATGGAAAAGCGCAGCAGGCTGCCTTCCAGGTTCGTGGTCTCCGGAGCGCCAAGCAGCAGCTTGCCCAGCTCATGCCCGCCCTGGCCGGTGAGGCCGTTCACCTGGATGATCACGGCATTGGCATTGACCTGGCGCACCCGGTAGGCAAAGACTTCCCGCTCGGCCTGGGAAACTATGTCTCCCTTGGTGATGACCACCAGGTCGGCCATCTTCAGCATCGGGCCGATCTTCTTGGGGGTGTCCACGCCGCTCAGGTTATCGATGACGCAGACCGCCTGGACGCCCTGGATATGGGGGGCGCAGCGGTTGCACAGCCCGGCGCTCTCGATCACCAGCAGGTCGAAGCCCCTGGCCAGCCCCCAGGCAAGGCAGTCGTTGGCATTGCTGACAAAGAAGTGGTCAGGGCAGAGATTGCCCGACAGGCCGGTGGTGACGGCGAGCCCCTGTTTCTCGTACAGGGCCTGGTCCTGGGTGGAAAGACTGTCGAACTTGACCACCCCCACCTGTACCCCTTCCTGTTGCAGGGCGGCAATGGCCTTGAGGGTGACGCAGGTCTTGCCCGACGACGGCGGGCCTGCAACCGTAATCAGCTTCATGGCGCCTCACCATGAAAGGCCCGCAGGAAGGCCGTATTGGTGTGGGCGATCAATGTCTTGAGGTCGTTGTTCTTGACGTAATCCCAGCCGATCCACTTGAAGACGGCATGGTCCGGCAGACCATTGTCCACCTGGGGGTGGAGGGCCGGGAAAGCAGCCCCGGCACAGATGCGGGCGACCTCCGGCCCGGTCAGGAAATCGGTCAGGTGCCGCAGTTCGGCGCGCTTGTGCGCCTTGACCAGCATGGTGACCGGGCTGACCAGGGCGCCGTCCTCGGGCCAGATGATGCTGACATTAGAGCTGTTCTTTATGTTATTGGCAAAAAAGAGCGGCATGACGCTGATGGCCGGCGTGTCGTCACGGCCGCTGCCGGCCGCCTTGGCCATCTGGGAAGGGTGCCAGCCCCAGGCGACGTTGGCCCCCAGGCGCGCCAGGCCCGCTTGGCCAAAATCCTTGTAGAGCGACAACAGGAGGGTCTCGCAGAAAGTCCCCTCGTGATTGCCGCGGATGGCGATACTTTTGGCATATTCCGGCTTGAGCAGGTCTGCCCAGCTATTAGGCATTGGTCTGTTGCCCAGGCGGCCGTGATCGACCACCGGCACCAGCAGGTTCATGGCCAGCATGGTATAGTGGCCGTCGGGATCGGTCACGCCCATGGCCGCCAGGTGCCGGTCGCCGGCAAAGAGATTGACACTGGCAAACTGGCCGGTCTTGATGAAGCGATTGACAAAATGGGGGTGGAAAAAGCTGTTGAAACCGGGGGTAATGATGATGTCCGGCATTTCCCCAAGGGTCTCGACGTGATCCGAGTATTCGGCATAGTCGATCTGGGCGTTGGCATTGCCCTCGATACAGTAGGTCAGGGTGGCGCGCTGCTCCTCCTCCAGCGAGGCCAGGAAGCCGTGGAAGGCTTCTTCCAGTGGCACCTTGAGGGGACAGGGCAGCAACGCGAACAGGTTCAGTGCAGATGACATGGCTGGTTCCTCGGAACGGTCTGTGAAATTCTATGCAATGATAGCGTTATATATCTTATTACATAATGCAAGATAAAAAACTAAGGATTAGGTGGTTTTTGTTGTTTGAACAGCCCCCTTCCCCTTGGGTCCGTCAAGGGGAAGGGGACTTCTTTTCGCGGCTGCATCATATTTGACTCGATTGTAGGCTTGCGCCGGGCTGGTCAGGCCGTGCCGCCGCCTCAGCCCTGCAGCACATCCCGGCCGCATCCCACCAGATAGTTGTAGACCTCTTCGCGTGTGGTGACGAAACGCGGCATTTCGTTGAGGATGTCCTCCAGCAGGTGCAGCACCCGTCCGTTGTCACTCCCAAGTGCCTCCATGGCTGCCGACATCATGGGGAGGATTTCGTACAGGTCGTCGCGGTTGAAGGGCGCCGGGTCAGGCAGTCCGCTGAACTTCGCCTCCTCACGGTGCGCAACATCGCGGGGGTATTTGAATTTAAGGTCTGAAGCCTTGACGATGAGCATGGAGCCTCACTTTCAGTGTCCGTTGCATCCTCCGCCACAACCGCCGCCACATCCGCCGGGCCGGACGATCGCAGCGGCCGTCGGTTTGCCGCAAAGCTGCAATGAGGACCGCTCCACGAGCCAGGAGTCATCCTCCTGCATGCCTGCCAACTCATTTCTCTTGAGCATCATCAACACCCGTGTTTCGGTGGTCTCCAAAAGTGCTGCCGCCTCTTTGACGCTCACAAACGAAGTTCCTGGTTTGCACATGGTATATTCTCCTGGTCTCAGGCTGCCCATGGCAGGCTGCCCGGCTCGAAATATATCTCGGTCAACTCCCGGTCGGACAGATCGCGTTTGCGCCGCTGGGATAGATTCCTGGCCCGCACCAGCAGTAGTTCCGCTTCGGGCCGCCCCAGAACGATCCCCATGCCGCGATAACGTTCGATCAGGCCGCTGGTGCCGGAATGCTTGCCGACCACGATCTGGCGTTCCAATCCCACCTCGGCCGGATCGAACCCCTCGTAGTTGTGTGGGTCCTTGATAACGCCGTCGGCATGCAGCCCGGATTCATGGGCAAAGACCCGTTCTCCGACCACGGGTTTCGAAACCGAGAGGGGGCGGTTCGATGCCTTGGCAACGAACAGCGACATCTCGCGGAAACGGTAAGTATCGATGCCGGTTTCCACGCCGCAGGCATGCTTGAGCCCCATGACAACCTCTTCCAGGGCGGCGTTGCCGGCCCGTTCGCCAAGCCCGTTGATCGTGGTGTTGACGTAGCGCGCCCCGGCCCGGACACCTGCAATGGCATTGGCGGTGGCCATGCCCAGGTCATTATGGGTATGCACCTCGATTTCCACCTCCGGCACGGCTGTCCGCAAAAAGCGTATCTTCTCGTACATGGTGAATGGGTCCATGATCCCCAAGGTGTCGCAAAAGCGGAAACGATCCCCACCCAGGGAGCGGGTGATCTCCATCAGTTCAACCAGGAAATTCAGGTCGGCCCGGCTGGCGTCTTCACCACCCACCGAGACATAGAGGTTGTGTTCTTTGGAGAAACCCAGGGCAACCCTGAGCTGTTCCTTCACCGCCTCGCGGTCTTTTCTCAGTTTATGGGCAATCATCTGGTCCGAGACCGAGAGCGAGATGTCCACCGCCTGCACGCCGCAGGCAATGCTTGCCTCTATTTCGGGCACCAGCGCCCGGTTCCAGGTAATCAGGCGGGCATTCAACCCCAATTCCACCAAGGCGCGGATGCCGGCACTTTCCTCGGCGCCCATGGCCGGAATGCCGCATTCGATCTCTCCCACGCCAATGGAATCCAGCATTCGGGCTATGGCGATCTTTTCCCGTTTAGAAAAAACAACCCCGGCGGTCTGTTCGCCATCACGCAGGGTGGTGTCGTCTATGATAATGCTAAGTTCGTTCATTGCAGACCCCTTTCTATACAGGATTACAGGCTCTTGGGCGGTGCGCAGGCGGACTCGCCAATCGTCACATCCTGGCCGATCAGGCCGATTGCGTCGGCCCGGCACTGTTTGCAGTGGCTGAACTGGCCGATTATTTGCTCATTGGCTTTTCTGAATTCCGCCAGGCGCTCTTCTGTTGGGGGCTCGATGTGGGCCAGTTCGGCCTGGGGAATGAGGGGCATGATGTTCATCACAAAGGCGCCCAGTTCCTTGACCTTTTGCGCGATCAACGGGATCTGGCCGTCATTGATGCCTGGCACCAGGACCGAGTTTACCTTGATTGTCAGGCCCAGCTCGCCGGCTCGCTTGAGACCCTCGAATTGATTGGCGATCAGGATTTTGGCCCCTTCAACCCCGCTGTAATGATGCCCGTGGTAGCTGATGTGACGGTAGATCTGTGCCCCCACTTCCGGATCAACGGCGTTGACGGTGACGGTCAGGCTGTGCAGTCCCAGTTCGTAGAGCCGATCGATGGATTCGGGCAGCAGCAGGCCATTGGTGCTCAGGCAGAGCATCAGGTGCGGGAATTCCTTTTTGACCAACTCGAAAGTCTCGAAGGTTTCTTCGTTGGCCAGAGGATCGCCGGGGCCGGCAATGCCGATAACCTTGATGATGGGCCCAACTACCGGGCTGGCCATGACTTCGCGCACCTTGGCGATGGCCTCGGCCGGTGTCAGCAGGCGGCTGGTCACGCCGGGTCGCGATTCGTTGGCACAGTCGTGCTTGCGGGTGCAGTAGCCGCACTTGATGTTGCACTTGGGCGCCACTGCCAGGTGCATCCGGCCATTCTTGTGGTGGTTGCCGCCAAAACAGGGGTGCCCCTGGATCTTATTTTTCATTTCGCATGCAGTTGCCATGACAGAACTCCTTTCAGACGGAAAAAACCCGTGGGTGCTTCCCCACGGGCCTCGTTGCCTCGTAGTTGAAACGGATGCTTTGGTTTTTCTGTAATGCTACTGTTTTGTCATTAGGCATATTGCGTGCCAGAAGCAAAATATATTAAAAAGAAAGCCGCAAAAGCAGGCAGAACGGCACTTGCAACCAAATGTACGCTCTCCTTCTCCAGTAGATGGCGGCCAGGTCATTTGAGTTTTGCACAATATTTATGCATTTTTGCCGGTTTTTGATGTGGTTCCTCTTTTGCATGGCCATTTGTATCAGGCTTGGTTCAAATTCATTTGAAATGGTTTTCAATGTTCAATCAATATGATCTGGACGAAATACGCGACAGGGCCCGGGCAGCCTTTATCGGTATGGCCATTGGTGATGCAATGGGGGCCACCGTGGAGTTCATGACCGTACCCGAGATTGCTGCAAAGTACGGCGTTTTCAAGGAAATAAAGGGAGGGGGATGGTTGCGGCTGAAGCCGGGTCAGGTGACCGATGACACTGAAATGGCGCTGTGCATAGCCAGGGCCATCATTTCCAACCAGAGTTGGTCCCTGGAAGCGATTGCCGCCAATTTCGCGTCCTGGCTCAAATCGAGGCCGGTTGACTGTGGCGATACCTGCCGCAAGGGGATTCGCGCCTACATGTTGAGCGGTACCCTGGAGGTGCCTGCCAACAAGTGGGACGCCGGCAATGGCGCGGCCATGCGCATGTTGCCGGTGGCACTCTACTCATTGCCGGACAGGGAAATGCTTAAAAAATACGCACAGGAACAGGCGCACCTTACCCACAACAATCCGCTGTCCGATGCTGCGTGCATCTGTCTGGGAGAGCTGTTGCACCTTGCGCTCTGCGGTGCTGCCAAGTCCCGGCTTCGCAACCATGTGGACGGTTTTGTCGCCCGCTTCCCAAGCTTCTCGTACCAGCCGTATCGGGGCTTGGCAACCGGTTATATCGTGGATACCCTGCAGACGGTGTTTCACTGGTTTTTCAAGGGAAGGGATTTCGAGGAGTGCCTGGTGGGGACAATCAATCAGGGAGCCGATGCCGATACAACCGGCGCCATCTGCGGCATGCTGGCGGGTGCCTACTACGGTATGGACAACATTCCGCAACGCTGGATTAAAAAAATGGATAGGAAGGTTATCACGGAAATAGAGGAGGTAACCCTGCGCCTGGTTGCTGCCAGTCCTGTGGGCAGGATCATGTAGGGGCGCTCCCTACTACACCCCCTTCAAAATGCCGTCCGCCACCTGGCGCAAGGTCTTGCGCTTATCCATGGCCATTTTCTGCATGATACGATAGGCTTCGGCCTCTGACAGCCTGTTCTTCTCAATCAGGATACCTTTTGCCTTTTCAATGACCTTGCGATTCTCGATGGTTTCTTTGAGATCTTCGATCTTTTCCCTGAGATCTTCAACTTCCTCGGTATGCGCCAGTGCAATCTCCAGGGCGGGAATCAGGTCCTGCTCCCGCAGGGGTTTGGTTAAAAAAGCGGCAATTCCGCATTCTGCTGCCCGTTTCGCAGTCTGGGCATCATAACAGTTTGTCAGGAGAATGATGGGGATTTTGAGTTTTTTCTTGATTTCCGTCGCCGCGGTGATGCCATCCATTTTCGGCATGGCCACATCAAGAACCGCCATGTCGGGAAAGCTTGCCAACGCCATTTCCACGGCAGATTTACCGTCTCCGCATTCCAGTACTTCATCGAACCCAAGTTCGACCAGCATAGCCTTCAGGTTCATCCTTATGACCGGTTCGTCATCACAAATCAGTATAGTCTTCATGGGTATTTCCTTCCTGGAAGCAATGGGATGATTCAATGGTTTTGCATTGAACATGCCATCTATGCAAAAAAAGCCCCGGCAGCAATGCCAGGGCTTCATAAGTTCGGTGTTGCCGGTTTAATCATCCGGCCGGCAACTCCTGACGGACTGCTTAATGGAGAACCGCTTCCGCCAAGACCTCGGCCACATCTCTTATCCGAACACCTTCGGCCTTCACATCCTTGAGGCCGTCTTCAAACATGGTCATGCAGTAGGGGCAGGATACGCAGATGGTATCGGGATTCTTTGTCAAGGCCTCCTTGACCCGGTTGTGGTTGATCCGTTCGCCCTCGGTCTCCTCCAACCACATGCGTCCGCCGCCTGCGCCGCAACAGAAGGCGTTCTCGCGGCTTCTCTCCATTTCCGCCGGGATTGCGCCGGTGGCGGATGCAATGAGCGCCCGTGGTGCCTCATAGACGTCATTATGCCGTCCCAGGTAGCAGGAGTCGTGGAAAACGGTCTGTCCAAGCTCGGTCGCTTGGTGCTGCAGTTTGATACGCCCGGACTGGACCAGGTCACGCAACAATTCGGAGTGATGAACCACCTCCACTTCAAGGCCGTACTGCCGGTAGTCATTTTTCAGGGTGGAGAAGCAGTGCGGGCATTGAGTGATGATTTTCTTTACTCCCTTTTCTTTAAAGAGAGCCACATTTTCCCGCGCCAAGCGATCAAAGACGAATTCATTGCCCAGCCGTCGCAATGAATCACCGCAGCACTTTTCTTCCTTGCCCAGAATTCCCCACGAAATCCCGGCATTGTCCAAGAGCGTGGCCAGTGCTACCGTCACGTGCTTGTTGCGGGAGTCGAACGACCCGGCGCAGCCGACAAAGAGCAGATACTCCGTAACTCCTTGCTCGAAGGGATTTACCGATAGTTGTGAACACCACTTTGTCCGTTCGCTTGGCGCTATCCCCCAAGGGTTGCTGCGGCTTTCCATGTTCTCGAACAAATTCAGAAGCTCTTCGGGGAATTTGGCCTCCTCTTCCACCAGATGGCGCCGCATTAATAACATTTTCGGCATCTGCTTGATAAAAACCGGACAGGCCTCCATGCAGGCCCCGCAAGTGGTACAGTCCCAGAGGGCTTCTTCCGGGACGCTGCCTTCGCCCGTGTCGCCGATCAGGGGCATTACCGCTTTATGCCCCTGTTTCAGCAGCGGCCCGTTTTTCAGCAGATTGACCTTGATGTCGTTGATGACGGCCCGCGGATTTAACTGCTTGCCGGTGTTTCCGGCCGGGCAGACCATCTGGCAGCGGCCGCATTTGGTGCAGGCAAACGAGTCAAAAAGATCTTTCCTGCTGAAGCGGTCCACCTGGCCGGTGCCAAACACATTCCCGGCTACGAATTCCTCCAGAGGCTGTATGCTGGGCTTGTCCTCGCGGCGCAGGAAGCAGTTGGCAATTGCGGTAAAGACATGCAGATGTTTGCTGTAGGGGATGAGAAGGTTCAAGAATATCATTAGCGCGATGGCATGAGTCCACCAAAAGAACGTATGCAATGATGCCAGCCCATTGGCGGTCATTCCTCCCATAAAGCCGGCCAGCTGGCTTGCCACGGGCATGTAGGCCGCAGCGGACTCTTCTCCCAGGGCGATCTCGGTTGCGCAAATCCCCAAGTAAGCCAGCATGTGGACACCAATGACGGCCAGGAGGAAAAACGCCTCAAGGGTACGCGCCTGCGGATATGGCGGGAAAAAAACGCGCCGGATTACGGCAATAACTACCGCCAGGGCAGCAAGTGAGGACAAGATGTCTGAAACGAGGCATATCGAAAAATAGATTGGCGCGGGAAGTCCTGCAAGACTGATGGCAGGGAATATTCCCTCCAGCATGAATTCGACGTTAACAAAAATCAGAAAAATGCATGCCCAGAAAAATATAAAGTGATTAAATCCGAACGGTTGCCGTAATACCCTTCTTTGGCCAATGGCGTACACAAGCATGTGTTTGATACTACTGGCAAAATCAATTTTGCCTGATTCCGGCTTTCCCAATCCCACCAGACTGAGCCGGCGATACAGGCTCCATGAGAAAAACACAACCGAAGCCACGAGTAGGGGGGTGAAAAGCGCTGCTTGCTGTGACATTATAACTACCTCCACCGCATTTGTATTGAAGTCGGCATTATTACTTATCACCAGATCCTTGCGCTTTCAGGGCACGAATCTTCTTGGTGATCGAAGGTATTACCTGAAACAGGTCTCCCACAATTCCGTAGGTGGCTACCTCGAAGATTGGGGCCTGGCGGTCACGATTGATCGCAATAATCATATCCGAATCCTGCATTCCGACCAGATGCTGGATAGCGCCGCTTATGCCGCAGGCAATGTAAATCTTGGGCCGTACCGTCTTGCCTGTTTGCCCAACCTGGCGATCCTGTGGCATCCAACCGGCATCCACGGCACTGCGGGACGCCCCTACCACGCCACCCAGTTCGTCAGCCAGCTCCTGGAGCATGGCAAAGTTCTCCGGGCACATCATGCCCCGGCCACCCGACACGATGAACTCGGCGCCGGTTATGTCTACGCGCCCTTTGCTGTTTGCGTCATGTATGATCTCAATGACCTTGGTGAGGATGTTTTCCTCGGGCACGGCGAAATCATCGCGCACGATGATTCCGGCGGCCCCTTTTTTCTTCTCGGGCATGGGCATGACATTGGGGCGTACCGTTGACATCTGGGGTCTGAATTTGTCGCACATGATGGTGGCCATGATATTGCCGCCAAAGGCGGGGCGAGTCTGCATCAGATTGCGTTTGTTGTCGATCGCCAAGCCGGTGCAGTCTGCGGTCAGGCCGGTGGCCAAGCGGGTTGCCACGGCGCCGGCCAGGTCGCGTCCCATGCCGGTGGCGCCCATCAGCACCACCTCTGGTTTATATTTGTCGATCAGATGGCAACATGCCGCCAGGTAAGATTCGGTGCGATAGTTGCGATAGAGCGGGGCATCGATCAGGTAGGTTTTGGAAGCTCCGTATTCAAAGGCTTCGTGGCAGAGGTGTTCGACCTTGTCGCCGATCACCAGGGCGCACAGTTCCACACCGAGACTAGAGGCCAGTTGGGCGCCGATACCGAGCAGTTCCCAGGAAACCTTGGCCGGTTCACCCTCGGTCTGCTCCACGAAGACCCAAACTCCGCGGTAGGCTGACAGCATCTTTTTCAGTGCCGCCTCTTCTTCGTCGACTTCCTCTTCAACAGCTCCGGTGTCGGTCTTGGCCAACTCGTTGAGGATCTTGAGCTCTTCTGGTGTGAAGAACATTTCCAGTGCCTCGGCTGGACAAATCTTGACACATTTGACGCAGCCAATGCATTTTTCCGAAAGAATTATGGGCTCACCGGCATCAGTCATCTCGACGGCATTGACAGGGCAGGAACTCTGGCAACGGGCGCCGCAAGCGATGCATTTTCCGTCAATGAGCCTCGCCTTGCCGCGGGGTTTCTTGATCTTGGGTTTTATTTCGCTCATGAAAAAATTCCTTATTATTGCCGCAAAGGCTTAGTGAAGAGTGGTTTTCCCGCTTAAACCGTCAGCATATCCTTATCCAGCAGTTTTTCGATCAACATGTTCGCGGTTCCTTCCGGGTCCGCAAAGCCATCTCCCAAAATTTCACCTTTTGCCCGCTCCGGAGAAAATATTTTACTGACCCAGGTTGGCGAACCCTTCAAGCCGATACTTTGTTCATCAAGCATAAGCACCTGATTGTTCCAGACTTCCACCTTGGCATTAACCGCTGTTAGGCGCATCGGCACGGTGGGGTAGCGCGGACGGTTCAATTCACGCACAACCGTGAGCATGGCAGGCAAAGGCGCTTCGACGATCTCGTGCCGCCCCTCCAGTTTGCGCCGTACGCGGATACGTTTGGCGGACAGGTCAATATCTTCAACGTTATCCACCAAGGTGAGCTGCTGATACGCGAGTCGGGTGGCAATGCCCGGGCCGACCTGGGCCGTATCTCCATCGATGGTTTGTTTGCCGCAAAGTACCAGACCGACCTCATCGATTTCAGTGTGCAGCTTGCTGATGGCTGCCGAGAGGACATTGCTGGTTGCCAGGGTGTCCGCACCGCCAAAGACACGGTCGGAGAGTAGAATGGCAAAATCCACTCCCAGCGCCAGGGCCTTTCTAAGGGTGCCCTCGGCATTGGGCGGCCCCATGGAGATGGCGGCAACCCTGCATCCGAAACGGTCTTTAAGCCGCAAAGCCTCTTCCAGGGCATGGGTGTCATAGGGATTGACGATAAAAGGAATCCCTTCGCGCACCAATGTGTTGGTAACGGGATCAATCTGTACCTGGGTAGTGTCAGGCACCTGTTTGATACAGGCTACAATTAGCATGAAGGACCTCGTAAATAACAATGATTAAATATTGAGCACACCTGAAGACAAATTGATTAAAAAATGTCACTCTAACCGACAAGCAGCGAAGTTTCAAGTCGGTAATATGGGGCTGGCGGTCTTGGGGCATAAAAAAGCCAGCGCGCTTTTTCCGGGGCGGCTGGCGTCTTTGCCATCATTGTACGTATACCTGCTGCTGCAAGGGAGGCAGGTAGAATATGGTTGTCATGTATGCACGTTGAGTGCCAGAACAACGGCAATTATTTTGGGCGTCGCGCCTGGCTGCCCCAAACAACACTCACTTTACACAATTGTGTTCAATTTGCACTCAGCATATCGTGCTTTTATGTGGTGGTGGGTAGCGTCCCGGGTGATGTAGCGCAGAGGCAACTGCATAATTTTGCAACACATGTGCATATATTTTAGGCTGCCACTGTGGCTGCGGCATATAATGTGCTTACAAAATAGGCTCATAAGGTCATGATGCATATATTTAATGCACATGAAGTATATTATTTGAATAGGAGGCAGGCACATGACGCAGCAGATGAACGAAAAGATTCAGGGCATTTATCAGGAAGTATTGCACCGCAACCCGGCTGAAACCGAATTTCATCAGGCGGTTCTGGAGGTCCTGGAATGCCTGGGGCCAGTGCTCGTCAAGCACCCCGAGTTTGCTGATCGTAAAATTATCCAGCGTATATGCGAGCCGGAGCGCCAGATCATCTTCCGGGTGCCGTGGCAGGACGACAAGGGCGAGGTCCAGATCAACCGGGGTTTCCGGGTTGAATTCAGCAGCGCCTTGGGTCCCTACAAGGGCGGTCTCCGCTTCCATCCATCCGTCTATCTGGGGATCATCAAATTCCTTGGGTTCGAGCAGATCTTCAAAAACTCCCTGACCGGGCTGCCGATCGGCGGCGGCAAGGGCGGTTCCGACTTCGATCCGAAGGGGAAATCCGATGACGAGGTGATGCGCTTCTGCCAGAGCTTCATGACCGAACTGCATCGCCACCTGGGTGAACATACCGATGTCCCGGCCGGCGATATCGGCGTAGGGGGGCGTGAGATCGGCTACATGTTCGGCCAGTACAAGCGGATCACCAATCGTTACGAGCCGGGCGTTCTGACCGGTAAGGGCCTTACCTGGGGCGGGTCCCTGGTCCGCACCGAGGCCACCGGTTACGGTGCCACCTATTTTGTGAACGAGATGCTAAAAGCCCGCAAAGATACCTTTGAAGGCAAGACCTGCCTGGTATCCGGCTCCGGTAACGTGGCCATCTACACCATCGAGAAGATCCACCAGTTGGGCGGCAAGTGTGTCGCCTGCTCCGATTCCAATGGGGTGATTTACGACGAAAACGGGCTGGACCTCGATCTGATCAAGCAGCTCAAGGAGGTGGAGCGTCGCCGTATCGAAGATTATGCCAAATATCACAAACAGGCGGTTTACAAACCAGGCGGCAACATCTGGAACCTCCCCTGCCAGGTGGCCATGCCGTCGGCTACCCAGAACGAGATCAACGGCAAGGACGCGGCAACCCTGATCAAAAACGGCTGCATTGCCGTGGGTGAAGGTGCCAATATGCCGACCACTCCGGAAGGCGTCAAGGTCTTCCTCGATGCCAAGATCGCCTATGGTCCTGGCAAGGCGGCCAATGCCGGCGGGGTTGCCACTTCTGCTCTCGAAATGCAGCAGAATGCTGGCCGCGATTCCTGGAGCTTCGAATACACAGAGAAAAAACTGGAAGATATCATGGTCAACATCCACAGAAACTGTTTTGATACCGCCGAGGAGTACGGGGCACCGGGGAACTATGTGCTGGGAGCCAACATTTGCGGCTTCATCAAGGTGGCCAACGCCATGGTCGCCCATGGCCTGATCTGATTCCTGTCAACTTCTGTCCGCGAATAGAAGCCCGGCGCCACGCCGGGCTTTTTTCGTTGACGCTCGGGCACTCAGCGACTAAAAAGGAAGGCATGGATCTACTCAAAAATCTCAACCCACCCCAGAAAGAGGCGGTGCTGCACGGCGAAGGGCCGCTCCTGATCCTGGCCGGGGCAGGCTCGGGCAAGACCCGCGTCATCACCAACCGCATAGCCTGGCTGATCCGGGAACAGGGGGTGCGCCCTGGAAACATCCTGGCGGTGACCTTCACCAACAAGGCTGCCAAGGAGATGGCCGAGCGCGTACGGAAACTGCTGGGGAGCGATTACGTCCCCTACAACATATCCACCTTCCACTCGGCCTGCGGCCGCATCCTGCGCCAACAAATTCACCATCTCGGCTTTGACTCCAACTTTGCCATCTATGACGAGCGGGATTCCGAGCGGCTGCTCAAGGATGTCCTGACCGGGATGGACCTGGACGACAAGCGCTTCCCGCCCAAGGGGATCGCGGCCAGGATCGACGACTTCAAGAACCGCGGGCTGTTTCCCGAAGACCTCGATGCCATTGCAACCGGAGATATCTACAATGCCAAGGTGGTGCAGATCTATGCCGCCTATCAGCAGCGCCTGAAGAAATGCAATGCCCTGGATTTCGGCGATCTCCTGATCCAGACGGTACGGTTGCTGAAGGAATTCCCGGAGGTGCTCAGGCAGTACCAGGAACGCTTTCAATGGATCCTGGTGGACGAATACCAGGACACCAATCCGGTACAGTACCGACTGATCCGGCTTCTGGCCGGCGCGCGCCAGAATCTGTGCGTGGTTGGCGACGACGACCAGTCGATTTATTCCTGGCGCGGTGCCGATATCCGCAACATCCTCGAATTCGAGAACGACTTCCCCCAGGTAAAGGTGGTGCGCCTGGAGCAGAACTACCGCTCCACCGCCACCATCCTCAAGGCCGCTGGTGCGGTGGTGAGCCGTAACACCGGCCGCAAGGTCAAGGCCCTCTGGACCGAGAACCCCAATGGCGAGAAAATCCGTTACCTGCGGGTGGAGTCGGACCGCGAGGAGGCGCGCACGGTCAGCCGCGAGATCAGCCGGCTGCGGGCGAGTGGGGTGCCGTTGGAGGAAATGGCGGTATTTTACCGCACCAATGCCCAATCAAGGCTGGTCGAGGAGGCGTTGGTTTCCGATGCGTTGCCCTATCACATAGTTGGCGGCGTCAGATTCTATGCCCGCATGGAGGTCAAGGACATACTGGCTTACCTGCGCGTGCTGGACAACCCGGCCGACGAGGTTTCGCTGAAGCGGATCATCAATGTTCCGGCACGGGGGATCGGCAATGCCACCGTGGACCGGATTGCCGCCCTGGCTGCCAGGAACGGGACCAGCTTTTATGCCTCCCTTCAGGATGCCGTGCATGGAGGTGGACTGACTTCCGGGCCGCGCGGCAAGGTAACGGTGTTTGCCGCCATGCTGGAGCGTTTTCGTGAGCAATCCGCTTCGATGCCCCTGCCTGAATTGGCCCGGTGCGTTATGGAAGAGAGCGGCTACCTGGCCAGGCTCAAGGAGAGCCGCGACGAGGAGGATGCCGAGCGGCTGGAAAACCTGGAGCAGCTTTCGGCAGCCATGGAGGAGTTCTGCGAAAAGAACCCCGAGGCGGGCCTGTCTGATTTCCTGGAACAGGTTTCGCTGGTGTCCGATCTGGAGCAGGGAGAGCAGGGCAAGCCTTCGGTGACGCTGATGACCCTGCATGCCGCCAAGGGGCTGGAGTTCAAGGCGGTCTTCATGATCGGCCTGGAGGAGCGTCTGTTTCCACATGTCCGCGCCCTGGATGACCTGGACGGCATGGAAGAGGAGCGCCGCCTCTGTTACGTGGGCATGACCCGCGCCCGAGAGCGGCTCTATCTGCTCAATGCCCGGCGTCGTTACCTGTTTGGCCAGGAACAGGGCAATACGCCATCGCGCTTTCTCAAGGATATTCCGCCGGAGTTGCTGGATGATGGGGGGGAGATCGGCTTGGGCAGCAGGGTCGAGGCGTTGCCCCGCAAGGGTTGGGCCAGCCATCCTGGTGTCGATACCAAGTCGCAGGCAGCACACAACCTCGCTGCTGCCGCTGAATTCTCACGGTCCAACGAGGTGGAGATTATTCCCGAACCCCCGGAGGAGCACGAAGGGGTCTTTGTCGGCATGCGGGTCAGGCATGCCAAGTTCGGCCTGGGTACCATCAGGAAGATAGAGGGGAGCGGCGAGGGGCAGAAGGTCATCGTCTGGTTCAACGTGGTGGGGCCGAAGAAGCTGATGCTCCGCTTTGCAGGTCTGGAGAGGGCGTGACGAGATAAGCGGAATCATTTGAATTGATTGCCAGATACGCTGCTCCATGGTAAATTTGATTCCTGTTTTTGCAGGGCCAAGCACACATATTCACAAGGAGTATGCAATGTCCTTCCGCACCATCGAATGGCGCGATAACAGCGTGATCATGATTGACCAGACCCTCCTCCCATCGGAAGAGGTCTACAACACCTATACCGATTTCAAGTCTGTTGCCGAAGCCATCAGGGGTATGGTCATCCGTGGCGCGCCGGCCATAGGCGTTGCAGCGGCCATGGGGATCGCATTGGGAGCACGGGAGATCATTGCCGATACCCACGAATCATTTTTTCGCCAATTGGAAAATGTCTGCGAAACAATGGCCCGCACCCGTCCCACCGCGGTCAACCTGTTCTGGGCCATCGAGCGGATGAAGCGGGTGGCGGATGCCAACCGCGCCAAGGGGCTTGACCGGATTCGCGACATCCTGAAAAAGGAAGCCATTCGCGTGGAGGAGGAAGACCTGACGATCTGCCGCAACATCGGCAAATGGGGCGCCACCTTGATTCCGGAAGGAGCTGCGATCCTGACGCACTGCAATGCCGGCGGACTTGCCACGGCAGGTTACGGCACCGCCCTGGGGGTGATCCGTGCCGCCCATGAAATGGGTAAGAAGATCCAGGTTTTTGCCGACGAGACCCGCCCCTGGCTGCAGGGGGCTCGCCTTACCGCCTGGGAGTTGCTGAAGGAAGGCATCCCCACCACGCTGATTTCCGATAATATGGCGGGGTTTTTCATGAATCGTGGCGAGATCTCCTGCTGCGTGGTCGGTGCCGACCGGATCGCGGCCAATGGCGACACGGCCAATAAGATCGGCACCTATTCGGTGGCGGTCCTTGCCAAGGAAAACAACATCCCATTTTATGTGGCCGCCCCGGTTTCCACCCTGGATCTATCGCTCTCCGATGGCAGCCAGATTCCGATCGAGGAACGTCCGGCTTCGGAGGTAACCCACATCAAGGGAGTGCCGATTGCGCCGGAAGGGATCAAGGTGCGCAACCCGGCCTTTGATGTCACCCCGGCATCCTATATAAGCGCCATCATCACCGAGAATGGCATTGTCAGCGGGGATTACCGCAAGGGCCTCAGGAAGGTTGCCGCGCCGTAGGGCAAATCCCGGCGGCCGTCCACCCGGGGCAGGTACCCTGCCTTGGCAAGTCCCGATCCAACCATAGCCCTCTCCTTGAAGGGAGGGCTGTTTTTTCAGAGCAAGGATGCTCCCATATGCATGTGGAAAGATTTTCCCAGGAATTCAGCCGGATAATCGCAATTAATGATACCAGCCGCCGCGCGCAGGAGTTGTCGTCCTTCCTGGAGTCCCACGGTTTTCTTTACGGTGCCCGCTCGGCCGACAACATCCTTCTGTTCCAATCGCTTTTCCCTGTGGAGATCCTGCATCGTACCGTGATCACCTCGCTCTTGACTCCATTGCCAGATCTGGCCCTGAATGCCTTTGAACGTCTGGTCGGAGTCATTGCTCCCGCTGATCTGGCCGAAGTGACCCATCGCAAGAAGCGTCTGGCCCAATTTGTCCAGTTGTGCGGTTCTTCACCTTTTCTGGTCCAATTGATGTTCAAGGCACCGGAGACCTTTCACTGGCTTTTTCTGGAAAACAATATTGACCTGGCTCGTTCCGACGAGGAGATGCTGGAGGCCCTGCGGGCACGACTTGGCAATACCTCCGACATCAGCGGCTTGATGAAGGTGCTGCGGGAGTTCAAGCGTTTCGAGATTTTGCGCATTGCGGCCCGGGACCTGAACGGTTTGGCGCCCCTGGAGGAGGTGACATCCGAGCTCTCGAACCTGGCGGCAGCTTCCCTCCAGGTTGCCTGCGAGGTTTGCCACGGCATCCTGACCAGGGAGTACGGCGTTCCTTTGATGCGGGCCGAGAATGGTGTGCGGGAAGCCGAATTGACCGTGATCGGCATGGGCAAACTCGGCGGCCGGGAGCTCAATTTTTCCTCTGATATAGATATCATCTATTTTTACGAGTCGGACAAAGGTGAGACCAGCGGCATTACAAACGGTTCGGGCGATAAGAAAGGTGTAGTTTCTCTCCATACCTTTTTCAATAAGTTGGCGGAGATTGTCAGCAAGGCGCTTTCCCAGGTCACCGAGGATGGTTTTGTTTTCCGGGTGGATGTGGGCCTGCGGCCGGAGGGCAAATCTGGAGACATGGCCGTGTCGCTTCGCTCGGCCGAGGTTTATTACGAATCGTGGGGTCAATCCTGGGAGCGAACCGCCATGCTCAAGGCGCGGCCGGTGGCTGGTTCCCTGGAATTGGGAGAGCAGTTGCTGCGCATGCTGCAACCCTTTGTCTATCGCAAATATCTCGATTACAATCTGATCGATGATATGAAGGACATGAAGCAGAAGATCGATGCCTCGCTGACCCGTTCCATGGAAGCGGAAACCAACCTCAAGCTGGGGCGGGGCGGTATCCGTGAGATAGAGTTTTTCATCCAGGCCCTGCAACTGGTCTATGCCGGGAAAAATCCGCGCCTACGTGAACGCAACTCGCTCAAAGCCCTGGATGCCCTGCTGGCTGCCCGTCTGATCGGTGAGGAAGATCATCAGCAGTTGATAGATGCATATCGCTTCCTGCGCACGACCGAGCACCGCATCCAGGTGGTGCAGGAGCGCCAGACCCACAATCTTCCCCCCAAAGAGGACGAGCTCAAGGCTTTGGCCAGGCGCTGCGGATTCCTCCGTGCCAATGGTCTGGAGCGCTTCCGGGAGGTTCTGGAAAGACACCGCTCCAATGTGTCCAATATTTACGGCAATCTGTTTTTTTCCCGCGATGATAAGATCATGCAGGAAGTCAGGCCGGAGGTGCGGTTCTTTCTCGACCCCAAGGCAGATCCGGATATGGTCAAGGACATGCTGGCCGAGCGCCATTTCGAGGATGTGGACCGGGCCTACGACAACCTCCAGTCACTGCGCCGCGGCCCGGAGAAGGGCAATCTCACCGCCCGGAGCCGCAGTATCCTGGAAAAGATCTCTCCCTTGTTCCTGCAGGAGTTGTTCGAGTCCCCGGATCCGGATCTGGCCCTTGCCAATCTGGAGCATTTTCTGACGGTCATAGGCGCCCGCTCCTCTTACTATGCCCTGTTGGCCGAAAATCGCAACACACTGAAATTGCTTGTGTCCCTGTTTGGCATGTCCGCATTCCTCTCCAAGATACTGATCAGCCATCCGGAGCTGTTGGACAGCATGGTGGCCCGAACCTATGCCTCTTCGGTCAAATCCAGGGAGCAGATGGAATTTGATCTGAATGGCCTCTTGGAACAGACGGACTACTTCGAGGAGCAATTGGATGTGCTGCGGCGCTATCGCAATGAGGAATTCCTGCGCATCGGCATGAACGATATCCATGGCAAGCTGGGGCAAAGCGAGATCGCCGCGCAGTTGACGGACCTTGGCGAGACCTGCCTGGCGGTGGCATATCGCCTTGGGGTTCAGGAATTGAAGCGTTTCGGCCGCCCCAGCTATTCTCGTGACGGAGGCGAGGCAGAGGCAAACCTGGCGATAATCGGCATGGGCAAGCTGGGAGGAGCCGAGCTCAATTATCACTCCGACCTGGACATAATCTTTGTCTATAACCACCAGGGCAAGACCGATGGCGAAAAACAGATTTCCAACCACGAGTACTTTGCCAAGCTGGCCCAGAAGATCATCTCCATCCTGACCCTTCAGACCCGCGAGGGGTATGTGTATAAGATAGACACCCGCCTGCGGCCTTCCGGAAATGCCGGCCCGCTGGTGACCTCGCTGGATTCCTTTCTGGAATACCACCGCAAGGAGGCCCAGATATGGGAGCGGCAGGCCCTGACAAAGGCGCGCGTGGTGCTTGGGGACGATGTCCTGGCCAGCCAGCTCCATGACATTATCCGCCAGACCGTTTACGGTGTTTCCATCGACGAGGCGGGCCGCAGCGAAATTCACCGGCTCCGCATGCGCATGGAGCACGAGCTCGCCAAGGAGACCGGCGGCAGCTACAATATCAAAACCGGCCGGGGCGGCATGGTGGATGTCGAGTTTGCCTGCCAGTACCTGCAGATGAAATACGGTTGCCGCTACCCGGAGCTGCGTACCATCAACACTGTGGTGGCACTTAAGGAGATACAGACACTGGGTTTCATTTCCCACAAGGATGCCGAAACCATGCTTTCCGGTTACAAGTTCCTGCGCAGGCTGGAAAATCGCCTGCGCATCATCCATGATTATTCCAGCAATGACCTGTCCGGATCAAAGAATTATCTCAACAAGCTGGCCCGGCGCATGGGGTACGATGCCTCCCTGAAAAATCCCGGGGCGGCCTTGATCTGCGACTACGAGGAGATAACCGGCAATATTCGCGACTGCTTCGACCGGATTCTGGGGGAGCAGGCTTAAGGGGCTCGGAACAAGCCTGGCCCCTGACAAAGGGGGAACCAATGAATATTCGTAAAAGGATCCTGGATTACGAGTACGAAGAGGTGCTGGACACCAAGACACGGGAGTTGATCCGGGTTGCGTGCGCCATTGCCGTGGGGTGCCCAACCTGACTGAAAAAGCACTTCGCGGTCGCGAAGGATGCAGGGGCCACCAAGGAGGAACTGCGTGAAGCCATTGCCTACGGCGTCATCGCGCCATCGGGGAGGGCCAAGAATTTTGCCTTGAACATGTTGGAGGAAGTAGGGGAATAATTAACGACGAGACCTCCGGGGATTTTATGCCTCGGAGGTCTCGTCGTTTGGGGCGGTATTGCGCGGCCATGGCCGCGCGTTTGTTTCACTGCGATGGCGTCGGGTGATTTTCCATCAGGATGATGCGGCTCAAGGCATCTTCGATCTTCTCCACATCGACACTGGTGTTGAAGCAGGGACCGAATGGGCGGTTGTTGAGGATGCCGATTACCGGCAGCGGATAGCAGTCCTTGATACCGGAAGTGAGATCCCGTTCACAGGCCACGGCCAGAACAAGCTTGGGGCGTTTTTCCACGATTACCTTGCGTGCCAGGGTGCCGCCGGTGGCAACGGAGATATCGACCTGGTATTTCCGGCTGATATCAACCAGGCCCTTGATGTCGCAGCGGCCGCATTGCACGCATTTGTTGATGTCGCCGGTGACCTTGATCTCGCAGTCGAACAGCTGGATGCAATGGGGCAAAAGCACGAGGATGCGGTCCGGCTTGATTTTCTGGCGCTGGGAAATCACCAGGCTGTTGTTCATGGCTATGAATGATTGACGGATGCTGTCCTTGTCCAGGCCCAGGCCGCGCCCCACCAGTTCAATCAACGGCAGCAGGAATTTGATGACCACCAGTCGCATGAAGCGGGTGAAAAAGATGTCCTTGCCAAGTGCCGTGGTCAACACCAGCAGAGCGGTGCCCAGGATGGCAATTCCTGAAAGTACCGCCACGAAGATTCCGATTATGTTGGGCAGATTGGGGTGAATATTGGCCAGGCCCCGGTTCGGAACCCACCAGGCCAGAAAGAACAGGCCCACCAGGATCAGACAGGTAAGCCCCATGAGTGTGACGAACAGGCGTTTACGGGGCGGCGAGTACTTTTTTAATGCAGTCACGACTTCGCATCTCCAGTGGCCGCACTCTTGAGTATTGTTTCCGGGGCAAGCGGACAGCCAGCCAGAAAGCTGGCGGAATCAAGCCGTTTCTTCCCGGCCAGCTGCAATTCTTCAATGAAAATGCTGCCGTTCAGGCAGGCTACCTCCAACACCCCCCGCTCGGCATGCAGTATCGAGCCAGGCAGACCGGTACCCTGGCCAACCCGGGTTCTGTAGATCTTGAGCATCTCTCCGTCCAGAAATGTGTAGGCGCCTGGCCAGACCGACATGCCCCGAACCTGGTTGTGGATGGTCCTGGCATCGCGGTACCAGTTGATCAGGCCATCCTCCTTTTTCAGCATCGGCGCGTAGCAGGTCAGGCTGTCATCCTGCTGCTGTGGCGTGATGTTGCCCGCTTTGACGCCGTCCAGGGTTTCTGCCAGCAATTGGGCCCCCATCAGGGACATGCGATCATGCAACGAGACAATGTCCTCGTTTTCATCGATCCCGGTTGCACGGCGCAACAGCATCGGGCCTGTATCAAGGCCCGGGTCCATAAGCATGGTGGTGACCCCGGTTTCCTGCTCACCGTTGATTATGCACCAGTTGAGCGGCGCAGCGCCCCGGTAGCGCGGCAACAGCGAGGCATGAACGTTTATGCATCCTTGCGCTGGGATGTCCAGCAGCGCTTTGGGGAGGATCTGGCCGAAGGCCACCACCACGATCACATCGGGCCTGAGGGAACGGACAATCTCGATAAAGGCGCTGTCACGTACCTTGGGGGGTTGGTGGACGGGGATGTCATGTCTTATGGCAAGTTCCTTGACCGGTGGCGGCATCAGTTTCTGCCCCCGCCCCTTGGGCCGGTCAGGCTGGGTAACTACCGCGATCAGGTCCTCACCGCGCTCAACAAGCTTGGCCAGGGTTGGGCAAGCGAAGTCGGGCGTACCCATAAAAATAATTCGCAAGCCGGTCATGGAGCCTCCGAGGCTGATTCTGTCATTCTTTTGTATTTGCGCTGGAACAGATCGCGCTTGAGCGGTGAAAGGTGATCGACGAAAAGGATGCCGTCCAGGTGGTCTATCTCGTGCTGGAAGGCAATGGCAAGCAGTTCGTCGGCCCGCCATGTCTGCTCGTTACCTTCCAGGTCCAGTCCCTTGACGACCACATGGGTGTGGCGGCGGACATTGGCGGCATATTTGGGGACGGACAGGCAGCCCTCTTCCTCGTAGGTCTCGCCTTCGGAGTGGATGATGACCGGATTGATGGCAATTATCAGATCCGGCTGCTCGTCACGGCCGGAAACATCAATGACGATGATGCGCTGGTGAACTCCGATCTGTGGTGCTGCCAAGCCGATCCCAGGGGCGTTGTACATGGTCTCGACCATGTCCCTGGCCAGTTCGCGGGTGGCTTCGGTAATTATGGTGACCGGCGACGACTTCTTCTTGAGTTCGGGATTGGGATAAGTGAGAATGGTGCGTATCATAGACTTCCTTGCAGAATGATTTTAATGTTACAGTATATAAGCTAGTGCTGAAAAAATCAATTTTCATTCTCGGTTTGCAGGACAGGAGGCGGCGGTGACGGAACCTCTGAATAAGATAAGCAGAATAAAAGAAACCAGCAGGAACAGTTCTCGCGGGGGGATGCTCAAGCACGAAAAAGGGAAAGAGCATCCTTTGGAAGTCGAGGACGACAATGTGGACATCTCGGAGGAGGCGCGCAAGCGGGCGGCACGCAAAGAGCAGGGAAATACGCTGGAGGATCTCCTGAACGAGGCCGATTAGTTGAAAAAACTCTTGTCCTGGGTGTAGGCCTTGTCAAAGTTTGACAGCATGGAATTTACCTGGGATTCATCCAGTTTCAATAGCTTGGCGGGAACGGTTTCATGGAGCACCAGACCATCATCCGGTTCGCGAACGCCGATGCCCAGTTTGTGGCAAAAGAGGTTTGCCAGGCCAACTACGCAGGTCAGGCGCATCTGGTACGGATCCTCGTCCTGGGCAAAATCGAAATAGTGATGTTGGAGGATCGCCTGCATCAGAAATGCGGGGAAATTCCATTTCTTGATTACCAACGCGCCCACTTCGGCGTGGGTGTAGGAATAGACCTGTAACTCCGCATCCAGAAACGAGATGTTATCGTTGTAGCATTTCTGCATGACAGTCTGAAAACGCAGGCTGTCAACCGTATTCATGATGATCTTGCCGATGTCGTGGAATAGCCCACCCAGGAAGGCCTCTTCTTCATTGACCGTTCGTGTGGAGTTGGCAATGATACGGGCGGCCAGACCTGCTCCGAAAGAGTGTTCCCAGAGCATTTTCTCGGTCAGGCCGTAAGGTTTGTAGACCTGCTTTACCGATGCCGCCACCACGAGGCTTTTCAGGGTGCTGAAACCGAGCATCATGATGGCGTGGGACAGGGTCTGTATCTGGCGCTGGCAACCGTAAAAGGAAGAGTTGGAAATTTTCAGGACACGGGCCGCCACTGCCGGATCGGCGGCTACTACCTTTGCGAGTTCCTCGGCTGTTGCGGTTTCGCTTTCAATAAGCTGCATGACCTTGGTGGCAACTACCGGAATGGTCGGCAGATCTCCTGCGGTCATGATCATCAGCTCTAGTTCCCGATTCATTTGCTGCTCCTTGCTGTTCCAGGGCGCGTGATTACTGCATGCGTGTTGCCCCGGGCCAGGATTTGATATTATCGCATAACACTCCAAATAATCAAGATATTAGCCTAAATAATTGATATTTTACAGAATGGCATGTATAATCCCCCACCATCTCTGATCTTTCATTAAGGAAGTACACCATATGAAAATATTTCGTACATACTTTGTCCTGCTATGTGCAGTAATGCTTCTGACCGGCTTCAAATGGGGCTTTAGCAATAATGATTGCAAGGAAGCAATGAATCTCACCGGCAAGCTGGACGCAGGCGGGGACAACGCCCAGCAACGCCAGGCAGAAGCGAAGATCATGTCACTCTGCCCCGACGGAGCCGCCGCCCATTTCGTGACCGCTTTGCAGCTCGAACGTGTTGGCAATATGGACGGCGCCATTGCCGAATACCGCAAGGCGCTGCAGGAGGAGCGTTCTTTTCCCCTGGCCAGCGGCAACCTGGGGCTGCTTTACGCCAAAAAGGGGATGAACGACGAGGCTTCCGTAGAGTTGGCCCGCGGACTCTCCGCCATCCCCAATCCCAATTACCACCTGGCCATGGCGCGGATCCTGGCGGAACGCAAGGTCTATCCCCTGGCCATCTACCATTACAACGAGGCAGCGCGCGTATTGACCAATGATGCCGGCGTGTTTACCGGGTTGGCCGAGATTTATGCCGACACAGGACAGCAGGACAAGGCCCTGGATGAGTACCGCCAGGCATTGACGGCCGATCCCAATAGTGAAAAGGCCCATATCGGAATTGCCGCCATCCACCTGGCCCGCAACGAGCAGGACAAGGCTTTGGAAGAACTCAAGAAAGCAGAAACCGCCAACCCGCAAAACCGGGAAATCCATCTGATGATGGCCGGTATCTATGAAAAAATGGGTGACGCAAAGCAGGCGGAATATCAAAACCTGTTGGGCGGCAAGTCCAAGTCTTCGCCGGCAGCGGCCCCTGTTGTTCCGCAACCGGCCGTTGCGGCGGCAGTGCAGGGCGATAACGGCAAGGCCATTGATGAGTTGAAAGATACGCTCAAGGATCACCCCGATGACTTGGCCGCCTACGAGAAGCTCGGGCGCTTGTATCAAGCGGCCGGTAAAGATACGGAAGCAATCGCGGCCTACCGGGAGGCAGCCCACCTCAACAGCACCAACAGTGATATTTATTTCAACATGGGCATTCTCTATGAAAAACGGTCTCTGCTGGATGAGGCTGCCGTAGCCTACCGACGCGCCATACAGGCCAAGCCCGACAATGCCGATGCCCACTTGCGGCTGGCCGATATCTACCTGGCGCGGGGAAGCCAACCACAGGCCGTGGAACAGTACGGCGAGTTTCTCAAGCTAAAACCCGACAGTCCCGATATCCAGCTCAAGCTGGCACGGATCTTTGCCCGCAACAAGGAAACCAACCTGGCCATAGAAGGCTACCTGGCCGTGCTGAAACATTCTCCAAACAACATCGAAGCCAACCGCGAGATCGCAGTCCTCTATAAATCCAAAGGGATGAACGAAAAGGCCCTGGAGCATTTTAAAAAGGTGCTTGCGCAGCAGAAGGACGACATGGAGACGCGCAACGCCATGGTGTCGATCTATGTCAAGGACAAGCAGTACGACGAGATCACCGACCTGTTAAAAGGGGCGGTGGAACTCTTCCCCGATGATCCCAACAACCATTACAAGCTTGGTTTGGTTTACGAATTCAAGAAGGATTATGATAATGCCATTGCGAGCTATAAGAAGGCCGTGGAACTCAAGCCCGACTACGCACGCGCACTGAATGCCCTGGGGCGCCTGTACATGAAGACCGGTAAACTGAGTGAGGCTAAAGAGGCACTTGAGGCGGCAAGAAAGGCCGATCCCGGCCTGGAGGAAGCCTCGATTCTATTGAACAATATCCGGGATGAATTCAACCCTGAACCGCAAAAAATAAAAAAATACAAAAAGAGCAAGTCTAAGAAGAGCAAGAAGCATCTGAAATCCTCAAAAAGCTCAAAGAGTTCCAAATCGGTTAAAAAAGCCAAGAAATCAGGGGCGGCCAGCAAAAGCAAGACGAAGTAACAACAGTGACAACCTGTCAGGTCAATGCTCAAAAATCAGTTTGGTCCACGTACTCTACCCTGGCCCTGATAAACGGGATAAGCGTCAAGGGTTTTTCCCCTGACGGAAAAACCCGGGAAAACGGCTTCCAACTTACCAAGGCCCATGTTTGGACACAGATATGAAAGAATTAAGCAGCACGACCTCCTATTTCCCCTATTCGATCCAGATATCCGACCAGCATTGGCGCTCACTTGATCTGGCGGCGCTTACGCGCCGTATCACCGAGCGGGCAATTCCGGCCATCATCTTCTATCGTCAGTTGGCCTTCAAGCTGAACCGGCAACGCAAGAAAGGTGTTAGCCCGGTACATGCCGGCCAGCTCAACCTGTTTGCTACTCTGCAGAAGATTTACCGCTACCTGATCGATGAGCTGGCCGAGGGCCAGGCACCCGGATTGCTGATGGACGCCCTGCGCCGCAGTGGCACGGACCCTGTTGGCAAGGAGGCTGTACAGGTTTACGGTCGTTTCGTTGAATTATTCCCCCCGGCCGACGTCATTAACGATGTTGACGCCAGGAGCGGTTGGCTCAGCCGCACCGATTCTTCCTTTGTTCGCAAGCGGACGGTCCTGCGGGAATTGTTGCTGCTCAAGATTGCCGCGGAGAATCCCGCCATCGACAACTTCAGGGAGATCCTTTCTGATCGCGAACTTGCGGAAAGCTCATCCTATCAGCGGCTGGTTACCGGCTTGGTCTCGACCCTCGCCGGCGGACCGCTGCTGTCCGAGCTGGAAATGACGCTGATCGATGCCTTGCGGGCGCCCATCACGGCCTCGCCCGGATCGCTTGCGGGCCAGGTGAGTTTCATACGTGAACACTGGTATGCCCTGTTGCCGCCAGAGATGTTGGAAGAAGTGGCCGATGCCTTTGACATCCTGCTGGAAGAGGAGAGAGAGTGGGGCGGCGCCGGCGAGCCGGGACCACCGCCGGTGCTGGAATTCGGTGGGCCTGGCCGGGGGGGCGCTGGCGGCAGTTCGGTTTTCGGCGGCTACGATTATCCCGAATACGAGAGTTTTTCTCAGGATGCCGATTGGATGTCCAATGTGGTCATGATGGCCAAGATGGTTTACGTATGGCTCGACCAGCTAAGCCAATGGCACGGTTATCCCATTACCCGCCTGGACCAGATTCCAGATGGCGAACTGGACCGTCTGGCCTCCTGGGGATTCAGCGGCCTCTGGCTGATCGGCATATGGGAACGCTCCCCCGCCTCCCAGCGTATCAAACAGTTGTGTGGCAATCCCGATGCGATAGCTTCGGCTTATTCGCTCCTGGACTACGAGGTCGCGGCTGACCTGGGGGGCTGGGAGGCCCTGGCCAATCTGCGGGATAGGGCGTTGCGGCGCGGCATTCGTCTGGCCAGCGATATGGTGCCCAACCACACCGGCATCTATTCCCGCTGGGTTGTTCAACACCCGGACTGGTTCGTGCAGACCGATTATCCTCCCTTTCCCACCTACCAGTTCAACGGCGAGGATCTCTCAAGCGACGGAAACATCAGCATCCGGATCGAGGACGGTTACTGGAGCAAGAGCGATGCTGCCGTGGTGTTCAGGCATCACGACCGTCGTAACGGGCGGACGCGGTACATCTACCACGGCAACGACGGCACCAGCATACCCTGGAACGACACTGCCCAGCTCAACTACCTGATCCCGGAGGTGCGCGAGGCGGTCATCCAAACCATCCTGCACGTGGCCCGCAATTTCCCGATCATCCGTTTTGATGCGGCCATGACCCTGGCCAAGAAACATTACCAGCGCCTCTGGTTCCCGGTCCGGGGCCTGGGGGGGGGCATCCCATCCAGGAGCGAACACGGCATGAGCCGCGAGGAATTCGACAAGGTCTTCCCAATCGAGTTCTGGCGCGAGGTTGTGGATCGGGTCACGGCCGAGGTTCCGGGCACGCTGCTTTTGGCAGAAGCCTTTTGGCTGATGGAAGGCTATTTTGTGCGCACCCTGGGCATGCACCGCGTTTACAACAGTGCCTTCATGAACATGCTGAAGACCGAAGAAAACGCCAAGTACCGGCAGACCATCAGGAATGTTCTGGAGTTCAACCCCGAAGTACTCAAGCGTTTCGTCAACTTCATGAACAATCCGGACGAGAAGACCGCTGTGGAGCAGTTCGGCACCCAGGGCAAATACTTTGGCGCCTGCGTGCTCCTGGCCACCATGCCGGGCCTGCCCATGTTCGGCCATGGCCAGATCGAAGGCTTTAAAGAGAAATACGGCATGGAATACAAGCGCGCCTACTGGAACGAGGCGGTCGATCAAGGGTTGGTGCAGGGGCACGAATTGTGGATCTTTCCCCTCCTGCGCCGGCGCCGCTTGTTCTCCGGCTCCGAAAATTTCGTGCTGTACGATTTCCATGCAGGTGTGGCGGTGGATGAAAACGTCTTTGCCTATTCCAACCGGGCGGGTGATCAGCGGGCGCTGGTGCTTTACCATAACCGCCACGCAACCACAGCCGGCTGGATCAGGGATTCGGCCACCTTTGCCGTAAAAGCGGTTAACGGAGAAATGGAACTGTGCCGGACGAGCCTTGCCGAGGCGCTGGGTTTCTCCGGTGATGCCGGGGTCTACTACGCCTTTCGCGACTGTTCGGAGGGGCTGGAGTACCTGCGAAACGGCCGCGAGCTTCGGGAAAAGGGGCTTTACGCCGAGTTGGGCGAGTACCAGTTCCATGTTTTTATCGATTTCCGCGAGATTCGCGATGATCAGGACGGCAATTGGGGCAAGCTCTGTGCTGTCCTGAACGGCAGCGGGGCGCAGTGCCTGGAGGATGAGCTCAAGCAGTTACGCTATGCCTCCCTGAACCGCGCTTTCCAGGCATTTCTGGAGCTGGTGCCGGTAGCATCGGAGAATGTATCGCCCACCGTCAAGCTGGATGATGTCGTGCAGGCGGGCCAGCGCTTCCTGGCCGTGCTCAAGGCCCAACTGGACGGCAAAGGGGGCAAGTTGGGCGCCGTGCTGGAAAACATGCGCGATTGCCTTGCCAGTCTGGCTGTTCTGCAGACAATCAAACCAGCCTCAAACGAGGCCCGCGCATTCCAGGCCAGGGTGCAGGAACTGACCGGTTCTGTCGGAGGTGCCAGGCTTCTTTTCTCCTGGCTGCTACTGCGCGATACTGGGATCATGCCGGACGACTTCGGATTGGACTATACACTGAGAAATTCGTTGGCAGGTGTTGACAAGGCGGATGCCCACCGCACGGCCCGATTACTGCAAGTGCTGCTGGTTTATTGCTACCAGACCGATGATAAAGCCAAGAAAAAAGTTTCTGCCACTACACCGTCAAGGCTGTTCTCCCCGGCCGCCGGCCGTGATTTCATGCAGGTTCATGAAAGCAGCGGCGTGGAGTGGTTCAACAAAGAGCGCTTCGAAGAGCTGTCCCAATGGCTCAAGATGACGGAGTTGGCGAATCTGGCGGCACAGCGCCCCGTTGTTCGCACCCTGACCGCGTGGCTGGCGAAAACGGAGCGGGAACTGAAACTGCAGGCCGAAATGGCTGCCCATGCCGGCTACCGGACAGGGCTGTTTCTGAGCCTGCGGGAGCCGGTGGTCAGTGGCGGCGGCAAAAAAGCCGTCAAGTCCAAGGCCAAACCAGGAACCCGCAAAGTCAAGGCCGTTCGCCCATGAAAAAGACGGTCATCGATGACATCACCCTGACCCTTGCCTCCCCTGTTACCCTTCCCCTGAAATGGGTAGGCCAAGAGGAGCTGCTGACCCAGCTCCTGGCAGCCTGGATGGTGATCGACGAGCGCGACATCCCCTTCAATCCCCGCCTGATCGGCAAGCCGGGCGTGGGCAAGACCACACTCGGCTATGCGGCGGCCACCCGGCTCGGCCGTCCTGTCTACCTTTTTCAGGCAACCATGGACACCCGGCCCGAGGACCTGATCATCTCGCCGGTGATTGGCCCGGATGGTAAGATCCAGTATGCGGCCTCTTCGCTGGTTTCGGCCATGCTGACCGGCGGCGTTCTGATCCTGGACGAGGGGAACCGCATGAGCGAGAAGTCCTGGGCCTCCCTGGCGCCGTTGCTGGACGACCGGCGCTACGTGGAGTCCATCGTCACCGGCCTGCGCATACCGGCCGAGCCAGGTTTCCGCATCGTGGTCACCATGAACGAGGACGCCTCCACCTTCGAGGTGCCCGAATACATTCACTCCCGCCTCCAACCCCAGATCTACATCGATTTTCCCCAAGCAGACGAAGAGCTGCTGATCCTCAAGGAAAATCTTCCTTTCAGCACCAGCCGCATCCTGAAATACGTGGTCGATTTCCTCCAGCGGGCCCATGCCGCCGATGAGGCCTATTCGGTGCGCGACGGCATAAACATTGCCCGTTATGCCCTCAAAATGATGCATGCTCAGGGGACTGACGCCGTTGAACTGCTCCCATTGGCTGTTGAGCGGGTATTGGGGGACGAGGCCCTGGAATACCTGAATACGCCGTAACTTTTCCAAATCCGCTTTGTCCACATTGCAAACGCAGCCGCCAGCAGGTATCGGCTCCTCGGCCAGCGTGAACGTGTTTTCAGCGGCGACAAGCTTTCCAGGAGTTTTCGCCTCGGCGCCAAGGTTCACCAGAACAACGACATCAGCAATACGCTCTACCTTGGTTTCCATCGCAGTAACCTTAATTTCAGGACCGATTTCCTCCCCCTTTCACGCACAAAGTTATGTTATAATATGCTATTACAATAACTATTGAATGGCATAAACAGGATGATGTATGCTATTTCAGTAGCATAATAACTAAACTTATTCTCAGCTCCCATTAGATAGTTGGGTGTTTTAATAGCATATTTAGTTGAGATTTTATCGTTATGATGCTATTGGAATAGCATGATTGCCACAATACAGATACATATCAACGGTAGATGGACAAACGCCGGCACATTCGGACCCGGGCAAAGAGAGATCGCCAAGGGAATCGCCGGCAGCGGTTACTTCGAGTATGCAGCGGAATACACCCTCGACCATATGGCAAACCCGCCGGAATGTCGGGTCGGCTTACGGTACCCAATAAATTTCGAACTGTATGACAATGACGAATGGCCTCCTTTCCTTCTTGACATCCTTCCTTCCGGAGCAGGCCGTCGCGTCTGGTTACGCAGGCTCGGTCTTCCCGACAACGAAAAAGCCGATTGGCAGCTTCTGCTGCATGGCGCCGGCAACCCGCCGGGTAACCTTCGGGTGGCCGAGGCGGTCATCCCGCCGGCTGGGCACCATCCCGGTTTCACAAAAGATGAGATCGTCGAGAAGCAGGCCGATTTCATCGAGTATGCCGAGGCGCGGGGAGCGGTGGTTGCTGGCGCTAGCGACGTTGCCGGCGATGCACCGAAATTCCTCCTGGTACGGGACCGAAACCGCCGCTGGCACCCCGACGGCGCCCTGGAAGACCGGGATGTCCTGGACTGCTGGCTGGTCAAGTTCCCGCGTGGCAAGACCGAAGCAGACCTGACCGTGCTACGGAATGAAGCTCCCTATTATGAGGTGGCGCGGCGTTTTGGTGTTCGCACCGGGCAGAAGTTGGACTTCACCCACGATGCCTTGTTCATCCCCCGTTTTGACCGGGAGGCCAACGAAGGTGGCCTTGTCCGGCACGGCCTGGAAAGCCTCACCTCAGCCGCAGGTATTACCGAATACGGCCGCCGGGGCAATCATGCCGTCTTCTGTGCCGTTATCGCCGCCTTTGCCGGCGATGTCCGTGCGGAACTCTATGAATACCTGCGGAGGGATATTCTGAACGCTGCCCTGCGCAACACCGACAACCACGGCCGCAACAGCGCACTCATCAAATACGTCGGCGGCGCGGTCATGCTGTCCCCTCTCTACGATTTTGCCCCCATGTTTCTGGACCCCGAAGGCATCCCCCGCTCTTCCCGCTGGGAAGGTGAGCTGGAACCGGTTATCGGCCGGCCGTGCTGGGGCAGGATAGCGGACGCGCTGCAGCCTCATCTCGCCCCGCAGGAGACCCGCTCCTTTTTGAGCGGGCATGCGGATGCTGTGGCACAACTTCCCCAAACCATGCGGGAATGCGGCGTCGAGGATCGGGTGATCGATGGGGTCAGCAGGCGGTGCGCCGAAATCGCTGCCGATCTGCGGGACGCCGGGAAGAGGGGATAACATGCCGCGCAGAACCACCAAAAAACGGACGCTTGAAGAGATCCGCCAGGAAAAGGAGACGCTCTACGCCGACCTGGAGGCGGGCAGGCTCACCTTGGGCCAGGCCACGCGCCGGATGCGCCTGATCGTGGGGTTGAGTCAGACGGAGTACGCCGAGCGAGTGCTCAAGATCTACCCACGGGTGCTCATGGAGATAGAGAAGGACCGGGGGAACCCGACCCTGGAGACGCTGGAGAAGATTGCCCGGCCCTTCGGGTTGAGAGTCGGTTTTATCCGGCGTTCGGGGTTGGAGTCGCCAGCAACGAAATAGATCCGTTTCGGGTATTATTTCCGGGATAAATGTTCCATTCGGGAGGATCACCGGTTCACGCGCGTGCGCGCGTGAACCGGTCAATTACGAGTTAGACGAAATAAATGACAAAATCAAAGAAACTTGAAAAACTTTATCTTGATCTTGGGGACTGGCTTGATTCCTCGCTCGTCTTTTTCATGGACCTCATCGATGAACACGGGAAGCCACTTGCCCTTATCCAAAGGAGTGGCGACGTCGAGTTACTGGTCAACGATTTTGTTTACTTTTGCGTTACAAAATCGTGTCGAAGCTTGTATGCAATAAAGTTTCTTATTGAAAAGAAGTTTGCAGAGGACGCATTAATAATTCTTAGATCGATATATGAAAACTATCTCAGTAGTACATATGTCATTCATAATCCAACCGCGCTTGAATATTTTATTTATAATCGCATAGGGCTTGGTGTTGGTATTCTTGAACATCCAATAACGCCAAAAGGTAAAAGGGATACAAGGAAAGTTCGTAACAAGAATACCGAGGAAACATCTTCACTATTTTTAAGTATTTCTGACCTCGCTAGAGGAACAGGTATTGCGGAAGACGAAGAACTGTTTTCTGGCCTGTACAACTATCTTTGCCAACACACGCACTCAAACATGATTTCGTCCGGGAGTTACCGCAACGACAACAACACCTGTTATACCTATTCTCCTCACGACAACACACTCCAAGCGAGATACTATACAACACTAGTTATGGCGCTTTGGGCGCAATCACTGTTAGCATTCCCAATGCTTCCAAAAGAACTAAAACCTCACATCATATTAATGACACAAAAAGCGAAAAAACTCCTGATTCGCGACATTAATATACTCAGCTTTTCCACGGTTGAGGAACTTCAAACAGTGATCCCGGCCAGGCTAAGTAGATTCATCACATAAGGCACCCAACAATCGGCACCACCGGTCAGCGGGGAAAAAGCCCCCGCCGACCGGTGTGCTTTATGCGTTGAATCCGAGGGTAGACGGTATCCGGGAGCAAATACTCTGGTTTCAGTTCTCCCGATTACAAGTTGTGTATTTGCGAGAGTATTAATCAATAATTGCAGCAAGAAAGGCGACATTATGGAGACCACAAAGAAAGCAAAAAAACGTAATTTTATGCTGGCGGCTTGTTTCTGTTGTCTTGTGCTGACGACCATGCTGGGTTGCGGCAATAGTGTGACAACCACTGAGTATACTGCCGCTCCGGGGATCACCGATTATGCGCTTAAAACAAACTGGCAGACTCTTCCAATAACGGCATCACAAGCCGTGGATGTTTTCTTCGTCTATCCATCGACTTATTTCCCCAATCCAGCCAACAACGGCCCAACCTACACTACAGGCTGGAACCAGACCATAGAACTTGCTACCGCTGATCCAGGAATTACGAATCAAGTTGCATCGAAGGCAAGCGTCTTCTATAAGGCTGGCACCAACCTGTACGTACCATACTATCGCCAGTCAGCCGGTATTAATGTGCTTCAGGCGCTCCTGTGGGGGATTGCTCCAGCTAACATTCCGGCGGCAAATCAGGCGATGGAAACGGCATATTCGGATGTCAGCGATGCATTCACCTACTTCCTTCAGCATTACAACAAAGATGCCTCAGGTAAATCGAGACCATTTATTCTTGCAGGCCATAGCCAGGGTTCCAATCTGTTGCTGATGCTTCTGGAGCGACGGTTTGGAGACGCGGCACTCCGTAAGCAGTTGGTTGCCGCATATATCATCGGCTGGTCAGTTACGGAGCAAGATATGCAAAACTATCCCGCTCTGACGTCACTCGGTATTTGCAGTAGTAGTAATCAGACAGGCTGTATCATTACGTATAACACTCAGGAACTGGCAGGAGATTGGTCGCTGGCAGTAGACTCAACGCATCCAACCGGAGTTGGGATAGTGAAACCGAACGCATATAGCGTTAATCCATTGACATGGGTCGCAACGTCACCGAACAGCTCTGAGGCTACCGCTGCCCCCGCCTCGGCAAATTTAGGCGCTGTTTTCTATAAGTTTCAGGCGCCTGCAAATCCTCAACTGGTGCCACCTGCTGGCCAAAATCCGGTCAATTGGGTAAATCAGTTGATCGGGGGTGTTTCAGTCGATGCGGTTAAAATTCCCAACTACACCGGCGCGCAAAACAAACAAGGCGCTCTGGTGATTGACCCATCTCAACTGCCAGCACCCGGAACGTTTGACAGCTTGAATCTCCCGTACAGCTTACGGCCAGGTTGGTACCACAACTACGACTACGCTTTCTTTTTCTTCAACCTTGAAGAGAATGTCACCACTCGGATAAATGCTTATAACACCGGTAAATAGCCCACATCACACACCCGAGGGCGAAGGAGCCATGGTGGGGTAACGTAGTTGCTTTATTGCTTTATGAGAAGAGGAAGGGGAAGTTGCCATGGCTGCACAAGCAAAATGCATTGTCACGGGAGAGCAATAAGGGGACAGGCACCTAATTGAAGAAGGATTGACACCAGCTTTAACCGCGTAATTGCTCCCTGTCCCCTTATTGCTCCCTCAAGCTGCGACAGTCCTGAGTTCACCTTCTGCGACCTCCGCAAGCGAGATAACATGACAACTTCAGGGCAAGACAGGTGGACGCCGTTGGTAAGGGGAGTTTCTGGTAAAGGGGGTCAATCGTGCACTATTTTCCGGTTTCAGCATCCATAATATTACTGTTCGTATTCCTGTTCGTTTTCCTTGTTTCGTTCATCGAGATAGGAATTCTCGGTTACGCATATCACAGAATCGGGATCGGCCAGCGCTATCTTTTCCTTGTGATGTTCTTATCATTGTTCGGCAGCTATATAAACATTCCGTTGTTCGAACTTCCCCCGGAACAGATGGTAATGCCTGGATATGTCGATTATTTCGGCATAAGACATATGATACCCGTGCTTACGGAAGGACAGGGAACTGTCGTTGCCATAAACTTTGGAGGTGCTGTTATTCCATCTTTGGTATCCGTATATCTCACGGTGAAGAACAGGTTTTTCGGCACGGCAATGGCGGGGGTAGCAATAGTGGCGGTTTTAGTTCACATGATGGCAGCGCCGGTGCGGGGGGTAGGTATCGCGGTTCCCATTTTTATTCCGCCCATAGCGGCAACCATTGTTGCTGTCATGTTATCGAGAAGGTACGCACCGGCTTTGGCGTACGTTTCGGGGTGCATGGGGACGCTTCTTGGGGCGGATATTCTTAATCTCGGAAAGATCGGAGGGTTGGGAGCGCCTGTTGCCTCAATAGGAGGAGCGGGTACCTTCGATGGCGTTTTTCTTACCGGCATTCTTGCCGTACTCTTTGCAAGTGTGTTTGTGGGCAAAAGTAGGCGATACCGAGGAGGCGCCGAGGGGCGTTTGTAAGTTGTTATTGCAAAGCAGGAACTGGTTGTCAGTGTTTGTACGGAATAGCAACAGAAGCGGGAACGGTCCAACTCCGTGTGCGCCAGGCATGGCGCGTGATCGAATGATACAGCAGATGGAGTCCGAACGATGAGGTATAAGCGCAGCGTGAGATGTCTCTGGTGATACAGCCTCATCTTCGGCTCACACCCTGAGAGAATTCCTGACATTCTACAAAAAACAGTTTATAACTTCGGCGTAGACCATGATCCGTTAGCCTCACCGCGCAGATCACGCCGAGAGCCACATCCACCACCCAGGAGATTTTATGAGAAACAATGCCATTTCCCCCGCCACCCAGCTCTGTGCCGTCATCGGCAATCCGGTGGGCCACAGCCTCTCCCCGGCCCTGCACAACGCGGCCTTTGACGCCCTGAACCTTGATTTCGTCTACGTGGCCTTCCGGGTGGAGGACCTGAAGAGCGCCCTGGCCGGCATGCGGGCCCTGCACAACTTTCGCGGCATGAGCGTGACCATCCCCCACAAGATCGAGGCCATGGCATGGGTGGACGAGATCCCTGAGGTGGACCGGGCCATCGGCTCCATCAACACCATCATCAACGAGAACGGCAGGCTGATCGGCCTGGGGACCGACGGGCCGGGAGCCCTGAAGGCGTTGCTCGATGGCGGGGCCGAGATCGACGGCAAGAACATCCTGATGCTGGGGGCCGGGGGCGCGGCCCGGGCCATTGCCTTTACCCTGGCCATGCAGGCCCGGCCGGCCAAGATCACCATTATGGATATCAACGAGGCCATGCTGCAGGGGCTGGCAAACGATTTGACAAAGGGCACCTCCACCCCCATCGAGCCGGCTGTGCTGAATGAATCCTCCCTGGCCAAAGCCATGGCCGAGGCCGATGTAATCATCAACTGCACCCCCATCGGGATGCACCCGAAGGAAGACGTCTCCCTGGTTCCGGTGGAGCTGTTCCGGCCCGGTCAGGTGGTGTTCGATATCGTCTACAATCCATTGGAGACCAAGCTCCTGGCCGACGCCCGCTCCCGGGGGCTGCGGGTGATCTCCGGGGTGGAGATGTTCATCAACCAGGCCGTGTTGCAATTCGAGCGTTTCACCGGCCAGGAGGCCCCGGTGGAGGTCATGCGGCGCGTGGTGCTGGAAAGGTTGGGCGCATGAATATCGTACTGATCGGCTATCGCGGCGTTGGGAAGAGCGAGGTGGGGCAGATCCTGGCCCGGCGCCTGGGGATGGAGTATGTGGGCATGGATTCGGCCATTGTGGCGCGGGCCGGCATGCCGATTCCGGAGATCGTGGCGCAGCACGGCTGGCCATATTTCCGGGACCTGGAGTCTCAAGAGGCGCGGGAACTGGCATTGCGCGATAATATCGTCATCGACACCGGCGGCGGCGTCATCGAGCGGCCGGAGAATATCGAGGTGCTGCAAAAGGCCGGCTGCATCTTCTGGCTGCGGGCCCAAGTGACGACCATTGTCGGACGCATCCAGGGGGGCACGGAACGTCCCGCGCTGACCGCCGGCAAGACCTTTACCGAAGAGGTGGCCGAGGTCCTGGAGCGGAGAACGCCTCTCTATGCCGGTGCCGCCCACCACGCCATCGAGACGGACGCCCTGACTCCCGACGAGGTGGCGGAGCGGATCATCAGCCTCTGGCAGAGCCAGGGCCGGTAAAAGTAGTCAGCAGGTTGCCACCCATGCCCCATAATCCGCATCTGGAAACATTCGGCCCGGTCCACGCCCTTCCCATTCTGCACTACCGGATGGAGTTCGCCCACCTGGCGCGCCAGGCCGTGCAGCAACTCCAGCCCGACTGCATCGCCATCGAGCTCCCCCCGACGCTGGAGGGACGCTTCCTTCAGGCGATCCGCCGCCTGCCCCAGGTCTCGGTGCTCAGTTACAGCACCCGCTCCCGTGCCTCCAGTCAAGGGGCGTCATCGGTGCCGGACACAATCTACCTGCTGGTGGAGCCGGCCGACCCCCTTTGCGAGGCAGCGCGCTACGCCCTGGATCAGGATCTCCCTCTCCATTTCATAGACGTGGACCTGGACGATTACCCGCCGGTGCGGGAGTTCCTGCCTGATTCCTATGCGATCCAGCGGATCGGCCTGGCAGCCTACTATCGGGAATACCTGGCGGCCCGGCAAGATGCGGAGCCTCACCGCGAGGACATCCGCCGTGAGCGGGGCATGGCCTTCCGGTTGCAGCAGCTTGCAGGGCGGTTCGGGCGCATCCTGTTCGTCTGCGGCATGGCCCACACGCAAAGGGTGAAAGAGTTTTTCGGGCAGCCCCAGAGCGAGCCCCTGGGGAGGGTAAGGCGGGATAACGTGCGTCTAGCCAGCCTGCATCCGGACTCGTGCAGCGAGGTAATGGGCGAGTTTCCCTTTCTCTCCGCCATATACGAGAGGCGCCGTCAAGGATTGCCCGAGGTGGCGGACAGACCGGCTCCTTCACTGCGCCGCAGGTTCAACGCCCTGGAGCTGATCCGGGGAGGCCGGCAGTCGATTCCCGAACACGAGGCCCTGGCTGTTGCCATCGATGACAGCGCCAGCCATGTCGGTCATCGGGGGGAGATGCCCGACCGGCAGCGCATTCACCTGCGGCTGTTCGAACAGGCCGCCCGCCACTACCGCCAGGAAACCGGCGAGCGGGTGCATCACTGGCAGAAGCGGACCTTTTTCCGTTTTACCCGCAATTACGCCGCCCTGTCCGGATTGCTGCTGCCCGATCTCTTCCAGCTCCTGGCCGCGGCCCGCGGCTGCGTGGACGACAACTTCGCCTATGCATTCTGGCGCCTGGCCTGCTGTTATCCCTGGCAGAAGGAAGAAGCGGAGATACCGGTCATGCGGCTGCGGGCCGAGGACCTCTACGGCCAGACCCGCCAGATCCGTTTCCGCCCCCGCAAGCCGTCAGGGAAGGGGCTGGGCGACCTGCGCTTCCTGAACCGCAAGCGGGAAAAACGGCCGGGAGAATGGCTGGAAGGCTTCGATGACGCATCGGTCTGCTCCTGGCCCCCGGAAGACCTGGTCATCGAAAATTACGGCAATTTTCTCAAGCAAAAGGGGTTGCGCCAGCTTTCGGAGGAGTTTACCCGCATAGAACCGTTCAGCACTTCGCTCCTGGACGGCATTGACCTGCGCGAGACGATCCGCAACCTGCCCCACGACGGGCGCGTATATGTGCGGGAGCGACTGCGGATCAAGGGCGGGGTGGGGTGCGTGGTGGTGATTTTCGACGAGGATCGCCGCAACCGCTATCCCTTTGCCATGACCTGGCTGGGGGAACACGAGCAGGAGTCGGACATGGCCTTCTACGCCACCGATCCTGGCGAGAACATCAGCGGCCCTGGCATCTGCCGTTGCGAGTACGGCGGTCTGCTGCTCTCCTATCCGCCGCGCCGGCTGGGTGATGTCTGGGGCGATCCCGCCTATCGCGGCTGCGGCAGCAAGGCCGAGCAGCTCTTGACAGCGGCCCTGGAATATTCGACCGAACAGCACGTGGTCTACGTTGCCGCCCGGCCGCCGCGCAGTATCTTCAAACGCATTGCGGCCAGGCTGGGGCGAAAGATCGTCTTCATACCACTGGGCAGCCTGACTCCGCCGACGCTCAAGCGCATCCGGGTGATGCATTTGTTGTACGGCCATGATAAACGCAAGATAGCAAAGGATTACATCTGGTAAAAAGGCCCCGAATGGGGCCTTTTCCATGTCTGCTCATCTCTGTTCAGCCGGTGGTCATGCCTGGGACAGGTATTGTTCGAACTGTTTCTTGTCAACAGCGCAACGATAGGCCTCTTCGGGATTGACCTTTTTAGTTTTCAGCAGGTCGAGGAGGTGCTGGTCCATAAGCTGCATCCCGTCCTTCTTGGCGGTCTGGATGATGGAGGGGATCTGGAAGGTCTTTCCTTCGCGGATGAGGTTGCCGATGGCCGGTGTGCCGAGCATGATTTCCAGGGCAGCCACCCGCCCCTTGCCGTCGGCGGTCTTGAGAAGCTGCTGGCAGATAACCCCCTTCAACGACTCGGACAGCATGGCGCGCACCTGTTCCTGCTGATCGGTCGGGAAAACGTCGATGATACGATCGACTGTCTTGGCGGCAGTGCTGGTGTGCAGGGTTCCAAAGACCAGGTGTCCGGTTTCGGCGGCGCTCATGGCAAGCTGGATGGTTGTCAGATCGCGCATTTCCCCCACCAGGATGACATCCGGGTCTTCCCGCAGTGCCGCGCGAAGAGCCGAGGCAAAGCTCTCGGTATGTTGCCCGATCTGGCGTTGATTCAGTAGTGACATCTTGTTTTCGTGGATGAACTCCAGAGGGTCTTCAAAGGTCAGTATGTGTTCCTTGCGAGTGGAGTTGATCAGATCGATCATGCCGGCCAAGGTCGTGGATTTGCCTGATCCGGTCGGGCCGGTGACCAGCACCATCCCTTTCTTGAAGTTGGTCATGCGGCGCACCCCTTCCGGCAACCCCAGCTCGTCCGCGGAAAGAATTTTGGAGGGGATGATGCGGAATACCGCGGCTATCCCCCGATACTGCATCATGATGTTGCCGCGAAAACGGGCCAATCCCGGGACTTCATAGGCAAAATCCAGGTCCTTGGTCTCTTCGAAGTGCGCCCTCTGTTTTTCGCTGAGAATCTCGAACAGGATCGCTTTCAGCTCGTCGTGCCCCAGGCTCTTGAAGTTGAGGCGCACCATCTCGCCCCGCTGGCGGAATATGGGTGGATTGCCCGTTGACAGGTGCAGGTCGGAGGCCCCTTGTTCATTCATCATATTGAATAGTGCGTCTATGCGTGCCATAGGTTACTCCCTGTTTAAAGTACGGACACAACCTCAAATCCAACGAAACTCCCATTTGCCAAAGAGGTGCCGGTATGGATCTGTTTTACAGCACCACCGAGGCTATGTACTCCTCTGGCGAGACATCGCCATTGCTGAGCAATGCCAGCCCCTCCTGCTCGATGCCGTGGTAGCCGATCAGGCTCAGGTAGTTGTCCAGGGCCGCCACATCGGTGGACTGTTCAAAGACCCTCAAAAACTCGTCGTCGAAAACCAGCGTATCCAGCAGGAAGCGTCGCTCCCTGAAGCCGCTCTGTCCGCAACCGTCACACCCCTTGGTGCGGTAGAAAGGGGCTGGCAGGTTTTCCAGGTTCATGGCGGACAACTCTTCCCTGGGCGGGGCATATTCCACCCGGCAGTCGGGGCAGAGGATCTGGATGCCCTTGAAGGAAACCAGGCCATTGACGAACACCGGCAGGAAATAATTTTTTTGCTGGTAGAGCAGCAGGTGGCGCAGGACGTTGCGGGTGCCGCGGATCTCCAGGCCGGCCAGGACCAGTTTGCCCCGCATGGCAGCCCGGCAGGCGGCGGTGAAGGGCATTCCCTCGGTGGCATCCTCGATCACCAGGATATCCGGATCGTGATCAAGGGCATCCATGATCAGCCGGGCGCGCTCCGCTTCCGAATGGGGCAGCGGTATGCGGGGAAAACGCTTGGTCATCCGGCCGGGGCCTTCGCCCAATATGATGACCTGTTTGCCGGTGGTGACCGACTCCTCCAACATCAGGTCCATGAAACGGCAGCGCTCCCTGGCATTGCGCGAAGCGAAGAAGGTGATACCGTGTCCGGCCCGGGCCAGCTGGGCAAACGCCTTTGCCTGGGCCTCGGGAAGGCGCAGCTCGCTCAGGCGGGTAGGGACGTGCGAAGTAATGTGAAGCCGGATGGTGATATACTCCCCGCCCAGTCCCTGCATGGTGGCCACCTGGAATGAAACCGGTTGGGAGCGATAGGAGAACGTCAGCATGCCCGAGGCGGTCTGGCCGCCGCACTGAGCGATATCGGCGGTCTTGCGCAGGTGGCGGGTAAATTCGGGATAGTGGTTGGGGGTCAAGGTTCCGATGGTCTTGACCGTGCCGCCGCGCTTGCAGCTGACCACGACCGTGTCGGCGTAAGGTTGCAGCGACAGGGATGACAACCGGTTCTGGATGATGAAGATCAGCAGGTAGTCCAGCAGTTTTCCACCGCTGAGGTCGGCGTTGATGGTTTCCAGCACCTTGTCCGCAAAGGCAGCGGAGGCAAACCCCATACTATCGTGGCCCGCTTCGCCGTAGCACTGGTCGATCATCTCGCGGATCTCGCGGATCAGGGCAACGGAGATATTTACCGTCAAGCCGGTCTGGCGCTCGATCTCCTCGACGGCCAACCGGTTCAGCGGATCGGCAATGGCTATGTTCAACTCATTTCCGGCCCGGATCAGCGGGATGAAGTTGTAGGCGCGTGCCAGGTCCGGAGTGACCAGGCTGGTGGCCTCGGGGTCGATCATATCCTTTTTCAGGCGGATGTAGGGTAGGTCCAGCTGATTTGACAGGGCCCAGTCGATATCCTCCTGGGTGACTATCCCCAGGTTCACCAGGGCCTCGCCGAAACGGCACCCGGAACGTTTCTGCTCATCCAGGGCCGTATGGATATCGGATTCGGTAATGATCTGCGATGAGGAGAGAATATCCCCTAAGGAGCCTTTTTTTAACAGTTCGCTCACTGTCGTCCTCCTAAGGAGGCTAACAACAATAACTTGAACTCTTGCATCTCATCTTCCGGCCATCTTTGGCTGCGGCTCAATCACAAAATCCTCGACGTAGCCCTGCTACGCCTGCGGTTTTGTTCAATCGCTACAGCCAAATCTGACCAAAATCTGAGCGCAATCTTGTTCAACTTATTATTGCCAGCCTCCTAAGTTTGCAATTCCGGTATCAAACAGGAAAGGTCAAAAGCAATGGAACGCGGATCAAATCTGATTAAAGCGGATTTCAGCTGATAAACCAAGACAGAAAAAGTTGTGAGATCAGCTTAAATCCGTTCAATCCGCGTCATCCGCGTCTCAAGCCGCTCTTTTTTCAAAGTCACATCTGCAATGGACTACATGTCGGTCCTGTCGCTCAGGTTTTCGAAGCGGGTATGCTCGCCCATGAAGGTCAGGTTGACCGTGCCGAGGGCTCCGTTACGCTGCTTGCCGATGATCAGCTCGGCGTTGCGCTCATGCCCCTCGGTGCAGGAGCCGTCCCTCTTGCGGCATTGTTCGCAATAGACCGCCTCGCGGTAGACGAACATGATTACGTCGGCGTCCTGCTCGATGGCGCCCGACTCGCGCAGGTCGCTCATCATGGGGCGCTTGTCCCCCCGTTTTTCCAGTTCGCGGTTCAACTGGGAGAGCGCCACCACCGGCACGTTCAGCTCCTTGGCCAGGGCCTTGAGGGAACGCGAGATCTCGGAGATCTCCTGCTGGCGCGACTCCGGGTTGGCGCCCCCCCGCATGAGCTGTAGGTAGTCGACGATGATCAGGCCGATGTCGTGCTCGCTCTTCAAACGCCTGGCCTTGGAGCGCAGCTCCAGCACGCTGATGGCCGGCGTGTCGTCGATGAAAATCTTCGAGTCGTGCAGCACGCCGGCCGCCCTGGTGAGCCTGGGCCAGTCGGCGTCCTGGAAATGGCCGGTGCGCATCTTGCCGAAGTCAACACGGGCGATGGAGGCGAAAAAACGCATCACCAACTGCTCTTTACCCATTTCGAGGGAGAAGATCACCGACGGGATTTTCTTCTTGCTCTCGGCGCTGGCGTATTGGGCGATGTTAAGGGCCAGGGTGGTCTTGCCCATGGAGGGGCGGGCCGCGATGATGATCAGGTCCCCCGGCTGGAAGCCTGCGGTCATGCTGTCCAGGTCCGTATAGCCGGTGGGGGTGCCGGTGATCAGCTCCTTGCGGTCGTGCAGTTCCTTGAGGATCTTGAAGGTGTCCTTGACCACCGCCTGCACCGGCACGTACTGGGGCCGCAGCTTGTTCTCGGAGATCTCATAGATCTCCTTCTGGGCCATGTCCAACAGCTCGTTGACGTCGGATTGCTCGTCGTAGCCACGGGTGGCGATCTCGGTGGCCACGCTGATCAGGCGTCGATTGATGGATTTTCCCTTCACAATCTTGCAGTAGTAGGCGATGTTGGCCGCTGTGGGGACGTAATCCACCAGGGTGGCCAGGTATGCGGCTCCCCCCACCTCTTCGAGTTCTCCCTGTTTTCTGAGCATGTCGCTCAAGGTGATCAGGTCGCACGGCTCCCGTTTGTCCGAGAGGCGCATCATGGCCTGGAAGATCTTGCGGTGGTTCTCGCGGTACAGGTCCTCGGCAACAATGATCTCCAACGCCCGGTTGATGGCGTCGTTGTCGATCAGGATGCCCCCCAGGATGGACATCTCGGCCTCCAGGTTCTGGGGGGGGAGTTTGCGTAGTTCAGCGTTGTTCATGGGTTTTGGTTGTCTCCTGTGTGCTGCTGTTGCAATTTCTTAAGGCGAGTAACGGGCATGGCGTCAGTTGTCACCCGCAAGCGACAAAAACTCAGAAACCGTTATTATCTGTGTATTGCCGTAGTTCATTAATACCAGCAGATCCTGATCGCCGGTTACGAGATATCGTGCACCACCACTGGCAGCCACAGCAAGAAACATGTCATCGTGAGGATCGCGGGATATGCCGGTGAGTTGTTCGGTAATCTCCACCACCTCCACGTAAGGAAGAATTTCCTCATTGAGGATAGCGCGTATTTCCCGCTGGGACAGCTTGAATTTCGGATAGGAAAGAACTCTTCTGAATTCAGCGAAAGTCTCCTTTGACACCAGCGTAATAATGCGGCAGTTGTTCCACATATCGCGTAGCATTCCGGCCCGGCCACTAAAGAGAAGTGCCGAAACGAGGACGTTAGTGTCTAGTACAACCCGAAGGGAAGTTAACTCCTGGCCCATTTCACCGCCTCGGCCACATCATTTTCGTCGATGCCCAGCTTCCTGATCTTTTCACGGATACCATCCAGAGATGCATTCAACGGAGTCACCTTAACCGGGGTCAGCACTATGCGATGGTTCTCCACGACGGCATCAAACAGGTCGATGCCAGGGAAGTTGCCGACAATTTCCTTGGGTAGCGTGAGTTGGTTTTTTGATGTTTTTTTAGCAAGCATGATTCCTTACCTCCTTACTAAAAGAATAAACGAAGCTGCGATCTAGTACAACCCCCAAAAAAATCCGCAGTTCTAGGCAATGGAATCCCCTCACTTCGGTCAACCACGATGCTGGCAAATAACCTGCTTGAGCGCCGCCACTACGTCCCGGCCATCCTCTTCCGTCATTTTGGGGAAGAGCGGCAGGGAGAGAATCCGCTCCGAGGCGTAGCTGGCATTGGGCAGCTCCGAGTCAGGGACCGGCATGTTCTCCCGGTACCAGGCATGGTGGTGGATGGCCTTGTAGTGCAGGCCGCTGCCGATGTTCAGTTTTTTCAATTCCGCCATGAACTGGTCCCGGTCGATGGTCAGTTTTTCGATCCTGACAAGCGGGGTGTAGAGGTGCCAGGCGTGGCGCTGCTGATAGGGGGCGTAGGCCGGCAGGGCCAGCTCCGCCACGTCGGCCAGTTCGCGGTTGTAGAACTCGGCGATTTCTTTCCGGCGGTCGATGAAGCCGTCCAGCTTGGGGAGCTGGTGGATGCCCATGGCGGCCTGGATGTCCATCATGTTGTACTTGAAGCCGGGGAGCATGATGTCGTAATTGGGGGTGCCGCTGGCGGAGAAGCGTTTCCAGGCCTCGCGGCTCATGCCGTGGAATTTCATCAGCGACACCTCTTCGGCCAAGTTCTCGTCACTGGTGCAGACCATGCCCCCTTCGCCGGTGGTGATGTTCTTGTTGGGGTGGAACGAGAAGATGGAGATGGAATCCAGGGAGCCGATCCTTTGCCCCTTGTATTCGGTGCCAGCGGCATGGGCGGCATCCTCGATCACGGTCAGGCCGTGCTCCCGGGCCAGGGCGAAGATGGGGTCCATGTCGCAGGACTGGCCGGCAAAGTGGACCGGTATGACCGCCCGGGTCCGGGGGGTGATCTTTTTGCGGATTTCATTTACGTCGATGTTGAGGGTGCCCGGCTCGATATCCGCCAGGACCGGCGTGCCCCCTGCCAGGATGATCATGCTGACCGTGGAGGCAAAGGTCATGGGGGTGGTGATGATCTCGTCCCCCTCGGTGATCTTCAGTGCCAGCAGCGTCAGGTGCAGCCCGGCCGTGGCCGAACTGAGCGGCACGGCGAACGGCGCACCCACATAGGCCTTGAATGCCTCCTCGAACCGCTTGACCTTGGGGCCGGTGGTGATCCAGCCGGACCTGAGCGAATCAACCACTTCGTTGATTTCATCCTCGTCGATGGTAGGGGTGGAAAAGGGGAGAAAGGTTGTGCGCATGTTATGGGGATTTCCTTTCAATCTGATTAATGGGGTTTACCGGTTGCTTATCAACAGGTGCCGCCCCGACTCCTGCACGATCCGCGGCGCCGGGTGCAAGCCGGGCAGCAGGTCGTTGAGCTCGTTTTTCCTGAGGAAGATCAGGGTGTGGGTGTTGCTTTCCCAGAGTTTTCGCAGGGCGCCATGATCGGGGAACCAGTACGATTGATCCCCCTGTTTGCTGCCAAAGTCCAGTTCATCCCGGTTGCCGGTCACCATCACCCGGCGCCCGGTATACCAGTTGACCGCCTGCATGGGGCCAAAGGTGACGATGCGGGTGTCCGGTCCGGCCATGGAGCAGGCGGCCAGGGCCAGCTTTTTGGGTGATTCCGTTGCTGCGATGTCCTTCATTATCAACTGCGGTGCGAGTATCTCAATGGCAAACGAAGCCAGGCTGAGCACAACCATTATCTGCATGGGATTGCGGCCGGCAAACACGAGGGTTCCGATGCCCTGGAGCAGAAACAGTCCGCCGATGGTCAGACAGCCGCCCGTGGAGACTGTCGGGGCGTGGCTGACGAACTGGTGCAGCGGATCGGCCAGTTGGGGTAGGTGTTTCGTCAGCAATGCGGCTACCTGGGGCAGGCGGCTATAGGCCAGACAGGCTGCTCCCAGGACGGTCAACACCAGCCCCAGCAAGAGCGCCGCGGCCTTGATTTCCCGGCCGCGGCCGTCCAGCAGGGCACTGATGCGCTGGGCGATCAGGATGGCCAGGGGCGGGAAGATCGGCAGGATATAGGGTATCAGCTTGGAGTCGGATTTGGAGAAAAACAGAAAAATGACCATTATCCAGATGAGCAGGTAGTATCCGGCACAGGTCTCTTCATGATGCCGGTTGCGCCAGGCACGCCCCAGGGCGCCGGGGATGAAGAACGACCAGGGGAGCATGGTCCCCAGCAGGACCGGCACAAAGAACCAGAATGGCTGGTAACGGCCATGGACGGTGCTGGTAAAACGTTCGAAATGTTCATGGATAAAGAAGAATCTGGCAAACTCCGGATTCCGTAGCGAGACCGCCACGAACCAGGGGGCGGCTATGGCCAGGAACAGCAGCAGGCCGCTGACGAGGCGCATTTCCGCCAGAAGCTTCCAGCGCTTGGTGGCCAGCAGATAGAAGAAGATGATGCCAGCCGGGAAGACGATGCCGATCAGCCCCTTGGCCAGTACCGCCAGGGCGCAGAACAGGTAGAACAGATACCAGGGAAGCGCCTTGCTGCGCCGCCCTTCCCGCTGTGCCGCGATAATGAAGGCGCCCAGGGCCGCCGTCAGGCACCAGGTCAGGAGCATGTCGGTCAGGATGATGCGCGATTGCAGGACAAAGCCGGCCGAGGTCCCCAGGATCAGGGCCGAGATCAACGCGGTGCGCCGGTCGTACAGCCTGCGGGCGATGATGTAGGCGGTCAGCACCGTCAGCAGGCCGCACAGGGCCGACGGCAGCCGGGCCGCCAGCTCGGTCTGTCCGAAGAGCTCCATGGAGGCCGCGTTGAGCCAGTAAAGGAGGGGCGGCTTTTCAAAGTATTTGACATAGTTCAGGGTGGGGGTGATCAGGTCGCCCCGTACCAGCATCTCCCTGGGGATCTCGGCGTAGCGCCCTTCATCGGGGTCGATGAGCGGCAACCGCCCGAGAAACAGCAGGAAAGGCAGGCCGAAGAGCATGGCCAGGGAGAACAGGTCCCGCAGCCAGCCGCTGGTTCCTCTTTGCAGGTATATCTTGTGGTCATTCATGTGTAGCAGACCTTTCCCGGCGGATCAGGTCGAAGGGGGCTACCTTGAAAGGGAGCTGGATGAGGATGTGTTGATTGGGATTGGCCTTGTCGCTCTCGCTGGTTTTCCCTTCCGGGTCCATGACACAAAGACGTTCGATGCTCAGGCTGTCGGAGCGCATGCCCGGGCCGATGAATTCCAGGAGATCACCGTTTTGGATGCGGTTGCGCACCCCGACGATGGCGCAGCCGTCTGGGCGCTGTTCTTCCACCCGGCCGACGAATTCGTGGCTGCGGATATAGGCAGAGTTGTATTCCTGCCCGACGTTGCGGGGTTCGCCGAACAGAAAGCCGGTGGTGTAGCCACGGTGGCTGAGTTTTGCCAATTCCTCCAGCCATTCAGGCCGGCATTGATAGCCTGCCGGGTCGGCCCAGTATTCATCCAGGGCCTGGCGATAGACCCGCAGAACAGAAGCGACGTAGTTGACGCCTTTCATGCGCCCCTCGATCTTGAGCGAGGCAACGCCGCTTTCCACCAGGCCTGGCAGGTGTTCCAGCAGGCAGAGGTCGCGGGAGTTGAAAATAAAGGTGCCGTTTGCATCCTCCATGACCGGGAAATATTCGCCGGGCCGACTCTCCTCCACCAAGCGGTAGTTCCAGCGGCAGGGGTGGGCGCATTCCCCGCTGTTTGCATCCCGGCCGGCCATGGCGCTGGAGAGGAGGCAACGCCCGGAATAGGAGATGCACAGTGCGCCGTGAACAAAAACCTCCACCTCCAGGCCACTGCGGGCCACGGTCTCGCTGATGGCTTCCATGGGCGTCTCGCGGGCCAGGTTGACCCTTTTGATCCCCTGGTTTTTCCAAAAACGGGCGCTGCGCCAGTTGATGGTATTGGCTTGGGTGGATAGATGGAGTTCGGTATGGGGCGAGATTTCCCGCGCCAGGTCGATCACGCCCGGATCGGCAACTATGTAGGCGTCGAACGGGAGTTCCGCCACTTCCCGGATGTACCGTTCCAGTTGTCGCAAGGCGTCATTGCGGGGGTAGCTGTTGATGGTCAGATAGACCTTGACCCCGCAGGCGTGGCAGTATTCAAGGGCCTGTGCCATCTCCGCTGTCGTGAAGTTGTCAGCCAGGTTGCGCAGGCCAAAGGCCTTGCCCCCCAGGTAGACGGCATCGGCGCCGTAGTGGACGGCGATTTCCAGTTTTTCCATGTTGCCGGCCGGGGCCAGCAGTTCAGGCTTGTTCACGGGGATAATCTCGATAATTAATTGATTGCGGCTTGGTGTAAAGGGCAAATATTAACATAGTCTCCCCCCCTTTTAAACCGAAACCTGATAATGCGGGATAAGTGCTTAAACGGCAGCTTTCGCTTGACAAACCCCGGCGGATCGCATTAATTGTAAAAAACACCATTATATGGAGGAATTATGCCATCCGGAGTCAGATGGTCCGCTTGTCTCTTATCGTGCCTTGTCTTGACTGCTTGTGCCGGCAACGACCTTATTGTCAAGCGCCAGGCTGAAGCCGATGCCAAGATTGAGCTTTTGCTTCAGGCCGAAAAAAAGAATGCGCAACTGCTGAGCGACCTGTCAGCCAGGCTCCAGTCACAGGATGACCGGTACAGTGAGATGGCCCCCCAGGTCAAACACCTGCAGGGTAGCATCCAGGAACTGCGGACAGCCCAAGAGGAACTGAAAACAAAAGTAAGCGGATTTAACCGGCAAGTAGCTATCCCAAAGATTGAGGTCGTCAATCCTGAAGCGGCCCAGAAGTCAAAGGAAAGCGGTCCTCCGGCGGAGTATGTTGCGGCATTCGGTATGTACAGTGCCAACAGGTTCCCAGCCGCCATCGAGGCTTTCGAGTCATTCCTCAAAAACAATCCCGGTAATGATTATAGCGCCAATGCCTACTACTGGATCGGCGAGTGCCATTATAGTCTGTCGGATCTCGGCAAGGCACAAACTGCTTTTCAGAAGGTGGTTGATTCCTATCCCAAAAGCAACAAGGTGCCCGACGCCATGTTGAAACTTGGCTATACCCTGACTGCACTGAAAGAAAATGCAAAGGCCAAGGCTGTTTTCGAGGGCCTGATCAAGGCTTATCCCGGCAATCCGGCCGCGGCCAAGGCCCGGGAGCGGTTGACCGCGAACTGATTCCATTACTGGTCACTCAACAGGTAATACCGAGGTGCTTATGAAAAACAGAATGATTGCACTGGTTTTGTTGCTGCTGGCTTTGCTTGTGCCCTGTTCGTTGCTGGCGGCGGAGCAGGACGAGCCAACCATCTATGTCATCAAGAAGGGTGACACCCTTTGGGGGCTCTCCGAGCGCTTCATCAAAGATCCCTACTACTGGCCGAACATGTGGTCGAAGAACGGTCAGATCACCAATCCGCACTTTATCTATCCGGGTCAGAAGGTAAGGGTTTTCCCGGACCACCTGGAGTTTGTCCCCAAGGAACCGGAGGCGGTAACCGGACAGAAGGCACAGGCGCCGGTGGCCCCCACTGTTTTCAAGGAGGTGGCCGAGGAAAAGACCTTCCAGGTTCGCGGCAACGAAGGTTTCTTGATGGAAAAGGAAATATTTCCTGCCGGTTACGTTGTTGGCGGACACCATGACCGCATCGTGCTTGGGGAAGATGATATTGTCTATACCGATATCGGCGCGAACAACGGTGCCAAGGCTGGGGACAAGTTCTCGGTATTCCGTAAGGATGCCATGATCAGCCATCCGCTTACCAGCGAAATCATGGGTTACAAGATGGTGCCGCTGGGTACGTTGCAATTGACCGACGTCGAGCAAAAGGCTTCCCGCGCCATCATTACCAAGTCCTACAAGGAAATATCCCCAGGCTCATACCTGATGCCGTACCGCAATGGCAAGCGCCACGAGGTCAGTCTGAAAATGCCGACCCGCGAGCTGAAGGGCTACATCATCGAAAGCTATAGCGGAACGAGCATCATTGCTGCCGGCGATATAGTATATATTGACCTGGGCAGCGCCCAGGGGGTCGAGCCGGGCAACATGTTGTACATCATTCGAGATGTGACCATAGATCAGCGTTACGTGCAGGGCAGGATCGACCGGCTGCCCCAGGAACTGCTGGGCGCGCTGGTGGTCCTGGAAACCGGAAAAAAGACCGCCACGGCGTTGGTGGTCAAGAGTATCGATGCCATCTACAAGGGTGACAAGATCATCAGTCAAATGAAGTAATTGCTCCTGGGAAAAGACATAAAGACCGGCCTGCGGGCCGGTCTTTTTTTTCAGAGGGATTTGCGACATGGAAGATTTCTACTGGATTGGCCTCAAAGCGGTAGCCGGCATCGGCAATGTCACTTTTCGGCGGCTGCTGGAACGTTTTGAAACGCCACAGGCAGCTTTGGCCGCGACTCCGGCGGAACTGGCCGCTGTCAAGGGGGTGTCGCCGGCCGTTGTCAAAGCCGTCAAGGGTGCGGATTGGCAGCGCTTTGCCGAAGAGGAGTGTTTGCGGCTTACTGCAAGCGGTGCCAAACTGATAAAGTTCACCTCGGCCGACTATCCCAAATCCCTGTTCGAAATCCCGGACCCGCCTCCTTTTCTCTATGTGCGGGGTGAGCTGCTTTTCAATGGGGTGGCCATTGCCATTGTCGGTTCCCGGCGGGCCACATCTTATGGCCTCCTGACTACAACCCGACTTGCGGAAGGGCTGGCACGGCACGGCATTTCCGTGGTATCGGGCATGGCCCGCGGGATAGATACCGCTGCCCACAAAGGAGCGCTCCAGGCAGGTGGCAGAACCATAGGGGTTTTGGGTTGCGGCATCGACAAGGTGTACCCTCCAGAGAACCGCTTGCTTTTTGGGGAAATGGCAGCGAAAGGCTGCCTGATGTCGGAATTTTCTCTGGGCACTCTCCCCTTGGCGGAAAACTTTCCCCGCCGTAACCGGATCATCAGCGGGCTCTCCAGGGGGGTGTTGGTGGTGGAGGCAGCCGAGAACAGCGGCTCCCTGATTACCGCACAGTATGCGCTGGAGCATGGCCGCGATGTGTTTGCCGTCCCTGGCAACATCTCGTTTGCCACCAGCCGTGGCGGCAACAGGTTGATCAAACAGGGTGCCAAGCTGGTGGATTGCGTGGAGGATATCCTGGAAGAGCTGGGGGGACGGCTGGCAGCATCGACTGCAGCAACCAGCTTGCCGCTGAAGCCAAGCTTTGAGCTGACAGCCAGGGAAGCCGCCATTTATGAACAGCTGGCCCGATCGCCACTGCATATCGATGCCCTCATAGCCCAAACTGAATTGACAGCCGGGGAGGTTTCCTCTATGTTACTTCACCTTGAGCTCAAGGGGGCAATAGTCTCGATGCCCGGCAAGCATTACGCCATTGCCAATTAGCCAATAATAATTATAATTCATTGGGTCGGGTCTGGTCCTGGCGAAACCCGGCACGAAGTTGGGCACCACCATTATTCCCCCCAACCCACAAAAAAAGGAACCGAATTTATCATGCCGCAGAACCTCGTAATCGTAGAATCGCCTGCCAAGGCCAAAACCATAGAGAAATTCCTGGGTAATGACTTCAAGGTGCTGGCCTCCTACGGCCATGTCAGGGCGCTGCCGAGCAAGCAGGGCTCGGTGGATATCGAAAAGGGATTTGAGCCCAAATACCATGTGCTGCCGGAAAGCAAGAAACATATCGATGCCATCAAGGCGGCGCTGAAGGATTCAAGCCGGTTGCTTCTGGCAACTGACCCCGACCGTGAGGGAGAGGCCATTTCCTGGCACCTGTTGGCGGCCCTGGGACTGGACAAGAAAAAGCCGGGCATAGAGATCCAGCGGGTCGTCTTCCACGAGATAACCAAGGATGCCATTGTCCATGCCGTCAAGCATCCCCGCGACATTGCCTTTGAGCTGGTGGACGCCCAGCAGGCCAGATCAGTGCTGGACTACCTGGTCGGTTTCAATCTCTCTCCCTTTCTGTGGAAAAAGATCCGTTATGGCTTGTCAGCCGGTCGTGTGCAGTCGGTTGCTCTGAGGCTGGTCTGCGAGCGGGAAAAGGAAATTCAGGCTTTCAGGGAGCAGGAGTACTGGACCATTGCCGCACGGCTGGGAGCGGCACCGGGGCAGGAATTCCGGGCCGGCCTGGTGGAGGTGGAAGGCAAGAAGCTGGGCAAATTCGATATCCCGAGCGAAGATATTGCTGCTGGGCTGAAGGTGGCCCTCCAGTCGGGTAACTACCGTGTTGCCAAGATCACCAAGACGGAGAAGAAACGCAATCCATCTCCCCCGTTCACCACTTCGACCCTGCAGCAGGAAGCGTCCCGCAAGCTCGGATTTTCCGCCAAAAAAACCATGTCCACCGCTCAAAAGCTGTACGAGGGTATCGATATCGGCGAGGGAGGGACGGTCGGCCTTATCACCTATATGCGTACCGACAGCGTCAACCTATCGGAACAGGCGCTCAAGGAGGCCCACGACGTCATTGCCGCTGCTTACGGAACCGAGTACGCCCTGGACAAGCCGCGACTGTACCGCACCAAGACCAAGAACGCCCAGGAGGCCCACGAGGCCATCCGGCCGACCTATATTTCCAAGACCCCGACCGAGTTGAAGCGTTTTCTGACCCCTGACCTGCATAAATTATATGAACTGATCTGGAAGCGTACCGTAGCCTGCCAGATGGCGGAAGCGCTGCTTGATCAAACCTCGGTTGACATTGTTGCCGATATGTCGGTGTACCCCGCTGAAGGGCCCTTCAGCGGCGCAAGGCGTTGCGGGTTGAGGGCAAGCGGTACGGTGATCCGTTTCCCAGGTTTTATGAAACTCTATATAGAGGGCCTGGATGACCAGGACGAGGAAAAAGAGGGATTGCTGCCCGCCATGACTGAAGGGGCTGCACTGAAGCTGCATGAGGTACTGCCCGAGCAGCACTTCACCCAACCGCCGCCCCGCTATACAGAGGCCACCCTGGTCAAGACCCTGGAGGAGTACGGCATTGGACGCCCATCCACCTATGCCTCCATCATGAACACCCTGGTGGAGCGCAAGTATACCCGCCTGGAGAAGAAGCGTTTCTTTCCCGAAGACGTGGGCATGGTGGTGAACGATCTGTTGGTTGCCCATTTTTCCCGTTATGTGGATTACAACTTCACTGCCGGCCTTGAGGAGGAACTGGATCAGGTCTCCCGCGGCGAAAAGCAGTGGAAGCCGTTGATCAAGGAGTTCTGGGAGCCGTTCGCGACACTCCTCAAACAGAAAGAGGGCGAGGTCAGCAAGTCGGACCTGACCACAGAGGCCACTGACGAGGCTTGTCCCGAGTGCGGCAAGCCCCTGGTGGTGAAGCTGGGAAAGCGGGGCAAGTTCATCGCTTGCTCCGGCTTCAGTGACGGCTGCAAATACACTCGCAACATTGAGCAGGATGGAGCCGAAACGGCCGAGCCGGTCGTGTCCGACGAAAAATGCGAGAAATGCGGCCTGCCGATGCTGGTCAAGGATGGTCGCTACGGCAAGTATCTGGCCTGTTCCGGTTATCCGGCTTGCAAGAATATCCAGCCGCTGGTCAAGCCCAAAGGTACCGGAGTGACCTGCCCGGAGTGCGGTGAAGGCGAACTGACGGAGAAAAAGTCCCGCTTCGGCAAGATGTTCTTCTCCTGCAACCGCTATCCGCAGTGCAAGTTTGCCCTGTGGGATCCACCGGTGGTACGGAAGTGCCCCAAATGCGGTTTTCCGCTGTTGGTGAAGAAGGTTTACAAGCGCGAAGGCGAGTTCCTCAAGTGCCCCAAAGAGGGATGCGATTTTAAAGAGGGCGGCAAGGAAACGAAGTAATTGATGCCCATCACCATCATCGGCGCCGGCCTGGCAGGCTGCGAGGCTGCCTGGCAGGCTGCCCAGCGCGGCGTACAAGTTGTCCTCCACGAGATGAAGCCGGAAAAATTCTCCCCTGCCCACCACCTGCCCGGTTTGGCGGAGTTGGTTTGCTCCAACTCTCTACGCGGCGATTCCCTTGAGAATGCGGTGGGCCTGTTGAAAGAAGAGCTGCGCCGTTGCGGCTCACTGGTCATGGAGGCTGCCGAGGCCACCCGGGTTCCGGCCGGTGGCGCTCTGGCCGTGGACCGGCAGCTGTTTTCCGACTACATCACCGAAAAAATCACTGCACATCCCCTTATCCGCCTCGCACGGAGCGAAGTTGACGAAATCCCGGCCGAAGGGACCGTGATTGTTGCTTCCGGCCCCCTCACCAGTGATGCCCTGGCCGCTTCCCTGGCGTGTCTGACAGGCGACAGGCTCTATTTCTACGATGCCATCGCCCCCATTGTTTCATCTGCTTCCCTGGATATGACCAAGGTCTTTGCCGCCTCGCGCTACGGCAAGGGGAGCGGGGACGATTACCTCAACTGTCCTTTGAATCAGGCAGAATACCTTTGTCTGGTTGACGAGCTGGTGCGGGCCGAGAAGGTGCCATCCCGCGACTTCGAAAAGATCATTCATTTCGAGGGGTGCATGCCGGTGGAGGAGATGGCTGAGCGGGGGCCGGAGACGCTCCGTTTCGGTCCCATGAAGCCGGTGGGATTGGCCGACCCCCGTAGCGGAGTGGAGCCCTATGCCGTGATCCAACTAAGGGCCGAGAACCTGGAACGGACCATGTTCAACCTGGTCGGATTCCAGACCAAGCTGACTTGGCCGGAGCAGCGCCGCATCTTCAGGATGATACCCGGCCTGGAACAGGCCGAATTTGTCCGGCTTGGCTCCATGCACCGCAATACCTTCATTAATGCGCCTGCCCTGCTGCTTCCCACCCAACAACTGAGAACAGATCCTCGCATTTTTTTCGCCGGGCAGATCACCGGTGTGGAGGGCTATGTCGAGTCAGCCGCCAGCGGATTCCTGGCGGGCATTACCGCTGCTTGCATGCTGCAAGGCAAACAGCTGGCCGTTCCGCCACCGGAAACCGCTTTGGGGGCGTTGATAGCACATATCACCAATGCCGATGCCAAACACTTCCAGCCGATGAACGTCAACTATGGCCTTTTCCCGGAACTGCCTGGGAGGGTGAAAAAGAAGGAAAAACGCGGCAAGCTGGCCGAACGTGCTTTGGCCTCGCTAGATGCCTGGCGGGAAGAGCTTCTTTTAACTGATTGAGTTTGTGGCCGTTTTTGGTTATTGTGAAGAGATAGGACATATAAGATTTATATGTCTATTGGTTTCATAGGTCCTAACAGTCCTGCGAAAAGGAATAAAATTAATGCCTGATCCAACCAATGACCCCCTAAAGAGGGTGGAATCCCAACTGAAAAAATGCGTCAAGTGCGGTGCTTGTCGAGCCAACTGTCCGGCCTTTGCCGCCTTTCAGCGCGAACCGGCCGTGGCGCGCGGCAAGGTGGCCCTGGCCCAGCATATCCTCAAGGATGATATCGACCTGGACGATCAGACCTATCTGGCCATGTCCAAATGCCTGTTGTGCGGCAGTTGCGTTGAAAAGTGCCCCAACGAGGTGCCCACCGACGAAATCGTTATTGCCGCCCGCGAAGCCTTGGCAAAAAAACGCGGCCTCACCACATTTCATATGGCTGTAGGCCAGGTTATCAAGAGCCGTACCCGCATGCGGATGGGCGCCAAGATGGCGGCCCTGCTCGGCCCCATGTTTTTCAAGAAGATACCGGAGACGTCCGGCCTCAGGCTGCGTTTCCCGCTGCCATTTATCGGTAACCAACGCCATATCCCTACCATTGCAAAGAAACCCTTTATTGACAGACATCCCGAAGTGATCCCCGGTGAGGCCGGCAAGCCACGGATTGTCTTTTTTGTCGGCTGTATGACCAATTTCGTCTATACCGAGGTCGGAGAAGCAGCCCTGGCGCTTTTTCGCCACCTGGGCTGCACCGTGATCATCCCCAAGGGCCAACAATGCTGCGGCCTGCCCGGCATGTCCGGCGGCGATATCAACACTGTGCGTGATCTGGCGGAAAAGAACCTGGCGGAGTTGGAAAAATATGAAGCCGACTATGTCATGACCGCCTGCGCTACCTGCGGCGGCGCTCTGCACCGCCTGTATCCCCTGGTGGTCGGCAAACGCAATCCGGAATTGAAGGCTCGTTTGGATGCTTTAGCCGCCAAAACCGTGGATGCTTCCCAGCTTTTGCACAAGTTGGGACTCAACCCGTCCGAGACCGGGGCCGGGGCCTCGCTCCGCATCACCTACCATGACCCCTGCCATCTTCGTACCCGCGGTCTGACCAAGGAGCCGCGCGAACTGTTGAAAGGGACTCCAGGCGTGGATCTGGCCGAAATGGAGGGCGCCGACCGCTGTTGTGGTCTTGGGGGCACTTTCAATGTCTACCACTACGGCTCATCCATGACCATTAATGAGGCAAAGAGCCTGGCGATCATCAAAACAGGCTCACAGGCCGTAGCAACCGGCTGCCCGGGCTGCATGATGCAGCTTGCCGACGGATTGAAGCAACATGGCTCGAGTGTCGAGGTCCTTCATACCCTCCAGCTTTTGGCCCGCAGGTTGAAGCTCTAGCACTGTTTAGTTTAGATAAATCATTTTAGTTACAGTATAATTCTTTGTCTTGAGTAAATTAATTTTATTGACAATGTAAGGAAATTTGTATACAAACCCCCGCATAAAATCTGGTTTTATTTCTGGCAGGGATATGGATGAGTGATTACAACATCGGGGCCAAAATCAAGAAGCTCCGTCTTGCAAAAAAACTGACCCTTCAAGCTGTGGCCAAGGAGACCGGATTTTCTCCGGCACTCATTTCCCAGATAGAGAACAATAACGTCTCACCACCCATTGCCACCCTTTCAAGGATAGCTAAATTCTTTGACGTCAAAATCGGTATGTTTTTTACCGAGGATGAAGAAGAATGCCGCTTCGAGATAGTTCGCGCCCATGAACGCAAGGCAATCCCCCGGGTCATATCCCGGGCCGGCACCAGCCAGGGATATTCCTACGAATCTCTCTCTTTCCACAAGCAAAACAAAAAAATGGAGCCCTTCCTCCTGACCGTAACGGAAAAGGTTCTGGAGGAAAATACCTACAGCCACGACGGCGAGGAGTTTCTTTTCATCATGAAGGGAACCGCCGAGTTGCTGTTGGATGACAAGCGGGTCGTCCTGTACGAGGGGGACTGCGTCTACTTCGACTCCACCCTCAAGCATCGACTCCTCTCAAAAGACGGCGCCGAAGTCAAGGTTTTGGCGGTCGTAACAAGATAACACCCGGTCCACGGCTTCTGCTGGATTCTGGTTGCTACTTAAAATTGGCCTGTGATTTGAAGTTTTGTCGGCAGGTTGAAAAGTTCCGGGTGTCTGAAAATTAGCGGTTACAGTTTATAATTCCAAGTACTGGAAGGATAGTCGAAATGTCTAAGAAAGCGATCAAGCCATCACTGAAAAACCCATTTGAACCACCGGAAAAGGTCGAATTCAATATCCCCGGCGAGATTTCCAGGACTACCGGCGGCTATGAAGAGGCGATGCGGGAAGGCTATGACCTGATTCAGCGGCCCATCAAGTCGGTCAGCATCGATCAGATCGAAAAGCAGCATTTCAAGAAGCGGATGACTGTCTGGGAGCGCATCAAGGTCCTTACGGAAAAGGACCCCAATATCCTCTTCCAGAATTGGGGCAAAAACCTCGACGGCGCTTCTCTCGTGACCGGCATTCTCAATATCCATGGCCGCGATGTGGCGCTTTACGGTCACGACTTCACGGTCCGTGCCGGTTCCATTGACGCGACCAACGGTACCAAGCTGGCCCGTCTTATGTACATGGCCGGTGAAAAAGGAATCCCCCTGATCGGCATGAACGACAGTGCCGGAGCCTTTGTCCCGGCAGGTGTTGGCGGCCTTGACGGTTATGCAGAGGCATTCACCGCTCTGCGGAAAATCAGCGGCGTCGTCCCCAGTATCATGTGCATGTTCGGTTTCAACGCGGGCGGCGGCAGCTATCTTCCCCGTCAGGGAAGTTTCGTGATCCAGCCCAAGGATACTTTCTTTGGCCTGACCGGCCCCGGTGTTGTCAAGTCGGTATTGGGAGAGGACATTACTCCCGAAGAACTGGGTGGCCCCAAGATCCACGGCCAGTCCGGCGTTGCCGATCTTACCGTCGAAGATGAAGTCGGCGCCTTGAGAGCCGCGATCCAGCTGTTGAATTACCTGCCCGATAACAACAGCGTCATGGCCCCATTCCAGAAGACCAGCGATCCCCTCGACCGCAAGACCTGGGAGATCAATACCCTGCTGAAAAAGGCCTTCAACTCGCCCACCGGATTCAACACACCTTTCGACGTGTCGATCATTATCCAGCAGATCTGCGATCATGGCGATTACTTCGAGCTTCAGCCGCTCAGGGCCCGCGAGGTCGTCACCGCCTTTGGCCGGCTGGGGGGCAATGTCGTCGGTTTTGTCGCCAATAACTCCGCCGTCTCCTCAGGGCAGATCGATTGCGACTCTGCCGTAAAGATCGCGCGCTTTGTCCGTTTCTGCAATATATACAATATTCCGATCATCTTCATGGAAGACACCACCGGTTTCCTGCCGGGACGTGAGCAGGAAACCCGCGGCATTGTCCAGGCCGGTCGCGCCATGCTCGATTCCATCGTCGACGTTCGTACACCACGCATTCTGCTGATCCTACGCAACGCCTACGGCGGTGCCTACGCCTCCTACAACAATTACCCCACCGGCGCCGACCTGGTTATCGCCCTGCCAACCACGCGTCTGGCCGTAATGGGCCCGGCCGGAAAGGAATTCGTCTATAAGGATGATCTGCGCAAGCTGCGCACCGCAGTGACGGAACGGGTGAAGCGCGGTATCCTGGAGCGCATGGAGGCCGGTGTCAAGGAGGACGTTGCCAAGAAAGATGCGGAGCAGGAAGCCGCCGATTGGTTGAAAGCCCGCGAGGCCGAGCTAAACCTGCGTTATGAAAAGGAATTGATGAACCCTAAAGAAGGCCTCAGCCTGGGTTCTATCTCCTCAATCGTCATGCCTACCGACCTGCGCAAGGTGCTTGGCGAAAACCTGAATTTCTTCCTCAGGCATTACAAGCCCTCACCAATGGGTGGTGTGCAGCGCGAGTTCCATTAAACACGATCATACGGAATTAACGACTATAGGGACTAGATTGGAGATAGAAAGCGATGACACAGACTGTTGACTATTACCAGAAAAACCCACTGATCCATAAGGATCGCCGCCTGAGCAAGTCCTCTTCCGCTTGGGTGAGTTCCTTCTCCTGCGAGGATCTGAAGCCGCTCATCGTTTGCCGCGGTCCTATCCGGAAGGAGGCGATGGATGTCTATGAAGAGATGGGAATCTCCCATTATGGCATCCTGCTCTCAGAGAAGGATTCGATTGTCTATACCAATGCCCTGGCTCCGGAATTACGGCAACTGACGGACTCCAGGCGTGTTCACCGCGTACCCGATTACTCCGGTGCCAGCAAGGAAGAGCGTGTCGAGCGCATTCATCAGATTATCAGGATTGCCAAGGACAACGGTTACGACTCAATCTTTGCCGGTTATGGTTTCATGGCCGAGGACGATGAGTTCGTGGCGGCCATAGAAAAGGCCGGCCTCAAGTTCGTCGGTCCCTGCGCTGCAACCCAAACCAATGCGGGCAAAAAAGATGAGGCAAAGCGGACAGCGCTCACCGTCAACGTAAGCGTCACCCCAGGTATCGACAATGTGACTGCCCGTACCCTGGTAAGGAAACATCCCACCAGAGAACAACTACTGGCCCTGGTTGAAGCAGAGGGACTTGCCTGTGACGGCAAGGTCCTGGGCAATAAGGAACTTGCGCTTGAAGACCTGGCCGACCACATCCTGTACGCTTCATACCAGAAAGGGATCGATCTCTTCTCAATCGAAGAGCTCTGCGCCCAGGTCCAGAGCGAAGTTGCCGATATGTTCAAAAAATACCCCAGAAGCCGGGTGCGTCTCAAGGCCATTGGCGGCGGGGGCGGCAAGGGGCAGCGTATCCTGGGGGCATCGCTCCTGGCGGCCAAGAATCCCGATGACAAGATGGTCCAGCAGGCCGCTGCCGAGGCCCCCGGCCTGGTTCGTGAAGTGCTCAACGAAGTCAAGGCCAATGGGATAGGGGACAACAAAAACGTCCTGATCGAGCTGAATATCGAGCAGACCCGCCACAATGAAATACAGCTGTTGGGCAACGGCGAGTGGTGCATTGCCCTTGGCGGCCGCGACTGCTCCCTGCAGATGCATGAACAGAAGCTTCTGGAAGTCTCGGTTACCCAGGAGGGGCTGGCGGCTGCCATCGCAAAGGCCAAGAGCGCCGGAAACAAAAGCGAGGTCAAGGCTCTTGAAAGCGACCTGAAAGTCCTCAAGCGGATGGAAGAGGAATCGGAGCGTTTCGGCAGGGCAGTTGGCCTTGATTCGGCTTCAACCTTCGAATGCATCGTTGACCGGGATCGTCATTACTTTATGGAAGTGAATACCAGGATCCAGGTGGAACACCGGGTAACGGAGCTCTGCTACAGCCTGAAATTCATCAACCCAAAAGACAAGCAGGATTATTTCATAGTCGAGTCGTTGGTCGAAGCAATGGCGCTCCTGGCAAGGCACAAGGAACGTCTGCCCAAACCGGAGCGGATCGTACGCTTCAACGCGGCCGTCGAGGCGCGGCTGAACGCTACGGATGCATCCCTGTCCCCCCATGCCGGTGGCATGATTCGCTTCTGGTCGAAGCCGATCGAGGGTGAAATACGCGACGATCAGGGAATCAGCATGCTGAACCCCGATACCTGCCAATTCATGAAGTACAAAGTTGCCGGTGCTTACGACTCCAACATCGCCCTGCTTCTCACCAAGGGTGCGGACCGGCTGGACAGCTATGAACATCTGTCGCGGGTGATTCGCAGTACTACGTTACGCGGTAGTGACCTGGCCACCAACCTGGAATTCCATTACGGTCTGGTCAACTGGTTTCTTGGCAATAATGTGAATGCCAAGCCGACCACCCGTTTTGTCGTGCCGTATCTTGCCCTGGTGGGGACCCTGAAAGAAGAAGCCAACAAGCTGGATACGATCTATGCTTTCCTGCAGATGAAAAAGCAGTATGGCAAGCGTATTGCTGAACAGTTTCCGGATGATCCCGCCGTTGCCAAGGGCATGTCGTCCCTGCTTGACCGCAAGGGAACCCTGATTACGCGTCCCATGGAGCGCCTCCTTGATGATCCGCATCTGCTCTCTGGCTGGTTGAGTCTGCATCACAAAAACTTCCGCATCGATAACGGCAAGGTTGTCTGGTTGCAGAATCCCTTGGGAGTGCTCAATGATACCTATGAGTATCTGCATATGTCTTATCGCCCGAATAAACCTGCGGCAGAGGTGATCTGGGGCCATGACAACGAACTGCTCCAGGCCTCATTGCGGTTTTACGGCACTCTGCACGAAAAGCTGGGCATAAACAGCGATGACTACTTCCAGCTCAACGAGATCTTGAATAATGAAAAGCCGCAAGGCGGGTTTGATGTTGAAACCTGGGAACAGATACGTTCGGCTCATTTTGGGTACGAAGCCGGGCTTGAACTGCTTGGTATGCTGTTTCTGATCGGGATCAATACCAAGTTCTGGGATCTGCGCGTCGAAGAGGATCTGGAAATTACCATTCCTGATTACCTGACCGATCCGGACTTGCAGGCACGGATGAAAAAGGTCCTGGCTCCCCCGCCGGCGACCAAGGCCGATGAAATCGTCTCTGTCTGTGGTGGAATGTACTACGCCCAAGAGGCTCCAGGGATGCCTCCCTTTGTAACCGAGGGGATGCATTTTGAAAAGGGCCAGCCGCTCTACATTATCGAAGTCATGAAGATGTTCAACAAGATCAACGCCCCCTTCTCCGGTACGATCGAAAAGATTCTGATTCAGGGTGGCGACGGTACGATCGTCCAAAAAGGGCAGCCGCTCTTCAAAGTCTCACCGGACGAAAAATTTGTGGAAATCGATTCCGAGCAGATTGAACGTGAAAGGCGTGAACTGACTTCAAAATACCTAAAGGCTGTCCTTTAGATTATTTGCTAACAAAGAGATCAAGAGGCACGGAAAAAGGCTAATGGCAAGAAGCTGGCGATACAAATCCCAATCTTCTTGCTGTTAGCCTTTCACATAAGTTGTTTAGTCGTTTTCTAGGTGTTTCAGAGAATCTGGTATTTAATTCAGAAAATCGGAGATATAGCCATGGGTTTAGATGACAGTAAGCAGAAATGGCAGGAAACAGTTGCCAAAAACATCGCAAAGTCGCCGGAACGGTCACAGGAATTTCGGACCACCTCAAATATAGAGATGGAGCGTTGCTTCACACCGGATTTCGAATATCCGGGATATGAGGAACAGCTGGGCTTGCCAGGCCAGTTCCCATTTGTCCGCGGGGTGCAGCCCACCATGTACCGCGGTCGTTTCTGGACCATGCGCCAGTATGCCGGGTTCGGTACTGCCAAGGAATCCAACGAGCGTTACAAATACCTGCTCTCTGCCGGGCAGACCGGACTTTCCGTTGCTTTTGATCTTCCAACCCAGATGGGTTATGACTCCGATGCTGCCATGAGCATGGGTGAGGTCGGCAAGGTTGGCGTAGCAATCGACTCCCTGGCAGATATGGAAATCCTTTTCAACGGCATTCCGCTGGACAAGGTTTCCACCTCGATGACCATCAACTCAACCGCCGCCATCCTGCTCTGCATGTATATTGCGGTGGCCGAGAAACAGGGTGTTTCTGCCGACAAGATTTCCGGCACCATTCAGAACGACATTCTCAAGGAATACATGGCCCGCGGCACCTACATTTACCCGCCAAAAGAGTCCATGAGGATCATAACCGACATCTTTGCCTACTGCAAAGACCATGTGCCCAAGTGGAATACCATCTCCATTTCCGGGTACCATATTCGAGAAGCGGGTTCCAGTGCCGTGCAGGAAGTTGCTTTTACCTTGGCAGACGGCATTGCTTATGTGGACGCGGCGGTCAAAGCCGGTTTGGCGGTGGATGAGTTTGCGCCGCGGCTGGCGTTTTTCTTTAATGCCCACAACAACCTGCTGGAGGAGGTGGCCAAGTTCCGTGCCGCCCGCCGCATCTGGGCAAAGATCATGAAGGACCGGTTCAATGCCAAGGACCCCAAATCGCAGATGTTGCGTTTTCATACCCAGACCGCTGGCTGTACCCTGACGGCCCAGCAGCCTGACAATAATATCATGCGGGTTACTATACAGGCACTGGCGGCCGTGCTGGGTGGCACGCAATCCTTGCACACAAACTCTAGGGATGAAGCCCTGGCACTACCTACCGAGGATTCCGTCCGTATCGCACTGCGCACGCAACAAGTCATTGCCTACGAATCAGGCGTGGCCGATTCCATTGACCCACTGGCAGGTTCATTTCTGGTTGAATCCCTGACCGACCAGATAGAAAAGGCTGCCATGGAGTACATAGAGAAGATCGATAAGCTGGGCGGTGCCGTGGAGGCCATCTCGCGCGGTTTCCAGCAAAAAGAGATCCAGGATTCGGCTTATGCCTACCAAAAGGCTATCGAGAAAGAAGAGTTGGTGATTGTGGGTGTCAACAAGTTCGCTATTCAGGAGCCACCTCCAACTGGTCTGCTCAAGATCAAGGAAGAGGTAGAGATCACCCAGAAGAAAGCGCTGGCAGAATTAAAGTCTCGCCGTGATGGCCAGCAAGTCCAAGATGCCCTGAAATCCCTTGCCATTGCTGCCAGGGGAACTGAAAACCTCATGCCGCATATCCTGAATGCGGTCAAAAGCTATGCGACCCTTGGCGAAATTGCCGACGTGTTCAGGGAGACTTTCGGTACACATCGCGAAACAGTGGTATTATAAATACGCCTGTAACAGAAAGGTTGGAAGAATGTTGCACAAAATTAACCATATTGGCATAGCGGTGCAATCTTTGGATGCCACTATCCCTTTTTATCGCGACAGCCTTGGCATGCTCCTCATGGGGGTCGAAGAGGTTGCTGAACAAAAGGTGCGGGTCGCTATGCTGGAGGTTGGTGGCTCTAAGATTGAACTGTTGGAGCCGATTGGTGAAGATAGTCCGATTGCCAAGTTCCTGGAAAAAAATGGCCCTGGAATCCACCATCTGGCCTACGAAGTTGGGGATATCGCAGCCGCGATAACAAAATTGCAGGCTGGCGGAACACGTATGATTGATGAAAAACCCCGCTCTGGGGCCCACGGTGCGCTCATAGCGTTTGTTCATCCAAAGTCCAGCAATGGTGTTCTTACGGAGCTGTGCCAGGTCGATCATCGATAGGTTAACTGAATATTTAAATACTGTGATTTATAAATAGCGATACTCAAAACCGCTCTTAGGCCGCATTTGCTGATATTGCATAATAGTTACAGTCTGTTATGGGAGTAAAACACATTTTTTTCTTGACAGTCGTTTGTTTTAATGTTTATTTTGCATAACTTTTTAGAACAGTACCTGAAACAAACGATCCGAAGAATAGCTAACCGACTGATAACATTGCTTTCATGCTAAATGAGGCGATCCTGAACCGGGAGCGAAATATACTGTGAGACGTTTCAGAGAGGCATCGACAAAAGTGCATTGAACCATTGCCTTTAAATAGCCTTGTTTGTATTCGAGGTTGTTTAAGGGTATTTGTGTTTTGAGGATATATATATTTTAATGGTATTCATCGGCATGACGCCAAATTCAGCAAGAAAGGTGGTGAGGGCCGGAAAAGAAATCAATCAACTAAATAGCAGTTTGTTAGCAGTTGTATTAAGCATTTTATAAAAATGAGGGAGGCACAAATGAAATTTAATAAAAAACTGGTAGTTCTTGCTGCCGCCGGCGCACTTAGCGCTGCAACCGCCGTTCCGGCGATGGCGTTCGAGAACGAGTTCCACGGCATGTACAAGCTGAAGTATTTTATCTCCAATTATGAAACCGGCGGCGGCGGCCCGATCCTCTATGGGCCCACCCCTGGCAAACCTGTGGCCGATGATACTACCCAGAACCTCAAGACCAACAATTACTTCGAGCAGCGCGCCCGCCTTTTCTACACTGCCAAAGCTAACGACGACCTCAAGTTGGTGACCGGATTCGAGATCGATTCTGTGTGGGGTGACTACGCTCAGTCAGGTGCAACCAGGAACCAGGGTGGTGCTCTGGAATCCGACGCCGTCAACCTGGAGACCAAGTGGGTATATCTTGACTTCAAGATCCCAGGAACTCCTACCAGGACTACCGTTGGTATTCAGCCGTTCAAGGATCAACTCAAGGGTATCTTCCTTGATGCCGATGTGGCTGGTATCATGACCAAAACCAGCCTCGGCGCAACAGCGCTCAACGTTGGTTATCTGCGTCTCTATGACAACAGCTATCTTGGTGCCACCGGCCGCGCTCGTGGTATGGACGACCTGGATGTGGGCGTCATCGAAGCCAAGTATGCCGTTTCCAAGGACTTGAATGTTGGTGGTGTATATTACCTGTATGCCGATAGCCGCAGAAGCACTACCCCTGTTGCCAGCGCTGCAATGATTCACACTGTCGGTCTGACTGCCGATGCCAAAGTCGGTGCTCTTGCCCTGAGCGGTTTCGCTGCTTACCAGGGCGGCGTATTCAAGGGTGTTAATGGCGTTAACGACAATGACAGCGCATACTTGAACGCGCTGGCTTACAACGTGGCAGCCAAGATGCCGATCGGTCCCGGTTCTTTAAGGACAGCCCTGCTCTTCACTTCCGGTAATGCTGAAAACACCGGTTATCATTTGACCGGTTGGGTTGGGACATCACAGTCCAAGGCTGGCGTGTGGTCATCTACCACTGGAACCAGCACATACAACGAGTCCGGCATGCTGTTGCTGAACCGCAATGCCGCCGCCGGCGCGGGTACAACCGACTCCTCTATCGTATATAATACCGGCAACGGTACCAATCCTGGCAACATGCAGGGTCTTTACCTCTACACACTGGGCTATGACGCCACTATTACGCCCAAGTGCTATGCCAACCTCAACGTAGGTTTTGCATGGACTGCTCATAACAACAGCTTGAAGCCGACCGACAAGGTTACCAACAAACAGAACGCATCCAACTTCATGGGTACTGAGGTCAACATCGAAACCGGTTATAAGATGTACGACAACCTGACCGCAGTCGTGCAGGCCGGCTATGTGATCTTGGGCGGCTATTACAAAAACTCCGTGACCAACGGTGCAGGTTCCGCTGCTGACCCCGAGAATCCCTACACGGCTCGTCTCGGTCTCAATTACCTGTTCTAACAGCTAAGTTCCCGGGGGCGCGACGAGCGCCCCCGTACACCGAAAAAATCCTAAGGGGGACATACATATGAAAAAAGTTGCCGTTATGATGCTCGCAGCCTTTAGTATGGCTGTTGCTTCGCCGGTATTTGCCGCCGAAATGACCAAAGATCAGAAGAATGAATGCCTGTTGGCATCCAAAGGTTGTGCCAATGAAGTAAGCTCCATTCAGACTAAGATGAAGAAGCTTCAAGCTGAAATCAAGAAGGGCAAAAAAGTATACACAGCCGACGAACTCAAAAAGCTGAACGACAAGCTTAAAGAAGCCGAAAAGATGATTGACGAAATGCTGGCCAATCCCTAAGCTAGCGTTTTTTGCCTAATCAGGCCCTGTGGCGGCATGGAAACATGCCGCCCTTTTTTTTTGACATTAAGATGTGCATTTGCGATAATCCGCGGGCTCGCAATATGTACCGGAGGAACAATGAAAAAGCTGATCATCCTGCTTGTCGCGCTGATAATTCCTTTGACTGTACTGCCATCCTTTGCATCGCAGATAAGGGTTTTTGTGGCTGATATGAATGCCGTTGGCGTCCCGAATCGGGATGAGATGAAGAACACTTTGCAGACGTTGTTGGCTTCACGGCTGAACGGTGAGCGGATCGTGGCCGTGGGGAGTGCTGCTGAAGCCAATGTTGTGGTGACCGGCACCTACGTTACAATCGGCAAGGTGTTCAGCCTTGATGCCCTGGCCAAGACCAGCAGCGGCAAGACACTCACCCGTGCTTTTGTGCAGGGTGAAAGCCAGGATGAATTGATTCCGGCAGTAGGCAAGCTTGCCGACAAGCTTTCGGTTGATTTGACCAAAATCTATTCCAGCGACCAGTCCACGGCAACCCAGACAGCGCCCGGCACGATTACGGCTCCAATTAATTCAACCTCGTCGATTATCTCAGCCAAGAAAGATATCATCAAAAGCGAACAGCAGATAAAGCCTGCGCTGACAGGGGAATTTATCAAACCGCAAGAGATTGAGCAGGGGAACACTGGCGCTTGGATGAGTAAACGCCTTACAGGAGCCGCCAATCTGATGGCTATCGGCAAAACACTGCCGGATGGAAGTCGTGAGGTATTTCTGGCAGAGGACCAACGGCTCTCCTATTATACTCAGGGAGCAACCATGAAACTGGTTGCTGAGGCGGAATTCAGTCCTGCGGACATGATTGTTTCACTGGATACTATTGAAGCTGCCGACGGCAACCTCGATGTCTACGTCACCATTATCCGGTCTGATGAACCGGCTTCCCAGGTTTGGCAGCTGAAAAGTGGCAAATTGGTGCAGGTGGCGGAAAAGCTGCCCTATTTTTTCCGGGCCTTTAGTCTGGCTGGTGGCCCTAAGACGCTTTATGCTCAAGCCATGGGGCGTGAAGCCGACTTTTTTGGCGATGTTTACGAGGCCACCCGTTCCGGAAACAATATTTCCCTGAAAAATCCCATAAAAATGCCACGGTTTGGCGATATCTACAGCTTCAACCAGTTTCGCAACAGCGATGGTAAGCTGATGACCGTTGTCATTAATCCGGATGGCTACCTTGTTGTCTATGATTCCGTTTTGAAAGAATTGTGGCGCAGCAACGACAAGTTCGGCGGTTCTGAGTTGTATTTCCAGAAAGAAGACTTGGACAATGCCCGTGCAACAGGAGATAGATTCCGCTGGATATTCCTGAACCAGCGTATCCAGGTCACTGCCAAGGGTGAGGTTCTGGTCGGGAAAAACGAAGGTTTCTGGGTTCTCGGGAATGCCCGCAGGTATAAGAAGGGTGCGGTCTATTGCTTTGCCTGGAATGGATCGAGTTTGGAAGAAAAATGGCGCACCCGTGATACGCAGAACTATATGCCGGATTACTGGCTTGACGAGTCGCGCAACGAACTGTTGATCCTGCAAACGGTACAGCGTTCCGGCATAGAAACCCGCGGTGCCTCGGCCCTTGCCATCAAGAAGGTAGAATAGAGGAAATCCCCGTCCCCCTTTTTGTTTTTTTGGGATTTTCCTTTCAGGATTGATAATTATATGACCACTACAACACCAGACATATCCCTTCCTCGCGGAGTAAGCGACTTTCTGCCTGACGCAGCAGCAAAGATTGGTTACATTGAAGCAAAAATACGCCGTGTCTTTGAATTGTGGGGTTTTCGGCGCGTGATTACCCCGAAGCTCGAATATGAGGATGTCATGGCTATAGGGTTGGGCGAGGAGTTGAAAGGCAAGACCTATCGCTTTGACGATCGCCAGACCGGTCGCCTGCTGGCGTTCCCTCCCGACATTACCCCCCAGATCGCCCGCATTATTGCAACTCGTTTGAAAGCTTGGCCCTTGCCTCATCGCATCAGCTACAGTGGGCGTGTGCTGCGTCAGACCGAGATACAGACCGGGCGTAGTCGGGAGGTATTTCAGTCCGGCGTTGAGTTGATCGGGTTGGACTCTCCGGAAGCGGATGCCGAGATGATTGCCATGGCAGTGGAGGTCATGCAGGCACTTGGTTTTGACGACTTCAAGATCGATATGGGACAGGTCGAGTTTTGCCGTGGTATCATGGCGGCATCTGGGCTTGATGGAAAGCCATTGGAATATCTGCGCGAGGCGGTTGCACGCAAAGACACATCCGCAGTGGCCAAGGTGCTCGAAAGCAATACTGTGTCCGCTGAATCCAAAAGAGAGCTCACGGCGTTGCCGCGTCTGTTTGGTGGGCGTGAGGTTCTTGACGAAGCAGAGCGGGTTGTCAGCAACAGCAGGTCCTGCGCAGCACTTGAAAATATGCGCCAGGTGTTGTCGATTCTCGATATTCATGGAGTAAGCGATTTTTTAACCATAGATCTTGGAGAAACGCGGGGCCTGGATTATCATACGGGTATTACATTTGAAGGTTTTGTCACCGGTTTGGGCGAGCCTGTTTGTGCCGGTGGTCGCTATGACAGGCTTACTGCTCGCTATGGCTTTACGGCCCCTGCCACAGGGTTTACTTTTAATGTCCTGAACCTGCTGCAATTACTGGAGCGGCGGCCAGAAGTGGAAGCTAGCACCACGAGGGACTTTCTGCTTTTCAACTGCTGTGATGACCGGCGTGAAGTCCTTGAAGCTGCCCGGTTATTGCGTGCCAGGGGATATAAAACCGCCCGTGATATTATTCGCAGGGATTACACCGATTCACTGGATTACGCACTACGGATGAACATTCGCTATTTGCTGATTATAGGTAGCGAAGCTGAGGAAGGGAATTATTGTGTTGTGCGCATCCGTGATGGCCGCAAGATTCGCATTGGCAGGGAGTTGTTGGAACAGGATGGTCTCATAAAATTCATAGAAGAAAGCCAGGGAGACGACTAGACATGGCAAATGTTGTTGTAGTGGGCGCGCAGTGGGGTGATGAAGGTAAAGGCAAAGTCGTTGACATATACACCGAATACGCCGATGACATTGTGCGTTACCAAGGGGGCAATAACGCCGGACACACGCTGGTAGTGGGCAACGAAAAGATCGTTTTGCACCTGATCCCTTCTGGTATTTTGCACGAAGGCAAACGCTGCATTATCGGAAATGGTGTCGTGCTGGACCCTGAGGTCTTTATCAAAGAAATCACCAAGCTCAAGGGATCGGGAAGGATCAAGGACGACAGCTGTCTGTTGCTCTCTGAAGCACTGCATGTCATCATGCCGTATCACAAACAGATCGACATTGCTCGCGAGGCCAAGAGCGGCGATAAAAAGATCGGCACTACCGGGCGGGGTATTGGGCCATGCTACGAGGACAAGATCGGCCGGCGCGGTATCCGCCTTATGGACCTTCTCAATCCGGATGTGTTTGCCCGCAAACTGCGGGAGGCTCTGGACGAGAAAAACTTCATTCTGGAAAATCTTCTGGGTGAGCCGCCATGCGATTTCGATGCGATCCTGAAAGAGTATCAGGGTTATGCTGCCACACTGTGCACTTACGTGGCAGACACCTCCCTGATCCTCAGCAAGGATATTAAGTCTGGCAAAAAGGCGCTCTTCGAAGGGGCGCAGGGAACTCTGCTGGATGTTGACCACGGCACTTATCCGTTTGTGACATCCTCATCCACTTGTGCCGGCGGAGCCTGTACCGGTTCCGGTGCCAGCCCCAGGGATATCAACGAGATCATCGGTATCTCAAAGGCCTATGTTACCAGAGTAGGTAGTGGCCCCTTTCCAACCGAATTGCTGGATGATACCGGTGAACAATTGAGGCAGACAGGCGGCGAATTCGGCGCCACTACTGGTCGTCCGCGACGATGCGGCTGGTTCGATGCGATGGTGATTCGCTATTCGGTGCGCGTTAACGGATTAACCGGCATTGCCCTTACCAAGCTCGATGTCCTTAGCGACTTCGATGTCATCAAGGTGTGTGTCGGTTATACCTACGAAGGTAAGCAGCTGGAGAATTTGCCGTCTGGTTTGGATGTTTTCGAGAAGTGCCAGCCGGTCTACGAAGAGTTGCCCGGTTGGAAAGCCGATATTACAGCGGCGCGTACCTTTGAGGAACTCCCTGCAAATGCACAATCATATGTCCGCAGGCTTGAGGAATTAGCCGGTTGCCAAATTGTGCTGGTCTCGGTTGGCCCGCGCCGCGATCAGACCATCATCTTGCGCAACCCGTTTGGTTAGCCGATAAATGCTTGCCAATAACACAAAAGGGCGTGATGTGAATCACGCCCTTTTTCATGGTGTGCCCTGTAGGGCACGTTGCACATGGGCTTTATTGAGCGCCATGTGTCCTGTTGTATTATTAACCAAATCCGGAGGCAAATTATGCCAATGAAATTCAACCATTTCGACGAACAGGGCCATGCTGTAATGGTAGATGTGAGCGCTAAGCAGGCCAGCACACGCATGGCAGTTGCAATGGCCGAAGTGCGGCTTTCATCCGGGTTGTTGAGCGCCATCCAGAACATGGATATTGCCAAGGGGGATGTACTCGGTGTAGCCCGTCTGGCAGGCGTCATGGCGACTAAAAAAACTCCGGATTTAATCCCACTCTCTCATCCCTTGGCTTTGGACGCTGTAACCTTGGAATTTGATTTGGATCATTCTGCTGGGCGGATAGAGATAAAATGTATGGTTCGCGCCTTTGAGCGGACCGGGGTGGAGATGGAGGCCATGACCGGGGCAGCGGTTGCTGCTTTAACCATCTACGACATGTGCAAAGGGTGCGATAAGTCAATCACCATCGGCGAGATCAAGCTGTTGTACAAGGAGGGCGGCAAGAGTGGCGTCTACCGCCGTGAGGGGAAACCATGAAAGCTGCAATTCTTACTCTTAGCGATAAGGGGGCTCGTGGCGAGCGACTCGATGAAAGTGGTCCGGGCTTAGCGGCATGGTTGGCCGGAAAGGGGGTGAATACGGTCCTTTCGTTGGTCATTCCAGATGATCACGATTTGATCGCAGCTACCTTGACGGAGTGGGCTGACAACGATATTGCCGAGTTGATTCTGACTACAGGAGGCACAGGTTTGTCACCCAGGGATGTGACTCCTGAGGCAACTATGCGGGTGGTGGAGCGTTTGATCCCCGGCATCGGCGAGCTGATGCGCCTGAAAAGCCTTGAGAAGACCCCCATGGCATCGCTTTCCCGGGCCGTGGCAGGTATACGTTCCCAATCACTTATTATAAATCTACCCGGCAGCCCCAAGGGCGCACTGGAAAATCTGGAGGCGGTCTGGCCGGTTATCGGCCATGCAATAGAGAAGATACGGGGAGATAACAGCGACTGTGGTGGGAGGTTTGGCAGGTGAGGCAACTCATTGTCGTAACGGCGGGTAGGGTAGTTTCTATCCCTGGTCATCCAGGTTTGTCCGTAGCTTTTTGCGTTGTGCGATTATCCGCTTTTCGGCCAGCCGCTTTTCCTTGGTTTTTCGCGGTACGCTGGTGGCAATCCGCTTCTTGATTTTTCGTTCACGCTTCTCCAAGGCCAATTTCAAGCGGTTCATCGCGGATTCGCGGTTTTGGGCCTGGGAGCGGCTTTCGGATGCTTGGGCAACAATCCCGCTCGGCAGATGGCGAATACGTACTGCCGAATCCGTGGTATTCTTATGTTGCCCGCCAGGTCCGGATGTTCGATAAAACTCCACCCTGATATCAGATTCTCTTATTTCTACAGCCATAACATCCTCGCGTTAAAGAAAAAGGCCACTTCTCTTAAGAAAAGTGACCTTTTTGAAATTTGGCGTCCCCTACCGGATTTGAACCGGTGTCGCCGCCGTGAAAGGGCGGTGTCCTGGGCCGGGCTAGACGAAGGGGACGTGAAAATACTGCGCCAGGGCCGCAGTGAGCGGCGCCTTGCCCAATTCAGGCGCAATAGACCTACTTAAATACATTAATATGAACGGCTAGTCAATATCTTTTTAAATGTTATTTGCTATTTTTTTGTAGTGTCAGGAATTGGCGATTAAATTAATTGTATTGCCACACCTGAAGCATCCCAAAGCCGACCAAAACCTATTGATTAATCTTGGTCACTGTGATTGACGAACAAAAAAGACCTCGCAATAGTGTGAGGTCTTTAAAGTGGTGGGCATACTTGGGATCGAACCAAGGACCTGCCGATTAAGAGTCGGCTGCTCTACCAGCTAAGCTATATGCCCCCAAAAAAAACGAGGAGTTATGGCTCTCTTGCCATAACTCCTCGGAATTGTTGGTGAGCCGCGTTGGGGTCGAACCAACGACCACCTGATTAAAAGTCAGGTGCTCTACCGACTGAGCTAGCGGCTCAAAAGAGAAGTGGATATTTACATCAGAAAAACCACCAAGTCAACACTTTTTTCGCGATTGGTGTAAATTCAATTGTTGTGGTGGAGGCTTTTAATGGGTGCGTTGTGGGAAATTAGATAATGTTTATAGGATGTTTAAGATTATAAGATGGTTGGCAGTCTAACACGGGGGAATTGTTACTGACTGTGTGGGTTTAGTCCGGCTGCTGGCTGTGGTTATCATTAGTTTGAAATGGCGGAGATTTTTTTTTATCCTTTTTGTCTTGGTACATGCGTGCATCTGCGTTTCTTAGGGCATTTTCAAGATCAGCCGAAGAGCATGCCGTAGCCACTCCCAGTGAAAGTCCCTGAAAATATCCAGGTTGCTCCACCGCAAAAGAATTACAGCCATTTTTGATGCGTTGTACTGCGCTCATGGCGGATTCTTCATCTGTGCGCGGCAACAGTACGGCAAATTCATCTCCACCAATACGTGAAACCACATCTCCGGCACGATAAGCGGTCAAAATAGATTCGGCTGCCGCACGGATGACGCAGTCGCCACGGCTGTGTCCCCAGGTGTCGTTTACTAGTTTCAAACCGTCAATATCGGCCATAATTATGCTGACCGGGAAATCACGGCTTGCTGCCAGCCTTTTCATTTCCGCCTCAAAGAAGGCACGATTGTAAAGACCGGTGAGTGAGTCGTGGGTGCTGAGAAAGCGTAGGTTCTCTTCGTAATGCTTGCGTTCGGTAATGTCCTGGGCTACCTTTAAATACTTGTACACAGTCCCGCTGGCATCACGAACCGGGCATATTTTAACCCACTCCCAGTATATCTCGCCGTTTTTTTTGCGGTTGGCCAGTTCGCTCTCCCACTCGCTTCCAATTGTGATGTTCTGCCAGAGCTCCTGATAAGTCCAGTTTGGTGTGAGTTCGGATTTGAGTATGCTGGGAGTTTTGCCTATAACCTCGGAGGGAGAGTAGCCTGTTACCCTGGTGAACATGGTATTTACGTACTCTATTGTGCCGTCCAGGTCGGTAATCATGACCAGGGTGGGAGCTTGTTCCATGGCTTGGGAAAGCAGGTGGATATAGTCATCCTGCTTTTTTATACGACGTTTAAGCTGGATATAGTCACTGCAGGTGCCGATTGATTGGATGAGCTTGCTTAAGTCGACGGGCTTCAGGGTATATTGATTGATGCCGATCGAGATGCAATCCAGCATATAATCTGTATCGCTAAATGCGGTAAGGACGATGATCTGGCAGTCAGGATTTTGTTTTCTGATTTCACGCGCCATCTCAAGGCCATTCATGATGGGCATCATTATATCTGTTAATACGATGTCTGGAGAATGGGTTTGAAAAAGCTCAATTCCTTGGCGCCCGTTGGTGGCGACATAGAGTTTTGCTACCGATCTCTGCAGCAGGGAACTGATTTGTGCCCGTGCTGCAGGGTCGTCTTCTACGTAGAGAAGGGATATGTCGTAGCGGGGAATATCCATGATGGCTTTACTGTGTCATAATTGATAAATTCGATAGTAAAATACTAACCTAGATTATTGCTTAGTGCAAGTGAGTGGAAAATAAACTTTAATTTATGCTTCTAAAGAGGTTGGGAGTGGCGGAAAAAATATCAGTTACATGTTGCGATACATACGAGTATCGGCAATTAAGGGCGGCAGTCGAGTCATTATTGGAGCCTCTGGGAGGGATTGGGGCATTTGTGGTTCCGGGAGAACGTGTACTTCTGAAACCTAATATGTTGGCTGCCAAGCCTCCAGACGCAGCAGTAACAACCCACCCTGCAATGGTAAGGGTTGTCTCTGATCTGGTCAGGGACGCGGGCTGCTTGGTATTTATTGGCGATAGTCCGGGGATCGGCGGTTTTCACAGGGTTGCCGAGCGTAGCGGAATACGGCAGGCGGCCATCGATAGCAAAGCCACTCTGTTGCCTTTTGACGATGTTGTCGAGGTAAGGGGCGAAGGGAAATTTCGGAGTCTTGAAGTAGCGCGAGCTTACTGGGAAGCGGACAAGATTATTAACCTGCCGAAACTGAAAACGCACGAGATGATGACACTTACCTGTGCCGTAAAAAACCTTTTTGGCGCGGTGGTGGGGGCCGCAAAGCCTGCTTGGCACCTCAAGGCTGGCACATCGCGGGAGTTGTTCGCCCGCTTGTTGCTGGAAATTTACCTGCTCAAGAAACCGACACTGAATATAGTGGATGCTGTCCTGGCCATGGAGGGCAATGGTCCGGGAAGCGGCGACCCCACATCCATGGGACTGCTTATTGCGGGGGCTGATGCAGTGGCGGTGGATATGGTTGCAGCCCGTTTTGCGGGTGTGCCTGCCGAACTGTTGCCTGTTGAACTGGAGGCATCCAGTATGGGGTTGCCGGGAAGTTGCCTGGAGGGAGTTGAGATAATTGGGGTGCAGCCAGCAGATTTCAAGCGGCCTCCCTTTAAGCTGCCCGCAGGGATGGATGTCCAGTTCGGGTTGCCGCGTTTCCTGAAGAAAGGGCTCCGCAGGCATCTTATGGCACATCCATATGCAATAAAAGATCTTTGCGTATTGTGCGGCATTTGCCGGGAAGCGTGCCCACCGGGAGTTATCACCATAGAAAACAGCGCCCTGTCAATCGACAATGGGCGCTGTATTCATTGCTGGTGCTGCAGGGAACTTTGTCCGCACGACGCCATGGGGGTACGGAAAGGGAGACTTCTTAAGGTTGCAGAGGTGTTGGGCAAAGCCAGGCGTAAACGTTAGGCGTCCTCTTCTTCGCCTCCCAGCGGAATCTCACGGTAAGCTCGATCTTCTTCAAAGCGCTTGGTCTGGGCCTGAAGCTTTTCCAGGTCGGATTTGCATTTGACACAATGTCGAGCAAAAGGCATCGCTTTTAAGCGGCCAAGAGGGATCTCTTCTTCGCATTCTTCGCAAATGCCGTATTCCCCCTCATCGATGCGCAAGAGTGCCTCATCGATGTTGTGGAGTTTCTCCCGTTCGCGATCCCCCAAGAGAAGTCCAAGTTCCCGGTCCCGCTCGGAAGATGCTTGATCATAGATATCACCGCTGGGTTCGCCGACCGATTGCGTTTCGGCGCCGCTTTTTACGGTTTTTTTGATCTCACGCAGGGTGTCAGCCTTCATTTGTAAAAGGATGTCACTGATTTCTTTCCATTTTTTCTTTGGTTTGATTGCCATGATAACTCCATTGCCACTTGCTTTATATCTCTGTAAAGGCGGCAAGATAATACAGAAAAAGGTTTGGTTGTCAAGTTAAAAGGATGATGAATTGGATGCCGCTGGGGTGAGAGCGGGTTTGCGCCGCGCTTTATCTGTCAGTCGACGATTTCTCCGATCAGGTCATAGTCAGACGAATCAGTGATTCTGAGCGTGACGATATCGCCAACATTGGCATTGCCTGCAGTGATGTAGACTTGGCCGTCAATATCCGGTGCCTGGCGGGACGAACGCCCCTTGAGGAGCAGTTCGGTTTCTTCGCTATATCCTTCTACGATCACCTGCTCTGTCTTGTCGATCAGGTCGCGGTTGCGGCGAAAGGAGAGCCGGGCTTGGACACGCATCAACTTGCGGTAGCGCTCGCGCTTGATGCGTTCTGAAACCTGCTCGGGCATTGTGGCGGCCGGTGTGCCTTCCTCGCGGGAGTAACAGAAAACTCCCAGCCTGTCAAAGCGGATCTGCTCCACGAATTGCATCAGGCTGGCAAAATCTTCAGTGGTCTCGCCAGGGAAACCGACAATCAGCGAAGTGCGTAGGGCGATATTCGGGATCTCATGTCGAAGTTTAACTATCAGGTCCCTGATTTGCTGCTCGCTGCTGCGGCGTTTCATGCGTTTCAGAACAGGGTCGCTGATGTGTTGGATAGGGATATCCAGGTATTTGCAGACCTTGGGCTCATCGCGAATCAGCTCGATCAGGCTGTCGGTAATGCCGTCGGGATAGGCATAAAGCAGCCTGATCCAACGTAGGTCCGGGATGGCGGCCAGACGGCGAATCAGGGCCTCAAGGTTGGAGCTGTCGTCCAGGTCACTGCCGTAGCGGGTGATATCCTGGGAGATGATGTTTAATTCCTTAACACCGCGGGAAACCAATTTTTCCGCCTCAGCAACCAGTGAGTCCAGCGGGCGGGAGCGATAGGCGCCCCGCAACTGTGGGATAATGCAGTAAGAACAACAATTCGAACAGCCCTCGCCGATCTTCAGGTACGAATACCAGGCCGGTGAAGAATTGAGGCGCGGCAAGGACTCGTCATAGATGTAGTCAGGATCGCCGATGTAGCGTAGTTGCTCGTCGGTTCCCTCTTTTTCGGCCAGGATTTCGGCGATGCGGGGGTAGTCGCCGGTACCGATGAAAATGTCTACTTCGGGCAACTCCCGTGCCAGTTCCTCTTGGTACCGTTGCGGCAGGCAGCCGGAAACGATCAAGGTGTGGCAGCGGCCGTCATGCTTGCGTTCGGCCAGGTCGAGTATGGCGTCGATGCTCTCCTGTTTGGCCTCTTTGATGAATGAGCAGGTGTTGATAATAATCACGTCGGCATCATTCTCGTTGGTTGTAATCTCAAAATCCTGCTGCGCAAGCACTCCCAGCATGACCTCTGCATCAACGAGGTTTTTGGGGCAACCCAGGCTGACCATACTGACTTTTTGTTTTTGCTTTTCGCTCAAAATATCCTCACTCCGTTACTCTCTGAAATTTACAAATTGCATTTCTATTCCCATATCTTTCCCCTTGAGGAGTTGAATCGCTTCCTGCAGATCGTCGCGGTTCTTGCCGGTGACGCGCACCTGATCTTCCTGGATCTGTCCCTGTACCCTGATCTTTGATTCCTTGATGGCAGCGATGATGTCCTTGCCCTTCTCCTTGGAAACCCCCTGCTGGATGGTTATGATCTGGCGCACCATGCCTCCAGAGGCCTGTTCCGGCTTGCCGTACTGCAAGGCCTTGATGGAAATGTTGCGTTTGATGAATTTGGATTGGAGGACATCCACTACGGCTTTCAGCTTGTAGTCGTCATCGGCCAACACTTTGATGCTGTCTTTCTCAGGGATGATCTCGCTTTTCGATCCCTTGAAGTCGTAGCGTTGGGCGATCTCCTTGATGGCTTGGTTGACGGCGTTATCGACTTCCTGCATGTCGACCTTGGAAACGATGTCGAATGACGGCATTGTACCTCCTTGTGACGTGCTGGGTTGGGCGTGCTACGAAAAGCAAGTCGTACGCCCAGGCAGAGCGCAACACGTGTTTACGGTTTTATGGTTTCTACCCCTTCGGGAATCTTGAATGTGAATCTGTTGTTGTCAATGCCCTTGTTAACCCTGGCTCGACCGTAGTCGATACGGGTTTCGTTGCCGCCGGCATCGTATATCACCGAAGAGACAATCGGAAATAAGTCCTTGACCGTGCCGTCCCGGAGAAAATCCTCCACTGTCTTGGCCGAGATGCTAAGTTGCAGCTTGGCCAGGACCGGAGAAGGTTTCTTGGGTACCAGTTCGAGTTGGTAGTTGCCGTTCTTGTCGCGCTGTTCCTTGGCAAAGGCAATGTTGAAGTCGCGGGAGACATGGCCTAATCCGGTCAGGTAGGAAAGTGCGATGTTGTTGCCTCCCTTGAACATGTCGGCAACCGCTGAAACCATCACTTGGCGGTTGTCGGGAAGATAAAACCATACCTGTTTCCCGTTGGAGATGATCTGTTGTTTCGGCTTGGTGTAGTTAAAGCGAAACATGGCCGTGGCAGAGGCAGGACGTTTCAACAGCACCTCGCCGTTGCCCCGCTGTTCTTTTTTTATGGCGGCAATTACTGTTTTTTGACTGAAATCGGCCTGCACATCCTTGAGGGTGGCGTAGCCCTTTTCCAGGGCAGAGACCACTTCCTTGAGTGTGGCCTGCTTTTCGGCAGCCAGAGCCGGAATGGCCATCATGGTCATGACCAGAAAAGAACTTGCAAGCTGTTTTAGTATCCTCATGAGCATTATCACCTCGGAAGATTTTGTTGAGACGGTTTGATGATCTGGACCCCGGCCGGCACGATAAAGGTGAAGGTGCTCAGGGGAAGGCGGTTGTTTATCCTGATATTGCTGAACTCGATCGTGGTCGAGTTTCCTTTCTGATCATAATCGGTTGTCGAGAGGATCGGAAACGTATCGGACTGCAACGATCCGAGCGGTGTCTTGGCGCCGAACTGTGATGCTTGATTCAGCGTGTTTGCGCTGTTTTTGCCGCTGACATACATCAGCACGCTGTCACGATTTACCACCATGAAGATCCGGCGGGTGTTAAGCATGGCGCGGCGCGGCGTGAGTTCAAGCACGTAATTGCCGGCTGCGTCGTACATGCCAGAGGCGAAATTAATCTGGAAGTCCCTGGAAATCCGGTTCAAACCCTGGAGGAAGTTTACGGCACGGTCGCTTTCGGGGTCATAGGGGAATCTATTGGACAGGCGGTTGTAAAGGAAGCTTACGTCACTCAGGATGACTTCCCGATTTTCCGGGTGATAGATCCAGAGCGAATTGCCGTCGCAGACGATTTCCTGCCAGTAGGGACGAAAGTATTCGAAGCGATACATGAGGGGAGTCCTGTCCGATGGCATCTTGACTGACATGCGGCCATCGCCCCTGAGTTCGCGTTGGTCCTTTGCAAGTATTGTGCGCTGGAAAAAGTCGGCGGTTACGTCGCTAATGGGTGTTATGCCGCTGGCGTCCGGCTGGAAGGATTTTTCGACAGTAGCAATGACATCGGACAGCCCTACGTTTACCTGAGGGGCGGCGAGCAGTTGACTTGTCCATGTTGATATAAACATGGCAGCCAGCAGGGGCAACAGTCGTTTCATGAGAATCCTCCTTTAGGCGTTTGTGCCTTGCAGCAGAGGTTGGCGGAACAGGTAATTAGTACTCAGGGGCTTCGCTGTATGGCTTCTTGGTCGCGGCCTCCTCTCTGCCAACCGCCTGTCGTTTTGAATGAACCTGGTGTCAGCGCCCAGCCGTGCCAGAGCGGAAAATTAACTTGTAATACTGCCACAAGCCTGTTGCTATCGCAACCGCTTTTGAGCACGTTTGGGCTCCTTATGCAAGTTTGGTCTGCATATAGTGGATAGTGATGCGCTTAATCCGCCGGTGTCCGGATTTAATGCTCAATCGAGCTCAAGTGGGGGTTCTGTCCTGCTGGTGCGCATAATCAAGCAATCATGCTGATATCCATGACGTAGACAATGCGGCCATCGCCCAGCATGGCGGCTCCGGTGATGGTGCGAATCCGCGAAAGCGGGCTGCCGAGGGGTTTGACGAAGATTTCCTGCTGACCCAAGATGCGATCGGTCACCAAGCCCGCCAACGCTCCGTGGGTGGCGGTTACGATGGCTGGAATGCAGGAAGCCCCTCCTTTGGGCATCGGTTGCCCCAACAGGCGGTTAAGGCTCTTGAGTGGTACGGTGCCAAAGTCCATGGTGCAGACCTTTTGGCCGTTCTCCTCAAAGATATCTTCGCGTCTGAGTTCCAGGGCCCGGTCTATGGCGTTGAGAGGGAAGGCAAGGGTCAAGTTGCCGCATTCAACCAACAAGGCGTTTATAATCGAGACGGATATGGGGAGCTTGAGTATGAATGAACTGCCGCGGCCTGTCTCCGTGTCAATGGCAAGTGTGCCCCCCAGGTTATGTACGGCGCTCCTGACCGCGTCCATGCCAACGCCCCTACCGGAGATGTCGCTGACACTTTTTGCCGTGGAAAAGCCGGGGGTGCAAACGAGCATGACCGCCTCCTGGGGAGTCATGGCTTCTGCCTCCTGCGTGCTGATCAATCCTTTTTCGATTGCCTTGGCGACCAGGAGTCCTGGTTCCATGCCACGGCCATCATCTGCAACCGTGATAATGGCATAGTCCTTATCGCGCTGCACTGCGATTGAGATCCTGCCGGCAGGTGATTTACCAGATGCAATGCGTTCATCGGGAGTTTCCATGCCATGATCTACGGCATTGCGCAGGATGTGGATCAGCGGTTCTGAAATCTCCTCCAGAATCCCGCGGTCCAGTTCGATTTCCCTCCCCTCGATCTGAAAGGCGATCTCTTTGTTCTGCTTGCGGGCTAAATCCCTTACCAGGCGTGGGAAGCGCTCGGCCACTAGGGAAAACGGGAGCATGCGGGCTTGAAAAACCTCGTCACGTAATTCGCGCAACAGCAGTGAGAGCTGACCGAGCGACTCTTCCAGCTTTGTCTCGGGGCAGTGCTTTGCCTGTTCGGTCAAGCGGTAACGGGTTGTAATGAGTTCGCCTGTTATGTTTACCAATCGATCCAGAATCTCGGTTTTGACGCGGACGCTCTTGAAGGTATCAGACTGCCGGTATTGGTATTGACTGGAAGAGTCCGGTTCACGGTTCTCAGAGGTTTGTTCGCTGGTGTCAGGAATGGCAGAAATACTAGGGAGGGTGGGCTGGGCAGGTGTGTAACCGGTCAGGCGGTTGGCCAGGCCGGAGATGTCAGGCATTTGCTCGTCGCCGGTTTCGATTGTTGTGATCATGTTGCCGAGGGTATCGCTCCCTTCCAGCAGCAGATCGGCCAATGCAGGCAAAATAGTCAACTCGCCGCTGCGGACCTTGCTCAGCAGATCTTCCATCTTGTGGGCAAGTTCGGCGATGGGCTGAAACTGCATGGTGGCGGCCATGCCTTTGAGAGAATGGGCGTGGCGGAAGAGTTCGGCAATAATGCCCTGATCCCCAGCATTGCTTTCCAGCTGGACAATGAGGTCGTTGAAGGTATTGAGGTGCCCGCGGGATTCGGAAACGAACAATTCCCTGTATTGGGACATGTCCATGAATCATGCCTCCAGGGTTGTCAGAACCTCGATAACCTTTTCGGGGGTGAAGGGTTTCTGGATGAACGCCTTGGCCCCATGATTCAGCGCTTTCTGGACAATGGCATCCTGTCCGATTGCCGAACAGATCGCTACTTTTGTCAGGGGACGGGTCTTGAGGATCGAATCCAGTAGTTCCAGGCCGTTTGCATCGGGGAGAATGATGTCCAGAAGGATGATGTTCGGCTTGTGCTCATGGAGTTTTTTCATGGCTTCGATGCCGCTGGCGGCTTCGGCGACTACGTTGTACCCCTTCTCCTTCAGGATACCGCGCAGTATGTTGCGCATGAAGAGGGCATCGTCTACTATCATGACAGTCGCATTCATTGATGGACCCGCCTTATTCGTTTAATTTTTTCAACAGCAACTCGTTTACCAGCGCCGGGTTTGCCTTGCCTTTACTGGCCTTCATCACCTGGCCCACAAAAAAACCGAACAATTTTTCTTTGCCGCTCCGGTATTCTGCTACCTGCTCTGCCTCACGCGCAAGGATCTCGTCGATGATCGCCTCGATAGCTCCGCTGTCGGAGACCTGAATCAACCCCTGCTCTTCAACTATTTTTCCGGGTTCTTTTCCGCTTCTCCACATCTCGTCGAAGACGGTTTTGGCGATCTTTCCGGAGATGGTGCCGCTGTCTATCAGCTTGAGCAATTCCGCCAACAGCCGGGGGGTTACCGGGCATTTGTCGATGCTGGCTCCCGAGTCGTTAAGGGCCCTGGTAAGCTCGCCCATTACCCAGTTTGATACAGCTTTGCCATTACCGTTTAATGTCACGCACTCCTCGTAGTATTCGGCTAGCGGCCTGGAGGCGGTCAGCACCTCGGCGTCATAGGCGGGAATGCCGTATTCGTCGGTAAAGCGCATGATTTTTTGTTCCGGTAGTTCCGGCAGTTCGCTTCGGACCCTTTGCACCCATGCGTCATCTATTACCAGCGGTACCAGGTCCGGGTCGGGGAAGTAGCGGTAGTCGTGGGCCTCCTCCTTGCCGCGCATGGAACGGGTTTTGCCGGAGTTGGGGTCGAACAGGCGCGTTTCCTGGACTACCGTGCCGCCATCCTCGATCAGGTCGATCTGGCGCTCGATTTCGTGCTCGATGGCCTGCTTGACAAATTTGAAGGAGTTGACGTTTTTGATCTCGGCCCGCGTGCCGAATGTCTGCGACCCGGCAGGCATTACCGAGACGTTGGCATCGCAGCGGAAACTCCCTTCTTCCATGTTGCCATCACAGATGCCAAGCCAGGTCACAATCTGGTGTATCTTTTTCAGGTAAGCGATAGCCTCGTCGGCCGACCGCAGATCCGGTTCGGAAACGATCTCCAAAAGCGGAGTGCAGGCTCGGTTGAGATCGACTCCGGAGCCATCTTCCAGGCCCGAAATATCGCCGTGCACCAGTTTGCCGGCATCCTCTTCCATGTGGATGCGGGTAATGCCGATACGCTTTAGGCCGCCATCCACCTGGATGTCCAGCCATCCTTTCAGACAGATGGGTTCTTCGAACTGGCTGATCTGATACCCCTTGGGCAGGTCGGGGTAGAAGTAGTTCTTGCGGGCGAAAATGCTGCGCGGGCTGATGGTGCAGTTGGTTGCCAGGCCGGCTTTGATGGCAAACTCCGCCACTTTTTCGTTGAATACCGGCAGCGCGCCAGGCAGGCCCAGGCAGACCGGACAGGTTTGGGAGTTGGGCTCGGCCCCGAACTTGGTTGAACAGCCACAGAATATTTTGGAATCGGTCAGAAGTTGGACGTGGATTTCAAGACCGATGACTGGTTGGTATTTCATGGGGTTTTCTCCGGTTTGTCAGTGTCAGTGGCAACCTTAGTACGGTTGCTCTCATTGTGGGGCCAGTTGGGCTGTCCTTACAGCTCTGCCTTCCTATTGTGCCAATCGGTGGCTTGTTCAAACGCATGGGCTGCCCGCAGGATGGTCTCCTCGTTAAAGGGTTTGCCGATCAACTGCAGGCCGATGGGCAGCCCATTCGCGCTGAAACCGGCCGGCAGCGCAATGGCGCATGTGCCGGCAAGGTTGACCGGGATGGTGAAGATGTCTGACAGGTACATTTGCAGCGGGTCGTTGATCTTTTCACCGATCTTGAAGGCTGGCGTGGGCGCTACCGGGGTGAGTATCACGTCCACCTCTTCAAATGCCCGGATAAAATCATGCATGATCAAGGTGCGCACCTTCTGGGCCTTGACATAATAGGCATCATAGTAGCCCGATGAGAGGGCATAGGTCCCGATCATGATGCGGCGCTTGACCTCGAGGCCGAAGCCTTCGCTGCGGCTCTTGGTCATCATGTCGATCAGCCCATCTGCCTGCGGGCTCCTGTGCCCAAAACGGACGCCGTCGTAGCGGGCCAGGTTGGAGCTGGCCTCGGCAGTGGCGATCAGGTAGTAGGTCGCCACGGCAAAGTCGGTGTGGGGCAGAGAGATGTCGACAAAATCGGCGCCCAGCTTGCGGTAGGTTTCGATGGCCTGGGCCATTGTCTTCTGGACATCGGGGTCCAGGCCTTCTATGAAGTATTCTTTGGGCAACCCGATACGGAGCCCTTTGATGTTTCCGGTCAGGGCGGCCTTGTAATCCGGTACCGGTGCGTCAACACTGGTGGAATCCTTGGGGTCATGGCCTGCGATGGCGCCGAGTATGACGGCGCAATCGGTCACGTCGCGGGTCAATGGTCCCACTTGGTCCAGGGAGGAGGCATAGGCGATGACACCGTAGCGCGAGACGCGTCCATAGGTGGGTTTGAGTCCGACGCAACCGCAGTGGGAAGCGGGTTGCCGGATTGAGCCACCTGTATCTGTACCCAGTGTGGCTGTTGCTTGCCGGGCGGCTACGGCCGCGGCAGAACCACCGGATGAACCGCCGGGAATGCACTCGGTGTTCCAGGGGTTGCGGCTTGGGCCAAAGCAACTGGATTCATTGGACGATCCCATGGCGAATTCGTCCTGGTTGAGTTTGCCCAGCAGGACCGCCCCCTGCCCCTTCAATTTTTCCCAAGAGGTGGCGCTGTAAGGGGGGATGAAATTGTGCAGTATACGCGAGCCGCAAGTGGTGCGGACCCCCTCGGTCAGGAAGATGTCCTTGAGAGCCAGCGGGATACCGGTCAGCATTCCTGTCTTTCCGTCGGCGATGCATCGGTCGGCAACCTCCGCATCCGCCAAGGCCTGTTCTTTGGTGACAGTGATAAACGAGCCGATTTTGGGGTCTGTGGCTTCGATGCGGGCCAGCATGGCCCTGGTTGCCTCGACTGAAGAAACCTCTTTGGACTCAAGTTTGTCGTGAAGTTCGTGGATGGTCAGGTCGAAAATTTCCATTGGCATTTATGCTCCATTTCGACAGTGGCGGTCCCCTCTCTGAGGTTTGCCAGTGGCGAATCGTCGTGATACTGAAGAATTTTATGTTATTCTATTACCTTTGGTACGTAGTAAAAGCTATCGACTCGCTTGGGCGCGTTGGCCAGTGCTTTGTCAATGCCGATGGACGGACAGGTCTGGTCGGCTCGGAAGGCGTTCTCCATGGGAACCGCGTGAGAGGTCGGCAGTATATCGTCGGTATTCAGCTCGTTGAGTTTTTTGACATAGCCAAGGATTGCGCCCATCTGTCCTGCAAAGAGATTCTTCTCGTCCTCAGTCAACTCCAGTCGAGCCAGTCGGGCGACATGTTCCACTTCGGCAACGGTTAATTTCATGTTGGCAAACTCCGTAGGATTGGTGCTCGTGCAGCTTGGACTTGTAGCACGAAACATGGATATTGACAACATTGTTCGCCTTGCGAAAATAGCAAAAAGATTTTTTGCTTGACACGCCGCCATTCTTTCAGTAATTTACACCTCTTCAAAAAAAACATGGGCCTGTGGTCTGTTTATGCAACATGTGAGGAATTTATGAAAACCGAAGTCGCAAAAATTGAGAATGTAAAGCGGGACTGGTATCTGGTTGATGCTCAGGATGTAGTGCTCGGCAGGTTGGCCTCCACGGTGGCCAACATCCTGCGTGGCAAGAACAAGGCTATTTACACGCCCAGCGTGGATACCGGCGATTTCGTTATCGTTGTGAATGCCGAGAAGATCGCCTTGACCGGCCGCAAGCTGTCCGACAAGATCTACTACAGCCATTCCGGTTTCCCTGGTGGCCTCAAGGAAATCACTGCTGAGAAGCTTTTGGAGAAAAAACCCTCTGATGTCATCAAGAAGGCTGTCAAGGGGATGCTTCCCAAAAACAAGCTTTCCAGGCACATGCTCAATAAGCTCAAGATCTACGCTGGAAGCAGTCATCCACATGAAGCCCAGCAGCCCAAGAATCTGGTAATTTAATCTCCGAGGAGAGTAACGATATGGCAGCAGTTAGTTATTACGGAACAGGTAAGCGCAAGAGCTCGGTAGCCAGGGTATGGCTCAAGCCGGGCGCAGGGAATATCACCGTCAACAACAAGAGCCTGGACGAATATTTTGGGCGCGAAACATCCAAGATGGTTGTTCGCCAGTCTCTGGAACTTACCGAAACTGTTGGTAAATTCGATATCTACGTGACCGTCCAAGGCGGCGGCGACTCAGGCCAGGCAGGCGCCATCAGGCACGGCATCACCAAGGCCCTGTTGGAAACCGATCCCGAGTTGCGCGGCAATCTCAAGAAAGCCGGCTTCATTACCCGCGATTCGCGTGTAAAGGAACGCAAGAAATATGGGCGCAAAGCTGCCCGTGCCAGGTTCCAGTTCTCCAAGCGTTAATCACTGGAATGTTGTACAAAGGTTTATCAAGGGGAAATCCGCAAGGGTTTCCCCTTTTTTGTCCAAAGCGATCAGTGACGAATACTTAGTTTCTTCCGCTTATATTGGAGGAATGCTCCGGCGGGTGCGGCCAATTATCGCCATGTCCGCTGGCTTAATCTCCTGCCTCGTGGGCTTTTTTCCCATGTACCCGCTCATAGGCTTTGCAAAATGGGCAGATCCCCTCTTCCACGTTCTTGACAATCGCAAAGGCGAGACCTTTCTGGCTGTGACGCGCGCTGCGGCAGACCGGACAAAGTTCGCACAGGCGGGCCAGTGTGCGGTCCATGGAGGTTGCTGCCGGGTTGCTCATTTTTGCAACCCCTTGCCGATAGAAAATGCTTTGCCAAGCAGCGGGCCGACACCGTGGTATCCCTTGTGGGCGGTATCATAGATCAGGGGTTTGATCTTCATGATCTCGGGCAGGCCATCATCACCCAATACGTCGGCATCGGCCTTTACATCGACAATTTCGCCTATGAATTGGGTGTGCAGGCCGATCTCGACAATGTGCAGCAGCCGGCATTCAAGAACCACCGGAAATTCCTCTGCATAAGGCGCATCAACCAAATCACTTTTGACCGGCGTCAGCCCGGCGCCGGCAAATTTGTCGACGTCACGCCCGGAAACGATGCCCATGTAATCCGCTTCCATAATCCTGGATTCGCCAGCCATTCCTACCGTAAAGGCTTTGCGCTCCACAATGGCAGCGTGGGAATAGGTGGCCTTGCGCAGGGACACTGCAACGCACGGTGGTTGGGAACAGCAGATGCCCCCCCAGGCCGCGTTCATCAGGTTGGGTTTGCCAGTCTGGTCATAGGTCCCGACCATCAGTGTCGGGGTAGGAAAAAGCAAGGTTTTGGCTCCGACAGATTTCTTCATGGTAACTTCTCCTTGGGCTTTGCGATTTTCTGCTTCAAGGCGCTTGATTTCCGCCTCCATCTCCTCGTTATACTGAACTTCAAACATGTTTCACCTCGGATGGGTCCATTTTGGCCCAATGATCGCGTTCAAACAGCCAGGAATCCTGCATGAACTCCACCAACCCGGTCATGCGTGCTTTGAATTTTTCATGAAAGGCTGCCTGTTCCGTAAAAATCCTTTTATCTTTGATGCATTGACATAGTTCCTGCCCCAGTACCCTGGCGGTGGTAAAGAGCTGGTCCTGGTCAGGGAAGATTCTGGTGCCGGCCATGGGAGACCCGATTCCCCCCACAGAATTCGCTCCCAGGGTATTTATGAATCGTTCCATATAGGTAAGTACTTCCTCGTCATCGCCTCCTCCGGATGTTTCGACCACAACGGCATATTTCCCCTCCAGCGCCATGCAGTGGATCAGTCCGTTGCAGCGGTCGAAAAGTGCCTTCATCTGGGCGGTGACGCTGAAGATATAGTTCGGGCTGGCCAGGATGAAGCCGTCACAGGCCAGGAGCTTGTTCTTGATGGCTTCATAATCGTCTTTGATGCCGCAAATGCCGGTCTTGTGGCAGGCATCGCAGGCCAGGCATGGTCGCACATTCAAGGTATTCAGGGGAAGTGTCTCTGTTTCGGCACCGGCTCCCCTTGCTCCAGCCAGAACCTCCTCCAGCAGGCGCCCGGTATTGCCCTGCATCCCGCGCGGGCTGGCTATTATGGCGACTACTTTCATTTCATGCCTCCTGTGGTCCTTTGTTGAAAGCAAATGAGACAATTCCCCGGGCATATCGTTGTTCCTATTTAGGAGCGTGAAGCGGCTTGGATAGGCACCTTCCAGGCCATCGGCCCCCCCCGGACCGCTTTCGGATAGCCATACTACTACGTCCGACAAATTTTTGGAATAATCCTGATGGCGTCTCATATTGGTTCGGGTTGTCCATCCCGAGTGATGGTGCTATGTTATGTGACGCTGGATAATCAATGCTGTTCATGTGGAGGCATCATGCTTTACTCGCCGCTTTTGACAGACCTGTATGAGTTGACCATGCTGGCCGGCTATCTTGAGGAGGGGATGGCGGAAAAGCCGGCGGTGTTCGACCTTTTTTTTCGCACCAATCCCTTTGAAGGGGGCTATGCCGTCTTTGCCGGGCTGGAGACGGCACTTGAGTATCTGGAGCAATTGCGCTTCCAGCCGGAAGAGCTGGACTATCTGCGGGGGACCGGTTTGTTTCGTGAACGGTTCATTGAGTTTCTGCGGGAGTTCCGTTTCCGGGGGAAAATTACGGCACCGCAGGAAGGGACTGCGGTCTTTGCCAATGAGCCGCTCCTGACGGTGGAAGGTACCCTTGCCGAAGCCCAGTTCGTGGAGACGGCCCTGCTTACCAACATCAATTTCCAGACCTTGATTGCCACCAAGGGAGCCCGCATCTGCCATGCGGCTGATGGGGCGGAGGTGATCGAGTTCGGGTTGCGCCGCGCCCAAGGGCCCGATGGCGGTCTCTCCGCCTCCAGGGCCGCCTGTATAGGTGGGGTGCAGGGTACCAGCAACGTACTGGCCGGCATGGTTTACGGCCTGCCGGTGCGGGGAACCCATGCCCACAGCTGGGTACAGGCCTTTCCTGACGAACTGAGCGCGTTTCGCGCCTATGCGGATGTCTTCCCGGACAGCACCATCCTGCTGGTCGATACCTACGACACCCTGAAAAGCGGCCTGCCCAACACCATTACCGTGGCGCGCGAGTTGAGGAAACAGGGGCATGAACTGCGCGGCATCCGCATCGATTCCGGAGACCTGGCCTTTCTGTCCCAACAAGCTCGGCTGATGCTTGACGAGGCCGGTTTTGGCAATGTCCGCATAGTGGCCTCCAACGAGCTTGACGAGAATGTGATTGAATCGATACGGCTGGAGGGGGGGAAAATCGATATCTACGGTGTCGGCACCAAGCTGGCGACCGGCGAAGGAGTTGGTGGCGGAGCGCTGGGTGGTGTTTACAAGTTGGTGGCGGCGGATGGTCAGCCAAAGCTGAAGGTGACCAGTGATATCGCCAAGGCGACTCTTCCGGGCAAGAAACAACTCTTGCGGGCCATAGGAGAAGACGGCCACTTTGTCCAGGATGTGGTTTGTCTGCAGGACGACCGAATACAGGGTGGGGATAAGGTCTATGACCCGATCAACCCCTTGCGGCACACCACACTCCCGCCAGGATGCCACCTATATGACTTGCGCCGGGTGGTAATGGAAAACGGCCGGCGCACCAATGCCCCCGAAACCCTGGGCACCATGGCTGAACGCACCCGCCGAGATCTGTCGCTGCTGCCACAAGGCTGCCTTCGTTTCATCAATCCGCATCGCTACAAGGTGTCCATCTCCGGCAGTTTGAACGACCTGCGAAACATGTTGATCAATGACATCCGAAAAGGGGAATGATTATGGAACAACGTTCAGCACTTCTGATAGTGGATCTCCAGAACGACTTTTGCCCTGGCGGTTCGTTGCCGGTGGCTGAAGGCGACCGGGTGGTGGAACCGCTCAATCTGGCTATTCAATTCTTTGTGTCGCAGGAGCTGCCGGTGTTGGCCAGCCGCGACTGGCATCCGGCCAGAAGCGGTCATTTCAAGGATTACGGCGGTATTTGGCCACCGCACTGCATTCAGGGCAGTAACGGCGCTGACTTTCATGCCGATTTGCTCCTTCCTGATGGGGCGGTGATCATTTCCAAGGGCATTGAACCCGGTAGTGACGGCTATTCCGCCTTTGATGGGAAGTCGGCTGATGGGAGAACGTTACAGGATATCCTTTCTTCTTTGCAGGTTCGACACATTTTTGTCGGCGGGCTTGCAACCGATTATTGCGTCCAGGCATCAGTCCTGGGGGCGCGTCGGGCAGGTTTTGATGTTACCGTGTTCACGGATGCAATCGCGGGGGTAAACATTGCACCTGGAGATTCCGAGCAGGCTTTGGAGAAAATGGGGAGTGCCGGAGCAAGGTTCTGCACGGTTGACGATCTTGTTGGCACTGCCCGCTAGAAACAAACTCGTCTGCCAGTTATTTTAATTGCAACTTGTTATTACTTTTATGGTTTATAATAAGAAAGGTAGAGAGTGGGACAGGTTGTGACTGCCAATGGTAGCCAACAGATTATTTTGCCGGACTGATCCAGGCTGTTTGCCAAAGAGGTATGCCAGGACTATGGACGGCTTTTCCGGAGATGGAAGCTTGGCAGAATGATTTTGTTAATGCCGGATGAATCGGCAAGAGGAGACAGGCCATGAGAGTTCTGATTATGAGTGCGGACAACTTTGAGGATACCGAGCTGCTGGTTCCATTGTATCGGCTACAGGAGGCCGGGTACGAGGTGGATGTGGCAGCCATGAAACGAGGAACCATCCAAGGTAAACATGGCTATGAGGTTCAGGCCGAGCTGAGCTTCGCCGATGTTGATCCGACCATATACAAGGCGCTCATCCTGCCGGGAGGAAAGGCACCGGGGGTAATTCGCAACAATCCCAAGGTCCAGGCCATAGCGACGCATTTTTTTGCGTGCAACAAGCCGGTGGGCGCCATCTGTCATGGCCCGCAGATATTGATATCAGCCGGTTTGATGCATAACCTCCGGTCCACCTGCTACCGGACGGTTGCCAAGGAGTTGGAGGATGCGGGTGCATTGTACGAAGACCGCGAGGTTGTTGTGGACGGCCTGCTGGTCACATCGCGCCAGCCTGGCGACCTGCCGGCATTCATGCGCGAAGTGATGCGGTTGTTGCCGAAATGCGAGGCCGCTGTCTCCCAGGTATATTGGGGATGACTCGAAAAGAGGGCATTGCAGATGTTGAAAAGGTTATTCTGGTTTGCACTGCTCCTGCTGGCTACTGCCGGCTGCAGTGCCTACCACAAGGAATTGGACAGTAATCCGGCCTTCTCGTCCCATCGATTCAGCTACTATGATGTTGAGGTTGCGTGGCGTTCTGAAGCTCATGGGAACACCATCCTGGTGACCGGGACAGTCAGCAACCTCCGCTCATATTACCTGAGGGATTTTGAAATAACCGCTAGGCCGATGGACCAGCAGGGCAATATCTTCGGTCGGCAGACCTATGCCGATTTTCCCACCTATATCTCGCCAGGCAGGAAAGAGCCATTCAAAATGGCATTTCATACTCCTCCCGGCATACAGATCAAGCAGATACACTTCAGCTATTATTACTGGCTGACGGAAGCTGCCCCCCAATTCAGGGGAAATGAAGATGTCCCCACCTTCGGCAGCTTCACTGCCAAACCCTGAGATACTCCCGATGCCGCCTTTGCATCACACTGGGTGTTTTGCTGTACATGGACTGGTCAGAAGCAGGATTTGACTACCCCACCATCGGCCCGTAAGGCAGCCCCGGTGGTGGCGGAAGCCAGTGGGCTGCAGACGTACACGACCATGCTGGCAACTTCATCGGTGGTGGCGAATCGCTTGAGCAACGAGGTTGGTCGCACTGTTCGGAAGAATTCGTCTTCAAATTCTTCAAAGGGGCGGCCCGCGCCCATTTTGGTGACAAATTCGTTTACGCCCTCGGAACGTGTCGGACCGGGAAGCACGGCATTGGCCGTGATGCCTGTTCCGGCGCAAGTTTCGGCAATGCCCCGCGATACCGCCAACAAAGCGGTCTTGGTCATGCCGTAATGGACCATTTCCGCTGGTATCTGTACGCCGCTCTCGCTGCTGATGAAAACGATCCGCCCCCAGTTGCGCTGCCTCATGGCCGGCAGATACGCCCTGGCCAACCTGACAGCACTCAACACGTTGACCTCGAAGAAACGCCGCCACTCATCGTCGCTGATTTCCTCGAAGGGCCGTGGTTCGTATATGCCGAGATTGTTGACCAGGATGTCCAGTGACGGATATAGTTTTATGAGCTGATCGGCCACTGCCGCGCTGGCCAGATCTCCCGCAAAACCAATTGGTTGTGCGCCGGGTACGGCGTTGCGGATCTTTTCCAGTGCTGCGGACAAAGAGCTCTCGGAGCGACCATTGACGATAACGCGCGCACCTTCCGCGGCAAGCTTCGTGGCGATCGCCAGGCCGATCCCCTTGGTGGAACCCGAGACCAGGGCGGTTTTTCCATTCATCTTCAGATCCATATGGTTACTCTCCTTTCGATTTGGCATAAATTCCAGATCCCTCACCCGATTACTTATAACAGACCGAATCCTGCCTGTCGAACGGCTGACTGCCGTGATCTCACATACCAATTGGTAAGGGCTCACAGCTGCAGGAAGCCCGATCCATCTTTCATCATGACTGCAGATTATTGCAGCTGATATTTTCTGTTACAAAATTTACCCGTGATCGGTATAGTGATACCTATTGCGAAAATCGCTATCCCTTAACGTGGTGAGGGCGGGCGGAAAATCGGAAGCCCGCATTTCGCCAGTTGTCCATGGAGGATTGTAATGCTCAATGTTGCCATTGTTGGAGCCAGCGGATATACCGGAATGGAGCTGATCAGAATCCTGCATTGCCATCCCGAAGTGGCGGTAACCTGCCTGACTTCCGAACAGAGCGCCGGCAAGAAGATATCGGATATTTTCCCGGCCCTGCGTCATCGTTGCGACCTGACGTTGGAAAACCTGGAGCCGGTCATGGTGGCGGAAAAGGCGGACCTGATTTTCACCGCATTACCGCACAAGGCGGCCATGGAAGTTGTGCCGACATTCCTGAAACTGGGGAAGACCGTCATCGACCTGTCGGCAGATTACCGCCTTGCCGATCCGGAGGTCTATGGGGCTTGGTACGAAACGCATCTCAATCCAGCCAACCTGAAAAAGGCGGTCTATGGGCTGCCCGAGATCAGGCGCAGCAAGATCAGGGGTGCCAAGCTGATTGCCAACCCCGGTTGCTATCCGACCAGCATCATTCTGGGGTTGGCACCGCTATTGAAAAAGGGGTTGATCGATCCCAAGGGGATCATTGCAGATTCAGCCTCCGGGGTCAGCGGGGCGGGGCGGGCGGCCAAGGTCGATAGCCTTTACTGCGAAGTGAACGATGGTTTCAAGGCCTATGGTGCCGGCGGTGTACATCGGCATATCCCGGAGATCGAACAGGAACTATCTCTATTGGCCAAGGAGGAACTGCAGATTACCTTTACCCCCCACTTGGTGCCCATGGACCGCGGCATCCTTTCCACCATCTACTCGACGTCCATTGGGGCGACCAGCACCGAAAAGCTGGTCAAGCTCTACCGGGACTTTTATGCCGGCGAGCCTTTCGTGCGCATACTGCCGCCGGGCGTACTCCCCTCGACAGCCAATGTGCGTGGCTCCAACTTCTGCGACATCTCGCCGCTGGTCGATGGCCGCACCGGCCGCGTCATCGTCATTTCCGCCATCGACAATCTGGTCAAGGGCGCCTCTGGCCAGGCAGTCCAGAATATGAACCTGGTGTGCGGTTTTCCGGAGACAATGGGGTTGGAAGGACTGGCCTTGTTCCCATGACGAACGCAGCTTTTCCGCAATCTCGGCGTTACCCTTCGGAATGTCTTGTGCGACGTACCGCTGGGTACGTCTCCGCGCCATTCCTCGGGCGCCTTGACCTTGCGAAAAATCCACATTCGTAAGGTGCGTCCGATGTATATTCCTACAACAGCAGAAGAGGTTCACCAGCGCGGCTGGGCGGAGCTGGATGTGATCTTTGTTTCCGGCGACGCCTATGTCGATCACCCGGCTTTCGGCGTGCCGCTTCTGGCCCGCTGGCTGGAGGCGCACGGTTTCCGGGTCGGGATCATTTCCCAACCGGACTGGCGCTCGAAAGAGCCGTTCATGGCCTTGGGCCGGCCGAGACTGTTCTTCGCCGTTGCGGCCGGCGCCATGGATTCCATGGTCGCCCATTATACACCTGCCCGCAAGCTGCGCCACGATGATGCCTATACGCCCGGCAACCGTCACGGCGCCCGTCCCAACCGCGCCAGCATCATATATACCTCCCGCTTGAAGGAGTCCTATCGGGATGTGCCGGTCATCATCGGCGGCATCGAAGCATCATTGCGCCGCTTTGCCCACTACGATTACTGGGAGGACAAGGTACGTCGTTCGATCCTGTTCGACGCCAAGGCGGATCTTTTGATCTACGGCATGGCTGAGCAATCACTCTTGGAGGTGGCGGAAAGGCTGCAGGCAGGAGAAACGGTTGCCGACCTTCGTGATGTGCGGGGAATCTGCTATATCGGTAAGGATATGGCAGAACTGTCATCTCTCCATCACAATGATGCGTTCCTGGAGCTTCCGGCTTATGAGGAAGTGGCAGCGGATAAAAACAGCTTTGCCGAGGCCTTTCGGCTGGCCGCGCTTGAGCAAAATCCGTTTTGCGGCCGTGTCTTAGTCCAGGCCCATGGCAATCGCTTGCTGGTCTGCAATCCGCCTGCGTTGCCGCTTACCGAGCAGGGGATGGATGCCATCTACGCCTTGCCTTTCGAAAAGTCGCCCCATCCATCTTACCGCGAGCCGATTCCGGCCTGGGAGCAGATCAGGGACTCGATCACCAGTCACCGGGGCTGCTTCGGCGGTTGCGCCTTTTGCGCCATTGCCATGCACCAGGGGAAGTTGATCCAGTCCCGTAGCGAAACCTCGATATTGTCTGAAATTGATGCCATGACCCGGAAGCCGTGGTTCCGGGGAAGCATCAGCGACATTGGCGGGCCGACCGCCAATATGTATGGCATTATCTGTGGCAATACAGAAGCAGGAAGGCTCTGCCGGAGGGAAAGCTGTATTTTCCCGACGGCCTGCAAACACCTTCGCACCGGCGACAAGCGGGCGGCATCCCTTTTGAAGTCAATCTGCGGCCGCACCGGAATCAAGCATGTGGCGGTTTCGTCGGGCGTGCGCTATGACCTGATGGCCTTCCAGCCGGAATATTTCAGAGAGCTTCTGCAACACCATGTGGGAGGTCTGCTCAAGGTCGCACCGGAGCATCTCGTGGAACATGTCACTGCACTGATGCGCAAGCCGGGCAGGAAGGCATTCGAGGATTTCCTGCAACGTTTTCGCACCGAGAGTGCCCGCATCGGCAAGTCCCAGCACGTCGTGCCGTACCTGATTTCAGGTCATCCGGGCTGCACCTTGGCAGACATGCTGGCGTTGGCGTTGATACTAAAAAAGCTTGGTCTGAGAGTGGAGCAGGTCCAGGATTTTACGCCGACGCCGGGTACGCTTTCCACATGCATCTATCATACGGGCATCGATCCGGGCAGCGGCAAGACAGTGTATGTTGCACGCAGCGACCGGGAAAAAGGATTGCAGAAAGCCTTGCTGTTATGGCATCGGCAGGATGAACGAAGCAAGGTAATGGAGGCTCTCAAGGAGCTGGGGCGCGAGGATGCCGCTTCACTCCTGTTCGGAGTGGGCGTGGGGGCAAGGAGAATGGATCAGCGTGCAAAACAGTTGGATGTTGTTGGGAAACCGAAAAGAACCGGTCGCAAAAAGGGGATCAAGAAGAATTAGGGCTTGTTATGTTTCTAGATGCCTGGAAAGTAGATGATAAAATAAAAAAAGCCCGTTGATTGTCTCAACGGGCTTTTGCTATGTGCTGTCAGGCTGCCAGGCTTACTTCGTCTTCTGGACGTTTGATGCCTGGAGGCCTTTAGGGCCCTGAGTGATGTCGAAGGTTACGGAGTCGCCTTCGGCGAGGGATTTGAAGCCCTCCGACTGGATAGCGGAGAAATGAACGAAGACGTCTTCGCCACCCTCCTGCTCAATGAAGCCGAAACCTTTTGTGTCGTTAAACCATTTAACCTTGCCCTGTGCCATTTTCCTACCTCCTTTTTTTCTCCGGTCCTACGCCGGAACTAATGGGATACCGTATAAGTTTCCGGAGTCTGATGCAGGAAAACCGCTAAGCCTGGTCAAACATGCTACTTCAACGTTCTGCAAAAACTTCCGAAACTTGCTGCCCGTGTCGTTTATCACAGGCATAAATCGCGTGTCAAGCAAATTAATGTGCTATAGCGTCTTAAGTTCGTTGCTTTTGTTCTGTAGTTTTTTCACTAGTTCAGAATATCCATTGGCAGTTATAATCCGGTTAAACTGGCTGCGGTAATTGGATACCAGGCTGACCCCTTCGATAACTACGTCATAGACCATCCATTTGCCATTATGATTCATCAGTCGATAGTCGAGCGAAAACTCGTCACGCTTGGTGGTCACGACCTTTGATCTGACTTCTGCATGGTCGCCGTCCTGCTCATCCTTTACATAGATTATCTTCTCGTTGTTGTAGGACTCGATTTTGCTGGCATAGGAATTTTCCAGCAAGGATGCGAACAGGTCGGTGAACTGCTTCTTTTCCGGCTCGCTACGTTGGTTCCAGTGTTTGCCTAAGGAGCGTTTGGCCATCTCTTCATAGTCGAAGATGACACTGATCGTCTTCTTGAGCGCTTGGCGGCGTTTTTGTTCATTCTTTTTCATGTCTTTGTCGGAAACAATGCGCACTACTTCGTCCACGGTTTTCTTCACCACGTCGGTTGGAGCGGCTAATGCTTGGGATGCCAGTAAAATGCCTGCAAGAGCGATAAGGGTGATACGTTTCAGCATGAATGTCTCCTATTAATCACTGCGCGCCAGAGGCGTAGTCAAGGTTTGCCCTGGCAATGCGGTAGTTGTAGATAGATTGGAAATATTCGGCACGCATGCGGGCGTAAGCCTGGAGAGCATCGAATATCTCTTTGGCCGGGCCCACTCCGAAGTCGAAGTTGGCCATGGCGGTTACGGCCCATTTCTTGGCATTGCTATAGGCTTGCTTCGTGGCGACTACGCTGTTTTCGGCCTCTTTCATCTCCAGATAGAATTTGCGGATCTGCAACGGGATGTTGGCGTCGGCAAATTCCTTTGTGCTGAGCAGACGGTTGTACTGGGCCTGCTCGTTGGCGACCTTGGCGCCGGTAATACCGAAGTCCAGTTTCCAGCGCACCCCAAGGGCGACCCCGCCGTATATATGCTTGAACTGGTCGGTGATATAGGGGTTGTCGATGCGGTCACGGTTGCTGGCATAGGCCCAGGAAACCATGCCACCCAGGAAAATGTCGGGGTAATAGTTGGCTTTTGCGGCCTCAACCAGAGCGGAGCGTGCCTTGAGCCCCTCGGCCACCTGTTTGTATTCGGGGCGCTGGGCGCGGGCCTTTTCCAGGAAGGTGTCGTATTCCGGTGCCGGATTGGCGTCCATGGTCAGCCGTTCGCTGCTGATCTCCAGCAGGGAGTCGGCCGGCAGTCCAAGGCGTGTCCTCATTGCAGCCAGCGCGAGGTGTTCGCCTTTCTTGGCTTCCGCGAGGAATTTAGCTACTTCGCCAGAAAATGCATCCAGTTTGTAGACATCCATTTCATCAACGCTGTCTGAACCCTGATCGAGTAGTTTCTGGGCTGTGGTGCGCGCTTTGCCCAGGCTTTCCTGGACCTCCTGGATCAACTCTTTCATTTCCCGGGCCAGAAGCAGTCCGTAATAATACTCCTTCACCTTAAGGACGATCTCGTTGGCGCGCTGCTCCTTGCGGGATTTATCCACCTCAATGCCATGGGTGGCGGCCTTCATGTTCTCGGAGATCTTACCAAAGGTCCAGAGCGGCTGGATCAGGGTGGCATCGGTGCTGGCAAACCAGGTCAGCTCCTTGAGCTCGAAGGTTTTATCCGTGGCGAACAATTCGTTTCGCCTGGCACCGGGAGCCGGCCCAACCAACGATTTTATCTCCAGTTGCGGGTAACGGTAGGATTTTGCTTCATCCAGTTTGCTGGTGGCCTGCTCGACATCTGCCTGGGACTCCCCCAGTTCTGGCGCAGTTTTCAGGGCGATGCGGATGCAATCGTCCAGGCTGAGGATCAGCTTGCTGCTCTGGGGTTCAGCCGCGGCATGGGCGCCAACAGGCAGCAGGATAATAGTCGGCAGACAGGAAAACAACAATGCCAGGATCAAGGATTTCATGATGCTGTTTAGCCTTTATACCTTTCCATGGATAAATTTACTGACCAGTTCTTCGATATCGATTGACGATTCGGTTTCACGGATTATGTCGTTGTCCTTGAGGAAATGATCGGAACCGCCCTGCTTCAGAAGAATGAATTTATCGCCGATAATGCCGCTGGTGCGCACCGAAGCGATCACATCGTCGGTAATCTTCACGCCGCTTTTGATTTTAAAGTAAACAATTGCCTGGTCACCGTTTTTGGGGTCCAATACGATTCGATCAACCTGACCGACTTCCACTCCGGCAATCTCTACCCGTGCCCCGGGCTTCAATCCGGAAACCGAATCGAATTTGGCGGACAGAGAGTAATAATTCCCCCCCAGCAGTTCCATCTTGCCGAGCTTGATGGATACATACCCAAGACAGAGTATGCCGATTATCATGAAGATACCGACGACCATTTCCAGTTTTGCCATGTTCATATAATTTTCCCTCTTTGTAACTAAAGCTGGTACCAACCGGAAATCTAGAGCAGTTGAATCGGCCCTTCCAGGCTGCCGCTTATGAACTGCTTTACCACGGGATGAGTGGAGTTTTTGATCTCATCGGAGGTTCCAATCTGGAGGATTTTACCTTGATACAGCATTGCAACGTTTTGGGCGATGTCGAATATCTCCGGAATTTCGTGGGAGACTATCACGGCCGTAAATCCGAACTTTTCATGGGTCTCTTTGATGAGTTGATGGATGGCGCGCTTGATGACCGGGTCCAACCCTGTTGTAGGTTCATCGAAGAGGATGATCTTGGGATCGAGCAACAATGCCCTTGCCAGTCCGACCCTTTTTTTCATGCCGCCCGAGAGTTCGTCCGGGTACTTGCCGTTGACGTTCCTGAGCCCGACATGCTCCAGAGCCGAGTTGACACGTTTTACAATCTCGGACTTCGACAGCCGGGTCTTTTCCTGGAGAGGAAAAGCAACATTGTCGAATACGCTCATTGAATCGAACAGGGCTGCATTCTGGAAAAGCATGCCGAATTTTTCGCGAATCCCGTTCAACTTGGAACGCCGAATGTTGATGATGCTTTCACCATCAATCTCCACCTCGCCGCTGTCCGGCTTCATCAGTCCGATGATGTGCTTGAGCAGCACGCTCTTGCCTTCGCCGCTGGGACCGATGACAGCGGTAATCTGGCCATCCGGAATCTCCAGGCACAACCCGTTGAGTACGGCCTGGGCGCCAAAGGACTTATGAACGTTGGTCAGTTTTATCATGTCAGAGCAATACCGATGTCAGGAAGTAATCCCAGACGAGAACGAGAACCGAGGTCATAACCACCGACTCGGTAGTGGCCTTTGAGACCCCCTCGGCGCCATGGGTAGCGAAATATCCTTTGTAGCAGCTGATCCAGGCAATGATCACGCCAAAGGAATATGATTTTACGAACCCGGAATACACATCCTTCCACACCACCGACTTTTCCATCTCGTAAAAATAGGCACCGGGATTGACTCCCAGCAGCTTGACCCCTACCAGCCAGCCGCCATAGATGCCGACCACGTCGAAAATGGCGCACAACAGCGGCAGGGCAATCATGGCGGCGATGAACTTGGGGGTAATCAGGTATTTGAACGGATCGAGCGCCATGGTTTCCAGGGCGTCGATCTGCTCCGTGATACGCATGATGCCGATCTCGGCGGCAATGGCGCTGCCGGCTCGGCCGGTCACCATCAATGCCGTAAGGACCGGCCCCAGTTCGCGGATCAACGACAAGGCCACTGCTGTTCCCAGCATCCCCTCCGAACCGAATTTGGCCAGGGTGTAGTAACCCTGCAGTCCCAGCACCATGCCTGTGAAGGCTGCGGTCAGAAAGATGACGAACAGGGACTTGGCGCCGATGAACTTGATCTGCTTCAGGATTTGCAGCGGACTGCCGGGGCGGCGGACAATCATATAGATTGAATAGACGAGAAACCATCCCATCCGACCCAATTCGCTTACAACAGCGATTGTGGTGCGGCCTATGGTCTGAACCAATGAAAACACCTTGCTACCTCAATGGAAATGAAAAAAGCTTTATAACATTTTATCGGAATATGTAAAGGGGTAAACACGCCGCTACCGAATTGCTATGTGCGTGAAGTCCGGATCTATCACCATGTCAGTATAGCAGTGTTAGTATTAAATAGTATTTATAAATTGCGTCCATGGGCTTTGTCGTTGGCTTCTCAACAAATTCTCCAGCCTGCCTATCGTTTTGAGTCCAACCCGGCATCACCATAACCGCCGCCTAATGCCTTGTAAAGATTGACCAGATTGGTAAGTCTGGCCAGGCGCACCGCGATCAGGTTCTGCTGTGCGCTGTACAATGAACGTTGCGAGTCCAGCACCGTCAGATAACTGTCCACTCCCTTTTCGTAGCGTGCCTGCGAGAGACGGTAGCTTTCGCTGGTGGCGTCGGTGAGGGATTGCTGCGCTGTCAACTGGTCATCGATGGTTCCCCGTTGCGCCAAGGCATCGGCTACTTCACGGAAGGCGGACTGAATGGCCTTCTCGTATTGCGCCACGGCAATGTCACGATCCACTTCCGCCACTTTCAGATTGGCCCGATTACTGCCGGCATCGAATATTGGCAGGGTTACGCGCGGAGCAAAACTCCAGGCAAAGGAGTCGCCTTTAAAGAGCCCGGCCAGCTCGTCACTGCCGAAGCCGACCGACGAGACCAGGGTGATGCGGGGAAAGAACGCCGCCCGTGCGGCGCCGATATTGGCGTTGGCTCCCTTGAGCTGACCTTCTGCCTGCAGGATGTCGGGGCGGTGCAGCAGGACGTCTGACGGCAGGCCTGGTGGCAGGTCCTTCAGGGAGGTGAGCGTGTCGGAGAGTTTACCCGGTAGAAGCGCGGACGGTACCGGTGAGCCGACCGCCAAGTTCAGGGCGTTTGCATCTTGGGCCACCAGGGTCGTGTACCGGGCGATGTCTACCCGCGCCGTGTCAACACTGGTCTGGGCCTGGTGGAGATCGAGCGCCGACGAGACTCCGGACTCGAAGCGGCGCCGGGTAAGCTGGTATGATGATACTTGGCTCGCGAGCGTGTCTTTGGCGAGTTGCAGCCGTTCCTGATCTGCGGCCAGGGTCAGGTAGGTGGCCGCAACCTGGGAAACGAGGCTGATCTGCACGCTGTTTCGCGCCTGTTCAGTGGCCAGGTACTGCTCCAGAGCCTGGTCCTTGAGGCTGCGCACCCGGCCGAACAGGTCCAGTTCATAGGAATTGATGCCCAGGCCGACGCTGTATTGTTCGGTTGTCATGGCATGGCCGCTGCTGCTGAGATCCTGTGGGATACGTTGAAATGTCCCGGCGGCGGTGGCGTCAACCTTTGGAAACAGATCGGAGCGTTGGATTTGATACAGCGCCCTGGACCTCTCGATGTTGAGGACAGCGACACGCAGATCGCGGTTGTTTTCCAGGGCCAGGGCGACGGTCTTCCGAAGTTGAGGGTCGATGAAGAACTGTTGCCAGGGGATGTCGGCTACTGGCTTGCCGTTGGTGGCCGCGACCTCCTTGTAGGCCGGTCCGCTGGGCCAGGCCGCCGGAACCGGTGCGGCCGGCCGTGAGTATTCCGGGGCCATGGTTGCGCAGCCGGACAGGCAGAGAAAAACTCCCAAGGGAAGGCAAATGGTTGTGGTTAAGCGTTGTCTGGATTTCATATCAGAGCACCTCCGCACTGTTGGTAGAACCGCCAGGTCCTACTGGGGGGAGTTTTGGTTGCTTCTTCGCAAACAAACGGGAGATCAGCACAAAGAAAAACGGGATGAAGAGCAGATCGATAAAGGTGGCCGAGAGCAGTCCGCCGGTAACTGCGGTGCCGATGGCGTTCTGGGCTGCGGCCCCGGCTCCTTTGGTAAGGGCCAGGGGCAGGGTACCAAAGAAGAATGCCAGTGATGTCATGATGACCGGGCGCAACCTGATTTTTACCGCCATCAGGGTGGCTTCGACCAATTCGTGCCCCTGGCGCATCTGTTCCTTGATGAACTGGATGATCAGGATTGCGTTCTTGGTAGATAGCCCGACAGTGGTGAGCAGACCGATCTGGAGATAGACGTCATTGGGCAGCACCCGCAGGGTGACCGCGGTAACCGCGCCCACCAGGCCCAGCGGCAGCATCAGCAGATTGACAAAGGGGATGGTCCAGCTCTCGTACAGGGCCGCAACCGCAAGGAACACCACCAGCAGCGAGATGGCATAAAGCGCCGGGGCCTGTGCGCCTGCTTTCTTTTCTTCGTAGGAGAGGCCTGTCCATTCGTACCCGATTCCGGTAGGTAGCTGGGCAGCCATTTTTTCCATTTCGGCCATTGCTTCGCCGGTGCTTACGCCAGGCGCCGCCTGTCCCATGATTTCAACCGACGGAATACCGTTGTAGCGCTCCAGGCGGGGCGATCCGTACTGCCAGTGGGCCTTGGAAAAAGCGGAAAACGGCACCATTTCTCCCTTGTTGTTACTTACGTACCATTTGTTGATGTCTTCCGGCAGCATCCTGTACTTGGCATCGGCCTGGAGATAGACCTTCTTGACCCGGCCATTTTCAATGAAGTCGTTCACGTAGGAGCTGCCCCAGGCAGTGGCCAAAACGTTGTTGACGTCAGCCAGGGAAATCCCGAGGGCGCCGGCCCGCACATCATCTATATCCAGCTTGAACTGTGGGGAGTCGTCCTGGCCGTTGGGCCGCACCGCAATCAGTTTGGGATTCTTCATGGCCATGCCGAGCAACTGGTTGCGGGCTTCCATCAGCTTGTCATGTCCCAGACCATTACGGTCCTGCAGCTCGAAGTCGAAGCCATTGGCTTGCCCAAGCTCAATAACTGCCGGTGGCGAAAAGGCAAAGGCCAGGCCGTCCTTGATCTTGGAAAAGGCCTTCATGGCCCGACCGGCTACGGCTGGCGCTTTCAGGTCTGGGGACTTGCGCAGCTTCCAGTCCTTGAGCTTGACAAAGGCCAGCCCCATGTTCTGGCCACGGCCGGCAAAGCTGAAACCGGCCACGGTGATGATGGTGTCAACGGTTTTTGTTTCTTGTTCCAGAAAATGTTTCTCAAGCTGTTCGATGACCTTGATGGTCCGTTCCTTGGTTGCGCCGGCCGGTAGCTGCACCTGGCAGATAATGAATCCCTGGTCCTCGTCGGGCAGGAAGGCGGTGGGGAGCCGCAGGAAGAAGAAGACCATGGCCGCGACAATGGCGCTGTAGATCACCAGGTAACGCACCGGTTTGCCGAAGGAGCGGCCGACGATCCTTTCGTATTTGCCCCGCGCCCAGTCGAACCCTTTGTTGAAATGGCGGAAGAACTGGCAGAACCAGCCGCACTCGCCCGGCGTATGCCCCTTTTCGACCGGTTTGAGCAGGGTGGAGCAGAGCGCCGGGGTGAGTATCATGGCCACCAGTACCGACAGGATCATGGCTGAGATGATGGTGATGGAGAACTGGCGGTAGATGACACCGGTGGAGCCGCCGAAAAAGGCCATGGGTAGAAAGACCGCCGTCAGAACGGTGGCGATGCCTATCAGGGCGCTGGTGATCTGCCCCATGGACTTGATTGTGGCGTCATGGGGCGATAGTCCCTCTTCGGACATGATCCGTTCCACGTTCTCCACCACCACGATGGCATCGTCCACCAAAAGACCGATGACGATAACCAGGGCGAACATGGTCAGTGTGTTGATGGAAAAGCCTGCCACCGACAGGACGCCCATGGTGCCCAGGAGCACCACCGGCACCGCGATGGTGGGGATCAGGGTGGCCCGGATGTTCTGCAAAAAGAGGAACATGATGATAAAGACCAGGAAAACCGCCTCGATCAGGGTCTGGACCACCTCTTCGATGGAGATTTTGACAAATGGGGTGGTGTCGTAGGGATAAACCACCTTCATCCCTTCCGGGAAGTATTTGGACAGTTCCTCCATCTTGGCCTTGACCCTGTTTGCCGTATCCAGGGCATTGGCGCCGGCCGCCAGCCTGATCGCCATGCCGCCCAGTGGTTTCCCTTTGTAGCGGGCCTCGATTTCATAGTTCTCTGTGCCGATCTTGCTTGTGGCCACATCCTTCAGCTTGACCGTGGAACCGTCGCTGTTGGTCTTCAGGATGATGGCATCGAACTGTTCCGGGGTCTGCAGCAGGGTGCGGGCGGTAATGGTGGCGTTCAGCTGCTGCCCGATTTCCGCCGGGGTACCGCCGAACTGGCCGGCCGACACTTGGGCGTTCTGGGCCTGGAGCGCGGCAATCACATCATTGGTCGTGAGATGGAAGTTGTTCAGCTTGGCAGGGTTCAGCCAGATACGCATGGCATTCTGGGTGCCGAACATCTGGACTTCCCCCACCCCTTCAATTCGGCTGACGATATCCTGAACATTGGATACCATGTAATCGGACAGGACGTGACGATCATAGCGGCCGTCTTCCGAAACGAGACCTATGATCAGCAGGAAGTTTTTTGTGGATTTTACAACCTGTATCCCTTGCTTCTGAACGATCTGGGGCAAAAGCGGCGTGGCCAGCTGCAGCTTGTTCTGCACCTGCACCTGGGCAATATTCGGATCGGTGCCTGCCTTGAAAGTCAGGTTGATGGACACCGACCCGGCCGAGTCGCTGGTGGAGGACATGTAGATCAAGTTGTCGATTCCGTTCAGCTTCTGCTCTACGACCTGGGTAACCGTATCCTGCACGGTTTGGGCCGAGGCGCCGGGATACGTGGCATTGATGCTGATTTGCGGCGGTGCGATGGGCGGGTACTGGGAAACCGGCAGCGTCTTGATTGCCAGCAGGCCGGACAGCATGACCAATATGGCGATCACCCAGGCAAAAATGGGGCGATTGATGAAAAAACGAGGCATGGAGTGGCTCCTTGATGTCACTATCAACAAAATTGGTTAGATGCAGCAGGAAATAACTTCCCTTCCCTTGACTGACCCGCTGGGCCTAAATACCCAGATGGTTTGGAGGAGGGGCTTGATGGGGCAAAGCTGCAGTGGAAGTCATGATGGTAACCTCCTCCCCGTCCCTTCCCCGCCAGTGGAAGGTGGATCTCAAAGCTTATTTTTTTGCTGCGGCAGGCGGTGTTGCCGGTGCGGTGCCGAATGGAACCGCCTTGACCGGTGTCCCCGGACGGGCCTTTTGGGTCCCTTCCAGGATAACTCGGTCGCCTGCTTTCAAGCCGTCGCTCACCAGCCAGTTGTCGCCAACAGTCCTGGCAACCTTTATGATCCGCGGCTCCACTTTTTCCTCGGCACCGACCACCATTACCATTGCATCGCCGGCCGGGTTACGGGTCACGCCGCGTTGCGGAACCAGGATCGCATGCTCACTGATCCCCTCTTCCAGGATGGCGCGGACAAACATGCCCGGCAACAGGGTCTGTTTCGGGTTGGGGAAGGTCGCCCGCAGGGTGATGGAGCCGGTGCTCTGGTCCACGGTAACTTCCGAAAACCTCAGGATGCCCGGCACAGGATAGGGTGTGCCGTCTTCCAGCAGCAACTTGACTCGGGCTTGGGCCGCACCGCCTTTTTTCAGCAGACCGCTGGCCAGGTTTTGCTTCAGGCGCAACAGCTCGGCGCTGGACTGGGTAACATCAACGTACATCGAGCTGATTTGCTGGATGGTGGCCAGGGCTGCCGCCTGGTTGGCGGTTACCAGGGCGCCGTCGGTCACGGTCGAACGGCCGATCCGGCCCGAAATCGGGGCGGTTACCTTGGTATAGGCCAGATTTATCCGGGCGGTTTCCACTGCTGCCTTTGTGGCGGCAACATCGGCTTCAGATTGCTTGAGGGCTGCCTGGGCATCGTCGTTGTCCTGCTGGCTGACCGCCTTGATGCCGACCAGGTCGCGGTAACGTTCGGCTTTGAGCCGCACCGAAATCAGGTTTGCTTCTGCCCTGGACTGTGCTGCCTTGGCGCTGGCATAGGCTGCCTGGTAGGTGGCCGGGTCGATCTGGTAGAGCACCGCGCCGGCTTTGACATCGCTCCCTTCAGTGAACACCCGCTTCTGGATGATCCCGTTGACCTGCGGCCTGACCTCGGCAATCATGTAAGGAGAGGTGCGGCCTGGCAGTTCGGTGGTCAGGGCCACCCGCTGCGGCTGGATTGTCACCACACCGACTTCTAGCGGGCCCTGCGGCGTTGCTACGGCAGACGTCTTCTTGCCGCAGCCGGAAAGCAGGAGGCCGGCGGCAAGGATACCAATGCTGGAAATTAATGCTGATCTGTACGTGAGTTGCATAGACACCTCTATGTTTTAATAGAATGAATGATCATTCTGTTTGTATCCAAAAAACGGAATCTGCCCTGCTTCCCCTCGCTGCATGTTGCGTGGCGGATTCGGTTATGCAGCCCGGGAATGGGCCAGGGGCTTCTCAGCGCCTTACCCCGTCCCAGCATGCCTCGACGGTCTTGGTGATCATGGATTCGTCCATCTGGACAAAACCGAGGATATGATCTCGTGCCACGGCGACCAGGGGACCGAATGACAGGTCGAAGAGTATTACCAGTGGGAAGTCCTTGAGAACCTGCTGTGCCAGACCTTGTTCGAACAGTTCCCTGAAGAAGTCGCAGCCACTCCGGGTTCCCAGGAGTTTATCCCGCCGGAAGGCCACGCCGTAGGGGGAGTTGTGAAACTGTTCCAGATAACGGAAATGCAGGGGGTGCTCGATAAAATAATGCAGCAATGCCGTGCCCAGATGGACAAATCGTGCCCTGAACGGTGCTTCGGTCGTGTAGCCGTCAAGGATAAACGGGTACATTTTTTCTTCAAGTTCCCGGTACAACTCGTTGATTAGGACATCTTTGTTTTCGAAATAACGGTAGATCGTTCCGGCTCCGACCCCGGCGCGCTCGGCGATCATGGCCATTGGGGCGCCGTGAAAGCCTTGTTCCGCGATTAATTCTAATGCCGCGCAAATGATTTCTTCACGCTTGTCCGATTTTGACATGGTTGGCCTTTTAGAAATGGAATGAACGTTCATTCCACATTATGGCCATCTGCCCTGGCTGTCAAGATTTTTTTATCCATGCATGCTGGGAAAATGCAGGATGGCCCCAATGGAGTGCCTGGTTTCCATCTGTGCATGCGTTTCATACCATGGTTCCGATGGTTTTTCGGAAGCGGGCCAGGGACAGGGCAAACAGGACCGCGCCGATCAGGACAAGGGAGATGAACTGTGGCCAGACCACCAGGAATCCTGCGCCACGGTACAGGATGGCTTGGGCCAGCATGACGAAATGGGTGTTCGGCGCCGCCAGCATGATCCACTGCACGACGTCGGGCATGCTTTCGCGGGGGGTTGTACTGCCCGAGAGGATCTCCAGCGGCAGCAGCACCAGCATCGTCAGCAGACCGAACTGGGGCATGGAGCGGGCGATGGTGCCGAGGAAAATACCGAGGGAGGTGGTGGCGAACAGGTTCAGGGCGGTACCGACCAGAAAGAGGGGGATGGAACCCTCGATGGGTACCTTGAGCAGCCCCTGCACTATCAGGGTCAGTGAACAGGCAGTGGTAGTCAGCACCACCAGTGCCATGGCCCAGATCTTGCCGGTCATGATTTCAAAGGGGGTCACCGGCATCACCAGCAGGTGCTCCACCGTGCCGTGCTCCCGTTCACGGATCAGCGCGGCTCCGGTCAGGATGATGGAGAGCATGGTGACGCTGTTGATGACCTGCATGACCGAGCCGAACCAGAATTGGTTCAACTCCGGGTTGAAGCGTGCCCGCAGGTTCAGGTCGACGGTCGAACTGCTGTTCGCCCGATAGCCCTGCAAAAAGGAGCTTATTTCGCTGTTGACGATGGACTGGATGTACCCGCTGCCGGTGAACGCCTGGCTCATCCGGGTGGCATCGACGTTGAGCTGGATGGTGGGCGAACGTCCGGCCAGGACGTCACGTTGGAAGTCGGGGGGGATATCGATGGCAAAGGTGTCGAGACCGGCATCCATGCGGGAGTCCATCTCGTTCCGCGTGATCATGGCCGGCGCGGTGAAGTGCGGGGGGATAAAGGCGTCGGCGATGCGGGTCGAGAGTTGGGAACGATCCTCGTCAACAATGGCGATGGGCGCCCGGTGCAGGGTTTCCGGCATGGCCTTGGCGGCCGAATAGACTTCGAAACTGAAGGCGTAGACGATCAGAGCCAGCAGTATGGGGTCGCGCAACAGGCTGCGAAGTTCCTTGATTCCGAGATGGAGAATATTGGCAGCACGCATGGTCAGCGATCCTGTTTCTTGAGCAGGGCCGCGGCCAGTCCGATCAAGAGGGGCACGGCCAGCAGCAGGGGGACAAACGATGCCTGGAGATCGGTAAAGCCGAGCCCCTTGGAAAATGCGCCGCGGGCGATAATCAGGAAATAGGTGGTCGGATAAATCTTGCCGATGGCGGCTCCGGCTCCTTCCAACGAAGATACGGGATGGGTCAACCCGGAAAACTGCACGGCCGGCAGCAGCGTCAGGATGGCCGTGCCGAACAGGGCGGCGATCTGGCTCCGCATGAAGGTGGAAATCACCAGACCGAATGCGGTTGCCGTGATGACGTAGAGCAGTGCCCCGGCAGTCAAGGCCGGAAAGCTCCCCTTGAGTGGCACGCCGAAGACGAAAATCGCCAGCAGGGTGAGGAGCAGAAAACTGAGCATGGCCAACGCCACATAGGGGAGCTGTTTGCCGAGCAGAAACTCCAGCCGTGTAACCGGCGTGACATAGAGATTGACGATGGAGCCCAGTTCCTTCTCCCGCACCACCGAGAGTGCGCTCAGCATGGCGGGGATCAGCATCAGCAGGAGCGGGATCATGGCCGGCACCATGGCCACCAGGCTCTTGACGTCCGGGTTGTAGCGATAGCGGATTGCGATGTCGGCCGCGGAGGCCGTGGCTGCAGCGCCGAGCTTCTCCCGCGCCAGGGCGGTAAGCCACTGGGCGTGCATCCCCTGCACATAGCCGCGGATCGTCTCAGCCCGTTGGGGCATGGCCCCGTCGATCCAGGCACCAACAGCAACCTGGGAGCCCCGACGCAGGTCGCGGGCAAAACCGTGCGGGATCTCGATGGCCAGGCTGATCTCGCCGGCGCGCATGCGCCGGTCCAGGTCGGCGTAGTCCTTGATGGCCGGCCGCTCGCTGAAGTAGCGTGAACCGGCGAGGCTGAGGATATAGTCCCGGCTGAGCTTGGTCTGGTCCCGGTCGAGAGCGGCAAAGGTCAAGTTCTCCACGTCCATGGTAATGCCGTAGCCCATGACTAACATCAGGATCGCGCTGCCCAGCAGGGCCAGGGTCAAGCGGATCGGATCGCGAAAGAGTTCCATGGCCTCGCGCCGAGCATAGCTGAACAGGCGCTGCAGGCTGAAGAAGCCATAAGGTGCTGTTGGGGCGGCGGCATGTTTGGGGGCGCTGGCCGATTCTGTTGCTGCCTGTGCGGGAGTGGTCGTTGCTGCGTCGGTGGCATCTTCCAGATAGCCGATGAACGCCTCTTCCAGTGATGCTGCTCCGCGAGCCGCGATCAGCGCTGCCGGCGCATCGCTGACCAGTACCCGGCCGGCGTGCATGAGCGAGATCCGGTCGCATCGCTCCGCCTCGTTCATGAAGTGGGTGGAGATGAAGATGGTAACCCGGTCCCGGCGCGCCAGGTCGATCATGATCTGCCAGAAGGCGTCCCGCGCCACCGGATCAACCCCCGAGGTCGGCTCGTCCAGGATCAGCATCTCCGGCCCGTGGATCATGGCCACGGCCAGGGAGAGGCGTTGCCGTTGCCCCAGCGGCAGGGCATCGGGGAGGCTGTCCATCACCCCGTTCAAGCCGAAGCGCTCTGCCATCTCCCGTACACGGGTGGGAATCCGCGCTTCCGGCATACTGAAGAGTCGGGCGTGCAGGACCAGGTTCTGCCGTACCGTCAGCTCGCTGTAGAGTGAAAACGACTGGGACATATAGCCGACGCGTCGCCTGGTGTCGAGGTCACGGGGGTCCACCGGCCGGCCAAACAGCCAGGCCTGGCCTTGGCTGGCTGCCAAAAGCCCTGTCAGCATCTTCATGGTGGTGGTCTTGCCGCAGCCGTTGGAGCCGAGGAAGCCGAAGATCTCCCCCTGTTCGATGCGGAAGCTCACATGATCAACGGCAATGAAATCGCCGAAGCGCATGGTCAGATCGTGGGCTTCGATGGCGGCCTTGCCGTCGGCCTCTGCCTCGCGCGGCGGTATAATGACCGGTTGGTAGCCTTCCCGCTGCACCTGGGGCAGCAGGGCGATGAACGCGTCTTCCAGCGTGGCGGTGCCGGTCTGGGCCAGGAGTTCCTGCGGTGTGCCGGTTGCGAGGATGCCTCCGGCATTCATGGCCACCAGCCAGTCGAAGCGCGCTGCTTCCTCCATGTAAGCGGTGGCGATCAATATGCTCATACCGGTTCGGTCGGCGCGGATGCGGTCGATCAGTTCCCAAAACTGGCGTCTTGATAAGGGATCGACGCCCGTGGTTGGCTCGTCCAGAATCAACAGGTCGGGATCGTGGATTAGCGCGCAACAGAGCCCCAGTTTCTGCTTCATACCGCCGGAAAGCTTGCCGGCCGGCCGGTCGGCAAAGGGGGCCAGCCCGGTGGCGGCCAGGAGTTTTTCGATGCGACGTTCACGCTCCCGGCGACTGTGGCCGAACAGGCGGGCAAAAAAATCCACATTTTCGAAAACCGACAGGGTCGGGTAGAGATTCCTGCCCAGCCCCTGCGGCATATAGGCTATGCGAGGGCAAACCTGCCGACGATGGTGCTTGTCTGCCATGCTGTTCCCCATTACCTCGACCAGCCCGCCCTGGATGGCCCTGGAACCGGCAATAAGGGAGAAAAGGCTGGATTTGCCCACGCCGTCGGGTCCGATGACGCCCACCATGCAGCCGGATGGCAGCTCAAGGTCAATCGCGTCAAGGGCCAGGGTCTTGCCATAGCGCTGGCAGACCCCCGCCAGCCGGACCACTGGTGAAGGCTTCATAGAGAGAAGGTCGTCTGGGGAACTCATTGCGGCAGTCTTACCTGCAGGTGGGCAGGCCAGGGTACCTGGGGATCGAGACGAACATAGGCCATACCGGGCAGGCCGGTCTTGACCTTGGTTATGTGTTTTTTAAGGAGGTCAACGGGAATTTGCGCTCTAATGCGGAACATCAGCTTTTCCCTCTCACTGGCGGTCTCCACGGTTTTCGGGGTGAACTGGGCCACATCGGCAACAAAGGATACCTGAGCGGGAATCACATATTGTGGAGCGGCATCGAGTATGAGCCGCACCTCGGTGCCGATTGCCATCCGTCCTGCCGCGGCTGTTGGCAGGAAAAACGTCATGTAGACATCGCTCAGGTCAACCAGGCTCAGCACCCGGCCGCCGGCAGCGAGCACCTCGCCGGCCTGGGCAACCTTATATTGCACCCGCCCGTCACGGGGGGACTTGAGGGCGCTGTCCCGGATATCCGCTTGGATACGCTCGATAGTGGCTCGCGTGGCATCGACCGCCGATTGTGCCCCGGCAATCTGGGTGCGGGCCGTAGCAATGGCTGCCTCGGCAGCCGCAGCCTGGGCACGGGATGAGCTTGCAGCGGCAGAAGCGCTCTGGAGCCGGGTGGTGTCGTCATCGGCATCTTGCCGCGAGATGGCCCCTTGTCCTACAAGGTCCGACGAGCGGGCCGAGTGCTTCCGCATGTTGTCGAACTCGGCCTCCCGTTGTTTGACCAGCGCCAGGGCCGCGGCCTTCTCGCTTTCGCGTTGCACCAGTTGGCTGCGTGCACTGGCCACCGAACTCTGTGCCTGCTGCAACTGTGCCTGCGCCTCCCGTAGTTGGGCCTCGAGCACCTCGGTATCCATCATCGCCACCACCTGCCCGGCAGTGACGAATTCCCCTTCGCGCACCAGGATATTCTTTACCCGTCCGGCGGTCTTGGCAGCGATGTCGATCTCCACAGCCTCGATCCGTCCATTACCGCTGACAAGGCCGTTGTTCCTGTCATTCTTGCCGAACTTCTGCCAGGCTACGGTACACAGGACAGCCAGAACCAGCAGCCAGGCGACTCCTATCAACCATTTTTTCTGTTGTTTGGTCATGGTGTTCCCCTTTCAACGGCTGGGATCCTGTGGACTCAGTATTTGTAGTTGGTAAGCAGGTGGATCAAATTTATCGGCCAGCCAGGGGGCGGGTCTTGGGCCAAAAAATATAATGCCGCCAAAATGGTGAAAATTGCGATGATCCAATAAATAACCAGCCTGGATGTTTTCATGGCTTTCTTCCCGACGGTTTGCCATTATGTTCAGGCGGCGGTTTGATATGTATTATAAACCGGAACAGTGATATGGCGAATTGATGCGGATCCCCCATATACGAACCGCGCCAATTTGCTTTAAGATAATTGTATCTGGCAAATTCCTGCCACCACACCTGTTGTTCGCTCCAATCGGCAAGCGCTTCGAAACCTTCTTTTGACAATACGTTTTTGTTAGGTAAAGGAATCAACGCATTGAAATAATTATTTATGACATCCCGTGTGATAATCATTATCGCAGCCCTCCCGAATATATTTATTGATTTGTAGATTGAGATACAGACACATGTTCCACCCTGAATTGCTAAAAGTCGTGCCTTTTTTACGACATAACGCGGGCGTTTGCGCACTTCACGGTAGATCCTGACAACATGTCCCCCACGACCCCGATTCCTTGTATGACGATGCCGACGAAGAAAACAGGATTGTAAAATGAGTGAAGGCTCCCTTTGCCTTTGCGCCGACGGTGATAGGCCTGATCAGGAGGAACAAGGGGGAAACTGGTCGCACCGATATTAAAATCGATATCCGATACCTCCCATGATAACATCGGTGTCCCTGTCATAGTTGGTAACGATGCGGTTCCAGGAGGTGCGCAGAGACCAGTGTGGGTTAAGGTGGTAGCTCCCAGTGAGGGTGCCAATTGCGGAGATAACCCGGTCGTCGTCTCGATCATGTTTGGCCTGCCGGTCTACGGCAACATATGCCCCTGCGCCAAAACCCAAGGTTATCCGATCAGCCATAAAGTCCTTGACCAACCAAAGCTGAGTGGCCACGCCGTCTCGTCTGATAAGACGGCTGTCTCCCTCTCGGATCCAGGCCAGGGTCCAGTCCAGATAATGCAAGAGTCTGCGGCGATACTCAATACTCAGCGCCGTTGAACGTTCGGACTCAAAACTGTTGGTGATTGTCCGCCCGACAAACAAAGTAATTTCGTTGTCGGATGTGTTCTCCTGATTCTCCTGAGAAACGTCAAATGATGTGGACTGTTTGGACTTGTCTAATTGATAGCCGATCCCCGCAAGGGCCGACACGGTCTCCATTCTACCAAAGGTTTTTGTCCAGTTTGTGCGGAATTGGAAAAGCCAGGGGGTTTCCGTCCGCCAAATTGTAGCAAGGCTGAACGCCGCTCCGAAGCCGTGTTCATTCGTATAGGAACCGCTGCTGGCCGTTGGGGTCGTTGTGTCAAAATAATAATAGGGGCCAATTCCGGCTGTCAGCGATAGCCGACGATTGATTACATCAGTCCTCACCCATAGTTGCAAGGCATTGCCGTCTCGATGGTGTGCAGGCACATGCCCCTCGTTCAGATATGACAGGCTTGCGGTAAAATGCTTGCTGAGTTCCTCCCGATATTCCAATTGCCAGGAGTATGAAGAGTCGTTCATGTCCGCCTTTCGGCTCTGCATCGTCCCACCCAGACCGAATATTTCATCAGCAATTGCCGAAGTGGGTGAAAATTGTAAATAAATACAAATAAGTACGCAGCTCACACAAAACAACGCGGGTCCACGGAGACGCAGACAACAGTTCAACCGATTAAAAGGATCAAGATTAGCCGCTGTCATTTCGTAAACCCCAGCACCACAGAGTGATATAGATATGAACCGTTAATAACTCCAGCTAACTCCGATCATATGCATATCAACTCCGGGATTGGGGGTGCAGCCGGTATATAGAATGCGATTGTTTGACAAATGCTGTATGCGATATGATAATCCCAGTCCGCTGGCAAAATGGTACGAAATGCCCAGATAGGCACCCCATAGGAGAATACTCCCGAAATCCTGCTGGCCGAATTGGCGTCTGTCCAGAAGATCAAGACTAACACCACCATCCAGTCCAATGCCAATTCCCGGCTTGCGGAATGAGAGACCTGTTCCCACCGAACCGATTAAGCCGGTATCATTGCCACCAACCAGGGCTCCGGCAGATACGTTGAGTTGGGGGGCCAGGCCCCAACCGGAAGACATGCGCCAGTTCCAGGGTAGGCCATACACCGCAAAGGCTTCGTATTGATGGAAATATTCACGCTTCGGGCCGGCCTGGACACCCATGCGGACACCGGTTTCCTGCCAGTCCGCCTCCGCTGTAGTAGCTGCCAGGGATAAAAAGAAATGAAGTATCAGGATGGGTGCGACCCTTAGCGCTGGATTTTTCAGCAAGCTCATTCTCCTGATTTAATTTTTTTGCCATCGAGCTTTATAGACGTTTTATGGTGTTGATTGGATGTATTTAACTGTTGATAGGGGTTGCATGCGAGTATTCCGATTTCTGCGGCATATGAGTAAAAAAGCTTCAATGATTCCATATGGGATGAATTCAAATCGTAAGAGATTCCACGCCAATAGTCCACTAGCCGGTCATGTCCCATCCACTCAGTGTACCCGGACTTGTCAGCGAGCAAATCCAGAGATCCACAGGCGATTGTTTTCGATGCATGAAGAGCAGATACGAGTCCGGCGACTTCATGCGGATATTTTTCAGCGGTGTCTTTACGTAGTGTCCAGAGTGCGAAAACAAACGGTAGAGAGGTGAATTTGTACCACAGTGTACCCAGATCATAGACATAGAGATCCTGGCGAATAATTGCTTCTTTCAGGGCGGAATCACCTATGAGAAGCATGGCTGGAAAGGTGGAAAGAGACTCTTTCAGCGAATGACTGGAACGGATAAATGTATTGTGGAAGCCATAAAATTTGTTAAGGATGATCTGGAGGAGTGCGACTGAAGTATCCGATTCCCTTGACAACGCTACTGGTTGACCATTCAGATTGAAGATTGGGATGCGTGAAAAGAGCAGGACGCTCTTTACCGCATCAACCGCGCTTATGGAGAGGTCGGGAATAATATCGTACTTCTGAAAAGATTTTGCGTATTCAATTGATGATGAAGGGCTTATATCAATCTTGCCGGAATTCAATTTTTTGTTTAAATCAGCCGGGACGCCTTGAACAAATCGGTACCCTTTACAATCAAAGCAGCCTTTCAAAACGGAAAAAAGCGGGAAACAGTTTGCATATCCGATTTCACCTATCTTCAATTTCATAGCGTCCTCGCACGATCTTGCTGTGTCTTCATACAGTTGATGCCTGGGTATCTCGCATAAAGTGAATTGATAGTGTCTTATGCAGATAGCGATTCTAAGGTTTGTGTCATCACCTCATGTGGTTGCCTGTTTTTGCAATACCACATGAATATTTAACCGATATTTGCTAATTAACTCGTCACAAGTCAGGCGTCTACTTTCGGTTGCTGATCAACAGTTTTTTCCCTTTTTGGCCAAGGATCGAGGCTGTGGGAGCAAGCCAGGGGCTAATCCGCTCGTAGTCCGCTTTCTTAAGCAGAACAACAACCTGCCTGCCTCCCTGCCATAGTCTTATAAAGTCCGGTTCCTCAATAAACCAGGCAGCTTGGTCCCCCTGTCTGCTGCCGAACTCCAGTTCGCCCCTGTCTCCCACAACAACAACCCTTCTTTCGGTATAGAACGGTAGAGACTGCTCATAGCCGAATGAAACCAGGCAGCTGTCAGGCGCTGCGGTTTGCTTTGCCGTGAGCGCCAGTTCTTTTGATGATTTTTTGAACTCGATCCCTTCCAGAAATACCTGGAGCCCAATGGTTTCTAAGAGAAAAGAACCGAGGCAGAGTCCGGCAAACAGGATCAGGATATTCCGTTTGTGGACGGCCAGCCAGGCCATGCAGCCCATGAGAAAGGTCAGGCAGGCGACGGCAGCGCCGCCGGTGGGGGAGAGAATCGGCTGTTTGGTCAGAAGCGAACTGCCGGAGCGTACCAGTCCGGATCCTGTGAGAGCCGGGCCCAGGTCACGCACATGGGGGTAAACTATAGCCAAGGCCGTCATTAAGATAAGGAGCACACCCAGGAGGATGTTTTCCGGCCCGAATTCGTGCACCGGATCCCTGTGATCCGCAAGATCGGAGAACATCTTTCCCATCAGGAGTGCCAGGGGGGGGAATACGGGGAGGATGTACGGGATCAGCTTGGAGTTTGATGCGGAAAAAAAGAGGAAAATGAGTGCCGCCCATATCAGCAGGAACAGCAGACGCTCACCGTTTCGTTGTTGCCGCGCTTGCCATGCCCTGGCAATGGCCCGCACTCCATACAGTGACCAGGGAAACATGGTCAACATCAGTATGGGAATGAAGAACCAAAATGGCTGATAACGGCCGTGAACCTTTGTAAGAAAACGTTGCAGGTGCTCATGGATGAAGAAGAAGCGGGCAAACTCCGGATTGCGCAGCGCTGCCAGCACAAACCACGGGACTGTTATGGCCAGGAAGAGCGCAATGCCTCCAGCCGGGCGCATCCCCTTAAGCAGGTGCCAGCGGTGGGTTGTCGCGAGATAGATAACGATGATGCCAGCGGGAAAGACCATCCCGATCAATCCCTTGGTGAGCACTGCAAGGGCCGAGAACATGTAGAACAGTAAATAGTAGCGCCTTTTGTGTTGTTCATGATCTGTGGAGGCAATAATGAAGCAGCAGAGGGCCGCAGTCAGGCAAAAGGTCAGCGTCATGTCGGTCAGGTTGATGCGGGACTGGGCGAGAAAGCCGGTTGATGTGCCAAGGATTAAGGCAGAGAAAAGTCCTTCCCGTCTGCCGAACAGCTTGCAGCCCGTATGGTAGACGAGCAATACGCACAGCAATCCTGCCAGCGTACCGGCAAAGCGGGCAGCAAACTCGTTCAGCCCGAAGAGCTTGAAAGAAAGCGCGGTCAGCCAGTAATGCAGGGGTGGTTTTTCAAAGTAAGCGACATAGTTGAGAGTTGGCGTGATAAAATCGTTTCGCTCCAGCATTTCCCGCGGGATTTCCGAGTAACGCCCCTCATCGGGCTCGATGAGTCCAACGCGTCCCAGCAGCAGAAAGAATGCACTGCCGAATACAGCGGTCAGGACCCAAAGATCCCGCAGAGCAGGGTACTCCCGTTCAAGCAGATACGATCTGATATTCATAGTCCGGAAAAGCGAGGAGTTGGAGGTATGGTCCATGCCTATTCTCTCCTGTGTCGGATGACTGGACGTGCAGCAAATCACGGCCGCACACATGACTTTGTCGTGATAAATCAGAGAGGTAATTTCTACAATAATTGCAAGTTGCCGTGGATTACGGCTCACCAGCTATCCGGGCATATTTTCAACCATGAAATCCTGCAGTTGTTTCAAGGCTTTTTTCAGCTGTTGTCGCACTTCAAGGTAGGTGGCCAGGGCTTGTTGATGCTGTTCAAATGATTGTGCGTCGGCGATTATCTGTTGCACGTGGGACAGTCGGAGTGGGGTGCCATTCCCACCGGTCCTGGCATCCGATTCCCTTTCCACCTCAATGGGGGTTTCAGACATAAGCAGGTCCAACAGAGCCGCTTGGTATTCGACGAGACATCTGTCGAAGATTCGCAAGGTTTCTGAATTGGGAAACCTGCTTCTGACAGTTTCCAGAAACCGCACAGCCATATTTGAACTATTTGAATATTTTTCATCTGTGTTGTTGTCTTTCATATGGTGTCCGCCCTCCAACAACAAAAACGTACTGAATGAATAGTCATTCCGTGATGGGGTGAATTTACAAACTTTGTTGGCTTGCCGCGTTGGCAAGCATGCGTGTTATCGCTTCACTGCGTTCCAGCACGCTTCGACCGTCAAGTTGATTAGATGTTCGTCCAGTTGGATGAAGCCGAGAATATGGTCGCGCGCCACGGCCAGCAATGGGCCGAAGGTCAGGGCATAGAGCACGATAAGGGGGATGTCCTTCATTACTTGTTGTGACACGCCATCTTCGAGAAGCTCGCGGATTATGTCATGCTCCTCCTTTTTACCCATGAGCCGGTCCCGGCGGAACACCGTGCCATAGGGTGAGTTGAGGAACTGTTCCAAGTATTTGAAATCCAGGGGATTTGTAATGAAGTATTTCAGTAGAGCGGTGCCGATATGGAGGTACCGGTCTCTCACTGGTACCTCCAGTAAATATCCTTCGGTGATGACGGGGTAGGCTCGCGCTTCGAGGTTCCGAAAGAGCTCGGTGATCAAGATGTCCTTGTTTTCGAAGTAACAATAGATTGTTCCGGCTGCCACGCCTGCATTTTTCGCGATCATGGCCATGGGAGCGCCATGAAAGCCCTGCTCTGCAATGAGCTCCAATGCAGCCCTGATGATCTCTTCGCGTTTATCTGGTTTTGTCATGATTTTCTCTGTGCAGGCTAGGAATGAATATTCATTCAAAATAAATACACCCTAATTGTGGGTGCGTCAAGGGGGAAAATCACCTTTTAATATTGAGGTAATAGCAAGTTTTTTGCTAATAAAGTCGACCGGTCGTAACCCTGGATAACATGATTGTACAGCAAGGATTAGACCAGTTCTTCGATCTTCCCGCCCGGCCTCAATCTGAAGCGGCTTCCGCGCCATTCCACGCGGTTGCCCAGGAATGACAGAGCCCAGGTGCAGAAGGCCAGCATGTCCCGAAGCGGGATCAGCCAGAGCCAGTGGGGCAATAAACCGTCGCGCACGAATTTGCGGCTGAAGATGGTGGATACGGACAGTCGAACGGAATAGAGAAGCAGGATGGCGGCAAGTGCGGTGTATGGATCCGGGGCAAGGAGCGCCGCCAGAAAGGCGGCCGGAAACGGCAGGGTGATGCCGGAGGCCAGATAGCCGCCAGGTCGGCTGACCCGCATGGTTCGCGCCCAGCGGAGTTGACGCGCCAGGATGGCGGGGATGTTTTCCTTTTTGACCATGCTCTCGACGAAGCAATCGTCAAGGGCGATGCGCCAACCGGCGCGGTGAACCTTGTTGCCCAGTTGGTAATCATCGGCCAGGTAGTCGGCCAGTGCGTCGAAGCCGCCGATGGCGGCCAATACTTCCCTCCTCACGGCCATGGAAGCCCCAAGGGCAAAGGAGAGCCCTTCCAGTTGCAGCGCCACCATGACATTGGGGATCATTTCGCCATCAAAACCGGTGGCTTCAATGGCCGTGGCAATGCCATGGACGTTTGATGTGCGGTAAAGCGAGGTTACCAGGCCGACTTGCGGATCGCTGAAGTGGCGGCTGACTGAACTCAAATAATCTGGCGTTACCCGGATGTCGCTGTCGCAGACGATGATGATTCCATGTTTGGCTTGAGGGAAGGCGTTGATCAGGTTGGAAACCTTGTAGTTTGGCCCGTGGATGGCGGGGTTGATCACCAGAGAGATGTCCAGGCCGGGATAATTGTTGATCAGTTGCCGGATAACCGAAATGGCCGGGTCATCTGGGGATGCCACTGCAAAGAGCAACTGCAAGTCGCCATGGTAATCCTGGCAACAAAAGGAGGCGAAGTTTGCGTAACTTTCCGCATCCATCCCTTTAATCGGCTTGAGGATGGTGATGCCGGTGGCCAGGGATGTGCCACGGGGTTTTAGCCTGTTGTCCCGAACGGATTCGCTTTGAAAAAACCGTCGGGCGCAGGACAGGGATACCAGTGCATAAACAAGGGGTGGCAGAACGGCGATGAAGGGAAAGATGGCCCGATACAACTCAGAAGGCCTTCTGGATAAGGACAAAATATGGCGCGTCATAGGGAACATTCAATTGCCCCATGCGCCAGGGGTGGAACTCCTTTTGGGAAAGACCGGTTGCCCAGGCGTCCACGGTGCGCCGCTCGCTGGCGCCGCCATCATGTCCGGGATAGATCGTGATCGCCAGGATGCCGCCAGGTCGGAGCAGGCCGAGGGATTGTACCAGGGCTGCCATGGTTGTTTCGGGACGGGTGATTACGGTCTGGTCGCCACCGGGCAGATAACCGAGGTTGAACACCACTGCGGCCAAGTCTCCGCTGACGTGTTCGGCCATGGTCTCATGCCCGGCCTGGATCAGCTCCACTCGTTCCGACAGCACGGCCTGCGCCAGTTTGTGGGCGGTTTGACTGATGGCCGGTTCCTGGATGTCAAAGGCCCAAACCCGGCCACTGTCGCCCACCAGTTCGGCCATGAGCAGGGTGTCGTTGCCGTTGCCGCAGGTCGCATCGACGGCCAAGTCTCCTTCCCGTAAAAAATGGCGAATGAGGACACGGGCCAGTGGTACCGGGCCGCGCAGCAGCGGTATGTTCAATGGGGAGCTGGTTAACATGGCGACAAAGAATAGCAGAAAGTCGGCGCAGTTGTCACCGTGAATTTGTTTGAAATCGGGATTGAAAGAGGGTAGTTACTAGAACATGATACTAAAATCCGTTGTCAGTCATGAAGTTGGCGGCATGCGTCTCGATGAGGCCGTCTCATCACTGTTTTCATCACTCAGCAAGTCGGAGGCGCGCCGAATTATCGACCGCGGGGGATGCAGCCTGAATGCCGCCATGGTGCGCGTGGCTTCGCGCAGCGTTAAGCTGGGGGATGTCATCGAGGTCGGCGTCATGGAGGCGGGGCGGTTCCGCGATCTGCAACTGGCGCCGGAAGCGCTGCTGTACGAAGATGACGACTTGATCGCGGTCAACAAGCCGGCCGGGATAAACTCTCAAAGAACGCCGTACCAGCTCAAGGGAACACTGGAGTTTTGGGTTTCGGAGTATTTCCGGCAGCACGGCGTACTGGAGCCGGTCCGGGTGATCCATCGTCTCGACCGTGGTACGTCCGGAGCCATGATCTTCCCCAAGAACAGACGGGCAGCAGCATGGCTTTCGGCTCGCTTTCACGACGGGAAGGTCGAAAAGCGTTATCTGGCCATTATCAGCGGTAAGCCAACGCCTGATTCCTGGTCCATGGATGGCGCAATCGGTAAGGTGGGCAGCGCCCGTTACGGCATCGTTCCGGGAGGCAGATCAGCCTTGACCCAATTCAGGCTTCTGGAAACATTGGAGGGCTTATCCCTGCTGGAGGCCAGGCCTCTGACCGGCCGTACGCACCAGATTCGTGTGCACCTGCAGGCGTCCGGGCTGCCGATCGTGGGTGATGGCACCTATGGAGGCGCGCCCGCAGAGCGGATGATGCTGCACTGTGCGTCATTGGAGTTTGTGAACGACAAGGGGGTGGCGATCACAGTGTCAGCGCCGCCGGATGAGGCTTTCAAGGCCCTCATGAACAGGCGCGAAGCGGCACTGCCGTAAGGCCAGGCAAGCTTCCTGCGGGTGTCAGTGGCCACTTGATTGCTCCATGGAGGCATTGGGCCGTTTTCGCGGCGGCTTTGCCTTGGCCCACGGTTCCGTGGAGGCTGTTTGGGAAAAATTGTCTTTCCACCTGGGTGACTTTGTGTTAATTTCCCATTTTCCCGGTAGGCCCACCAAAAGAAATCAGGCAGGATAACCAACTCGACATGTCCAGGATAATCTGCATCGCCAACCAAAAGGGTGGGGTCGGCAAGACCACGACCGCAGTCAATCTGGCTGCGTCACTGGCAGCCACCGAACGGTTGACCCTGTTGGTGGACATTGATCCGCAGGCCAATGCCACCAGTGGTGTCGGCTTGGACAAGGCACTCCTGAAGCACTCTGTCTACGATGTGCTGATCAATGAAGCCGAGCCGCAAGGGGTGGTGGTCGATACCGGCCATCCCTATCTGCACATTATGCCCTCCAGTGCCGATCTGGCTGGTGCCGAGCTTGAATTGGCCACCGTTTCCGGCCGTGAGCAGAAACTGAAGTTTGTCTTGGCCGCTTTGGCTGAAAAATACAGTTATGTGATTATCGATTGCCCACCTTCACTCAATCTGTTGACCGTCAATGCCATGGTCGCGGCCGACACGGTGTTGATACCGCTGCAGTGCGAGTTTTACGCCATGGAGGGGCTTTCTCAGATTCTGAACACCATCAGGCTGATACAGAAGGGCCTCAATCCGCTCCTTAAGATCGAAGGGATACTGCTGACCATGTACGATGCCCGCAGTAATCTGGGCAAAGAGGTCGCCGAGGAGATTCGCACCCATTTCCCGGTGCAGGTCTTTGAAACGGTTGTCCCGCGCAATGTGCGATTGGCAGAAGCGCCAAGCCACGGCCGGCCGGTTATCTATTATGACATCTCATCCCGTGGGGCTGTCAGCTATCTGCAGCTTGCCAGCGAAATCATCCGGAGGGAGACAGCCAATGCTTAAGAAGGGTGGCCTCGGCAAGGGGATGGCGGCACTGCTTCAGGTGGCTGAGGTGGCGGACGAGAAGTCGAGCTATTTTATCTGCCCCATAGAAAAGATCAGGCCCAACCGTAATCAGCCGCGCAAATATTTTGCCCCGGACAAGCTTGAGGAGTTGGCCGCTTCCATTCGCGAGCAGGGAATCATTCAGCCGCTGGTTGTGACCAGGAAAGACGATTCCTACGAGATCATCGCCGGTGAACGCCGCTGGCGGGCCGCACAGAAGGCCGGTCTGCACGAGATTCCGGTGGTGATCCGAGAGGCCAGCGAAGATGCCGTCCTGGAATTGGCTTTGATAGAGAATATTCAGCGCCAGGATTTGAACGCCATTGAGGAAGCCCAGGCCTACCGCTCGTTGGTGGAGCATTTCGGCATATCCCAGGAAGATGTTGCCCAACGTGTTGGCAAGAACCGCACCACCGTGACCAATGCGTTACGTCTGCTCAAGCTTCCGGAAGAGGTCCAGCGGGATATTGTCGAGGAGCGGCTCACCATGGGGCATGCCCGGGCGCTCTTGGCCCTGGAAAATCTTGAACTGATAGAAAAGGCTCGCCACGAGATTTTTACCCGTCAGCTCAGTGTCAGGGCTACCGAAGATCTTGTGCGGCGACTGAAAATCAATCCGCATCCTGTGCAAAGAAAACGCCCGCAGCAACCTGACCTGCTGATGAGCGCTCTGGAAGAACAGCTGCAAAAACGTTTTCAGTCGCGGGTTGCCATACGCATGCATGGTGCAAAGGGGGGCCGATTGGAGATACATTTCGGTGACTCCGACGAACTGACCCGCATCATTGACATGCTTGATGTTTAAATGTATGGCCAGGTAATTCACGCCAGGTACAACGATGTTCCCCCGGTGTTGACCACATTGCCCCATCGATAGTCCACTAAACATAACGTATTGAATTTTAATCAGTTGTGTCGCAGAAAACATGCGACGGCAAGTTGCAAAAAATAGCATGGCGTTTTAATTTCTTGACATTCGCGGGCCGCCTGTGATAGCAAACAACAGTTTTACGCCAGCAATTGAATACAGTATACACTAAGCATACCTGCAAGGGGTAGGTCGTGATTGAATTAAATTTAGCCTTTATCGTACAGATGATCAATTTCGGGATTCTCGTCCTTGTCCTCAATATTTTCCTTTACAAGCCGATCCGGGGGATCCTGTCGGAGCGCCGCCAGGTAATCGACTCGGCCAGGGAAAAAGCCGCCTCTGTTGATCTGGAGGTTCAGGAGAAGATGGCCCAGTACGAGGCTCGGCTGCGTGATGCCAAGAATGAAGCGGCCGGTCGCAGGGCGGAAGCCCTCAAACTGGCTCAGGCCGAAGAGTCGGCGCTGCTGGATAGGGCGCGCAAGGAAGCAGCCGATTCTCTTGGCGCCATCCGCGGCAAGGTGGTCAAGGAAGTAGCCGAAGCCAGGGCCCTTCTGGTAAAACAGGCCGAAGTCCTTTCGTCCGACATCTGTGAGAAAATCCTGGGGAGGAGCCTGTAGTCATGTTCACGGTATCCGATCGCACCAAAAAAATTATCTTCTCCCTGGCGTACGTCAGCGTCATGGTTCTGGTTGCCTCAAACGGTTTTGCCAATGAAGGGGGCGAAGGCGCGCAGCATGCCAATCATGCCGCTGCCCAGATGAAAGATTTTGGCTGGAGGGTTTTTGACTTTGCCGTGTTGGTCGCCATCATTGTATGGGCCATGAAAAAGGCCAACGTCAAGGGATCGTTAGCCGACCGCCAGGCCCAGATCGAGAAGGCCTTGAAAGACGCCCAGGAGGCGAGAGCCGCTGCCGAAGCCAAGCTGGCCGAATATAGTGGCAAGCTGACGCAGGCCACCAAGGAGATTGACGAGATCCATGCCGCTATCGTCCGCGAGGGTGAGCAGGAAAAAGAGCGTATCATCACCGAGGCCAGGAAAGCTGCAGAGAAGATCGCCATCCAGGCTGCCCAGTCAGCCGAGCAAGAGGTGATCAGGGCCCGCGCCGAACTGCGTGCCGAGGCCGCCCGTCTGGCTGTGGAGATTGCCGGCGGCAAGCTCACTGGTGCTATCCAGCAGGCGGACCACGACCGGTTTGTCGGTGAATATCTTGATAAGGTGGTACAGATCCAGTGATCAACAATACGATTGCGAGACGATATGCCAAGGCGCTGGTGCAACTTGGTTCCGAAGGCGGTCTGATTGACCGCTTCCGCGAGGAGTTGGCCCTGTTTGAGGGTGTGTTCGACGCCAACGCCGAATTGCGGCATGCCTTCGCCAACCCTGCCTTCACCGCCGAGCAGAAGAAAGAGATCATGCAGGGGCTGGTGGCCAAGGCCGGTTGTTCGGAGCTGGTAGGTAATTTCCTGCTGCTTCTGGTTGACAAGAACCGGGTGGCTTTTCTGGGCCAGATTGTCCAGACCTATGCAAAACTTGCTGATGAGTACTCCGGAGTTATCAGGCCGGTCATCAGTACCGCGTTTGCCCTGAATGATGCCCAGGTGGCTTCTATTCAGACGGCGCTTGAGAAGAGAACAGGCAAAAAAGTCGTGCCACAGGTTACTGTGGATAGCCGCCTTCTTGGCGGCATTGTTACCCAGATTGGTGACACGGCATTTGACAGCAGCGTAAAAACCCAGCTTAAACGGATCCAAGATATATTACAGAAGGGGTAAATGCTTCCATGGAAATCAGAGCCGAAGAGATCAGCGAGATAATCAGGAAACAGATCAAGGAGTATGGCAAGGAGGTCGAGGTGTCGGAAACCGGCACTATCATCTCCATAGGTGACGGTATCGCCCGTATCCACGGTCTGGCAGGCGCCATGGCCGGCGAGCTGCTGGAGTTCCCGGGCGGCGTGTCCGGCATGGTTCTCAACCTGGAGGAGGACAACGTTGGTGCCGCCATCCTCGGTGAGTTCTCCGAGATCAAGGAAGGCGACACGGTCAAGCGTACCGGTCGTATTACCGAAGTTCCGGTTGGCGACGCACTGGTCGGCCGCGTTGTTAACGCCATTGGCCAGCCCATCGACGGCAAGGGCCCGATCAATACCAGCAGCTTCAGCAAGGTCGAGATCAAGGCCCCCGGCATCGTTAGCCGTAAATCGGTCCATCAGCCGATGGCAACCGGTCTCAAGGCCATCGACTCCATGGTACCGATCGGGCGCGGACAGCGCGAATTGATCATCGGCGACCGCCAGACAGGCAAGACCGCTGTTGCCATTGATACTATCATCAACCAGAAGGGTGGCGACGTAATCTGTATTTATGTTGCTATCGGCCAGAAGCGCTCCACTGTTGCACAGGTCGTTTCCAAGTTGACCGAGCACGGCGCCATGGACTACACGATCATCGTGGCCGCCACCGCCTCCGAGTCGGCACCGCTGCAGTTCATCGCCCCCTATACCGGCGTTACCATGGGCGAATACTTCCGCGACAACAAAAAACATGCCCTGATCATCTACGACGATCTTTCCAAGCAGGCCGTGGCCTATCGTCAGCTCTCCCTGCTGCTTCGTCGTCCGCCAGGGCGCGAGGCCTATCCGGGCGACGTTTTCTACCTCCATAGCCGCCTGCTGGAGCGTGCCTGCAAGTTGTCCGACGAATGTGGTGCCGGTTCACTAACCGCCCTGCCGATCATCGAGACCCAGGCCGGCGACGTTTCCGCCTACATTCCGACTAACGTTATTTCAATTACCGACGGCCAGATCTACCTGGAGTCCGACCTATTCTTCTCCGGTGTCCGTCCAGCCATCAACGTCGGTCTCTCCGTTTCCCGCGTCGGCGGTTCAGCCCAGGTCAAGGCCATGAAGCAGGTCGCCGGTACCCTGCGCCTCAACTTGGCCCAGTATCGCGAGATGGCAGCTTTTGCCCAGTTCGGTTCCGATCTTGACAAGGCTACCCAGATGCAGTTGGCCCGTGGTGAGCGTTTGGTTGAGATTCTCAAGCAGCCTCAGTACCGTCCGATCCCCAATGAGAAACAGGTACTTATCATCTTCGCCGCCAATAATGGTTTCCTGGATGACTATCCGGTTTCCGCACTCAAGCGTTATGAGCCCGAAATGTATGCCTTTTTCGACAACCGCCAGGCCGAATTGCTGGCCGAACTGCGCGACAAGAAGGCCATCGACGATGACATGAAAGGCAGAATAGTTGCCGCGCTGGAGCAGTTTAAGAAAGAATTCACCGCGTAAACAAGGACGGTTTGAGACATGGCAAGCCTTAAAAGCATTAAAAAACGGATTGTATCCGTAAAAAATACCCGCCAGATCACCAAGGCCATGAAGATGGTGTCGGCCGCAAAACTGCGCCGTGCTCAGGAAAACGTAGTGGCCGCCAGGCCCTATGCCAAAAAACTGGGTGAGGTTCTGCAAGCTCTGGCCGGCAACCTTGAAGGTGATTTGCATCCGCTGCTGGAAAAACGGGAGGCCAAGAAGCTCCTGCTGATAACCATTACCTCTGATCGCGGTCTGTGCGGGGGCTTCAACGCCAACCTTTGCAAGACCGCCGAGCGCTTCATCAAAGACAACAAATCAGAGTACGATCAGATCAGCCTTCTGACCGTGGGCCGCAAGGGATACGAGTTTCTCAAGAACCGCCAGACAATCTACAAGAACATCCCCAACGCCTTGGCCAAACCCAACTATCAGACTGCCGCCCTGCTGGCGCAGGATGTAATCGAAGGATTCCAGGCCGGGGAATACGATCAGGTTGTCCTGCTGTACAATGCCTTCCGCACGGTCATGTCCCAGGACATTACCTTCCAGCAGCTGCTGCCGGTTGTGCCGGAAGAGAAGTCGGTAACCGACGAAGTTCCGGTCGAATATATCTACGAACCATCTCTGGGTGAACTGCTGGCGGAGATCCTGCCCAAGAACATCGAGGTTCAGATCTTCAAGGCCATGCTGGAGTCCGTTGCCGCCGAGCACGGTGCCCGCATGACGGCCATGGACAGCGCATCCAAGAACGCCAACGAAATGATCGGCAAACTGACACTTCAGTACAACCGGGCGCGTCAGGCCGCCATCACCACGGAGCTGATGGAGATCATCTCCGGCGCCGAGTCAATCAAGGGATAATTGCCTCGATAAACAGGATAAGTGCGTTAACGAAATTATTTTCCGCACAGACCCGCATAAATTAATTTCTAACATACTAAAGAAACGAATCACTATATAGAGGCCGAAAGGCCGCGGGAGGACAAGGTTCCATGAGTCAGAACATCGGTAAAATTTCGCAGGTCATCGGCGCCGTTATCGACGTCGAATTCGAGCCCGGCAAGCTGCCGGAGATCTATCACGCACTCCGGGTGACAAATCCGGCCATTGATGATCGTGAAAACAACCTGGTTCTTGAGGTTGCCCAGCATCTGGGTGAGAACTCGGTCCGCACCATTGCTATGGACTCCACCGACGGTCTCAAGCGCGGTCAGGCTGTCATTGACACCGGCAAGCAGATTTCCGCTCCTGTGGGCCGCAAGACCCTGGGACGTATCATGAACGTTATTGGTGAGCCTGTGGACGAAATGGGTCCCATCGGCAATGAGAAGGAATACGGCATCCACCGTGAAGCCCCTTCCTTTGAAAATCAGTCCACCAAGGTTGAAGCCTTCACCACCGGCATCAAGGTCGTTGACCTGCTCGCCCCCTATGCCCGCGGCGGCAAGATCGGCCTGTTCGGCGGCGCCGGCGTCGGCAAGACCGTTCTGATCATGGAACTGATCAACAACATCGCCAAGCAGCACGGCGGTTTCTCAGTTTTCGCCGGCGTTGGCGAACGTACCCGCGAGGGGAACGACCTCTGGATGGAGATGAAGGAATCCGGCGTTCTCGACAAGGCCGCCCTGGTCTACGGCCAGATGAACGAGCCTCCGGGGGCCCGCGCCCGCGTTGCCCTTACCGCCCTCTCCGTTGCCGAGTATTTCCGTGACGAAGAAGGCCAGGACGTGCTGCTCTTCATCGACAACATCTTCCGTTTCACCCAGGCCGGTTCCGAAGTTTCCGCCCTCCTGGGCCGTATCCCTTCCGCCGTCGGTTACCAGCCAACCCTGGCCACCGAGATGGGCGAGCTGCAGGAGCGCATCACTTCCACCAAGAAGGGTTCCATCACCTCGGTTCAGGCTATCTACGTTCCTGCCGACGACTTGACCGACCCGGCCCCGGCCACCGCCTTTGCCCACTTGGACGCCACCACGGTTCTGTCCCGCCAGATCGCCGAGCTCGGCATCTATCCGGCCGTTGACCCGCTGGACTCCACGTCCCGCATCCTCGACCCACAGGTTATCGGCGAAGAGCATTATGCTGTTGCCCGTTCCGTCCAGTATGTGCTTCAGAAGTACAAGGACCTCCAGGATATCATCGCCATCCTCGGCATGGACGAACTCTCCGAGGAAGACAAACTGGTCGTGGCCCGCGCCCGTAAGATCCAGCGCTTCCTGTCCCAGCCGTTCCACGTTGCCGAGGCCTTCACCGGCTCTCCCGGCAAGTACGTCGAACTCAAGGACACCATCAAGGGGTTCCAGGAAATCGTTGCCGGCAAGCACGATAACCTGCCCGAGCAGGCTTTCTACATGGTCGGTTCGATCGAAGAGGCCATTGAAAAGGCCCAGAAACTGGCGGCTTAATTAATCTGTAGGGGCGGCCCCGAGTGGCCGCCCAATAACAGGACAACCACATGGGGTTGCCCCTACAAGGAACGATATATGGCAGAAAAGATGAATCTTGAAATAGTCACCCCATACAAGAAAGTGGTCGATATGGAGGTTGATGAAGTCACAGCTACCGGCAAGCTTGGAGAATTCGGTGTTCTTCCCGGCCATGCCCCTTTCCTGACCTCGCTCAAGATCGGTGAATTGGTCTACAAAAACAATAACGCAGTTGAACACATGGCCCTTAACTGGGGTTACTTCGAGATCAAGGACGACAAGATCATCGTGCTGGTCGAGACAGCCGAGCGTTCCGACGAAATCGATCTGGAGCGTGCCAAGGCCGCCCTTGGCCGGGCCGAGGAAGCTCTTAAGAAACTGACCCCCGAGGACAAACAGTTCAAGATTTACGAAGCAGCTCTTGAACGAGCCATCATTCGCATGCAGGTGGCTGGCAAGGCTGCCCGCAAATAGGTCATAACTGCATATCGGAGAGAGGAGCGGCAGCGATGCCGCTCTTTTTATTTGAGCCATGTCGCAACGAAAACGCTACAACACCTTTTCGGAAGAACTGAAGCGCCTATTTGGCTGCAAGGTTCAGCGCATCTCCGTAGATGCCGGCTTCACCTGTCCCAACCGGGACGGCACGCTCGGCTCCGAGGGTTGTATCTTCTGTGGCGGACTTGGCTCAGGATCCCATGGCATTCGCCGCGATCTGTCCGTAACGGCACAACTGGAAGACGGTAGGGAAGTCATGGCTCGCAAGTACCGGGCCGAAAAATTCATCGCCTATTTCCAGGCTTATTCCAATACCTACGCCCCTGTTGATCATCTCCGCCTGCTGTTTGAGCAGGCCCTGTCCGTACCTGATATTGTTGGCATCATAGTAGCAACCCGTCCCGACTGCCTCCCGGATGAAATTCTCGAATACCTTGCCGAATTGCACACAACCACCTATTTCTGGTTGGAGATCGGTCTGCAATCCATCCACGATGCCAGCCTCATATACCTCAACCGGCGTCACGACTACGCCTGTTTCCAGGATTCGGTCAGACGTGCCAAAGCGCGTGGAGTCCGTGTTTGCGCCCATCTGATCCTGGGATTGCCGAGTGAGACGCGGGCCGAAATGCTGGCCATGGCCAACGAGCTTAACCGCCTGGGTGTTGATGGGGTAAAGCTGCATCTGTTGCATGTCATGAAGGGAACGCGGCTTGCCGAGTTATATGGCAGGGGAGAGGTGGAACTGCTCGATCGGGATGCCTATGCCGGGCTGGTTTGCGATTTTCTGGAGCTGCTCGATCCTGCCATTCTGATTCACCGTCTCACCGGAGATGGTGGTCACACAAACCTGGTGGCTCCACTCTGGTCGCTGAAGAAGTTCGAACTGCTGAATCTGATCGATGCTGAACTTGAACGTCGCGGGACTCGCCAGGGCAGCGGGCTCAGTTAGAATAGCCTGTTTCGGTGCCGTTTGCCGGCAGTCCGCCGCAAGACCCGTCGATTGCGGTAGCAAATTTACCTGACCATGACCACACCACAGTTCAATAACGGAGCACCGTCAATGTCCGATCCCGTTTCCACAAGCAACATTGCAGATGCGGACCGCGAATCATTACTGGCAGCCTACCACGCCTTGGAAACCGCCAGGGATGAAGTCCTGTGGGTTGATGCCAACGGCTGCCTGATCTATGCCAATAACAGTGCTTGCGTGGCACTTGAATATTCGCGTGACGAGTTGATGGCCATGACGGTCAGCGATATCTGCCCAGATTTCCCTCCAGACCTTTGGGCGGCACACTGGCGGTATCTCAAGGCGGCCGGACAGATGGTGCTGACGGTCAGCCAGCGTTCCCGCTCGGGAAAGACGTCGCCAGTAGAGGTATCGGCGGCATTCATGCAGCATGACGGCCGGGAGTATTCCTGCGCTTTTATGCGGGATATTGCCGATCGTACGCGTGTGGAACACGATCTCGACGATACCAGGCATCAATTGGAAATTATCTTCGACACCATGCAGGCCGGCATCATCCTGGTGAGTCAGCAGGGTATCATCACCTATGCCAACCGGCGCATGGCGAGCATGTTTGGCTGTACGCTCGACGAACTGATCGGTTCCAGTTATCCGGAACACACGCATCCCGATCAACGGGATGTGGGCGACGTTCGCATGCGCCGGCTGATTGATGGGGAGATTGATCACGTCCACCACGAGCGTCACTACATCCGCAAGGACGGCAGCGATTTCTGGGGTCACCTCAGTGGCCGCCGTCATGAGGATGCCCAAGGTAACCTGATCTCCCTGGTTGGGGTCATCGCGGACATCACCGAAATCAAGAAGGCCCAGCAGGCGATTCAGGTGAGCGAGGAGCGTTATCGCACCATCATCGAGAACATGCAGGATGTCTATTACCTCACGGACAGCGAGGGACGGTTGATCATGGTCAGCCCTTCGGGGGTGGAAATGCTTGGCTATGACAGTGTTGACCAGTTATTGGGCTGCAGCGTCAGAGACAACTTCTACTGGGACCCCGAGGAGAGGGATGCTTTTCTCCATAACCTGAAACTGAAAGGGAAGGTGTCAGGTTACGAGTTGGCCCTCAGGCACCGTAATGGATCACAGTTGCCGGTTGCCGTCTCCAGCCACCTGGTGCTTGCGCCCGACGGAACCTTCATGGGTGTTGAGGGGGTCTACCATGACATCAGCAGGTTCAGGCAGGCCATGGACCAGCTCAAGGCCAGTGAGGACAAGTTTGCCACGGCATTCAACCAGGCGCCGGTACTGATTATCATCAGCGGCATCGAGGATGGCCGGTGCCTTGAGGTCAACGACAGGTTCTGCGATATTTTCGGCTTCAGTCGCCAGGAGTTGCTTGGGCGGACCTCCCTTGAGCTGGGTCTGATATCCTCGGCCGAACGTGAGCGGATGATGGCGGTTTTCAGGCGTGACGGCCGGATCCGCGACCTGGAAATCGCCATGACCGCCCGTGATGGCAGGCTGGTTTACTGTTTGCTGTCGGTGGAGCGGGTCTCCATCGACGCCGAGGATCGTCTGCTTTCCATTGCCCTGGATATTACCACCCGCAAACAGGACCTGGAGGCCCTGGATTATGCCAACGAGTGCTTCACCCAGGCCCTGAACGGTTCCCAGCATATCCTCTACCGCCTGAATGTGAAAAAAGGGGGCTACGACTACCTGAGTCCCGCATTCGAGCAGATTACCGGCTATGGGGTTGCGGAATTTTCCGGGACCGGGCTGGAAAGGCTGAAAGATTACTTCCACCCCCATGACCGGGAACGGGTTTTTGCCTTGATCGACCAAGTTTCCCGCACTAGAACCGGCAGAACAGTCGGTTTTGATGTGGAATACCGTTTCAGAAAGGCAGACAACAGCTATTGCTGGCTGCACGATTCAACCAGGGCCTGTTTTGACGAGCAGGGCGAGCTGGAGTGCTTCTTCGGTTCGGCCCATGATATCACCCAGCGCAAGCGGGCTGAAGATGCCCTGCGGGAAAGCGAGCAGCGCTATCGGACCCTCTTCGACACCATGCAGGAGGGTTTTGCGCTGCACGAGATTATCTGCGACGGTGCTGGCCGGCCAGTGGATTACCGTTTCCTGAGTGTCAATGCCTCCTTTGAAAGATTGACCGGCCTTTCCGAAGCAGGCCTGATCGGCCGCACAGTGCTGGAGGTCCTGCCCGCGACAGAACCCTATTGGATCGAAACCTATGGCAAGGTGGCCCTGACCGGCGAGCCTGTTTTTTTTGAGAACTACTCGCGGGAGCTTGACCGCCACTATGAGGTTCATGCCTACCGGCCGTCTCCGGGCTGTTTCGCAGCGGTGTTCTCGGATGTGACGGAGCGCAGGATATTACAGCAGGAGCGGGAAAAGTCACAGCGGTTGTCGTCGCTGGGAGTGCTTGCCGGTGGCATCGCCCATGACTTCAACAACATATTGACCGGCATAATCGGTAATATCTCCATTGCCGAGATGCAGCTCGGACAGGGGCATAAGGCCACCGCGCGGCTGAAGGAGTGCCAGGCCGCGGCCAGGCGGGCCACGGAACTGACCCAGCAACTGCTCACGTTTGCCAAGGGGGGAGAACCGGTAAAGCATGCGGTGGATACGGGCCGCCTCATCAATGAATCGCTCTCGTTCTGCCTGCTGGGTTCCAACGTAAAGGGTACTTTTGTCTGCGCGTCCGATCTGTGGCGGATCAATGCCGATGCCGGCCAGATCAACCAAGTTTTAAACAACCTGCTGATCAATGCCAGGCAGGCCATGGAGGCGGGAGGCAGGGTCAGCGTCAGGGCGGAGAATTGTGAGATCCACAAGGGAGATTCGCTGCTGCTTGAGCCCAGCCGTTACGTCAGGATCGTGGTGGAGGACGAAGGTTGTGGCATCCCGGCTGCCGAGTTGCCCCGCATTTTCGACCCCTACTTCACAACCAAGGAGCGTGGTACCGGTCTGGGGCTGACCTCGGTCTACTCCATTGTCCACCGCCACGGCGGCCAGGTGGAGGTCTCCTCCGTAGCAGGTCGCGGCGCTACGTTTACCATCTATCTGCCGGCCTTTGATGGCAATGTTGACGAAGAGGCCCATAAGGGGCATGAAGGTGTGGTCGTAGCCGGGAAGGGCAGAATCCTGGTAATGGACGATGAAGAAATGATCCGTGACCTGGCCGCCATCATGCTGGAAGAGGCCGGTTATCTGGTAGAGAGTTGCGACGACGGCAGCCGGGCGGTTGCGCGCTTCATGCAGGCGCGGGTGGCGGGAACACCCTTTGATGCGGTGATCCTCGATCTGACGGTGCCGGGCGGGATGGGGGGCAAGACGGCGGCCGCCCTGATTCGCGAGCAGGACCCGGATGTGGTGCTGCTCGTCTCAAGCGGTTATTCCAATGATCCGATCATGGCCGACTTCCTCCGTTACGGGTTCAGCGGTACGGTTGCCAAACCCTACACCATCGAGGCCATTACCGGTGAATTGTCCCGGCTTCTGGCCGGCCGCAGCTGAAGCTGAACAGCAGGAGGTGTCGAACGCCAGGAGGTGTCTGGCGCACCCCTGTCGGCCTCCGCACTGTTCCAAGGTACTATATCTTACCCACGAATATCAGCACAATAAACACGAAGTAAAACGCCCCGCCCACCAGCAGCGTCCCAGGTGTCAAGTGACGTTTCCAGCGGATCTGCAAATAAGCCATCCCAACCGAGGCAAAGGTCAGGGCAACGGTCAAGAGGGCCGCCGTATTGAGCCGCCAGTCGGTCATCAAGATGCCGATGGCGGTAATCACCGAGCCCTGGAACACCATGGCGCCTGTCACATTGCCTATGGCCAGGGTATCCTTGCCCTTGCCGATCCAGATGACACTGTTGAACTTTTCCGGCAGTTCGGTGGCAATGGGGGCGATGATCATGGCCAGGATAAAGGGTGAGATTCCCATCTGCATGGAGATGATCTGCACCTTTTCCACGAAGATGTAAGAGCCCCAAACGATCAGCAGCAGGGAACCAAGGACCTGGAAGGCAATGATCGCCATATGCGGATCGTGAGATTTGGGGGCAAAGTAGCAGGGATCGATATCCGCTTCCTCGACCACATGGCAGGCGCCGTTCTCGCAACGGAGCGTCTTGAGTACATAACCGCCGTAACACAGCAGCAGAGCCAGGGCCATGAAGGTCTTGACAACCGGATGCGCTCCCAGGAACGAGGCGATGATGGCGATCGAATACAGTGCCAGGAAATACTCCATGTCACGCCGCATGACCGCGGTATCGACCCGCATGATGGGGTAATCGTCCCGTTTGCGGCGGTTGACCATCACTGCCAGGCCGCTGATGAAGAAGGCCAGCGTCCCCAGCATGAACGGGGCGCCGATGATGGCTCCGACACCGATCTTGTGGCCGGCCTCCCGGGAGCCGAAGAGGATGGCTACGATGGGGACCAGGGTTTCCGGCAGGGCAGTGCCGATGGCGGCGAAGATGCTTCCCACCGCACCGTCCGACAGGTTCATCTTCTTGCCGAACCACTCCAGGCCGTTAGTGAAGACAGTGGCTCCCAGCAGGATGATCCCCAGGGCCACCAGCAGCAGAATCCAGTTGAACATGGTTACATCTCCACCCTTGTCACGACTCCCTGCATCTTTGCTGCTGGGAGCTTGTTGAATTGCACGAAATTGGGGTTCAGCTTCTTGATCAGGGCAAACACCTTCCAAACCGGGTTCTTGGTCTCGATGTCCTCGATACCGTAGAAGATTACCTTTTCGTCGATGCCATGTTCTTTTAGTCTGTTTTCAATGTCTAATACCCTCATATATCCTGCTCGAATTTCAAAAAACTCAAGCCCGGTTCCAACATCCTTATTATGGTGGCATGTGATTCCTAACGGTTCGTCGGTGCGTACGATAGAAATAAAGACATTACGCTCATAGACGATATTGGAGCGGATTACGCAATGCACGATGTATGGGGGGATCACGTCCAGTCCCTTGAGAAAGAAGAGCGCAGTGCCGGGAATATGCCCCTTGGCGTAGATCTGCTCGTAGGAGAGCAGGAAGATGTCCAGCTCAAGGGGGCGCAGGGCTCGATAGAGAGCCCTTTGGCCGTTGGTCCAGATCAGGATGGTGGCAAAGGGCACCGAGGCCAGGAGAATGGACCAATAGGCGCCGTGGGGAAACTTGGAGAAGGTGGAGGTGAAATAGACCAAATCGATCATGGCGATGACGATTACTATGGGCACCTTCCACTTCTTGGTGGTCTTGGAGAAAACCATGATCATCATTATGGCGGTGATAGTCATGGAACCGGTGACTGCCATGCCGTAGGCCGCTGCCAGATTGGAAGATTTTTTGAAGAAGAACATCACGAAGATGACGGCCACCATCAAGGCCCAGTTGACCGCGCCGATGTATATTTGGGACTGGATTTGGCTGGAGGTGTAATCGACCTTGAAAAGAGGCATCAAACGGGTGGTGATCCCCTGGTAGACGATGGAGAAGACCCCGCTGATGATGGCCTGGGAGGCAATTATGGTGGCCATTATCGTCAGGATGAGAAAAGGTATGTAGAGCTCCGGGGACTGGTTCTGGATCATGGCAAAGAGGATGTTTTCGGCATCGGGGTTGCGCAGGATAAAGGCGCCTTGGCCCAGGTAGTTCAGATAGAGAGCGGCAAAGACGAAATACCAGGCGCGGATGATCGGTTTCTTGCCCAGGTGCCCCATGTCGGCGTAAAGCGCCTCGCCGCCGGTGGAACAGAGGATCACCTCGGACAGCACGATGTAGCCGGACAGTCCGTTCTGGCGAAAGAATTCCACTGCGTGCCAAGGGTTGATGGCAGTGACAATGTTTGGCGTTTCCACGATGGAGACCAGTCCCGATACCAGTAACGCCCCGAAATAGACCACCATGATGGGGCCGAAGATGCCGGCTACCTTATCGGTGCCTCGGGATTGGAAGAAAAACAGGATAAAGGCGATCACGGCCGCAATTACGACCAGCACCGTCTGCTTGGTTGCGGCCAGCGAAGGGATCAGCAAAAGGCCTTCCACCGCCGACAGGATCGAGATTGCCGGGGTGATAACGCCGTCGCCCAGGAGCAGCGACACGCCCAGGAAGGAGAGGAAGCCGGCAAAGGCAAGCACTCGCCCTTTCTTGAAGAGCTTGATGATGATCTCCCGGAGAACGATCTCGCCCCCCTGGCCCTTTCTGCCCAGGCTCATGGCCAACCAGGCATACTCTGCCGTCACCAGGACCGTCATGGTCCAGAAGACCAGCGAAAGGATGCCGTAGACATTGGCTATTGTCGGCTTGGTAAGGGTGAAGACCACGGTCAGGGTGTAGATCGGGCTGGTGCCGATGTCGCCGAACACCAGGCCAAGGGCTTTGACGATACCACCCCAGAATGAATCTTCGTGTTTATGGGCCATGAAGCGTCCTGACGGTTAGGATAAGAGGTAAACAATTAAAAAAAGAGCGGCATTTCTGCCGCCCCAGTTTTATACACTATTCAATCGGATTTTGTAACCCTTGAACTGGCTAAAAATTACATTTCCACCCGAGTTACCACACCTTGCAGCTTGGAAGCAGGGACCTTGTTGAACTGGACGAAATTCGGTGTCTGGCGCTTGATGGTGGCAAAGATCTTCCATATGGGGTTGACGGTTGTGATGTCCTCGATGCCGTAGAAGATGACCTTCTCGGTGATGGCGCTTTCCGAGAGCAGCTGCTCGACATCGAACATCTCCATGTAGCCGGCCCTGATCTCAAAGGCGTCCAGGCCCGTGGCGATGTTGGACAGCAGTTTCGATTTCAGCCCGAACGGCTCATCGGTGCGAACAATGGAGATGAACACGTTGCGCTCGTAGATGATGTTGCTCCTGATGATGCAGTGCACCACATAGGGGGGGATGACGTTCCACTCCTTGACGAAAAACAGTCCGGTGCCGGGGATGTTCTTCCCCTTGGCGTAGATCTGCTCGTAGGCCAGTTCAAAGGTATCCATGTCGAGGGGCCGCAGGGCCCGGTAGAGGGCGCGCTGGCCAAAGGTCCAGATCAGGATGGTCGCGAACGGGATCGAGGCCAGGATGATGGACCAGTAGCCGCCATGGGGGATCTTGTTGAGACAGGCCGTGAAGAATATGACGTCAACAATGGTGACCAGCACGGCAAAGGGCACCTTCCATTTTTTCTTTGTCCTGCCGTAGATCATGATCATCATGATGCCGGTGATGGTCATGGTGCCGGTAACGGCCAGGCCGTAAGCCGCTGCCAGATTATCCGACTTGCGGAAGACAAGCATGATGAAGATGACCGCCACCAACAGGGACCAGTTGACCGAGCCGATATAGATCTGCGATTTGAGGTGGGTCGAGGTGTAATCCACCTTGAGCAGCGGCATGATGCGGGTGGTGATGCCCTGGTAGATGACGGAGAAGACCCCGCTGATCATGGCCTGGGAGGCGATGATGGTGGCCATGATGGTCAGTATCAGAAACGGGATGTAGAGTATGCGCGCTTCGTGCTGGATCATGCCGAACAGCAGGTTCTTGCCGGTGCCATAGTCCAGGACATAGGCCCCCTGGCCGAAATAGTTGATGATCAAGGCGCAGAAGGCGAAATACCAGGCCCGCATGATCGGCTTGCGCCCCAGATGCCCCATATCGGCGTAGAGGGCCTCGCCGCCGGTGGCGCACAGAATTACCTCCGACAGGACGAAGAATGCCGCGAATCCGTTGTCCATGAAGAACTTGGCTGCGTACCAGGGGCTGATCGCCAGGACAAGGGAGGGGTGGGCCACAAGCGAAACAAGGCCGGAGACCGTCAGCGCCGCGAACCAGACCAGCATGATCGGTCCGAAGGCCCCGGCCACTTTATCGGTCCCCAAAAACTGGAAAACGAAGAGCACGATGGCGATGAGTGATGCGATCAGAATCAGGGTCCCCTGCTGCAGCCCCTCCAGGCCCGGGATCAGGACCATCCCTTCCACGGCGGAGAGGATCGATATTGCCGGTGTGATGACGCCGTCCCCAAGGAGCAGCGAAACTCCCAGGTAGGAGAGGAAGCCGACCAGGGCGATCTTGCGGCCCGGCTTGAGCAGGCGGACCAGGATTTCCTTGAGGACTATTGTGCCCCCTTCGCCCTTGCGGCCCAGGTTCATGGCCAGCCAGGCGTATTCGGCGGTAACAAGGATGGTCATGGTCCAGAAGACCAGGGAGAGAATCCCCATGACATTGTCTGCGGTGGGTTTTGTCAGGGCGAAGATGACGGTAAGGGTATAGATCGGGCTGGTGCCGATGTCGCCGAATACCAGGCCCATGGACTTGATGATGCCGCCCCAGTAAGAGTCGGCTGCATGCTGCTTCATGATGATGTGCCTCCCGCACGTTGTGTGCAGGGCTGACTGCGGGAAACAACAAACCGCCGGCATGAACCGGCGGCCTTTGTCCGATGTCGAACCCTTCCAGATGCCTACGAGGTTAGCTGTCGGGCTAGAGCTTGGAAGTGCCCTTTCCGGAGATTGGCCGGAATTCGCCCCAATTGATCGGTTCCCCCGCACCCGTCCGTGTCGAACGGGTCTCGGCTGATTTTAGCTGATTTTACTCCAGTCACCCGGCATGTCAAGAAAACATAAATAAGTGCGGACAGCCGGAAGATACAAATTAACCCCCCATAGATTAAGGGGTTTTCCTCTTACACCAAAACTGTTACACTTGCAAACATTTTAGTGGAACGGGGAAGAGCGCGGCATGGGCGAAAAGATGATTGCACTGAAGGTTGACGTCGATACCTTTGTCGGAACCAGGGACGGTGTGCCGGCGCTGCTGGAAGACCTGGAACGGACCGGTGCCAGGGCGACCTTTTACTTTTCCATGGGTCCGGACAACTCGGGCAAGGCGCTTCGCCGCATCTTCACCCGCAAGGGATTTCTCAAGAAGCAGCTCCGGTCCGGGGCGCCTTCGGCCTACGGCATCAAGACCATGCTCTACGGCACGCTCCTCCCTGCCCCCATGATCGCCAACTCCCTGCCCGACGTGCTGCGCACCGTGGATGAGGGCGGACATGAGGTCGGCATCCACTGCTGGGACCATGTCAAGTGGCATGATTATCTCCACCGGTTCAGCAAGGAACAGACCGCGATGGAGCTTGGGCGGGCAGGTGCCTGCTTTGCGGAGATCCTGGGTCATAAGGCCACCACTACCGCGGCACCGGGGTGGACCGTGTCGCCGAATTCCCTGGCAATCCAGGACGCCATGGGGCTGAGTTATTGCAGCGACTCCCGCGGACGGCACCCATTTTACCCGGTAATGGCAGGGCGCCGTTTCAAGACCCTGCAGATCCCAACCACCCTCCCCACCGCCGACGAAATCCTGGGACAAAACGGCATCAACCCGGGGAATATCCATCAATACTATCTGCACAACCTCAATGACGGGCTCAACGTGTTGACCATCCATGCCGAACTGGAGGGCAGGGCCATCCGCTCATCCTTTGTGCGTCTGCTGGAAGGCTTGGCCGATGCCGGCATCGTTTGTGTCACCATGGCCGAGGTTGCCCGTAGGTCGGTCAACGCCCCGGCCTGCCTGCTGGATATGGGCGAGATTCCTGGACGGGCCGGCAATGTGGCTATTCAGGGGGAGGTTGTGACATGATCTGTCGCTATTTCAAGGTTGCCAGGCGAGACATGGTGTTTCTCAAGTTTATCCTTGAGGCCTATGAGGGGATGAATGTCATGAGCACGGTGGACAACGTCAATGGCATTATCCGTATCGCCATCATGGCCGGTTTTGAAGCGGAGATGGATGAACTGCTGGCTGATCTGGCTACCAGGGTGAGCATGGAGATGGTTGACTGGGATGGGGATTCGTGTTCATCGGAAGGGCAGGGGCAAGGGCTTTTCCCCGGTGCCGGTTCCGCGTCCCGCTAAACGAAACGTTCTTTCAGTTCCTTGATGATCTCGATCTGTTCGTTGAAGATGAACTGAGAAATTACGGTCTCCACCTTGGAGTCCGGTTCGATTGTGAAGACGGCCTTGCATTCGTCCTCGGTACTGATGAACTTGAGAAAACGGGCGCTCACGTCGATTTCTCCGGTCGGGAGCGAACACCTGAAACGTCCCTTGTCCTCCGGCTCTCCGCCGACCTTGTCCTTTACCTTGAGTGAAACCCCTCCTACGGAAATATCCAGCATGTTGCCGGCAATCGTGCCGGAAGCACCGCTGAAGGTGCCCGGCATGGCGTGATGGATCTGGACCCGGACCGCTGTCCTCCGCTCGGCCCTGATCTGGGCATAGGCGAACCGCACCAGGATGGCTTTGCCCTTGGTCGGGTTTGCCAGGGCCACATAGGCGTGGACGCCATAATCGTGGGGAAAATGGGAGCTTCGGATCAGGGTAAATTTATCGTGTTTCAACATGACGGCCTGGTTCTGATGCACGGAAAGCTCGATCCGGTCGTCGGCGACGTTTTCCAGGGTGGCCTTGAAGCTTACCGGCACCTCGCGGATGAAATTCAGCAGGTTCAGGTCGTTCTTCAACTTGCCGTCGTAGATCCTCTGCATGACCTCCATGATCGCGGCCGAGTCTTTCTGGCCATCGGCAACAGTAACCAGATGGTAAAGGTCTTTCATGCTGCTTTCACCATTTCCTGAAAAATATTTTTGGAAGTCAAATAATTAGCATATACCGGAACTGTGCGCAAAGGGAATTTGGCCCACGTCGCAGTCACACTGCAGTCACGCTCTGGCCGTGGCCCGCTTTGGAGGCATAAACGAAGGTGATCCCGGCCGGCTTGTCCGGCCATGGTTCAATCCGGTAATCCCGCAAAAAAGTGAAGCGGAACAGCTTGACCCGGCTGTCCGCGGCCAATTCCACCCCTGGCGGCAGATCGCGGCGTCCTGGCCAGGCGCATTCCCGGTGGCGCCCGACGATGAAATCGGGCAGCTTGCCCATCTGCGGCAACTCGTGGAGGCAGTAGTCATAAAAAAGCGCATCCAGGAGCAGGTGTTTCTCCCCATCGCAGACCAACCCCATCGCCAGGCGGGCGAACAGCTCGTAAACCCTGCGGGTGGAAAAGCCGGACAGGTTCTCGACTCCGATCTGTCCGGCCATCCGGTCGAACAGATCGGCAAAACTCATCTGCCGCAACATGAAACTTAGGGAATTGGCAAATCCGCCCCGGTTGTGGAACAGGTCCAGCAGTCTGGCAATGGTCTCAATCCGGCAGATCTGGGCGAAGGAGAGCCAGGGGGTGGAGAGGATCGTATAAGGCGGGAAAGCCGAGAAACGGTAATCCTCCTGTTGGGCGATCTGGCGCATGGGCGAACCCTTGAGCACCTTGAGCGGCTCGATCTGGATTTCGTGCGGGTTCAGGTCGGCCACTCGCTGTAGGGAATGGAGAAAGCCAGGGTAATCCTCCCCCGGCAGGCCGCCGATCAGGTCCAGATGCAGCTCGACCTGCGTTTCGGACCGCAGGCGCCGGATGTTATCAAAGCAGCGGGCCAGGTCGCTATTTCTGCCCACCCGTGCCAGGGTCCCTTCCGAGGTGGACTGCACGCCGATCTCAAAGCGGAAGGTCTTGTCCGGCACGCGTTGCAGCAGCGAGATATTCTCCCTGGTCAACAGGTCCGCGGCGATCTCGAAGTGAAAATGGCTCCCCTGGTTGTGCTCCAGTATGAAGTCCCAGATCCGGTCGGCCCGCTTGGCGTCGTAGTTGAAAGTGCGGTCCACCAGCTTGATACTTGGCACGCGGCGGTCCATAAGGAACTGCAGATCGTTTCTGATGCGATCCATGGAGTAGGAGCGCACCTTGCCCTCCACCGATGAGAGGCAAAAGGCGCATGAAAAAGGGCATCCCCGGGAGGTTTCGTAATAGACCTGCGGTTTTCCCAGGTCAACAAGTCCGGCCTCAAAGGGTGATGGGATGCTGTCCAGCTGCAGGTAAGCCCTGCTGGACGGACCGGCAACGATATCGTCCCCGTCGCGGGAAAAAAGGTTGCCGATTTCCGCGAAGGCCCCTTCAGGCACCGGGATCGGCGCAGGCGGTGGCTGTACCATTGAGCTGCGGATTTTCTGGCTCGCCAGGATCTCGACCAGTTGACGAAAGGTCCCCTCTCCCTCGCCCTTGATTACGAAATCCACGGCCGGATTTGCGCGCATCAGTTCAAAGACCCCGAATGAGGCTTCCGGGCCTCCCAGTGCGATCAGGGTGCCCGGCGAGACCTTTTTGATGTCGGAAGCGATCCGCAGGCTCTTTTCGATATTCCAGATATAGCAGGAGAACGCCACCAGATCGGCCTGCTCCGCCATGGCCAGCCGCAGCAGCTGTTCGGCCGGCTCGTTGACGGTCCATTCGCGGATGGCAACATCAACACCCCGGATTGACCGGCAGTTGGCCGCCAGGCCGGGAAGCGCCAGGGATGCGTGGGAGTATTTGGCATGCAGTGTTGTCAGGAGTATTTTCATGTAATAAGTCGCCAAGTCGCGGAGTCATAGAGTTACGAGAGTCAAAGATTCAAAAATCAACGATAAACCTGCCGTTGCGCTCCACTATACTGCTGCCGAACGGTTGCGACAGCCGGTCCAACTGGTCGATGACCGCCTTGGCCCGCTTGCCCGAAAGCGGCTTGGGCTGGAAGCGCACCCGGCTGTTGAGGACGTCCAGCGGCACTATTTCCGCTTCCCGCCCGGTCCTGTCCAGCCGCAGGCGGACAATGGCACTGCTGGCGGCGTCTTTGCCGATGCTGGCAAAGGCAAAATTTCCCAGGCTGTAGAAGATAATGCCGTTCCTGTAACGTTCCACCCCCTGCAGCACATGGGGATGGTGGCCAATGACCGCATCGGCGCCTGCCTCGATGGCCTTGTGGGCCGCATTGCGCTGGTAGGGCTGCACGGTCGTGCTCCCCTCTTTGCCCCAGTGAAAGGTGACGATGACGTAATCCGCCGCGGCGCGGGCCCTGGCAATGTCGGTGGTATAGATGTTTTCCAGGCCTGGCGTGGTGCCCGGGCGGTTGCGGGCTGCGAAGAATTCCACCGGCTGGGTCAGGGAAAAGCCCAGAAAGGCGACCTTGACCCCCCTGACCGTGTAGAGCGTCATCTTGCGCGCTTCTGACAGGTTTCCCCCGGCCCCGATCCAGGCGATGCCGCTCGCTGTCAGGTTTTTAATGGTCTCGGCCAGGGCCTGGCCGCCGAAGTCCATGCTATGGTTGTTGGCCAGGGTTACCAGGTGGAAGCCGGCCTTGGCAAGCGCCTGAGCCACTTCCGGATCGGCACGGAAACGGAAACGCTTGTCCTTGAACTCGGTGCCGCCACTGGCAATGGGGGATTCCAGGTTGGCCAGGTTGATGTCGCCCTTGGCCAGTTCGTCGGCCGTGGCCCTGAAGGTGTAGTCAAAGCCCCTCTTCTTGATGCCGGCCGCCCATCTGCCCGCCAGCATGATGTCGCCGACGGCATTGACGGTCACTTCCTGCGCACTTGCCGTCAGCGGCATGCAGACCAACATGGCAATGGTCAGGAATGGGGCTGCAATCCGCTTCATAGGGCTCTTTTGCATTGACGGAGGATGGCGCAAATGCTAAAAAATACACTCTTAACCAATAAAAATAAAGGTGTTTTCCAATGCTAGACATGAAATACATTCGGGAAAATCTCGATGAGGCCGAGCGTCGTCTGGCCACCCGCGGCGGAGCTTTCTACCTGGCCGGGTTCCGCGAACTGGATGATGAGCGCCGCAGGCTCCTGCACGCCAGTGAAGCCCTCAAGGCCGAACGCAACAGGGTTTCCGACGAGATCGGCAAAGTAAAGGACAAAAGCCAGGTACAGGACCAGATCCTCGGGATGCGGGCCGTTTCGCAGAAAATCAAGGAACAGGACGAGGAGCTCAAGCAACTGGACGAAAAGCTGCAGGCCCTGCTCCTCACCCTGCCCAACCTGCCGGACCCGACCACGCCCCTGGGGGCTTCCGAGAACGACAACGTCGAGATCAGGCGCTGGGGCAACCTCCCTGCCTTTGACTTCGATCCCAAGGCCCACTGGGATATCGGCGAGGGGCTTGGCATCCTGGATTTTGAACGGGCCGCCAAGATCACCGGTGCGCGCTTCTGCCTCTATCGCGGCGCTGGCGCCCGGCTGGAGCGGGCCCTGCTCAACTTCATGCTCGACCTGCATACCGGGCAGCACGGTTACGAGGAGGTGCTTCCCCCCTTCATGGTCAACCGTGACTCCATGACCGCCACCGGCCAGTTGCCCAAGTTCGAGGAAGACCTTTTCAGGTTGGTTGATCCGGATTACCTGCTGATCCCCACCGCCGAGGTGCCGGTGACCAACATCCACCGGGGCGAAATCCTCAAGCGCAGCGACCTGCCGATCCGCTACACCGCCTACACCCCCTGCTTCCGGCGCGAAGCCGGTTCCTACGGCAAGGATACCCGCGGGCTGATCCGGCAGCACCAGTTCAACAAGGTCGAACTGGTCAAGTTCACTCACCCGTCCGAATCTGCGGCCGAACTGGAAAAGCTGACCGCCGACGCCGAGCAGGTGCTGCAACTGCTGCGGCTCCCCTACCGGGTGATGGCTCTCTGCAGCGGCGACATCGGTTTTTCTGCGGCCAAAACCTATGATATCGAAGTCTGGCTGCCTGGTCAGAGTTGTTATCGCGAGATCTCGTCGTGCAGTACTTTCGGCGACTTCCAGGCCCGTCGCGCCGGCATCCGTTTTCGCGAGGACGAAAAGGGGAAGCCGGAATTCGTCCACACCCTGAACGGCTCGGGCCTGGCCGTCGGCAGGACTTTGGTGGCCGTGCTCGAAAATTATCAGCAGCAGGACGGCTCGGTGCTGGTTCCCGAGGTGCTGCGCCCCTACATGGGCGGCATGGAGCGGATCGCCTGAACGCGCCTGTTTGCCCCGGCTCCTGAAATGCGGCGTATACGGGCAGTTAGAGATTGATTTTTTCGCATATATCTTGTATATCTTGTCACTCTCAAGGCTGTGACAGATGTGGAATGCGTGCTGCTGATTCCCACGCTGGCAAGCGGATACGTAGCGGACCTTACAAAGAAATACATGGAAGAGTGGCCGAGTGGTTGAAGGCGGCGGTCTTGAAAACCGTTGAACGAAAGTTCCGTGGGTTCGAATCCTACCTCTTCCGCCAATTAAAAAACTAACTGATATTGTTAGTTGAATAGGTTGATGCTTTTGAGTGAGACCTCTTGCGAGACCTTCTAAGCATCAGCCTATTTTTGTATCTCATCGCTTATTCATCATAATCACATATATATTGAAGATTAGATGTTGCTGTGCCGATAAAGACGACATGGGTGTTTGAGTCGTGAAGACCCATTGCAGGATGATGGTTTGTTAAATTGCAGGGTTGCAATTGACTAACGAGGCTGGTGGAATATAATTACAAATTTGTAGAGTCGATGTGGTTCTTCATAAATGAATCGGATTTTGCATTTTAGGGGCAACGTAAACCAACTTGTGGCATGTGTGGTGAAATTGTGAACACTCCGGGAGTGGCAGCACCCATACAAGAACTAATACTTTCCCAACCCATAGACATTCCTGTCTTTCATGAGGTGGCGCTACGGTTGCAGCAAATGCTGAACGACAATTCATACAGAATCGAGGAAGTAATAAAATTAGTGCATGAGGATACGGCATTAGCCTCCGAAATGCTCAGATGCGCCAATACCACCTATAATTCCGGCAAGGCACCGATTACTACAATTAAGGATGCTATTGTCAGGCTTGGATCACAGCAGATTGTCAATCTGGCATTTACCGCCAGCATGTCACACAGCAAATCCGATGATCCAATCGTCAACAGATACTTTAAAAACAACTGGTATCATTGTCACGCCGTGGCAATATCCAGTGCGTGGTTAGCTGTGCAAATTATTAATGACCAAAAGCCGCTTGAAATAGATGCCGATGAAGTCTACTTAGTCGGATTATTTCATGAGATCGGGAAACTGTATTTACTGAAATCAATAGATAAACTTATAAAGGAAGGGTTGTTCAGAGCCGAAACATCTTTAATAGACAACTTTATTGATGATCACTATGCGCTGCAAAGTGTAAAGGTAATGCGACACTATAATATGCCTAGCATTTATATTATGGCTTCAGAGCGACATGCTACTAAACAAATATTGGATCCAGATGATCATCTTTTAGCAATAACAAGATTGTCATGTAAAATGCATGATTTCGTTATAAACGGCATTAAAGCGATTGAGGCGGTTGATGATGTTGAAAGTGAGTTGTCACTATTAAATATGGATCTTAACTACGTCTATGATTTTGTGAAATCCATTACCGAATCAAACTGGTTATAAAACATTATTCAAATCCCAACCAAGTCGCCTCACCCTCACCGATCACACTCGAATGCTGTTGCCTCCAAGGCAACAACAGTCAATCTTTCAATAAGGTGGCGCTCTTCTTGATGCTGGACTCTTTGCAAAATAGGTGCTATTTTCGCGACACAATTTGTTGGAAACGATTTGAACGGCTGCGCAAAAAGAACAATTTGCGTGGCGGATATTTGATTGCCGAACAGATCTATATGATATCGACAGGATTTGTCAAAGTGGTTGAGTTGCTGAAGGCGGCGGTTTTGAAAACCGTTGAACGAATGTTCCGTGAGGTAGGATCCTACTTCCCGTCAATTGATTTAAAGGGGTAAGCGCATGCTTACCCCTTTTTTGCCAAAGGCGGCACGGAACAGCGGAGGTGGGGGTTTCATGGATTTGGAAACAGGCATCGTGCACGAAAACAAAATACTGGTGGTGGATGACGACGTCGATTTTCTGAAGGAAGTGCATCTGACGCTGATTTCCAACGACATCCGGGATGTCGAGACACTGAACTCCAGCATGGAACTCCTGGATAAGCTGGAACAGGGCGGGATAGGCGTACTGCTGATGGACTGGATCATGCCGGATATTACCGGTGCCGAATTGCTGCCGGTCATTGTCCAGCGCTACCCCCATATCCCGGTGATCATCATGACCGCTGTCAGCGACCTGCAAACCGTGGTGGGGTGCATCAAGCAGGGGGCATTTGATTACATAACCAAGCCGATCGATGTGGACCGGCTGCTTTCGAGCCTCGGCAAGGCCTACAAGATCAACGAACTTGCCAACCAGAACCGCCGTCTCAAGGAATACCTGATGGGCGATTCACTGCACCGTCCCGAGCTGTTCGCCGAAATCCTGACCAACAACCCGCGCATGCAGGCCCTTTTCAAGATCATCGAGAGCATGGCCGGCTCTTACAACCCGGTCCTGATCACCGGCGAAACCGGGGTCGGAAAGGAACTGTTCGCACGCGCCATCCACCGGGCCAGCGGTTTGAAAGGCGAGTTCGTGCCGCTGAACGTTGCCGGCCTGGACGACATGATGCTGGACGACACACTGTTCGGGCACAAGAAAGGCGCGTTCACCGGCGCCCACGAATTTCGCGAAGGATTGATCGCCAAGGCCCAGGGGGGCACGATCTTCCTGGATGAAATCGGGGACATGGGGAGCGAGTCACAGGTCAAATTGCTCAGACTTCTGCAGGAGCGGGAGTACTACCGGATCGGGTCGGACGCGCTCATCAAGAGCGACGCCCGCATCATTGCCGCCTCGAACCGCGATTTCGACATCCTGCTCGGCCAGGGGCGTTTTCGCAGTGACCTCTACCATCGCCTGGCCTGCCACCACATCCAGATACCGCCTCTCCGGGAGCGGCGCGACGACATCCCCCTGCTGATCGAACACTTCATCCAGAAGACCTCCAGGGACTTCGGCCGACCGGTGCCCGCCATCACCAAGGATGCCCGCAACATCCTTGAAGGTTACGACTATCCGGGCAATGTGCGAGAGCTGATGAACCTGATGCATCACGCGGTCACCTCGAACAAGGGCACGGCACTGGTGCTCGACGATTTCATGGGGCTGGGGCAGTCCGACGACTCTAGCAGTTGGAATCTGCGCATCGTCAGGGACCGTCATTTCAAGATGCAGATGAGCTACAATACCTTTCCGACCATAACCACCGTGGAAAAGATGCTGGTCGAAGAAGCCCTCCGCATGACCAGCGGCAACAAGTCGCTGACTGCCGAACTCCTGGGCATCTCCCGCCCCACGCTCAATAAGAAACTGGTCCAGATGGGCCTCACCGGTACGGAACCGCTAGCCGGTGCGTGATATTGTGTGAGTCGGAAAAGTGATTTGGTCCTACCTTGCCCGCAAGCGCCCCTTGCGGGCTTTTTCATGCGGTTTTGGCGGGTTGGGTCGTGGGCAGGTGAATGGTGACGGTTGTGCCGTTGCCCGGCACGGAGTCGAATTTCATGCGCCCGTTGTGGGCGGTGACGATGAAGTTGGCGACAAACAGGCCCAGGCCACTGCCGCCTTTATCGATGCGGGTGGAAAAGAACGGCTCCAGCAGCCGTTCGCGCGTTTCGGGCGGGATCCCCTCGCCCTCGTCACACACTTCGATTATCACTTCATTGCTCTCCTGGTTGTACGAGGTCCTGACGGCGATCATGCCCTTGCCGGCGGGCATGGCCTGGAGCGCGTTCATCAACAGGTTGACAACCACCTGTTCCAACTGGTGCAGGCTGCCGGTGATCATGGGGACGTCGTCGTTCATGTCGGCGACAATGGTTATGTCGGTACGCTTGCTGTGGGAACGGACAATGGTCAGGGCCGCTTTCACGACCTGGTTGATGTTTACGCCGGGGTGCAACATGTTGCGTTCCCCCAGGCTGTAGGAGCGCAGATCCTGAACCACCTGGGCGATCCGTTCGGTGTTGCGGTCTATGGTGGCGCCGCACTCCTGGATGTTGTTGCGCGCGACGCTGAACGGCAATCCCCCCAGCACGAAATCGCCTTCATCGTCGGCCGCTTTCACCAATAGCGGCAGCGCATCCTTCCAGGCCCTGGTCAGGTACTGGCCGGCCAGGCGGATGGAGGCGTTGGGATTGTTGATCTCGTGGGCCATGCTCGATGCCAGCAAACCCAGCGAAGTCATGCGGTTGGTTTCGATCAGCTTGGCCATCAGCTGTTTCTTCTCCTCCTGCACCTCAAGCCGCATGGCGCGCACCAGTTCCTCGTTCAGGCGGCGGTTTTCCGCCTCGCGCTCCAGCAGCGACGCTCCCAGCTCGTTCACGGCGCACGCGGCCCTTCCCGGCTCATCGTCGCTCTCCACCTCGATCCTGGCCTCGAAGTCGCCGGTCCGCATGATTCTCAATCCCTGCATCAGGGCGTTGAACGAGCTGGTCACCTTGCGGAGCGCCAGATAGCAGAGCACCGACACCACGATCCAATAGACGAACGAAATCAGGGCCGCGGTCATGATCAGGCGCCGGCTGTTCTGCTTCAGCTTCAGGGTGTCCGTCTCCAGGTGCACCGTGCCGATCCGGATTCCGGCGGCGTCGTGTTTTCCGGTCAGGGCCTCTTCGGGCGAGGTGACCATGGGATGGCTGATGACCGGCACTGTGGCGGAGAGGAGGTCGGCTTGCGGCACCAGAACCGGCTGCCGCAGCGTAACCAGGGTTTTGGCGTTGCGGGTGGTGATGGTAACTGAATAGAGGCCCGAGAGCGCGGCGGTATCCTGGGCCAGTTGCAAAAGCGCCCCGCGGTTCTCGGCGAACAGGGGCAGGGGAAGGCGCTCGGCCAGGTTAACGGCCAGCATATGCAGGTTGGCGGCTGCCTGGTTGCGCTGTGATCTGATCTCGGAAATGACGTAAAGAGAGACGAAAAAGGTTGTGGCGAGTGCGGTTACAACGGTGAAGATAGCAAAGAGCCGGAAGCGGAAGCTGGCGAAAAACCAGGATAAGCTCGCCGGCAGCCCCATGTTCAATCCTTGGCCGGATTCACGCTGATCTCGAAGATTCCAGAAGAGATGCCCAGATTTCTAAGCACGCTTTGATTGGTTTTGATGGCTACCTTGTCCGGATAGTCGATTTCATCGGTGCCGGCCTGGCCCTTGAGCAGCGACAAGGCCAGATCGCCAGCCTGTTTGCCCAGTTCGACCCGCTTGATCTCCAGCACGGCCGCGGCACCAAGGCCCAGGTAGGCGCCGGCAAAGGAAACAACCGGTACCCGCTGTTCCTGGGAAAAGTTGAAGTAGGCCTCGGCGGTCTCCCGGGTGACGGCAATCGTGTCCGGCAGCATCCAGAGCGCGTCCACCTGTCCGGCCAGGCCGGAGAGCTTGGAGAGCGTCTCCTTGGGATCATGCACCTCGCGCATGATCAGGTCCACACCGGCCTGCTTGGCCGGTTGCCGGGCCTGCCGCAGGTACCAGCCGCTCCGGGCCGGATTATAGATCACTCCCACGCGGCGCGCCTTCAGCTTCCGGAAGATGGCCATGTAGCTCTCGGGCTGGATGTACATCCCGATGCCGGTCAGGTTGGGCTGGTTGACGCTCGGATTGGTTACGCTCAGGGACATCACGGCAATGATCGGGGTCTGGCGGACCTTCTTGGCGGCCGCCAGGGCGTTGTCGCCGATGGCCAGCACCAGACCGGGCCGCTCCTCCCGCACGATGCGGTAGACATCGACCTCGGCGTAGTCGGAGAGCACCACCACCCGCTCGGTATGGCGGAAAGCGGCGCGGAAGCCACGCAGCACCTCTTCGTAGGCCGGGTCGTGCTTGCTCTGCACCACCAGCACGTCATAGGCCAGGGCCACAGAGGGGCAGAACATGGTCAGGGCGAGTATGAGGGAGGCAAGGTATCTCATCAGAACCTCACCTTCATTCCGCCTTCGAACCAGCGCCCGGTACTTGGGGTGAACTCGTCCTGGTACATGCGTCCGTTGAAAATGTTGTATCCGGTGAAGAACAGCTCCAGTGAGCTGTTTTCCCGTTTCAGCAGGGTGGCCCCCAGGTGCAGGTCCCAGATAAGACCATAGTAGCGGCCGTTGAAGGCCGGGTCGGAATGCCAGTAGATCTGGCGGCCGGTCAGCATGCCCCGGTAGGTCTGGTCGTCGTAACGTACAGACAATTGCAGGGTATGGCGCGGTGCGCCCAGCACCGGGGTGCCGTCGCTGGTTCGGTAGGTGTCGGTATAGGTCCAGCCGGCACCCAGCGAGGTGTTGAGTATGGGGGTGGTGCGCGCTTCCAGTTCGCTGCCCAGGGCAATGTGGCGTGACCCTGCCGTGTCTATCCCCTGCAGATTCCATGTTTCGTTGCGGAACATGGTTCCCTTCAGCCAGAGGTACGGTATGACTTGGCTCTCGATCCCTATTTGACTGGTCCAGATTTTTTCGGTCGGTTTATTGTAAACAAGTTCAGGAAGGCTGTAACCCTGGGCCGTATAGGCACGCAGAATGGTCTTGTCGTCCAGTTGCCAGGTGGCACCCAGGGAGGGACTGAACTGGTCGCCGTTGGTCCTGGTATGGTCGAAACGGACGCCGGGGGTGATGGCCACCGGACCGGTGGCGAGGGTGTCGTTCAGGAAGATGCCCCAACGGTCCACCTTCCGGTTCAGGTAGTCAAAATTGCCTTGGATATCGGAGTTTTTTAGTTCGTCGTGTTCGTAGTCGCCGCCAATCACCAGCAGGTTGTATTCTTTGCGCCAGATCAGCTTGAGGTCGGCCCCGCTTGCGTTCTCCTTGATAATCGTAGGTGGGAACTGGGCGCCGTCGCTAACCTGGCTGCCGAAAATACCGATTCTGCGGTAGGCGTGGCGGCCGAACAACTCCAATTCCAACCCGTTGCCCAGGTTCCGTCGGAAGCCCAGGGTAGCGTACAGGTTGCGGGTGTCCTCGTCTTCCTGGAAGTCAATGCCCAATGGGGCTAAAAATAGTTCTCCCTGGCTGGCGCGGGTGTAGCGGAAGGTGGCAAAGATTTGTCCCGCATCAGCCAGGTCATAGGTCAGCTTGCCGTAGCCGTTGGCTGAGTGAAGCTGCCGGTGCTGCAAAACGCCGTTGGAACCCAGATAGCCGCCGGAGAGCAGGTAGCCCAGGCCGTTGCTGGTGCCGCTCAACTCCAGCCGGTCGTCGCTGGTGGTCCGCTCGCCCATGGAGGCGCTGGCCGCGCCACTGACGGTTCTCCCCTGCTCGGGAGACTTGGTGATGACGTTGATCACCCCACCCAGGGCCTGGCCCCAACTGGAGGAGGCGGCGCCCTTGACGATCTCGATCCGCTCGATGATGTCGGCAGGCACTGACCCCACATCAGAGAAGTTGTCGTTCAGGGAGTTCAACGGAACCCCGTCCACCAGCACCAGCACGTGGTTGTATTTGGAGCTCTGGATGTTGGTGAAGGCCAGACTGCCGGGGCTGCCCCGCATGTCTACCTGAATGCCAGGGGCCGTGATCAGGATATCGGCCAGGGTGTGGGCGTTGAGGGCCTCGATCTCCTTGCGGGTGATGGCCGTGACGTTCTCGGCGGTCTGGGAGAGCGGTTTTGGGGCTCTGGACGCGGTGGAGGATTGCTCCTGCCAGGCCGTGAAAAGGCCAAGGGTATCTTCCGTGTCCTGCTCGGCCCGGGCAGGGGCAGGGGAGAGCAAGAGGACCAGAAACAGGACCGTCAGGAGCGCGCGCAGGCTATTTAAGAGGTTTCTGTTGGACATGGTATGTTTGCTGCAGGGAGATTAGCAGATTTGTTGACGACTTGTCCATTAATTTGGACAAAATTAGATAAAAAGGGGGATGAATGTATGCGTGAAGCTCATGATGACCTGCTGGTGCTGGAAGAAGGCAACTGCCCGGGAGTGGTGCAGACCTGTTGTACTGCCAGTCAGGCTAGCGTCAGATAACCGCCAAAACGGGGAGGGGCAACCCTCCCCACTCTTCATTTCAGCTTGTCCGTTTGCTCCCTTCGATGTAAAGTCTCCCCATTATAAATTCGGGTATTTGGCGGTACCAGGTTGCCAAATCGCGCCAGTGCCATCTCTTAACCGCTCCTGTTCTGCCCTTTGGGAAAGGGGAGGGACGCGCTGATCGAGAGCCGTGCTGTTTTTTGCCGTTCCCCCCTCTTAGAATAATGGATATGAAAACTGCTAATATATCGTTTATCCACGTAGGGGCGAAGCAAGAGCTTTACCTGCTTCGCCCTTTTGCCACAGAGATCAAAGGCGGGCGAAGCAGATGAAACTTGCTTCTCCCCTACAATAAGAAAAACGGTTAATCGGCAATTTCCGAGTCCCTAAGAGGACCCACAGGACCCACAGGGCCTAAAGGCCTAAAGGGCTGGGGGAATTATGAGCTTTGGCTGTGACCGTTAAACACCGAAAGGAACCCCTAATGCAGACATCACACTATCTAAAGGTCTATCCCTGTGCCGACAAACCCGGCCGGGTGCTGCTGTTCACCACCCGGCGCTGCGCGGTACTGGAATGCTCGGAAGCTCTCTGGGACAGGGCCCGGGCCGGCGGAGAGGAACTGACCGAAAAGGAGCGGGAGACCTTGTCCCGCCTTGGGGTACTGGTGCCTGACCGTGCGGCGGAACGCGAAGAAATGCGGACGATCTTTGATACGGCCAATGGGGAAAAACGTCCTTTCAGCGCCCTGGTGACTCTGACCCTGGAGTGCAACCTTGCTTGCCCCTACTGCTTCGAAGACCCCTTCCGCGGGCATCACAGGATGAGTGCCGACACCGGTAAGCTGCTGGTGCATAAGCTGCTGGAGCAGATGGACGAGGATCGGGACGTGGTCGTGGACTTCTACGGCGGCGAGGCGCTGATGGCCCTGCCGTTGCTCAAGGACATCGCCGCCCCACTGGCGGAGGCGGCTTTGGCCAAGGGAGTCAAGTTCGGCTTCACCATCATCTCCAACGGCACCCTGCTCACCCGTCGGGTGGTGGAGGAACTGTTGCCCCTGGGGCTTGAAGGTGTCAGAATCACCCTGGACGGGCCGCCAGATATCCACGACCAGCAGCGCCCCTTTGTCTCCGGCCGGGGGAGCTTCGCCACCATCCTGGCCAATGCCCGGGCCGTTTGCGATCTGGTCCCGCTCGACATCGGCGGCAACTACACCCGTCACAATTACCGCCGCTTCCCCGAATTGCTCGACCTGCTCATTGCCGAGGGCATCACCCCGGACAAACTCAAATACGCCTTCTTCTCCCCGATCACCCCCAAGGCCGACGGCAGTGTCAGCGGCGATTTCAGCTCGGCCTGCGCGTCCAGCAGCGAGCCATGGATGAGCGAGGCCGGCCTGTACCTGAGGGAAGAGGTCCTCAAGCGCGGCTTCAACACCCCCAGGATCAGGATGGCCGGCTGCATGGTGGAGTTCGACTCCGATGTGGTGGTGGCTTACGACGGCGGGATCTACAAATGCCCCTCCTTCATGGGGGACGAAAACCTGCGGGTCGGTTCCCTGGCCGAAGGGATTGCTGACTTCCGCGAGTCCCACAACCTTGACGTCTGGAAGACCGACGAATGCCTGGACTGCGCCTACCTGCCGCTCTGTTTCGGCGGCTGCCGTTTTCTGCGCAAGCTGATTACCGGCGCCATAGACGGCGTGGACTGCCGGCGGGACTTTTACGACGCCTCCCTGGAACGGCTCGTCCGCCAGGATCTGGAATCACGGCCGAAGTAGGAGGGGGGGGCGAGGACCAAAGGCGTAACCCCTCCTGTCCTCCCCTTTGGGAAAGGGGAGGGATGCGTTGATCGGGATTCGTGCTGGTTTTGCCTCTTCCCCACTCTTAAGAATAAGAGGACCCACAGGACCCACAGGGCCTAAAGGCCTAAAGGGCCGGGGGAGTTATGAGATTTCCCGATTAGTACTGATCTCCCGCAAAAAGATGTCATCCCCGAATGGTTCTATCGGGGATCTATGTGTTTTCAATCAGTTTAACGTCTGGATTCCGGCTAAAAGCTTGCCGGAATGACAATAGCGGCAGATTAGTTCTAATCAGGTGAGATTTTGACTTGAATTCCCCCCCATTTTCAATAGTGTAAAGTTTCTTTACGTTCCGGCAAGCCCCCACCAGCAGCGGATTCACAGACTTTATTAAAAATAGTGTAAAGTTTCTTTACGTTTCCGCAAAGTCGCTCCCTGACTGGCTTTGCGGGTTTTTTGCGTAAAGAGTGTAAAGAAGCTTATCACTTTGCCCACCCCTTTGAACCCCGGTTTTGGAGCTAGTTGGGTGGTGTATATTTATAACATATTGAAATTAAAGTATATTATGCCGTTTTTTTGGGTTTGGCATCAAATGTGTATTGTTATGGGAAAACATCAATTCCGTGTCAGTTACCGCAAGGGATGAAAGTGAGGAAATCATGACACCTGAAGACCATGCCCGCCGTTTGAGAGATCTGAATGTAACGCCACAGCTCAATCCCATCGAGAGCACCATCATGTCGTTGTTACGCACCCACCACCAGGAGGAAGACCGGATCATCGATGTTCCGCGTTTGCAGGACGAGTGTCAGCGCAACGGCCTTACCCCCCAGGAATTCAGCCAGGGATTCGTGAGGCTCCTGATCCGCCGCCTGCTGGAGCCGTGCGGGGATTTTACCTATGCCCTGGCAGCAGAAAAAGAGGAGCCGCTGGTCGTGCCGGGTATCATAAAAGATCGGCAGGATATGAGGCCCCCTGTTGCGGCCCGTTCCGGCCAGATGGAGAGCGTCCGGCGCTAGGGACAATCCCGGAGTTCGGTATTCAATGAGAGCCGCACGGCGTTTAGCTGTGCGGCCTTTTGTATATATGCGGTCAGAAGGGATTGTCTTGATCATTCTCTTGTGCGGTTCATTAAGGCCGTGCTAGAGTGATGGCCAAGGAGAACGGTGATCATGTCTTTTGGAATAACGACCGAGTACATCAAGTTGGACAGCTTTCTCAAGGGGGTCAATGCTGTTGCATCGGGCGGCGAGGCCAAGCTGATCATCTCCGAAGGGGAGGTGGCGGTGAACGGCGAGACCGAATACCGGCGCGGGCGCAAGCTTTACCCCGGTGACCTGGTTTCCCTCGGAGGCGAGTCCTTTAAGGTGGAGCGGGCGGAATGACCGGCAATACCGGCGTCATGCAGCCGTTTCGGCGCGGTTTGCGCGGTCTGGGAACAATGGTCTGCACCGGATCTTTTTCTTGACTCAAATGATTTGACTTTTCCGCCCCTCTCGCACTACAATTTTATCTTTTCAGACGATCCTTTACGGATGGTTTCCATCCGGAAACCGCTCACCACATTCATGGAGATGATATGAACACACGCTTTCTTGACGCCTGCTGGGGAAAACCGGTTGACCGCACGCCGGTCTGGTTGATGAGGCAGGCGGGCCGCTACCTGCCGGAGTATATGGCTGTCCGTTCCAAGTGCACCTTCCTTGAGCTCTGCAAAACGCCTGAGCTGGCCGCAGAGGTGACCATCCAGCCCGTTGACATCCTGGGGGTCGATGCCGCCATCATGTTCTCCGATATTCTGACCCCGGTGGAGCCCATGGGGATGAAGCTGGATTTTGTCCCTGGCCCGGTTTTCGAGCACCCGATCAGGACCATGGCCGACGTGGAGAAGCTGCGCATCCCGCAGATGGAGCAGGACGTCCCCTATGTTCTGGAAACGCTCAAGATTCTCCGTCGCGAACTGGCCGGCAAGGTGCCGCTGATCGGTTTTGGCGGGGCACCCTTCACCCTGGCCTGCTACATGGTCGAAGGCAAGGGTAGCAAGGACTTTGCCCAGATCAAGCGGATGATGTATGCGGCCCCCGAGGTCTACAGTGCCCTGATGGACAAGATCACCACCATGGACATGGAGTATCTCAATGCCCAGATCAAGGCCGGTGCCCAGGCCATCCAGATCTTCGATACCTGGGGCGGAATCCTGTCGCCGTCCGACTACGAGACCTACGTGCTCCCCTACACCACCAGGCTGATCAATGGCTTGAACCGGATGGAAACTCCGGTGATCCACTTCGTCAAGGGCGCCGGTTCCATGCTGGAGATCGTTCAGAAGGCCGGCGGCGATGTGATGGGGCTGGACTGGCATGTCAACCTGGGGATTGCCAGGGATGTGCTCGGGCCGGCCATGGCGGTGCAGGGCAACCTGGACCCGACCGTGCTGTTCGCCCCCCAGGCGACCATCGAGGCCGAAGTGAAGCGGGTGTTGGACGAGAACGCCGGCCGCCCTGGTCATATCTTCAACCTGGGGCACGGCATCCTGCCTACTGCGCCGCCGGAGAACGCAAAGTTCATGGTGGATTGCGTGCACCGCCTGTCGCAGAAATAATTCCCTGGAAAAAGAGTCCGTACTGCATTCGACGTGCTGTGTGACATTTTGCACATGGCACGTCGCATGTGGCACGATAAAGGAGTCATAATGAACGTTTCCATGAAAAACGTGGTTGTTTTTGTCACCGATCTGGCCAGGTCCAAGACGTTTTATGTTGATCTGCTGAAACTCCCCCTGGCCGGTCAGTCGGAGATGCTGATGGAGTTTTTCCCGGGTGCGCCGACTACCCTTGGTATTGCCCTGGCCTTGCAGGATGATGCCCGCAAGCTGGTGGGACGTCACACCGGCCTTACCTTGAAGGTGGCCGAGATCGAGGAGTTGTGCGCGGCCCTTGAGGCCGGCGGGGCCAAGTTCGTCGAACCGCTGGAGCACAGCCCTTGGGGCAAGATGGCGGTTATCGCCGATCCGGATGGCAACATGTTTGCCCTGACCGACCGCTGAGCGGAGAAACAGATGAAGCTTGTTACCAGTGACCTGGTGCGCGAACTGAGCGGCCAGGCGCTTTTGTCGCCCCGGTTGCGGAAAAATCATAATCTCCATCCCCGTGACGATTCCCGCTGCCACCGCCTGCTGAACGCCGTGGAACCTGCTTCCTACATCCGTCCCCACCGCCACCTGGACCCGGAAAAGGACGAGGCGTTCATCCTCATGAGCGGCAGGCTGGGCGTTATTACGTTTAGCGACAGCGGTGAAGTGGTCGAAGCCGTTGCTCTCTCCCATGCCGGCGGCAATCTGGCCGCCGATATCCCTTCCGGCGTTTATCATTGTGCCGTGAGTCTTGAGCCGGGAACGGTCTTCTACGAGGCCAAGGCAGGGCCCTACCTGCCGTTGGCCGAGGAAGAGAAGGCCACCTGGGCCCCTGCCGAAGACGACCCCGCTGCACCGGCCTTCCTGGAACTTTTAAGAACTATATTTGAATAATCTTGTTTACGCTGGCACGATTGTCGCAAAAAGCATGGGCGTTATCTAAATACGGTCGGCTACGAAGCGAATGAAATCATTATTTGTGACAATCATGCTGCTGCTCTTCCTGGCGCCGCCCTGTTTTGCCGCGGCTCCCAATCATGCGAAGTTGCGGCCATATACAGGTATCGGCGTGCTGGTGCTGTCGGTTGCGCCGGGTGTGGAGGGCGAAAGGCCGGAGCCTCTCTATCTGTACCACGAACCGGCTATTTCACGACTGGGTGAGTTGAATAGCGGCACCGTTCCCCCCTATGAGTGGGTATTCGGCATGAGCAGCATGAAGTTGTTGCTCATCGTGACGTCGCGCAAGGGAAACTGGCTGCGGGTGGTCTATGACGATGCTGGCCGCGAGGGATGGCTGATGGTCCAGCGCCAGGGCGCCTTTCAGCCGTGGGAGTCGTTTTTCAAGGGGCAGTCCGCCCGGTTGCTGCCAGGGTTGCACAAGCAGTTCTATCAGCTTTATCAGCAGCCCGGGAGCGGCCACGTCTCGCAGTTGGGCCCGAAGAAGGGGTTCAAGATCATCAAGCTGGAGGAGGACTGGGCCCTGGTCATGCCTGACATGAATTCCCTGGGCTGGCTGCGCTGGCGCGACGAGGACGGCCGGCTGCTGATCGGGCTGGAACGGGTGATTACGATCCACAAGCAGATGTAACACGGTTTCACTCAATAAAACCGTTGACGCGGGGCTGCTGTTATGCTATTGAACCCAACCATGGAAAACATGATCATCGCATCCGCAGCAGTACGAGCTATGAGCGCAGCGGCGCGTAATGCCGCATGCCTGCCCGGTGCCTGCTGATCGTCATTCCTAGTGATAAGCGTATTTGAGAGCCGTGGGCAGCAGTCCACGGCTTTTTTTTATTTAAACCACAAGCTTGATTCGCAATTATAACCTTTAAAGGAGAAGGCAATGAGAACAGAGCTGGTTCGCCCCGGGACCGGGGAACTGACCTATGAAATCCGGAACATCGTCAATGTGGCGGAAAAACTCCAGAAGCACGGCGTCAAGATCAACTGGGAAAACATCGGCGACCCCATCGTCAAGGGCGAGGTCATCCCGGGCTGGATGAAGGAGATCGTGTCCAAGGCCGTCATGGACAACCATACCTGGGGATACTGCCATACCCGCGGCGTGCCCGAGACCCGCGAATTCATCTGCGAGAATACCAACAAGCGGGGCGGGGCGCGGATCACGCCGGAAGACATCATCTTTTTCAACGGCTTGGGCGACGCCATTGCCAAGATTTACGGCTGCCTGCGGCCCGAGGCGCGGGTGCTGATGCCTTCACCCTCCTATACCACCCACACCCTGGGAGAGATCGGTCATGCCCATTCCGCCCCATCCCTGTTCCGGCTCAGGCCCGAGGACAAGTGGCGCCCGGACCTGGAGGACCTGCGCAACCATATCAAGTACAACCCGAACATCTGCGCCATCATGATCATCAACCCGGACAACCCCACCGGCATGGTCTACAGCGAGGAAACCCTGCGGGAGATCGTGGCCATTGCCAGGGAAAACGACCTGTTCATCATTGCCGACGAGGTCTATATCAATATCGTCTATAACGGCGAGAAGACCGTGCCGATCAGCGACGTGATCGGCGATGTGCCGGCCATTGCCCTGAAGGGGATCTCCAAGGAATTCCCCTGGCCCGGCTCGCGCTGCGGCTGGATCGAGGTGTACAACGGCCACGCCGACGAGCAGTTCCGCAAGTACGTGAACCTGATCCTGACCGGCAAGATGAACGAGGTCTGTTCCACCACCCTGCCCCAGACCGTGATTCCCGCCATCATGAGCCATCCCGAATACGCCTCCTACCTGCAGGAGCGTATCGGCGGCTACGAGCGGATGAGCAACATCACCTACGATTTTCTCAGCCAGGTGCCGGCCCTGCAGGTCAATCGCACCAACGGCGCCTTTTACATGGCCGTAGCCTTCAAGGATGGTCTTCTCACCAATCGCCAGTCGCTGCCCATTGCCAATGCCGAGGTGAAGGAGCTGGTTGATGGCCTGGTCAACCAGCCCGGAGTGTCGCCGGACAAGCGTTTCGTCTACAATATCCTGGCCGCCACCGGTATCTGCGTTGTGCCGCTTTCCTCATTCTCCACGCCGCTGCAGGGCTTCCGCGTGACCCTGCTGGAAAAGGACGAGAACGAGTGCCGCCGTATCTACCGCACCCTGGCGGAGAAGATCGGGGAATATCTGGCGTCGTAGCTGTTTGTCGGTTATTGGCTGGCGCAATAAAAAAGGGGAAAGGCTGCCATGAGCCTTTCCCCTTTTGTGTTTTTAGCTGATCAAAACGACGATCAGGACTTTTTGTCGCTGTCCTCGCTGTTGGGCTTGATCTCGATCTCGTCCTTGCCTTCCGACGACTTCTTGAAGTTGCGGATACTCTTGCCGAGTGCTCCGCCGATCTCGGGCAGCCTGCCGGCGCCAAAAACAACCAGTACGATGACAAGTATGATTAATAATTCAGGTATGCCGAATCCAAACATTAATGCCCTCCCTAAACGGCGAAATTTCAGAAAGTATCTCATTGACGCGCAAAAAAATCAAGCTTCCCAAAGAACGTATACAATGTTCCGCACAATTTTCCCGGAAGTGGCGAGGGGACGGATTTCTGCGAACAGAGTGGTTGTCCGTGGATTTCAGAAACCCTTGAAGAAAGGTTGTTTACTATTCCTGATTCGTTGACACCAGTCTGTCATGCGTGTTAAAAACGGCTTAACAAATCATGCCGCAAGGTGTTTATATGACAGATGATCAGCTTAAAGGCCTGTCCGTGGTCAGAACCAAGATGTTGGTGTCGTCACTCCTTGTCGCAGGATTTACGGGGGTTGCCGTTTTTGCGGCAGGAGCCGGCACGGTGGCTGTGATCGGGGCTGTTGTCAGCTCCTTGTTGAGCGTGTTCGTCTGCATGCTGTTCCTCGGCCAAGCAATTGCCTGGCTACGGGCCGAACAGGCACGCGTGGTGGAGTGCCTCAGGCTGACGGACGACCTGTCCGCCATACGGTCCGAAATGGACGACATCAAGGCAATCACCCGTTTTAACGGGCTCATCATTCTAACCGTAGAAAACAGGCGTAAAGAGCGCCAGCAGTTGCTGGACCAGATTGTCGCCTCCCAGGAGCAACTAGAACGCATCATCCATAGCCGGATGACCGGTGATGATAAAGAGGTTGCCCAGGTGCACGATGCGGTTAAAGCCATTGAATGCATGAACAACTCCTTTTCTTCGCTGATTGCCGAACTGGAGGAGCTATCCTCCCGTAGCGAACAGCGATCCTCGATCTCGGTCCAGATGGGTGCCAGCACCGATGCCATTGCCGAAAACATCAGCCAATATTCGTCCTTTGTCATCCAGACCTCCAGTTCGATCGAGGAGATGACCTGCGCCATCCGCGAGACCGCCGACAACATTCGCGGCTTGTCGGCTTCAACCGAGCAGACCGCTGTTTCCATCAACCAGATCAGGATGTCGCAGGCCACCGTGCACGAAAACGCCGAGTTGAGCGCAACCGCCTCGGAGAATGTGCGCAATCAGGCCCAACAGGGTTTGCGCAGCATGGCGGATACACTCAAGGCCATGCAGGAGATCGAAAGAAGCAATGACGAGACCTTTGACTCGATCAACCGCCTGTCGCGCTATTCGGTGCGGGTTGGAGAGTTCCTGAACGTGATCCAGGAAGTGGTGGAACAGACCAACCTGTTGTCGCTGAACGCATCGATCATCGCGGCCCAGGCCGGCGAGCGCGGCCGGGCCTTTGCCGTGGTGGCCGAAGAGGTCCGGTCCCTGGCCCACCGTACTTCGTCATCGACCAGGGAGATCGAGGACCTGGTTCGCAACATCCAGAAGGAGACGTTTGCCGTGCAAAGTTCGGTGACCCAGGGAAAAGAGAAGGTCAAGGAGGGGGTCAAGATCTCTGCCATGACCAACGAGGCCCTGGTTGAGATCGAGAGGAGCGCCGAGGGGGCCTCCAGTCTGGGCGCGCGGATCGCCAGCGAGATGTCGGAACAGGCGGTTGGCATTCAGCGCATTTCGGAGGAAGCCGAGAAGAACCTGGAGCGGGTCAAGCAGATCACGCTCATAACCGAGCACCAACAGGAAGGAACCAGTCTGATGGTCAACAACCTGGAGCAGATGCGCGACCTGGCCCACAGGGTCAATTCATCCGCCCAGGAGCAGGCCAAGGGCAACCGTCTCTATCTGAAGAGCGTCATGGAGGACAACGAGCGGACCCGAAAGATGAAGGAAGGGGCCTTGGGCCAGATCTCCGTTGCCACCAAGGCCGTGGATGCCGTGCGGCGTGTCGAGTCGCTGGTGGTGGCCAATACCGCGGAAAGCAGGAATATCATGGAAGAGGTTAAGACACTTACGAGCCTGATCGATCATTATCGTGGCGGCGCGGTTGTGAAGCTGGTGGATGAGGCAGGCCGGCATGATTAGGCTGCTTATTGCTCTGTTGCTCCTTGCCTGCCTGACGGGAACTGCTGTTGCCGCCGACATGGAGATCACCCCCTTCCGCACGGCCAACCAGAGTCCCCTGGTGCAGATCTTCGGGTTGCCTGCCGAATCGGATGCCACCATCACACCGTCCGGCCATTTCACCATCAATGTAACCCAGGATGTTGCCAGCGACTACACGGTCAGCACTACGAGCCGGGAGCAGATCATCCTTGACGGCGAATCATACCGGTGGACCCTGGCCGCCCGTTATGGCATCGGATCGCGTTTCGAGGCCGGCATCGAGCTCCCTTACGTATTGTACGGCGGCGGTTTTCTGGACAGCTTCATCGTCGATTGGCACAAATTTTTTAATCTTCCCCAGGGGGGACGCAACTATGCCTCGAAAGACAAGCTGAATTTCGCCTATTACAAGGATGGGGTGCAGAAGCTTCGGGTGAACAGGGCCGATTCCGGTATCGGCGACATCAGCCTGAATGCCGGGATGAAGCTGTACGAGGCCGGGGATGGTGAATACCACGATAGCCTGGTACTGAGAACAGGCCTCAAGCTGCCCAGCGGTGACAGCGCTTCGTTGCAGGGGAGCGGCAGCACGGATTTCAACCTGTCGCTCTGCGGCAGCATGAACAACTTCACCGAATGGGGTGCCTTGGGGGTGTTCGGTTCGCTGGGCGGGATGGTTATGTCGGACGGCGATGTTTTGCGCGACCAGCAGAACAACCTGGCCGGCTTCGGCACGGCCGGCCTGGGGTGGGGGCCGACCCCCTGGATTTCCTTCAAGTTCCAGGTCAACTGGAACACGCCGCTCTATCGGGACAGTTCCCTGGCCGAATTGTCACGCACGTCGGTCATGCTGGTGTCGGGCGGAGCCTTGCTGCTTCCCGCAGATTACCGGCTCGACATAGGCGTTACGGAGGATGTGGCAGTTGCCACCGCGCCGGACGTGGCCTTCCACCTGGGGTTGAGCAAACGCTTCTGATTTCGGCCTTGCCTAAGGCCACCATCAAATGCAAAAAGGGCGGGGATTTTTTCCCGCCCTTTTTGCGTTTAATGTATCAGCCGGAAATCAGTACTTTTTGTCGGCGTAATCCACCCAGCCGCCGGCCATTACCAAAGCCTTGTCGAACGGCGAAATTTCGAAGCTGAAAGTTTTCTGTTTGCCGCCGCCGTTCATGGTAAGGGTCTGTGCCTCCATGTCGATGCCCATGCTGGCGTCGTCTTCGGCGGCGTGGGAGAAGATCTGGTCCAGATCCGCCTTGGGCAGTTCAATGGCGGCCATGCCGCAGTTGAACATGTTCTGGCGGAAGATGCGGGCAAAGGACTCGGCGATCACGGCCGTGATGTCGTTGACCTCGAATACCCATGGGGCATGCTCGCGGGACGACCCGCAGCCGAAATTGGCCCTGGAAACGATCACGCGGGAGTTTCTGGTCTTGGGTCCGACCGGATCGAAGCCTGGCAGTTTCAGGTCTTCCAGGATGAAGGGTTTGAGGTCTTCCTTGGTGATCTCGTTCAGGTACTTGGCCGGGATGATCTCGTCGGTGTTGATGTCGCTACGGTCGAGAAAGAGGACAGGGCCTCCGAAGGTTTTCATATGATTGCTCCTTAATAGAGAAAAGATAGTTGGATAAAATCCATCATAATGGAACGCGGATGACGCGGATTGAACGGAGTTACGCGGATTTTATCAAGACTGGTTTAACGGTTTTATCGGTATAAATCCGCCAAATCAGATTTGATCCGCGTTCCATTGCCTTTGAATTAAAGGTACTTCCTCGGGTCGGCGATCTTGCCTTCGATGGCCGATGCCGCAGCCGTGGCCGGCGACATCAGGTGCACCATGCCTCCCTTGCCCATTCTGCCCATGAAGTTGCGGTTGGTGGTGGAGGCGCAGACCTCGCCCTCGGCCAGCACGCCGTTGCTCATTCCCAGGCAGGCGCCGCAGGTGGGGTTGGTGATGCAGAAGCCGGCCTCCATGATGATTTCAATCAGCCCTTCCTGCATGGCTTCCTTGTAGATCTTGGGGGTGGCCGGCGAAAGGATGCCGCGCACGTTGGGGGCGATCTTTTTACCTTTCAGTACCTGGGCCGCGATGCGCAGGTCCTCCAGGCGGCCGTTGGTGCAGGAGCCGAGATAGACCTGGTCCACCGGGGATTCTGGCATATCGGTGACGAATTTCACCTGGTCCGGCTTGTAGCCGAAGGTGGAGATCGGCTGGAGCGCGGTGACATCGATCTCGATCACCTGGTCATACTCGGCGTCGGCATCGGCGCACCATTTGGAGTATTCGGCCAGGGCGGCCTCTTTGGAGGCAAACTCTCCCTGGATGAAGGGCCAGAGGAAATCCACTGTAGTTGCGTCCGGCTGGCAAATGCCCGAGGTGCCGCCGGCCTCGATGGCCATGTTGCACAGGGTCATGCGGGATTCCATGGTCATGGCCGCGATGGTGTCACCATGGAATTCCATCACCCGGTCGGTGGCGCCGTTGACGCCGATCTTGCCTATGATGTGCAGGATGACGTCCTTGGCGTAGACCCCCTTGGGGAGGGTGCCGGTGACGTTGAACTTGATGGTCTTGGGCTGGCGGAAGGCGCAGACCCCTTTCAGGATGCCCACCTCCAGGTCTGTGGTGCCGATGCCGGCGGCAAAGGCGCCGAAGGCCCCGTGGGTGCAAGTGTGGGAGTCGCCCATGATGACCGTGTTGCCGGGGCGGATGAAGCCTTTTTCCGGGAACAGGGCGTGGCAGACGCCGTTGGCGCCGATATCGAAGAAATCCTTGATGGCGTGACGGCGGGCCCAGTCACGCAGGATCTTGGCCTGGGTGGCGGTCTTGGTGTCCTTGCTGGGGGTTACGTGGTCGATGACCGCCTTGATCCTGTTGGGATCAAAGACCCGGTCCTTGTTGCGCCTGATCAGGTCGTCGATGGCAATGGGGGTGGTGATTTCGTGGCAGAGCACCACGTCCAGTTTCAGAACTTTTGTTCCGGGGAACGGCTCGTCAACCAGATGTGCTTCAAAGATCTTTTCCGCGGTAGTTTTTCCCATAGGTTCATTCCTCGCTCGAATAGCTGTAATGACCCCATGTATACAACATTCATATCAGCAATAAAAGCAGTTTGTGGTGACGTTGCCATCGCCAACGGCGATGGCGGAGCCGATTTACCCGGTTTTCCCCTGGAGGTGTGCCACCAGCAGCCTGGCGGCGGCAGGCAAGGCCTCCAGGGAGCGGACGCAGAGCTTCAGCTCCCGGTTGGCCCACGGTTCGTCCAAGGTTATGGAGCGGATGCGCAGCCCTTTGAAATAGGGTTTGGCCGCACCCTTGGGCACGATGCCGATCCCCAGGCCCGCCTCCACCATCAGGCAGAGGGCATCGAAGCTGTTTACCTGGATCCGCAGTTTGGGGGTCCGGTCCAGTTCATGGGCCGCCCTGAGGATCTGGTTGTGCAGGGCGCTTCCCACGGGCAGCCCGACAAAATCGAAATCCAGGGTTTCGCTGAAGGAGATGGCGCGCCGGCCGGCCAGGGGGTGCTCCTTGGGGGTGATGACGATGAGCTGGTCGGAATGGTAGGGGAAATACTCCAGGTCGTGCCGGTATGCGTCCATGGTGATTACGCCCACGTCAGCCGCGTTCTCGGCCACGGAATTCACGATGGCCTCGCTGATGGCGGCCTCCAGATGGACATGCACCTGTGGGTGGCTGTCCATGAACGACCGGATCTCGGCCGGCAGGAACTGGTTGATGGCGGAGATGTTGGCGGAGAGTCTGACATGGCCGCGCACACCGCTGGCGTATTCGCGGATTTGGAGCGTGATGTTGTTCAGGTCGTGCAACACGCCCCGGGCCAGTTGCAGCAGGGTGATGCCCGCCTCGGTCGGTACCACCCCTTTGTTGGTGCGCCTGAGCAACTGGGTGTGAAAGTATTCCTCCAGTTCGCTGACCCGCTTGCTGACGGCAGATGCGGCGATATGCTCCCGCTCCGCCGCCGCAGCGATGGTGCCTTCCTCGACAATGGAGACGAACAGCTTGAGCGACAGGGGGTCGATAATCATGATAATACCTCGAAATGGGCTCTGCAGTTGAAACGCACTAAATATAAATTTCTAAAGGCGGTTGCTCACGCGACGACGCGACGAACGCGACGAACGCGACGAAATTCTAAAAACATAAACTGGGTTGTTTATACAAACCAATCCGGTGCGGTGGCATTGGGTGCCGTTTGGTTGCGCGTTGCGTCGTCGCGTTCGTTGCGTGAAACCGATTTTTGTAATTCTCGTTGAAAAACTAGCATGGATGCAAACATAAAGTAAACGGATGAGCAGGGGGGAGCAAGGCGTTTGAACCCTGATCCCGGAAACTTTCGAGTAGAAAGCGCGCTGGTGCTGGTGTATATATCAGGCATAAACTGAGTTGAGGACATTTTATGACGCCGGAAAATTTGAAAGAACTGCTGGATTCGGTGCAACAGGGTTCCGTTGCCGTTGAAGACGCCATGGAGCAACTGCGTCACTTTCCCTCCCAGGATCTGGGCTGCGCCCAGGTGGACCATCACCGGGAGCTGCGCCAGGGGATGCCGGAGGTGATCTTCGGCGAAGGTAAAACCAATGACCAGATTTGCCGTATCATGTCGGCCATGGTTGCCAAGGGGGCCAATGTGCTGGTGACCAGGCTGTCCGCCGAAAAGGCCGGCGATATTGTTGCCACCTTTCCGACCGCGGTTTACCATGGTGAAGCCCGCTGCCTGATCCTGGAACAGCGAGCGGTGGAGCGGCAGGGCCGGGGCAAGATCCTGGTAGTCTCGGCCGGTACTTCCGATATCCCGGTGGCGGCCGAGGCCCTTTTGACGGCCCGATTTCTGGGCAACGAGGCCGAGCATCTGTACGATGTTGGCGTGGCCGGCATCCATCGCTTGTTGGCGCGGCGCGAGTTGCTCTGCTCCGCTGCGGTGCTCATCGTGGTGGCCGGCATGGAGGGGGCGCTCCCCTCGGTGGTGGGTGGCCTGGTGGACAAGCCGGTGATCGCCGTGCCTACTTCGATCGGCTACGGCGCCTCCTTTGGCGGCATTGCCGCGCTTCTGGGGATGCTCAACTCCTGCGCCGCCGGGGTGACGGTGGTCAATATCGACAACGGTTTCGGCGCGGCCTGCGCGGCCAGCCTGATCAACAGGGTGTAAAGGTGCGTTGACTGTATGGTGTGTCAAGCATACAATAAAGTCACGTCATGGAGGTGTATTTTATGCGTGCAACTTTGAACATACCTGATGAACTTATTAATGAAGTGCAACGGCTTTCCGGAGAAAAAACCAAGACACAAGCCATAGTCAGCGTGATGGAAGATTATGTGCGGCGCAAAAAGATGGAAGATTTGCTGGCGCTGCGCGGCAAGATATCCATCGAATATGATTGGGAGCGGGAAGAAGATGCGGAGATCAAGGCTGCCGAGGAGCGGGAGCGCTATGGTACCAAATAGAATCCTTCCTGATACGTGCGCCTGGATAGACTTTTTCAAGGGCAATCAGACACCGCTTGCCGCTTCTCTTGAACAATCGCTCGTGCAGCGAGAGGTGGTGACCTGCGGAGTGGTACTCTGCGAGTTGCTGCAAGGGGTCAAAAAGCCCGGGGAAGAATTGCTGATGCTGAATGCCTTGCAGGCCCTGCCGCATCTGGAGATGACACGGGAGTTGTGGGGCGCCGCAGGGCGGCTTTCGGCCACGCTGCGCAAAAACGGCCAGACGTTGCCGTTGTCGGATATCATCATAGCGACCCTGGCGATGGGTCATGCCTGTTCCGTGCTGACCGTGGACCATCATTTTACGGCAATCTCCGGGTTAGTACTGGTGAAAGTGTAAAAACCATTTGGGTTGTTCACCGGTTCATGCATGATTGCACGTGAACCGGTGAATTACGGGAGTTGGTCAAATTACTATAGACGAGATGACAAAATGAGTGATCAAATCGAAAAAAACCAACCAATATCTGTTTTCATTAGTTACTCCCATAAAGATGAATCATTCAGGGAAGAGCTGGGTACTCATTTATCAATTCTGTGTAGACAAGGCTTGATAAGTGAATGGAATGATCGGAAAATTATACCTGGGAAAAAATGGGAAGAAGAAATAAATGCTTATATTGAAAAAGCAGATTTGATTTTATTGTTGATAAGTCCTGATTTTATAGCCTCTGAGTATTGTTACGGCATAGAACTAAAAAAGGCATTAGATAGGCACGAGAATAATGTATCAAAGGTAGTGCCTGTATTGATCCGCCCTGTCGATTGGCAAGATGAACCAATATCAAGAATTCAAGCTTTACCTAAAGATGCAACACCAGTGTCAACTTGGTCTGATCGTGATGAGGCATGGATTGATGTCGCAAAAGGCATTAGGACGGCAGTGTCAGAAATAAACAAAACAAAATACAGATCAATTCAGAAACATGGCCTTTTGAGCGTTAGCGGACGCCTAAAAGAGGACTTTAAACAGCTCGTAAAACTTTATAAGGATAAGTCAGAATGTGGGGGGTTAGGCACAGGTTTTAAGCTATTTGATAAGTGTACAGATGGCATCCACCCTTCCGATTTTGTTGTAATTGCCGCAAGGCCAATGATGGGTAAAACTGACTTTTTAGTAAACGTCGCTGCACATATTGGAATAGATCTTAATGTCCCAGTAGCCTTTTTTAGTATGAAACTACCTATCGAACAGATAACCAAAAAACTCATTTGTTTGAAAGCAAATATAAATTCGCATTATTTCAATAAAGGACGGTTTGAGGATTCCGACTGGCCTAGACTTACCTGTGCAGCTGGTGCACTTCATGCTTCACGTATATATATCGATGACAGCCCTACCATTTCTATTGAGGAGTTGCGTACCAACGTTATTAAATTGCAACAAGATACTGGTTTAGGATTGATTGTCATTGATAGCCTCCACCATCTCTCAAACGTCCAAACAGAGACCGATCTAAATAAAATTTCAGTTTTTACTAGATCAATAAAGGCGCTGGCCAGAGAATTAAAAGTGCCGATATTAGCTTCGGCACAAGTGGCAAGAGGAGTTGAGCTTAAGACTGACAAAAGACCTACCCTAAATGACTTAGATATCTGGCATAGTCTTGTTGAAGATGCTGATGTAGTGTCTCTTCTTTACTACGACCAGATTTACAATAACTATACCGAAAGACAGAACATTGCGGAATTGATACTAGGAAAAAACAGACATGGCCCTACCGGGACAGTAGAATTCAATTATGACAACGCGTTCAATCTTTTTTCTGAGATATCAAATAATGATAATGAGGCATAAGGTCGCTGGTGTTGCCCACGCAGCACAACGCCCTCATCATTGGTCAATTAAAGGAGATAACCTTGCCAAAATACGAAACTGCGTACTATCTCAGCGATTTTGGGAAATGGGAACCCGTCTCGTATCGCGAGCTCAGCCGCGAGGAACGTCGCGCCGAACTTAGGGAGCGGGATTTAAGAGAAAAAGAGAACGGCGAAATTGAACTAGGTATCCGAAACCATCCAAAAACACCTCACTTCTTCGAGAAACGGCGCATTCGGACGGATATTGATAGTAGTGCCAATGAGAGTAAAGACCATGAGAAGCAAAAGCAAATGGTTCAAGCTTTTCTTTCAAAATATGAGAAACACAATTTCGGCTACTGCGAAAGGCCATGGGATAAAAAAGACAAAGGCTTCGATACGCTGTTAAAACTCAAAAAATACGAATGGCGCACAGAGGCACAATTTGGCCTTGTTTATGGAAAGTTTATCCGCTTCGACATTCTCGGCAGATCAAAAGACGAAATACAACTAACGGACACGTTCCCATTAATCGCAATTGAGGTAGTGGATACGCATTTTCACTCTCAACAAGCTTTCAAAGTACTTCTAGAAACAAGCAAAAACATTCCTCTTTTAATTGCATACTATTTTGTACCAGTAGCTCCTCAATACAACTGCGTGAACAAGCCGGAAAGAACTAATGCATACTCTAAAATTAGGCTTCAGTCTTATATCGCTGATGGTTCGTTCTGGTTTAGAAATGATCGAGCTGAGGAACTATATGACATTACCCCCGAAAATCCAGTTGTTTATTATAACTTAATCCGTGAAAAGCTATATGAAGAGGGATACATTAGTCTGTCAAATGTATCCACTGTCCAGCCCTAACTTTACCTGTTATCCAGCCTTTAAAAAACTTCGGAGTCCGTTACGCGAAACATAAGGAGGCTTTGAGATGATTGAGAAGATACCTGATCTGCCGGACAACGTCCTCGGCTTCAAGGCCAAGGGGACGGTAACCGAACGTGACTACGAGACCATCATCATTCCGGCGGTGGAAGATCTGTTCTCCCGTCAGGAGAAGATTCGGTTTCTTTATCACCTCGGAGAAGAGTTCACCGGATTCGAAGCCGCCGCCATATGGGACGACACGAAATTGGGCATGAAGCACCTCACCGGCTGGGAGAGAGTAGCCATCGTATCGGACACCGAATGGGTACGGGCGGCGATCAAGATCTTTGGGGTTGTCATCCCGGGGCGTGTTCGCGCGTTTCATAACAACGAAATCGCCGAGGCAACACGCTGGATCAGCGAGTAGCTTACCAGCTGTTTTTGATAAGGAGTACCATGAAAACACTCTATCTCGATTGCCAGGCCGGCATCTCCGGCGACATGACCGTGGGGGCGCTCCTGGATCTGGGGGTGCCGCTGGAACACCTGCAAACAGAGCTGGCTAAGTTGGGGCTCCCTCCCGGTTCCTACGCACTCTCCACCAGCCGCACCGAACGCCGCCACGTGGCGGCCCTCAAGTTCGACGTGGCGGTGCACGACCACCACACCCACCGCCACTACGCCGGCATCGACGCCATGATCGCGGCGAGCTCCCTGGCCGATCCCGTGAAGGAACGAGCCCGGAGGATCTTCCGCCGCCTGGCCGAGGCCGAGGCCAAGGTGCACGGCGTAGCCATCGAGGAGGTGCATTTCCACGAGGTGGGGGCCGTGGACTCAATCGTGGATATCGTCGGCGCCGCCATCTGCCTCGATTGCCTTGGGGTGGAGCAGGTCTATGCCTCATCCCTCCCCCTGGGGGGCGGCTTCGTGGAGACTGCCCATGGCCTGCTGCCGGTGCCGGCGCCGGCCACGGCCGAACTGCTGCAGGGGTTGCCGGTGCATGGCAAATGCGGCCCCGGGGAACGGGTTACCCCCACCGGCGCGGCCATCGTGGCTGCCCTGGGTACGGGCTTCGGCAGGCAGCCGGCCATGGGGCTGGAACGGATCGGCTGCGGGGCTGGGGGTAAGGATTTCCCCGACTGCCCCAATATCCTGCGGGCCTTTCTCGGTACGTCGGAGGGAGGGCAAGCGGCTGCTGAGACCGTGCTGGTCGTGGAGACCAACATCGACGACTCGACGCCGGAGGTCCTGGGCTATGCCATGGAGCGGCTCCTGGAGGCGGGGGCACTGGACTGCTCCTTTACCCCGATCCAGATGAAGAAGAACCGCCCAGGCGTGCAGCTCTCCTTCCTCTGTCGTCCGGAACAGCTGGAGGACCTGGCGCAACTGGTGCTGGCCGAGACATCGGCCATTGGCCTGCGCCATTATCCGGCTGGCAGGATCACCCTGGAACGCCGCATTGAGGAGCGACCTACGCAGTTCGGAGCCGTGCGCTTCAAGCTGGCCTTCGCGGACGGCCGGCTGCTGCGCTCAGCTCCGGAGTACGAGGATTGCCGCCGGATCGCCAGGGAGCAGGGCATCCCCTGTCGGGAGGTCATGGAGCGGCTGGCCTCGGAAAATTGGCAATCCACGAGGACAACGCCATGAGGATCGCTACTCTGAGTATCGGCGATGAACTGATTCTCGGTCAGGTGACCGACACCAATGCCGGCACCATTGCCCGGGCCCTGCTTGATCAGGGCCTGCGGTTGCAGAGGCATCTGACCGTGGGCGACAATGAGTTGGATATCATGGATGCCATCAACGACCTTGGCGGGGCAAATGACGTGGTGATCGTCACCGGCGGACTGGGACCGACCCTGGACGACCTGACAGCCCATGCCGCGGCCAGGGCCACCGGGCGGCGGCTGGTGCTGAACGAGGAGGCCAGGGACCATGTCCGCGCAATGTCGGGCAAGCTGGCCTCGCTGATCGTCTGCCCCCTGAACGACAAGCAGGCCCTGATTCCCGACAAATCGACGCTCATCCCCAACCGGATCGGCACTGCCTGCGGTTTTCATCTGATCTGCAACGGTTGTTTCATGTTCTTCCTTCCCGGGGTTCCCTCGGAGATGATTCCCATGCTGCATGAATCGGTCGTTCCTTTTCTTCTGGAGCGGGCCACGAAGCGGCCACATATCAGTTTCATGCACTTTAACCTGTTCGGCCCCTGCGAGGCAGAGGTGGACGATTTACTGACCGGTATTGCCCGGCCCGATCTCGGCCTATATCTGGGGATCTGCGTCACTTTTCCCTGGATGCGCATAACTCTCAGGGCCGAGGCCGTAAGCGACGCGGCAGCCGATGAGTTGCTGGCACCAGCCGTCCGGACGGTGCGGGAAAGGTTGGAAAGTTACATCTTCTCTGAAGGTGCGGAAACAATGGATGAGGCCCTGGCTGCCATGTTCCGGAAGAGCGGTTTGACCCTGGCCCTGGCCGAGTCCTGCAGCGGCGGGATGATTGCCAAGCGCATCACGGATGTGGCCGGGAGTTCAGCCTATTTCCTGGAGAGTGCGGTGACTTACAGCAACGCTGCCAAGGAACGGTTGCTTGGAGTGCCGGTGGCGCTGCTGGAAGAAAAGGGCGCTGTCAGCTCCGAGTGTGCGGAGGCAATGGCCCGAGGGGTATGCCGTGCTGCCGGAAGCGATCTGGGATTGGCGGTAACCGGCATTGCCGGACCCGACGGCGGCAGCCCGGAGAAACCGGTGGGCACGGTCTTCATCGCGCTGGCAACCCAGGATGGTTGCCGGAGCGAGCGCTTTCAGTTCCACGGTTCCCGGGACGAGGTCCGCATCATCACGGCCTGGACCGCACTTGATTGGTTGCGCCGTTATCTCTCCGGCGCGCAGTGACGAGACGGCTCGTAATGTTTATATAAAACCTTGCTTGGCGACAACGACTTATGGTAATTTTATCCACTTTTAATCCCCACTTGCAACCTTCAGGAGATAGTAGATATGTCGGAAAAAAATGCCACCCAGGAAAAAAACAAGGCGATTGAACTTGCATTGAGCCAGATCGAGAAACAGTTCGGCAAGGGCGCCATCATGCGTTTGGGTAATGATGAGGCTCTGCCGGGTGTGGAGGCCATCTCCACCGGTTCCATTTCCCTTGACATGGCCCTTGGCGTGGGCGGGGTCCCCCGTGGCCGGGTGGTCGAGGTCTATGGCCCGGAATCATCGGGCAAGACGACCCTGGCTCTGCACATCGTGGCCGAGGCCCAGAAAACCGGCGGCATAGCGGCTTTTGTGGATGCCGAGCATGCCCTGGACATCGGCTATGCCCGCAAACTGGGCGTCAAGACCGACGATCTGCTGGTCTCCCAGCCCGATACCGGCGAGCAGGCTTTGGAGATCGCCGAGACCCTGGTGCGCAGCGGCGCCATCGACGTGCTGGTGGTGGACTCGGTGGCAGCCCTGGTTCCCAAGGCGGAGATCGAGGGGGAGATGGGGGATTCGCACATGGGGCTGCAGGCGCGGCTGATGTCCCAGGCCCTGCGCAAGCTGACCGGTATCATTTCAAAATCCAACTGTTGTGTGATCTTCATCAACCAAATCCGCATGAAGATCGGTGTCATGTTCGGCAATCCCGAGACCACCACCGGCGGCAACGCCCTCAAGTTCTACGCCTCGGTGCGCATGGATATCCGCAAGATCGCCACCCTCAAGCAGGGCAACGACGTGATCGGGTCCCGCACCAAGGTCAAGATCGTCAAGAACAAGGTGGCGCCGCCCTTCAAGGAAGTGGAGTTCGACATTCTCTATGGCGAGGGGATTTCGCGTACCGGCGACGTGCTCGACCTGGCGGTGGATAAGGGGATCATCGACAAGAGCGGTGCCTGGTTTTCCTATGGCAAGGAACGCATTGGCCAGGGGCGCGAGAATTCCAGGACCTGGCTGACGGATCACCCGGAGGTGCTGGCCGAGGTGGAGGGGCGCTTGCTGGATATGCTCAAAGTGGCGCCGGCCGCGCCAGCATAAGTATCAGTGCGTTGAGGAGCCGAAGACGAGCCGACGCAGATAGCGCTTTGATTTGGAATCGGCATAAGGAGGTAACCCATGGAGTTGAACGAGATCCTGACTATTGCCGTCAAGGCCAAGGGATCTGACATCCATATCAAAACCGGTCTGCCCCCGATAGTGCGTATCGATGGCAAGCTGCACCCTATTCCCAATGCTCAGCGCTTGTCCCCCGACTTCGTCAGCAACATGGCCAAGTCGATGATGAGCGAGCGCCAACAGCGGCTCTTTGAGGAAAATTCCGAGGTGGATCTGGCCTATGCCGTGCCTGGCCTGGGGCGCTTCAGGGTCAGTGTCTATCGCCAGCGCGGCACCGTGGCCATGGTATTCCGCGCCATCTCCTTTTCCATACCCTCCTTGCAGACGCTCAACCTGCCCCCCGTCATCCAGAAGGTCTGTCAGGAGGAGCGCGGATTGATCCTGGTGACAGGAACAACCGGTTCCGGCAAGTCCAGCACCCTGGCGGCCATGATCGATTACATCAATCAGACCCGCACCTGCAACATCATAACCATCGAGGACCCGGTCGAGTTCCTGCACCGCGACAACAAGAGCATCATCAGTCAGCGGGAGGTGGGCACGGATACCCCAACATTTTCAAGTGCTCTCAAAGGCGCCCTGCGGCAGGATCCGGACGTGATCCTGGTCGGCGAAATGCGTGACTACGAGACCATTGAGACCGCCATGACCGCAGCCGAAACCGGCCACCTGGTCCTCTCCACCCTGCACACTATGGACGCGGCCGAGACGATCAACCGGATCATCGCCGTCTTCCCCCCCTATCATCAGAGACAGGTCCGCATCCAGTTGGCCGGCGTCATCAAAGGGGTTCTGTCCCAGCGCCTGGTGCCCAAGGCGGACGGCAAGGGGCGCGTGCCGGCGGTGGAGGTGATGCTCGGCACCGCCCGGGTCAGGGAGTGCATCGACGACAAAGAAAAGACCAAACAGCTCCATGATGCCATTTCCCAGGGTTTTATTACCTATGGCATGCAGACCTTCGATCAGTCGCTAATGAAGCTCTATACCGCCAAACTGATCACCTATGACGAGGCATTGCGGCAAAGTTCCAACCCGGACGACTTCGCTCTCAAGGTTTCCGGCATCTCTTCGACCTCCGATGCCTCCTGGGAAGGTTTTGAGCACAAGGATCATGAAGAGGTGGAACCCGAGAAGCTCGACATTGAGAAGTACTGAGCAGTCGTCACCGGAGCGGGCCTATCAGTATGCCCTGAAACTGCTTGCGGCTCGGGACTACACGGTGGCGAAACTCAGGGCAAAGCTCTGCGACCGGGGGTTTGACGATGCCGATATCGAGATTTCAGTGGCACGCCTGGAGGCAGGGAACTGGCTCAATGACCTCCGTCTTGCCGAGCGTTTTGCCGAAACGGCTGTTACGTCCGGGCGTTTCTACGGCCCGCGCCTTAAACTGGAAATGCGGCGCCGCGGAATTCCCGCTGCCATGGTAGATGAGGTGCTGGGGCGTGTTTTGGGCGAGCATGACGGTTGCGCCGAGGCACGTTCGATACTGGGGCGTCGTTTCCCCGGCTTTTCCTATGCAACCGCCGATGCCAGGGAGAAACGCCGGGTCATCGCGTTTTTTGCGCGGCGCGGCTTTAGCATGACGGCTATCATGCGGAGCATGAGAACTGAAGAACAATGATCAATTCAATTTAAATACAGTTGAGGGCAGAAATGACAAGCAATGAGATCCGCGCACGTTTTCTGAAGTTTTTCGCCGACCGGGGGCATACGATCGTAGCAAGTTCGGGCATCATTCCCAAGAACGATCCCACGTTGATGTTTGCCAATGCCGGTATGAACCAGTTCAAGGACTGTTTTCTCGGACTGGAAAAACGGGATTATACCCGGGCCTGCAGCTCCCAGAAGTGCGTCCGCGCCGGCGGCAAGCACAACGACCTGGAGAACGTGGGCCGGACGGCACGGCATCACACCTTCTTCGAGATGCTCGGTAACTTCTCCTTTGGGGACTATTTCAAGAAAGAAGCCATTGCCTTTGCCTGGGAATTTCTGACCAAGGACCTGGGACTGGACAAGAGCCGCCTCTACGTCTCGGTCTACACCGACGACGATGAAGCCGCCGATATCTGGCACCTGCAGGAAGGTATCCCCCGGGAGCGCATCTTCCGTTTCGGCGAGAAGGACAACTTCTGGTCCATGGGCGACACCGGGCCATGCGGCCCCTGCACGGAGATCTTCTATGACCAGGGGGCCGAGGTGGGGTGCGACAGCCCCAACTGCACCGTGGGATGCGACTGCGACCGCTACATGGAGATCTGGAACAATGTCTTCATGCAGTACGACCGTTCGGCCGACGGTACGCTGACCCCCTTGCCCAAACCCTCGGTGGATACCGGAATGGGGCTGGAGCGCGTTTCGGCGGTTATGCAGGGGGTCTCGACCAATTATGATACAGATCTATTGCAAGGAATCATTCGCCATGTGGAAACGCTTTCCGGCAAGCGCTACCGCGAGAATGATAAGGATGATGTCTCCATGCGGGTCATTGCCGATCATGCCCGTGCAGTAACCTTCCTGATCTGCGACGGGGCTCTGCCCAGTAATGAGGGGCGCGGTTACGTGCTGCGGCGCATCATGCGCCGTGCTGCCCGCCATGCCAAGATGCTCGGCTTTGCCGAGCCGATGCTTTATCATATGGTTGATGCGGTGCGTGACATGATGGGCGAGGCCTATCCGGATCTGCTGGAGCGTGAGGCCTATATCAAGAAGGTGGTCCTGGCCGAGGAGCAACGTTTTGCCGAAACGCTCGATCGTGGTCTGGCTATCCTGAATGATGAAGTGGCGACCCTGCGCGGGGCAGGCAAGCGGATAATCCCAGGTGACGTGCTGTTCAAGCTCTACGACACCTTTGGCTTCCCTACGGATCTGACCGCCGACATTGTGGAGAGTGAGGGCTTTGCCATCGACGAGGCCGGTTTCGAGGCCTGTATGGAGAAACAGCGGGAACAGGCCCGCGAGCACTGGAAAGGTTCCGGCGAGGAGGGGATCGCCCAGGTCTACAAGGAATTGCACAATCGCGGCATCAGTAGCGCCTTCGTGGGTTACGACGAGATGTCGGTATATTCGCAGGTCACGGCCATCGTCAGGGGCGGCATTGAGGTGGCTGCTGCCGCAGCTGGGGATACGGTCGAGGTTGTCACCGAAATAACCCCATTCTATGGTGAATCCGGTGGACAGAAGGGTGACAGCGGTACGATCTCCACCGGCAATGCCCACCTGGAGGTACTTTCCGCCAGCCGCCCTTACCCGGACCTGATCGTGCATCACGCAGTAGTGCGCGAAGGCCAGCTCAACAAGGGGGATGTTGCCGACCTGAAGGTGGATGTCCCTTCAAGGAAGGCTACGGGCCGCAATCACACTGCCACCCATCTTTTGCAGACGGCCCTGCGCCAGGTGCTGGGCGAACACGTCAAGCAGGCCGGTTCACTGGTTGCCCCGGATCGCCTGCGGTTCGATTTCACCCATTTCTCCGCCATGACCGCGACCGAGATTCGTCAGGTGGAGGACTTGGTCAACGGCTTCATCATGGCCAATGGCCAGGTCACCACGACCCAGATGGGGATCAACGAGGCGATCGAGGCCGGAGCCACCGCGCTGTTCGACGAGAAATACGGTGATACGGTGCGTGTGGTCAGGGTAGGCGATGTCAGCATGGAGTTGTGTGGCGGCACCCATATGCGTGCAGCCGGCGACATTGGATTCTTCAAGATCATCTCTGAAACCGGCATTGCCGCCGGGGTGCGCCGAATCGAGGCCTTGACCGGCACCGGGGCCATCAGTTTCGTCCAGCAGATGGAAGACGAACAGCGGGCTTTGGCAGCTCTTCTCAAGGCTGAAGGAGGCAATCCTCTGGACCGGCTGGAAAAACTGATGGCCAAGCAGAAGGAGCTGCAGCGTGAAATAGAGTCTTTAAACGGCAAGCTCAACGCGGCCGCCTCCGGAGACCTGCTCTCAAAGGCAATAGAGATTAACGGTATGAAGCTGTTGGCGATAGAGGTGCAGGTGGAGGACGTCAAGGCGCTCCGGGACCTCTCGGATACCCTTAAAGATCGTATCGGCGAGGGGGTTATCGTTCTCGGCGCGGCCATAGCTGGCAAGGCCAATCTGCTTGTAGCGGTGACCAAGGGCGTGAGTGCAAATTTCAGGGCGGGTGATATAATTAAAAAATTGGCTCCGATGATCGGCGGCAGCGGCGGCGGTAAACCCGAACTGGCCCAGGCCGGTGGAGGGCTGCCCGAAAAGATCGGCGAAGCGCTTGCTGCCGCGATAACGATATTTTCCGGGGATTAAGGGCTAAACATCGTGGATAGCGGAGAATAAATGACCTTACGGCAAATACATATCCCAGAGCCTTCTCCCAACGTCGGCCTGACCACCATTCTGATTGTGGATGACGAAAAAATCATCAGGGATTTGTGCAAAAAGGCGCTCAAGGGGTACAATGTACTACTTGCTGGAACCTGTTCCGAAGCCCTGCATCTGTATGAGAACGAGCGCCCGGAACTGATTTTGACCGATGTGATGATGCCGGGCGGGACAGGTATCGATCTCCTCAGGCATGTCAAAAAGCTGGATCCTAACGCGGTAGTCATCATCATGACCGGCTTTGCCGAGAAAGAGGTTATTCTCAACGCCCTCAAAGAGGACGCCGATGATTTTATCAACAAGCCGCTCAATTTGCTGCAGCTGAAGACCACCATAGAAAAGGGTCTGGGGAGGAAACGGCTCAAAGAGGAACTGGCCAACCTGAAAAAATTGGACCGCCTCAAGAGCAATTTTCTTTCGCTCATCTCCCACAAGCTGCGTACGCCGATTACTTCGATATCGTTATTCCTGCAGAACATCCAACGCGGATTGTACGAGCCTGACGATCCATCATTCCTGCAGAATGCCCAGCTGATTTACGACGAATCCGCTTATCTCGGGCGGCTGGTGGCCGATCTGCTGACATTCAGCCAGGTGATGGTTGGCAGCGAGGGGCTGGTTCTTGAGGATTGCGATCTGAACAGCATTGTTACCGAAGTGCTTCAGCAATCCCGTGAAGCCTTGAACAAGCCGGGCGTAGAAATCGATTTCAGCAGATGCGATCTGCCTTCCCTGCAACTGGACCGGGGAAAAATCTCCTTTGCCCTTCAGCAGATCATTGATAATGCCTTCAAGTTTTCCGGTGATTTGGGGCAGGTCACGATCTCTTTCCAAGCAGCCAGCGATAAAGTCTATATTGTTGTATCCGATACCGGCGCAGGCATCTCCCAAGATGAGATCGCCAAGGTGTTCGAGAAGTTCTATCAGATCGACCCGGACAATACCGGACAGGTGCGGGGTTTCGGTCTTGGTCTCTTCTATGCCAGAGAGTTCGTCCATATGCATGGAGGCAGTATCGGCATGGACAGCGATCCCGGAGTTGGAACCACTGTCACGGTTATGTTGCCGCTGCATTAACATTTTGATATTTTGCCTGTTTTACGGTAAGCTGCCAACTTTCTGGTTGGCAGCTTTATTTTCGGAAACAAGGATGCGGTATGAATCAATTGATCGAGAAGGCAAAGACCCTCATGGAGGCTCTGCCTTATATCCGGCGATTCTCGGGTAAAACCTTTGTCATCAAATACGGTGGCCACGCCATGGCGGACGAAAAGCTGAAAGCATCGTTCGCCCTGGATGTGATCATGCTCAAGTCCCTGGGCATCAATACGGTTATTGTCCATGGTGGTGGCCCCCAAATCAACGAGACCCTCAAGCGTTACGGCATTGTATCCCAATTTGTCAAAGGGATGCGGGTGACGGACGAAGAGACCATGTCCGTGGTGGAGATGGTGCTGGTTGGCCAGGTTAATAAGGAAGTAGTCGGTTACCTAAACCAGCATGGTGGTCGTGCGGTAGGTCTTTCCGGTAAGGACGGGACCTTGCTCTTGTCCAAAAAACTCCTGCAGGAGGTCCGCCGGGAGGATGGTACTGCTGAGATGCTGGACATCGGCTTTGTGGGGGATGTGGTCAAGGTCAACACAGATCTGATCGCAACCCTGGAACATGGCAAGTATATTCCAGTTATTGCTCCGGTTGGTGTCGGTCAGGGCGGGGAAAGCTACAACATCAACGCCGACCTGGTGGCAGGTCGCGTGGCGTCAGCCCTCAATGCGGAAAAATTGATTCTGCTGACCGATATCGAGGGGGTAAAAGACAGTAGCGGCACGCTTCTCTCCAGCATCGCCGTGGCCGACATGCACCGTCTGATCGCGGAAGAGGCCATAACCGGCGGGATGATCCCCAAGGTGGTGTGCTGTGCGGATGCCCTCAGGGATGGGGTCAAAAAGGCCCATATCATCGACGGCCGCATGGAGCATGCGGTCCTTTTGGAGATATTTACGGACGTAGGCATCGGCACGGAAATACAGAAATAGGGGGATGCAAATTCCTCCAAATATACTGTGTTGGCTGTTGAGCCTCCTTGCGACTCGGCCTGCCGCCCACTTCGGGACGCCTTCTCGGTCCAATTCGCAAGCGAATTGTGCGGCGTGGCGAAGCTAAACATCTGCATCACCTCTTGGACGCCTTGATCTTGGGAAAAAAAACACGCTCCCATCAGACCGGAGAACATATGAACTCACAACAGTGGATCGAAAAATCCGACAAATACATAATGAAGACCTACGGGCGCTATCCCATCGTGCCGGTGCGGGGAGCCGGTTGCCGACTGTGGGACGCCGATGGCAGGGAATACCTGGATTTCCTGGCCGGCGTGGCCGTAAACAATCTTGGCCATTGTCACCCCAAGGTCGTGGCTGCCCTGCAGCAGCAGGCCACGGAGCTGATTCACTGTTCCAACTACTACCAGATCCCGCAACAGATCGAGCTGGCCGAGCTTCTCTGCCGTTACTCCTTTGCGGACAAGGCCTTTTTCTGCAATAGCGGGGCTGAGGCCAACGAGGCGGCCATCAAGCTTGCCCGAAAATACAGCCGGGACAAGTTCGGCCCCGAGCGCTACGAGATCATCACCGCTGCCGAATCGTTTCACGGCAGGACCATGGCCACTGTTTCCGCCACGGGCCAGGAAAAGGTGCAGCGTTTCTTCGACCCGCTCCTGCACGGTTTTACCCATGTCCCCTTCAACGATGCTGCTGCGTTGGCAGCGGCAGTCACCCCGAATACCTGCGCTGTCATGCTGGAGCCGATTCAGGGTGAGGGGGGCGTCAACGTGCCATCAGCCGACTACTTCCAGGAGGTAAGGGCTATCTGCGACCAGCATGGGTTACTGCTGATCTTCGATGAAGTCCAGGTGGGGATGGGACGGACCGGCAAGCTCTTTGCCTACGAACATTTTGGCGTGCAGCCCGACATCATGACCTTGGCCAAGGCGCTGGCCGGAGGCGCCCCGATCGGCACCATGCTGGCCAAGGACCAATATGCCGCCTCCTTCACGCCTGGCACCCACGGTTCCACCTTCGGCGGCAATCCGTTGGTGTGCGCGTCGGCCATAGCAACGATGCGCGTCCTGCTGGAGGACGGGATCCTCAACCGGACCGAAGAGATCGGCGAATACCTGCTGGGTGAACTGGAAGCTCTGGGCAAGAAGTACTCCTTTGTCAAGGAAGTGAGGGGCATCGGGCTGATGATCGGCATGGGGCTCACCATTCCCGGGGCGGACATCGTCAAACAGGGGCATAACCGCGGTTTGCTGCTCAACGTTACCCACGACACGGTTCTCCGTTTTGTGCCGCCTCTGGTGGTGACCAAGCAGGAGATCGACAAGATGATTGTGATACTCGACGGCATTTTTGCCGAGGTCGAGGCATAGGGGGGAAAATGGTACGGCATTTCCTGGCGCTGCATGATTTCAGCAAGGAAGAACTGGATAGTCTCCTTGTCTTTGCTAAGGATCTGAAGGACAAACAAAAGCAGGGGATTCCCCACAGGCTTCTGGATGGAAAAACAGTGGCGCTGATCTTTGAAAAATCATCCACCAGGACCAGGGTTTCATTTGAGGTGGGGGTTTTTCAGCTAGGCGGCCATGGGCTGTTCATGCCTTCCGGCAATTCCCAGATGGGGCGTGGCGAGCCGATAAAGGACACTGCCCGCGTCATGGCCCGCTACTGCGACGGAGTTATGATCCGCACCTTTGGTCAGGAAATCGTGACCGAATTTGCCGAATATTCCGGGGTGCCGGTAATCAACGGCCTGACCGACCTGTTCCATCCTTGTCAGATCATGGCTGATTTGCAGACCGTTATCGAACACAAGGGGAGCTATGACGGGTTGAAGTTCGCCTGGGTCGGTGACGGCAACAACATGGCCAACACCTGGATCGAGGCTGCGGCTATCCTTGGTTTTGATCTGACCCTGGCCTGTCCCAAGGGTTATGAACCTGACGCCGCAGTCATGGCTTGGGCCAAGTCCAGGGCTTCCTCCAGGATTCTTCTGACCGAAGACCCGCGCGAGGCGGTAAAGCACGCCGATGTGCTCAATACCGATGTCTGGGCCAGTATGGGGCAGGAAGCCGAACAACAGAAACGGGAAAAGGCTTTCAAGGGCTATTGTCTGGATGATGCGTTGCTGGCGCTGGCCAAGCCGGACTGCATCGTACTGCACTGTCTGCCGGCACACCGGGGCGAGGAGATTACCGATTCGGTCATCGAGAGCCGGAATTCAGTTGTCTGGGACGAGGCCGAAAACCGCCTGCACATACAAAAAGCGATTATGGCGCGGTTGATAGGGTGTTCATGATACGGAAGATTAAAGTCCGTATAAATATGGGTTGTTTTTACGATGTTCCGACTATCGGATTCCCATACATTGTTTGCAGAAGCGATTAAATGCCGTAAATATTATTTAAAATGGAGGCCGACATGGCTAACAAGCAAGAAGTGAAGAAAATAGTTTTGGCATATTCCGGCGGATTGGATACCTCAATCATTCTCAAATGGCTCAAAAATGAGTATGGATGCAAGGTCGTCGCATTTTCTGCCGATCTGGGACAGGGCGACGAACTGGACCCAATCCGCGAGAAGGCTCTGGCTACTGGTGCCGATAAGGTTTATATCGATGACCTGAAGGAAGAATTCGTCAGGGATTTCGTGTACCCCATGTTCCGTGCCAATGCCATCTACGAAGGTCATTACCTGCTGGGGACCTCCATTGCCCGCCCGCTGATCGCCAAACGCCAAATGGAGATCGCTGCCAAGGAGAAGTGCGATGCAGTTTCCCACGGCGCCACCGGCAAAGGGAACGACCAGGTCCGCTTCGAGCTGGCTTACTATCATTACAACCCATCCATCAAAGTGATCGCACCGTGGCGCGAATGGACTCTCAACAGCCGTCAGGCGTTGGTTGAGTATGCCAAGAAAAACGGCATCCCTATCCCGACCACCAAAAAGCGTCCCTGGTCCTCCGACCGCAATATGTTGCATATCTCCTTTGAAGGGGGGATTCTTGAGGATACCTGGGCCGAAGCGCCGGAAGATATGTACACCTTGACCAAGTCGCCGGAAAAGGCCCCCAACAAGCCGCAGTACGTTGAGATCGAATTCAAAAACGGCAATGCCGTGGCCGTGGACGGGGAAAAGATGACCCCGGCCCAACTCCTGGCCCATCTCAATTTCATCGGTGGCGAGCACGGCATTGGTCGGGTGGACCTGTTGGAGAACCGCTCAGTGGGCATGAAATCTCGCGGTGTCTACGAGACCCCTGGTGGGACCATTTTGCGTGAGGCCCACTCGGCTGTGGAGCAGATTACCATGGACCGCGAAGTTATGCGTATCCGCGACGGTCTGATCCCCGAGTATGCCCGTCTTGTTTACGCTGGCTACTGGTTTTCACCGGAGCGTCTGATGCTGCAGACCTTGGTTGACGATTCGCAAAAATGCGTGAATGGCGTGGCTCGCGTCAAGCTCTACAAGGGGCATTGCCGCACCGTTGGCCGCAAATCGGATACCGATTCGCTCTTCAACCTGGATTTTGCCACCTTTGAAAAAGACCAGGTATTCAATCAGGCGGACGCCGAAGGTTTCATCAAAATCAATTCGTTAAGGTTGCGAATCAGGTCGCTTATGATGGCGGCAAAAAAGAAATAACACATGTAAACCCTCTGCCAGGCCCGCGAACCTTTTGATTGCAACGGTTCGCGGGCCTGGCAGAAAAAATTTGGATACTAAAAATGTTATGACGACAAAAAAATTCAAAAAGGAACATATTGTCACCTCGGTGGTGGCCGTTATCGTTGATGATGAAGATCGTGTTCTCCTGACCAAGCGGAGCATTCCACCTTTTCTTGACATGTGGGTAATGCCTGGGGGCAAGATCAATCTGGGTGAATCGATCCTTGTGGCTCTGAAACGGGAGGTGCACGAAGAGGTTGGTCTTGAAGTCGAGATCGAAGGATTGGTCGATGTGTTCGAACATATCACGCCGGGTGAAGACAACGATCACTTCGTAATCCTGTATTACCGGTGCAGACCACTTTATTGCGATATCAGGCAGAATGAGGCCGAGGTGTCCGAAGTCGCCTGGGCGCACCGTTCAGAGATTCCGGCATACCATATGCCGGATGGGACCCGCTATATCCTGGGGATCGTTTTCCCCGAATTATGTACCTGCGAAGTATCCAGCTGAAAAAATGCCGGTAATAATCGATAAAAAAGTCAATCTGGACTTTCCACTCGGACACCACCTGCATTGCCTGATTGCCCAGATACCCAATAACCTGAGGCGCTGCGATAGCGGTTTTTGCCTGGTTGATCCTGATGCCCAGTGGGCAAGGGTGCGCTCGATCCTTGACCTGGTCGCGGGGGGCGAGGGAAACCTCAAGAAGTTGCATTTCCTGCTCTTCCCCGAGACCTCGCTACCGGTATCCCATTTCGATGACATGCTGGCAGAGATCGAACGCAGCTTTCGCGCCAACACCGTGACCATGTTCGGAGTGGAGCATATATCCCTGCGTGAGTACCGCGACCTGTTGATGCGTTTCCGTGAGGATAATGCCGAGGCCATAGAATTAGTAGAGCGGGACATTGATTCGGGTGATGTGCTTGATGTGCCGGTTAACTGGTGCTGTATCGCGGTAAAGGAGGCCGATGGCCGTTTGCGGGTGTTTTTGGAAGCCAAGAGCCACCCCTTTCATGGAGAGGAATATATCGATAAGTTCCACGACCTTTACCGGGGCAGGCATTTCTACTATATGCGCAGCAGACCGGCGTGTTTTAACTTCATGGCTATAATCTGCCTGGACTATCTATATCGGGACCTTTACACTTCCAATATCCGGCAGATCATAGATCATTCCAATCAGCTCTTTTTCACTACGCGGCAGGGGTTGGACGCCTTGTTCGTGATTCAGTGCAACCCGAAGCCGGAGCATAGCGCCTATCGCGATGTGATCTGCGGTTTTTACGGTGAATATCTGGAGGATATGCCCGGTGTGCGCGAAACTGTAACCGTTTTCGGCAATGCCTCGGATGAGACCCGCCTGGAAGATGAACCGCGGATGGGATTTGGCCATTCCTATGTAGTTATCAATCGTGGCCATCGTTTGTCCCATGTAACGTTAAGCGAGTTTGCCACAGATGACTTTGATGGCGCTCCGGTATGTCGGCTGCGATTCGGCAGCGGAACGCGCCTTTTGTATTTTAATCTGCCGCAACAGCATGAGATCGATCCGCGCACGTCACGAGTGCCGCTCAAGGTACATGCCATCATGAGCCCTGGCAATGCCGGAGGATGGCGTAAAGTTACTGCCGAGGAGTTGGCGGCAGGATATGAAATAGAAAGTGAGAACAACATATGACCACTGAGGAGACGGATGTGTCCCAAGATAAACTTTGGGGAGGTCGTTTTACCCAGCCCACAGATAAATTCGTGGAAGAATTCACCGCTTCGATCGGTTTTGATAAACGGCTCTATCATCAGGATATCCGCGGTTCCATCGCTCATGCGCGTATGCTGGGCAAGCAGGGCATAATTCCCATAGCCGATGTGGAGACCATAGTCCATGGCCTGCAGCAGATATTGCAGCAGATCGAGGCCGGTGAGTTCGATTTTTCGATCAGCCTGGAAGACATCCATATGAATATCGAGGCTCGGCTCTCCGCAAAGATTGGCGAAGCCGGAAAACGCCTGCACACGGGCCGCTCCAGGAACGACCAGGTGGCCCTGGACATCCGTCTCTATTTGCGGGATGAAATTGTGGAGATAGTAACTTTTCTCGACCTGCTGATCGATGCCTTACTGAACAAAGCAGAGGTCAATCTTGATGTGGTAATGCCAGGATATACCCATTTGCAAACCGCCCAACCGATTCTTTTCAGTCATCATCTGATGGCCTACGTTGAGATGTTCAAGCGGGACATAGCACGTATGGAGGATTGCCTCAAAAGGGTCAATGTCATGCCATTGGGGGCGGGGGCTCTGGCTGGTACGACCTTTCCAATAGATCGATTGTATGTTGCCGAACAGCTGGGCTTCCCTGCCATTACCCGCAATTCGCTGGATTCTGTCTCGGACCGTGATTTTGCCCTTGAGTTCCTGGCGGCCTCATCGATATTGATGATGCATCTCTCGCGGTTTTCCGAGGAGCTGATCCTGTGGTCAACCAGTGAATACAAATTTATCGAATTGTCGGATAGTTTCTGTACAGGTTCTTCCATCATGCCGCAGAAAAAAAACCCTGATGTACCGGAACTGGTACGGGGCAAGACTGGCCGGGTATACGGCAACCTCATGGCATTGCTCACGGTTATGAAGTCACTGCCTTTGGCTTACAACAAAGACATGCAGGAGGACAAGGAGCCTCTTTTCGATACCATCGATAACGTCAAAGGGTGCCTCAAGATATTCGTAGATATGATAAGGGAGTTCCAGGTTTGCGAGCTCAACATGCGCCGGGCAGCCAGTCAGGGCTTTTCTACTGCCACAGATGTGGCTGATTACCTCGTGCGCAAGGGTTTGCCTTTCCGTGACGCCCATGAAGCCGTGGGTAACGCGGTCAAATACTGTGTTGAAAACGAGATGGATATAACCGAGCTCTCCCTGACAGAGTGGCAGCTTTTTTCTCCATATTTTGATAATGACATTTTTGCTGCCATCACTATCGAGGCTAGTATCAATGCCCGCAATGTGCCGGGTGGCACGGCACGGGAAATGGTGCTGAGTGAGATCTTGCGCTGCCGGGAAGGTAGTTAGCCTGATATGCGACAGTGCTTATTTATTCACAGTGGAAATCGCTTTGAAAGGTTTCTATTGCGATCATACTGCCTTTTGATCGAGACGTGATCATGTACTGCCAGTTCTTCGGTTTCAACGAAAAACCGTTTACCATTACACCCAATCCCAATTTCCTCTATCTGAGCGGCATTCATCGAGAAGCGTTTGCCCATCTGCTCTACGGCATTGACAGCCACGCCGGATTCATTGCTCTTACCGGTGAGGTGGGAACCGGCAAAACCACTGTTCTGCGGACCCTTCTCTCCCAATTGAACACGGAGAAGTATCGGAGTGCGCTGATTTTCAATCCGTGTGTTTCCGCCGAACAACTGCTGGCAAACATCTGTCGGGAATTCGGTTGCGAATCCTCCGGGCCCCATGGTTTCGGTAACCTTGACGATCTTAACCGCTATCTGTTGGAACAGAATGCAGCTGGCAGGACGGTTGTCCTGGTGATCGACGAGGCGCAAAATCTGACCCCTGATGTTATGGAACAGGTTCGCTTGATCTCGAATCTTGAAACGGAACAGGACAAGCTAATTCAGATCATCCTGGCCGGACAACCGGAATTGAACGATGTGTTGAACCGGCATGACCTGCGCCAGCTAAGTCAGCGCATCACGGTGCGTTGTCGGCTGACACCCATGAAGCTAAACGATACGCAAGATTATATCAGCCATAGGCTTAAAGTTTCCGGCAGTCGAATTCCAGGACTATTTACCAGGGGCGCGGTCAAAAAGATCTACAGATTTTCCCGGGGCATCCCCAGGCTGATCAATGTGGTTTGCGATCAGGCCTTGGTTCTGGCCTGGACCCGGGAAAGCCTCACAGTGACCTCTTCTATTGCAACGCAGGTCATTGCCGAGGCCCAGGCAGGTTCCAGCGAAGGCCGTAGGATTTTGGGCCGTATTTTATACTGGCTGTTTGCCGGAAAGTGATTTTGTAAATGAGTTATATTTTGGATGCGCTTAAAAAACTGGAAAATGAAAAGTTCAAAAAAAGCAACGGTTCCGGGATGGTCAACATCTCTGGGGAGTTACTGCGGGAAGACCATCGGCGGCCTTCCGGCGGTGGCGCCTGGAAGATCGTAGTTGTGGTGTTGGCAGCTTCGCTTCTTACCTTTGGTACGACCTATTTTTTTCTAAAGGATGGGAAAATGGGCGGCAGTAAGAACCACCCGGTGCCTACTCCTCTGTCCACTAAAACAGTGGTTCCCAGGCCACTGCTTTCCGCTCCGGCTCCACAACAACCAGTCAAGTCTCAGGCCCAAGCGCGACCGTCGATTAAACCGGTATTGCCGGCAGTGCCCTCAACCGTTCCCAGGGAATCAAAATCATCCCCGCCAGTCCGGAGCCGCCTGAAAAGCCGGCCTGCCCATGACAAGCCATTAACATCGATAAGCCAGCAGGAAGTGCCAATCGTTTCGGCATCTCCACCCAGAACCGACATCAAGGTGTCAGGTATTGCCTGGCAAGATGAGCGTAGCGCCAGACGGGCAGTGGTAAACGGTTTTCTCATGCGGGAGCAAGGTGTCGTAGCGGGGGCTAAAATAGTCGAGATTCTGCAGGATCGGGTACGCTTTAGTCAGGCCGGTACAACCTTTGAGGTGCCACTGATCGCATCCGGACAACCGGAGCCCCGAAAATAGACCTTCTTAGCATGAAAGGCCGACTATGCGCAGTCTGATTCTGTTGTTTTCCTGTACGCTTGCCTTGACTGGCTGCGGTAAAAAAGGGCCCCTGATCTATCCGGACCTTCTTGTACCGTCGCCACCGACATCAGTTGCTGTCCGGCAATCCGGTCCCGGCATCAAGCTCTCCTTTGTCATTCCTGATAAAGACCGTGCCGGGCAAAGCTTGAAAGGTGTGGCCGGAATAAAAATCCTCAAGCGTGAAACACAACCTGGTCAAGAACCGGCCTGTAAAGCCTGCAGCGATGATTTCAAGCTTTTCAAGGTGCTGTATCTAGACAAGCTTGATATTAATGCCAGGCGTTATGGAGATTTCGTCATTATACGTGATAGCGACGTAAGCGCTGGCAGGGATTATGGTTACAAGGTCGTGCCCTTTATGAAAAATGGCGCCGATGGCGAACCATCTGAACCGGCGAGCGTTACAATGCAGCTTGCACCTCCTCCTCCGGTTATCAAGGCAGTTTCCAACCCTACAGAAATACTGCTTACATTTTCTGAGTTGCCTTTGAAAGAAGGGAAATTTGCAGGCTACAGCATCTATCGAGCCGTCAAAGGTGAAGATATGCCATATCTGCCGATCAATAAAACGCCCATAACCGGGAACACTTTTACGGACAGTGGCCTTAAAAGGCGTGTGACGTATAACTATGCAGCCAGGGTGGTTGTACGGATGGCAAACGGAACATTGGTGGAAAGTGCGCTTTCCAATGAGGTTCCAGGGGGCCTGACAGAAGAGGAGTAACTGAAAATCTTTGAATTACGCAAAACAAAAGGGGCACCCTAAACGGGGTGCCCCTTTTGTTTTGCGGTGTTGGCGTTTTAAGTATTACTTGACGACAGTTTCAGCCAATTTGGTGGCAATTTCTTTGTAGGGGTTGGCAAACAGGATGATAAGGCAGATAACCAGGGCGTAGATGGCCAGGGACTCGATCATGGCCAGACCGATCATCATGGTGGTCAGGATTTTGCCGGATGCACCAGGGTTACGGGAAACGCCTTCAACGGCGCTTTTTACAGCAAGACCCTGGCCAATGCCGGTGCCTACTGTGCCCAGTGCCATACCGATACCTGCTGCCAGAACGCACATCGTGAAAAAACTCATTTTACTTCTCCTCTCGGGGGTATGATTATCCTAAACAGTATAGGATTAAAAGCACGTCGATACTAGAAACCTGGTTTTAGTGAGCCTCTTCCAGTGAACCCTGGATATAGATCATGGCCAGCAACATAAAGACAAAGGCCTGGATGAAAGAGACCAGTACACCCATCAGCATCATGGGAAGCGGTACCAGAAAAGGGGCCAAACCGAAGAATATCATCAGAACAAGTTCGTGACCGTTCATGTTTCCGAAAAGACGCAGTGTGAGAGACACTGGCCGGCTCAGGTGCCCAATTACCTCGATAAAGAACATGATCGGAGCCAACCATGCAATCGGGCCCATGAAATGTTTCAGGTAATGCAGACCGTGGTGCTTGATTCCCACAACGTGGGTGGAAATAAAGACGATTACGGCGCATGCCGCAGTGGTATTAATATTGGCGGTGGGAGGGAAGAAGCCTGGAATTAATCCGATCAGGTTGGAAACAAGGATGAAAATTGCCAGCGTCGCGATAAGCGGAAAAAAAGGTCGCCCGTGTTCTCCCATGGTTTCAACAATCATGTTCTCTATGCCACCGATGACAACCTCGATAAAATTCTGCAGGCCGCCTGGGATTGACTTGAGCGCCTTGGTGGTAAGAACGGATAAAAGCAGCAGCATGACAATAACCAGCCAAGTATAGGCAATGGCATCGGCACTGGCCTCGTTGATATGGAGAGGCTCAAGCAGTTTGCGGAAAATTTGGAGAAACAATAAGGGGTGAACCATGAATCTAACCTCCTGTGCCCAGGGCACGAATGATAGAAATTGCTATGATGTTGGCTACGATCACTGAGAGACCGACAAGAAGCCCTGCCAGAGAAACCCATCCAGATACCATAATGGCATAAAGAAGTATGCCGGTAACACTGATGCGGGCAATGAATCTCAGTTGTGAATAAACAGTTGGCTTGGCTGGCTGCGATATGAGTATTCTCTGCAATACATTGCGCATCCAGAGAAAATTCATAATGGCAATCATTCCACCTACTAAGATTCCCAGGCCGGTTTTGGTTGAATAAAAGGTAAAACCAACGACAACAAGAATCGCGAGCAACAGCAGGCTGCCAAAAACGATGACGGCGAAGATATTATCCTCGTTTATCCTCTTCGTCATCCTTGTGAATCTCCCTGCCTGCTATCACATAAATGTTCTTGAAGCCGGCTGCGATCCCGATTAAAAGAAAAATATAAAAGAACCAAGGTTTTGTGCCAAACCAGCGATCAAGAGTCAGGCCGAACCAGACACCGATGCCGATAGCTAGTGCAACTGATATTCCCATGCTGGAGACCATGGACAGACTACGTAACAGATCTTTCTTGTCTCGGTCCATAAACGGGTCAGACTCCATACAGGCAAAAACCGATATTCCATAACACATCAAGGATTCGGATGTCAAACACTATTAAATTTTATTGCTTCATTCAGGCTATCAGTTTATAGCATTTTGCGGCTGCGGCGATGGTGTTTTCGATATCGGTGTCGCTATGCATGGAGGATACAAACGCTGTTTCGAATTGCGATGGAGCCAAGTAAACTCCTTCTTCCAGCATTGCCAAAAAGTATTTTGCAAAGGCCTTGGTATCGCAAGCCGAGGCAGTGGGCCAGTCAAAGACCTTCCCTTTAGTAAAGAAGGCGCAAAACATGCTGCCTACTCTGGTTGAGTAGATCGGATAGCCGGCAGCCTTGGCGGCTTTAGCAATCCCTTCGCCTACCTGACAGCTTTTTTCTTCAAGCGCCTCATAAAAGCCCGGTTGTTTTAATATATTCAGGGTGGTAATCCCGGCAGTCATGGCTAAAGGGTTGCCGGAGAGTGTGCCGGCCTGATAAACGCCGCCTGCCGGGGAAAGCTTCTCCATAATTTCGCGCTTGCCGCCAAAAGCACCCACTGGCAAGCCGCCACCGATGATCTTGCCCAGCGTGGTCATGTCCGGGGTTATGCCATATAATTCCTGAGCTCCGCCGTATGCCACGCGAAATCCGGACATAACCTCGTCGAAGATCAGCACAATGCCCTCATTGGTGCAAATTTCGCGCAGGCCCTCCAAAAAGCCTTCCCTGGGCGGAACTGTGCCCATGTTGCCGGCAACGGGTTCAACTATGATACAGGCTATGGAATCCCTATTGTCAGCAACCAGTGCCTTTACCGACTCAAGTGAATTGTATTCCGCAGTAAGGGTGTGTTTGGCAAAATCAGCCGGAACACCTGGTGAATCCGGAACGCCGAAAGTAGCTGCCCCAGAGCCGGCTTTCACAAGTAGGGCATCTGCATGGCCATGATAGCACCCGGAAAATTTGAGAATATTGTCACGCCCGGTATATCCGCGCGCCAAGCGAATAGCGCTCATGGTTGCTTCAGTGCCGGAGCTGACCATTCGCACCATCTCTATAGAAGGGACCGCATCAATCACCATGTTTGCCAAGGTGGTTTCGAGTTCAGTGGGAGCGCCAAAGCTGGCTCCGTTGTCCATGGCGAGCTTGACGGCCTCAACAACTTGAGGGTGACAATGTCCGGCAATCATGGGGCCCCATGAACCAACGTAATCTACATAGCTATTGCCATCTACGTCGAAAATATGCGACCCGGAAGCTTTTTTTATAAAGACGGGATCGGCTCCAACGGATTTGAATGCCCTGACCGGACTATTGACTCCGCCAGGTATGGTGGCCTTGGCCTGCCGGAAAAGAATTGTGGAACGATTATGGTTCATGATTGATCCTTATTAATCATTTGTGTTGTTTGATTATGCACTTGAATGGTTTCTCTGTTAGCATAGACGCTGTTGGCGTGTCAAGGGTAATGAATAAATTCAATTTTAATATTAATAGGTTGTGAATTGTTACGATCTTTTTAACCAGACCAAAAAAAATAAGAAAAATCTACTTGACAAAGAAATTCAAATAACATATTTTCACATCCGATTTTGTATACAGTATACACGCAACATTGAGGAGGCTTTGAATGCTGGGTACATATTTGCCTATACTACTGGTGGTTCTTATTGCCATAATTTTTGGACTTGTGGCGCTAACGTTCTCATCACTCATTGGTCCAAAGAAAAAAACAGCTCTTAAATTGTCTCCGTACGAAAGTGGTTGTGCGCCGGTTGGCACAGCCCGTGAAAGATTCTCCATCAAATTCTACCTGATTGCAATGTTGTTCATTCTGTTCGACATCGAGGCCGTGTTCCTTTATCCCTGGGCCATACTCTACAAGAAACTCGGCGTGTTTGGTCTGGTTGAGATGGGGGTCTTTGTTGTCATTCTCTTCGTCGGTTATATTTATGTCTGGAAAAAAGGAGCATTGGAATGGGAGTAGATAATCCGCTTGGCGACAACATTATCACCACTTCTTTGGATAAAATTGTTAACTGGTCCAGGAAGTCCTCCATCTGGCCGATGACTTTTGGTCTGGCTTGCTGTGCAATTGAAATGATGTCTACTGGTGCTTCTCATAATGACCTTGACCGTTTTGGCATAATCTTTCGTGCCTCACCCCGCCAATCCGATTGTATCATCATAGCCGGCACTGTGACCAAAAAAATGCTGCCTGTTATCAAGGTGGTGTACGAACAGATGCCTGAGCCTAAATGGGTTGTAGCCATGGGAGCTTGTGCCTGTTCAGGTGGGGTGTTTGATACATATAGTGTTGTACAGGGCATAGATGAAGCGTTGCCGGTTGATGTCTATATTCCTGGTTGTCCTCCTCGTCCCGAGGCGCTGCTCTTCGGTCTTCTCAAACTGCAGGATAAGATCTGGAATGATAAGAACTCATTTGGCTCATCAATCGGCTTGGGTAACAGGATTGAGAGCGTAGCAGCTTAAGAAACGGTGCGAAAAATATAATCTCCGGAAAAGGTTTGGATACCATGGCAGAAAACAATCGCGCAGTAGTAAGGTTAAGAGAAAAGTTCGCAGCCTCGATCATTGAGGTGGTGGAGTTCCGAGGCGAGGTGACTGTTACGGTCAAGAAAAGTGACATCATTCCTGTGCTCTCTTTTCTGAAGCAATCACTGCAGTACAACCTGCTCACCGACGTTACAGCGGTTGACTATCTGGGTAAGAAAGAGGACCGCTTCATGATGGTCTATCAACTTTACTCGATTCCGGTCAAAGATCGCTTGCGCATCAAAACAGCGGTTTCGGAAGCTGACTGTCGTATCCCGAGTGCCACCCAGGTATGGCAGACCGCTAACTGGCTGGAGCGCGAGGTCTATGATCTGTTCGGTATCATCTTTGAAAACCATCCTGATCTGCGACGCATCCTCATGGCGGACGACTGGGAAGGACACCCGCTCCGCAAGGATTATCCGCTTCAGGGACCTGGCCGCGAGCCATATAAAGGCCGACTTTCGTAATTAAATCTACTTATCAGCGAACAGTATCTCGATACAGAAGAGGCGATACATGGCAACTACGGAAAAAATGACATTGAACATGGGCCCGCAGCACCCTAGTACACATGGGGTTCTCAGGCTTGTACTCGAACTGGACGGGGAGGTCATTCTAAAGGCCACACCGCACATTGGGTACCTGCACCGTGGTGTGGAAAAGCTCTCCGAGCACCGTACATATCACCAGACGCTGCCGCTGACAGACCGATTGGATTATTTGGCACCAATGCACAACAACTTGGGGTATGTTCTGGCGGTTGAAAAATTGCTGGATATCCAAATCCCTGAGCGTGCCCAGGTAATCAGAACAATCATGGCTGAAATGACTCGTCTTGAGTCTCATTTGGTCTGGATAGCCTGTCATGCCTTGGATATCGGCGCTATGACGGTCTTTATATATGCTTTCCGTGAGCGTGAAACCGTTATGGAAACATATGAGTTGATATCAGGCGCGCGCATGACCAGTAACTTCTTCCGCATTGGTGGTCTGTCACAGGATGTGCCGCCTGAATTCGAGAAAAAGGTTCGGGACTTCGTATCGGTCATGCCTGGGTATCTCGATCAATATGAAGGGCTGTTGACAACCAACCCGATCTGGCTCAAGCGTACTGTCGGAAATGGTGTTATTTCGGCAGAGGATGCCATTGACTATGGCATTACCGGACCGGCGTTGCGTGGATCTGGGGTAGACTGGGACCTGCGCCGCGATAATCCCTACAGCGGATATGAAAAATATAATTTTAAAGTGCCGGTTGGCGAAAAATGTGACACTTTTGATCGTTACAAAGTCCGCTTGGTTGAGATGCGGGAAGCGTGTAAGATCATAAATCAGGCGCTAGACAGTCTCAAGCCTGGACCAGTTTTATCTGATTATCCTCAAATTTGCTATCCACCTAAAGAAAACGTGTACAACAGCATTGAAGGGCTGATCCATCACTTCAAGATTGCATCGGAAGGTTTTCCCGCACCAGAAGGTGAGGTTTATCAGGGAGTAGAAAACCCAAAAGGTGAACTTGGGTTTTACATTGTCAGTGATGGCGGCAACAAGCCTTATAGGATGAGGATTCGCCCACCTTCATTTGTTAATCTTCAGGCTATCGAGAAAATGAGCAAAGGCAGTATGATAGCTGACTTGGTAGCTGTAATTGGAACATTGGATATCGTTCTTGGTGAAATTGACAGATAACTCCCGTACGGTTCAAAGGAGATGGCGCGCATGAGTGAAGCGGTTGCGCAACAGATAGAAGAGCAAGAGCCCGTGATTGATCTTTCGCTTGCCGACAAGATTATTGACAAGTACATAGATCTGCCGGGCAACCTGATGCCGGTACTGCAAGGTGTCCAGGACGAATATGGGTATATCCCCAGGGTAGCGGCAGATTTGATTGCAGAGCGTCTGAATGTGTATCCAAGTCAGATATACGGAGTGCTCACATTCTATGCCCAGTTTCATCTCAAGCCTCGTGGACGCTTTATAATTCGCGTTTGTGTCGGAACTGCTTGTCACGTCCAAGGGGCTCCGCGTATCGTGGAAACTTTTTTCGATAAGTTACATATAGGTCATGCCGAGACTACCCCAGACCTTCGCTATACATTTGAGAAGGTTGCATGTCTAGGGGCATGCGGTATGGCACCGTTGGCCATGGTAAATGATTCTACCTATGGTTCCATGACGGTGCAGAAGGTTGATGAAATCATAAACGATTACAACCAGAGACCATTGAAATAGTAAGTAGCTCGAAACTATCCAGTAGGGGACAATTCAGTCATGAGCGAAAACGCAGCGATAAAAATACTGATCTGCCAAGGGACCGGCGGGATTTCGATGGGCGCCAAAGAGGTTGAGGCGGCATTCGTAAAACACCTTGGTGAAAAGGGTGTTGATGCCATTGTTGGTAAGCGGTGTGATGTTATCAAGACCGGTTGCCGCGGCTTGTGTGCCAACGATGTTTTGGTTGATATCATCACTCCCGAACAAGGGCGAATTACCTATGATTTTGTCAAGCCTGAAGAGGTTGAGAAGATCATTGATGAACACATCGTCAATAAGACAACATTAGAAAAACGAAAAGCTAAGCCATACTATAACCAGTTCGTTGATGCTCAGATGCGTGTGGTTATGACAGGCTGCGGTCAGATTGACCCTGACAGCATTGACGCATATTTAGAGGAAGATGGTTTCAAGGCCATTGAGAAGTGTGTCAAGACCATGAAACCGGAAGAAGTTATTGAAGAAGTCAAGAAGTCTGGTCTGCGTGGTCGTGGGGGCGGCGGTTTCCCTACAGGAATGAAATGGTCTTTCTGTAAAGCATCCCCGGGCCATCATAAGTACTTGATCTGTAACGCTGACGAGGGTGACCCTGGTGCCTTTATGGACCGTTCATTACTTGAAGGTGACCCCTTCTGTATTATCGAAGGGATGATGATAGCTGCATATGCAATTGGTTGCGATTTTGGTTATGTTTACGTACGCGCAGAGTATCCGCTGGCCGTGCAACGCCTTCAGCACGCCATAGATGTCTGCTATGAACAGGGTTATTTGGGTCAGAACATTAAAGGTTGGGGCCTGAATTTTGATATGCGTATAAAAATGGGTGCTGGTGCTTTTGTTTGCGGCGAAGAAACAGCTTTGATGGCTTCTATAGAAGGCCACCGCGGCATGAGTCGCCCACGTCCTCCGTTTCCGGCAGTACGCGGTTTGTGGGGTTATCCTACTAACATTAATAACGTTGAAACTTTCGGCAATGTTCGTCATATCATAAACAAAGGTTCAGCTTGGTATGCATCATTAGGAACTGAGACAACCAAAGGCACTAAAATCTTCGCCGTTACAGGCAAGGTTAAGCATACTGGTCTAGTTGAAGTCCCTGCTGGTATGAAGATCCGTGAGGTTATTTATGATGTCTGTGGTGGCATCGCGAATAACCGTAAATTTAAGGCAGTTCAGGCAGGTGGCCCTTCTGGTGGTTGTATACCAGCGGATATTCTGGATACTCCGGTTGATTATGATTCGCTGATTAAAGCAGGTGCTATGATGGGTTCAGGTGGTTTGGTCGTCATGGACGAAACCACATGCATGGTTGACGTATCTCGTTTCTTTCTCAACTTCACGAGAATGGAGTCTTGCGGTAAGTGCGTTCCCTGTCGTATAGGTCTTAAGGTTATGCTGGATATTCTTGAACGTATTACCGAGGGACGTGGTGAGATGACAGACATCGAAACCCTTCAGGATTTGGGGGTCGCCATCAAGAAAGCATCTTTATGCGGCCTCGGTCAGACTGCACCAAATCCGATTCTCTCCACAATTAATTACTTCAGAGAAGAATATGAGGCCCATATAAAAGACAAACGGTGCCCTTCAAATTGCTGTAAGGAATTACTCCTTTGGCAGGTTGTGGAGGACAAGTGTGTTAAGTGTGGAGCCTGTCTGAAAGCCTGCCCGGTAGATGCTATCGTATGGGAAAAAGGTCAGATAGCTTATTTGGACAAGGAAAAGTGTACCAAATGTAAGTCCTGCTACGACGCCTGCCGTTTTATGGCGATTGAATAATCAAACCAGCTGAATTACGGTCAAACTCACTGAGCAGAGGTTGAGATGGTAAATCTGACGATTGACGACAAGCAGGTCACAGCACCTAAAAATGCCACTATTTATGATGCTGCCAAGCTTAATGGGATAAAAATCCCGATATTATGTCATGACAGTAAACTGAAGCCATTCGGCGCCTGCCGCATGTGTCTGGTAGAAGTGGAACAGATGAAAGGGCGTCAAATACCCGCCTGTACCACCCCAATTACCGAAGGTATGATTATACGCACCGCTACTCCGGATATTATCAAGGCAAGAAAAATGGTATTGGAGTTGCTCCTGCTGAATCATCCCATTGATTGTCCAGTTTGCGATAAAGCCGGTGATTGCGATCTTCAGAACTTGACCTATGAATATGAGGTCAATGCCAATCGCTTTGCTGATGCAAAATTTAATCATGTAATTGATTACAATAATCCACTTATTGAACGGGATATGAATCGATGCGTTCTATGTGGTAAGTGTGCTCGCATATGTGATGAAATAGTTTCTTTCGGTGCTCTAACATTTATGGACCGTGGAATTGAAACCAAGATCGCATGCGAGTTTGAAGCACCGTTAAATTGTGAATTCTGTGGATCGTGTGTATCCGTATGTCCAGTAGGTTCATTGCTGGCACGGCCATTCAAGTTCAAAGCTCGTTTTTGGGCGCTCACGAATCAGAAAACTGTCTGCAGTTACTGTGGGACAGGTTGTAACCTAACTTTGGGTGTCAAAGACAATAAGGTACTGACAACAGTTTATGATGAGAATCAGGGATTCCATAAAGGACAACTTTGTTGCCGTGGACGCTTCGGATACCAGTTCATAAACAGTGAAAGACGTCTGACCACACCGCTGGTACGTAAAAATGGTACATTGGTAGAGACGACTTGGGATGAGGCTATTGAGGTTATTGCTGCAAAAATGAAAACAGCAGGTGCTTCAACAGCTGCTTTGGCAACCCCTCGTATAACCAATGAAGAACTGATTTTGTTCAAAGAATTGATGGAGACGGTCGGATCCAATAATTATGATCATTCCGCCGGTTATGCCCACGCGGCCTTGACGAAAGGATTTGTTCAAAGTCTTGGTGTTGCGGCATCGCCAGCCTCCATATTGGATGTACAAAAGACTGATTTGCTGCTGGTAATCAAAACTGATACCTATGAGACACATCCCGTTGTCGGTTTTGAAATCAATATGGCAGTGAAGAACAAAGAGGTAAAATTAAACATACTATCAGATAAGCGCGGTAAGCTGTCCAAGTTGCCGAATGCCAAAACACTGATACATGTGCCTGGTACAGAAATAGCTGTTATAAATGCTCTTGCAAAAGTCATCGTTGACGAAAAATTAGCTGATGGTACAGCCGCTTCAGTACCTGGTTTTGCAGAACTTGAAAAGGCGCTTGCCGCTTTCACCCCTGATGCTGTTGCCGCTCAGTGCGGTTTGACAGCAGCAGATATTAAACAGCTTGCAACTGATTACGCCAAAGCAGAGAAGGCCCTGATTCTTTTCCCAGTGGGACTTCCTTATCCGGGGCACAATGAAGATCTTGCCAGCGCATTGGCTAACTTGGCAATCTTGACCGGTAAATTGGGCAAAGAAGGCTGTGGTGTGCTCTGTATGGCTGAGAAAAATAACAGCCAGGGCGCAGTAGATATGGGTTTCTACTCCACGGCGGGTATGGATGCTGGCAAAATTATTGATGGTTGCGCTAGCGGGTCTGTAAAAACGCTATTTATTGCAGGAGAGAATCCAGTTGTTTCATATCCTGATCATACAAAGATCGCTGCTGCTTTAGACAAAGTTGATTTTCTGGTTGTGGCTGATTTGTTTATGACTGAGACAGCTGCCATGGCAGATGTGGTCCTGCCGGCATGTTCTTTTGCAGAAAAAGAAGGAACATTCACTAGTGTTGATCGCCGTGTGCAGCACATTAAGCCAGCTATCCGCAAGATTGGTCAGTGTCGCTCCGACTTCGAGATATTTGGGGCACTGATCACCAAGCTTGGCGGCAAGCCGTCAGCAACCCCTGCCAAAACGTTTGAAGCTATAAGCTCATCTGTTGCAGGTTACGCTGGTATGAGTTATGCCAGTCTAGGCGAAACAGGTGCTTATGCTGCTGTTTCTGTCAAACCGTCATTTGTAGTACCAAAGACAATGAGCTTGGCTAGTGAATCCGGCAAACTGGCTTTGGTAACAGGAAGTGCTCTGTATCACAGCGGAACTATGTCTCAATATGGCGAAGGCCCAATGTATGTGTGTCCAGAGGGCTATGTAGAGCTTTCGCGTAATGATGCAAGTAAGATGAAAATTGCTGAAAATGATCTTGTTATTGTCACTTCCAGTAAGGGCAGTATAAAGCTCAAGGCGAAGATCAGTATGAGGATGCCGCAAGGCGTATTGTTTGCTCCATACCATTTTTCCGAAACATCTATTAACCGCATCTGCTCCGGTGCACCAGTTACCTGGGTTTCACTGTCTAAGTAAGTTAGCGTTAACATAAACAAGAACTATTTCATAAAACAGGAAAGAGGGTCAGATGGGAATCGAGATTTTAGGACTGCCGATGATGTACTACATCGCCATGGTTGCCAAGGTCTTGGTAGCGTTTCTCTTCGTGCTGCTGACCGTGGCCTATGCCACTTATGCTGAACGCAAGATAATTGGTCACATGCAGGTCCGACTTGGACCCATGCGGACCGGCTGGCATGGTTTACTACAGCCGATTGCAGATGGGTTGAAACTCTTCTTCAAGGAAGAGATAATCCCTTCACAAGCAAGTACTTTCGCCTTTCTTATCGCACCAGTCATTGCTCTTGTACCTGCTTTCATGACTTTTGCAGTAATCCCATTCGGCGGTGTCATTGAGGTAGCGGGTTATAAAATTCCGCTTCAGGTAGCAAGTTATATCGATGTCGCCAGCGGTAAGGTCTACGATGTAAACGTAGGTGTGCTCTATATACTTGCCATGTCTTCCTTGGGTGTATATGGCATTGTGTTGGCTGGTTGGGCATCCAATAGCAAGTACTCTTTGATGGGGGGACTGCGTGCATCTGCTCAGCTGATTTCTTATGAACTCTCTGCCGGCTTGGCTATAGTTTCTGTATTCATGCTCTCGCAGACCCTGTCGCTAAACGAGATAGTCAATCAACAATCATCATTCAATGGTTTGGGATGGTACATTTTTAAACAACCTTTGGCAGCTTTCTTATTCTTCATATGTTCCATTGCCGAGATCAACCGTACTCCATTCGACTTACCAGAAGCAGAGACAGAGCTAGTATCCGGCTTCTGCACTGAGTACTCAAGTATGAAATACGCTATGTTCTTTATGGCTGAATATGCCAACATGATTACGGTGTGCGCATTAACAACCACTTTGTTCCTGGGTGGCTGGAATGGACCTTTTGCTACAGTCTTCCCTTTGCTTGGTCTCGTTTATTTTGTGGCAAAAGTATACTTCCTGATTTTCTTCTGCATGTGGATTCGCGCTACTTTACCTCGATATCGTTATGATCAGCTGATGCATTTGGGTTGGAAAGTACTTCTGCCAATTTCGTTGGTGAATATCGTGGTAACAGGGATTATCGGTTACTTTATTAAATAACATCTTAGAGACACGCAATTCCAAGAACGAGGATGGACACATGAATCCGATTACCCCGATAGTACACGGTCTGAAAATTACTTTAAGTCACCTTTTCATGAAACCGGTCACACTTCAGTATCCTGATGAGCGGCCCAAGGTGGCAGAACGTTTCAGAGGTCTACATGCCCTTAAGGTGTCGCACAATAACGCCAAGTGTGTAGCTTGCTATCTTTGCCCTACTGTATGTCCGGCTAAATGCATTACGGTTGAAGCAGGTGAGGATGCAAACCATAATAAGTATGCTGCAAAGTACGAGATTGATATGTTGCGCTGTATATTCTGTGGTTATTGCGTCGAAGCCTGTCCAGTAGATGCTATCAAAATGACCGGTGAATTCGAGCTGGCTAATTACAGTCGAGATAATTTCATCTACACCAAAGAAAGACTTTTAGAAAAGTAAATAAAGGAGCAGTGCATGGAAACCCTTTTCTTCGCAATCATCACACTGGTGGCCATAGTGTCAGCGATCCTTGTGATCTCCTGCAAGAATCCAATTAACAGTGCTCTTGCGCTTGTTATGACTTTTTTCTGCTTGGCAACCTATTATGTAATGCTGGATGCTCCATTTATGGCTGCCATACAGGTAATGGTTTACGCAGGTGCCATTATGGTTCTGATAGTCTTTACCATCATGCTGCTCAATATTAGAGTTGATGCGACAAAAAAGCATTCTCACAAAATATTACTCGGTTCGATTATCGGTTTTTTTACGCTGATAAATACTGTTTATATCTTGATGAAGAGTCATGCTGCAGCTCCTACTGGCCCATTTACTGGTGATATGATTAAACAGATAGGCCATACAGAACTGATCGGTCAGGAGATGTTCACCAAATTTCTTCTACCCTTCGAGATCACTTCCATACTTCTTTTAGTCGCCATCGTTGGGGCAGTTATTCTCGCGAAGAAAAAACTCTAGATTGAGGGAACTATAAATGGAAAACCTGAATAGTTATCTAACCGTCAGCGCAATACTCTTCTCTATTGGAACCATTGGTGTACTTACTAGAAAAAACGCAATTGTCATTTTCATGTGCATAGAGTTGATGCTAAATGCCGTAAATCTGACTTTTATTGCTCTCTCCCGTTATTTGGGAAATCTAGATGGTCAGGTTTTTGTATTTTTTGTTATGACTGTTGCCGCTGCAGAAGCTGCTGTCGGACTTGCTTTAATGATTGCTTTCTATAACAACAAAGAATCTATTGATGTGGAAGATGTTAATATGTTGAAGTGGTAAATTTGGGTAGAAACACTTTGATAGATAACGTTTAATTGATTGAATAAAGGAGTCTTACATGTTTGACAACGTATGGCTGATCCCACTATTCCCCCTGCTTGGCTTCCTGATAAATGGCCTACTGGGGAAAAAGATCAAGAACGAGACTGTCATTGGTGGCATAGGCGCGTTTGCCGTACTTTGCTCGTTCGCTGTCTCCTGCATGACCATACTCAAGCTCCTGTCATTACCTGGAGAAGAGCGATTAGCGAATGTCAAGGTGTTTACCTGGATGACTTGTGGTAATTTCAATGCTGACATTGCTTTTTTGATTGATCCACTGTCTTGCGTGATGATCATGATTGTGACCGGTGTCGGCTTCTTGATTCATATCTACTCCATCGGCTATATGCACGGTGAAGAAGGCTTCTACCGCTTCTTTGCTTATCTTAACCTGTTCATGTTTTCCATGTTGCTGCTGGTATTAGGTAACAATCTCCTTCTTATGTTTGTTGGCTGGGAGGGTGTTGGCCTTTGTTCCTACCTGCTGATTGGATACTACTTCCATAAGAAGTCGGCTGGCGATGCTGGCAAGAAAGCCTTTGTTATGAACCGCGTTGGCGACTTCGGCTTTCTGTTAGGTGCCTTCACACTCTATTGGTTCATGGGTCACAATTTCAACGTTTGGACCATTCAGTTTACTGAACTCGGCAAAAACGCTCACTTGCTTCCTACTGGTGGTGTAGTAACAGTAATTACACTCTGCTTTTTCTTAGGTGCAACAGGTAAATCCGCACAGATTCCACTCTATACCTGGTTGCCTGACGCAATGGAAGGTCCGACACCGGTATCTGCCTTGATTCATGCTGCCACAATGGTTACCGCAGGTGTCTATATGATCGGACGTATGAACTTCCTGTTCATACGCTCCCCGGAAACTCTCATGGTAATCGCAGTAATCGGTGCGTGTACGGCATTATTTGCTGCCACAATCGGTACGGCACAAAACGATATTAAACGTGTTCTTGCTTATTCGACAGTATCACAATTAGGTTACATGTTTCTTGCAATGGGGAGTGGTGCATTTGCTGCTGGTATATTCCACCTTATGACTCATGCATTCTTCAAAGCTTGTCTGTTCCTTGGCTCCGGTGCAGTTATTCACTCCATGCATCACGCGTTGCATCATGTTCATTCCCATGATGATGCTCAGGATATGAGAAACATGGGTGGACTTAAATCCAAGATGCCTCTGACGTTTCTGACCTTCCTCCTTGCGACTATCGCAATTGCCGGTATCCCAGGATTTTCAGGATTCTTCTCAAAGGATGAGATTTTGTGGCAGGCTTTTGCAAATCCTCACCATGGACAGTTGAACTATCTTCTTTGGGGTATGGGCGCAGTTGCTGCCGGTTTAACCGCATTCTACATGTTCCGTTTGGTCTTCATGACATTCTTTGGTGAATGCCGAATTACACCTAAAGCAAAAGATCATCTTCATGAATCACCGATGGTGATAGTCATCCCCTTGATTGTGTTGGCAGGCTTGTCAGTAGTTGGTGGCTATATAGGCATTCCGAAGTTGCTTGGTGATTTGTTCGGTGGAATACCAAACTACTTTGAACACTATCTTGAGCCGGTATTCAGGCTTTCAGAGGAGTATATGGCAGAACACGCAGCCCATGGTGTTGCCCATCACAGTGTGGCTTTAGAGTGGGGCCTTATGGGGACATCGGTTGTGATTGCTTTGATCGGTATCGGGATTGCCTTTGCACTCTATGTTGTCAATACGAGTATACCAGCTAAGTTCACTGCGACATTCCCTGCCTTGCATCGCGCGGTTTATAACAAATGGTATATTGATGAACTGTATGACTATGTTTTTGTTAATCCCTGTAAGGCGCTCGGTCGTTTCCTCTGGAAAGGGTTCGATGTCGTGGTTGTTGATGGAGTTGTAAATGGTGTTGCAAAAGTAGTTATGTCTTTCGGCGGTATCATTCGTTATATGCAATCCGGTTTTGTTTATGATTATTCCTGGAGCATGGCCTTTGGTGTGGTAGTAATCCTTGGCTACTATCTTTTCAAGTAACGATACTCAGCATTTTGTATAAAGGAGCACGAATTCATGAGTAACCTACTGAGCCTGACGACATTCCTGCCAATACTGGGTGTCCTGATGCTGCTGTTCATCCCCAAGGACAGTAAATCGGTACTAAGAAGCGTAACATTTGTTGTAACGGTGGTGACTTTCATCGCATCGCTTCCGGTACTAATCGGATTTCAGAACAATGCTGATTTTCAGTTTGTTGAGAATGTACCTTGGATCGCAGCCGGTCCCTTTGCAATGCGCTACAACATAGGTATTGACGGAATCAGCCTCTGGTTGGTCATCTTAACTACCTTTATCATGCCGATTGCAGTGCTCTCGACCTGGACTGCTGTTGAAGAGAAAGTAAAAGAATACATGATATGCCTTCTCTTGCTGGAAACCGGCATGCTGGGCGCGTTCATATCATTGGATCTCTTTCTTTTCTACATCTTCTGGGAAGTTATGCTGATTCCGATGTACTTCATAATCGGCATCTGGGGCGGCAAGAACAAGATTTATGCTGCTATCAAGTTCTTCGTATACACCATGGCTGGCTCTGTTCTTATGTTGGTGGCCCTGATCTTCCTGTACTTCAAGGGAACAGCTGCCGGGATGACCGATTTCAGTTTACTACATTTTTATGATCTGCGTCTTGATCCAGCCACACAGACCTGGTTGTTCCTTGCTTTTGCATTTTCTTTCGCCATCAAGGTTCCAATGTTTCCATTGCACACTTGGTTGCCGGATGCACATACTGAGGCACCTACTGCCGGATCTGTAATTCTTGCAGCAATACTACTGAAAATGGGTACTTATGGTTATGTGCGCTTCGCCATGCCGTTATTTCCTGATGCAGCCCATCGTTTCACTCCTCTTATTGCAACCCTTGCCGTAATAGGTATTATTTATGCCGCTCTTGTAGCTATGGTTCAAGAAGATGTTAAAAAACTCGTTGCTTATTCATCAGTCGCACATCTTGGTTTTGTAATGCTGGGGCTCTTCGCCTTTAACGAACAGGGGATCACTGGCGGCATGTTGCAAATGCTCAATCATGGTGTTTCTACCGGCGCATTGTTCCTTATCGTTGGCTTTATTTACGAAAGACGCCACACTCGTTTGATAACGGACTTCGGTGGTTTGTCTAAGCAGATGCCTATTTTTGCAACGATATTCATGATTGTTACATTGTCGTCAATCGGCTTGCCGGGTACCAATGGTTTCGTTGGTGAGTTCATGGTGCTTCTTGGTGCCTTTGAAAGTGAAATTCGCTGGTATACAGTAATTGCCACTAGCGGTGTTATTCTCTCTGCTGTCTACATGTTGTGGATGTTTCAAAGGGTTATGTTCGGCGAATTGGATAATCCAAAAAATCAAAAACTTCTCGATTTAAATGCTCGTGAGATAGGCATCATGCTACCATTGATAGCGCTGATCTTCATCATGGGCGTGTATCCGAATCCATTCATAGAGAAGATGCAACCTGCAATCAACAAGCTTATTGCTCAGACCAAAACTTCAAGCGTGACAGCACAACTGCCTGTAGATCAAGTTCTGCCCGCAGGCCACCCAGTGGTTGCACCTGCACCTGAACAAAACCCAGCAGCAGAACAACAGAATGTCCCTGCTGAGGAAGCCACACCAGCTGTAATTAATCCCCACGATGCGAAGTAAAACACGAGTCAATCCGACCGGAGGATATATTAGATGGACATGATTACTATTCCAGCCGTCAACATGACCCCGATTATGCCTGAAATTTTTCTTTCCGTGCTAGCCATGGCGTTACTACTTATTAACGTCTTTGTACCTAGCGGTCAGAAGTCCTACATTGGGTATATCAGTTTTATCGGCGTGATTGCAGCGGCGGTATTGGTTGGAACTGGCTGGGGCATGCATGTAGAGAGCTTTAACGGTGCTGTTGTTCAAGACAATTTTGCCTCTTTTTTCAAGATGATTTTCTTGCTTGCCGCTGGTCTGGCGATATTAATATCTGACCAGTACATGGTGCGCGAAGAATGCAACCATGGCGAGCTTTACCCCCTGATACTTTTCACGGTTGTGGGGATGATGTTGATGGCTGCAGGAACAGATTTAATGACTATATTCCTCGGCTTGGAGGTCATGTCTGTATCACTATATGTTCTGGCTGGGTTTAATAGAGAAAACCGCAAGTCTAATGAAGCAGGTCTCAAATATTTCCTTTTGGGCGCTTTTTCTACCGGTTTCCTTCTTTATGGCATGGCACTTACCTATGGTGCTACTGGATCGACTCGGATTGCCGATATAGCCACCTTTGCCGCGCAACAAAGTTTGCCTTCGTCAAATGTGATGCTTTTGGCTGGCATGCTTCTGATGATTACCGGTTTTGCTTTCAAAGTTGCTGCTGCACCTTTTCACATGTGGACACCTGATGTTTACGAAGGTGCCCCGACACCGATGACCGCTTTCATGTCTGCCGGTCCCAAGGCAGCTGGTTTTGCTGCGGCGCTTAGAATACTCCTTGTGTCTTTTTCAACCATGCAGGCAGATTGGAGTCAATTGTTCTGGGTTCTGGCTGTGCTTACAATGACTGTTGGCAATATTACTGCCCTTCGTCAAGATAATATTAAACGCATGTTGGCATATTCCTCCATTGCTCATGCCGGTTATTGCCTTGTTGGTTTTACAGCAGGTAACCCAACAGGTACAGCGGGTATAATGTTCTATATGCTTTCCTATACGTTCATGAATATCGGGGCATTTGCAATAATCGTCCTTGTTGGTAAAAAGGGTGAACCCAATGGTAATGTAATGGATTTTGCGGGTTTCGGCTTTAAGCATCCGGCTCTTGCCGTAGCAATGTCCATATTCCTTTTCTCTTTGGCTGGTATGCCGCCAACCGCCGGTTTTATCGGTAAGTTCTATCTCTTTTCTGGTGCAATTCAGAAGGGTTATATCTGGCTGGCAGTCATTGGTGTCTTGAATAGTGCTGCATCGGTATATTATTACCTTCGCGTGATGGTTTATATGTATATGAAGGAGCCAACAGAAGAATTCGACTGGCTGCAGGTTTCTGCCCCGATTGCGTTATCACTTCTTATTTCAGTAACCGGTACCTTGGTGCTGGGAGTTGTCCCTTCGATCGTACTTCAGTACGCTCAAGAGGCAATAAAGCTAATATAGCTATATTAATTTATGAGATGTAAAAGGCGACCTTTTAACAGGTCGCCTTTTTTTTGGGAATTTTGGATGTTTGTTTGATGTGAAAATAGCTGGCAGCTTATTAATATTATTTGTTACTTAGGTTGATGCATGCGCTGTAAAGTAGAGTCAATGAAAAATAGGGGTTTTCTCCTGTATGAGCACGAAAGGAGAAACTATCAGCATGGAAAATTTCTTGTGCTGGTCTTCATCCCATTTATGAATCTGAGCTTCAGAAGGTTTACTGATCCTGCCCGATAGGATCCATTGCTCTATGGCATCGGCATCGTCACCAGATACTTTCATAGCTGCATCAGCCAGATCAAGGTCATCCTCAACCAGAATGAGACCTCCACGTACTAGATGGGATTTTAGCCATCCCCATTCTGCTTCGTCTATCGAAAGCATCAAATCCTCTTTTTTTGTGCTCATTTGAAAAAACCTTTCTCAACACATTTCTCTCTGACAGCCAACACTGTGTCAATGGCAGATTTCTGCTCGGCGGACATACTATCGTAACCAAGTTTATCCTTAGGGGTAACTAAAATATGTATGTATGTTTCAAAATTTACACTGGGCGGCAGGTTGTCGGAAACACACTTACAAAAAGATTTTCGGTCAACGGCTTTTAAACACTGTGTTTCTTTCTCTGCCGAAATGTCCTGTTGTGCCTTGATTGCCTTTAACTCTTGGATTTGTTGTTCTAGACGATTAATTTTATCCATTAAATCGTCTTGCGCGGCATGACTTGTGGACGTTACAAACAATATAGCTGCTGAAACTAATAAACGTAGCTTGTGTTTCATAAAATACCCCCTGAGTGAATGATTGGTTAACAAGAACCTTGGCCTAGATAAAAATAAAAAAAGCTTTGAAAAACATTCTTTCATCAATGCAGAGCCTGATCGGCAATGGTCTGTATGGCCTCATAGACAACACAGTCGTATTTGTCCTGGCTGATTGCCAGGGCAATGGAAGGAATCTTCAGAAGCGATTTTACAAAGCCGAAACAGAGATCGCGCGGCAGGACAGCAATATAGGCTATCAGGCTCTGCTCCTGTTCGGCCGTAAGCGTCGGCGACGCGTGTAAGGTAGTGACTAGGTCGTTAATAGTAGCGGCCTGGACATCGTCACGCTGATGTTTTGCTTGCCATGAAATGTTATCCCAGCTATTTAGTATCTCTGCGGCAGTTAGCGGCCGATGACGGTTATCGGCAAGCCAGCGCATAAACATGATTGCCGCCTCCTGACCAACAATACCGGAGTAAACCTCCATTTCAAGGTTGCCAGGAAAATGGCAGCTTTTTCGCAAAATACTGATCATCTCCCAGGCGCGTTCAGTTGGTTCAACTTGCAGGTCCATGGCTGCAGACTGTTTAGCCAGCAGACTGTTATTGGACGCTAGAAATTGTCTTACGCCAATATCCAGGTTCCTTGCAGACGCATAGCGTGCCCAGCATTCATGGTCGCTTTCCACAAAGAGCATCACCATTCGGTCTATAAGAGCACGATCAAGGGTTGCCACTTGATAAGTGCCATCTGGCGGGTTGATGGTCACGACAACCCTGTGGCGGGAAGAAAGGGTGTGAGTATGTAGTGCCCGCGGCTGCCCCTCGGTTGGCGGTTCAACAAACTGAAAGATGGCCTGCAATGTGTCTTCCTGTTGGGCGCGATTAAGTTCATCGCAATGAATGACGGTAGGCGGCATATTGTCGGAAGGCCACCAAGAAGGTCGTGACCAGTGCATAACATCTTCGTTGCGGAATGGAATCCCGACCAAATCGCCAACTTCCATCTGCCCCAGGCGCAGTGAAACATAATTCCAGTTTTCATCGCGACAAACCTGTATAATGCCAGCTGTCTTGCCGACACCGCGGTGCCCTACCACGCAAGGTGTAAGGTCGGTCTTAGACAGAATTTCGCCCAGGACCAGTTTCATCTGCTCTATGTTCACGAGGTGAATCCTCCACAGTATTTTTGTTAACCGTTGCAAGAAGTTCAATACAATTGTGATGATAGTTCGCAAAGATACCGGAAAAGTAGTTTCCGACATCAAGGAATATTATGTTACGCATTCTGTCAGGCGGATGATAACCGTAAATCATTTTGCGCACAAGACGCAAAAGTTTCATTTTTGCTGCTGACAAGTATATGCATTACTACACAGTGCGTTAAAAATATGATATATAGGAAAAAACTCATATTGTGGTCTGATTATGACATACAAGAGTACTGCTTTGAATAGAATGCTGTTACTGATAGTGTGCCGGTATGAATAATTGACAGATTGATCAGGTATGTTTGGGTGGTGCGCTTCTCAAGGATAATGTGGTCGAAGTGCGGGTGTTAATGGGGGAGGTAAGGTTGGTTGAACATTGGCGGCGTCCGGCATACACTGTAAAATCGGTCTTGCTTCTGGCTATTCTGGTTGCTGCTGGTTTTGTCGGTAATTATTTCGCTCCAGGCCTGTTCACGGGATTCAATTTTCTTTTTGGCAGCATCCCCGTGTTGCTGGCAGTCCATATCTTTGGGGTCAGGTGGGGCTTTGTGGCAGGGTTGGTGGCATCATCATGGACCATTGTCCTGTTTGGCCACCCATATGCCATGGTTTGGCTCTGTTGCGAGCCGCTGTTTGTCGGTTGGCTGCTGTCAAAATCCAGATTGCGAAACATTTTTCTCTGCGACGCGCTCTATTGGCCATTGTTGGGTGCGCCGCTCATATGGATATTTTTTCAATATGTCATGCACGTGTCGATTCTTGGCACTATTGCAGCCATGTTGATGTACTGGGTGATCGGCATCACCAATGCCCTGATTGCCAGCCTATTGCTGACCTATCTCCCACGGCTTTCCACGGCTGGCGAGCAAGAAACCCAGCGTTCCATACCAATTCACCTGTTGATCTTCAACCTGCTGATGGCCATCGTAGTATTCCCCTCTGTCATAGTAATGATCCTGAACGGCAAGGATGCCGAACAACGCCATTTAGACGAAATGCTGGGTTCTATAGATGACAGTTCGCGTATTGCGCTCTATGAGACGAAATTAAAGCTGCAAAAACAGCAGGCGGTCCTGAGCGAATTGATGCACCTATCTGAACAACTTGAAGTCAAGGCCTCGGGAGAGCAATTCAACCACTTGCAAATGGCAGTCGAGCTGTTGCAGAAATCATATGCAGATTTTCAGGCAATCTACGTGGGTGATGTGAACGGGAATTCTATAGCCCGTTTCCCGTCCCGAGACAAGCATGGGCGTTCAATCATCAGGATGGATTACAGTGATCGCGAATATTTCAAGGTGCTCAAAGAGACACATTCTCCAGTGATCAGCAATATGTTAGTGACGCGGGGCGCCCCTGCAATCCCAGGCGTGGTAATCGCAATGCCTATCTTATCAAATGGTTCTTTGCAGGGGTATGCCGCAGCCAGTGTCAAAACCGATGTTTTCAGGGATATCCTGTTGAAGGCCCGTATCAACCCACAGCACCTGCTAACATTAGTTGATGGCACCGGCAAAGTCATTGCCAGTACCAATAATGCACTTGCGCCATTGGATACATTTGCCAGCTGTGCCAAAGGAACCATGACCAGGGTCACCTCCGGCAGTATCTACCGCTGCATGCCTAATCAGACCGCTCTCATGCCACTCTGGCAACGTGCTCAAAAATCTAGCTATATCCTCACGTCTCCCTTGGCAAATGAAACGTCTTGGAGCATCTCGGTGGAAACGCCATTCGGGCCGTATCAGCGTCTCTTGTTCAAAGAGCACATCAAGTCGCTGTTGACGGTGCTGAGTCTGAATATGCTTGCCCTTGTGACTTCGTTATCCATCACGCGGCGCCTTACCGCTCCGTTGCGAAGATTGTCACAGGTCACTACGGATCTTCCCGACAGGTTGCTGCATGAAAATGTCAAGGCTTGGCCTAAAAGCAGGGTAACAGAGATCGACCAGCTGATTGACAACTTCAGGGTCATGTCAGCTGCCTTAAGGCAGAAGTTTCAGGAAATCACCCAGGTTAACGAAAATCTCGAGTTGCGTGTCGAGGAGCGAACTAAGGAAATTACCCTGGCCAATGAGGAATTGCAGAGGGAGATTGCCGAGCGCAAGTTGACTGAGCGTCAGCGCGATTATCTGACCGATGAATTGGTCAGCCACGTACAATTTCTACAGACGTTGATCAATACCATGCCCAACCCGGTCTACTACAAGGATCTGGCAGGACGTTACCAAGGATGTAACCGTGCCTTTGAGGAATGTTTGGGGATTTCACGATTGGAAATCGTCGGGAAATCAGTCAATGACCTGTTTCCTCCCACGATGGCCTGGGAGTATGATAAATCCGACCAGGAACTATTTAAGCGGCCCGGCGTACAGGTATGTGAAAGCCAGATGCATTTTGCCGATGGACAGCCCCATGCCGTAATCTTCTACAAGGCTACTTATCAGGACATACAAGGCCAAACCGCGGGGTTGGTGGGAACCATAGTCGATATCTCGGAACGCAAGAAAGCCGAGACCGAGCGGGACCACCTAATGGTGGAGCTGAAACAGAAAAACAAGGAGCTGGAAGGAATTGTCTATGTTGCCTCCCATGACCTGCGCTCCCCGTTGGTAAATGTCCAGGGATTCAGTCGCAAATTGGGCAAGAGCTGCAGTGATCTCATCAAAATCATGGCTGATCTCGAAATGGATGAGGCCACACGTGCCATGGTAGAATCGATTGCCAGCGAGAACATACCCAAGGCACTCAAATATATCACCGGAAGCGTCGAAAAGATGGATGGCTTGCTGAGCGGCCTATTGCGGTTATCCCGGTTGGGCAGGGCGGCAATATGTTTTGACACCATCGACATGAACGCGATTTTGGCAAAAATTGTCGCTTCTATGACCTATCAGATCGAAACAGCTGGTGCACGGGTCGAAGTGGGGCGATTGGGCCCTTGCCTGGCCGATGGGGAGCAGGTGACCCAGATATTCAGCAACTTGCTGGACAATGCCGTCAAATACCGTTCTCCGGAACGGCCACTGTTCGTCAAGGTCTCCAGCGAGGAATTTCCCGAGGGCATTCGATATTGTGTCGAGGACAACGGCATTGGCATACCACGCGATCAGCAGGACAAGATATGGGAGGTGTTTCAGCGGCTGAATCCCTATGAGACCCAGGGGGAAGGGCTGGGGCTTACCTTGGCACGCCGCATTGTTGACCGATTGGGCGGCTCCATCTGGGTTGAATCGGAAATCGGCATAGAGTGCCGCTTCTACGTGGTCTTGCCCAAGCCGTATGTCCCGGACTAGTTCGAGGTGGCAATATGGTTTTTGAATATTTTAATTGACACTCGGCAATCTGGCTGAAATTGAGATTGATCCGGGATGCCGATAACAGTATGATTCGAACGGGAGAAATCTTATATGGAAAATGGCTTGAAAAAAGAGGTAACAATCCTCATTGCCGAGGATGACGATGGACATGCCGAACTCATAATCGACAATTTAAGGGAATCCGGGGTAAATAACCCGATTATCCGCTTTGCCGACGGACGGGAAGCGCTGGATTTCTTTTTTGCCCAACCAGTCGGCGCTGCTCCCCGGCGCGAACCGGGGCGTGCCTACATGCTGCTTCTGGACATACGTATGCCCAAGGTGGACGGCGTCGAGGTGCTCAGGCAGCTCAAGGAGGATCCCGAGTTGAAGAACATGCCGATAATCATGTTGACTACTACCGATGATCCTCGGGAAATACGCAATTGTTACGCTTTGGGATGCAGCTGTTATGTTACCAAGCCGGTTGACTACCAGAAATTCTCCGAGATGCTGACCAGGCTCGGCCTGTTTCTGTTGGTTGTGCAGGTGCCGGATCTACATACGATCTGACGGTTAATTAATCTCTTTCGGAGGGATGACGATATGTGCGGAATTGTAGGATACATAGGTGGACAGGAAGCCACGCCCGTTATACTTGAAGGTCTTAAAAAACTGGAGTACCGGGGTTATGACTCGGCCGGTATTGCCACGCTTTCAGCAGGAGAGGCCGCCATCAGGCGCAGTCAAGGCAAGTTGGTAAACCTTGAAAACCTGTTGCGGGAGCAACCATTGAGCGGTTCTATCGGCATTGGCCACACCCGTTGGGCTACCCATGGCAGACCCTCGGAGATCAATGCCCACCCCCATAAGGCCGGTTCTGTGGTGGTGGTACATAATGGGATTATCGAAAACTATTTGCAGCTCAAGGATCTGCTTGTACAGGAAGGGCACATTTTCAAGAGTGAAACCGATACCGAGGTAATCTCGCACCTGGTGGAGGAAAAGCTCAAGTGTGAAACCGACTTTGCCAAGGCGGTCCAGCTGGCTTTGGCGGAACTACGTGGTGCCTACGCAGTCTGTATTCTCAATGACCAACAGCCGGACACCCTGATTGCCGCCAAGCTCGGTTCACCCATGGTGGTAGGTCTGGGGCAGGGCGAATTCCTGGTTGCCTCCGATATACCGGCGATTCTGGCGCATACTCGGGACATGGTATTTATGGAGGATGGCGAGATGGTGGTTTTTCGCGCAGGCAAGGCGGTATTTTCCACCATTAGCGGCACCTTGCTCGACAAGAAACCACGCCATATCGACTGGTCGCCGCTCATGGCGGAAAAAGGCGGCTACAAGCACTTCATGCTCAAGGAGATCCACGAACAGCCCAGGGCCGTGCGCGACACCATCGCCGGCCGACTGCTGGAAGGGGAAGGGGACGTCTACCTGGAAGATCTCCCCTTCAGCGATCGGCAACTGGCAGGCGTGAAGCGGATGATCATCGTGGCTTGCGGTACCTCCTGGCATGCCGCGCTGGTGGGCAAGTTTTTTATCGAAGGACACTGCCGCATCCCTGTAGAGGTCGATATCGCTTCCGAGTTCCGCTATCGCGATCCGGTGGTGGACGAGCACACCCTGGTAATGGTCATCTCCCAGTCAGGCGAAACCGCCGATACCCTGGCTGCCCTGCGTGAGGCCAAGTCTCGCGGTGCCATGAACATGGCAATCTGCAATGTGGTGGATTCGTCCATCGCCCGTGAATCCAGCGGCGTGATCTACACCCATGCTGGTCCCGAGATCGGTGTGGCTTCTACAAAGGCATTTGTCACCCAACTGACAGCTCTCTACCTGTTCACCATCCGCCTCGGGCGCGCTGCTTGCACCATAGACTCCCATTCGGGGCAACGGATGATCGCAGCCCTGAAAAATGCGCCGACCTTGCTGGAAGAGGTGCTCAAACTGAACGGCAGCACCGAGAAGATAGCCCGCAAATACATGAACGCCCGCGACTTCCTCTATCTGGGACGTGGCAAGAACTTCCCCATTGCCCTGGAAGGAGCCCTAAAGCTCAAAGAGATATCCTATATCCACGCCGAAGGCTATCCGGCTGGCGAGATGAAGCACGGACCGATCGCCCTGATCGACGAAAATGTACCGGTGGTCATGCTGGTCCCCAGAAACAGCGCCTATGAAAAGACCCTCTCCAACATGGAAGAGGTCATTGCCCGCAGCGGGCGGGTAATTGCCCTTTGTACCGAGGGCGACGAAGAGGTCAGGGCCCGTGCCGAGGATACCATCGAAATACCCTCCATCGACGAGGACCTGGACCCGCTCCTGCTCTCGGTGCCGTTGCAGCTGTTGGCCTACCATATCGCCGTGCTCAAGGGAACCGATGTGGACCAACCCCGCAACCTGGCAAAATCAGTTACCGTGGAGTAGTCAGGATAGAAATGCCACAGGCAAAAATATAGTTGTTGAGTGGAAAGTAATGCTGTTGACTAAAAAAGGACTTATCTGTTGCCGGTTAAGTCCTTTTTTGCTGTCTTGGTGACGGTTGTTTCCGTTTGGCGAAAGAATCACCCAAAAATGTACGTCAGCCTGAATAGTTCAGCAACCACAAATTCACCGTGAGATACTACTGCTATGCCGTGATGCTCTCGGCTCCGGCCAGTCGCTGTCCGAGCTCAAATGCGCGTTTGCACTCAAGGGGTAATGCCTCCGTACGGCGCTGGGCCTTATGGATAGGGTCGAAGCTTTCGATCACCACCTTTGAATAATCGTCCACCTGGCAGGTGTCAAAAGCGCAGAGCGACTCGGCAGGTCCAAGGAGCAGCTGCATATAGCGCTCATTGGTCTTGAAGATCTGTTCGTACCCGAATTCCTTGCTCCGCTCTTCCGGGACATTCATGGTATAGATGAAGCCGGTCTTGATTTTCCTCGGGAACAGGGTGCCATAGGGCACCGTGTAGGTGAGATACGGAAACAGCAGGCGTTCGAGAAAACTGCGCGTTTCGCCGGTGACCGTGCCGAAGTAGATCGGTGAACCGATGACGAGGGCATCGGCGGCAGCGATCTTTTCCAGCACCGGTGCCAGATCATCGTTCATGACACATTTCCCGTAACTTTTTCCCCCTCGGGTCTTGCAGGCGAAACAGCTCGTGCACCCCTTGAAATCAAGGTCGTAGAGATGAAACAGTTCGGTTGCAGCACGCTGTGCTGCGGCCCCCTCCAGTGCCTTAGCCACCAGTGTGGCTGTGTTCCATTGTTTCCGCGGACTGCCGTTGATTCCGATGACGTTCATGTGAGTCTCCTTTGGTAACGGTTGGCTGTCGCTTGCCAATCAGAGGCCCGCGACAAAAAAAGTAATTCGATAAATTTCGAACAAACTATTTCGAAAATAATCGAACAACATTGCAATGTCAACCTCATTTCTATATTATGAAGCAAAAATGAGAGAGACCGTACATGACCAAGCATACAGAAATTCAGCAGCCTTTACGGGACGAGATTTCCTTGTCCAAGGTTCTCCATGCCCTCAGTGACCCGGTACGCATGGAGATCATCCTCAAGATTGCCAGAGCAGGGCAAGTCGCATGTGGTGCATTCGACATCCCGATGCCTAAATCCACCTTGTCGCACCATTTTAAAGTCCTGCGTGAATCAGGGGTAGTCGCCAGCAGGCGGGAAGGGAACGAACTGATAAACTCACTGCGCTCTGAAGATCTCGAAGCGCGATTTCCAGGTGTTCTTGATGCCATAATTGCGGCAGGGAGCAGATAGCAGACCTTCCGAACACAAAGCCTGTTTGCAGTAGGTGTACTCTCGGAGGATTTCGGGGCATATCGCCGCTACATTGCAGGCTGACGCAACCTATAAATATTTCACAAATGTGTAACGCCAAACATCTGGCTATACTCACGGTTGAACAGTAATGGGCTCTCATCGGTGGGAAAGTCGGCCTTTGGGGAACACTCCCCAAAGGCCCCGGCTTTTTTGTTTGTATAACCATTACGCGTTTCCGCATTCTGTTCGATTCACCCCAAGCTTTTCCATCCGGCTCCGTAATGTGCTGGGATTTATACGAAGCAATTCTGCTGCACCACCCTTGCCGTTAATCTTTCCCTTTGTGAATTCAATGACTTTTCTGATGTGCTGTGCCATGGCCTCGTCGAGGCTTACAGGTTTTAGGCTTTCCCAATTCACATTGGATGAAGGTTGCTCTTTCTGGGTATAGGGAGGTGACACCAGCGATTCAAAGCTGAGAGAACCACCCCTGTATCTGATCAGTTCACGTTCCACGATATTTTGCAGTTCCCGCACATTTCCAGGCCAATCGTAGTTCATGAGGCGCTCCAGTGCGCCCAATGCGATGGCTGGAACCTCAGTCATTCCAAGTTCCCTGCTCTTTGCCTGCACCAGGTATCTTGTCAGTGCAGGGATATCCTCCCGACGCTGCCTTAGCGGGGGGACAAAAATCGGGAATACGTTGATTCGGAACCAGAGATCCTCGCGGAACTGCCCCTCAGCGATCATTTGTTCAAGGTTTCTGTGGGTTGCAGCGATTATCCTGATGTTGATAGGAATAGGCTTGGTCCCTCCCACCCTCTCAAGCTCGCGGGTCTGTAGCACCCGCAACAACTTTACTTGAGCCTGGAGAGGGAGTTCTCCGATCTCGTCCAGAAATAATGTCCCGCCGTCAGCACGCTCAAAACGCCCTCGTTTTTCCGTAAGCGCCCCGGTAAAAGCACCCTTTTCGTGCCCAAAAAGTTCGCTGTCGATGAGGGTTTCCGCGATGGCTCCGCAATTGACCTTAACAAAGGGGCCGTTACTGCGTGCCGATCCATAGTGGATGGCATTTGCAATGACTTCTTTACCGACACCTGTTTCTCCAAGCAAGAGTACCGAGTTGTTTAAAGGCGCCACTTGGTGAACCTGTTCCATCACATTACGAAGACCGCTTCCCTCTCCTACGATGGCATCCTTTAGGCCGGGGGAGAGTTCCCGTTGCAGGAATCGGTTGTCGTCAAGGAGGACATCGCGCAAGTGCAGCAACTCTTGGTGGGCCAGCGCGTTTGACAGGGCAATCGCTATCGGTTCGGCAATCAAGCGAATCAAGTCCACATGTTCTTTGCTGTAAACTCCATCACGATTCGCCCTTAAAATGAGAACTCCTATCTTTTTGCCCTCGATGCGTAGCGGTAGTGATAGATCTGATTTTCCGTCGTTTTTGGTGAGTTTAGCTATTTTTCTCACCATGGGATCTTTGTTTGTGGAGTCTACGATTATTGGTCCATCAATACTCTGGCCCCACGCCCACACCTCTATAGGGAGCGGTATGATCTCGGGCAACTTCGAGCCGTCTTGGCCCGCCGCGTGTGCAATCCGCCGAATGGCACCAAGTTGCGGGTCATGGATGTCGAGAAAGACCTCATCGACCGGTAAAACCTCTCTCAGGTATTGGAAGCTGCGTTGGATTGCAATATTGATATCTAGGCTGCTACAAAACCTCAACGTAATCTCGCGAAAAAAATCTTCAGGTGTAACTTTCATCATTAAGCCCTTCGTCTCGATATATCGTTAAATTACGCCATTTATCGAAATATCGCAATTGTATTATCGATATATCGATACCACACATTGCATGTTTGACTTAACAAGCAGATTTTATTGCATTTTAATCTTGGCACGATTAACGCTATGTACAAGTAAACTACAACAAGGAGGCAACCATGGCCAATATTCTTTACATTACCTGCAATTTAAAATCCCGCGAGCAATCGCGCAGTCTCACCATCGGTAGTGAGTTTTTGGCAAGGTACTCGGAACGCCATCCGGAAGACAGAATAGACTTTCTGGATCTCTACCGTGACCCTATCCAGCGTATTGATGCTGATGTACTAAACGGCTGGGAAAAGTTGCGTGTCGGCGGCTCGTTCGATTCATTGTCGGATGATGAATTGCGTAAAATCAGCAAGATTTGGAATCTCGCAGACCAGTTTGTGGCCGCAGACAAGTACGTTTTTGTAACACCGATGTGGAACCTGGGATTTCCCGCGGAGTTGAAGATGTATATCGACACGGTCTGCGTGGTCGGGAAGACCTTTACCTATACGGAGAGTGGAGCGGTCGGGCTTTTGCGCGGCAAGGGGAAAAAGTGTCTTCATATCCATTCCTGCGGCGGGTTCCATTGCGGAAGCGATGACGACCACTCGGTTCCATACCTAAAGGCAGTGATGAACTTCATGGGGATTGAAGACTTCAGGTTTGTTGTGGTGGAGGGGGCAGACGCTCTGCCGCATAGGGCAGGGGAATTCATGAACAAGGCCCTGGAAGAAAGCCGGGAAGCTGCCACCCTCTTTTGAAAGTGGGAGCGTGCAGAAGGGATATGGAACTCAGTATGCCGAGAATAACAATACAAATCCTATTGATTGCAGTCTTGTTGCTGACGTTTTCCGGTTGTGCCGGACTGCCGACAGACATGTCACGATCCTCACGGAACGACCCAGACACATTAGGAGGCTTGCCGTCCTTGTCATCTTCGGCAAAAGGACCCTGGCCGCAGCAGATGTGGTGGCAAGAATTAGGAGATCCCCAGCTTGACCACCTGATTGAGGATGCGCTCGTCGGAAACCCCACCCTACGAGTGGCTGAATCTCGTATCCGCCAAGCTGCCGCACAGGCCGGACTGGCAGATGCCATCAGGTATCCACAACTTGGCGTCGACACCAGCAGCATCTACCAGAGGTTGACGGAGAACGGCGCAGTGCCGCCCCCACAAGCAGGAGAGAAAAAGAGCGTAAATTCGTTAAAGTTAGAATTCCGCTATGATCTCGACCTGTGGGGCAGAAACAGGGCCGGATATGAAGCGGCCTTGGGTGCTGTGCGCGCAGCTGAAATCGATCGTGAGTTGGCCAAACTGGCACTAGTCTCAAGTATTACTAAGGCGTATATCCGCCTGAATCATGAGTTTGAGCAAATAAAAATCGAAACCGATATCCTTCACCAGCATGAACAGATAGTCGAGTTGACGACAAAACGTGTGACAGCCGGACTTGATACGGCCGTCGAGTTGAATCATTCACAAGGGGTGGTCGCATCTACCCGGGCCGACATCCAAGCCGGTGAGGAGCAGATCGCCCTGCTGCGCAACCTGTTGGCGGCTCTGGCCGGCTTTGGCCCAGATCGGGGCGCAGCCCTCAAACCTCCGGTCCTGCTGGCGCAAAAGGAATTGACCCTGCCGACGGACATCCCATCTGAGTTAATCGGGCGCCGCCCCGATGTGGTGGCGCAGCTCTGGCGTATTGAGTTAATGACCAAAGAGGTTGAGGTGGCCAAGGCTTCGTTCTACCCCAACATCAGTTTGACCGCTTTTGCGGGTTTCGACTCCATCGGGATTGAAAATTTTGTGCGCAGCGGCAGCGGAGTTTTCGGAGTCGGCCCTGCCATCACGCTACCGATATTCGATGGCGGGCGGCTAAGGAGTAATCTTTCGCGCCGTAGCGCCGAATATGACGAAAACGTTGAACGCTACAACGCCACGATTGTGGACGCCATAAGAGAGGTTGGGGACCAGATTGTCTCATGGCGTGGGATTGAAGCCCAACTTGCAGAAGAACGTGAAGCGGAAACAAGGCTGGAAGAAGCGAACAGGCTTGCATTGCTGCGCTACCGTCATGGCCTTACCGGCTATCTTACCGTACTGGCAACCGAGGGGGACCTGCTCAAAGAGAGACTCCAAACTGTGGCGTTGAGGGCACGGCGGTTTGAGGTCGCAGTAAGTCTCAGCACCTCGCTTGGCGGGGGATATCGACCTGAACCCCCTTCCGTGCTGAGAAGTAAAGATGACCAGAGGAGGAACAACAAATGAGCGAAGTGAAAAATGAAACGACCATAGCAGCCAAAGCGGGAAAGAGAAAGCTCTGGATAGGAGCCCTGATCGCTTTATTCGCAATTACTGGGATATCTTACGGGTGCTACTGGGCAGAGTTCGGCAGGTATTCAGTGGAGACCGATAACGCCTATGTAGCGGGCAACATCGTTCAGATTACCCCACAGACCTCGGGTACCGTCGTTTCCGTCCAGGCCGATGACACTGACTTTGTCAAGGCCGGCTCCCCACTGGTTCGGCTAGACGAGGCCGATTCCCAAGTGTCACTAGCGCAGGCCGAAGCCCAACTGGCACAAACGGTTCGTGAGGCCCGTGCCCTCTATTCTAACGACAGTTCACTTGCAGCGATAATCACACAGCGTGAGGCCGATCTGGAACGGACGCGCCTTGATCTGGAGCGCCGTAAAGCACTTGAAGGAACCGGGGCCGTTGCATCCGAGGAGATTGAGCACGCCCGCGAGGCCGTTAACGTAGCAGTTGCGGCTCTCACCAGCGCCCGAGAACAGCGGAGTTCCAACCATGTGCTTATTGACAGCACTAGTGTAGCGAATCACCCCATCGTTCAGCGCGCCGCTGCGAAGGTACGGGAAGAGTATCTTGCTTGGCGGCGATCAACAATCCCGGCGCCGGTAACCGGCTATGTCGCAAAACGCAACGTGCAAGTAGGACAGAGGGTTAAAGCGGGAGACCCCTTGATGGCACTTGTTCCACTCGAACAGGTTTGGGTTGAGGCGAATTTCAAAGAGATGCAGCTACGTGGGATGCGGATAGGACAACCGGTACAGCTCCACTCCGATATCTTTGGTAAGCACGTGGTTTACCACGGCAAAGTAGCCGGGTTTTCAGCCGGAACTGGTGCCGCATTCTCGCTGTTGCCAGCGCAGAACGCGACCGGGAACTGGATCAAGGTGGTGCAGCGCCTTCCAGTAAGGATTGAGCTCGACCCAAAAGAGCTTGCGGCTCACCCGCTGCACATTGGGCTTTCCATGGTGGCAAGGGTGAATGTGAAAAACCAGGACGGCGCACGACTTTCGAGTGTAACACAACATACTTACTCAGCCGAAACAGAGGTGTTTTCTTCGTGGGCAAGTGCTGCGGCGCAACATGCCAACAAACTTATAGCCGCAAATCTCGGCGGTTTGAAACAAATCCCTGTAAGCCCAGCACGCGAGACAGCCGCTACCGGAACGGTGGGCGGTAGCAGGGAGCGATCCTCCTCGGTTGCCTTGCATCCGGCTCATCAGCCTTTTCTTGCAGAGCGCAAGCTTTAAGGAGCGCGATCATGTCTGAAAACGCGGGACATAAGCCCCTTGAAGGTGCACGGTTGGCGCTGGCAACATTCGCACTATCCCTCGCGACCTTCATGAACGTTCTCGACACTACTATCACAAACGTTTGTATTCCGACCATCTCTGGTGACCTCGGGGTAAGTCCCAGCCAAGGGATGTGGGTCATCACGTCATTTGCGGTGTCCAACGCCATCGCCGTGCCGCTCACAGGTTGGCTCACCCAGCGCATTGGACAACTACGTCTCTTCCTCTGGTCCGTTAGCCTGTTTATCCTTGCATCGCTACTTTGCGGTTGTTCGGTAAACCTCACCATGCTAGTGACCTTCCGTGTGATCCAAGGACTGGTCGCTGGGCCAATGATTCCACTTTCTATGGCACTTTTGCTCCAGTGCTTTCCCAAACAAAAGGCCGGGATGGCCGTAGCGATGTGGTCAATGACCACCACCGTAGCGCCGATTACCGGGCCAATCCTCGGAGGATGGCTGACCGACAATGTTTCTTGGCCTTGGATCTTCTATATCAATATCCCGGTGGGAATTGTGGCGGCAGTCCTTACCGGTGTCATGCTTAAAGGACGGGAGTCCCAGACCCGTAAGCTCCCCATCGACAAGGTGGGCCTGTCCCTGCTAGTCGTCTGGGTCGGTGCGCTGCAGATTCTGCTCGATAAAGGAAAAGAGTTGGACTGGTTCAACTCGCCGACCATAGTGATCCTGGCGGTCGTAGCGCTGGTGACCTTCTCCTTTTTCCTAGTGTGGGAACTGACCGAGCAACAGCCGATCGTGGACCTGACACTCTTTGCCCGGCGCAACTTCACTACTGCCACAGTCTCGCTTTCCCTAGGATACAGCGTCTTCTTTATGAACATAGTGCTCACCCCCCTCTGGTTGCAACAGATCATGGGGTATACCGCCACATGGGCAGGACTGGTGACCGCGCCGGTAGGGATTCTTGCCATAGTGCTCTCCCCGCTGGTCGGGCGAGGGCTTGCAACGTTGGATCCACGACTTTTTGCGACTGGTGCTTTTCTGGTCTTTGCGGCCATCTTTTTTATGAGGAGTGGATTCTCCACTGGAGTGGATTTCTCAAGCGTGGCGGCAACTCATCTGATTCAAGGAATCGGCCTCTCGGGCTTCATGACCTCGTTAACAGCGATCGCCATTTCAGGCCTTGCCCCAGAGCGGATTCCCGCCGCATCAGGTTTACTCAATTTTACCAGGATCATGCTCGGTGCCTTCGGCGCGTCGATCGGGACCACCATGTGGGAGAACCGCGCTGCGATGCACCATGCGCGTCTGGCGGAACAGATCACCCCCTACTCGAATATATCGGGACTCGTCCTCGACAAACTGGCCGGCATCGGCCTGCCCAAGGTGCAGGGGCTCGGTCTCATCGAAACCGAGTTGAACCGTCAGGCCTTCATGCTGTCGGGAACAGAAATTTTCTATCTTTCCGGATTGCTCTGCCTGCTGTTGTCGGCCCTGATCTGGGCCGCGCGTCCGGTCAAAGCAACGCTGGCGGCCAAGGATACCGCGGGTGGCCACTAAGCCCACCCCTAAATAAAGGAGATCACCATCATGAACAACGAACGCATCGCACTTGTCACCGGAGCAAACAAAGGGATCGGGTTGCAGATTGCCAGGGAGATGGTTACCAAAGGCTTTACCGTGCTGATCGGCGCCCGCAAGCTGGAATTGGGGATGGCCGCCGCCGCGAGTCTCGGTGAGCGGGCCCAGGCCCTCCAACTGGACGTGACCGATCAAACCAGCATCCTCGCTGCCGCCAGTCAGATCCATGACCGGTTCGGACGTCTTGATGTGCTTATAAACAATGCCGGGATTGCGCACACTGGAGCGCCGGGCAGGCCTCTGGAGGAGATTGTACAGTCCGGTTTACTGAGCAATGTTTCTGTTGATGAACTACGCGATGTATTTGAAGTAAATGTATTCGGGGTTGTGGCGGTAACACAAGCGATGCTGCCTCTCCTTCGTAAAGCACCGGCTGGGCGTATCGTTAATATATCGAGCAGCACCGGATCGCTTACTCTAAATTCCGACGTGTCGCATGTTCTGCGAAACATGGCAGGTGTGTACACATCTTCGAAGACTGCGCTCAACGCTGTTACACAAGCCTTTGCAATTGACTTGGAGAAGACCGGCATCAAGGTCAACGCGGTCTGTCCCGGCTTTACGGCAACGGATATGAGCAATTTCGCCAGTACCGCCGGGTCGGTTGAAGAGGCGGCGCGCGAGCCGGTTCGCTTGGCTCTGCTGGACGCCGATGGGCCGACCGGCACCTTCTCGAATGCCGAGGGACCGCTCCCCTGGTAGACGCCGGATTTCCATTCGGCTATCGGGCATTTTTCTACAGAAAAGGGGAAAATACTTGTTAGCAACAAAAAGCAGAGTAAGTTTAATCGCCGCTCTGTGAAACCGGAGCGATAATCAGCGCGGAAGAATCAAAAGCTGAGAAGAGAGTGGAATGCATGGCGTCTTGCAGCAGCCACATTTTTAGAACTGGAGACGATATATGAGGTTCAATGATTCAATCGTGCGGACATCGTGTCGAGGCTGCCATGGCGTGTGTCAGGTGCAGGTTCTACTCGATGATGAAGGGAATCCGGTGAAGGTGACAGGAGACTCTGAAAGCCCGACGAGCCATGGCTATATCTGTGCAAAAGGAATGGCCGGACCGGAGATTATACATCACCCGGACAGGATCGTGACGCCGCTGCGACGGACTGGTCCTCGGGGGGCGGGACAGTGGAAGGCCATCTCGTGGGATGAAGCCTTGGACGAGATGGCAGAGGTTTTCGACCGCATTCGCAAAACATCCGGACCCGAGTATGTCGCACTTTGCCAAGGAACCGGCCGGCCCTACACGGAATTCACCGGGCGGTTCATACATGCGTTTGGGTCACCCAATTTTGTGAGTCCAGGCCATAATTGTTTTCTGCCCCGAAACATATCGTCGGCGCTTACGATGGGCTGGCTACCCCAACCCGACCTTCACGGACCGACCGGCACGATGCCAGGTGCGCTGCTTATCATCGGCAACAATGTGCTGGAACTCGGCGCTGCCGACGGTCTTTGCTCAAGTTCCATTCGCAAGGCGATTCGGGCCGCCCAGGAGGTTATCGTGGTTGACCCGAGGCGCACCCAGGCCGCGAAACAGGCCAACCACTTCCTGCAAATACGTCCAGGGACGGACTGCGCGCTACTGCTGGCAATGCTCAACGTGATCGTCACCGAGGGCTCCTTTGATCGGGAGTTTGTCGCCCAGTACTGCACCGGTTTCACGGAACTCGCCGAACATGTCATAGGGTTTCCCCCGGAATGGGCCGAACCGGTTACCCGCGTTCCGGCGAAAGCAATCCGGGAGGCCGCAAGGGCCTTTGCGACGACCAAACCGGGATGCATCATCTGGGGCAACGGCATGGATATGAACCTGTCGGCATTTCAGGCCGGCCGCGCAGCGCTCATCCTCATGGCCATCACCGGGAACCTCGATGTCCCGGGAGGGATGGTCCGCTACGTGCCCCCTGCGGGCGTGCGGTCCAAATCGCCCCAGGTGGACAAGGCGATTCTTGGCATGCAGTTTCTAGCACCCGGCCAAAAGGAGAAGATGATCGGCGCAGGACGGTTCCCTTTTGCCCCCGGCTGTCATCAGCCCACATTTTGGGATGCGTGTGCTACGGGAAAGCCCTATCGCCCACGGGCCGTCTGGCTCGTCGGTACCAACCCAATTACCACTGCGACACGGGGAGATATCATTGAGGCGGCGCTTCGGGACCACCTGGAATTCACGGTCGTCTCGGACTTCTTCATGACCCCGACGGCCGAATTGGCCGATCTTATCCTCCCAGCAGCCCATTGGCTCGAACAGGACGACGTCGTCTACTTCCACAAAGTGTGGTGCGTCCTGGCCCGCCGGCAGATTGTGCAGACCGGCGAGGTGCGTGATGACCGTGATGTCATGCTGGAGTTGGCTCACCGGCTCGGACTGGACGACGCATTCCCCTGGCAGGACCGGAGAGCGTATCTCGAATGGCTTCTAGAACCGTCGGGGCTGCATTTTGACGAATTCGCGGACAAGGGGATTCTCTTGGGCGAAATGCGCTACAGAAAGCACGAGACGGAAGGGTTCCCGACCCCGAGCGGCAAGGTTGAACTGGTAAGTTCCGTGATGGAGAAAATCGGACGGCCCCCTTTGCCTGTGTACTCCGAGCCACCTGTCCCACCTGCTTCGGACATGACCAAGGAGTATCCGTACATCCTGATGACCGGAAACAAGATCCTACCGTTCTTCCACTCAGAGGGACGTCAGGTGGAATCCCTGCGGCGGCTCCGCCCTGAGCCGAGGGTCAGTGTACACCCAGGTTTGGCCGGAGCGGAGAAATTTGCCGAAGGGGATACGGTATCCGTGGTCACTCAATGGGGAAAGGCAAAATTTATCCTCCACATCGACGATGGCCTCCAGCCGGATGTGGTGCACGCAGAGCATGCGTGGTGGTTTCCAGAAAGACCGGGGCCGGATCACGGCTGGAAGGAGAGCGCAGCAAACCTACTGTTCGGACACGAATATTTTGACCCTGACTCAGGGGCTGAACCTTTGAAGTCATCAAGGTGCCGGCTGTCAAAAATTTGATGTAGGTGTGCTTGATGGTACACGTGGTAAGAATGTTCTGTGTGGTTGGGAAGACCTTCACCTACACAGAAAGCGGAGCCGTAGGCTTTTGCGTGGTATGAAAAGTGTCTCCATATCCATTCCTGCGGCGGATTTCACTGCGGCTCCGCCGATGACCACTCGGTACCCTGTCTGAAATCGGTCATGAACTTCATGGGGATTGAAGATTTCAGATCGGTTGGCAGTCGTTCTTATAGCAACGCTCACATTGTAACCATCACGGAGGCACAGACCTTGACAAAAGAAGGTTTGAACGCCAGGCAGGAAAAGATAGTCACCATTGCAGCTTTCACTGCCAAAGGCGACTTGCAAAAACTGAGAACGGCCTTAGACGATGGGCTGGATGCCGGTTTGACCATCAACGAAATCAAGGAGGTCCTTGTGCAGATGTACGCCTATGCCGGGTTCCCCCGCAGTCTGAACGGTATCAATACGTTCATCGGCGTCCTGGAAGAACGAAACAAGAAAGGGATCAAGGATTCTCCTGGTAGGGAGCAAAGCTCCATACCAGCCAACAGGAACAGCATCGACCTGGGTACGGAAATCCAGACTCGCCTGATTGGAGCACCTGCCACCGGAAAGTACATTACCTTTGCCCCGGCCATTGATGCATTCCTGAAGGGTCATCTTTTCGGAGATATCTTCGGCCGCGACAACCTGGATTTCCAGAGCAGGGAGTTGGCAACGATTTCGGCCTTGTCGAGTATCGAGGGAGTCAATCCCCAGTTGCAGTCGCATTTTAACGTAGGACTGAATATCGGTTTGACCGAAGCGCAGCTGCGAAGTCTGATCACCGTTCTCGAAGCCAATGTTGGTGAAAAGGAAGCAACAAATGCCAATGAAACATTGGGTAATGTTTTGAGCGACAGGCAAGCGAATCAGAAAATCACGATCACGCGGGGCGGTTCCGTGTCGTCAAGCCAGGGTTAGCTGATTATTTCACTGGTTCCGTAACAATTACCATGCTGTTCACGGCGCACGAACCGTCACGTACGTCGGGCGGACTGGTCACATTCCAACCGGGTGCCCGGACAGCATGGCACACCCATCCGCTCGGTAAAACTTTAATTGTGACAGCAGGCGCCGGCCGGATTCAACAGTGGGATGGCCCGATTGAGGAGATCAGACCGGGTGATGTCGTACGGATTCCGCCCGGAGTAAAACATTGGCACGGAGCCGCACCAGATTCAGCCATGACCCATATCGCTATTCAGGAGAGCATGGAAGGCAAGACTGCGGGCTGGAAAGAACAGGTCAGCGACGTACAGTACCAAGGAAAATGATGAAGCTATACGGAAGGAGCAGGAGGAACGCCGGGACCAAGCATCGGCGTCTGGCCCAACCCACCACTAGTTGCACTATTCTGGACCTCCATCATCAGCCGATTTATGTTTCAATGTTTCTGTTTACTCTCCTGATCAGTTGCCAACTTGAATTTTCGCTGCTACAGTAGTCTCGCTGTAACTACCTGATATTAAAATACCGCCAGTAGCCAACATTATTTTTTGCACACAGATGAGCGAAGCGGATGTGCCGGAGGGAGGCAGCGTGTACACCCACATTTATGTGATAGGCCATAAGAACCCGGATACCGATTCCATTGCCTCGTCCATCGCCTATGCGGAACTGAAGCGGAGGATTGGCCAGCCCAACGTTACCGCTGCCATGGCTGGCGAACCCAATCCGCAAACCCGCTACATCCTGGAGCGTCTCGCCATCGAGACGCCCCTCTACCTTGCCGATATCCATCCCAAGGTGCGGGATGTCATCACCCGTCGCCCGATCACGGCCAGCGCCGACATGCCGCTCAAGGCGGTCCTGGAGTTGTTTCACCGCCACACCATCCGCGTGCTGCCGGTGGTGGATGACCGGAATGTCCCTCTGGGAGTAGTGTCGCTGCTCAAGCTGTCGGAAAAATACCTGTTGGTCGGCACCGACCGGAAACGGGGCGTGGATACCTCGCTCAGTTCCCTGGCAGCCTGTCTTGAAGGCACCTTCCTGGCCGGAGCGCCTGACAATGAGGTGGAACACCTGCACCTCTTTATCGGCGCCATGACAGAGGAATCCTTTGCCGGGCGCATCAAGGGGCACGATCCGGCCTCGTTGCTGATCATGACCGGCGACCGGCCCTCAATCCAGCGGGCCGCCATTGAAAACAGGGCCCGGATACTGGTAGTCACTGGAGGCCTGCCGGTGTGCGACACGATTTTGACAGAGGCCAGGCAGACCGGCGTCATTGTCGTCTCCACGCCCCACGACACGGCGACCGCCGCCTGGCTGGCACGCCTCTCCACTCCGCTCTCTTGCTACATTGAACCGCACTTCGAGAAGATCGGCGTGGCAGAATCCCTTGACCACCTGCGGCTCAAGCTACTCCATTCGGGCGAGCCGGCTGTTGTCGCGGTTGAGGAGGACGGCGCCATTGCCGGGGTTGCCACCAAGTCGTCGCTGCTGACTCCGATCCCCTACGCCTTGATCATGGTGGACCACAATGAGCTCTCCCAGGCGGTGCCTGGGGCCGAGGCGGTGGAAATCCTGGAGGTGCTGGACCACCACAAGTTGGGCAATCCGCCAACCAACCAACCAATCACCTTCACAGTGGCTCCTGTGGGCAGTACCTGCACTGTTGTTGCGGCCCAATATCGCGAGCATGGCCTGGAACCTGATCCGAAGATGGCTGCGCTGCTTTTGGCCGGCATCCTGTCGGATACCGTCATCCTCAAATCACCCACCACCACTGACCGGGACCGGGAAACAGTCGCCTGGCTGGAAAAATCTGCCGGCATTGACCACATTGCCTTTGGCAGGGACATCTTCTCGTCGTGCAGCGGCTTTTCTTCCTACAAGAGCCTGGATGGGGCGGTGCGTGCCGATTTTAAACAATTCAGCGCCGCTGACACCCGCTTCGGCGTCGGTCAGGTGGAGGTTGTCGGCTTTGACGAATTTTATGACCTCAAGGAGGAGTTGCGGGATGTTCTGAAAAAGGTCAAGGACCAGGACGGACTCCATCTGGCGGGATTGATGGTGACCGATATCTACACCGAATCCACCCTCTTCCTGACCGAGGGGAAGAACGAACTGGCCCATGTTATGGGCTATCCCCAGTTGGAACCGCACCTCTACGAGCTGAAGGGGGTTTTGTCGCGCAAGAAGCAGATGGTGCCGCACCTGTTGAAGGTGTTGGGAGCTTTGTAGCATTGTCCCCAATATATCCGCAGCAAAAGCAAAGGCCCGGAGTATCGCTCCGGGCCTTTGCTTTTCAATATTCAAATGCAACAGCGCATTAGAGCATCTTGCGCAGAAACTGCCCGGTGTGGGATTTGGTTATTCGAGCCACTTGCTCAGGCGTGCCGGTGGCAACGATATTCCCGCCACGGTCGCCCCCTTCGGGCCCCAGGTCGATGAGCCAGTCAGCGGTCTTGATCACATCCAGATTGTGCTCGATGATAACGATGGTGTTGCCGGTTTCCACCAGGCGCTGCAGTACCTCCAACAGCTTGCGGATGTCCTCGAAGTGCAGGCCGGTGGTCGGTTCGTCCAGGATGTAGATGGTGCGGCCCGTGGCACGGCGCGCGAGTTCCTTGGCCAGCTTGACCCGCTGGGCCTCGCCGCCGGAAAGGGTGGTGGCGGACTGCCCCAGCTTGATGTAGCCCAGACCCACCTCCTCCAAAGTTTGTAGTTTGTTCTTGATGCGCGGGATGGCCCCCATGAACTCCAGGGCCTGGGAAACGGTCATGTCCAGAACCTCGGCGATGGACTTGCCCTTGTAATGCACCTCCAGGGTTTCCCTGTTGTAGCGCGCCCCTTTGCAAACCTCGCACTCCACGTACACGTCCGGCAGGAAATGCATCTCGATCTTGATGATGCCGTCGCCGGAGCAGGCCTCGCAACGCCCCCCCTTGACATTGAAGGAGTAGCGCCCCGGCTTGTAGCCGCGCAGCTTGGATTCCGGCACGTTGGAGAACAGGTCCCGGATATCGCCGAATACACCGGTATAGGTGGCGGGATTGCTGCGCGGGGTGCGGCCGATGGGAGATTGGTCGATGTTGATGACCTTGTCCAGATACTCCAGCCCCAGTATGTCCCTGACCGCTCCGGCCTTTTCCCGGCTGCGGTACAGGCGCTGGCTGAGCACCTTGTGGAGGGTGTCGATTACCAGGGTGGACTTGCCCGAGCCGGACACACCGGTGACACAGGTTAATACGCCCAGGGGAATATCCGTATCCACGCCCTTGAGGTTGTTCTCCGAAGCGCCGATGACGCGCAGGAAGCGCGAGGCCTTGCGGCGTTTGACTGGCACGGGTATGGTCAGTTCGCCGGACAGGTATCTGCCGGTGAGCGAGGCAGGGTTGTTCATGATCTCGGCCGGCGTCCCCTGGGCAACCACCTCGCCGCCGTGCACACCGGCCCCTGGCCCCATGTCGATCACATGGTCCGCCTCCAAGATGGTTTCCTCGTCGTGTTCCACCACCAGCACGGTATTGCCCAGGTCCCGCAGGCGTTTGAGAGTTGCCAGCAACCGGGCGTTGTCCCGCTGGTGCAGGCCTATGGACGGCTCGTCCAGGATATAGAGCACCCCCACCAGGCTGGAACCGATCTGGGTGGCTAGGCGGATGCGCTGCCCCTCGCCGCCGGAGAGCGTCCCCGAGGTGCGGTCCAGGGAGAGGTAGTCCAAGCCCACGTTGACCAGGAAAGAGAGCCGTTCGCGGATCTCCTTGAGGATCCGCCGGGCGATCTCCCGCTCCTTGTCGGAGAGTTCCAGTTTGTCGAAAAAGCTGAGGCAATCCCGGATGGACAGAGCGGTCACATCGCGGATAGTGCGGCCGTTGACCAGGACGTGCAGCGCCTCGGGCTTGAGCCTGGCCCCCTGGCAGGTGGGGCAGGGCATGACGTTCATGTACTTTTCCAGGTCCTCCCGGGCCGCATCGGATTCGGTCTCGCGCCAACGCCGTTCCAGATTGTTCAATACACCTTCGAACTCTTTGTAGTAGGTATGACGGCGACCGCTGTCCTCCTCCCACCAGAACTCGATCTGTTTCCCTTTCGAGCCGTTGAGGATGACATTCCTGACCTGGTCGGGCAGGTCCTTGAACGGCTGGCGGATATCGAACTTGTAGGCCTTGGCCAGGGCATCCAGGATCAGGTGGAACCAGCCGGAAAGGCGCTTTTCCCACGGCGCGATGGCCCCCTCCCGCAGGGACAGCTCGGGATTGGGAATGACCAGGTCGGCATCGAAGTACATGCGAGTGCCGAGGCCGGTGCAGTCCGGGCAGGCACCGTGGGGATTGTTGAAGGAGAAAAGCCGCGGGGTGATCTCCTGGTAGGAGAGGCCGCAGTCCACGCAGGCCAATTTCTGGGAGAAGATCTGGGTGGTCTGTAGTGACGATCCGGTGGGTTTCCCTAATTCCTGGGCGACCGAACCGGTCGCCCCTACAAATCCATCCGCATTTGGCGCCGGTTGCACCGTCTCCACCTTCACCACGCCATCGGCATGGTGAAGGGCGGTTTCCAGAGAATCGGCCAAGCGACGCTGGACCCCCTCCTTGACCACGATCCGGTCCACCACGATGTCGATATCGTGTTTTTTGTTTTTGTCCAGTTCGATCTCTTCGGCCAGTTCATGGGGTTTCCCGTCAATGACAACCCGGGTGAAGCCTTCCTTGCGCAGTTGATTGAGCTCTTTTTTGTATTCCCCCTTGCGACCGCGCACCATGGGTGCCAGCAGGGTCAGCTTGGTCCCGGCCGGTAGGGCCATGAGTTGGTCCACCATCTGGGAAACGGTCTGGGAGGTGATTTCCTTGCCGCAGGAGATGCAGTGGGGATGGCCGATGCGGGCATAGAGCAGGCGCAGGTAGTCGTAGATCTCGGTGACGGTACCGACTGTGGAGCGGGGATTTTTGCTGGTGGTCTTCTGCTCGATGGAGATGGCCGGTGAAAGGCCTTCGATGGACTCCACATCCGGTTTTTCCATCTGTTCCAAGAACTGGCGGGCATAGGCCGAGAGCGACTCCACATAGCGCCGCTGCCCCTCGGCATAGATGGTGTCGAAGGCCAGGGTGGATTTTCCGGAACCGGAAATGCCGGTGATCACTACCAGTTGGTCTCGGGGGATTTCAACGTCGATGCACTTGAGGTTGTGCTCGCAGGCACCTTTAATGATGATCTTGTCGTGGGCCATTGTTCAGGGTTTCAACCCTTTTTTCAGTAATTCGGTGAAATCGTCTGTCCGCACCGGACGGCTGAACAGGTAGCCCTGCATCTCGACGCAGTTGTGGAAGGAGAGGAATTCCATCTGGGCGCGCGTCTCGACCCCTTCGGCAATGACGTCCAGCTTGAGGGTATGGGCCATGGCAATGATGATCTCGGCAATGGCCGCATCATCGGGATTGGTAATGATATCACGTACAAAGGACCGGTCTATCTTGAGCCGCCTGATGGGGAAGTGCTTGAGATAGCTTAGTGACGAATAGCCGGTGCCAAAGTCGTCGATAGCCAGGGTGATGCCCATGTCCTTCAGTTTGCGCAACATGCCGATGCTGAGTTCCGGGCTCTTCATGATGGCGCTTTCCGTGATCTCGATCTCAAGCCATTGCGGGTCCAGACCGGTCTCCATCAGTATGGCGGCGATGGACTCGTCCAACTGGTTTTGATCGAACTGCTTGCCCGACAGATTGACGGCAACCCGCACCGGCTCGTAGCCCATGTCCTGCCACCGCTTGTTCTGGCGGCAAGCGGTGCGCAGCACCCACTCACCGATGGGGATGATGAAGCCGGTCTCCTCGGCCAGGTAGATGAACCTGTCTGGAACAAGCAGCCCCAGATCGGGATGATTCCAGCGCAACAGCGCTTCCATACCCACGATACGGCGCGAACGGGCATCCACCTGGGGCTGGTAAACCAGAAAGAACTCGCCTCGCTCCAGGGCCTTGCGCATGGAGTTTTCCAGCATCATCCGTTCCAGCACCTTGATATTCATCTCGCGGGAGAAAAATTGAAAGTTGTTGCGGTCCAGTTCCTTGGCCTGATACATGGCCAGATCGGCATGCTTCAGCAGGGTGTGGCTGTCTTCTCCGTTCATGGGGTAGACGGCGATACCGATGCTGACGGTGATGTAGATTTCGTGGCCGTCGATGTAGATCGGTTCCGATATGATGGCGAGGATTTTTTTGGCAACAATGGTTATGGCTTCTTCGTTCAAAACATTGTTCAAGACCACTACGAATTCGTCACCGCCGAGACGTGCCAGGGTGTCGCTGTCCCGGACGCAGGCCGCCAGTCGCTTGGACACGGTCATGAGCAGGTTGTCCCCCGCACGGTGCCCAAGTGTGTCGTTGATCCCCTTGAATCGATCCAGATCAAGTATCAGGATGCCAACCAGATGCTGTTCGCGGGCGGCTTGAGCGATGGATAGCTTGAGACGGTCATGGAGCAGGTTGCGATTGGGGAGCCCGGTCAAAGTATCGTAGTTGATCAGTTGCTGGATTTCACTCTCGGCCTTGATGCGGGCGGTTATATCCAGTGTGGTGGCGGAGATGAGCAAGGGGAGTCCGTCTTCTCCGCACTCTACCTCACCTTGGCTGTTGACTACTATCTCACCGTCGGAGTGGGAATTTATACGGTAAACAATATTGAAGGGCTGACAAGTTGTGGCAGATAGTGTCAGGGCCTTTTCCAAGGCTGGCAAGTCAGTCGGATTGACCCGGCCAAAGACCCAGTCCATGCTGATCTTCTCAGGATTTCCCGGTGTGAGACCGAAAATGCGGTAAAGTTCATCCGACCAATAGACGTCGCCGTTTCTGATGTTCCATTCCCAGCTTCCCATGCGGGCAATTTTTTGGGCACGGGCCAGACGCGACTCGCTCTGGCGCAGTGAATGTTTGGCGCGCTCCAGCCGATCTCGGGTCTCGACATCATGGAGGGCACGGATCACCACGGTGGGCAGACGATCAAGGAATGAGACATCCTTGAGCAGGTAATCATAGGCCCCGGTTTTCATCATCTGTACTGCCAGGCTGGAGTCATCGCGGCCCGTCACCATGATGAAAGGTGACGTATGTCCCATGTCCCTGAGTCTCTCGATAAATGAGGCCCCGGTCATGTCCGGGAGCGTGTAATCCAGGATTATCAGGCTGGGGGCGCAGCTGGCAAGCCATTCCAAGGCTTGATTGCCGTTTGTTGTGCAATGGCTGGTGAGACCCTCTTCATCAAGGGTCGATGCCATCAGGCTGGCGAAGCCGACATCATCCTCGATGATCAGGATCGGAGCGGTTATTGCTATGTCCTGCTGCGGTTCGGTCACAGGCACCTTTTTCACATTCGAGTTTTGGTTTAAACAAGTGTAATGCCCTACAACCAGCGGATGTTAAGTTGTATTTAAGTTCCGGTGGCAATCCCTGTGAAGATATGCGTTGCCAGATGTCATGCTTTATTTCTTCCGCAACCGCCAGCCTTCCTTGTTCACCTGCGGAACACGCGAGATCGCCAGTGAATCGGCGGGGACATCGCAGGTAACGGTGGTGCCGGCCGCAACCAGGGAATTACGACCTACGGTTACCGGCGCCACCAACTGCACATCGCTGCCGATAAAGACCTGATCACCGATGATGGTGCGATGTTTGTTGACGCCGTCATAGTTGCAGGTAATGGTGCCGCAGCCGATATTGACATCGCTGCCGATCTCGGCATCGCCCAGATAGGTCAGGTGGGATGCCTTGGAGCCATGCCCCATGACAATCTTTTTGGTTTCCACAAAGTTTCCTATCTTGACGTGGTCGCGTAGTACGGTGCCGGGACGCAGGTGAGCCATTGGGCCAACGTTGACATGGTCGTTCAGCTCGGCATCTTCAAGCACTGATCCGGCTTTGATAAGGCAACCGTTGCCGATCAGGCAATCCTTGATATTGACGTTGCCCTCGATCTCGCAGTTGCTTCCTATGATGGTTTTGCCGCTGATACGGCAGTTTGAATGAATAACGGTGTCGGGAGCGATCTGTACTCCATGGTCGATATAGATTTGATCAGGGTTGACCATGGTGACGCCGGCAAGCATAAGCTCCAGGTTGATACGCTGGCGCAGAATGCCGGAAGCCTCGGCCAATTGGACCCGGTCGTTGACTCCCATGATCTCGGTTGCATCGTCGGCACTCATGGCGAGGCAGCTGAATCCCTTCTGCACGGCAATGGAGACCAGGTCGGTCAGATAGTACTCGTTCTGGGCGTTGTCGCTGCCAAGGGCATCGATATGCTTGGACAGAAAGTCCGCCTCCATGCAGTAGATGCCGCTGTTGATCTCGCGGATTCCCAGCTCCTCGGGCTTGGCATCCTTTTGTTCGACAATGCGTACTACTCCGCCGCCATTGTCTCTTACCACCCGGCCGTAGCCGCTAGGGTCGTCCATTATGGCGGTCAGCACTGTCACAACCGCGTTGCGGTCACGGTGGAACCGGATCAGCCCGACAAGCGTTTCAGGCCGCAACAGCGGTGTGTCGCCGCACAGGATCAGGACCGTGCCGCCGAAGCCGGCCAGCGCCTGCCGGGCGCAGGCCACGGCGTGCCCCGTGCCGAGCTGTTCATCTTGCAGCGCGAAACTGATATCAGTCGCATTGCGGCAGTGATCCTGTACTTTATCGGCCTGGTGTCCGAGAACGAGCACCAGCGGTGCCGCCCCGGTAGCGCGGGCGGCCTCAAGGGGCCAGTCGATCATGGCCCTGCCTGCAGCAGGATGAAGCACCTTAACAAGGCCGGATTTCATCCGGGTTCCCTTACCGGCTGCCAGAATTATGGCTGCGACATTATCCATAACGCCTTGCTCCTGAATTTGTAATGTTTGTTGCTAATTAGAGGGCCAGTTTATTCGATGCCGGAAATCGCGTCAAGTCAATAGAGTGGTATTAGGGCTTTACACCTCTGTGATTTTAGATATATTCTCAATTCTCTAGTCAAGCATGAACCCGAAAGGCCATAGATATGGCGATTGCCGAAGATCTGATACTGCTTGAACGGTTGCTTGAGGATCTTATAATCCGTTACGAGCAGTATTTCATCGGCCTGGAAAAGCGGGAGCCGCTCCAGCTGCTGTCTGACGTGGAAAAAATGGTGCGCCGCTATACCGGGACCCCCATTACCAACACCATGCACAAGCATAAATATACCATGATGGTGGCCAGGCTCAACAGCTACCGCGAGCACTGGAACCGTGTCCTCCGCCTGATCGAAGAGGGAAGGTATTCCCGCGACCGTTTCATAAGGGACCTTCATCAGCGCCAGAATGCTGCCGGTCCCAGGGGTGAGAATCCTCCGCAACATGGAGGCACAGGCCAGCAGGCGCACGATATCGATCTGGACCGAATATACCATGAGTACCGCGAGGCCCGCAGGTCTTGCAACCTGCCTGTAGACAATCTCAGTCCCGAACTGTTGTCCGCCGCCATCAAGAAGAAAAAGCCCGGTTTGGTTGCCAGGTTGGGGACCGAAGAGTTGGTCTTCCGGGTGGTTGTGGAGAACGGCAAGCCCAAGATCAAGGCCAGCCACCGCAAATAACACTCCACAAGGCGCAGAGCTTGGAGCAAATGCTGCTTCTATTTGCTCCTCGTAAGTTCGACACAACAAAGGGCGAGGCATGAAAAATTGCTTTGCCCCTGGATTTTTGGTTCCAAATCATGCCCCCCAATCCGCAAACTTACATTATTCCACAGACCGTTGAGATCGTAGCCTCCCTGGCCAAGGGGTCAAACCGAATCGCCTTGCCGGGGTTGAAAGGTGCCGCGCCGGCTTGTGTGCTGGCCGAATTGTTACGCATTCAACCCAGGAATATGCTGATCATCACCGCCGATCAGGAGTCTGCCGATGAGTTTTGCCGCGAGCTGGGATTCTGCGGTAGTGGCGCGCCATTGTCGTTTCCTGCCTGGGATACGCAGCCCTTTGCGGCAAATTCACCACATCCCGACATATCTGGGGCACGGCTGAATACGCTCTTCCGCCTGCAGAACCGTCTTGCAAGGGTCGTAGTCGTGCCGGTTGCGGCAGCTCTGCAACGGGTTTTGCCGGCCGCGACACTCAACGAGGTCTCCTGTTATCTGGTGGCCAATGAGGAATTCGAGCGCGAAGAGCTCTTGGAGAAACTGGTCAAGATGGGCTATGCCAACGTGCCGCTGGTGGAGGATCGCGGTACCTTTGCCGTGCGTGGCGGCATCCTGGACATCTTTCCCCCAAACCTGGCAACGCCCGTGCGGATCGAGTTTTTCGGCGACACGGTGGAAACGATCCGCTCCTTTGACCCGCTCACCCAGCGTTCGCTTCAGCCGATGGAAGAGCTGGTGCTGCTCCCTTCGCGGGAGATCCTCCTGACTGATGAGGTCCTGGAGAACATCGCCCCGCGCCTGAAGCAACTCTGCGATGATCTGGACATTCCCGCCGACCGGCGGCGCCGAATCCTGGACGATCTCCAGAACGCGGTCTATTTCCAAGGTGTCGAATACCTCCAGCCGCTCCTGCATCCCGGTCTTGCCACCATCTTTGATTACGCCTCCGACAGCCTGCTGGTTCTGGCGGATCCTGAAGCCATCCGCGAAGCCGTCACCCGTTTTGGTGATGACATCCACAATGGCGCTGCCAAGGCCATGACTTCGATTTTGCCCCATTCGCCGGCAGCAGAGTTGTTTCTGGATGGACGCGCGTTTGACGACATCATTGCTGCCCGCAGCACCTTGGAGATATCCGGGCTGGTCCTGCACGGCCAGGGCGATGCCACAACAATCACCATTCCTTGCGAGGATAACGCCGGCTTACGGGTGACGGTTTCCAAGGAGACCACACATGCACTCGGTCCACTTGCAAAGATCCTGCAGGAGTGGCTTGGCCAGGGTTTTCAGGTGTTCATCGCCTGCCATCAGCAACCGCAGGCCGAACGGCTCAAGGATCTGCTGATGCCTTACGGCATCGCCTGTGTTATCAGCGAAGCCTCATTTTCGGAGGCGTCCAGCGCCCAAAGCCGCCCTGGTGATGGGGCTGTCACTCTGCTCATGGGTGACATCTCGCGCGGATTCCGCCTGACTTACTCGCGATTGGTACTGATCGCCGAAGAAGAACTTTTCGGGAAAAGGGTACGCAGGCGCGGCGTTTCCGAAGTGCGCAAAAAGCAGATCCTGGCATCACTGGCCGAGCTGAAACCTGGCGATTACATGGTACATGTGGATCATGGCATAGGACTCTACCGTGGATTGCAGCACATCAGCGTGGCCGGGGTGGGGGGCGATTTTCTGCTCCTGGAATATGCCGGCAGCGACAAGCTGTATCTGCCTGTTGACCGCCTGGGTCTGGTACAGCGTTATGTGGGCCCGGAAGGCGCCGAGCCGCACCTCGACAAGCTGGGTGGCAACTCCTGGGAAAAGACCAAGGGCAAGGTTAAAAAGGCGGTGGAGGAACTGGCTGGCGAACTGCTGGAGATCTATGCCAAGCGCCAGATCTGCGAAGGTTTTGCCTTCTCGCCCCCGGATGAGATGTACCGGGAATTCGAGGCCTCCTTTGCCTGGGAGGAAACGCCCGATCAGCTCTCCGCCATCCAGGACGTGTTGGCCGATATGCAGCATAGGAAGCCAATGGATCGGCTGGTATGCGGCGATGTCGGTTACGGCAAAACCGAGGTGGCCCTGCGGGCGGCCTTCAAGTCGGCTCTGGACGGCAAACAGGTGGGCATCCTGGTGCCGACCACCATCCTTGCGCAGCAGCACTACGAGACCTTCCATGAGCGGCTCAAGGATTATCCGGTCACCGTTGAGGTCATCTCCCGCTTCCGCACCCCCAAGGAACAAAAGGCTATTCTGGAACGGCTGAAGAAAGGGGCGATCGACATTATCATCGGCACCCACCGACTCTTGCAGGCGGATGTGTCCTTCAAAGATCTGGGGCTATTGATAATCGATGAGGAGCAGCGCTTCGGCGTCAAGGACAAGGAGCGGCTCAAGGCCTTCCGCGCCGTGGTGGATGTGATGGCCCTCTCCGCTACCCCTATCCCCCGCACCCTGTACATGTCAATGATGGGCATTCGCGACCTGTCCATAATAGACACCCCGCCGGTTGACCGTTTGGCGGTGAAAACCTTTGTGTCCCGTTTCTCGGAGGAGTTGATCAGGGAAGCGGTCATGCGCGAGTTGCGCCGCGGTGGGCAGGTTTTTTTCGTCCACAACCGCGTGCAGACCATCGGAAAACGGGCCGAACTTCTGGCCGCGATCGTGCCTGAGGCCAAGATAGCGGTCGGCCATGGCCAGATGCATGAACACGAACTGGAGCGGGTCATGCTGTCCTTTATGCATGGCGAGACCAATCTGCTGGTTTGCACCACCATTATCGAATCCGGTCTGGACATCCCCAACGCCAATACCCTGATTATAGACCGGGCAGATAATTTCGGCCTGTCGCAGCTTTATCAGTTGCGTGGCCGGGTCGGGCGCTCCACCCAGCGTGGTTACGCCTACCTGCTGATACCTGGTGAAGGGGCTGTCAGCGCCGATGCCCGCGAGCGGCTTAAAATCCTTCAGGATATTTCGGAGTTGGGGGCCGGATTTCGTATCGCTACCCACGACATGGAGATTCGCGGGGCCGGCGATCTGCTGGGGAATCGGCAATCGGGCACAGTGGCCGAAGTCGGTTTCGAGTTTTACAACCAGATGCTGGAGGAAACCATCTGCCGCTTGCGGGGCGAGGAAATGGTCGAACGGGTCGAGCCCGAGATAAACCTCAAAGTTCCGGCTTTCATTCCCGAGGCCTATGTCAGGGACACCGGACAGCGACTGGTGATCTACAAGAAGTTGACCCAGGCAGAAAGCGAGGAGGATGTGATCGACATCCAGAACGAGGTCAGCGACCGTTTTGGCAAATATCCGCTGGCCACGTCCTACCTGTTCGAGATCATGAAGCTGCGCGTCTTGCTAAAACAGTTGCTGGTGCGGCAAATCGACTACGACGGCAGGCAGGTAACCATTTCGTTCCACCCCCGCACTCCGGCCAAGCCCGATTCCATCATTGCCATGATGCGCAACGAACCGAAGAAATACCAGTTTTCGCCCGATTATCGCCTGACCTGCATTGTCCCAGGCAGTGCCTTCGAAGATATCCTGGCCGAGTCTAGAAAGGTATTGAAAAGACTGTGTTGATATGTTATTTTTATAAAGTTTCTAACTACTTCAAGGCGAAATGAAAAAGGAGATTATGTGAAAGCCATCAACACTGCAAAAGTCTTTACTGCCGCCCTCTGTGCGGCTTCACTTTTTGGCTGCCAAAACGGCTCAAAAACTTCAGGGTCGCAGTCCGAACCCAAGAAGGAAGGACAGGTCTTGGCCGAGGTGAACGGCGGCACGATCACTACCGGCGATTTCAATCGTGAGTTAAAGAACCTCCCCGAATATCTCAAGGCAATGGCCGAGACCCCACAAGGGCGTAAAGAGATGCTGGACACCATGGTCATCCGTGAGCTGATTCTCCAGCAAGCCGCCAAGGACGGCATTGACAAGAGCCCGGAGATCGAAGAAAAGCTTAAGGACCTCAAAAAACGGCTGATTGTCGAGGCGTTCCTGAAGAAAAAGGTCGAGGCCGATACACAGGTTTCTGACGCTGACCTCAAAAAATTCTATGAACAGAACAAGGACAAATTCAAGACCGGCGATCAGATCAGGGCCAGCCATATCCTCGTGAAAACCGAAAAGGAAGCCAAGGATATCCTGGCGCAGATCAAGGCAGGCGGCAATTTTGAAGCGCTGGCAAAGAAGTATTCCGTTGATTCCTCTGCCGCCAAAGGTGGCGATCTGGGGTGGTTCGGCAAGGGCAACATGGTTCCGGCTTTCGAGAAAGCCGCCCTTGGCTTGAAAGAAGGCCAGGTTTCCGATGTGGTCAAATCCGATTTCGGTTATCACATCATCAAGTTGACCGGCAAACGTGCTGCGGGCGTACGGCCCTTTGAAGAAGTCAAAGAGCAGATCAAGGCAGCCCTCATGCCGTCCAAGCAACAGGAAATATTCCAGAAGATCAAGGAAGAACTCAAGAAAGACGCCAAAATTACCGTTAAGGAAGATGTCCTGAATTCCCTTGTTGGTGCAAAAGACGAAGGCAAGCCAGCCGAACCCGCTCAGCCCGCTGTCCCTGAGAAAAAATAGCCCAGTGGTTGTTGTGGCAGCAAATCGTTGATGAATGGTTGACTGGAAGGGTGGGCTTTCTGCCCACCCTTCCGAATTTTAAACTCGAGAAAAAAGAGAGTACCAAAGTATGAAGCAACGCCTATTTACCCTGTTGATCGCCTGCCTGCCCCTGCTCATCGCCGGTGGCTGCGCAAATACGGAAGCTGTTGTCAAGAAAGCTCCGGCAGAGGAAACTGTCAAGACCGAACAGCCCGGCAGTGTGCCAACAGCCACGATCCCGGTTTCAGGCAAGTTGGTCGATACCATTGCCGCGGTTGTCAATGACGATATTATTACACTTTATGAGATCAACCGTGAAGCTCAGCCGCTTATCCGCGAGGCCGAGAAAAAATCAACCTTGGATGCTGCCGCCCGCAGCCAGATCCGCCACACGATCCTTGACCGCTTGGTGGAGAAGAAGCTGGTGGACCAGAAGATCAAGGAACTGAACATCAAGGTCAGTGAAGAAGAGATCCGTCAATCCATCGAGGATGTCAAGAAACAGAACAATATGACCCAGGATGCTTTGGTTGCCGCGCTGGCCAATCAAGGCCTCTCTTTTGATCAGTACCGTGTCCAGTTGCAGGAACAGCTGGAAAAGCTCAAGCTGGTCAGCATGGAGGTTCGCTCCAAAATCCAGGTGGGTGATGCAGAGATGCGCGAGTACTATGATGCCAATCGTGCCAAATACACGGAGGATGAAACCTTCCTTGCCCGCCATATCTATTTTCGTATAAACGACAAAGCCCCCGCGGCTGAAATCAAACGTACCATGACCACAGCGCTGATGGTGCTCGACGAGGCCAAGAGCGGTAAGGATTTTATCGAACTTGCCAAGACCTATTCCGAAGACCCGGCTGCGCGCAAGGATGGCGGCGCATTGGGACCGTTCAAAAAAGGCGATATGTTGCCGGAGCTTGAGCAGGCTGTCATGGCCATGAAGCCGGGCGATATCAGCGATCTGGTCTATACTTCGGCCGGGTTTCACATCATAAAGCTTGAGGAGCGGAAAAGCGGCAAGCTGAAGCCCTTCGAGAGCGTAAAGGCCGAAATCGAGGATATTCTGTATCGTAAAAAATCTGAGGAGCGTTTCAGCCAGTGGGCTAAGGAACTGCGTGCCCAGGCCAGTGTAGAGATCAAGGATCTGAAGGGAATTTTATAGGCAGCTGTGTTTGCCGTTGCCGGGCTTCATAAATACCGGCCCTAACGACTTTTTGTAAATGTTTCCGATTATGCTTTACCAAGAAAACAGCCGCTCATCCCGTAAGGGGGGAGCGGCTGTTTTCTGTTCAGCAAGGTTAGCTATTTGGCAAGCTGAGATCAACCCGGGCATTCCGTGCGCTACGATGTTCCTGCGCCATCGGATTCAGGAGGTTGCCAAGTCGGTAAGCCCGGTTTCGAAGCTCGCCGAATCCATGCCGTCAGCAGCCATGAAAATCAGTGGCAACCGAAGCAGGTGGATTTGAAGGTGGCCTGAACCTGGACAATGCCATCGGCATGCAGGGCTTGGTTGGTGATGCCGGTTGCCTGTCCATTCGTGCCGGTTGCATCCGGATGGCAGAATTGGCACTGGTTGTAAGCGCCGGTCGGTCCCTGCCCCCCATGATAGCCGCTGTGCCAGACGTTTGAACCATTCGACCCGTTGCGTGGAGGGTTGCCATGGCATCCGGTACAAGAGCCGCTGCCGGCTGTTCCGTACCAAGAGGGAGTGGTGGCGCCGGCCGTGGTCGTGGTGTATCCGTAGGTTACGGTGTTTAAAACGGCTTCACCCGTGCCGTCGGGGAAGTAATAACTGAAGGTGCCGCTGGGGACTCCGTGACACCCAACATTCATGCAGGTTTTTGTTGTGGCGTCAAAGGTCGGAGCAGGCCAGCCGGCTTTGTATGCCGGCCCGGCCTTGTCAAAGGCTAGCCGGCCGCCGTATTTGTGGCAGACCTTGCAATCAAAGCCGGCATGTTTTCCGTGTGCCCCGGTGGGGGTGCAGGATGGGTCGCCATCGGCACAGACCTCGTCTTGAACCAGGGCCACCGACTTTTTGGCTGCCAATGCCTTGTAGTAGTCATCAACAGTGTTGTCATAGGGGACCCAATTGGCGCCATCATAGATGAATACGCGGCCCGTGGCGGTGTCTTTGTATTTCATGCCGAACGCCGCCTTGGCGGGTGGTGTGCTGCTTTTTGTCACATTGGTGCTGCTGGCAGCAGACCCTTGTGATTGCATTGACTGTTCACCGCAAGCCGCGGTAAGCAGCAGTATTGCCACTCCAAACAACAATGATGAATTCCGTTTTGTTGGGTGATAATGCCGACATGCCATGATCGAGCCCTCCTCAAGTTTTGATTTTCGACACCTGACGACCAGTTACTGTTGCGAATGCGGCTTTGTGAAGATAGCTAAAAGTGCAGGTTCAGCATCGGGGGGTTCTACATCTTTGTAATTAAGTTTATTTTATTAACCTTTGTAAATTAAGTGGTTGGCGCCGATTAGTCCTATTTTGGATGTATATATGTTACTCAATCACGATTGTCAAGTATCTCTTTGGAGTGCACTTGCGTTTTGTGCGCAGGCATGGCAATGCGGGCATGAAACTATTGGCGTCTAACCAATTATCATCACTTGTAAGCGCCGATCTGAATCATTATAATGCTGACGCTTCAGCCCGGCGCATCGCTGCAAGTCCATTCCCAGGAGGCCATTGCAAACAGCCGTGACCGCACCTGTCGTCTTCATACTGTTGTTTCTGGCCGCCTTTATTGCCGGCTTGGTAGATTCTATTGCCGGTGGCGGCGGACTGATCACCGTACCAGTCCTGCTGGGGATAGGCCTGCCACCACAGGCTGCCCTGGGGACAAACAAGCTGCAGGCAAGTTTCGGTTCCGGCAGCGCCATGTTGACGTTCATACGTTCCGGTACGGTAGAGCTCCGGGAATGTCTGCGTGGAATCGTATTCACCGCCATTGGTGCCGGAATGGGCACATTTGCAGTTCAGTTGATCGATCCGGCGTTTCTGCGCCAGATCATACCGTTTTTGCTCATTTCCATCGTGTTTTACAGCATTATGACCCCGCGTCTTGGTGCGGAGGATATCCATCCCCGGATGAAGTCAGGACCATTCTTCCTGGTGTTCGGCCTTGCACTGGGTTTCTATGATGGTTTTTTCGGCCCAGGAACCGGTTCTTTCTGGGTAATGGCACTCATGCTCGGTCTTGGTTTTAATATGACCAAGGCCACCGGCTACACCAAGGTACTGAATTTCACCAGTAACTTCTTGTCATTACTGTTGTTCATGGTTAGCGGCGCCGTACACTGGCGCGAGGGGTTGGTGATGGGGTTTGGCCAGTTTATTGGTGCCCGGGTCGGTTCACGGATGGTGATTATGAAAGGGACCCGCTTTATCAGGCCGATTTTTATTTCAATGGTTCTGGCTATTACAATCAGGTTGATCTGGCAGAATTATCATTGAACGAATAATTCGGAACATGGCAAGTATTCTGCGTGGGAGGACTGGATATGAAGTTGCAACCTGAAGATACTCTGATTCAGGCATTTTGGATCGATTTGGGAAGTTCAGTGGTCCCTGACTATAACTGGGGCAGGATAGATTTCCTTACCAGTGATTATCTGGTGCTGCTGAAAGAACACGCTGGCGGGGACCAGCTCTACCGCGACCCAGCTGATGGCAGATTATGGGAGTTGATCCGCCCCAACGTGCATTTTGCCGGAGGCGGGCCACCCATCCTGAAAGTCGTCTCGGCTGAACAGGCGGTTGAAAAATATGGCTCAATCCCCTTGTCATAGCTATTTGTACAGCGCAGCAAACATTTCGGCCGGACTTGGCGGTCTTTGTCCCAACGGGCTACAACAGACAACAGCATATCGGTGCACCCCATGAAATCAGTGCCAGTGGTTTCGATCCTCATGCCGGTGCGCAACGAGGAACTGTATCTGGTTTCCGCATTGGAATCCATCTATCGCCAAACATTCACCGACTGGGAATTGATTGTCGTAGACGATGGTTCCACGGATGCCACGCCCGTAATACTTGAAAACGCCGCAGTACTGGACCGGCGCGTGCGGGTTATCACCCAGGGCTCCGGTGGCATTGTAACGGCGCTCAATATCGGCTTGTCCGCCTGTCGCTCCCCGTACATAGCACGAATGGATGGGGATGATCTTTGCCATCCCGGGAGGCTCGAATCCCAGGTTGCCTTTCTTGAGGCAAACCCTGATATCGGTTTGGTTGCCTGCGCGTTTCGTCACTTTCCGCGTGCGACTTTGAAACAAGGTTTTTTGTCCTACGAAGCCTGGCAGAACTCGCTTGTCAGCCATGATTTGATCATGCGCGACCTCTTCGTGGAATCGCCTTTTGTTCACCCCAGTATAATGACACGCCGCGACCTGCTACTGCGGCTTGGCGGTTATCGAAATGAGGGGTGGCCCGAGGATTATGACCTGTGGTTACGCATGGCTGCCGATGGCGTGCGTTTTGCCAAGCTTCCGCAGCAGCACTTTTTTTGGCGCGACCATCCGGAAAGATCCACTCGAACCTTGGATGATTATTCCAGGAAAGCCTTTCGCGCCTGCAAAGCCCACCATCTGCGTCTGGGCTATCTCAAGGATGCCACGCAGGTTGTCATGGCCGGAGCCGGCCTGGAAGGGCGTGCCTGGCAGCGCCAATTGTCACTGTTCGGCATCAAGGTGTCGTGTTGGCTGGATATCGATCCCCGCAAGCTTGGCAAAACCTTGCATGGCGCGCCCGTGATAACACCTGGTGAGCTCAGGCTGAACGATGAGCCGCTGCTGGTTGCCATAGGAGTAGCCGGCGCCCGGGAAGAGTTCAGGTTACTGGCACATGAATCAGGGCTGAGGGATGGACTCGACTTTGTGTGCGTTGCCTGATATACATAAGGCATTTCTCAAAAGGAGGCGTTCATGAAACGTGTTTTCGCAGCATTACTTGCTTCGCTGGTTCTGGCCGCACCAGCTGCGGCTTCCGACTCGATTGGCCTCGGCATCAGGGCCGGTGCCGCTGCCGGCCACAACAGTACTTTTACGGAGGCTTTCGGTGATCTGTACCTGAACCGGTTGGTTTCGGTGGGGGCAACCGTAGGATTCGTGACGGTTGATCGGGACAACGTTCGGTCGATTAAGCGCGACGAATCGGTGCCGGTCACCGCCCTGTTCAAGATCCATGCTCCCATTCCTTTCCTGCAGCCATATGCCGGTCTTGGCGCCGCACTGGTATTCCATGACAAGCGCGGGACCAAGGGAACCCCGGTGGGGCTGGTCGGTGCGGATCTGAAGCTGGGGCCGACCCCGCTCTTTCTGAACCTGGAATACCGCAGGCAGCTTGACGATGAGTTGGATTTCCTGGGAGCAGGTCTCGGAATCAAATTTTAGCAGCTTCGACGGCAATGTTGGAACGCCCCGCAGGACTCTGTCCTCGGGGCGTTTTGCGTTAATTATTATGCCGGTCGTGTTCAGTTACCCCTTGTGTTGCCCGCTTTTTTGCTTGTCACGGAAGGCTTTTTCCGCTTGTCGCCTGCGTCTGCCACCAAGAAAAGTTTCCTCGATAATGATGGCGACAAAGCAGATGATGAACAATGCAAATATGATCCCCAGAATTTTCCCCAGCACTGACGTAACCTCCCGTATACTCCGACCCGGAACTGCGCAGGCCCATACTCATAAACGCGAAAAGCCGTCTCGCGACGGCTTTATTTAGCCTTGATAAAGGCCGATTATCTGCGGACAACGGTTCGGCGTTGCATGCGCCCCCCCATGGACGCCATCTGGTGTTTCTGGATGGCAGCAACGCTTTCCAGGTGAAATTGAAACCACATATCGCCATAACTACGCATTTTCATTTTTTTGCCTTGGCCGAGGTTTTCCAGGTTTTCCTTTATCGGGCCATCTCCAGGCAGCTTCTTAAGGCCCTTCTCCAAAATTTCCTTGGCCTTGGTGGTCTCTCCGCATTCGTTCAGGCAGTAGGCATAGAGATTCCAGAGCAGTGACTCCTTTTGGCTCCACTGGACAGCTTTTTCAAATGTGGCGATCATCTTGTCCTTTTTCTGGCGTTTCATGTAACAGATGGCAAGCATTCCCATGGCTGCCCAGTTTTTGAAAAAGGATTTTTCCAGGTAAGGAAAGGCATTGGAAAAATCGCGCTTCATGTAGTAGATCATGCCGATCTGCGCATTCAGCTGCCCCTCCACATAGATTTGCCATTTGCTGTACTGCAGGGCATCCTTTAGTTCGCGGATGGCTTTTTCGAAACGTTGCCCTTGCAGATCCTTGCCGGCAGTTTCAATGGCTGCCATGACCTTTTTCATGGTATGGCGCGAAAGCAATACAAATGTACCGGCAAAGGCGGTTATGCCGATAAGGGCGGCACCCCACCAGGCCAGCTTGAACAGAAGCAGGATCAGAAGCAAAGCGATCCCTGTCCCGGATGCTATAAGTATGTTGTACATCGGTCCTTCCTTTCATTGAATAACAATACCCCCCTTGGTGAAAGGGGGGCCAGTGGGATTAAATGACATCACCGGTAAAGGTTTTCAGTCTGGTCAGCAGCACAAGGAGGATATAAACGGCAGAGTATCAGCTTTTTTCTTCAGCCGGTACCATCGCCCCGTTTTTCTCGGTAAACTTGGCAATTATGATGCGCCGCCCAGCCTTGAGGGCAAACTTGGCTTTCAGGTTATTCCAGGCGGAAAGCAGTTTGGTGGAGACATTGAACCGCTTGGCAATCGCCTCCAGGGTATCCCCCTTTTTAATTGTGTAGTACTTGGCAAAGCCGCCTTTGGCTGAGGCGGAGCGGCTGGCTGTGCGCCCCTCCTGATGGAAGTCCACGGTCTGCCTGACAGGAACTACAAGGGTTTTGCCGGCAATACGGCTCTTTTTTGAAAGTCCGTTGAGTTCCGACAGCATCTCTGGTGTGGTGCCGAATCTGCGGGCAATGGATTTGAGAGAATCTTTCCGGCGGGAATGATAGCGGGTATAGAGAACCTTTTCAGTGAAGCGCTGATCAACGGCAATATTGGCGTATTCCAGTTCGAACTGCTGCTTTGTCCCTTTAGGGATTTTCAGCTCATAATCCGGATAGTTTGGTGGGGTACACCAATGGCGCAGGTCCGGGTTGAGTTCCTTTATTGTTTCGTAAGTCGTTCCGGTCAATTTGGCAACCAGGTCCAGATCGGTGCGGGATGGTATCTTGACCGTATCGTAATCTATGGGAGGCAGGTAAGCGATGTCGGAAAATCCGTAACGGGCGGGATCCTTGGCTATGATGGCCGCCGCCAGCAGCTTGGGAACATACTCCTTAGTCTCGCGTTTCAGGTACGAACCGCGACAGATCTCCCAGAAATCGCTGGTGTTGTACATGCTGATGGCGCGCAGGATCTTGTTCTCCCCGGCGTTGTAACCGGCAGCGGCCAGATACCAGTCGCCATTGAACATGTCATAGAGTTCCTTCAGGTACATGGCTGCGGCGGCAGTCGCCTTGACCGGGTCCTTGCGCTCGTCGATCCATTGGTCTATGCGGAGGGAATAGCGTCGCCCGGTATCGGAGATGAACTGCCATGGCCCTACGGCATTGGCCACCGAGCGTGCCTGAAGATGGAATCCGCTTTCGATCATGGCCACATATACCAGATCTTCGGGCATTCCTTCGCGCTTGAGAATTTCCTTCATCATTGGGATGTAGCGGGAGGAGCGTGATAGCCAGCGGGAAAATGACGGCCTGCCACTGGTCTGGAAGTAATAAAGAAAATACTCAACCTGGCGGTTAAGGGCTAAGGGAATATCGGCAGTGGGCAGGTCGGTATCCGGCAATTGCAGTTCTGCGCTGTCATCTGTTTTTTCCTTGAGCTCATCCAGGGTAAATAGCTCATTCTTTGTTTTCGGCTGATCGACTTCAGGCAGCGATTCGACAAGGGGGGGCAGTTCCGGCTGATCAGCCGGGGTGAGCATGGGCGCATTGGTTTGAGCCAGTTCACTGAGAAGTGCCTGGGTCGGTTCTGCTGCGTGCGCCGACATGGCAAACAGCAAAACCGTTATGATTGTGACGACAAATCTCATGTAACGCCTTTGAAGAAAAGTCCTGTGATTATAAAGAAGTTAAGGTGCAAAGTCAATCATGCGGAACTCCTTTGGAAACGGGCGGTTACATGGCTTTGGGGCTCTCGTTCGTTTTGGCGGTTGAATTTGATGCTGTTGTGCGTTCCTGAAGATACCAAACGATCTCCATGCCTGCCAGGACAATGACCCAACTGGTATAAATCCAGACCATGAATACCGGCAGCAGTGCCAAGGTGCCATAGATGGCGTTATAGCGCGATACCCCGATCTGGAAATGGATATAGGCCCATTGAGCCAGTTGCCATACTGTGCCCGCCAGTATACCGCCTGCCAGGGCACAGTTCAGTCTGACCCGTACGTTGGGCATAAAAAGGTAGAGGCAAACCAGGGCGATGCAGATGCTCAAATAGGGAACCAGACGGAACAGCAGCAACAGAAGGTGGCCGAATCCGGGCAAGCCGAAAATCCACTGCACCACCCCCTGGTGTTGGAGGCTGGTGGTAATGCTGACAGTCAGGGTAACCATCACCGGGATGCAGAAGACAACTATCAGGAAGTCACGTAGCTTGTGATGCACCCTCTTTCCCCTCCCAAGTCCCCAGATCTTGTTGAAGGCGTCCTCCACGTTGTCCAGGGTGGCCAGGACCGAAAACAGCAAGGTCACCAGGCCGACTGCTCCCAGCGACCCGACATTGGTGTTGTTGATATAATGCAGGATGCGGTTGACAATTTCGTGAGAGCCCACGGCAACATTGGCGAGAATCAGCGGTGCAAGTACCTTGTGCAGGTTTAGTACCTTGAGAAGGGCGAAAATGATGGCCAGAAAAGGCACAATTGAGAGCATGCTGGAGAAGGAGAGCGCGGCAGCATACATCAGAGAACGATCATCGAGGAATTTGACGACCAGCTTCCTGCCTGTTCTCCAGATCTTCAGATAACGGTCAGAAGAGGGCATACGTTGCCATACCTAATTATAAAAAAAGCCCACCAGAAGTGGGCTTTTCCGTATCTGCAACAACGTTGTTTACTGGGCTGAGAAGCGCTCTTTTTCCTTCTGCATGGCTTCTTTGCCGGCCTCGATTGCCGATGCCAGAATCGATTTTTTCTCTACGATGGTTTCCTTGCCATCCTCGATCGCTGTCTTGATCTTATCCTGGGCGTCTTTGGCGTATTCCTTGATTTTGTCAACCGCATCCTCGGTCAGGTCTGCGATGGTTTCACGCATCTCCCGACCGCTCTTGGGCGCGTACAGAAGCGCCAGTCCGGCTCCGATTGCCGCACCCGCCACAAATGACACCAGCACCGTTCCAGCCGATATTCCTCTTTCGTCATCAGACATGGTCATTTTCCTCCCCGTTTATTGAGATAGCGTTCAAGCAGGTATTTCCCGGTCATTTTGATCCCTGCCGTCCAAACCGAAGTGGTGTTGAGAACAGTCGTTACAACACCGACTGAACGGTTGATTGCATGCAGGTTGATGCCGGTCTCGCCAAGGGCCGACATGAAACATCTGACATCATCGGTGTGTTCTACAACCTCGCCGCCCACCGTTTTCAGTTCCGCCAACACTGCGGCCAAATCCTTGATGGCTGGTTGAAGTTCCTGCTGAAGCATATTGGATAGCTCGCCAACAGAGGCCGCTGTACGCTTCATGGTCAGGATGGCCGGTACCAGCACCATTACCAGGATACAAAACGCAACCGCAATGATAATCAGTACGATTCCAGCAAGGGTCATCTTTTCTCTCCGTGCAACAATTCAATATAAGCAGCAAATGAATTCCAAGTATAGAGCAAAACGGAAATAATTCAATTAATAAACAATAAACCCAGTCAGGTCGAACCGACCCCCTGCCGTTGACTCCACGCATGCCGCTGCCAGCGCAGCTGGATGAATGGCTTACATCCTCTGTTTGTTTGCTGTCCGGGCTTCGAAGATCTCAAGGATCTCGCGTCTGGCCTCGCCGACTGTCAGCGGAATGCGCATGAATGGGAGCTTGTCGCCGGTCTTCAATTGGTGGATCAGTTCGGCAATGTAGGGCAGGCGAAGCTTGACGCTGGCCAATTCGTCGCCGGCGTTGAAGACTTCTTCAGGTGAACCGCTACGGACCAGGACGCCCCGGCTGAGGATATGCAGGCGGTTCAGGAAGACCGGCACCAGGTCCACACTGTGGGTTGCCATGACAATGGTTACCCCCCCCTCCCGATTGAGGCGGGTCAGAAGTTCCATCATGCGGTACTCGCCCATGGGGTCAAGGCCGGCGGTCGGTTCGTCCAGCAGCAGGATTTCGTGTCCCATGGCCAGCAGGCCGGCAATGCAGACCCTCTTTTTCTGGCCAAAGCTCAGGTTGTGGATATCTTTCCCCGCCAGTTCTGCCATTTCTACCGCTTCCAGTGCCCCGTTGACACGTACCGCAACCTTGTCTTCGCCAAAGCCCATGTTGCGTGGCCCAAAGGCCACGTCTTCGTAGACAGAATGGGCAAAGAGCTGATCATCCGGGTTTTGGAATACCAGGCCGACCTTGCGGTAAATCTCCTTGGGAGACAGACGGCGGATGTCGGCACCATCCAACTGCACTGTCCCGCTGTAATCCTTGGCAATACCATCCAAGAGCCTCAGCAGGGTGGTCTTGCCGGAACCGTTGGAGCCGAGAATGCCGCAAAATTCGCCTGCAAAGACATCCAGGTGGATGCCGGACAGGGCCAGGGTGTTGTCTGGATAGCGGAAGGAGTCGATCCGTGCGGAGAGACGTGGAATGGGCATGGTCAGTTTTGCAGCTTCCAGGCAGTTGCCATTACCACAGCAAACAGGCAGAGGCAGACAATCTGGTTCCTACTCAGTCGTGATTTGCATAATAGCGGCATACTGCCGTCATAGCCGCGCTGGGTCATGGCCAGGGTGATGGATTGGCTGCTGTCAAAGGCCCTGATGGTCAGCATGCCGGCCATGGTGCCAAATGACCTGAGGCTGCGGCGCAGTCCGCAATAGCCGAGCCTGTTCTTCTGGGCCGTGTAAACTACGCCGGCGCCATCGTAGAGCATGAACAATGATCTCCAGGCAAAGAGGGAGACCTCCACCAGGCCGCGCGGGACACGCAGCCAGGCCAGGGCGGCCATGGTTTCGGTAAAGCTCATCACCTGGCTGAGCAGGACCGCCACCGACACCGCTCCCAGGATGCGGGAGACGATCAGCACGCCTTCCTGAAGACCCTGGCGGTGTACAGTCAGGCTCATAGAGGAAACATTCAGTATCTGCACGCCCTCACCTGTGCCCATGAACGCCTTGAGCGCCAGGATCACCGCAGCTATAAACAGGGGGTGCAGCAGTCGTAACACAAGCACCGGCAAACGCATGCCGCAGAACAGGGTGGCAGGCAGACAGGCCAAAGCCATGAGGCAGGGAAAGGCGCAGTTGCTGGAACTGGCCACCAGGGCCAGCAACAGTCCGGCCGCCAGCAGGCGAACACGTGGATCAATGGCCGCGACAACCCGGTTGTCGCTATGTTGGCAATAGAGGTGTCTCATGCTGCTCCGTTGTTGCCATCCAATACCATCATCTCCCCAATCACCTGCTCCGCTGCCGAGTAGGGGTCGATGGAGCCGTCTCCCATACCAGCCACCACCCGGGCAAGTGTCCCGTCTTGGGCCATGAAGGCCATGGCCCGCTTGAACAGGCCGTCCCTCAGAATATCCACGAAGTGCCGCTCGTTGCGCTCTTTCAGAAATTCGCCGATTACGCCGCTGGTAAAGAGATAATCCCGGTGCGCCAGTATCTCGCCGGTCAGTTCCTCAATCCCGTTACCCCGCTGGGCTTCGGTCATCAGGACCCTCGGACTCCAGCCTCCTTCCGTTGCAGCGCGCATCTCCAGCATGTTGTTAAGTTCGCGGGCGGTCCGGTCGGCCCCGTCCCGGTCGGCCTTGTTGACTACAAAAATGTCGCCGATCTCCAGTATGCCGGCCTTGATGGCCTGGATGTCGTCACCCAGTCCCGGCACCATGACCACGCAGGTTGTATGGGCGGTTTTGACGATATCGACTTCATCCTGGCCGACGCCAACCGTCTCGATGATAACGATGTCCATACCCAAGGCATCCAGCACCAGGGCCACGTCCGAGGTGGAGCGGGACAAGCCGCCCAGGGCGCCGCGGGTAGCCAGGCTGCGGATAAAGACCCCTTCGTCCGAGGCGTGACGGTTCATGCGGATGCGGTCACCCAGGATGGCGCCGCCCGTGAAGGGGCTGGTGGGGTCGATTGCCACCACCCCGACCTTTTTCCCCTTTTTGCGGAATGCTGCCGTCAGTTGGTCAACCAGGGTCGATTTTCCCGCGCCCGGCGGGCCGGTAATTCCGATGATGTAGGCATTGCCGGTGCTGGTGTAGAGTTTTTTTAGTTCTTCGATCGCCGAGTGTCGGCTGTCGTCGATGTCGCGCATCAAGCGCGCCGCCGCACGGATTTCGCCGTTCAAGACCTGTTCTGCGAGTGACATGGGGTTCCGTTCCAAGGTGATATATATGGCAGTGTGATCAATTGTATAACATGACCGTGTTGCAGCAGGCAATCGACATTGTGGCATGATTCATCAGTCAGGCCAGCCGTAGTTCAACACCCCACGGTACCGGCTTTTCCCCATCCGCGGTCAATACCCACAGGGTGGGAAACTCCATCTCTTCCGGGGCCGGGCCGATACCGTCGGTCAGATAGATGACCGCAGCCGGCAGGGGGTGCATGGACTTGGCGTATTCGAAGACCGGCCGCAAATCGGTGAAGCCCCCTCCCTCGTAACACCGTGCCTGGCAGGATGAGCTGTTGAAGGCCTCGATCCGCTGGATGCGGCTATTGGCATAAAGCAAGGTGATTGTTGTGTTTCGCCCCCGGGCAATCTGCAGCAATTCGGCTGCAAAGGACTCTCTCATCTCGGCTATGTTGGTGGAATCGCTCACGTCTATGGCTACCAGCAGATTGAGTCTGCGCTGTTTGCGAACACCGGGGGTGATGTGACTGAAACGGCGGTGCTCGCGCAACCAGCTGCTTCTGTGTCCTGTCCTTCCGGCTGTGGCTGCAAACTGGCGCAATATCTGGCGCCAGGGTATGGTTGGCGGACGCAGCAGCAGGTCAACGACAGTCCGGACGTCCGCCGGCACCTCCCCATCGCTCCCCTTTAGGCTGTCACGGGTCAGGGACCGCACCATTTCTTCCCCCAGCAACAGCGGTGTGCTGTCGGACTCGTTCCAGATGGCGTGGTCATCCACAGTGGCGGCATCGCGCAAGTCCGGCTGGGACTGGCCGGCGGCACCGCGTTCGTCGCACTCACCATCGCCGTAGCCGCTACCCTCCAGATTGCCAGTATCCAGGGGGGGGACCAGCAGAGCGTAGTACTCCTCTGCCGCCATCCCCGGATCAAGGCCATACGTTTCCGGCATGGCGGCGTTTTGCGGCAGGCCGTTGATGGTCGGATTGATGGCCAGATCGCAGACGATGTCCCAGTCATGGCGGTTGCGTTCCTTGCGGCGCAGCGGGTGCAGGTGGAGGATGTGCTTGACCAGGTGCTCCATGAGCGCCTGCCGCTCCATGCTGTTATGCTGCCCCAGGAGTGCCGGATTGATGGAGAGGGTCGGTATGCCGTCGCAGATGGTTACGCCGGCAGCTTGATCAGAGCGGTTGTTTTCCCTTCTTCTCAGGTTTAGAAGGAAATGGCCGTAGAATGGTTTTTCCCGCAGCAATTGGATGATGGTGTTTTCGAGTAGATTCATGGAAATTGAAAGTGCAGTCCCTTGCAGAACTTCAGGGGAAATAGGGAATAGCCGGTTCCCGGTTCAGGATAACATCCCTTTGTAGCGTTCACCGCCTGCATAGACCTCCAGGACCTGGCCCTCGAAGATAGCCCGTTCGAGCAGTTTTCGCGGGTCTGTACCCGTATTTGCCACTAACTGAAAGTCGGCCCGTTTCCCTACTTCGAGGGAACCGCATGCCGGTGCCAACCCTAGGGCTGCGGCGCCATTGCCGGTGCCCATGTGAAACACGTCATCCGGGGACAACACATTGGGGAAGGTTTCAAGGGCGAAACGCATCTCGTCCCACATGGAGAGCGAGTCGTTGCTGGCCAGGGAATCGGTGCCCAGCGCCAGCGGAATGCCCATTTTCTTCAACAGGGCTACCGGTGCCCGCCCGACGTCGAGCTGGGCATTGCTGCGGGGGCAGAGGACGACGTGAACGCCGCGCTGCTTGAAAATCTCGGCATCGGCCAGTGTGACGTGGACACAATGCACCGCCAGGGTGGAGGGGGTCAGCAGGCCGGCCCGGTCCAGCAGTTCGGTGGGGCTGCAGCGGCGGGGCGGAACCAGATAGCGCTCCCATCCCAGGAAAGGGTAAAGCTCTTGGGCCAATGGACCGCTGGAATCGAAGATGAAATCGGTTTCCGCCGGAGATTCGGAGACATGGATTGCCAGTGGCAAAGCCCGGGGTATCACCTCTTCCTGAAGCAGCGCCAGGTTATCTCCGCCAATGGTGTAGGCGGTATGGGGCGAAATCCCGGGTGCGATGGTTGCCTCGGTATCCGTGCCACAGGCGGCCAGGGCTTGGTCGAGCATGGAGCGGAACATGCCCCGGTCATGCCCCAATACCTCGAAAAAAAGCCGCCCGGCAATCTGCGATGAACGATGGATATGGGCCAGGGCGGGCCTGTTGAGTATTTCGCCTACGGCAGTGGTGCCGGACTCGAGGCACATGCGCAGCCCCTCGTGCACCGAGGCCTGGTATTCCTCCGGTTTTATCCCCCGGTTGACCTTGATGAGCTGGATGATCCAGTCCACGAAGCGGTGCGGATTGTAGTCAACGTGGGTCCGCAGGCGCCAGGAGGGGAAATGGGTCAACTCCAGGTGGGTATGGGCATTGACGAGGCCGGGAAGAATGGCGCAGCCCGGGTATTCTACAACCGGCACGCCGTCATGGGCCAGCTTCAGCTCGGCAAGAGTGCCTGTTGCCATGATGGTGTTGTCGCTGACCAGCAGCGCCCCGCCGGCAATGGGTGCGGCAGGAGGCGATACGAGCCAGGATGCGGCATAGATGACGGTTTCTGGCATTGTTTTTCACCACAAAGGCTGAATTGAAGATAAAAGGTACCGCAAGGGGCGTTACGGACATAATATAGCAGATTTTTGCTGGGATGTACTGCAGAAACGGATTGAGGTTAAGGTCGTGCAGTGAAAGCCCGACCTTAACCCCAATCTTAACCTGGCAGAATTAGTGGACGACTGTCAGCTTGGCCTGGCCTGCCTCTTCCTTGCGGGTCGGCAGCATACGGTTCTGCTCGTCCACAAAGACCAGTTTCGGCTCATGCTTGATGGCGGCCTCGTTTTCCATGTTGACAAAGCTGGCTATGATGACCAGGTCCTTGGGGGCCACCATCCTGGCGGCCGCGCCGTTCAGGCAGATCACGCCCGAACCGCGTTGCCCCTCGATGGCGTAGGTTTCCAGGCGGCTGCCGTTGGTTACGTTCCATACCGCAACTTTCTCGTAGGACACGATGTCGGCCGCATCCATCAGGTCCCGGTCGATGGTCACGCTCCCTTCATAGTGCAGGTCAGCGCCGGTTACCGTGGCGCGGTGGATCTTGCTCTTCAGCATAATTCTCTGCATGGTTACAACTCCTCTCCCAATATTGTGTTGTCGATCAGTCTGGTTGTACCTATCTTGACTGCCAATGCCATGAGGGTATTGTTTCCGGCGGTCTGCACCGATTCCAGCGTTGTGCCATCGCGGAACTCCAGGTAGTCGATATTTGCCGCGGTTTCGGCTTCAATCAGCTCCCGGGCCGATCTCTCCAGGTCCGCTACTTCCAGTGTGCCGGTCGCATAGAGGTCACGCACCTTGCGGATCGCCCCGGAAAGGCAGAGCGCGCTCTGCCTTTCCGCCGGAGAAAGATAGGCATTGCGCGAACTCATTGCCAGACCATCCTTCTCACGGACAATTGGCATGCCAACCAGTTGGACCGGCAGGTTCAGGTCCGTTGCCATGCGTCTTAAAACAGCCAGCTGCTGGTAATCCTTGCGTCCGAACAGGGCAACATCGGGCATCACGATGTTGAAAAGTTTTGCCACCACCGTGGCCACGCCATCGAAGTGTCCTGGCCGGCTGGCCCCGCATAAAGGCAGCGACAAATCTCTAACCGAAATTGACGTTTGGAAGCCGGCCGGGTACATCCCCGGGGCATTGGGGGTGAAAACGATGTCCACCCCGCACTCGTCCGCAATGCAACAGTCACCTTCCATGTTGCGGGGGTAACGGTCAAGATCTTCATTCTGGCCGAATTGTATCGGGTTTACGAAAATTGAGAGCACCAGGATGTCGCCGCGCTTCCTGCCTTCGCGCAGCAGTGAGGCATGGCCTTCATGGAGAAAACCCATGGTGGGGACAAAGGCGATACTCTTTCCCTCGCGCTTTAAGGATAGGGCGGCCTGTTGCATTTCTTCGATAGTTGTAATCAGTTTCATGTATGTAGTCTTTGTCTCTGGGATTTTCAGCTGAACGAATGCTCTTCGGTTGGAAACTCTCCTGCCCTGACCTCGGCCACGTAACACTTTACGGCTTCGGAGATGACCGGCGCCAGTTCGGCGTAGCGTTTGACAAATTTGGGGGAATATTTCTCACACAGACCAAGAATATCGTGAATAACCAGTACCTGGCCGTCGCAGGACGGGCCCGCGCCGATGCCGATGGTAGGTATGGAGAGCTCGGCGCTGATGTCTGCCGCCAGCTTGGCCGGTATCCCTTCCAGCACTATGGCAAAGGCACCGGCAGCCTGTACTGCCATGGCATCCTCGAAGATCCGTTCGGCCTGATCCTTGCGGCCCTGCACCTTGTAGCCACCCATGCGGTGGATCGACTGAGGGGTCAGGCCGATATGGCCCATGACCGGGATGTCTATGGCTGAAATGGCCCGGATCACGTGGGACATGTTTGTGCCCCCCTCGATCTTGATCGCCTCGGCGCCACCATCCTTGATCATACGGCCACAGTTGCGGCATGCATCCTCGATACCCGTCTGGTATGACATGAAGGGCATGTCAGCCACCACCAGTGCCTTGGGCGCAGCCCGCTTTACCGCCCTGACATGATAGAGCATCTCGTCCATGGTGACCGGCAGGGTCGTGTCATGGCCGGCGACAACCACGCCGACCGAGTCCCCCACCAGAATGATATCCACTCCGCCGCCATCCACCAAGCGGGCGTATGGGTAGTCATAGGCGGTCAGGACAGTGATGCGGCGGGCTTCTTTTTTCATCTGGAGGATGTCTGGTATGGTTATTTTTTTACGCATTCCGTGTTTTGCCCCTTTAAAACAAAAAAACGCGCCGGAGGGCGCGTGAACGGTCAGGGATGTGCATTTATCGTACTCTCCCTGCTGGGGCTATATCCCCTGCCGTCCCGGTTCGCTGCCGAATCCGTGCGGTATGTGGTGACGTGTCTCCTGCCTGGAAAGTGATCGGCTCCCTAATGGGTCGCCGTCGTGGCAGGAAGGTGATTTTTATAGCAGAGATTTTGTGTATACGCTACAAAAAAATCCGGTTGTTCCGTGGCGGGATGCATGAAGTGACTGTTCAACATAAAGGGACAAAGGGTGATGTCACTTTCTTTCAGAAAGCTGCGTAGCTCCATCAAGCGTTTTGCGGCATCCTTCTTGGATAATTGCCGGTCGCTGAATATTCGCTTGCAGCGACCGGCAATTATGCTTTGGCTTACTCGGTCTTGAGGGTAGCCATGTCGATGGAGAAGCGATACTTAACATCGGACTTGACCAGTCTCTCGTAGGCTTCGTTGACCTTCTGAATGGGGATGACTTCCACATCAGAGGTAATGTTGTTTTTACCGCAGAAGTCGAGCATCTCCTGGGTCTCTTTGAGTCCGCCGATGAGCGAACCTGAGAGACTGCGGCGACCGAACAATAGAGCGAAGGCAGAGACGGCAAGGGGTTTCTCCGGCGCGCCGAGCAGGGTTATGTTGCCGTCACGGCCAAGCATGTTGATGTAGGCGTTGATGTCGTGTTCGGCGGCAATGGTGTCCAGGATGAAGTTGAACGTACCGGCGTGTTTTTGCATTTCTTCAGCGTTGCTGGAAATGATAACCTTATGGGCTCCCAAACGGAGCGCATCCTCTTTCTTTCCCGGCGAGGTGGTGAATACCACGACATGGGCTTCGAAGGCGCGGGCAAATTTGACCCCCATGTGCCCCAGTCCGCCCAGTCCGACTACGCCCACCTTCTTTCCCTTGATATTGCCCCAGCGGCGCATGGGCGAGTAGGTGGTGATCCCGGCGCAGAGCAGCGGCGCCACTCCGGCCAGATCAAGGTTGGCGGGGACACGCAGAACGAAGCGTTCATCGACGACGACGCTTTCGGAGTAGCCCCCGTAGGTAACGCCACCCAAGTGCTTGTCAGGAGAATTGTAGGTAAAGGTCGCGTTGTGGCAGAACTGCTCTACGTTTGCCTGGCAGCTGGGGCAGGTGTGGTCCGAATCCACCAGGCAGCCGACCCCTGCCAAGTCGCCGGGCTTGAACCCGGTGACTGCCGAGCCGACCGAGGTAACCCGTCCGACAATCTCATGCCCCGGCACACAAGGGTAGGTCGTGGGCATGATGCTGCTCCACTCGTTGCGGACCGTGTGGAGATCGGAGTGACAAATGCCGCAGAAAAGGATTTCGATCTGCACGTCGTGTTCGGTCGTATCGCGTCGCGGGATCGTGGTGGAGGCCAGCGGCGATGTTGCACTGGCTGCGGAATAGGCTTTGGCGTTGTACATATATTTATCCTCCTGTTTTGGATGTTGTTTGTTACCGGCCGGTCATTTGCTCCAGTTTTTCCGGGTACCGCGCCCCTTCCACCGTGATCTGCGCGGCGGCATTATCGATCTTGCCGAGATCATCGGCAGAGAGTTCGACAGCGAGGGCGCCGATGTTCTCATCCAGGCGCTCCAGCTTCGTAGTGCCCGGGATCGGGACGATCCACGGTTTCTGGGCCAGCAGCCACGCCAGCGCGACTTGGGCCGGGGAGGCATTCTTCTCTGCCGCGATTCTCCCCAGCAGATCTACCAAGGTCTGATTCGCCTTCAGCGCCTCCGGTGTGAAGCGGGGCAGGGTGCTGCGGAAATCGGTACTGTCGAAGGACGTCTTCTCATTCATCTTTCCAGTCAGGAATCCCTTGCCCAGCGGGCTGTATGGAACAAGGCCGATGCCGAGTTCTTCCAGTGTCTGCAGCAGTCCCTCTTCAGGGCGCCTGAACCAGAGTGAGTACTCATTCTGTACCGTGGTTACCGGTTGTACTGCGTGGGCGCGGCGGATGGTCTGGACACCGGCTTCGGAAAGGCCAAAGTGTTTGACCTTGCCTTCCCTTATCAACTCTTGAACCGCTCCTGCCACATCCTCGATTGGCACATCCGGATCAACACGGTGCTGATAGAACAGATCTATTACTTCCGTCCTTAACCGCTTGAGCGAGGCCTCGGCCACCTGTCTGATATGCTCCGGCCGGCTGTTCAAGACAGGCCCGACACCCTTCATCGCCCGGGGATCGACACTGGTATCAAAACCGAATTTTGTGGCAATCACCACTTGATCGCGTAGCGGAGAGAGCGCTTCACCGACCAGCTCCTCGTTGGTGAACGGACCATAGACCTCTGCAGTATCGAAGAAGGTGATGCCACGTTCCACGGCGGTCCGGAGGAGCGAGATCATCTCCTGCTTGTCTTTGGGCGGCCCGTAGGAGAAGCTCATCCCCATACAGCCGAGTCCGAGCGCCGAAACTTCCAGACCGTTATTCCCCAATATTCGTTTTTGCATCGTTTTTCTCCTTTCGCTGTTCAGCCCATGTTTATTTCAGTTTCCAGATTACTTCACTATTACAGATACAAAATCCGAGTAACCATGAAGCCGATTTTGAGCCCCCAATGCCTTTAGTTTGGGTAAAATTACCTTATTGATGATTATAGCGTACTCCAGGAACAACAGAGGCCGGTAGACCAATCCTGTTCATTTCTTGCCTAATCTTACGGAGCGCCGGATAACAGTTGAAGCACTAGGTGGTGATGGGTACTATTTTAGTAGGAAGAATTGATGGTGAAGGAGGATGTTGTGCCGGAAACTAAGGCTAGCGGCTTGAGACTTGTGATCGAAGCCTTGGCAAAGAGCATTGCCCGATTGGCCGAAAATAGCGAGCTACATACAACCGCTGCCCCGGGTTTGTCGCTATTTTAGCGGACGAACCGATCACCGGCATGTATGAAGCGAGCGTTTGCCTGGACGCAAGCGTGTGCAGCTCGGAGATTCGGTGTGCAAGTAGAATTAATGTAAAAAAGGCCAAGCAATTAAATGCTTGGCCTTTTGGATTTTAGTGGTGCCCAGGGACGGAATCGAACCGCCGACACGAGGATTTTCAGTCCTCTGCTCTACCGACTGAGCTACCTGGGCAAAAACGAATTGATTATATAGCCCAGGCAGCATGTCTATGTCAATAGATTATTTGTCCTTCCCTGCATTCTCCTGGCGCTGGATACGGATCGGTACGTAGTTGCAGAAAGGTTCCTCTTCCATGTAGTCGCCGTGGACCGCATCGGCCCTGGCGCGGCAGCCTCCGCAGACGTTGAGGTATTCGCACTGGCCGCATTTGCCTTTGTAGGCCTTGAAGTCCCGCAGGTTACGGAAGATCTCCGAGTTTTCCCAAATCTCGCGGAACGGGGTTTCTTTGACGTTGCCGGCGGTACGGTGGAAGTAGGAGCAGGGCTTGACGTTGCCGAAACAGTCGATCAGGCAGATGGTCTGGGCCGCTATGCACCCTTTGCCGCCGCCGGTGGAGAAGGTGAGGGAGCGGCGCTCGAATTTGGCACCCTCGGCCTTGGCCTTCTGGGGCACGATGCGGTAGTAGTGGGGGGCGCAGGTGGGACGCATGAGAATTTCGTCCTCCATTTTCTCTTGCTGGTAGTGCCAGTCCAGGATTTCCTCGTAATCCTCCTTGGAGATGAGCTCATTCATGATCTCCTCGCCGCGGCCGGTGGGTACGATCATGAACATGTACCAGGCCGTTGCGCCCAGCGATTTGGCCAGCTTGAAGGTGTTGGCAATGTCGCTCTGGTTGCGCTTGGTGAAGGACGAGTTGATCAGGAACTTTTGGCCCTGGCGCCGGAATATCTCCGCGGCGCGGACAACTCCATCGAAGGACCCCGGACACTGGCGGAAGTTGTCGTGCACCTCTGCCGACGAACCATCCAGCGAGAGCGATACCATCTTGATATCGGCTTTCTTCATTTTCATGCAGATTTCGTCGGTGACCAAGGCGCCATTGGTGGCCATGCACATGCGCAGGCCCAGCGAGGTGCCGTATTCGGCCAGTTCGAAGATGTCCGGCCGCATAAGTGGCTCTCCTCCGGAAAGCACGATGACCGGTTTTGAGAACTCAGAAATTTCCTTGAGCAGTTTTTTCCCCTCGTCAGTGGTGAAATCTCCTTCGGACGAGGTCATTTCTGAAGAGCAGCGACAGTGCACACAGCGCAGATTGCATTTCTGGGTGGTTTCCCAAGCAATCCATTTGGGGATAAATTCTGTTTCCATAATACTCCCGTCACAATCAAGTTCGGGCGCTGCTAAGTCGGTGCCCTAATTAAAATCCTACCTGAAAGGCTCTATAAACTCAAGGATATTTCCTGTACGAACGTCACGGCATCCGCGCTTAATAAACTTGAAACAACGCGGCAATTCTGTTATACAATCCGACCGAATAGCACCTTTGTTTATCCGGTTTTTACTGTCGTTAGGGCAAGGAGAGAGCATGTCCACCCAGCAGATGGTCATGTACGACGAAGAATTCAAGGAGATCAACGAAGTTATCGAGCGGCTCCTGAAGGAAGCCAATGCCAAGGTTATTTTCCTGGTCGATAAAAACGGTCAGCTCATATCCGGCGTCGGCGATACGGAGCGTTTCGATACCACTTCTCTGGCCTCGCTCACCGCAGGCAATATCGCTGCCACCGGCGGCCTGGCCAAACTGATCGGTGAAAAGGAATTCTCAATCCTGTTCCATGAAGGCGAGAAAGACAACCTCCATATTTCCATAGTTGGAGGCAGAGTTATTCTGGTTGTCCTGTTCGATAGCCGTTCTTCGTTGGGGCTGGTTCGTCTGAGGGTCAAGAAGTCGTCCGAAGAGCTTTCTTCAATATTCGACAAGCTGATGAGAAAAGCCGAGGACAAGGAAAGGCGTGGAGTATCCGACTTTCCCTTTGCCGAGATCACCGACGATGATATTGACAATCTATTTAGCTGATAATCCGAGGAAATCCCAAGATGTCCTTCATCAACTATGCCTCTCGTGAAATAAACTGCAAGATCGTTTATTATGGTCCGGGCCTGTGCGGCAAGACTACCAATCTTCAGTATGTATATCAAAAGACGGCACCGGATGCCAAAGGCAAGATGATCAGCCTGGCGACCGAGACCGAGCGGACCCTTTTCTTTGACTTTCTGCCCCTGGCCCTGGGAGAGATACGCGGCTTCAAAACCCGCTTCCACCTCTACACCGTACCTGGCCAGGTGTTTTATGATGCGTCCCGCAAGCTGATCCTTAAAGGTGTGGATGGTGTCGTCTTTGTGGCCGACTCCCAGGAAGAGCGTATGGACGCAAATATCGAGTCCCTGGACAACCTGCGTATAAATCTCAAAGAGCAGGGTTACGACCTGGACAAGCTTCCTTATGTCGTGCAATACAACAAACGCGACCTGCCCAACATAATGACAATAGAAGATCTGCGTACCGAATTGAACCCTACCAAGGTTCCCGACTTTGAAGCCTGCGCTACTGTTGGCGAAGGGGTTTTCGAAACCCTGAAATCTGTAGCCAAGCTGATTTTGATAGACCTGAAAAAAGGCAAGTAGCTGGTAGCTCATATTGATGGTGTGATATGCCCATGGCCGAAGTTGTTATGGGCATTTTTTGCGACGCAGCTTGCGGAGGTTGGGCGTGGCTGATCTCATTGATGTCCCGTACGGGATGAAGGTTAAGCAATCCATTATTGTCAAGAGATTGCAAAGCGGGTTCTTTGCAGAGGTGTTTCTGGTCATGCAAAACGGTCAGTATGAAGCGGCCCTGTTTTTGAATGACAAGTTCAAGCCTGGTCCACCGGTCCCGCATCCGCTGGATCAACCGACCGAGCAGTATTCCCATTTTATGGGAGTGCGACCAAGTGTGGGGCTTACGCCCGAGGAAGCGGAACGCATCATCAGCGAGGTTGAGTGCGAAAACAGCCTCCATCGCAAGAAATTGACGGATCGTTGGGGAAAGACTGACGAGTAAATAACACCGGCTGAGGCAAGCGCGATCCAAGCATTTGACTTGATTTTTTGTAGATCGCATGCTATTGAACATATTCCTGTTTAGCTCAGGAGGGATTGATTCTGGAGAGATGGCCGAGTAGGTCGAAGGCGCTCGCCTGCTAAGCGAGTATACTGGGAAACCGGTATCGAGGGTTCGAATCCCTCTCTCTCCGCCACTTCTGATTCTGTGGGTATCCGGCTTGGCAAAGATGGCGCATTCACGAACAGCGCTGAATATCCTGCCCTTACTTGTTTTGGGTTTGTTCGGATGTCAGCAACAGCAACAGCCTGTTCCGCCAAAAGTGGATTCAGCACGGTCCCATAGCCTGAAAAAAGAAACGACCATCATCGTGCCTGATTCGGTAAAGGGCAAATGGAAGGCCGTCAAGATCGCGGTAATCGACAAGTCGATCCCCAAAGAGCATGTCTACACAATTCCCATCGGCGGCAAGATCACACTCCCCAAAACCACGATGACCATCGAGGTTGAAACCTTTCTTCCTTCCTTCATAATGGAAGGTTCAGTAAGAACTTCATCGTCCAATCAGTTGAAAAACCCTGGGGCCAAGGTTCGTATCAGCGATGCCGGGTCGGTTATTTACAAAGGGTGGCTCTTCTCACGTTATCCGACCACGCACGCCTTTTTGCATCCCCGGTACGGTTTTGCCCTCATCGATTTTGTCCCAGCAGCCAACCTGCACTGATTTCCTTCGGCCTCTAGCCACTTTCTTTCTGTAACATTTCCAGAATGGCCTTGCGCGCCAGGCAGTCGCAGCGTTCATTCTCGGCATGGCCGTTATGGCCGCGAACCCAGCGCCATTCAATTGAATGCTGCCCGGCAAGTTTGGCAAGTTCTTCCCAAAGATCTCTGTTGAGAACCGGCTCCTTTTTGCTGTTTTGCCAACTTTTACGCTGCCACCCGGCGAGCCATTCGGTCATTCCTTTTACCAGGTACTGGGAGTCTGTGGTGACAACGACCCGGCAGCTGCGTTTCAACTGTTTGAGCGCTGCGATTGCGCCGGTTAGCTCCATGCGGTTGTTGGTGGTTTGGGGTGCGCCACCGCAAACCTCCTTTTCCTGGCCATTGTACCGCAGGATGGCACCATAACCGCCGGGACCAGGATTGCCGCTACAGGCCCCATCACAAAATATTTCGACCACTGCGCCCCCCTGGGGTTGTGGCTGTGAGTCATGCTTCCCCGACATAGGCCCCTTCTTCCTTGAGTAGGCCGGCGATTGCATTCATCACCCGGTCTACGATCAATTGGTGGGTCTCTTTGCAGTCCGCCAATGCGAAAAGGTCACTGAAATCGAGCGGTTGTCCAAAAACTACCGCTGCCGCCTGTTTGAAGCCCGGAAACTTCCAGTGGTTGAATCCTACCAGTGCGGTAGGTATTACCGTTGGGCGGGTGTCATAGATGATTTTGCCGACCCCGCGGTTTCCTTTACCAAGACGACCGTCCCGATGTCTCGTTCCCTCGGGGAAAAGCATCACCTTTTGGTCCTGGAGCAGCTCATTGATGATTCTGTTGGCCTTGACATCTCTTCCCCGCCTGACTGGAAATGCGCCCCACGACGAATACAGCAGGCGTTGAAAAGGCTTTTTGAATAATTCCTCCTTTGCTGGCGCCCATACCATCTGGAATGGGTGTTGCCCCAGGATTGCCCAAGGAAGAAATATGGTTTCGTAAGCCGAGATATGATTGGACGCAACCAGGACACCGCCACAGGAAGGGATGTTCTCCCGCCCCTTGATTACGAACCGATTGAGTGTGGATGCGTAGAATCCCACCACATGGATAGAAAATGTAACCCAGAAACGCCTTGGAAATGAAGTTTTCACTAACAGCCCACCCTTTTGTGTCTTGGAATGTCTTGTTTAGAGCTTTTCCGGCTAGCTTTATAGCATTTCCGGCAACGTTCGGCAACAGCGAAGGGTTTCTCTAATAAGCATTGGAAATCCCCGGGATTGCTGATATAGTCCGCAAAATTGATGTAGAATCCCATGCCGAGATGCAGGTGCAAACAATGAAGAGTGTAATTCCTGCTTTGCTGGGGCTGGCCTTGTTTTTGAGCGTGTTGTCGTGTCAGCGGGCCGAAGATTCGCTCAAGTTGGGCTTTGTCGGCCCTCTCAGCGGTCATTGGGCGGATCTGGGCGTTGCCGGGAGAAATGGCGCCCTCCTGGCAATCGAAAAAATCAACTCCTCCGGTGGTATCAAAGGGAGAATGCTGGAACTTGTGGTGCGGGATGACCGGAACGATCCGGTGACGGTCAAGGCAGTCGATAACGAATTGATCAGGTCAGGTGTGGCCGCCATTATCGGACATATGACCAGTTCGGCGGCCGAGACGGCACTGCCCATCGTAAATAAGGCACGGATCGTCATGCTGAGCCCGACCGTAAGCAGCACCGATTTCAATGGCATCGACGATTATTTTCTCAGAATCAACCCAGCGAATCAGGGGGTTGCCAGGAAGCTTTCCGAACTGATTGCCACCGGCACCCCCATCCGGAGAGTGGCCGCGATCTGCGACCTTTCCAATCGATCCAACACTGAAAGCTACCTCACCGGTTTCCGCACCGACTTTGAAAATAGGGGAGGTAAAGTTGTAAACGTAACAACATTCAACCACCCCGGAGAACCCCATTTTTTTGAGCTTGCGTCAAAGCTGTTGCAGCAAAAGCCGGAAGGGATACTGATCCTTGCCTCGGCGCTGGATACCGCATTGCTGGCCCAGCAAATTCGCAAGCAAGATAAAATGGTTCCCCTCTTTACCACAGGATGGTCTGCCAGTGAAGACCTGATCTCCAACGGTGGGAGCGCCGTGGAGGGGATTCGTTTTTTTCAGACCTTTAACCAGAACGATACCGGCACCGCTTACACGGCCTTCAAGGAATCATACCGCAAAAGGTTCGGGGTCACGCCAAGTTTCGCGGCACTTAATGCCTACGAATGCATCTTGGTTATTTCCGAGGCAGTGGCGGTCAATGACGACCTTGCCAAGCTGAAGGAGACGATCCTTGCCAAAGGCAGCTTCAGGGGAGTACAGGCGGAGTTTGCCATTGACCGTTATGGCGACACTGTCCGCAAACCCTTTCTCATGACCATTAAAGACGGCAGATTCATCCAGATCACGCCCGACAGGAATCCAGGCAGCTGAGTGTGAAATCCATCCATTTGAAATCCCTGCTCTACCGCAAGCTGGTTCTATTGATCTTTGCGCCGCTGCTTCTGCTGATACTGGTCATAATGGCCATGCACAGCAGCGATATCAGGCGCGACATCACGGATGAAAATCAATCGGTACTGGCCACCATCAGCGGCGAAGTGGCCACAAACCTCAGGGAGTCGCTCAATCAGCTGACAATGGTGCGTGATGTATTCCGCAACGCTCCTGTCCTGCGTGGCATCAATTTGGATATGTTTCTCCGGAGCGCGGTTGAAAACTACCCGATCTTTGAATCCATAAGTATTGTAAACCCTGCAGGACAAGTTGTTGCCATCGGCTTGCCTCCGTCGATCCGTGCGGGCCGGGATGAATTCATCGGCATCGACCTGTCCCGCCAGGAGTTTTTCCGGCAGGTTCGGCGTACGGGGAAGCCATTCTGGTCCGATACCTTCATATCGATTCACACCGGCAATCCCACGTTGACACTGGCATTACCTGCCGGGGACTCCATGGTTGTAGGCAATCTGAACCTCGACTGCCTTAAAACCATTGTTGCCAGGGTTCGGGGTGCCCATGGCATGTCCGCCACCATCCTCAACAAAAGGGGACAGGTGATCGGCCACACGAATGGCGAATATGTTGCCCAACAGGCCAACTTCAGCAACCTGTCAATCGTCAGCCACTCAATGCAGGGTCACCAAGGGGCCTACAGATTCGATTTTCAGGGCAGGGAACGGATCGGCAGCATCATGACACTTCCGGAAACGTCCTGGATGGTCATGGTTTCGCAAGATGCCGGCGTCGCTTTTCGCCCGATCTACCGTTTGGGCATCATCTTCCTGGCCGGTCTGATCCTCTCGATCTCTTTTGTGATGTTTGCCGCTTCACGCAGCATCGCCCGTATCCTGACGCCGCTCACCATGTTGATGGACTCGACCCGGGCGATTGCCGCCGGGCAATATCTGGATTTCAAACCTCCCTACAGTATTTGCGAGATCGATGAATTGGGGGGAAGCTTCCAGGCCATGGCAGTGGCCATCAGGGCCAGAGAAAACGAACTGCAAGAGCGCAATGAAGAACTGGTCGGCCTTGAGGAGCAACAACGCCGGCAACTGGAAGAGAATATACAGCACCAGGAGGAGCTGGTCCTGGCCGCCGACCGGTTGGAACTGATCCTGGCCAGCATAGGTGAAGGATTCTGTGCGATGGATTGCAACGGGCACTTTACCTATTTTAACGGTGTTGCGGAACAGATTCTCGGCCGGCAGCGATCCGCGGTGCTTGGCAGGCAGATATGGGAAGTGTTCCCGAAGGTGGTCGGGAGTGTGTTCCATCTCAAATATTTCGAGGCCCTGGAAACCGGTCAGCCGGTTTTTATTACTGCCTGCTACGAACCCTCCGGGCTTTGGCTGGAGGCCCGCTTCTACCCGTTTGAAGATGGTTTGACGGTCTTTTTCAGGGATGTTACCGAGACGAGGGCGGCAGAAGATCGGCTGGTCAAAGCCCGCGAATTCTATCTCAAGATATTCGAGGAATCCCCTTCGCTGATCTGGCGTTCCGGCCCTGAAGGCTCATATAATTACTTCAACAAAAGTTGGCTGGAGTTTACCGGCCGCACCCTGGAAGAATCAATAAATGACCGATGGGGTGAGGCTGTTCATCCCGATGACCGGGAAAAATGCCGGAGTTCCTGGCAGGCCAGCCTGTTGAAAAGGGAAGCGTTCAGCATTGAATACAGGCTGCGCTATCATGATGGTTCCTACCGCTGGATTATCGACTATGGCCGCCCCTTCAACGATCTCGACGACAACTTCGCCGGTTTCGTTGGCACCTGTTATGACATCACTCAACGCAAGAACCTTGAAGAACAGCTCCTGCACGCCCAGCGCATGGAGTCGATCGGCACGCTGGCCGGCGGCATCGCCCATGATTTCAACAACATCCTGACCGTTATTATCGGTTGCTCCAACCTGGCCCAGCGTTATCTGGACGGAAACCAGGAGGCGGCCCGTTTTGTCGGCCAAGTCATCGAAGCCGCCAACCGTGCTGCCGGACTCACCCAGAATCTGCTGACCTTCAGCCGCAAACAATTGATGGAGGTGGCTGTCGTCGATTTGAACGAGATCGTGGCCCGACTTGAGAAGTTGCTGCGCCGGATCATCCGTGAAGATATCCGCATGGAGTTCGACCTGTGCGCTTCCCCTCTGAAGATTATGGCCGATGCCGGACAACTGGAACAGGTGATCATCAATCTGGCCGCCAACTCCCGTGATGCCATGCCCAATGGTGGCACGCTCCGCATATCTACGCACAGGGACGACACCCAGGTTCTGCTGTCCTGCAACGATGGAGAGCCGGGAACCGGTTGTGCGGTACTCCAGGTTGCGGATTCCGGTACCGGTATGGACAGCCAGACCATGGAGCGTGTCTTCGATCCTTTTTATACCACCAAGGATATTGGCAAAGGGACCGGCCTGGGACTCTCCATTGCCTATGGCATCATCAGCCAGCATAATGGCAAGATCAACGTCAACAGCCAACCGGCCAGCGGAGCGGTCTTTACCATATACCTACCCCTGACCGATGCAAAAGAGCAAAAGTCGAGCCCGGCTTATGCCGAACCCTGTCTCAGGGGGAGTGAAACAATACTGTTGGCCGAGGATGACGCATTTGTCTGCGATGCTACCAGGTTGCTCCTCAAATATGCCGGCTATCGCGTCTTGACCGCCGCCAACGGCCAGGATGCGGTCTCCTGTTTTGAAGAGGCTCACGGAACCATTGACCTGGTGTTGATGGATGTCATCATGCCGATCATGAACGGTATGGAGGCCTACCAGAAAATCCGCGGCATGTCTCCTGATATCAGGATCGTCTTCACCAGCGGCTATACCGCGGATATCCTGGATCAGGCAGGGGTCAAGGGGGATGGAATCCGCCTGCTCCAGAAGCCGGTTTCGCCGGAAAATCTGCTGGCTGCTGTCCGGGAGGCACTGGATGCGGGCAAAGAAGAGGAGAGCACCCCATGAAGGTTCGTAACCGTCAAACAATATTCACTGGCCTTGTAGTCGATATCGAGCAGATGGAAGTAGAGATCGGCGCTTGCGGCTTTCACACGTTCCAGATCATCCGCCACCCGGGTGGCGCCGGCGTCCTGCCGGTGCACGGCGATGGGACCGTCTCCCTGATCCGCCAGTTGCGTCCGGCGGCAGAGGCATTTCTGCTGGAGATCCCTGCCGGCCGGCTTGCTCCCGCCGAGCCGCCGCTCAAGTGCGCCCGCCGGGAATTGCAGGAAGAAACCGGTATGACAGCCACTGACTTTATCCCTCTGGGCATGATACACTCTTCGCCCGGCGTCTTCGACGAGGTCATCCATATCTTTGCCGCCACCGGCATTGCGCAGGGCACAGCGGAGCCCGAAGCCTACGAGGATATCGAGGTTGTGCGCCTGCCCCTTGGCGATGCCCTGGAGATGGCCCTTGATGGCCGTATCAGCGACAGCAAGACGTTGACGGCGCTATTCAGATGGGAGATGTTATGCAGAAAGAAAACTACCTGATCGGTCGGCAGCCGATCCTCAACAGTAATGAAGAGATCGTTGCCTACGAACTGCTGTTCCGTTCGGCAGGTTCACGCGAAGCGGCAACCGTCACTGACGCCTCACAGGCTACCGCCAGCGTGATTATCAATACCCTGTCCGGTTTCGGGCTTGAGCAGATTCTTGGGCCTCACCTGGGTTTCATCAACCTTGACCTGGAACTGTTGATGAGCGATTCCCTCCATATCCTGCCCAGGGAGCGGGTTGTCCTGGAGTTGTTGGAGACCCTGCAGGTGACTCCCGATCTGGTGGAACGCTGCCGTTCGCTGAAAGAGGCAGGATTCGTGCTCGCACTGGACGACCATGAGTATTCTCCGCTTTACAAAGAGCTGTACACAATTGTGGACATTGTCAAAATCGACCTGTTCCAGACTCCGGTCCCGGATCTGGCCGGGATGATCGAACGTTTCCGCCCCTATCCCATAAAGATGCTGGCCGAAAAGGTTGAGACACGGGACGATTACCTTGCGTGCCGGGATCTGGGCTTTGAATACTTTCAGGGTTACTATTTCGCCAAGCCGTCCTTGATGGAGAAGAAGCGCATCGATGAGGCCGGTTCGACCCTGTTGAGGTTGATGCGCCTCTTGTCAGAGGATGCCGAGGTGCCGGCCATCGAGCAGGCCTTTCGCGAAAGCCCCGGCCTGACCTACAAACTGCTTCTGCTGGTCAACTCCGTTGCGCTGGGCATGCGCGGCAAGATTCAGAACGTCCGTCATGCCGTGGGAATCCTGGGCCGCCAGCAGATCAAGCGTTGGGTGCAACTGGCGCTGTTCGCCTCCGACGACAGCCGCGGGTCGGAAAACCCGCTGGTCGAGATGGCTGCCGTGCGGGCCGCGTTCATGGAGCAACTGGCGGCCCGCCTCCCAAGTATGAGGGACAATCATGACGCCCCTGAGCAGGCCTTCATGACAGGTATTCTCTCGCTTCTTGAAACCATATACGACATCTCGATGGACGAGATCCTCGCCAGCCTGAATCTCTCCGAAGAGGTCATGGCGGCCCTGGCAACACGCAGCGGGATTTACGGCAGGCTCCTGGAGGCTGCGGAGCTGGCCGAGCAGATGGATTTCAGGCCTGTTGTCAGCAGACTTGAGGAGTTGGGGCTGTCCCGGGAAGATGTGCTGGCGGCACAGGTCAAGGCCTATCACTGGCGCGGAGGGCTCTGAGCATGACCGAATTTGCCGTGAGCGAGGAAAAGAACCGCTGGCTGCGGCAAAAGATGGCCGAACTGGGGGTGCGCGAGGAGGATCTGCGGGAAAGCTTTGTCCGCTCCTCGGGCCGCGGCGGGCAGCATGTCAACAAGACCTCCACCCAAGTGCAACTCCTCCATGTCCCGACCGGCATCAGCGTGTCATGCATGCGCGAACGGAGCCAGTCGTTGAACCGCTTTCTGGCGCGGCGGGAGCTTTTGGAACGGATCGAGGCGCTCAGCGGGAAGGAAACCCCGGAGATGAAGCGGATCGAACGGCTGCGCAAGCAGAAGGACCGGCGTCGCAGGCGCGCCACAAACAAAGATGCGTGACCTTGTTCGCCATACAGTATATTATTAAATCAAAGCGTTACGTGGTTTGATCCTTGGCTTTTGAAGGAAGCCATCTAAAGGTTATAAATGATTACCCCTGAAACCCTGAGGACCTTGGAGTTCGACAAGATTCTGGCTGAAATCGCCACCCATTCCCACAGTGATGTGACCAGGGCGCAAATCCTGGCTTCCGCGCCGCTCAAATCCACCGGACTGATCCGGATAACTGCCGGCCGGATCGCGGAAATCCGCTCTCTTTTGACCTTGGGTATCGATCTGAGGATGGCGGCATTTGAGGATATCCGCCCGCTGCTGGAGATTGTCCGACCTGCCGGGGCTTTCCTGGCGCCCCAGGAGCTGCTGGTGTTCATCCCGGTGCTGCAGACCTTCAACGACATTTCCCGGCAGTTTGCACCCCGGGGCGACATACCGCTTCTGCGCTCTCTGGAGCCGTCCCTGAAGCCCTTTCCCGAGATTTTGGAGCCGCTGGCCGCCTCCATTGACCATGACGGCAGCATCATGGACAGCGCCACGCCCCAGCTCAGGGAAATCCGCCGGGCCAAACGCTCGCTGGCGGCCCGCATCCGCAAAAAGATCGAGGAGATCGTCCGCGACAACAACATCGAGATCTTCCTGCAGGACGACTTCATCACCCAGCGCTCGGGCCGCTGGGTGATCCCGGTGCGCATGGACTCCAAGGGCATGGTCAAAGGGGTGGTGCATGACGTCTCATCCTCCGGCGAGACCGCTTTCATGGAACCGCTGGAGATCATCCCCTTCGTCAACGAGCTGGAAAACCTGACTGCCGAGGAAAAGGCCGAGGAGATCCGCATCCTGCGGCAGCTTGCCGCCTGGATACGGGAGGATACGGCGGACCTGGATGGGTGCTTTGCCACCCTTGTCAATCTGGATGCCTTGAACAGCCTGGCGGTTTTTGCCGAACGCTTTGGCATGGAAACAGCGCTTATGAACGAGGGAGGGCTGCTCCGCCTGACAGAGGCGCGCCACCCGCTGCTCCTGATGCTCAAGCGACAGGGAGCCATCGGGCGGGTTGAGCCCCTTGACCTGGAAATGGGGGAGGGGGGACGGGTCATGGTGATCACCGGCCCCAATGCCGGCGGCAAGACCATTGCCCTGAAGACCGCCGGCGTATTGACCCTCATGGCTCAATGCGCCATTCCGGTGCCAGCCAACGGCGCACGCTCCACGTTTCCGTTTCTGGACTCGCTGCTGGTGGATATCGGCGATGAGCAGTCCATCGAACAGAGCCTGTCCACCTTCTCGGCCCATGTTGGCCGTGTTGCCACCATCCTTGGTCAAGCCGGGCCACGCTCGCTGGTGCTCCTGGATGAGCTGGGCGCGGGCACCGAGCCCCAGCAGGGTGCCGCCATAGCCTGCGGAGTGTTGCGTGAATTGCAGGAGCGGGGGGCCACCGTGATCGCCACTACCCACCTGAGCGAGATCATCGGCTTTGTCCATCGCACGCCGGGCATGATCAACGCCGGCATGGAGTACGACACGGAGACCTATACCCCGCTCTACCGGCTTATCAGCGGCGAACCGGGCCACTCCCACGCCATAGACATTGCCCGGCGTTACGGCATGCCGGAACGGGTCATCGCATTTGCCAGGGAGATGTTGGGCAGCGCCGGCGCCGAATTTACATCATTGCTGGCCGAACTGCGCCGCAAGCGGGAAGAGCTGGCGAGCTCGCAACTGGAGTTGGCGCAACAGCAGGATGCCGTGCGCGAACAACAGAAGGAGCTGGAGATGCGTGCCGCCGGCATCGAAAGAGCCCGGCGGGAAGCGGCTGACAAGGCCTGGGGCGAGGGCCGCGAACTGATCTCGGCAACCCGCAGGAGGATGAACGAACTCCTGGATGAGTATAAACGGGAAAAGCGGAGCGAGATCATCGAGAAACTGCGCCAAAGCGAGGCAGAGCTGACCGAGCAGTTCAAGCCGCGCATCAGCGGGGATGAAGAGCGGGCGGTACTGAAAGAGGTCAAGCCCGGTGACAGGGTGCATGTCCGTTCCCTGGGCCACGATGGCATCATCCTCAGTCTGGATCAAAAACAGGGCAAGGCGCGGGTCAGGGCAGGAAGCATGGAGCTGGATCTGCCGTTGAACGACATGGCTGCGCCCAGCGCAAGTGGCAAGGGGAAATCCAAACAGCCCAAGGGGGCTTGGCAGGCGGCTGCGGCAGCGAGCGAAGAGCTGGAGTTGAAGTTGATCGGACTGCGGGTTGAAGAGGCCTTGGAGCTGCTGGAACCGTTCCTTAACCACTCCTCCCTTGGCGGCCTACGCGAAGTGCGCATCATCCATGGCGTGGGTACGGGCCGGTTGCGTGATGGGGTGCGCGCCCATCTTGCCGGTCATCCCCTTGTCGAGGATTTTCGCCCCGGCGGGCCCCACGAGGGGCGTGACGGGGCTACGGTGGTTACGTTGCGGCAATAATGGCTAATCCACCGCCCTCCTTCTGACTGTCTGGAGATATAGGGTTTGTATTTTATAAAATGGGATCTGGTTTTGGAGGTTCGTTCTGGAAAATTTCATCATCGAAGCAACCGAGCAGGAGATCAAGCGGGAGCGGGACAAATCCCGCGAATTGCGACGCAGTCGCTGGTGGCAGAATAAACTGGCGCTGGGACACTGCCACTGGTGCGGCGGCACCTTTCCGCCGGAGGAACTGACCATGGATCACGTCATCCCATTGGCCCGCGGCGGCAAGGGGTCGCGCAACAACGTCGTGCCTGCCTGCAAGCAGTGCAACACCAGGAAGAAGTACCTGCTCCCCATCGAATGGGAGGATTATCTGCAAAACCAGGGAAAATCGGAGTGCTGACAGTGAACGAGCTTAAGAGCCGCTACAAGGTGGTCATCTACGACTGTGACGGGGTCATGTTCGACTCCCTTGAATCAAATTACATCTTTTACGACCGGGTAATGGATTTTCTGGGACGGCCGCTGCTGGACAGGAATGACCTTGTGGCCCGGAATGTGCTGCACACCTATTCCTTTAACGACGTAATGGACTATTTCTTTGCCGGTGACGCGCAACGTGATCAGGCCCTGGCCTTTGCCAAAACGATCCATTACCGCGACCTGATGCCTTACATGCGCATGGAGGAAGGGCTGATAGAGACGCTTGACCTGCTCAAGGGGCATGTCGCCCTGGCGGTCTGCACCAACCGGGCTATCTCCATGGATATGATCATCGAGGATTTCGGGCTGACCGGCTATTTCGAATTCGTCATGACCGCATCCAAGGTGACCCATCCCAAGCCGCACCCCGAACCGCTCCTCAAGGTTTTGGATTATTTCGGCATCGGGTCCGGAGAAGCTCTGTTCGTGGGGGACGGCGAGGTGGACATGCGTTCTGCCCAAGCTGCCGGCGTGCCCTTCGTGGCCTACAAGTCCCAGCTTCCGGCACTGGGCCGCATTGAACGTCATTGCGATATCATGAGCCATGTGTTTGGGGGAAGCAAACCCTGAAGCCCTTGGTTTGACGCCTTCGGCTCCCTGTCATCGCACCCCTTCCCCCCGGCATTCCTCGCCGCGCCCAACTAAAATCCCTGCCTACAGAACCCTGGCCAGGTGCCTCCTGATCATCTCTTCGAAATCCGCTTCCTGGTCGCTGCTGTAGACCAGCGAAGAGGCAATTTCCGCGGCCAGGATGGCACAGATGTATTTGCGGGGCAGTTTCCTTATTCGCCTACGGAATGCCGGCGTTTCCCGCAACATGGCAGGCAGGTGATTGAGCAGGGCCAGGCGGAACGGTGGTTTGAGGCACAACTCCGGCCTGGAGGTGAAAAAGGTGAACAAGCGGGAATAGTGGCCGTTGATCTCCAGGCTGATGGCGTCGGATATCTCGGTACAGAGCAGGTTGCCGCCGGATTCTCGCCGTCTGGCCAGGATCAGGCGCGCCTCGTCGGCGGCCCGTTTTTCCAGGATCGCCAACACGTCCTTGACATACCGCTCCTTATGCTCCAGGAACTCCTCTTTCGAGAGGAGCAGGTTGGCGATGATCTCGTAGGACGATGAGATCACGCCGCACTTGTTGGCCGAGGCGTCCCGCATGATCACTGCTCCGCTTCTCTGGAGCTGTATCCTGGCTTCAGGGGTGATGAAGGAGTTGGCCCCCTCCACAATAACCCTTGAGGTCGGGGTCCGCCGTTCATCCAGGAAGTTCCGACAATTCTGCCCATCGATGGTCTCGGGACGTCCCCCGGCCGGGATGAACAGGTCGGTCTTGACCGTGAAGACCAAGCTGTTGTACTCGCGGTAGAAGTCGTCGATATCCAGCCACTCCTCCAGCAGGCCATCCGGAGTGCGGCTCACCTTGCGGTGAGTCTCCTTGAGCCCTTCCATGCGCCGACCGGTGCGATAAATGATAAAACCACCCTCACCCAGGAACTCGGGATCAAAGGCATCCAGATCGTGGGCCAGCACAATGCGGCTCAACTCCTCGTGGTGGATACCGTTCGGGTCAAAAAGGGCGGCGGTGCCGTCCAGAATCAGGCGGACCTGCATCAATGGGCAGCGCTGGAGCATGATATGCAGGGAGTTGCCTGCCACATCGCCATTGGGGCCGCCGGTCATCTTCAGTGTGAAGGGGTCCCGGGTTATGTCGATGCCGGTAGTTTCAGCCATGGTGATCTCCACGAACTTCACCACCCCGGTGGAGGTTACCCCGTACTCCTTGTGATTGATGCCGACCTGCTTGCTGGACATGATCCCGATGCCCAGTATATAGCCCCGTTTCATGGACAGCCGGGCAATGGTCTCGATCATGGCATCGTGCATGTTCTCGTCCGGCCCGATCTCGATCGGTTCGTCATCGCCGTAGTAATCCACCACCCGCTGGTTTTTTACCCGGCCGTTTTCAGTCACGAAGATGTCCAGGAAGGCATTGGTGATGCCATATTGCAGCTTGTAGAGCCGCCAGGTCTCCACCTGCCCCCCGGCCTGGTCCAGGTCGGAGACATCCAGCACCAGCACCATCTTGGAGCCACCTTCGTAGATATCCTTATTCTTGAAGTGCTGGGTGTGGGCCAGGACGTACACTTCGCGGAAAATGGTGTTGGTCGCGGTGATGAAATCGTCGGCGCTGCGGGCGATGACCGTGCGCCAGCCGCCGCGGGCAATATCCGAGAAGCCGATATGATAACCGTAACCGGCACGGCTGAAGAAAAAGGTCACCCGGAAAGGGAGGGGTTCGGGAAGATCGCTGGTGAACTCGTGCCCCATATCGCGCAGGTAAGCCGGGTCGAGCCGGAAAGCCAGGGCCTGTTTTTCCACTACGAAGAAATTGGTTTTAAGGGTATGCATGACCAGAAGCAGGCAGCAACGGTAGACGGCACGGCGGATATCATCCAACCAGCGGTGGCCGGTATTATACCCCTCGACCGCCTCCAGGGTTTCGATCAGCAGGGCACTGTAGACAGTCTCCCGATCCGCCAACTCCGGGTCGAAGCGCGTCCTGAAGAGCTTGATCAGGAGTTGGGCCATCTCCGGATGGTCGTTGAAGGCCTTTTGGACATCCTCCAGGCCGAAGCGCTCCGGCTGGCCATGGGCCAGGCTCGTATGGCAAAAGGCAATAAAGGCATTGACCAAGGAGGCGTCTTCGCCGGACATCAGGCCGGTTACGACGAATTCCCGATAAACCGGGGACGCGGTGGCAATGATCTGGGTGGTGCAGAGCTCGCGCCTGAGCCTTGCGGCAGTGGCACTGCCGGGCTGGAGTCGTTCCTCGTAACGGCTCAAGACGTAGAAAGCACCCAGGAAATATGGGTGAATGCCGTTGGAGATGGTCTGGCAGTAGGCCCTTCTGATTCCCACGTTCAGGCGGTTGAAAATCTCCAGCAGTTGCAATAGGAAATCCCCCTCGGGGGGATTGCCGACGGCGAACAGTATACGGGTTTCGGTGATCCCCTCGCTAACCACTTCCGAGGTATCCATAAAGAGGCCGCCGGCAGCGTTGCCCCGATCGAAGAGCCAGACCAGATAGGCAATCCGCGACGGCGGCGACATGCGGACATAGTTCTCGTTGTTGAGCCAGAGTATTTTCAGCAGCCGCTCCAGTTTCCTCAAATCAAAGTCCGGAAAGGTGGCCCGCAGCGCGGCGCGGACCTTTCGTACCAACATCGGCGGAATATCCACCTGTTGCGTCAGGTCGATCTCATGGTCCTGGCGGCGATCGAACTCGAAGCGCTGCACCTCCAGTTCCTCCTCCATCCCCGGCATGGGGGCATTGGAGTGGGAGAACATGGCATAGGAAATTTCCCGGTCGCCGATCCGGCGCAGGGAGTTGTAGAGGGAGCCAGGGTGGTTCACGCAGGCCAGCACGAGCAGTTTTTCGCGGTCAACCAGGATCACCCGCTGGTTGTGGCGCAGAGCAGCCATCTCCCGGGCCAGGGACACCAGGGCTCCCTCTTCGTCGGCCATGGCCCGGAAGAAAAAAGGGCTCATCTGTTGTTGGAGCCATGCAGCATTCTCTTGGGTTGCCTTGCGTTCCGCGTCGGCGGTGCGGCGAACAATGGCAGGCAGATTCATGGTGTGCCTCCTGGTTTTTTGTGCTGCCTGGTTTTATCCCGTGTATCATGGTTCATGTTTGGCCAGACTGATGACTTACATCGGCGCAATCACCATTCCGGCGCATAGTATACCGCCAAACTCCCTCCAGGCAACGCTTTTATGCTCTTGAATCCCACAAAGCTTTGCTTGACCCCTTACATCCGAATTGCTATAGTCAAACGCCTTTTTGCTCCACTTCGGTGCAACCCGGATCACTGTCGTACCAATGGGATAGAAGGCCCCACTTGGGTAATTTACAAATCTTCAAACATGATACCAATCGTGGGGGCGTCTCCTGTGCCCCGCCCCTACCACTGGGAATAAAGGGAAACAATGGAGCGTGGATGCGTTCAGGTATACACCGGCAACGGTAAGGGGAAGACGACCGCAGCCCTGGGGCTGGCCTTGCGTGCCGTCGGCAGGGGCTTCAAGGTCTGCATCCTTCAGTTCATAAAGGGGGGCGGACCATATGGCGAGCATCTGATTGCCGACAAGCTTGCCCCTCAACTGACCATCATCCAGACCGGCAAGCCCGGCTGGGTCAACACCCAGGATATTGCCGAAGACCGCCGCCTGGCCCAGGAGGCTTTTGAACAGGCAAAAGAGCTGCTGGTCTCGGGTGGGTATGACCTGCTGGTACTGGACGAGATCAACGGCGCAGTCGGTTTCGGTCTGATCGATGTGGAACAGGTGCTGGAACTTATTCGCCTGAGGCCGGAACGGGTGGAGTTGGTGCTCACCGGCCGCAACGCCGATGAGCGGGTGATCGAGGCAGCGGACCTTGTGACAGAGATGCGCGAGATCAAACATTATTACAAGGCAGGGGTGCCGGCCAGGACCGGCATAGAGATGTGATTTGCTGTTTTTATTCAGTTCGAATTTACCCCCTAAAGAAGGAGGAAGTATAAATGGCTGAGAGAACTTTACGCGTACTAGTAGGCAAGCCTGGTCTGGACGGCCATGACCGGGGAGCCAAGATCATTGCCCGCGCTTTCCGCGATGCGGGTTTCGAGGTGATCTACACCGGCCTGCACCAAACCCCGGAGCAGATCGTATCCGCCGCCATCCAGGAAGACGTGGACTGCGTCGGTTTGTCGATCCTGTCCGGTGCCCACAACACCCTGCTGCCACGGGTCTGCCAACTGTTCAAGGAAAAGGGCGCCGACGACATCAAGGTCTTCGGCGGTGGCGTGATCCCGGAGGACGACATCCCGGGACTGAAAAACGCCGGCATTTGCGAGGTGTTCACCCCCGGAACCTCCACCGAGGATATCGTCAAGTGGGTCCATACGAATGTGAAGGCCAGGGCATAGAATCAGGCAATACCTGAGCTTGCTTTGAAAAACGGGTCACAGTGCTTTGGAAATCTCAAAGTGCTGTGACTTTCATTGTGTCTGGAACTTTCGATCTAACAAAAAAAGGAAATAAAGGTGAATGCTTACAAGCCATTGACAGCGGAGTCGGTCGGAAAATTGCTGGAAGAAGCCAGCGCCAGCGTTATGATGCGCTCAGGGCGCTCTGACAGTTATGGGTCGCCACGCGACTTTTCCTTCGAGGTGCGGGCCACATTCCCAAATAAAATGGGGTTGCACGTGGTGGCTCGTCAGTTCAACTACCGGGACCCATGGGAGGCGCAGGGCCGGGTAAACGACATGGTGGATGTGTCGTTGTTGCGGGATGGCGAATATTCCCCCTTGCCCAAAGGGTTCGAATATTTCCAGGGAATCGACGAGGAGTGCGGGCTGGACGAGGAGCGCTTGAAGGAGGCCATTGCCTGTGTTGCAGCACTCAATCCAAAGATTTACCTGCTGCAGGAGTTGACCGGAGACATGTGATTCAGAGCTTGTCCCTGACTAACCGAACGCGAGTTATGGCGGGCGGAATATGGTACAATCGACCTGTAAAGAATGGTTCGTGAAAAGGAGAATCCGTTATGAAACGCTCCGTAATGTCACTGGCTTTTTTTGCAGGTTTTGTTTTTTTGACGACCATGTTTTCGGCGCAAGGTCTTGCGATCGCAGCAAAGCTTGAAAGAGCGACCTTTGCAGGCGGTTGTTTCTGGTGTATGGAAGCCCCCTTCGACAAATTGCCCGGAGTAGTCTCGGTTACGGTCGGCTATACGGGCGGCCATGTGCAGAATCCCACCTACGAGCAGGTTTCCGCCGGAGGCACCGGCCATGCCGAAGCCGTGCAGATCGTCTTCGACCCGGCCCGCATCAGCTACAGCAAGCTTCTGGAGGTCTATTGGCACAACATCGATCCGACCGTCAAGGACCGCCAGTTCTGTGACGTCGGCCATCAGTACCGCAACGCCATCTTTGTCGCAAACGAGGAACAGCGCCGCGTGGCACTGCAATCCAGGGAGGCGTTGGAGAAGACCAAGCCATTCAGGGATTCGGTCGTCACAGAGATCGACCCGGCCGGCGAGTTTTACAAGGCAGAGGAATATCACCAGCACTATTACAAGAAAAATCCTCTGCGCTACGCATTCTACCGTGCCGCCTGCGGACGCGACCGCCGCTTGAAAGAGTTATGGGGGAGTGCTGCCGGTCATTGATAAGGATCAATTCCCGCGTAGAGATCCCTTGTTTGTTAAAGGGGGACTATCCCAGCCTGAAGACGCGTATCTGATTGGTCGTGCTGCGGGCCGCTATGGGAGCACCCATGGTCATGATAACCATGTCCCCGCTGCTGAAGCCGTTGTCGATCAGGAGCCGGCCGGCCTCGGCCACTACCTCGTCCGTATTGTTCTTCATCTCCATGAACAGTGAATTGATGCCCCAAAAAAGGGTCAGTTTCCTGCGCACTTTCTGATCGGGAGTGATCGCAAGGATCGGTGCATTGGGTCTGCAACCCGACATGAGTGCGGCAGTGTGGCCACTGACGGTCATGGCCACGATCGCCTTTGCATTGAGGGATTCTGTGGCTTCCGAGGCGGCCCGGGCAATGGCGATGTCCACCTCGCTCCCCTCGGGATTGAGGTGATGGGAATTGCGCATTGTGGAACGTTCGATTGTCATGGCGATCTTGGCCATGGTGCTTACAGTTTCCAGGGGATAGCTGCCCACGGCGGTTTCGCCCGACAGCATCACCGCGTCCGTACCGTCCAGGATGGCGTTGGCCACGTCCGACGCCTCGGCCCGGGTGGGCCGGTTGTTGTCGGTCATTGACTCCAGCATCTGGGTCGCGGTGATGACCGGTTTGCCTGCCAGGTTGCAGGAGGTGATCATCCGTTTTTGGATCAGCGGGAGCTGCTCCGGCTCCATCTCCACCCCCAGGTCGCCGCGCGCTACCATCAGTGCATCGGAAACGGCAATGATGTCATCCAGATTCTCCACGGCCTCCGGTTTTTCTATCTTTGCGATCACGGGTATGTCGCTGTTCAGTCTGGCCAGTTCCACCTTGATATTCAGGATGTCCTTACGGGTACGGACAAAGGACAAAGCAACCCAATCGACGCCGATCACCGTGCAGAAACGTAGATCCTCCAGGTCCTTGTCGGTCAAGGATGGCGCGGAAACATTCACTCCTGGCAGGTTGATCCCTTTGCTGTCTTTGAGCATCCCTCCCTTTACGACCAGGCAGCGCACCTTGTCAGCGCTTGTCCCGATCACCCGCAACTCCATGCGGCCGTCATCGAGCAGGATCCGGGAGCCAGATCGCACATCCGTCACCAGTCCCTCGTAAATTGTGGGGATTACGTTCGGATCGATCTGGGTATCACCGATTGCAATCTCCACTTCGGTACCGTCAATCAGCGGCATGGCACCGTTCAGCATCCTCCCGGTGCGGATCTTTGGGCCCTGTAGATCGGCAATGATGCCAACCGGCACATTGCAGGCGGCAGCGGCATTTCTGATGGTTTCCAGGGCCGCCTGTTTCTCGCCGTGACTGCCGTGCGAGAAATTCAAGCGGAAGAGGTTCACCCCTTCTGCAATCAGTTTCTCCGCCATTCCCGGTACAGCGCATGACGGTCCCCATGTGGCCACGATCTTGGTCCGCTTCATTTCATGCATGAGGCCTCCTCCGATGATATTGATCGCAATCCTTGCTGTTGGAATAAAAATATCAGAATGCCAGTCTCAAGCCGACTGGCTGAGCGATATTACCTCAATCCCAAGCGTCCGAGGAGAATACCCAGGAACTTGTTCAGGGGGTTGTCTCGGGATAGAAACGGTATGACCGGTGGCTTTCGGGTGCCAATTGATGCCAGCAATTCTTCTATTCCATGGCCTCCGCCATGCGACATTCCCTGTCGCAGCGCCTGGAGCGCCAGGGTCTTGTCTCCTGCAACGAGGTACACCTTTCCCAGGTAGAGATAGTGAACGGGATTGTTCTCTTCATGGGCAATCGCTTTATTGCAAAGTTCCAAACCCCGCGTGACATGCCCACGCTCCTTGGAGATGCAAAACCCCAGGTATGAATACCAACCGGGGTAGTCCCATGTTTTCAAGGCCTTTTCCAGGCAGGCAAGCGCTGCCAGCACATTGCCGGCTTCAAGTTCCTTTTGGGCCTGTTTGAAATCCTTTTCGGCAATTGCACCCGATTGTGGGTCCATCCACACCTCCCGGCATCTAAGGCCGATCATCATTACTGGTCGTTATGGCAAAAGGGGACAAGCTACATTTTGCTACGCCCGTAACTTGTCCCCTAAAGGTCTTACCATATCTGTATTCATACCTCACGTGTGTCTGTGCCGCTTCTCCTCACGCAGCATATCGATCGCCAGCAGAAACACCCCGACGCAGATCATGGAATCGGCCACGTTGAAGGCCGGCCAGTGATGCTGATACCAATGGGCGTCCAGAAAATCGATTACCTCACCCATGCGCAAGCGGTCTATGAGATTGCCTATGGCCCCTGAGAAGATCATGGCCAGCGAGATCTGGGCCAGTTTCTGGTTGTTGCGCAGCCTGATGAAGGCGATCAGGATTGCAATGGCAGCCACTATGGAAACGCCGATGAAGAACGGCAGCCGCCAACTGGCATGGGACAGGAAGCTGAAAGCCGCTCCCCTGTTCCTGACATAGGTGATATGAAAGAAGTTATCCAGAAGCGGGATCGATTGGAAAAGCTGCATGCTGCGGTCAATGTACAGCTTGGTGGCCTGATCCAGGATCAGGCCGAGTACGGTGATTATGCCAAATAACGTCCAGCGTCGCATCATCTATTTCACCGCCACTGTGCATTTGGGGCATATCGAGGGGTGCTCCGTGTCAGTACCAAGTTCCTCGCTGTAACACCAGCAGCGGTCGCATTTTTGGCCGGGCGCGGCCTGAACGAGGATTCTCAAGCCTTCGATGCTGTCGGAATTGAAGCCCTCTTCAGGGGTGATGACGGTATCGAGGTCCACCTTTGAAACGATAAAGATGCTGTTTAACTCGTCCCTGTATTCTCGCAGGAATTTCGCCAATTCATCGGCTGCGTTTATGGTGACCTGCGCATCCAGCGGGTGGCCGACGATCTTGTCCGCCCGGGCCAGTTCCAATGCCTTGGAGACATCGGCGCGGACTTTCATGATCCGCTCCCAGCGTTCCACCAGGGCATCGTCCTTCCATTCCGGATTTAGGGCCGGCCGGGCGGCCATATGCACGCTCGCTTCTCTTGGCCCCGGCATATACTGCCAGACCTCATCGCTGGTGAAGGAGAGCACCGGCGCCAACAGCCGCACCAGGGTGTCAAGGATACGGTACATGACCGTCTGGGCCGAACGCCGCCCGTTGGAGTCTTTTTTACTGGTGTAGACCCGGTCCTTGAGGATATCCAGGTAAAAGGCGCTCATCTCCACGGTGCAGAAGCCATTAACGGCATGGTACAGAACATGAAACTCGTATTCGTTGTAAGAGGCCAGGACCTTTTCCTTGAGCAGTTCCAACTGGTGCAGGGCCCAGCGGTCCAACTCCGGCATGTCGGCATAAGCGACGCAGTCCGTGGCCGGATCAAAGTCATTGATGTTCCCAAGGATGTAGCGGCAGGTATTGCGGATCCGTCGGTACGCCTCGGAGAGGCGGGTCAGGATCTCCTGGGAGATGCGGATGTCGTCCCGGTAGTCCTGGGCCGCCACCCACAGGCGCAGGATCTCGGCGCCGTATTTCTTGATCACCTCTTCCGGGGCCACCACGTTTCCCACGGACTTGCTCATCTTGCGACCGGAGCCGTCCACCACGAAACCATGGGTGAGGACGTTTTTGTAGGGGGCGCGGCCACGGGTGCCGACGCTTTCCAGCAGGGAGGAGTGGAACCAGCCGCGATGCTGGTCGCTCCCCTCCAGGTACATGTCGGCCGGTGATTCCAGGCTGGGGTTGGGTTCCAGCACAGCGGCGTGGGAAACGCCCGAATCGAACCAGACATCAAGGATGTCCATCTCCTTCTCCAGTGATGCGGCCCCGCATTTCGGGCAACAGGTTCCTTCGGGAAGCAGCTTGTCCGCCGGCCAGTCGAACCAGACATCGGAACTGTGCTCTTTGAATATGTTGGCCACGTGGTCCATGATGGTGCCGTCGGCCAGGTATTCGCCGCAGGCGGTGCAGGAGAAGGCGGTGATCGGCACCCCCCAGGAGCGCTGGCGCGAGATGCACCAGTCCGGCCGGTTCTCGATCATGCCGAAGATGCGTTCTTTGCCCCATTTGGGGATCCATTGGACCTGTTCAATCGCTGCCAGGGACTTCTGCCTGAGTTCATTGGCATTCATGGAGATAAACCACTGTTCCGTGGCCCGGAAGATAATCGGCTTTTTGCAGCGCCAGCAGTGGGGATAGGAGTGGGTGATCTTGGAGGTCTGCAGCAGTGCACCCACCTCGGTCAGTTTGTCGATGACGCCCTGGTTGGCGTCAAAGACGAACTGGCCGCCGAACAATTCCAGGTTTTGAATGTAGCGGCCATGGTTGTCCACCGGGTTATAAATCTCCAGCCCTTCCTTGAGAGCCAGTTCGTAGTCCTCCTGGCCGTGACCGGGAGCGGTATGTACGCATCCGGTGCCGGCCTCCAGGGTTACGTGTTCGCCTAGCAGGATGATGGAATCCCGATCGTAGAACGGATGACGGGCCCGCTTGCGCTCCAGTGCGGTGGCTTTGAAGGTTGCAATGACATTGCCTGTCAGCCCGGTGGCCTGCAGGAAGGAGTCCTTAAGTCCCTCGGCCACGATCAATACGCCCTTTTCCGTCTCCAGTGCGCAGTAATCGAATTCGGGATGCAGGGCAACGGCCAGGTTTGCCGGTATGGTCCAGGGGGTGGTGGTCCAGATCACCACATAGGCCTGCTTGCCGGCCAGGGCAGGAATGGTGTTGGCAACATCGTCCCTGAGGGCGAATCTGACATAGATCGAAGGTGATGTGTGATCGGCGTACTCCACCTCGGCCTCGGCCAGGGCGGTGACACAGGACGAGCACCAGTGGACCGGTTTCCTGCCGCGGTACAACCCGCCGTTGTGGGCGAATTTGGCCAGTTCCGCCGCGGTCAGTCCCTCATACTCGTAGTTCATGGTCAGATAGGGCTTGTCCCAATCACCCAACACACCCAGCCGTTTGAATTCTTCTTTTTGAATGGTAATGAACTTGTCAGCGTACTTGCGGCACTCGCGGCGCATCTCCAGCTTGCTGATCTCATGCTTCTTGGAACCGAGATTTTTCTCCACCTGCAGCTCGATCGGCAGGCCATGGCAGTCCCAGCCCGGCACGTAAGGGGCGCGGAAGCCTTCCATGCGTTTTGACTTCAGGATGATGTCCTTGAGGATCTTGTTCAGAGCGTGACCTATATGGATGTGACCGTTGGCATAGGGAGGGCCATCATGCAGGATATAGAGCGGTTTGTTCTCCCCTTCCGTCATCATTTTCGAGTACAGGCCGATTTCCTGCCACTTGGAGAGAATCTCGGGTTCGCGCTGGTTCAGGTTGGCCTTCATGGGGAAGGAAGTTTCTGGCAAATTGAGTGTGTCTTTATAGTCCATTGGGTTTTCCTCCGAAAACGCTGATGCTAAATTCGCTAAATTACAGATACCAGCAGGAAAAGTCAAGGGAAGCGCTTGTCCCGGCACACCCCACGCAGTTGTGGCCGGATGTTCTTTTTGTGGTGATTTCCAGTACATCTGTGGTATTTTTGTTCGCATGTCAGGAGGCTCTGAGCAATGACCCCAATCCCCTGTCTCATCACAACTCTGATTCTTTGGCTCCTTGTCCCGCAAACGCTGCTCGCAAAAGTGCCGCAGCCCGAGCTCCACAAGGTCGTGGCAGTCGTCCAGACCGATTTCCCCCCAACATTTTTCAGAAGCCATAATAACGGCCAACCGCAGGGTTTCGCCATTGACCTGATGAATGAGGTGGCCCGCCGGGCGGGAATCAAGGTCGAATACGTATTCGGCAAAACCTGGGAAGAAGGCCAGCAGATGGTCCTGAACGGCAGGGCCGATATCATTCCCGACCTTACCATTGACGAGACCCGCAAAAAACTGTTTGCCTTCACCATCCCGGTGGAAACCCTGCCGGTTTCATATGTCGTTCGCAACGACGGCCAGGTGAACGGCCTGAAGAGCGGCATGCGGGTGGGGGTGATGCGGGCAAGCATCGCCCAGGTATACCTGCAAAACCGCACGGATATTCAAGTTGTTCCCAGCGACAGCCTGGAGAAGATCCTTCTGGATCTCCTGGCAGGCCAACTCGATATCGCATTGGCCCCTGCGCCCAGCGTGGTGAAGCTGGCCCTGGATTCCGGGATTGAAAAACATATAAAGGTGCTGGAACCTCGAGTGATCGAAGGTGTCCGTGCCATGGCGCTGCGGCCGGATGATACCGAGCTTCTGCAACGCCTGAACCAAGCAATAGATCAGTTTGTCGGCACGCCTGAATACCGTGCGATCTACTTTAAGTGGTGGGGCAAGCCCAGGCCATTCTGGACTACCGAGAAGGTGTTGTGGCTCATTGTCTTTACGATAGCGCTTAGCGGGCTTGCCATGGGGTGCTGGCGTTACGCGAGTGTCCTTCGTTTGAACAGAACGTTGAAGCAGACGCTGACAGACCTTGAACAATCCCGTGAAGAACTTGGCCGCAGCGAAGAGTTGACTCGTAGCCTCACGTTGGCGGCGGAAAGGGAGCATGCCCGCAACCAGGAGATCCTGGAAAGCATCCATGACGGCATCAGCATCATGGATCGAAACTATCGGATTCTGTATCAGAACCAGCGCTTGATCGAGCTGCTGGGCTACCACTTCGGGGAACTCTGTTATCAGGCCTACCGGCATAGCGACGAAATCTGTCCGGGGTGCCCATTGGAAGCAACCTTTCGGGATGCCCGTCCCCATACTACGGTCACGATGTTTGACACCAGCGATGGGCAATTGTACTTCGAGGCCTTGGCCTCCCCGCTGCGTGATGATCAGGGCCAGATTTTTGCCGCCATCGAAAGCATCAGGGATATCACCGAGCGCAAGCAGTTGGAAGAGACGCTGGCCCTGAAACAGCAGCAGCTCGAAGAAATCAATCAGTCCCTGGAACAACGCATCAACTTGGCAGTGGCCGAACTGCGCCATAAGGACCAGGTGCTTATCCAGCAGGGCCGACTGGCTGCCATGGGTGAAATGATCAACAATATTGCCCATCAATGGCGCCAGCCGCTGAACAATATCGGGTTGATCGTGCAAAACCTCCAGCTTTCGTTCGAGTCCGGAGAACTGAACGCCGAAGACCTGGACAAGGAAATCTCCCATGCCATGGACATCATCATGCACATGTCGCGCACCATTGATGATTTCCGTAATTTTTTCCGGCACGACAAGGAGATGCGCAAGTTTGCCATCAACAGCGTGGTTGCCAGGTCGATAGAATTCATTTCAGCTACCCTGTCAAGCAGCAATATCAAGGTAAGCATGGCGGCCGAGGAGGATGTTACCGCCATCGGCTATCCGAACGAATATGCCCAGGTTCTGCTCAATATTCTAGCCAATGCCCGCGAGGTACTGATCGAGCGGGCGGTGACGGAACCGAGAATTTTCATTGATGTGACCAGTGAAAACGGCTGCTCCGTGACAACCATACGCGATAACGGCGGCGGCATGCCCGAGGAGATACTGCCCAGGATATTCGACCCCTACTTTACGACCAAGGAGCCGGGCAAGGGAACCGGCATAGGTCTCTACATGTCCAAGGTGATTATCGAGCAGAACATGAGCGGCAGGCTCACGGCCCGCAATGTCGGCGACGGGGCGGAGTTCAGGATCGAGGTTTGACCCCACTAATGGCGGAGCCCATCCCGAATATGGTGCGAAAACGGAAAACACGGCAAGACCTGGAGCAGTACTGCGAGCAGTTGGAAGTGGTGCTGGCCGAGCGGACCCGGCAGTTGCGCGAGACCGGCGAGGTTCTCAGGAGAGAAACCGATGAACGGTTGCGGATCCAGGACAACCTGCGCTCCCTGCGGGAAAAGCTGGAAAACGAGGAGCGGGCCAGGATTGCCCGCGACATCCATGACAGCGTGGGACAATCGCTGCAGGCCATGAAGCTCAACCTCAAGATGCAACGGGAGCAATGCCGGCAAGGGGTGCCATGCAAGTGTGAAGCACTGAACGGAATGATTGACGAACTTTCCCTGGTGTCCGACGAATTGCGTGATATTGTCCTGACCCTTCGTCCCGCCTTCCTTTGCTCGACTTCCATAGACGAGGCATTAAGATGGCTGTGCAACAGAATGTCCCAACGCACCGGGCTGGATGTGCGGGTATCAATTTCAGGAGACTGTTCCCAGCTCGGCGAAGACGTCAAGCTGGCTCTTTTCAGAATCTGCCAGGAAGCCGTCACCAATGCCGTCAAATATGCCGGTGATGACGCAATCCTGGTCTCGCTGTCGTGCAACGCGGAGGCGGCACGACTGAGTATTGTCGACCATGGCCGGGGCGGAGCGTGCGAAGCGCCCAGCGGCAACAACGGCTCAGGCTTGACTATCATGCGCGAGCGGGCTGAGCTGGTTGGTGGAAATTTTGCCTTCACCTCGCCCCTTGGTGCAGGCACCATCATTACGGTGGAGGTACCGCACACATGATCCGCGCCATTGTTGCCGACGACCATGTAATGTTCCGTCAAGGACTGCTCAACATGCTGAAGGGGGCCGACGATATAGATGTCGTGGCTGACTGTGGCGATGGCCATGAAGCCCTGGAGCTGATCAGGCGTTATGTTCCAGATGTTGCCGTGCTGGATGTAAGCATGCCGAAACTCGATGGCATTTCCGTTGCCCGGCAGGTTGCCAGGGAGCTGCCTGAAACGCGGGTCGTTATTCTCAGCATGCATGACGATCCGGAGATGCTGGAACGCGCCACGGCCGCAAAGGTATATGGCTTTGTTTCCAAAGACGATGCCTTTGAGGAGTTGCTCGACACTATCAGGGTCGTACATTGCATGAATGCGATTGATACCATCCGAGGTCCCACGGCCCGGAAGGTCGTGTTGACCGAACGGGAACTCCAGGTGTTGCGTCTTATCGCCACTGGCTGCACCAACCGCATGGTCGCGGCAGATCTGGAAATCAGCATCAAGACCGTTGACTCCCACCGTACCAACCTGATGAACAAACTCGAAATCCACTCAACCGCGGAACTGGTCCGTCACGCCATCAAATCCGGAATCATCTAAGTGTGAAAAAATCATACTAATTGATTAACGCTTCTAGGGTATTCACCCGATAGACTTTCGTCTTTACATTCATTAAAGTCATGTTGCTGTAATCTCAAAAACGAGGGGAAGCAACTTATGGCCACCATCAAGTCCAAGATCATTGTCAATGTTCTTATTGTCCTTCTTACCGTCACTGCTATTGTCGCCATGAATTATTTCAATCTCCACAAGCTGAAGAAACTCCAGGACAATGTGGCCGAGCAATACAAGGAGGCGGTTCTGGCGGAGGATGCCGCGAACATCGGCCCCCGGCTCGCTAATGTCATTGCCAGCGCCGAGATAAACCGGGACCTGGATCAGAGCGCCAAGGATTGGGCCGTTGCAAAGGAAAAGGAAGGCAAGATCCTGGAGGAAGTTGGCGCAAAATTGGATACAGCCGAAGAAAAGGAAGTGTTTGCTGTCGGCCGGAAGGCTTTTGACGCCGAAATCGCCCTTTTTGAGGGTAAGATGCTGCCGCTGTTAAGGGGCACCAAAGATGTAACGGATGAGATCAGGAAGTTGGATGGCGAGAGTGACCACTTTTCCGACGCCATTCGGGATAACTTTGAAAAGATTGCCAATTTAAAGGATCAGAATGCCAAGAAGTCCGATGAAGAATTTGATTCCGATATAACCAAAACCATAACCCAGAGCCTGATCATCGGTCTTATCGGCATCCTGTTCCAGGCCGGGTTGGCCGGTTGGTTGCTGACCACCATCATGAGGCCGTTGAACAGTTTAAAGGTTATGCTGCTCGATATTTCCCAGGGAGAAGGCGATCTGACCAAGCGTCTGGACGATAGCACCAAGGATGAATTGGCCGAGATCAGCCGCTATTTTAACCAGTTCATCGAAAAACTTAAAGGGATCATCGGCCAGATCGCCCAAGCAACCGTCGAGATGGCCTCTGCCTCGGTCCAGTTGCATGCAACCGCGGAACAGATGGCCACCGGGGTCGAGGAAGTGGCGGCACAGGCCGGCACGGTGGCAACCGCAGGCGAGGAGATGTCGGCCACCTCCGGCGACATTGCCCAGAATTGCCAATTTGCGGCCGAAGGTTCCCAGCATGCCAGCGCTGCCGCGGTCTCCGGAGCAAAGGTCGTGGATGAAACCATCGTTGTCATGAACAGTATTGCCGAACGGGTCAAGAACTCGGCCAAGGCGGTGGAAAGCCTGGGGAGTCGTTCCGACCAGATTGGCGAGATCGTCGGTACCATCGAGGATATCGCCGATCAGACCAACCTGCTGGCCTTGAACGCTGCCATCGAGGCGGCCAGGGCAGGGGAGCAGGGTCGCGGTTTTGCGGTCGTGGCCGATGAGGTCCGCGCACTGGCGGAGCGCACTACCCGCGCCACACGGGAAATCGGTGAAATGATCAAGGCGATCCAGAGCGAGACCAAGGAAGCGGTCATCGCCATGGAGGAAGGGGTGAACGAGGTAGCCAAGGGAAGTGAAAAGGCGGCTGAATCCGGCAAGGCCCTGGAGCAGATCCTGGAGCAGATCAATTCGGTGACCACCCAGATCGCCCAGGTAGCCACTGCCGCCGAGGAACAGACAGCTACCACTTCCGAGATCAGCAGCAACATGCAGCAGATCACGGAAGTAGTTTCCCAGACCGCCAGCGGGGCGGAGGAATCGGCTGCTGCCGCCAATCAACTCTCGACCCTGGCCGAAGATCTTAAAAGGATAGTAGGGCAGTTCAAGTTGGCCTGACTCAAAATCCCACTCACTTGCCTGGAGCGTTTTCTCCAAATCCGCTCCAGGCAAGGCACAACTTTTCCTCCTTGCATTTGCCACCCCACTCTGCTAATCTTTCTGGCCTTTTACAAGTTTTTAAACCCTCAGGAGCTGCAAGTCCGTATCAATTTTTACACCTCCTCCCTGGTATCCAAACAGTTATGACGAAAGGAATACATAGTAATGCTGAAAATATTTGATTACCTGTTCGGTATGTTTTCGAACGACCTGGCCATCGACCTGGGCACGGCCAACACCCTGGTCTACCTGAAAGGCAAGGGAATTGTGGTGCGTGAACCTTCGGTTGTTGCCGTGCAGAAGATGCCCAACGGCCAACAGAAGGTACTCAAGGTCGGCATGGAGGCCAAGCAGATGCTGGGCCGCACCCCCGGCTCCATCACTGCCATCCGCCCCATGAAGGACGGCGTTATTGCCGACTTCGACATCACCGAAGAGATGCTGCGCTATTTCATCCACAAGGTGCACAACCGCAAGACCCTGGTGCGCCCCCGCATCGTAATCTGCGTCCCATCCGGTATCACCCAGGTAGAAAAGCGTGCTGTCAAGGAATCGGCTGAATCGGCCGGTGCCCGGGAGGTTTACCTGATCGAGGAGCCCATGGCGGCTTCCATCGGCGCCGGACTGCCCATTATCGAGGCCTCTGGCAACATGATAGTGGATATCGGCGGCGGCACCACCGAGGTGGCTGTCATCTCCCTGGCCGGCATTGTCTATGCTCAGTCCACTCGCATGGGTGGCGACAAGATGGATGAGGCGATAGTCCAGTACATCCGCAAGAAATACAACCTGCAGATCGGCGAGCGCATGGCGGAATCGATCAAGATCGATATCGGTGAAGCCTATCCTGGCCCGGAGCTGTTGACCAAGCAGGTCAAGGGGCGCGACCTGGTTTCAGGCATTCCAAAGACGATTGAGGTGAATTCCGACGAGATCCGCGAGGCCCTCAAGGAAGCGGTCAATGCCATTGTTGATACTGTCCGTATCTGCCTGGAGAAAACCCCGCCCGAACTGGCGGCGGACATTGTGGACAAGGGTATTTTCCTGGCAGGGGGCGGTGCCCTGTTGCGTAACCTTGACATGCTGCTGCGCGAGGTTACCAAGGTACCGGTACTCATTGCCGAGAACCCGCTGGACTGTGTTGTGCTCGGGTCAGGCAAGGTGCTGGACGAGCTCAACCTGCTACGGCGCGTGGCAATCACTTCGTAGGTTTCTCACGGATTTCTCCCTCATTCCGTTTTTAGGTCAGGGGCGAAGCAAGGGCCTGTTTTGTTTCGCCCCAAATGATGCACAAAATTCAGGGGAAAGCAGGATAGCTTGCTTTCCCCCTATCATGAATTCATGGGTTCAATGCCATCTCCTACCGTTGACATAATCGTCCCTGTCTGGAACTGCCCCTTTGAAACCCGCGCCTGCCTGGCTGCCCTTGTCGAACATTCCCCTGAAGCGCGCCTGATCATAGTAGATAATGGCAGCAGCCGGGAAACCGAACTGATGCTGGAGGAATTTTCCGAACCCATCGGCGAGCAGGGTCTGTTCATCAAATCAGAGCGCAACGTCGGCATGATCCCTGCCATCAATATGGGGCTGGCGCGCTCGGACAGCGACTTCGCGGTTGTCTTGCGCCCCCACGTCCAGGTCACCAGCGGCTGGTTAAGCGGACTCATGGACGCTGCCCAGTCATCCAATGCTGGCATACTGACTCCGTTGTTTGCCGGCAAGGGCGCTCCCCGGTCCGCCCCACTTGTGAACGGCAGTTCACTCATGGACACCTTTGACATCTCATTTACCACCTTGGCACTTAGAGGTGAAATGCACATGCTGCTCGGAGGGTTTGACGAGAGTATGGACGGCGGCCAGTGGTGCCTTAGGGACTATGTCCGCCGCGCCTGGAGCAGAGGCTACCGTACCTGCGTTACCTCGGCTTCACTGGTCGTATGCGGGAACGAGATCGTGTTCGGGTCCGATGAGCGGCGGCAGCAGCAATCCCAGGCCAGCCGGGCAGGCTATTTGGAACGCTGGGGTGTTGGACGCCAGTACTGCATTTATTTCGGGCCGGAGGTTGATACGGCCAGCCTTGCGAGCTGCATGGAAACCGTGCTCGAAGGCGCTCGCCAGGGGCATCGTTTCACGCTTCTGTTGCATCGCCGCCAGTTTTCGGATTTTAAGCGCACCGGGTGGAACGCCATGCACCAGTCAATCGGGCTGAGCTGCGTATCGTTTCTATTGCCGCAACGTGATATCTTGCGCAAATTTGCCGCGCTCAAGGCCGCTATTCCGGACATTATCCCCGTGAGAGGGGTTGAGGCCAATTCTTTTCCTGGTGTAGAAACGTCAATCCCGTTCTCGGAAGTGGCCAGCGCCATCGGAGGCAATTAGGCCTTAAAGCATTGTGCTTGCCGGATCGGAACTGCTCCGGACGAGACAAATACAGGGTTGGCACATTGTACCGCCACTCCCCCCGAAACCAAAGAAGGGCACCGTAATGATCGAGGAAGTCAAGACACAACTGCAGGGCCATCAGGCGTTGTTCGCCTTGATCGAGCAGGACCTTTCGCCGCGCATTGCCGAGATGGCTGCCATGCTGGCGGATGCGTTCAGAAACAAAGGCAAGCTCATCGTGATGGGTAACGGTGGGTCAGCGGCCGATGCCCAACACTTCGCGGCCGAGATCGTGGGACGCTTCAAGATGGAGCGCCCGGCATTGCCGGCAGTGGCCCTGTCTACCGATACCTCCATCCTGACCGCCATCGGCAACGACTATGGCTTTGATGCCGTCTTCAGGCGTCAGGTCGAGGCCCTGGCCGTTGCAGGAGATGTTGTGGTCGGTATTTCCACCAGCGGCAACTCCCCCAACGTGTTGAAGGCGCTGGAACTGGCCCGTGAACGTGGCTGTCGCATCATCGGACTCCTCGGGAAAGACGGCGGCAGCATCAAGGATGTCTGCGACCTGCCATTGGTGGTTCCCGGCGGCGACACCCCCCGCATCCAGGAAGGGCATATAACCATCATCCACATCGTCTGTGACCTGGTGGAAAAGGCGCTATTCTCATGAAACTCAAACCCATGGATCTCTCTGGCGTTGCAACCTACCCGATTGCAGAGCGCAGGAACAAGGTCTCGCTGCAACGGGACTTTGCCGGTGACATCACCTCCGGCATGAGCATCACAGTCCTTTTGGCGGCTTTGCCCAATCAACTTGGGGCCAAGAACCTCAATGCGGTAATAAACTCTGTTGTCGAGGCCCGCAGCAAGGACAAACCGGTCGTAATCGCCATCGGTGGGCATGTCATAAAGTGTGGCCTGCAACCGGTGTTGAAGAAACTTATCGAGTCCGATGTCATAACGGCTGTGGCCATGAATGGTTCTGCCAGCATCCATGACTATGAAATCTCCCTGATCGGCGAGACCAGCGAAGATGTGGGGGCGGTGCTGCATTGCGGCACTTTTGGCATGGCCGAGGAAACCGGCCGCGACATCAACGGCGCCCTGAAAGCCGGCCTGGCCCAAGGGAGCGGCTACGGCGAGGCGCTGGGCCGCTTCATTGTCGAGAACAACAATCCCCACCGGGAATTCAGCCTCTTGGCCACCTGCTTTGAAAAAGGCATCCCTGCCACCGTGCATGTAGCGGTGGGTACGGACATCATCCACCAACACCCCGCTGCCGATGGAGCGGTGCTGGGGCAGGCGACCTTCACCGATTTCCGGTTGTTCACCTCCGTGGTGGCCACGCTCGGCAACGGCGGGGTGTTCATCAACATCGGCAGTGCCGTGATCATGCCGGAAGTATTTCTCAAGGCCCTCTCCATCGCTCAGAACCTGGGCTTTCATGTGGATCATTTTACTACGGCAAATTTCGACATGCAGCAGCATTACCGCCCCCTGCAGAACGTGGTCAAACGTCCAACGGCCGGCGACAGCCGCGGCCTGACCATCACCGGCCATCACGAAATCATGATTCCGCTCCTGGCGGCGGGGATACTGGACAGGATGAATATGTAGAGGCGCCCCAGTGCTGCCGCCTCTGCTGGAGAAGCTTATGGACCGCAAAACAATCGAATCCCTTTTTAGCCACATCCGCAATATCCGCTGTCTGGTGATCGGCGACCTGATGATGGATGAGTATCTGTGGGGCAAGGCCGAGCGGATCTCGCCAGAGGCGCCGGTGCAGGTGGTGGATGTTATTCGCGAGGAGTTGCGCCTGGGTGGTGCCGGCAACGTGGTCAACAACCTGGCTGCGCTGGGGGCAAGGGTGGCTGTTTGTTCCGTGGTGGGCGAAGACGAGAATGGCTGGACCCTGCTCAAGGCCCTGAGCCGACAGGATGTGGACAGCGGGGCGGTTTTCCGCGACCCGGCCCGCAAAACCAGCCGCAAAACGCGGGTTGTGGCCGCCAACCAGCAGATCGTAAGGATTGATCGCGAATCGCGCGATCCGCTTTCCATTGATTCAGAGCAGCAGATCTGCGACTGGCTTGTTGCCAATGCCGCCGGTTTCAATGTCATCCTGCTGTCGGATTATTCAAAGGGAGTGCTGACTCCCCGGGTTATCGAGACAGCCATTGCCGTGGCCCATTCCGGCGGCATTCCAGTATTGGTGGACCCAAAGGGTACCGACTATGCCCGCTATCGCGGTGCTACCATACTGACTCCGAATCGCAAGGAAGCCGAAGCCGCTTCCGGTGTTGCCATAATCGATCAGCAGTCTCTCGAACGCGCGGCAGCGGTTATCATGGACACTGCCGGACTTGAATCACTGCTGATCACCCGTAGCGAAGAAGGCATGTCGCTTTTCTCCCGTGCTGCGGGAACAATGCACATACCTACCGTGGCCCGCGAGGTCTTCGACGTTTCCGGTGCCGGCGACACCGTGCTGGCTTCGTTGGCGGCAGGCCTGGCCGCCGGACTGGGAATGCCGGAGTCAGCCCGCCTTGCCAACATAGCTGCCGGCATTGCCGTTGCCAAGCTGGGCACTTCCACGGTATCGCCTGACGAGATTATCGCCGCCGTAGCCCTCACTCACAACGACAGTGAATCCAAGATCAAAAACCTTGATGTGCTGACCGCCATTATCGAGGCCGAGCGGTCGCGGGGGAAGCGTATCGTTTTTACTAACGGCTGCTTTGACTTGCTCCATGCCGGGCACGTCAAGTACCTGCAGAAGGCTCGCGCCCTAGGCGACCTGTTGGTACTGGGCCTGAACAGCGACGCCTCGGTGCGCCGGCTCAAAGGCGAAAAGCGCCCGCTGATCGGGGAAGAGGAGCGGGCCCATATTCTGGCGGCCTTGGACTGTATCGATTATGTGGTAATCTTCGAGGAGGACACGCCACTGGAGTTGATAACCGCGCTCAAGCCGCTTATCCTTGCCAAGGGTGGTGACTATACACCTGATACTGTAGTGGGCAAAGATGTAGTGGAAGCCTATGGCGGCCGGGTGGAACTGGTCTCTTTTGTTGACGGTAAATCCACCACCAACATCATCGAAAGGGTGCTGGAGCGCTACGCCTGAGCAGAGTTCGTTCGCCATTATCCACATTCCTGCCTGTTTTATGTGGTTTTTTAATGACAAATCTGCTATGAGATCAGCTATCTAACGGTGTGGAATGACAGGAGCAACCATGGCACACGAAACCGAAACCATCAGAGAGCTGTGGATTCTAGGTGTAAAACCGGGTGAGGGCCGTGAGCAGCTCATTACCGCCTATCTCGCTCAAAGCGGCTATTCCAGTCGCCTGGAGCAGGTGGAAAACCTTGCGGCAGGACGACCTCTGGGAATCATTCTGGATATTTCTCCATTCTCTGAAGATGGCTGGGGGCTGCTGCTCAAGATCAAAGGCGATCCAGCCATCTGCAATATCCCGGTCCTGCCAGTATATCTCAGCGAAAAAGGCAAGGTGGGTGGTGTTTTCCCGGTGGCCGGCTTCTTCACACTGCCGGTGGATGAACACTATCTGCTGGAGCGATTGGCGGTTTACGGTCTGACCGAGGAGGCCGAAACCTGGGATCTCCAGGCGCTGGTCGTATCCCGTACAGGCGAGGAGAAGCTGTCAAAGGCGATAGAGTCGGTGGGCTTCGAGGTGGTCAAGGGCTATACCGGCAAGGAAGCCATGGCCCTGGTCTCCATCAAGCCCAAATATATGGCCTTCTGCAGCATGATGCTGTCCGATATGTCGGCCTTTGAGCTGCTGGAAAAATTCAGGATTTATCCCTACAGTCGGAATACCCCAATGTTCGTACTCTTGAAAGCGGAGTTGAAGGAAGGCGAGAAGAACGCCTTGAGTCGCGAAATTGCCCATTTGGTCAGCAAAAAACAACTCACCTGCGAAGAGTTTCTCAGTTACCTGAGGAAGCGGGATTAACTGCCATCCCACATGATTCCTCTCCTCCGACCTCCGTGCCTTCAATCTCCCGGAGGTTTTTTAATATCTTTCGTTGCCATGGCTTCCATGTCGATTAACTGCCCCTGAAGTAAGAATGAGTAGGCTTGATGGCGAGAATTAAGGCTACCAGAGCGAATATCAACACATACTGCTTTGTAAACTCTGAAAAATAAGCTCCGGCAATCATGCCGAACAAGATCGCACTCAATTTCAGGCTGACGATTTCCACCGGCGACCAGACTTTTGACTTGTAAATTTTCATGGGCTCAAACCGAAGCTGTCATCAGCAGTTCCCGCTCAATATCATCGCCATTAACCTGGGATATCTTGCCTTTTTCCCCCTCGGTGCGAACCAAGCCATCTTCCACCCATTCATATATTTGGGAGGTGCTCAGTCCGTATTTTGCCGCAGCTTCTTCGACCGTGTACCAACTCTTGATTAATGACATGACTCGCTCCTTTCCCCGGACTATCTAATAAAATTATATACCCAAAAAGTCGGATCACTCTCCGGAAATCGCATGCGTCTTTCCAGCTTGTCAATTTCATTGACAAGGATAAACTATAAAATCATCGGGAGTGTCATCAAGAAAGGCAGGAACCATGTCGCAAGTCCCCTGGAGATTATTGGCAATCATCATGTTGTTCGCCCTCCTGTTTAAAGCGTCATACAGTTATCTCCTGACGCAGGAAGAGAACAGGGGCATGATAAGCTACAGCCGTTTTCGCAGTGAATTGGCAGCGGACAATATTAAAAAGATCAGGATCAAGGGTGCTTCCATTACCGGCGAATTCCGGACAAAGGTCAAGTTGGCTGAAACCATTCAGGGTAAAGCGGTGGTACGCGAAGTGGCCAGTTTCAGCACTGTTATGCCGGCCTTTGCCGATCAGACCTTGATGACTGACCTGACCGCAAAAAAGGTCGATGTCACTGCGGTCTCCACAGAGTTATCACCCCTTGCAAATGCCCTTATCTTTACTGCTCCGTGGCTGCTGCTGCTCGGGATCTGGTTAATAGGGATGCGCAGCATGCGCAGCCAGGGACCTGGTGGGTTGGGAGGGTTTGCCCGCTCAGGCGCCAGAAAATATACGGCCGAGGAAAAGATAACTGTTAATTTCGACGATGTGGCCGGCATGGAAAGCAGCAAACAGGAGTTAAGGGAAATTGTCGACTATCTGCGGAACCCGAAACAGTTTGAGCAGATCGGCGGCAAGGTCCCCAAAGGGGTTCTGCTGGTCGGCCCTCCCGGGACAGGCAAGACTCTGTTGGCCCGGGCCGTGGCCGGTGAAGCCGGGGTAACCTTCTTCAGCATTTCAGCTTCCCAGTTTATCGAAATGTTCGTGGGTGTCGGTGCCAGTCGAGTTAGGGACCTGTTTGCCAATGCCAAGAAAGCAGCCCCCAGCATTATATTCATAGACGAACTGGATGCTGTCGGGCGGAGTCGTGGCGCTGGTTTCGGTGGCGGCCACGACGAGCGGGAGCAGACCCTGAATCAACTGCTTTCCGAAATGGACGGCTTTGACCAGCACGAGGAGGTCATAGTCCTGGCTGCAACCAACCGCCCCGATGTCCTTGATCCGGCATTACTCCGTCCGGGCCGTTTTGACCGGCATGTTGTCATAGAGCGCCCGGATTGGCGCGACCGCGAGAAAATCCTGAGAGTGCATGTGCGCAAGATTGCCCTGGCAGAGGGGGTCGATCTGGCGGTCATTGCCCGCGGCACTCCCGGCATGACCGGCGCCGATCTTGAAAACCTGGTAAATGAGGGCGCTATCCTGGCTTCCCGGGAAGGAGCAGCCACCGTCACCAAGGAACACCTGGAAAAGGCCAAGGATAAAATTCTTATGGGTGGCGAGCGCAAGATGTTCATCTCTTCTGAGGAAAAGCGGATCACTGCTTACCATGAGGCGGGACATACCCTGGTGGCCAAGTTGCTTCCCGGCACGGATCCGATCCATAAGGTGACCATCATACCTCGCGGCATGGCCTTGGGCATTACCCAGCAACTTCCCGAGGATGACCGCTACCACTACCCGCAGAGCTATCTGGAAAATCGTCTGGCCGTTGCCATGGGTGGCAGGATAGCCGAACGGCTGGTATATGGCGAAGTATCCACCGGTGCCCAGAGCGACCTGAAGATGGTGACCGATCTGGCGGAAAAGATGGTTTGTCAGTGGGGCATGAGCGAAAAGGTTGGACCGATGACTTTCAGCAGAGGAGAAGAACATCCTTTCCTGGGAAGGAAGCTTGCCGAGGAGAAGACGTTTTCCGAGGCAATGGCCTGGCGTATCGACCAGGAGATTGCCATGTTTATACGCAGGGCAGAGCAGCAGGCAGAGGATATCCTGACCGCTAATCGGCCAAAGCTCGACCTGCTGGCTGAAGCGCTCCAGGAGGAGGAAACTCTTGATGGTGGTCGGGTTGACGATATTATAGGGAATAACCAATGATGTGATGAATTTTTGTGCAATAAGTTTGAGGCATGACTAAAACTTGTGAAAAAGCCCTGCTTCCGTTTTGGAGGCAGGGCTTCATTCTTTCCGTCTGGTGGAGTTACGGCAAGATAAAGGTTATTTCTCTACCGGTAACCCGGCTGCTTCCCAGTCGGCAAAAATCACCTGGCTTATGTTCGGATAAGCCAGCTTTTGTAGCTTGCGGTAGGCGTTGTAGCTCCGGCCGCCGGAGTTGCAGTAGACTACGATGCGTTTTTCCTTGTCAAGGACCCCTGAGCCGGATGCGAAAACGGCTGCGGGGATGTTGATTGCACCGGGGATGTGACCGGCCAAGAATTCCGACTGGTCGCGGACGTCAACAATCGTAAAAGACCCCGGCTTGGTGTCGATGATGGACTTCAATTCCAGCGGCTTGAGTTTACTGGTTTCGACCTTTTTCTCATAGCCGGCGCCGGCATAGATAGGCATTCCCTTCTCTTCCCAGACCGGCATTCCTTCGGCATACACATACACGTTGTCGTAGCCTCGTTCGATTGCCAGCTTGGCCACTTTTTTGCTTTTTCCGCATTTGACGCCATTGCAGTAGAAAACCAGTTTGCAGGTGTGATCGGCCGGCAACAGGGATGGATCCTTTTTCATCATCTCCTCGGAGATGTTGATTGCATCTTTGATATGCACCTCCTCGAACTCTCCGGGGGTTCGCGCATCAATGACGAGGGGTTTCGGTTCCGCTGCCGCAAGCATATCTATTAATTGCTCAGTGGAAATGGTTGTTATTAAGGATTTCTGCTGTTCCGCTCTCAACGCAGGCGCTATTGACAGTACGATGAATGTAACTACTATTGCGAGCACTGTTCTGGTATGTCTGATCATATTGCCTCTCCTGTCCACAGGGGCTGGGTTGCCTTTGAGTGGGAATTGGAGGACAAGATTAAGATATTCATACCTTAAAGGCAAATTGATATTCTGAATGCTTCCAGGCTGTTGTATCTGTTTTGTGGATATGGGAGGGGCGTCGCAGGCATAGTCAAACGCTACGTTGGAGAGCCGGTAATGGGGTCAATAAACGTAGCGTATGAACGCGACTTGGCATCAGTACCTGACTACAGCACCTTCGGGTTCGTTTGCTACGCACCAGAAGTCGATCAATTCGTTTAAATTGCAGATGAATTCCCCGAGTATGTCGGCCTTGATACCTTCCTTGGCTCGAACAGCGAAAAGGCAGAAGCCGTAACCATCATAGCAGTTGACGAACATGACTGTTCTCCTTTCCCCTCTCTCTAGATCCATTGCATTGCAGTGATATTTGCCAGTGCCGGCTGGTTGTTCAGTATTAAGCTGAGAATAAATTCTTAATAGCCTTGTTTTCTATTTATGCAATCTTTTTGCCAAGTCTGGCGATGCCACAAAAACGTGTTGTTTCCATGGGTTTGGAGATGGTTATGCCGTAAAATGAACTGCCATGCTGAAAAAACAGGCAGGGTTTGGAACAACAATATTGCCCATGCCCTATGAGCACTCATGTTATAATGTAACAAAAAGGAAAGGGGGCCATGATCATGGCATACTCTGATACGAATATGGAAACGATGCTAGCGCAGGAAAAAGGGTGTGATGTCAAGATTTGGAGTGAAGAGTGCATGAGGAGCGACTTCGCGACAAGCGGAGAAAAGTACCTTTGTACATCGTGCGGCAGGATCGCAACCCTTGATCACGAGGTCCACCATGAAATTTTCCCGTATGTAAGCGGAGATTATGACAAGCTCAGCTGAAAGGCGAAATCTGATTTTAGCACCGCGTCGCTGGCCATGACACCTCGACTTGAATCGAGGTGTTATAGCCCTGGATTTTCAAGCGTAGGAGATACAGAGAAATTCATTTTAAACGGCTATCCTGAATTCAGCCCCGTTGTCGATATTCCGCGCTGTAATATGGCCATTCATATTCTTTTCAATTATCGATTTTGACATGAACAGGCCGATACCGGTCCCCTTCTCAGAACCTTTGGTAGTGAAATAAGGTTCGAAAATCTTGTCCATTATGGTTTCAGGGATTCCGCCGGCATTGTCGCTAATGGTTACAACTGCTTTCCCGTTTTCCGTACCGATGCTTATAACCACCTTGGGCGTTGCGATTTTTCTGTCTGCCAACGCATCCCTGGCGTTGATCAGGATATTGAGGAGAACTTGGGAGTATTCGTTCGGGAACCCATTGATAACAGGGGCGTCTGCTGCTGCGACTTCAATGTCGATATGCAGTTCCCTGAAACTCGCTTCGATGAAAGAGACCGCTTTGGTGACGGCTTCTTTGGCGTTGAACTGGACCACTTCCTTGTCAGGTCTGAAATAGTTTCTGAAATCATCTATGGTTTGCGACATGTGTGTGATGATCCGCATGACTTTTGCCGCCATTTCGTCCAGATACTCCTGGCTGCATGCGTTCATTTTATTCATGAGGGGAAGGGCCTGTATCGTAAGGCCCAAGGTATTGAGTGGCTGGCGCCACTGGTGGGCAATATTGCCGATCATCTCTCCCATGGCGGCCTGGCGGCTCTGCAGCAGCAGCATCTGATCCTTTTTACGCAGAGCCTCGACACGGTCAAGGCTGCCGAGGGCAAATGAGATGTCCATTGCCATCTCGATCAGCAGCTTAACCAGTCCCTCATCGAAAAAATTCGGTTCACCAGCGTAGATTGTGAAGGCTCCGATTACCCTGTCATCCGATTTCAGGGCAATTGCTGCCGATGCGAAAAATCCCCGCTCCAGTGCTTTATCATGCCAGGGAAGGGTAGAAGGGTCGTTCATGAAATCGTTGCAGATGTAGTAGGTTCCTTCCCGTATTGCCAAACCGGTTGGCCCGCATCCTTCCGGCTCATTTTTGGCTGAGATGCGAATTTCGTCCAGATAGCCGTTGTTTGCGCCATCCCAAGCCGCCGGCTTTATAATCCCTGTTTCAGTATCCACAAGTCCGATCCAGGCCATCCGGAAGCCGCCATGCTCGACAGCGCTTCGGCAGATATCTTGAAACAAGGTATCTTTCTCCGTGTTATGCACTATGGCATGGTTGGTTGCACTCAGAACCCTGTAAAGCCGGTTCATGCGGAGGATATTGTTTTCAAGCCGTTTGCGCTCCGTGATGTCATAGATGGTCGATCTGCTCAACGCATAGTTGCCATTGAGGTCGGCAATTGCCGTAGCGCTGAGGAGCACCGGTAGAATGGAGCCGTCTTTGCGGACCAGGTCGAATTCTATGTCCTGCTCTCGGCCCAGTTCCTTGAATCTGGGGAAACTGGCCTGAAATGTCTGCAAACTCGACTTGGTCAGCAGATCTGAGAATTTGAGTTTCCCGACCACCTCTTCCCGGCTGTATCCCAGCCATTGGAGTTCGGTATCATTGATCTGGATAAAAACACCGTCCTTGTCCAGTGAATGGTAGCCGCAGGGGGCTTGGTCATAGAGATTGCGAATTTCCTCGGACGATTTCAACAGCTCCTCTTCGGTCAGTTCCCGTTCGATAATTTCTTCCTGCAGCAGGTCGATGGTGTTGTACAATTCGGTGGTTCGCTCCACCACCTTCTGTTCCAGCAGTTCCTTCGCTTGCCGCAATTCCCGTAAAAGAAGATCATAGGGCCTGGAAAGCCCGGTTTCGATCATGGCCTTGTAAATTAAATAAAAAGCTATGGTCTTGAAAAAATGCCCAACCAGATTGTTTAGGCCATATACGTCGTTATAGGTTGTAAAAGCCAGTTCGGTGCAAATTAGGAGCACGATGGAGCCTGCGAGCAGGTGCAACACATCGGGGTTGAATGCTTGGCGTTTGCGCAGCATTAACCAGAGGGCGGCACAGAGAATAATCACGATGGCGTATTCGCTGAGTTGCTTGAAAAGGGTAAGCCCAATGCCGTCCACGAAACAGGCTGGGAATACCTTCCAGTTGAAGATTGAAAGTAGGAGCAGGACAGTGACAGTGGCATAGCCGGCGAAAACATAACGCAGATCAAGCTTGCGGTTGATGAAGATTGGCGCAGCCAAAAGGGAAAGGCTTTGCAACAGGCGGGCAGCGATCCAGAGTTGGGTCGGCAGGTTGGCTCCCGAACCGGGGAAAACTCCCATGTCCTTGTAGGCCAGGGTGTGAAGCAGGTCTATTATGCCGATGAAAATATAGGCTGAACCTATGAAGACGAGGTAGTTGTTGTCCAGGAAGCGACGCGAGTTCCAGGCGATCATGAAAATGCCGCCGGCTATCACCACGGAAAACAATTCCACAAGGGAATGGAAGAGCAGATAGTTGTCACGGCTTATCAAGTATAAGCCTGACATGGCTGCAATCCCTGTTAAAGATGTTGTCACTTTCTTGTGGACAAGTGGTTTGTTGGCCATTAACTCCCTCCAAATTGCCGGCCACGCTGCCTGTCGGTTTTAATAGTGCATCACATATTGATAGTCTGATCTATATGAGTCAATAGAAAATAAGGTGTTTTGTTTAATTAATACAATAATGTATATGGCGGCATATGTTTTGAGTTCCATCCTCTTGGCCATTGACACGTTGCCCGGCATAAGCCATTATTGTGGCCATGACCGATAACGCCGTCGCTGATGCATACTGGGACAGTCTATGCAAGCAATGTGGCCGCTGCTGCTTTGAAAAGCTGGAGGACGGCCGGGGTAAAATCATCTACACCCAAACCGCTTGCCGTTACCTGGACTTGACAAGCCGTCGCTGCAAAATCTTTGAGCGCCGTTTCGAGATCAACCCCAAATGTGTGAAGCTGACTCCTGAATTGGCCCCAACCCTCCATTGGTTGCCACCAGATTGCGCCTATCGTCCACCTGCCGAAAAATTCACCAGAAAATCCAGCCGAACGCGCAAAAAACGTAAACACAATCAGAGCTGAGCACAGGTAATACATTCTGACCCTACAAACGGTCGGGTACTCATAAACCACGGTCAGGCACTGATTAGTCGGGCTGCCGAAAGAAATCGAAACCTGGCTTTATGTGGAGGTCTGGAAGGAAAGGGACCGCATGGGTGCGCTAATTATTGGCGTGGGGTTCTGGGGGAGGGAACCATTCAACTCCCTTTTTTGTCATCGCGCTGTCTGCGCGCCTTGCGCTCGGCGATCATCTTGTCAAACTTCTTTTGCTGGTCCGGGTTGAGCAGCGCGCTGATACGTTTCTGTCCCTGTTCCAGCAGAGCTTCCACCTGGGGACGGGCCTGTTTGCGGACCTGTTGTATGCCGGCATGGGTTTCGTGAACAATGGTCCGGACCTGTTCCAGTTGCCGGTTGTCAAGGTCCAGCTTCTTGGCAAGCCTTTTTACGATCACATCTTCGCGCGCATGCTGTCCGCCGCTGATAAAGGATTCCAGGTGAGCGCGGGCGATCATGTGGGTTACGATGGAGCCGCTGGCCGCGCCCAAGGCAAAAATGAGCAGGATTCCTGCTATGGCTTTAATGTTCTTCATGGCGATTCTCCAGTTAGGAAACTCCCGGTATAATCTTCCTGGCCGTTTGTTATGGCGGCAAACATATCCTGCGAATGGTCTGGATTGAAGCTCATGTTGCAGATTGCCGCAATGGCCGCAACCACGGCAAAAATCGGGATCATCCGCCATACCAGCCCGAACCATGGTGCGGTCTTTTCCCGTTGCTCACGAATTCTGGCCATGACTCTGGTTTCGAAGTGTGCCTCCATGGCAGAGGTGTCGGGGGCAGCGTCGCGCGCTGCGGAAAAAAGCTGCTCTAATCGTTTGTTTGTTTTATCTTCCATCGTGTTGCTCCAGTATCTTTTTCAAGGACTGTCTGGCCCTATGGGCACGCACCTTGACGTTTGCTTCGCTCCAGCCGGTCATTTCCGCAATTTCCCTCACCGAATATTCCTCCAGCTCCAACAAAGTAATCACGAGCCTTTCATCCGGTTTCAACTGCGCCAATGCCCAGGCCAATAGATTACGGGCCTGCTGCGCCTCATGGCGGGCATCGGCAGAAAGATCCCGTAAATCGGGCTGGCCGTCCAGAGTGCCATGATTGCCGCTGCGCCGCCTGCTGCGCAGCGCATCTTGACATACACGCACCGTGATCCGCATCAGCCAGTGTTCAAAAGGGGCATCGCGACGGAATGAACTCAGATTTTCATAGACCTTTATGAATGCCTCCTGGCAGATATCCTCCAATTCGTCGTTGTCGCGTGCAAAACGGGCGGCGAGTCTGAAGACCCGCCGCTTGTATCTTGCCACGATCTGTGCGAAAGCACCGTCATCCCCTTTCATGGCGGACGAGATCAGACAATCGTCTGAAGATTCATCGGTCAAGGCGATCATCTGGCTGCTAGTTACCCCTGTCAATTCTCTTGGATGCCCGCGACAGGAAATTGTCCAGCTTGCGGTCCCGTTTAGCCTGAATGTCCATGAACTTTTGCACCTGCTCCGGAGTCAGTACGGTACGAATCTCCTGGGCTACCCTGGCTCGTTCCACGGCCATGTCGGCCTCGATTGCCGCGACTTTGGCAGACTGGGCCCGAATTGCCGATTCGTCAATAGTTTCGTTCTGGATGAGTGATCGTAAGGTGCGCCGTTCGGCAATAAGTTGTTTCATCAATGGCTGGGTCTGGGGTTTGTTTTTCTTTAGAATTTCCTTGATATCTTGCTTTTGTTGAGCCGAGAGTCCAAGGGCAGACGCAATCTTTCTGAAGTGCAGGCGTCCTTGCGCTTGCCCCTCGTCACCCATGAATGCACGTGCGTTTACAGGCGCAAGACTCAAAACGGTTATTACGGCAGCTACGGCTGAGAGGCTTTTGATGGCGATTCTCATGATTTTCTCCTTTGGAGTGTATTTATACACTTAGACGCCGTATCTTGCCGAGAGGTTACAACAATATTATCAGTCATCAGGGAAGATGACATGTGATAATGTCGGTAACCCCGACTGTCCAGGCCGCTTTTTTTACCTAGTTGGGGCAACCATATAGTATCTTTTGGGTTGACCAAAGTATTATGCAAAACAGTACCAAAGATTAGCTGTTATTTATCTTGATATAAAGTTGCTTTATTCTCACTAAATATCTTGTATCTATTTGCTATTGTGTTATATTCACGAAAAATCAACCACCAAGGGGGGCGTATGAAAAAAGCTGATCTCGTTGCGAAGATGGCAGTGGCTGCTGACATTACCAAGGCACAGGCTGAGAAGGCGCTGAACAGTTTCATTGCCGAAACCACAGTTGCGTTAAAGGCAGGCGATAAAGTAACATTGGTAGGTTTTGGCACTTTCAGCGCGGTAACTCGCAAAGCCCGTACCGGCCGCAATCCGCAGACCGGTAAAGCCCTTAAGATCCCTGCCAAAACTTCCGGCAAATTCAGCCCTGGCAAAGGCCTGAAAGATCTGAAGGCGAAAGCGGCAGCAAAGCCAGCCAAGAAAAAATAATATTTGATACCCAAATCAACTGGCAGATAGGATGCAGAAATCCTGCCGGCTGCTATATTTAAGGTGCTCGCGTTTATTCGTCGGCACCTTTTTTTTATTCTATTCACGTGCAGCATGGTGCCAGTCCTTTAGGTGTGGTTGCCTCCAGTCTGATTGCTTCCGGCTTTACCGGGGAAACCGGCCAGGCTCTTGCCGGTAGGAGGTGCACTTTTGGGTGTGGTATCAGTATTCTCAATTTATCTTGAAGCAGCGGTTTTTTTTACGTACTATTGCGTTCTGTTTGAGGCTTGTCATGCAATTGACTTGGCCGCCCCGACTCAACTTTTCCCAAGGAGGAGATGTTCATGTTTAGAAAACTAGTTGCTATTGCATTAATTACCTTCTGTATGGCGGTTGCCGTGACGGCAGAGGCGAAAAACCCGGAAGTGGTTATGGAAACAAGCCTGGGGAAGGTAAAGATTGAGTTGTTTGAAAAGGAAGCGCCGCTCAGTGTCAAGAACTTCCTGGAGTATGTCGGCAGCGGTTTTTACAACGGCACCATCTTCCATCGCGTTATTCCGGGCTTCATGATCCAGGGCGGGGGATTTACGCCGGATCGCAAGCAAAAGGCCACCAACAGCCCTATCAAGAACGAAGCTGCCAATGGCTTGAAGAATGATCGCGGCACCATTGCGATGGCCAGAACAGCTGCTCCGGATAGTGCTACCTCGCAGTTTTTCATCAATGTGGTCAATAACAATATGCTCAATCGCCCCAATCCGGACGGTTTCGGTTATGCGGTCTTCGGCAAGGTTGTTGAGGGCATGGATGTCGTTGACAAGATCGTGAATGTAAAAACCATGACTGTAAACATGGTGTTCCAAAATTACCCCGAAACACCGGTAATGATCAAATCTATAAAAATGCTGAAATAGCAGCTCTGCGAATGGAGATGATATATGGGACGGACCGAAGAACTAGTTAACTGGACCTATGAACAGAAGTGTCTGAAGGCGGTGGAGTCGTTGGGCAAGAATGATTTTACCGCCCTCTACCTTGCCACGCAGCAGGAAGCCTGTGATTATATCGTGGCCGAGGCTGCAGACGCGCAGAGCGTCGGGTTTGGCGGCTCCATGTCCATTGTCGGGCTGGAGGTCGAGAGCGCCTTGAAAGAGCAGGGCAAAGTTATTCTCAATCACGGCATACCAGCCCTGACCCGCGAAATGCGCATGGAAATCATGCGCCGCCAACTGACTTGCGATCTGTTTCTCTCTGGATGCAACGCCCTGACGCTGAATGGCGAGATGGTGAATATAGATGCCACCGGCAATCGGGCGGCCGCCATGTTTTTCGGGCCGCGCAAGGTGATAGTTGTGGTCGGCCGCAACAAATTGGTGGAGGGATCGGTACAGGATGCAATCGATCGGGTCAAAAACTGGGCCACGCCTCCAAATGCAAAAAGGCTCAATTTCAACACTCCCTGTGCCCATACAGGTTTCTGTAGCGATTGCAGTTCGCCTGACAGGCTTTGCCGCGTGACCACCATCATTGATAGGAAACCGCGCATGACAGACTTGAGAGTATTGGTTGTCAATGCGGATCTGGGTTTCTGAGTTGATGCGGGCCTGCCGGGCTTCCGGGCCAGGCAGGCCTGTATTACCATGAGGCGCCAGCCTTGAACCCTCTAGTCAAAGTCCTTCTCGATTTTTTCTTCCCACCCCTTTGTCATATCTGCCACTCGTTTATTCCGGATGCCGGTGCCGTCCATATCTGCCAGGCATGCCGCGGGGCTCTCAAGCCGGTTGAACCCCCGATGTGTCAGGTTTGCGGCATTCCATTCCAGGGTGCCGGCGCGGACCATCTTTGTGGCGACTGTTCAAAGGCCAAGCCTCATTTCGATGCGGCCCGGGCTGTCTTTCTTTACGAGGGGGAGTGCCGGGAGCTCATCCATGCCTTCAAATATCGAAACAAAACCTTTTTGCGCCGTCCGTTGGCACTTATGGCAGCAGGCGCACTGGCAGATTTTGTCTCGACACAGGCCCCTGATGTGATCGTGCCGGTGCCGTTGCACAAAAAACGGCTGCGCAGCCGTGGTTTCAACCAGGCCGTGTTGCTGGGAGAATTGCTGGCCCATGAGTGGCGACTGCCTTTAGAGCGCCAGGCGATGTGCAGGATTCGCTGGACAGTTCCGCAGATCAACCTTTCTGCCGATGAAAGGCGCCACAATGTAAAAGGAGCGTTTGCCGTGGCAAACAGCGCAGCTGTGGCAGGGAAGAGTGTGCTGCTGCTGGATGACATCCTTACCACAGGCAGCACTGTCGAGGAATGCGCCAGGATACTCAAGCAGGCCGGTGCGTCAAAAGTGGTGGTGATTACCATTGCCCGGGCTGTGATGCGCTGATTGGCTGATAATGGCAGTTTTGCCCGGCGATATTTTTCATTGTCAATATGTAGAATAACCGCATTAATCCCTTTATTTTGTTGACAATATAAGTGTGTTATAGTATTTGCTAATATAAGATTTGCATCACTCATGGAGGGGAATATGCGTCTTTCAACGAAAAGTCGATATGGACTTCGCGCCTTGTTCGATATTGCTTATAACTGCGGCAACATGCCGGCCCAGATCCAGGATATTTCACGTCGTCAGCAGATCTCTCCCCGCTACCTGGAACAGATATTTCAAAACCTGAAACGTGCCGGTATTCTCAAAAGCAAGCGTGGACCGCAAGGGGGCTACAGCTTGGCGAAAAAGCCCGATGAAATTACGGTACTGGATATACTCAACGCGACTGAACAGGATGTGTTGCTGGTAGGCTGTGCCGGTGAGACGAAGAAAAAGTCGAAACGCAAGATAGAATGCCCTTTTGAAGGCAATTGCGTGACCCAAACTATTTGGGAAGACGCCAGCGCGCTCCTCAATAAGCTGTTCTCGGAGATGACATTGCAGACGCTGTGTCAGCGGGGGGTAGAGATGGGCATCAAAAAGGAACAAGACCACCGCTTCATGTACTACATCTGAAGAGCCAGAGAAGGAAGAACTGCCGTGTCGTCTAATGCCCAGTCATGACAAAACCAGTCTGGCCCGGCAGTTTCTTCCATTCTTTCCGGATTTGCATATATTCTCCACAAGTGCAAGTATCCACATTACAGCGCCCCTTTTGGGGCGTTTGCCTTGCTTTTCCCGGATAAACCACTTATCAGGCGATTCTGCAATATTTAACCTACTGTTTTTCTGAAACGCATTACAGCTGCACTGAGCACAACCACGCCGATAACCCCCAGGGCCAAAATCTGTTGCCAAAGTGCATTGATCCCCACTCCTTTAAGAAATATCCCCCGGATGACCACCATATAATAGCGTAACGGGTTGAGCAGGGTCAGCCATTGGACCGGCAGCGGCATGTTTTCTATGGGAAAGGCAAATCCCGACAGCAGCAGGGCGGGAAAGATTATGAAAAACGCGCTCATCATGGCCTGTTGCTGGGTACTGCTCACGGTGGATATCAATAATCCGATCCCCAGGGAACTCATCAGGAAAAGCGTGGTTGCCAGGAAAAGCAGCGCCATGCTCCCACGTAAAGGCACGTCGAACACCAGGGCTCCCACCAGGCTGATCAGGATCACGTCGATGTAGCCGATCAAGACGAAGGGGAGGGTTTTGCCCATGATGAACTCCAGCTTGCGGATCGGGGTGACGATGACCTGCTCGATGGTGCCAATTTCCTTCTCACGCACAATGGCCAGGGATGACATCAGCATGGTAATAATGAAAAGTATATTGGTGATTACCGCGGGGACGTAAAATGGAGGACTTTCCAGGTTTTCATTGAACCAGGCCCGGCTTGCAATTTCCACATGCCCGATGCGGGGTACAAACCCAAGGTGGCGGGCAGCGTAATCACTCTGCAAACGCGAATTGTAGGCACCGGACAACCGCGCCAGGTAACTCATGACAACCCCGGCGGTATTGGAGTCGCTGCCATCCAGCAGAGCCTGCACCGGAACGTTTCCTCCCCTGTGCAGCTGTTCGGCAAATCCATGGTCGATTACCAGTACCATCCTGACAGCTCCATTGTCCAACAGTGAACGTGCCTCGTCATCAGTTCCGATTCGCGCCTTCAGGCTGAAATGGCCCGAAGATGTGGACAGCGCCACCAGTTCCCGGCTTTCCACGCTGTTGTCCCTGTCCAGGACTGCAGTGGCAATATTCTGCACATCCATGTTGACCGCATAGCCAAAGATCACGGTCTGCAAGGCAGGTATGACAAAGAGCACAATCCGCATGCGCGGGTCCCGAAAGACCTGGATGAACTCCTTGACCAGCATCGCTTTCAGTCGTTCAAACATTTACGCTATTCTTTTCCTGAATTTGATGACAGCAATTAGGATCACCACTACTCCGAAGATCGCCAGAAAGAGGGCTTCTGGCCAAAGCACACCCAGTCCTACGTCTTTCAGATAGATTCCCCGTAGAATCAAGACAAAGTAGCGTGCCGTTATGATACGGGTCACGGCCTGGATAGGCAGCGGCATGTTTTCTATGGGGAATATGAAGCCGGAGAGCAGGAAGGCCGGCAGGATCGTAGTGACTATGGCCAGCTGGCTGGCCAGAAACTGATTCTTGGTGATGATGCTCAGTAAAAGGCCGAAGGAGAGCGCCCCGAACAGGAAGATCAGCGCCAGGGCGGTAAGCAGCCAGAGGCTGCCGCGCAACGGTACATCGAACACGAACTCCCCCAAAGCTATGCAAAGGACCAGATCTAGTACGCCGATGCAGAAATATGGGGCCAGCTTGCCGAATATCAGTTCGGTACCGGTTACCGGCGTGGCGATCAGCTGCTCCATGGTGCCGGTCTCCCATTCCCGCGCCATGCAAAGCGAGGTCAGGATGGCGGCCATGATCATCATCACCACTGGGATCAAGCCGGGAAAGATGAAGTTGCGCGAGATCATGTCGGTGTTGAACCAAACCCGGGGCCGCAGTTCCAGGGCCGGTAATCGCGGTCTCAACCCGGCACGGGACGACTGCTTGATCGCCACTTCCCTAGAGAAGCCGAGAGCAGTCGCGTCGGCATACCCCAAGGCAATCGTAGCGGTATTCGGATCACTGCCGTCGACAATTGCCTGCACTTCCGCAGCCTCTCCCAGCGACAGCTTGCGGTCGAAATCAAGTGGGAGCACCAGGGCTATCAATGCCTCTCGACGATCAATGGCAATTTCGATCTGTCTGTAATTCGAGGCATGACTGCGCAGGTCGAAGTAGCGCGAACCGCTGAAGCGGCTGACAAACTCACGGCTTTGCGCGGTCTGCGCCTGATCCCATACAACCAACGGCACCTTGTCCACATCCAGGGTCAGGGCATAGCCGAACAGGAACAGCAGCATCATGGGCATGCCGATCCCCATCATCAGGCTGCGCGGATCTCGCAGGACATGGAGGAACTCTTTTTGGGCAACGGCTTTCAGTCGGCGTGGGTTCATGTCCGGTCCCGTTCCTCGATCAAGCCGATAAAAACATCTTCCAGGCTCGGCAATTGTTCTCCAGTTGCCCGCGAACGCTTCAATTCCTCAGGTGTGCCTACGGCCACCAGTTCGCCGCGGTAAATCAGGGCCAGCCGGTCGCAGTACTCGGCTTCATCCATATAGTGAGTTGTTACGAAAACAGTTACACCCTCGTCGGCCAGGGAATAGATCAAGCTCCAGAATTTGCGGCGGCTGAGAGGATCGACACCGGACGTGGGTTCGTCCAGGAACACGATCGGTGGCTCGTGCAGTATGGCGCAACCCAGGGCCAGCCGCTGCCGCCAGCCCCCCGAAAGTTCTCCGGCCAGGGAGTTGCGCCGCTCCTTCAGGCCGGCCATTTCGATGACCCATTCGGTTCTTTCTTTCCGTTTGGCAGCCTGCAGACTGTAGACCCCGGCGTAGAAGGCGATGTTCTCCGCCACGGTCAGGTCTTCATAGAGCGAGAAGCGCTGGCTCATGTAGCCGATATTTTCCTTGATGCGTTCTGCCTGGCCGGCAATATCGAAACCGGCTACCGCACCGCTGCCGGAGGTGGGGGGCAGGATTCCGCACAACATGCGGATGGTGGTGGACTTGCCGGCGCCATTGGGGCCAAGAAAGCCGAAGATCTGACCTTTTGGAACGGTGAGGCTTATGCCGTCCACTGCGGTAAAGTCCTTGAAGCGCTTGGTGAGGTGATCAAGGGTGACTGCGGGCCGGGTGTCCACTTCTTCAAGGGGGGCTTGGGGGCCGAGACCGGATAAGCGCTGCCCTGCGCCGGCGCCTCTTTTCAGATCCCACCCCCCGCTGCCTTGGTCCTCGTTAGACTGGGTAACCGGGTCTTGGATCATTGATACCACCACGTCTTCCAGTGATGGATTGCGAAGACTTTTCGGCGCCAGTTTTTGGAGGTTATCGGGGGTGTCGCAGGCAAGCAGCCGTCCCTGGTGGATCAGGCCGACACGGTCGCACCGCTCGGCCTCGTCCAGGTAAGCGGTGGCCACTATCATTGTAACTCCTTCACTGCGTAGTTCCCGGAGTATGCGCCAGAAATCGCGCCGTGAAAGCGGATCAACGCCATTGGTGGGTTCATCCAGGAGCAGCAGTTTCGGACGGTGGATCAGCGCGCAGCACAGCCCCAGCTTCTGCTTCATCCCCCCCGAGAGCCGGCCGGCTAGCCGCCCGGTAAACGGCGCCAGGCCGCTGAAATCCAGTAATCGTTCTGTCCTGGTTTTCCTTTCGGCGGCTGCTATGGCGAAGATGTCGGCGTAAAACCTGATATTCTCATCCACGGTCAGATCAGGGTATAGCCCAAAACGCTGGCTCATGTAGCCGATATGCTCACGCACCGTTTCCACGCCTGATGGAAACGGATTCCCCAGAACGGTCAAGTCACCGTCAGTGGAGTCCAGTACGCCGGCCAGCATGCGCAGGGTAGTGGTCTTGCCGGCACCGTCCGAACCTACCAGGCCGAACAGCTCCCCTGGCAATACGGAAAAGGACAAGCTGTCCACGGCAATCAATTCACCGAAACGTCGAGTAAGATTGTTGGCAATAACCGGTTCCATGGGCGGGATTACTTTGTGTCGGCAACGAGCAGAACGGCATCGGCCGGCATGCCCGGTTTCAATTCCAGCTTCGGGTTTGCCAGGGTGATTTTAATGCGGTAAACCAGTTTGACCCTTTCCTTCTCGGTCTGCACATTTTTAGGGGTGAATTCAGCTTCGGACGAGATAAAGCTTATGCGTCCCTCAAAGGCCCGCCCCGGCCAGGTGTCCGTGGTGACGCGTGCCAATTGTCCAACCTTGACGCGACCGAGTTCGTCCTCGGGTATGTAGGCTCGCAGCCAGACCTCGTCCAGTTTGCCGACCGTGACAACCGGTGCCCCCGCAGCCAGCATCTCGCCCGGTTCAGCATGTTTCGACATTACCAGGCCGTTCAGCGGCGAAGTCAACACACCTTGGGCCAGGCGGGTTTCTGCCAGTGCCAGCGCCGCTCCTGCAGCTCTGACCTTTGCCTTGGCCTGGCGCACGGCATCGGGACGGGGCCCTATCCTGAGGAGCTTGAGATGTTCCTCTGCCTCGCGAACCGAAGCTGCCGACGTATCCCGCGCGGCCCGGGACGCATCAAGATTCTTCTGGGGGATAACTTCCCTGCGGAAAAGAGCCTCCATGCGGACATTATCTTTGGCAAGCCGTTCAGCTTCAGCCTTCATCCGTGCCAGGGCCGCTGCGGCCTGGGCAATCTCCTCCCGGCGGCTACCGGCTTCCAGGTCCGCCAGGGCAGACCGGGTTGCCTGTTGTTCAGCAAACCTCGCGTTGCGCTCTTCACGCAACTCGTCATCTTCCAGCTTGGCAACAAGTTCTCCCGGTTTCACCACATACCCTTCATCCACGAATCGTTGCGACAGGCGTCCAGGCACTTTGAACGAGAGCTCCACGGAAGTTACCTCGATATTTCCGGAAACCTTGAGCTCATTGGCACCACTGGAATTGCGGCGAACAACCAGGATCACGACGGCGATCAGGGTTAGACAGATCACTGAAAAAAACAGCACCTTCCTCTTCATCGAAAACCCCTTTATTCGCCCATGGCGGATTTTAGCCGGAAGAAATTCACTACACTGTTAATGCCCTCTCTTTGCACCTCTGTCAAGCAGACAGAGAGCCATAGGCGTAGAACCGTTGCCGAAACGTTTCGTTGGGAAAAACATTATGGGCAGTGCGAAGATATTCGAACAAAAATAATTATCAGGATTTGTAAATTTTAACCATCTGTAACGAAAGCCGATGCATATCTAAAATCAAACTGGTATACTTCGCCAGGTAAACACAGACTAGGGGAGAACATATGGGAATGATTCTGAATAGCACCGAAACCAGGGTACTGGGGTGCCTGATCGAGAAGGAATTGACTACGCCGGAGTATTATCCGCTTTCACTTAATGCCCTGACAAACGCCTGCAACCAGAAGTCAAACCGCGATCCCGTGATGGTGTTTGAAGAGGAAGAGGTTGTTCACGCCCTTGACTCGTTGAGGTTCAAACAGTTGGTGGTGGTTTCGGCTGACGGCGGCAGGGTACCGAAATACCGGCATATCCTGGCGGAAAAGCTTGGGCTGGTCCCAGAGGAGCTGTCATTGATATGCGAGTTGCTGGTACGTGGCCCCCAGACAGTTGGGGAGCTGCGAACACGGGCAGAAAGAATGCATTCATTTCCTGACCTTGGGGCCGTAGAAGCTGTTTTGAGCGAACTTATGGACCGTGAACACCCCCTGATTGCACGGCTTGCCCGTCAGCCTGGCAGAAAGGAATCTCGCTACGCTCACACGTTATCTGGTGAACCGGAATCCGCCACGGAAGAATGCAGCCCACCTCCGGAAGCAGCAAGACTCAGGGTTGTTGCCGAGAATGAAAGGATAAGGCAACTGGAGGAAGAGATGGCTGCCTTGCGAGGTGAAGTGGCCGACCTGCGTCGCATGGTGCACGAATTCAAAGCGCAATTCGAGTAACGCTCAGGATTTGTTAACTCTTGACAATTACCGGAAAGAGATAAATTTAGCTTGCACTGAACGCCAACATTTGCTATTAATTCCATTCTTCACTGACTTGTGTCAGCTATGCGCTTGTAGCTCAGCTGGATAGAGCAACGGACTACGAATCCGTAGGTCGGGAGTTCGAATCTCTCCAAGCGCGCCAAAAACAACAGGACCCGACGGAAACGTTAGGTCCTTTTTTCTTAACGAGTTACGCGATCCGACGTTGACCAACCTACACCAACGGCGCAAAAAAAGACAGCCCTTCCGCACAGAGCGGAAGGGCTTTTTTGTCTGTTTCGGTCCAACTACGGGCCACTAATCTTTCGGCCACCCTCCACGGTTCAGTGGTGGATTGCCACGCCTAACAGCTCAATCGGCTTTGAGCTTACATCCCCTATGGTCTTCGCCACAATCTCGCTGGCACTGCGAAGCGTGGTCTGCTGAAGGTGAGCGTACGCCCGCTGCGTGACAGCCACAGTGGAGTGGCCAAGCAGGTCCTTGATCTGGTAGAGGTCAACCCCAGCGTTGATCCCCAACGACGCGAAAGACCGGCGAAGATCGTGTGGCCGCAGGTCAGAGATGTTGGCCCGCGCCATCGTCCGCGCCAAAGCTTTCCGAACATCAACCAAGTGACCGTCGCCACGATAAGCCGGAAACACCCACGGACAAGCAGGGTCTGCATCTTGCTTGATTTTCTTCACAATATCCAGTGCGGAGCTGTTCAGCACAACGGTTCGGCCACGGCCCGCCTTGGTGCTCAAGAGACGAATCGTCCCCCGGCCTAGATCAACCTCACTCCAACGCAGACTGAACAGCTCCATCCTTCGCAATCCGGTGAGCAGCAGCAGGACAATCGCGTTGGCGGCTGTTTTCCCGGCCTCAACATTCAACGCCACCAAGAACCGACCCAGTTCGTCCCCCGACAGGTAGCGCTCTCGCGGGTCGGCCTCCTTGAATTTTTTGACGTTCCTCACGGGGTTCCGATCCAGAAGCTCACACTTGATGGCAAGGGAGAACATCCCGGACAGCAGGGCAAGAAAGCGGTTCGCCGTTCCTGCAGCCGCTCGGTTGCCGATTGCGGAGTGTAGCTGCATCACATCTCGGGTCGTGATCTCATTGATTGGGATGCTCCCCAGCATGGCTCCGATGTCCCGGCGGATCTTCGACTCGTCGTCCTTCCACGATTTTTTGTGTAACTTGGCGTGCGGAAGGTATGTCTCGGCGGCGAACTCGGCCAGTGTCGGCACCTTCCGTCGTTTGTTCCGTTCAGCGGCAGGGTCCAGGTCACGAGCTAGCTGGTTCTTGTTCTCGTGAACCATCAGACGGGCATCGGTCACGCTTACGCTTGGGTACTCTCCAAGCTTGAGACTCTTCTTCCGCCCCCTGAAGCGGTAACGGTGCCAGAAGTACTTCCGCCCGGACTTGCTCACTGCCAACTTGAGCCCAACCACCTCCGTGTCGCTGTACTCCGCCATCGCTGAGGGCGAGTTGCGGTCGTGCTCCGGGAGTGCGTCGATCTGGCGGTGACTAAACCGGAACTGCCTGAGTGTTTCGGGTTTTTTCTCGTGCTGCATCCTTTGTCTCCTCCTTTGCTGGACGCAAAAAAAGGCGGAGGTTTCCCCCCGCCTTTTTTGCGTCCAATTGTCCAGTTTGACCCTACATCGTTAGTTGTTTTCCTTCACATGAGTTGAAGAGGTCATCCATGTGAGTCACCGCATTCAAGAATCCGTACTCAAATTCAATGTATTCTTCAGTGACTGGCACTTCCCCGGATACCCCCAGAGCCTTTTTGATGACGTCCCTAGGAAAATCATCGGCCAAAAACTCGATGGCATATTCAGGTCCCTCGGCCTCACTGTTGATGTCTCCGATCGGGCGAAATCCGTCCCCATAGACGATACAGGTAACGTCGTCGGCATCTGCGGTGCAGTACCATCCCAATCCAGCGAAGTAACCTCGGCCGAATGCGGTTTTTTTCTCATGCTGCATTCTTTCCCTCCTCCTTTTCGCCGGGACGCAAAAAGGGCGGAGGTTTCCCCCCGCCCATAGGGCCGTTTTTCCGGTCACCGGTCATGTTGTCAGTTGGTCAAAATCATTTGTGCTAGGCCCTATAAGGTATTGTTCGTAGATTCAGAAAAACTACGGTCCACTGACGGTCCAAGAGGGTGTTTTCCCCCGAAAAACGGCAGGAAAAATCCTTTGGCGGCTACGAGGCAGGAAGGTCTTTCGACCCGGTTTTGGTGCCGAAAAACCAAGGCAAACAGAGGGAGAGGTCAGAGGTGCCGGACTACCTCCCATTGGTCAAGGGCAAGATCGAACAGTTCCCGCTCGTCCAGGTAGTGGCCGAAGGTCGCGCGCAACTCGTCACGGGCCAGGAGCAGGTCGTCAACGGTCAGCTGAAGGGACTCTTCCCGCAGCCTCCGGGCGATTGCCGTCAGGAGGTCACGCATGGTGACGACATAGACGACTTCGGTGGGATCGGGGAGCTTGCGGGACAACGTGGTAACGATTTCGTCAGGTGCCATGTCAGTTCTCCTTGTTCAGCCGACACGGGGTCCACTCCGTGTCGTTGTAAGTGACAAGTTGTCACCAGTTGATGAGTGTTCCTTCTTTCAGCTTCTTGATGATTTTCTCGTAACTGGAGTCGCTCCAATCCATCTCGAAGAGTCCGCTACTGTCCCACTCCGACTTGCCGTCGGAGTCGCAAGGGATGACCACGAGCATTCGGGAATAAAAGCAGGCAATCACGTGGACGTACGGCGATTCGGGGCAATACTCCTTGAACTTCTTGAGATCCTCACCGACCAACGGGAGGATCTTGTGAATGTTGAATTTCTTACGCTTTCGGATGTTTTTTGCGTGATCGATCATGCACGGGCCTCCTGTTGATTGAGAAAAGTTGAGTCGTCGGTCACTGCCGCCAATTCTTCGACCTTTGACGTAGATCGTCGGTGATGTGCTGACGGATGGAAAGCAGAACGCCGGTGACGGCTGCCAAGTCGTCGGTGAAGCCGAACGGCAGCGGGTCGGGAATCAGGTCGAAGGGGAAAATCACGTACCCCAACGTCCCGACGGCCAAAACCTTGACCCAAGGCGGCGTGCCGGGGTCACGGAGTAGCAGGAAGAGGAGAATCACACCCTCACGCAGGGAGTCGGTCAGCTTTCCGAGTTTCTTGTGAAAGGCGGGGTCCGAGTAGTGACGGCGATACTTGGCGTACTGGTCACGGGGCATCAGCGACTCCCATCTCTTCAAGCAGGAGGGCACGAAAGGCAGGGTCAAGCCATCCCTCGTTCGGCACGAGGAACGTCAGGCCGTACTGGTTGTTGGCCAGCCAAACAGTGAGAAAACAGTTGGTTTCCTTGTCGAACGTCACACCTTCCAGGCGGGCTTCCGCCCATGGCCGCCCCATCAACTCCAGGGCATCGGCATCCGTGGTGTTCTGGTTCAGCAGGACGACAAAGCCGCAGTCGTCGGGATCGTAGTTTTCTCCGTACGCATCGAGAAGGCTTCGCAAGGCGCGGATGACGGCACGGCGGAGCTTCGGGGTGAGCCGGGCCTGTTCAACGTCGGTGAGGGAGCGGAAAGTAAGCATGGTTCCTCCTTGGGGTGAGTGGTAGAGCTGCTGAGGAAAGAATGTCTGCTTGAGGACTGACGAAGATTCGGGCCTGCTGTGCTTCCCTCTGGTTTTCCGGTGGGGTCGGTGGGGGCTGGGGTTTCGTCCCCGGTCCCCGGTGTCCCCTGTCGGTTTGGAGCATCAGCCTGGTGCGTGTTGTGGGAAAAGATTGTGGGGAGGGGCAAGAAGCTGGATAACATGAAGGAAATCTGATACATTCTGCACGTTTCAGAAATCCGTACAATGAGGTGTGCAATGGCCAGGAAGAAGAAGTCCGAAGAGCCGGTGAGTGATGCCCGGATAGCCGACTACCGATATGATGACAGCAAACGTAAAAACATCCCTCCTGCAGGTCTTGCGGCACAGGGAAAAGTTGCCGACAGCAACCGGATTGAGTACGCATACAACCCTCACCTGCCGCCAGTGCTTCGATCTGATCCTGCCGGTGAGGCTGACAGATTGCCGGAACTGCTTGAGATCGCCCGGACTCGTCCACTGACCGCCGACGAGGCTCGAACTTTGTCAGCAGCGCTTCGCAATCAGGAGCCGTGGATGGAGTGGTCCGGCAAACGGGAGCAGAAGGGCTTTGCTGTAGACCCGGTGGCCTTGCACATCCACGAACGAATTTCCGCCCAAGCAATCACCAAGATTGCAGCACGTCAGGATGTACAACGGGACCTGTTCGCGGACCCGCAGTTGGACTACCACAAGGCTGTGCAGTTCTACCAGCACGACGTGGACTGGGCCAACCGCATGATTCTTGGCGACTCGTTGCAGGTGATGGCTTCGCTGGCACGACGTGAGGATGTTGCCGGGAAGGTCCAGATGATCTACATGGACCCACCTTACGGCATAAAGTTTGCCTCTAACTTCCAGCCAGAGATTGCGAATAACAAGGTAGGGGATAAGGAGAAGGATTTAACCCGAGAACCTGAAATGGTCAAGGCATACCGAGATACTTGGACATTGGGTGTCCACTCGTACTTGGCGTACCTTCGGGATAGACTTCTGCTTTCCAAGGAACTGCTTGCCGACAGTGGGAGCATTTTTGTTCAGATTTCTGACGAAAACGTACACAGAGTAAGGCTACTACTCGACGAAGTCTTCCAGGCTCACAATGCAGTCGCAACCATTGCTTACAAAAAAGCAGCACCAATGACGAAGACCATAAAGAATGGATTCAACTATATTCTGTGGTACGCCAAGGACAAGGAGAAAGTTAAATGCAGAAAGATCTTTCGTCCAAGAACTCTTGGGGATGGAACAACAGAAGATCCCAAGAAGTTGGCTCTTTGGCTTCAGATGCCAGACGGTTCTGAGCGAACTTTGACGACGGAAGAGAAGAGAGAAGAAGTCAGCCTTCCAGAAAACGCAGTAGTCTTCCGTGCTGACAAAGTAAGGGATTCAGGCCAGCTAGATGAAAAAATCTTCGAGTTCGATTTCCAGGGGGAGGAACTACTTCCTGGAAAAGGCTTTTGTTGGCGTGGATACCCACAGGAGATGAACCGCCTAAAGTTAGCCAACAGATTAACAAGAACATCAGAAACTCTGGCATACAAGCTTTTCTTGAAAGATAGCGGTGGGGTTGAGATCACCAGCCTTTGGGATGATACTGCAGGTAAGATCCCAGACATGCGCTACGTTGTTCAAACAAATGAAAAGATTGTCAGTCGCTGTCTTCTCATGACCACTGACCCAGGTGATTTGGTTCTTGACCCAACCTGCGGAAGCGGTACCACAGCTTTTGTTTCTGAACAGTGGGGGCGTAGATGGATCACTATCGACACCAGCCGAGTCGCCTTGTCGCTGGCCCGACAGCGGCTGCTGACATCTTCGTTCCCATTCTACAAGGTAAGGACGGAAGCTCAAGAAGGAGCAACCAATCCCGCACTTGGTTTCACCTATACTACCGTTCCACACATAACACTCAAAAGTATCGCTCAAAATGCTGCGCTTGATCCGATCTTCGCCCGGCATCAGTCCATTCTCGACGCGAAGCTGAATCAGCTCAACTCAGCCCTGGCTTCAGTGACACCTGAGCTGCGCCGGAAGCTAGCAGAAAAGTTGACGGACAAGGAAAGACTAGAAGGGAAAAGCGTAACCGATTCCGACAGGCGGCGTTGGCAACTTCCAAAGGAGTCCTGGCAAGAGTGGGAAGTTCCTTTTGACACTGATTCGGACTGGCCGAAACCGCTGGCAGAGGCGCTGGAAGCCTATCGTGTCGCTTGGCGAGCCAAAATGGATGAAGTCAACGCCTGCATCGAGGCAAACGCCACTCCAGAGGAACTAGTAGATCAACCGGAACCGGTCAAGGGAATTGTAAGAGTCTCAGGCCCGTTTACGATGGAGGCGGTCATGCCAGTCGCAGAGTCACTTGAGTGCGATAGCCCCATCGGAGGTGAGCCGGATGATTTGGAAACCTTCGGGGTTGGTGGGGTTGGTGGGGTCTGTGTGCCCCCAGGTGCAGGCGACCCGGTGAACGCGGGGGCATACCTTGACCGAATGCTGCACCTGCTGCGGGGCGATGGCGTCCGTTTTCCTAACAACAAGAGCATGAAGTTTTCCCGGTTGGAACAGTATAACGGTGACTATCTCCACGCAGAAGGAGAATGGGCCAATGGCGACGGCATAACCCGCACAGTGGCTGTTTCCTTCGGCCCGCAATTCGGCCCTGTGACAGCCTTCCAGGTGGAGAATGCATTGCCGACCGCCAGCCGCCGGGGATTCGACGAGCTGGTCTTTGCCGGTTTCTCCTTTGACGCAGCAGCACAGGCCATCATCCAAGACGACCCGAACCCACGGGTACGCTGCCATCTCGCCCATATCCGCCCGGACGTGAACATGGGTGACCTTCTAAAAGAAACCCAAGACAGCCAGCTGTTCACGGTCTTCGGCTCGCCTCGTACCAGACTGGATACCACCAAAGACGGCATGTATGTTATCCAGATGGAAGGGGTGGACATCTACAATCCGGTAGAGAACACCATAGTTCCGACCAATGCCGACAAAGTGGCTGCGTGGTTCCTCGACACTGACTACGACGGCCAGACATTCTGCATCACTCAAGCGTTCTTCCCCGATCGTACTGCCTGGGACAAGCTGGCCAAGGTCATGAGAGGAGCCATAGACGAAGAGCGGTTCGCGGCATTGTCAGGCACTTTGTCTCTGCCGTTCCCTGCCGGGAAATACAAGCGGGTGGCGATAAAGGTGATTGACCCTCGTGGCAACGACGTCCTGAAGGTATACCGGCTGGGAACCGATGGGGTGACGTATGTCTGACCCGAAACAGCAAGACATTCCGATTCAGCCTGTAAACAGACCGATCCTGTGCGGTCCGTACGTGGAGCCGACAGCCCACTGGGTGTACGACACCCAAACCGGCGCGGCAACAGAGGCAGCAGGAAGACGCCCGGCCAGCTACTGGTACAAGACACAGAAGACCGGCACCAGTCAGCAGAGCTTCTCCTTTCTCGCCGAGGAAGAGCGGGACGATCTCCCCCTCATCAACGCCCTGCGGGACGACGTGCGTCGCTGGCGAGACGCAAAGTACGAAGGAGCGACGGCGGTCACCAAGCAGCTTCTCGCCCACTGGAACCGGGAGGACCGGCCCCGACGACTCTTCTTCTGTCAGCGGGAAGCCGTGGAGACGGTCATCTACCTCACCGAGATTCTTGGCTCAGGGAAGAAACCGCGCTGGACACCGAAACTGTCGGTTGATGATTTCCACCGCTTGAGCAAGGGCGACAAGCCTTCCTTCGTCCCACACGAGCAGCAGATTTTTCCGACGCTGGTAGACCTGCCGAACGAGGAAGGCCTTGCAGCACTGACTCGCTACGGTAGCAAGATGGCAACCGGCAGCGGCAAGACAGTCGTCATGTCGATGCTGGTTGCCTGGGCATTCTGCAACCGTGGGAGAGTGCCGGGAGACGAACGGTTTCCGGCAGCGGCGCTGATCGTGTGCCCGAACCTGACCGTCAAGGAGCGACTCCAGGTACTGCGACCGGACAACGACGACAACTACTACGCTGCCTTCGACATCGTTCCGTCACAACTGATGCCGGAAATCAAGAAAGGGAAGGTGCTGGTGACCAACTGGCACCAGTTCGCTCCCGAGTCGCCCCACGTGGAGAGCGGGAAAAGCTACGTTGTGGTCAACAAGGGGGAAGAGAGTCCCGATGCCTTCGCCCGGCGCGTGCTGGGTGACCTGCACGACAAAGCCCCAATCATGGTGCTGAACGACGAGGCACACCACGCCTACCGGCCTGCACCAATCCCGGAAGACGGAAAGCTGACAGCCGAGGAGAAGGCGGAACGCGAGGAAGCAACCGTCTGGATCTCCGGCCTGGACAGGATCAACCAAGCCTGCGGCGTCAAGTTTTGTGTGGACCTGTCAGCTACGCCGTTCTACCTGCAAGGGAGCGGGTACGTGGAGGGCTCCCCCTTCCCGTGGCTGGTGAGCGACTTCGGCCTGGTGGACGCCATCGAGTCGGGCATCGTGAAGATTCCCCGCTTGCCGGTCAGCGACACCACCGGCAGACCTGAGCCGAAGTACTTTAAGATTTGGGAGTACATTCGGGACAATCTCCAGCCCGGCGAGAAGCTCCCCGGCGGCAAGCCGAAGCCGGAAGTCGTGTGGCGGGAGGCGGAAGACGCTCTGCAAACGCTGGCCAGCCAGTGGAAGGAACGGTATGAACAGATAGCCGAGGCGACCCCGGACAAGGACATGACCCCGCCGGTGATGATAATCGTCTGTGACAACACCGACATTGCCGGACTCTTCTACAAGTACATCTCCGGGGAAGAGGTTGTCGAGGTGGTGGAAGCCGATGACGAGGATGAGGACGAGAACGGTCCGGCCAAGAAGAAGAAAAAGAAGAAGCTGAAAACAGTGTACGGCACAGGCAAGGTATTCCCGGAACTCTTCTCCAACAGGGAAGGTTTCCGACCGACACTGCGGATCGACTCCAAGCTGTTGGCTGAGGCTGAGAGCGAAGACCCGAACGCCAACAAGAAGGACATTGCGGAACAACTGCGGGAAATCGTGGCCACTGTAGGCAAGCCGGGACAGCCTGGAGAGCAGGTCCGCTGCGTCGTGTCGGTGCAGATGTTGACGGAAGGATGGGACGCAAACAACGTAACCCACATCCTGGGCCTACGTGCCTTCGGCAGCCAGCTCCTGTGCGAACAGGTGGTAGGCCGAGGACTGCGGAGGATGGACTACACGCCGGACCCGGAAACGGGCCTGCTGACGGAAGAATACGTGGACGTCTACGGCATCCCGTTCTCGGTGATTCCCTTCAAGGGGAGGAAGATCGCCGGGCCACCGCCCGACGACCGGCCCAAGAATCACGTCAAGGCAATCCCGGCCAGAAAGGACTACGAGATTCGCTTTCCGGTTGTGGAGGGGTACGCATTCGCCCTCAACAAGAACCTGATAAAAGCCGACATCGGCAAGATGGAAGTCCTCAAGATAGAACCATCGCAAACGCCAACGGCAGTGTTCGTCAAACCTCAGGTGGGATACCAGATGGGAAGGCCGACCAGCACCGGCAACTTCGAGATGCAGGAGCAGGACCGGCAGGAGTACTACGAGAGTACGCACCTGCAAACCATCAAGTTCGAGATTGCACGACAGGTTGTGGCAGGTTTGACGGAGGGCATCGCTGGCAGCGACGCAAAGCTGAAGCTGCGCGGCAGGCACCAGCTGTTCCCTCAGGTGCTGCGACTGGTGGAAGATTACGTGTCACGGAAGGTCAACTTCCACGGGGCAGACCCCCGCGAGTTGGGACTGGAAACCTACGCCCGGCGCACCATTGAGCGACTGATTGACGCCATCGAACCGAACGACGAGCAGGGCGAGCCGCCGTTGATGCCGATCCTGAACCGCTACAAGAAGATTGGCTCGACCAAGGACGTTGACTTCAAGACCGTCAAGCCCTGTTTCGGCACGACCAGGAGCCACATAAACCTCGTGGCAAGCGATACGCAAACATGGGAGCAGTCGGCGGCGTTCCGGTTGGAGCAGGCAGCGAACAAAGGCATCGTAAGTTTCTACGCCAAGAACGACCACATGGAGTACGTGATACCGTACGAGTACCTTGGGGTAAGTCACGCCTACACTCCCGACTTCGTCGTACGGCTGCACAACGGCGCGACACTGGTGCTGGAAATCAAGGGGCATGAGGACGATCAGGACCGGGCCAAGCATCAGGCCGCCAAGCGGTGGGTGTCAGCGGTCAACAACTGGGGCGAACTGGGCAGGTGGCAGTTCCACGTGTGCAAAGACCCGCAGATGCTCCTCCGGGAGTTGGAGTGGCTCAATAGGCGTCCCGGAGGAGATACCATCGAAGGCATTGTGCAAACAGGAGAGAGTCGTCAGGCTACTTCCGAGATTTTGAACTCTGCCAGAGCTTGGACAGAGATGATGAGAAACGAAGGTTGGACAAGAGAAGACTTCGTCGGAGAACTGGTCAGATTCTTAGAGTCTGAGGGAGGTTCTTTCGATGAAAACTAACGATAAGTACAGAGTTGTCTTGGATACCAACCAGATCGTTGGGGCAGGATCGAGATGGATTGATCCGGTATTGATTGTGGAGAGCAACAAAGCAATCAAGTTAATCAAGGCTGTGGCACGAGAGCACACAGGATTGTATAGCGGCAAAATCATGGGGGAGTATATTGAGAAGTTGATTGATCTCGGTCATCCTCCCAAGAGAGTCGAAAGATACATAGGGCTTCTGTTAGGAGCCTTCGAGCGGGTAAAAGTCACGAGTAAAGAGTGCTCACCGATGCCTAGTGATTTAGATGATGTAATCTTCCTGCTGTGTGCGATTGATGGGAGTGCTAATCTTCTCGTGTCTGACGATAAGCATCTGCTGGCATTGAAAAGCGACTACTCTAACTTTAAAATCATGAATCAAGGTGAAGCGACTGTGGAACTTTCACTTCTGTAGAAGTGCAGCGTGTGGCCGCTGAGTGGGACGATGTCTCCTTAGATTTTCTCATAGTTTACTTTTCTTCGGTGGGGTCGCTGGGGTCTGGGGTAGCCCTGTCGTCCCCGGTCCCCTGCTGTCCCCTGTGGATTCTGGACATGAAGAAGGCCGGAGACATGGTGTCTGCGGCCTTCCTTCCCCATCTCGGTTCATTCTCCCTTCGGTTTCTTCCGGCGCTCTCCGATCTTGCCGAATCCAGGCGGAAGGTTCGGTGAGCTTCGCAAGATTCTCCGGGCTGGGAAAAGACGTACACCCCATCCCCACTCCCGATGATTCCGCAAGGCACCGTCACAATTGAACACCTCGCCATCATTTTTGACCAGGCCTTCAAGGAGGATTGGTTTTTTCGTCAGAAGCACCTTCATTTCTTCAACGGTGATCTTCTGTTTCCCAAGCCGGGCCAAGCAATTGGCATAGAGCCGAAAATCGCAGCTGTCGTCTTGGTTGTTGGCACAGTGGTAAACATTCATCCCGGCATAGACGTCAGCGCCACAGACGGGACATTCCCCGATAACATGGCGTGTGCTTCCTGGTACCCTCTGTTTCAGTTTCTTTTCCACGTTGCCTCTCCTTTCGTTTCGGCGCGGATCGCGCCTCAGTTTGCTGGTTGACCCCCTAGGTCGGCTGTAGCCGACCCAGGGAACCCGGACACCGGAAAATCCCGGCTACATGATCTCAAAACCTTCACAATCACCAAAATCCGGCTCGTCGCCGACCTCGGCGTTCTGCTCCAACTCGACCGGTTTCGGCCCCAGTTTGGCATCCACAAAGGCCGCACGCACGGCGTAGATGTTGTCTTTTTTCCCCCCGTTGCAGGCCATCGGGTGCTTGATGGTCAAACGCCCGCTCTCGTGGGTCACGAGCATGCTCAGATTGCGGAGTTCCCGTGCAACGTCAACCGGCGAACAGTCGCCACTCGCTGCCTGCAACTGGCTCGGGTAAAAAAAGAATGTGCCTTTCGTCGGGTGACGGAATCCGGAACAGCTCTCTTCGGTGTGCTCGCCGTCGTCGGTGAAGGGGAAGGATTCCGAGTTGGCACGGATAAAGGCCTGGAGCGTGGCGACGCCTTGTGAAAGGTAGGCCTGCCCATCAGCCTCACGCAGCCAGAGATTGCGAGCCAGGAAGACGGCTTCACGGACGTCATCTTGAGAGAAAGGAACAAGGCCGAAGGCAATTGCCAGCTCTCCCGCCACCCAGGCAGCGGCCAGTCGTCGCAGTGCCCGCTGGTGTTCCGGTCGCATGCCTGGAAGCAACAGTTCTTGAACGAAACCCTCGTGGCTTTGCCGCAGCATGTCCACGTCAAAACAAGCATCTTCTCCTGCTGCAAGGTCCGCGAACACGGCCTGGATGAAGGCAGGGCCTAACGTACCGTAGCAGTCGGCACAGGCATCCTTGATCTGATCTGCAAAGGCTGCCTTGGTCTGGCCGCCTGTCTCGCGGAAGATGTCGTCACCGACAGGGATCTCAAAGAACCTCACGAACTGGCCAGCCATCGGCTTGCCGCCCAACTGCACGATCATCTCACGCAACGTTTTTTCGCCGGAAGACAGCATGCTGACGAACCATGAGCGAGTCGCTTGCAGGTTTCGGGTGGCAGTCATGGAAGCCTTGCCCCGGCCACCGCTGAAGAAGTAAAGCAGCGCGCCAAGGTCTCCTGTAAAACTGTCCAACTCGTCGAGGATAAGCAGTTTCTCCGAAAAAGCGGCCGCCAAGCCCTCCGCACCACCCTGAGTCATCGACCATCGTTGGATGTAGCTTTCCCGCGCCCGGTTCGGGTCCGCGCCGATGCCGAAGACACTGGCCGCAACCTGCAACCACGTCGTTTTGCCCCTGCTGGTGAAGGAACTGACATGGACACCTCCATTGTCGATGCTAAGAATCCGCACCAACACACTTGACAAGGCAATCAGGATTGCAAGAATCAAGAACGGATTCCCGATGGCTGGCCGCAGAACCCGTTTTTCGTACTCTTCGGGGTCTCCCTTAGAACAGATTGCTGTTTCGGCAGGACAGTTCTGTTCGGGCATGAACTTGATGTTCCTGTCGGCAGGGCCGATGACCGTACGTGACGACAAAACATAGTGCCTGAGGTCGCTGGTCAAACCGGCCTTCTTCGTCAGGATGATCCTGCTGCATGGTTGAAAGCTGGCGAGGTACTCCACAAGCTGCGATTCCTTCCCCGGAATCACCCCGAGACCGGCGTCAGAGAGCATCTGAACCAGCGGCCCGCCCTTCTGCACAAACAGGCGCTGCGGGATAAGCAGCTCCTTCTTTTTCCCGTCAAAGTCCCAGAACACCACGTTCCGGTGCCATGTCGCCCCCTCACTGTCAACTTGAGCAAGGTCACTGACGTAGCATCTCGCCAACGTAACTTGCTCAAGTATGCATTTGTCGATGCCCTTCGACTCGCTGGCGGTTTTGATTTTGAAGACTCCTGCATGCTTGAGCGTGAAGCCTTCAGGTACAACGGGTTTCGGTTTTTCTTCGTCCATAAAACTGCCTCCTGGGTCAGATAGCGGATAGTCCGCACAGGGCGTAAATCAACAAGTATGCCAAGACATAAAACGAATTAAATCAATAAGTTAAGCAAAAAACGGGCAAACCCGGCAACCCGTGGACATCGAACCGAAAACGACTCAAAACGCGGAGTGCTCGAAGGCCTCCACGCCCCGGTCAGCTGTTTGACGGCATGGCCTCCGTGAAACCGCGTGGTTGGCGGCTTGACAAGGCATGCGGTGAACAGATTGAGCGCCAGTGCGTGTTTCCAAGTGGGGTTGCTGAGGGTGGTGGGGTAGCGGGTCGGGTTGTCCCCGCGTCCCCGACTCCCCGGTTGAAGTGAAGAGTTTTTCGCCGTGGGGATTGCTGTTCGAGTTTCCGGTGGTGGGGCCGGTGGGGATGTGCGGGTGCCGTCAGTCCGTGCTGTCGTGAACCCGGTGGTGTACGTGAGCAGTCAGAGGACCGGAACTGGGCGTTCCGGTCCCGCGCAACACCCGCCGCAGGGAGAAAAGTTCCGCCTTCGACAGGGGCGCGAGCGCGCGAAACTCAGGATGACCGGGAAAATCTCTCAGCATCCTGAGCGAACAACTCCGAAAGACAGCGGTCCTTGACGCCGGACGGAAGCAGTAGTCACAGAAGACATTTCCGATGTCGGCAGCGAAAACGAATCACAGGGTGGAGGACCGTTTTCGAGCAGCTGGCGCAGCAGCTCAGGACCGGGTGTCGGTCCATCTGCGGGCCATGTGCGGGGGCAGGATTGCGGCGACAAACTGTAATCAGTTGATTTTGATGAGGTTTTCCACGGTTGCTCGCTCAAACGGCAGGAATCCGCAGAACTCCTTGCTTTCTCACGATTTTGGCAGTATTCTGCTGAAAGATCAGGCGACACCCGACAGCCTGTAACTGCCAAGAATAACGATAGTTTTTGATGTTTGGAGGGGAAAACGGAGGTTTCTGATCGTGGCTCTACGAATCCGTAGGTCGGGAGTTCGAATCTCTCCAAGCGCGCCAATCACTATTGAATCTGAGTACTTCTTGCGGGGTACTCAGATTTTGTTTTTGGGCCGTATATTTGATAGCTCCCACCAGTGAACAGTAGCTACCCCGTACCGTCGCCCGATCCTCCTTCAGCTCGACCTCCCGCACCAAAAGCTTGAGATATTCTTTCGAGAAAGGGGAGTCCCGGTTAAGCAGACGCTCCCGCAACAGCCCGGCAAAGGTCTTCACCTCTTCCGATGTGATGCTTTCCGCCAGCGCCTGGGGGGAGTGTTCATACCCCGCCATCTTGCGGGACAGTTCCGCCTCCTGTTGTTTAAGCTGATCCAGCCGCTGTTTAAGCAGCGCATCGACCGGGATGCCATCCTCGACGGCGCGATACAGGTTGTTCAGCTTGAACTTGACCATGTCCGACTGCTTGACCAAGTCATCGAAACGTATCCCGCTGCCCCCCTGCAGCCTGCTTTTCAATTCCCTGAGCATCACCCCCACCCGCTCCGGCGAAAAGACCTTGTCGGCCAGGGCCGACAGGATCGCCCGGTCCATCTTCTCCATGGGCACCATCTTCGCTGAACAGAGATCCAGGTGCTTTTTGGTCCTGGTGACGCACCGGTAGTAAAAATAGGTATTGGACTTGCCGGTGGCCATGGTCATGGCCGCACCGCATTCCCCGCAGCGCAGCACCCCGGTCAGAAGATGCGGCGAGGTCAACCGGCGGGGATGGGACTTCTTCGGGCTGCGGCTGATCCGTTTTTCCTTCACCAGCTCGAAGATCTCCGCCGATACGATCGGCTCGACCGGAATCCGGACGATCTCGTTTTCGTCCTTTTTTTCACGGGTGCGCCAGTGGCGCTGGTTGAACAGCTTCTCCCCCTTGTATACCGGGTTGGTAATGATCTGGTACACCGAAGTCGTGCTCCAGAGCGCGCCACGCCTGGTTATTCCTTCCTGGTTCAACAGCGAGGCGATGTCCTTCACCCCCATATCCCGCTCAATGTACAGGTTGTAGATGCGCTCCACGATCGGCACTTCCAGCGGATTCAGCACCAGCAACTTTTTATGGCCGGTCCGGGCGGGTTCACTGGTTTCCTCCAGGCGGTAGCCAAACGGCACATGCGACCCATTAAAGAAACCCCGCTCGGCATTGCGTTTCATACACCGCATGGTATGTTTCGCATTCTCCCGGCTGTTCTGCTCGTCCATCAGTGCCAGGATACGCCGATACAGTTCGTTTTCCTTGATGTTGGCCCCTTCCTGGGTGACGGAAACGACTGCTACCTTGTGTTTATCCAGGCGCCGTATATTGATGGTGAATTCAACCTCATCCCGGAAGAATCGCGACAGGCTGTGAACCACGATCAGATCGAACGGAGACTTGCCGGTGCCGCAGGCATCCGCCAGCATCCGCTGGAAAGCAGGGCGCCGATCATCCGTACCGCTGCATCCCTCCTCCAGATATTCCCCGACGATTTCATGGTCATTCTGGGCGCACCAGCGCTTCATGGTGTCCACCTGGTCCGGTATGGACAGGTTGAAATCGACCTGGCGACCGGTACTGACCCGCGCGTATAATACCGCTCTCATGTACTGTTTCCTTTCGATGACAAGGATGACACTTCCGGGAAATAGAGCTGCAGCAGCGAAAGCTCCCCTTGCAGCACAACCTCGTCAAGGTGATCCAACTCCAGCAGCGTAACCGATATGCCATGACCCGGTGCCTGCCCGTTGCTGCCGCACTCCCCGGAACCGTCTTCATGTCGTTCTACTATAGGTGCGGGTGTGGATTCGGACAATGGAATTTTTGCCATAAAATAATGCTCCCGTTATCCAGATCAGGAGACTGTCCGGCAAAAACGCAAAAACCCCCGTCAGGGCAGTGCCCTGCGGGGGTCGATCAAGCTTACGCAACGTAGTGTGGTACAACCTGTTCCCGGCCATGGCCGAGTTTCAGGGCAATCTCTTTGTCCGAATTGCCAGCTTTCCGGCAATCCTGGGCATATTTGTGGCGGTTGGCGTGCATGTGGGCATCGGCCGCCTTCGTGGCACCCAGGCTGCGGATGGTGTTGCGCTGGTAATCGTACATCTGTTTCGCCGACATGTCGGGCGGGATCAGCTTGCCGTTGACATTGCCGATCTCCCGGCTGGTGGTGCGCAACAGTTCCAGGGCGACCCGCTGGTTGGTGTTCTCCGGCTCCAGCGTTCGGGGCCGCCCTCCCTTGGCGCCGCCGACCTCCAAAACGAGCCTGCCGTCCCTCTCCACGGCGCGGCTCATGATACTTTCCTTGGCCCGCAGCCCGAACTGGGCCTGCAGTTCATTGGCCCCAACCAAAGCCTTGTCGCGGGCAGCGCCGGTGGCGTCTGCCCGCGCATACAGCCCGGCCTTGATTGCGGCTGCTTTCTCCTGGTTCTGGCGGACCGGTTTATACCGATCGGCGGCTGCGCGCACAATGCCCAGCTGGGCATTGCTGTGCGGGACAATATTTGCCTTATTGATGGCGTCCGCAATCATCCGTATGGCCGTGGCATCCCGTTCCAGGGCCGATGCCCCCACCTCGCCGGCACGGCTCTTTACATACGCATCGACCATGTGTTTTTTCAGGGTTTCGATCTTTGCCAGACCATAGCTCGTGGTCAGAAAGGCGCAAAACTGCCGCACTGCCCCCATGGTTGCTTTGGTCGTCGACTGCGCATGATCGCGCGCATACTGCTTGCCGATTGCCTCCCGTGCCTGCTGAAATAACGGTTTTCCCATAGTGTGTGATCTCCTTTCCTTTGATATTGGCCCTCGCCGAGGCCAAAGGGGCGTTAAGCGTGGTTACCGCATAGTGGCGTTGCGCCACCATGTTCCAACAGCCGCCAAGCTGCTGGACGCACCACCCTGTCGAACGTAAGCCGCAGCTTACGCCTCGCCTCGCAGGACGAAGGATTGTGGGTGCCGGTTGTCCCTGCCCGCAGGCAGGAGCGATAGGAAGGGGATCGGAAGACGGGAAAAGGGAGGCGGGAGCCGCCCGATGGGCGGCGAGATGGCACGCCATCTCAGGGTTAGCACGATTCACCTCACCATCATCGTACGTGCTAACGGATGCGATGGCATTTTTTTGTGAATGAATCTATATAGATAAGGCATGTGTCTGTCCCGTCTCTTGCTAGCTTCGCCGGTCCGGAGCAAAAAAAACGCTCCGGCGCCGGCTACGCGCAAGAGACGGGACAGACACACCTGAGTTGTTCTGGGTGGGGATGGATCTTCTGTAGATATGGCCTATCGGCCAGCGCCACCTGGCGCAACAGAATGACGGCGGCGCTCGTGATCGATATGCAACTGTGGCTACGCGGCTTGTTCCGCAGGGACCAGTATCAATGGCTGTTCCCTGGTGACAAGCAGCGCCTTCGGTGCGGCATCTGCCACAGCAATCGCCCTCAGCGCATTGCTGCGGTGGGTGCCGAACCGGTCATTTCTTGCCCCGAGGGGCAATTTAATGGTGCTGTGGTGAATAGCAACTGACTGTGCCGACTGGTCAGGATAGAAGGATGAAGTAAGCGCGTTTTCCGGTGTTGTCGATGCGCTGTGCGGGGGATTGGATACCATGGATACAGGTGTCCCGTTGGTGTCCGCAACCATGGGGGTGATACTCCCTTGGTTGGTACGGGGGGGTGTAGCAACGTGAGATCCCTAGTGACATGGCACTGAGACCGACTCTCCCGAAGGAGATAAAGCCAGCTCATAGAGTAGGCCGAAAAGGTAGTTCCAGCCTACTTCCGGTTACCTGGCTTGTCAACAGATAAAATGCATAAGCTATTAAAATAATTGCATTGTTGACATTGAACACTTTGGCACCGGGTCCGTTAGGCTGTTCATAAATCCAGCGGGCTTCTTGGTTCCTGGATCGTCCTGACCGGCACGCAATGGGTGTAGATCATCGTTGTTTTCAAGCTGGAGTGACCAAGGAGTTTCTGGATGGTGCGGATGTCGTAGTTGGCTTGCAGCAGATGCGTGGCAAAGGAGTGGCGGAAGGTATGGGACGTAACCCGCTTGGGTATTTTTGCTTTGCGAACAGCCGGATAAAGCGCTTCTTGCAATTCCGACTCATGGAGGTGCCAGCGTCGAAGCTGACCGGTCTCCCGGACCAGCGTCAGGTTCTTTAGCGGGAAAAACCATTGATGAAGCAGTTCCTTTGGCGCCTTGGGATATTTCTTCTCCACGGCGTCATCGAGAAACACACCATCATATCCGGCAGCCAAGTCGCGCTGATGCAGTTCCGTTACCATCTCGATTTGTTTACGCAGGTTCGGCAGCAGTGATTCCGGTAGCGGTACAGTACGATCTTTCTTTCCTTTGCCATGGATCGTAAGGATACCGGCATCGAAATTGAAATCCCGCACTTTCAGTTGCAGACACTCGAATTGTCTTAGGCCACAGCCGAAGAGCAGCTTCACTACCAAGTCGAACGGATAGGACAGATGGGCGAGGATGGCATCGATTTCGGCACGGGAGAGCACCATCGGTACATAGCGGGATTTCTTGGCTCGCGGCACGTCTTTTAACTCGCCGAATTCTCGTTTCAAACCATGCCGGTAAAAAAAGAGCAGGGAATTAAATGCCTGATTCTGGGTTGTCGAGGCCACACGGCAATCAACAGCCAAATATGTCAGGTACGCCTTCACATCGTCACTGCCCAGTTCAGCAGGCGGCTTGTTCTTAGGAACCGTTGAAACTGCCGCGACCAGTTGGCGTAGGTTTTCAGGGTCTTGCGCGAGTAATGGCGCACTTTGATTTCATTGGCCATCGATGCCATCACGGCATCCCATTCCGGCGAACCGGATTTCTCCTGATATCCGGCTTCCGAATAATACGACCTGCGCACAACCTGAACAGTCTTTTCAGGTTCCGGTTGCAACGTTTGCTCAGCGGCAACCACTACGGCATCGCTCCGGGCAACCCTTGCTTGGGAACCGGCAGCATGTTCTTTCAGCAGCGAAAAATAAAGGGTCACCGCATGGAATGCCTGCCGACGCCGGTCTTCCGATTGTCCTTTATTCTTCAATTTGTTGATAAATTGGCGGAGGCGCCCTGACTCATCCCCATCGACTTTGTATTTTTCGCAAAAATCGAGAAAAAAACGTAGCCATTTCAGATAGTCAGGCAGTAGCTCGTTTTTAATATTTCTGCTGCCAAGGTACCTTCGATATGCAGATATCAACTGACCCTGCACCTGGATCATGATAGCTTCTCTTTCATAAATAAAAATTTACAGTGTGGCAAGAATTGCCGTATAGTGCCGATAATTTAACAGTTCGTCAACGAACCAAATGGCGGGACCGATGCTGAAGGAAATGAAAACACACTGCCACCTAAAACCTGGGCAGAAAGGAACAAAGCGGCTTCTGGAGCAATATGGCAAGTCGCTGGTTTGTGTCCGCTACCGCTACGACGAAAGTCGAGGTATACGCCTCAAAACGGTTGAGCTTATTGTTGAAGAAAAACCCTGGGGACCGACCCGCTTCAAGGACGGTGATATTGTACCCGTACTGGTAGGCTATGACGAAACAGAGCTGAGGGAACAGTTACGAAAGCTGAGGGCACGATGGAGTCCCGAAGAAAAATTGTGGTTTGTCCCCTACCGCCTGATACGTGGCACTGAGCTGGAAAAACGGATTCCAGAAGAACGTTGAGCAGAGAAATAAAGGTATTGGCATCTTATATAGGAAACCGATCAGGTTACTTATATAAGAAACAAGCATCCTATATAGGAAACAAGTTTCTTATATAGGGAAACCGTATATAACGGAGTTGACGAAGAGAATAGATAAATGCTGATAATAGTCGCTACATTCCTGATTCCGATAACCATTTTCGTCGCAAGGCTGGCGTTAATCCTACAGCCAAAGTGGTGGACAACTACCAAGGCTGAAGTTTTAGACTATGGATTCAAGACCCGCGTCTATAAAGGGAAATATACTGCCAAATTCATAAAGGCTAAATACAAGTATGTCGTAAACGGAAAGGAATATTTTTCAAGGCGAGTATCACTTGACCTGATGGACAAGGTCTACAATGATGCCGTAATTGAAAACGACGAATTTATTGCAAAAATAAGGACTAACAACATTACCATCATGTACATCAACAAGTTCCCTTCTATATCAGTCATGACACCAGCTCACTATAAAGGCCAGGATATCCTAGCCGTCATTATTTTTTTAATAACATTTGTGATAGGTTATGTAGTGCTTCTCGAAGTAATTACCAAATAGTGTCTAAATTTTGAGAAAGAAACCGCCAACCCTTATAAGGCCCCCGTC